>JAESGR010000025.1_pt1 | contig 687076 bp, 591 predicted proteins | sample 9269771 | NCBI WGS metagenome assembly JAESGR01 (sample SAMN15739572, study PRJNA653492) | algae metagenome | isolation source: Chroococcus sp. CMT-3BRIN-NPC107 and co-occurring heterotrophs from well... | place: USA: Clark Mountains Wilderness, California | collected 2010-04-18
GAAGGCGAGCGTCATGACTGGGGCGAAGTCGTAACAAGGTAGCCGTAGGGGAACCTGCGGCTGGATCACCTCCTTACCGGAGCGACGAGTAAGCTCCTCGGAGCCGAAAGTCCTCAACGGAAGTCGCGCCATCGCACGACCAACTCTCTCGATTGTCATCTCATTCCCGCGCCCCGCGTGCCTTCCCGGCATGCGGGGCGTGGTGCATGTACGATGGCGATGCTTCGATTGCGCAGAGAGGCGCGTCCCAGTCGGGGCGCGCCTCTCTGCGTCGCGGTGGCGTCGCCGACGCCGTATGTCAGCGCGTACGGGTCAGCGGGCGCGCCACGAGCTGCGGCGCGAGCTTCACCGGGGTCGGCGCTGCGCGGCCGGTGCGAGTGCTGTCACCCAGCTGCCCCTCGGCGTTCACGCCCCAGCAGATCGGCGCGCCGGCGGTCGTCAGCGCGCAGGTGTGCACAGCGGCCGCCGATATCGTGGCGAGCGGAGCTGGGGCTCGCACGGCGACCGGGCGGGGACGCGCCGCACGCGTTCCCGCCCCGAGCTGCCCGCCCGCGTTCCGTCCCCAGCACCACGCCTCCCCGTCGGCACCGAGCGCGCAGCTGTGCGCCGCACCCGCCGTGGCCGCGACGGCGCGCACGTCGGGTGGCAACGGTACCGTCGCAGGGGCGGGATTGGCCGCGCGCCGCTCCGTGGCTCCGGTCTGGCGCTCCGCATTGTTCCCCCAGCAGAGCACCCGGCCCTCCGTGCTGACGCCGCACGTGTGCGCCCGGCCGGCCGCCAGGCTGCGGTAGCGCACATCCCCCGTGACCGGCACGGGGGCGCGGCGTACCTCGCGCGTACCATCGCCGAGCTGCCCGCTCTCGTTGGCGCCCCAGCAGAAGGCGCGCCCGTCGGCGCCGAGGGCGCATCCGTGCGCGCCGCCCACGGCGAGCGCGGTCACACGACCCTCGTCCGGCCAGCGTACGCGCGTGGGGGTCGTGCGTGCCGCGACCGGGGTGTCGTCGCCGAGCTGCCCGCGGTCGTTCGCACCCCAGCAGGCGATCGCACCGCCGGTGGTGATCCCGCAGCTGTGCGCGCCGCCGGCCTGCAACGCGGAGAACCGCTCGCTCGTGGCCACGCGCACCGGCGCGGTACGCCGGACGCGCGTGGCGTCGCCGAGCTGCCCCTGCGCGTCGTCGCCCCAGCAGTACGCGATACCGTCGGTCGTGAGGCCGCACGTGTGCGCGGCCCCCGTCGTCACCTGCGCGAACGCGATGTCACCGGCGACACGGACCGGCGTCTGCCGGGTGGCCGTGCCCGCGTCGCCGAGCTGCCCGCGGTCGTTGGCGCCCCAGCAGTGGATCGCGGCACCGAACGTCACCACGCATCCGTGTCGGCCGCCGGCGGCCAGCACGTCACCGCTCGCCCCGACCGGGAACGCAGTGCCTGGGGCGGCGCTCCCGAAGGGTGCGACGTCGCGCGTCGGCTCCGCGGACGCGACGTCCGGGCGTGCCTCGCCGGCGAGCGTCGCGGCCTCCACGCGCTGCGGACCGCCAGCCAGGAAGCCCATCGGCATCATGCCGGTTACGCCACCGCGTGTGCCGAGCACGGCTGCCCCCACCACGATGGTCGCGAGGATGCCGCCCGCCGTAACCAGCACGCGCCCGCGACGAGATGGCGCGCCGCCGTGCGGTTCCGCCCAGTCGGGCGCCGCGACGTCGTCGTACCGCGCACCCTGTGGGACCTCGCCGGGAACCGGGGCTGCGAGTGGCTGGCTTGTGTAGATCCCGTCGGTATCGCCCGACGGGATCGGCGGCTCGTGGTCGAGGGCGGCAGCGCCTGCGGCGCCGGGGGCGCGCTCGGCTCCGATGGAGATCGCGCGCGTCACGGTCTCTTCAGCCGAGCGCTCCAGGCGCATGGTGCCCGCGTCGAGCGCGGTGAGCGGAGCGGTCGGCGTCACTCGCGCACGGCGCGGGAACCGAACCGTCGCGCCGCCGGCGGCGGGCGTCCGCGGTCCCGCGTCGGCCCTCGTCCTCTCGCGCGCCCGCTCCTGCTCGCGCCAGCGCTCCACACGCGACCGGAGGCGCACCTGCCACTTCCCGAAATCGGATGGGAGCACGGTGTGCGACAGCTGGGCGAGCAGCCCGTCGGCCCCGGCCCAACGAGCGGCGGGCCGCTTCTGCAGCATGCGCTCGATGATGTACTGCAGGCGCTGGGGCACACCCGAGCGGAGCGCCTCGATCGGCGGGAGCTCCTCGTGCTTCTGCTTGTAGATGACGTTGTAGAGCGACTCGCCGTCCCATGGGCGCCGGCCGGTCAGCATCTCCCACGCGACCAGACCCAGGCTGTACAGATCGGAGCGGCCGTCCACCGTCCCACCCTCGACCTGCTCGGGCGACATGTAGAACGGCGTGCCGAGCGCGGTGCCCGTCATCGTCATCGAGTCGTGCTCGTCCGAACGCGCGATGCCGAAGTCGGAGAGCATCGCCCGCCCCGACTCCTCGTCGAGGAAGATGTTCTCGGGCTTCACGTCACGGTGTACGACCCCGCGCGCGTGCGCGTAGGCGAGCGCCTGCGCGACGTCCCGCAGCACGCGCTCCGCACGCTCGGGCGCCAGCGGTCCCTCGCGCTGCACGACCGCCTTCAGCGTGGAGCCCGGAACGAGCTGCATGACGAGGGCGAGGCCGCCGCTGCGCAGGCGACGCACCGCGAACACCGTGACGATGTTCGGGTGCTGGAGCTGCGCGACCATGCGCGCCTCGCGCGCCAGACGCGCGACCGGGTCGTCGCCGGGCGCCGCCGCGCGCGGATGCACCACCTTGATCGCGACGTCGCGACCGAGCGTGCGATCCTCTGCCCGATACACCACCGCGGTGCCGCCGCGACCGAGCTCGCCGAGGAGCTCGTACTCGTCGCTCAACTCGGCGACGTCCGCCGCGTCGCCGAACGGCGCTCCCGTGTGGCGCAGCTGGTCCTTCATTGCCGTCGTTCCTGTGATCGGTCGTGTCCGGTCCGCCGGCGCGGCTCCGGGGCGCGCACGCGGCGGCCGCCGACGGGGAGACGCACGACGGAGGACCGACGCCACAAGCCGGCGACAAAATAGCCCGCCTCCAGTCCCGATGCCGGGCTGGAGGCGGGCTCGTCGCGCGCGGAGCGACCGATCCTAGAAGGCGATCGACACGCGCGCCGATGCCGCAGGGGCTGGAGCGCCACTCGGGCCGGGGAGCCAGGCGGACGACGTGCGGAGCAGGAGGCGCGGGCGTTCGCGCCGGTTCGACCGGGCGAACCACGCCGCCTCCGCCGCGCCGGCCAGCGCGACCACCCCGGCGCCCGCCAGGCCGGTGACGCGGTACGGATGCTCGACGCGCGGAACGCTCGACGTGTACGGATTCCCGAACTGATCCAGATACTGGACGGTCTCGACCGACCGGCGCTCGACCATCGCCATGCCGACTCCCGTCGCAGCGGCGGCGAGCACCACGAGCCCCTGCACCGGACGGCCCGTGTAGAGCTGCCCGAACCCCGGCACCACGAGTCCGCGTCCCAGCGCGCCGCCGACGCTCCAGCGGGGCTGGCGCAGCGCCTCGACGGCGCGCAGGACCTGCGCGCGGTCCGGTCCGGCCGAGGGCGACGCGACGTAGGCCGCGAGGTCCCCGGCCGCCGCCGCGTCGTCGCCGAGGGCGAGGCGTGCGAGGCCCCGATCGTAGGTTGCCTCGGGCGCACTCGGCACGCGGCGCAGCACCTCGTCGAAGGCCGAGACCGCAGCCTCGTAGCGGCGCGCCTCGAGGGCATCGACGCCGCGCTGGAAGGCCGCGCGTGCCGCGGCGTCGCCCGGATCGGGTGCGGCGCTCGCCACGCGCGACAGTCGCGTGCGAACCTCGGCGACCTCGCGTCCGGAGGGCGCGAGCAGCAGATAGCGGCACAGCGCCGTGGCGGCCGTCGCGCGGTCGCCGGACTCCTCGGCGGCGCGCGCCAGGTCGTACGCGAGCTGCGGATCGGCGGGGTCGAGCGCCGCGGCGCGCGCGAACGCGTCGCGGGCGCCCGCACGCTCACCCACCAGCGCGAGCTCCCGGGCACGCGCGGCCTCGGCGCGCGCGGCAGCCGGATCGCGGCGCGCCGCGGCCGGGAGCGCGACCCCGGTGCACTGCGAGGCTCCGGGAAGCGTCAGCACGCGCTTGGGTGCGAGTGGCTGCGCCACGAGCGACGCGAGCAGGGGCGACAGCAGCAGCGCGGCGCTCGCGCAAGCGAGCGGCGCGCGAGCGGCCCGAGCGTGGGATGCTCGGGCGCTCACGTCGAGGTTCGGTGCAGGGGTCGGCGTCGTCACGGCTCAGTCGTCCCGTCCACGCACGCGCACGCGAACGCTTCCGCTCTTGCCGCCCGCGGTCGCGGTGATCGCGGCGTCGCCCTGTATGAGGCCGATCACGGTCCCGGTGGACGTCACGACGGCCACGAACGGGTTGGACGTCGACCAGGTGACCGTCTGCCCGGGGACCGGGCGCCCGGCTGCGTCGAGCGGCTCCGCGCGTAGCGACAGGCGGTCACCGGGCGCGATGCGCTGGTTGTCCGGCGTCACGCGCACCGACGCGACGACTGGTGCCGGCGTCGGAGTTGGCGTGGGCGTCGGGGTCGGAGTAGGCGCAGGCGTGGGCGCAGGCGTGGGCGCAGGCGTGGGCGCAGGCGTGGGCGCAGGCGTCGGTGCAGGCGTCGGTGCAGGCGTCGGTGCAGGCGTGGGCGCAGGCGTCGGTGCAGGCGTCGGTGCAGGCGTCGGTGCAGGCGTCGGTGCCGGCGTCGGTGCCGGCGTCGGTGCCGGCGTCGGTGCCGGCGTCGGTGCCGGCGTCGGCGCGGGCGTCGGCGCGGGCGTCGGCGCGGGCGTCGGCGCGGGCGTCGGAGCCGGGGTCGGAGCCGGGGTCGGAGCCGGTGTCGGAGCCGGTGTCGGAGCCGGTGTCGGAGCCGGTGTCGGAGCCGGCGTTGGCGCCGGGGTGGGTGCCGGAGTTGGCGCGGGCGTCGGCGCGGGCGTCGGCGCGGGCGTCGGCGCGGGCGTCGGCGCGGGCGTCGGCGCGGGCGTCGGCGCGGGCGTCGGCGCGGGCGTCGGGGCAGGCGTCGGGGCGCTCACAGTGACCGCCGCCTCGCTGGCGATCCCGTCGACCATCGCCCGGATCGTCGCCGAGCCCGTCGACACGGCCTGCACCGCGCCCGTCGCGGAGACGGTTGCGACCCCCGCGTTGTTCGAGGTCCACATCACGAGCCGGTCGCCGAGCACCGTACCCGACGCGTCACGGACGGTCACGCCGAGCGTCGTCGCGCTTCCCACGCGCAGGGCGACGGTGGCGGGCGAGATGACCACCGATGCCGCGGCCACGCGATCGACGCGCACGGTCACCGTGCCCGACGCCCCCTCCGCACGGGCCAGGATCAGCGCGGTGCCAGGAGACACGCCGCGGACCTCGCCGCTCGCGCTCACCGTCGCGATGCTCGGTGCACTCGAGGACCACGTCACCGTTCGACCGGCGAGCGCCGCACCGCCCTCGGCGCGCGGCGTCGCCGTCAGTCGGGTCACCTCCCCGACGCGGACGACCGGCGACTCGGGATCGATGGCGACCGTCGCCACGGGGACGGCGAGCACGCGGACCGTCGCCGTGCCGCGCTTGCCCTCGCTCAGCGCGGTGATCGTGGCGTTGCCGGGCGCGAGCGCCGTGACCACTCCCGACGCGTCCACCGTGGCCACGGCGGCATCGCTGCTGGTGTACGCCACCGGCCGGCTCGACAGCACGGCGCCGCCGCTGTCGGTGACCAGCGCGAGCAGGCGCAGCGTCGAGCCCACGAAGATGGTGCTCGCGTCCGGCGACACGATGACCGAGGCGGCGGGGCGGGGCACGATGATGAGCGCGACGCGAGCGCTGCGTCCCTCGACCGCCGCTTCGATCGTGACCGAGCCCGGCGCGATCGCGAGCACCTGACCGGTGGACGACACAGAGGCGACCGCCGGGCGATCGCTGCTCCAGTTCGTCGGCCGGTTCGACAGCGGCGCGCCGCCGGCGTCCCGAACGGTGAGCGTGAGCTGCGTCGAGGCACCGACGACGAGCGTGTCACGCGCCGCCGCGACGGCGACGCTCGCGACGGCGACCGGCGAGACGGAGACGGCGACGACGGCGCTACGCCCGTCGACCACCGCCGTCACGATCGCGATCCCTGGAGCCCGCGCGCTCACCGTGCCGTCGACGCCGACGCGCACGACCGCGGTGTCGCTGCTGGTCCAGGTCACGGGGCCGCCCTGCACCTCGGCGCCGACCTCGTCCAGCGCCCGGGCGCGCAGGGCGGCCGTGGCGCCGGCGACGAGCTGCAGCGTCGTCGGCTCCACGCGCACGACGTTCACGGGGCGTGCGGCCACGTGCACCGACGCGACGGCGCTCCGCCCCTCGACGTTCGCCGAGACGAGCGTGCTCCCCGGCGTGCGCGCGGTGACCACGCCAGCCTGGGTGACGCTCGCGATCAGCGAGTCGCGCACCGACCAGAAGAGGCGCCGTCCGGAGACCTCCTGGCCGCTGGCGTCGAGCACGCGCGCCGTCAGCGCGCCCTCGGTGCCGACCCGCAGACGGAGGACGGAGTCGGAGAGCTGCACGCCGCCCACCGAGGCGGCGCCCACGTCTCCGGAGGTCGCGCTCGCGCAGGCCGTGGCCAGTGCGGCGCTCGTGTACAGAAGCAGCGACGGCGCCAGCCGGACGAGCAATCGTCGGGCGGCGCGCGGAAGACTCAACGACGGCATATGGCCCAGTCCGAGCGTCATCGTACGCAGGCGGGCGATCGGCGCGCTGCCTCGCGTCACGACGCGAGCCGCGCGATTCCCGGGTGTGTCCGCAGCGCGCGTTAGCGACGCGTGCCGCGGGTCAGTGCGCCGCCGTCGAGACGCGCATGGGGCTCGACCGATGTGCGCGGGTGCCGTCGCCGAGCTGGCCGTCGACGTTGTAGCCCCAGCACACGGTCGCCCCGTCGAGCGTGGCGCAGGTGTGCGCGCCCGAGGCGGAGAGTGCAGCGTACGGTCCACCAGCGACGCGAACCGGACGGGGCTGCCCCGTGGTCGAGCCGTCGCCGAGCTGCCCGTACGCGTTCCCACCCCAGCAAAACACGAGCCCCGTACCGCTGCGTCCGCAAGAATGTGTGCTCCCCGTCACAATCGCGGCGAAGCGGGCGCTCGTCTCGACCGGGGTGGGCAGCAGTTCCGACGTCGTGGTCCCGGTGCCGAGCTGTCCGGCGGCGTTGCGCCCCCAGCAGAACGCTCGGCCGTCCGCGGCCACGGCGCACGTGTGCGACGCTCCGGCGGCGATCGCCACGAAGCGCTGGCCACCGCCGACGAGCGTCGGAGCCCGGCGCGCGGTGCGTGTGCCGTCGCCGAGCTGCCCGTCCGCGTTCTCGCCCCAGCAGTACGCCACCCCGTCGGCCGTCAGCGCGCAGCCGTGCCGCCAGCCGACCGTGAGCGAGGCCGCCCGAAGTCCGCCGACCGGGGTCGGCACGGCGCGGTCAGCACTCTGGCCGTCGCCGAGCTGCCCGCGGTCGTTGGCGCCCCAGCAGAGCACGGTGCCATCGATTCCTATCCCGCAGGTGTGGGCCAGGCCAGCGCGCAGTCCGCGGAAACGCGCGCTGCCCGCCACACGGGTCGGCGTCGCACGCTGGCCGCGGCTGCCGCCGCCGAGCTGCCCCCGGTCGCCGTCACCCCAGCAGTAGGCGCCGCCGTCGGTCGCCACGGCGCAGCTGTGCGAGCCGCCGGCCGCGACCTGGCTGAAGCGGGTCTCCGAGACGACCGGCGTCGGCTCCTCACGCGACTCGAGATCGCCCGTCCCGAGCTGACCATCGGCGTTCGCGCCCCAGCAGGCGAGGCCGTCGCCCGGCAGGATCGCGCACGAGTGGCGGCCTCCCGCCGAGGCGGCGGTCCGCTCGAACGCGACCGTCATCACGCGGCTCGCGGGCGCGGCTACCGGAGCGACCGGCGGCGGCACGATCGGCATGGCCCGTGGAGGGGCCTCAGTGACACGCGCGACCACCGAGGGCGAGGGCGCGACGACCGGCCCGCGCGCCGCCGCCCCCGGAGCGTCTCTCCCGGGCGCCAGCGGGGCGGCGTCGGAGTCCCCGACGACCTCGCCGGCCCGCACGTCGGGCGTCCGGATCGGGTCGCTCGCGGGAGCGACCGCGGTCGCCGCCGGCAGCTCGGGCGACGGTAGCGGCGCGGAGGGCAGGGGCACCTGCACGATCGACGGTCCGTCCGCGCGCGGATCGACCACGCCGGCCGACGCCAGGGACGCGTCGCCGCGGCTGCGCTGTGCGACCAGCGCCGCGATGGCCACGAGCGCGGCCGCGCCGGCGGCCATCAGGCGGCCGGACCGTCCACGCGACGCGTGTGCGGCGGCCCACGTGGGGGCCACGTCCGCGGTGGGATCCGTCGGCGATCCACCGGAAGCGCCCGGATCTGCCGCGGGGCGGCGCAGGCGCATGGTCGTGAGTGCCGCACCGACGAGTGCTGCGCCGCGCGCGGCGAGGCCAGGCGTCCGACTCGCCTCCGTCACGCGGCGCTGATGCGCGCGCTTCCACTGCGCGAAGTCGGCGGGGAGCACGGGGCGGGTGAGCTGGGACGCCACCGCGTCCGCGCCCGCCCACCGGGCACTCGGCGCCTTCTGCAGCATGCGCTCGACGATGTACAGCAGCTGCGCGGGAACCGCCGGCGCTCCGGCCGGGCGGACCACCTCGATCGGCGGCAGCTCGTCGTGCTTCTGGCGCTGCAGCACGGCGAACAGCCCCTCGCCCTCCCACGGCCGTCGCCCGGTCAGCATCTCCCACCCGACGAGGCCGAGGCTGTACAGATCGGAGCGTCCGTCGACGCCGTGCCCGTCGATCTGCTCCGGGCTCATGTAGGCCGGGGTGCCGAGCGTGACGCCCGTCTGCGTGAGCCGCGTGTCGACCTCCGAGGAGCGCGCGACCCCGAAGTCGGCCAGCAGCGCGCGGCCGGTGTCCGTCTCGACGAAGATGTTCTCCGGCTTCACGTCGCGATGCACGACGCCATGGGCGTGCGCGAATGCCAGGGCCGCGGCAACGTCGCGCAGGATCGCCGTGGCGCGCGCGGCGTCGAGCGGCCCCTCCTCGGCGAGCAGCTGCTTCAGGGTGCGGCCGTTGATGCACGGCATCTCGAGCGCGAGCCCGTCGCGCAGCTCGCGGACGGCGTGCACGCGCACGATGTGCGGGTGCTCCAGTCGCGCGATGGTGCGTGCCTCGCGTGCGAGGCGCGCGATCGGCTCGTCGCCGCCACCGCCGAGGGCGGGGGGCACGCGCACGACCTTGAGCGCGACCTCGCGCCCGAGGCGGCGGTCGCGCGCCCGGTACACGACGGCGCTGCCGCCGCGACCCAGCTCGCCGAGGAGCTCGTAGTCCGCCGAGAGGCCGTCGAACCCATCGACCGGGCGCGCCTGCGTCACGCCGATAGTGGCATCGGCGATCGGCGCGGCTGGCTGGGCCTCCCGCGGGTGCGGCCGGTGCTCGTCGGATGGCGCGTCGTGCTGATCGTCACCCAGCATCACGGCTCCCTACTGGCGGTGATCCGTCCGGCGCTCAGCGCTCGTGGAAGCAGAAGATGACCTCACCCATCTCGATCCGATCACCCTCGACCAGGAGCGGCGCGATCTCGCCTGCCTCCAGCGGCCGTCCGTTGAGCAGGACGGGGTTCGTGGCCGAGAGGTTCTTCAGCTCCCAGTGGCCGTCGATGAGCGACATCGCGGCGTGCTGGCGGCTGACCGTGCGCGCCATCAGCTGCACGTGCCGATAGGGTGGACCTTCGCTGCGGCCGAACGTCACCTCGATGCGATCGTCGCCCGCGGTGCGCACGAAGCGCACCTCGCGCCCCCGATCGGGGCCGCCCACGACCTCGAGCCGACCGGGCAGGAACTGGAGCGTCCCCTCGTCCGGCAGGGTGAAGCGGATCGTCTCGCCGTCGTGGAACCGCTCGTCGCGCGCCGGGACCGGGGCGCTCACCGGCGAGGCCGCGACGGCAGCGCCGCCGCGACCGTCGGCGTACGCCGGCGCGAAGCGGGGCGCCTGCCGCGGCGAAGCGGGGCGCGGTGCCATGGGCGGCGCGAAGTCGCCATCGGCAGGCGCGGGAGCTGCCGGCGGAGGCGCGAACGAGGGCCGCTCGACCGCCGGGGCGCGCTGTGGCGCGGGCGCGTCCTGCCGCGCGCTCTCATCCCGCAGCGACACGCGAACCGGCGCCGGCCGCGGCGAGCCGCCGTTGGCCGCCGGATCCACCAGCCCGTCCGTTCCGAAGAGAGGGAGCCGCTCGCCGCCGCGTGCCCGCTCGCGCGCGCGGGCCCCGCCGTGGTGGCGGAGCTCCACGAACAGATAGATGCCGCCGACGAGCACGGCGAGCGCGAGCACGATGGCGGCGGCGACTGGTCCGCTGGGCATCCGGATGAGAAGGGTCGGGGAGAGGCTGACGCGCTGCGACGGGCCGCGTCACCGCCGGGTCCGTCAAATTGCACGGGATCGACGGCGCACCGAAAGGTGAGCTACCCCACCCTTCCACGTCGCGATCCGCCGACGGTGACCCGCCGCGGGCGCATCATGGAGAGGCTGGCGCGCTCAGCCGCTGGACCGCCGAGGAGCGGCAAGATGCATTCCCCAGGCAGCTAGCGCTCGCGGCGCAGAAAAGTCGGTGTCCGCCGTCACGGGCGCCGTTGACGGAAGCGACGGGCTGGCCTATACTTCGCGGCTCTTCGGGGCCTGTAGCTCAGGTGGTTAGAGCGCTCGCCTGATAAGCGAGAGGTCGGAGGTTCAACTCCTCCCAGGCCCACTCCGAACGATGCGCCCCCGTTCAGCTCCGGCTGCGACGGGGGCGTTTCGCGTCCGGTCCCGCCGCCGTCCGCCGAGGATACGACCGGTCGGACGGGGCCGCCAGACCGATCCGGGACGCCGAGTCACCATGGACGGTCGCCCGCTGATCTCCTGGCCGACCGCCGCGGCTGGGCCGGCTACTGCGCCAGGAGTCCGAGCTTCAAGGCCAGCTGGACGTACTCGGAGCGGTGCGTGAGGCCGAGCTTCTCGCCGATGCGCTGCTTGTACGTGTCGACCGTCTTCGGGCTGATGAACAGCTTCTCGCCGATCTCGGGCGCGCTGTAGCCGCTGGCGACGAGGCGCAGCACGTCACGCTCGCGCTCGGTGAGCCGCTCGAAGCGTTCGCGCTCGTCGGCGTGGGCGTCGCGCTTCTTGAGCCCGCGGGCGAGGGCCCGCGCGGCGGACGGCTGCACGTAGGTGTCGCCGTGAGCGACGGCCCGGACCGCGTCGACCAGCTCGCGGTCGGCCGCGCTCTTCACCAGATAGCCGCTGGCCCCCGCCTCGAGCAGCGGCACGAGGTACTCGTCCTCGGCGTGCATCGTGAGCACGAGCACGCGCGTGCGCGACTTGCGCGCGACCAGCTCCTTGGTCGCGGCGACGCCGTCCATCTCGGGCATGGTGAGGTCCATGAGGACCACGTCCGGGTCGAGTCGCTCGATCATGGCGAGGGCGTCGCGCCCGTTGGAGGCCTCGCCGACGACCTGGATGTCCTTGGCGACGCCCAGCACGGCCTTCAGGCCGGCGCGCACGACGGCGTGGTCGTCGGCGAGGATGACGCGGATCACGTCGTCGATCATCGCAGCTCCGAAGCGGGAGGGCTGAACGGCACGGTATGGCGGGGGGCGAAGGCGTCGCGCGGGGCACGCGCCCGGATCCGGGTGCCGCGCCCGATGGTAGTCTGCACCTCGAACGTGCCGCCGACGAGGCCGAGGCGCTCGCGCATGGAGAAGAGCCCCATGCCGGGGCGCCGCGCCTCCGCCTCCGCGAGGTCGAAGCCGCGGCCGTCGTCGGTCACCTGCAGGACGACGTCGCCCGCATCTTCCCGGAGCGTCAGGCGCGCGGTACGAGCGCGCGCGTGCCGCTCCACGTTCCGCAGCGACTCCTGCGCGACGCGATAGAGCGCAGCCGCGCTCGCGTCGCTCATCTCGGCGGCGTCGCCGGGGAGGTCGGCGTCGACGTGCACGTCGAGGGCGGTGTGCGCGCGCGTCTGGCGGGCGAGCCACTCGAGCGCCGCCACGAGGCCGAGGTCGTCGAGGACGCGTGGGTGGATGGCGTGCGAGAGCAGGCGCACCTCCTCCAGCAGCTCGCCGGTCTGCTCGCGCAACTCGCGCAGCGTGGCCTCGAGCGCCGGCTGGCCCGCGTCGCTCGCGGTGCGCGCGGCGGCGGTGAGCTGGTAGGTGAGCGCGGCGATGTTCTGCGCCGTCGAGTCGTGCAGCTCGCGCGCGATGCGCGAGCGCTCGTCGTCCTGCGCCCGGACGGCCTGCAGCGCGAGCGCGCGCATGCGCTCGCGGTCGGTGGCGATGGCGTCGAGCAGCAGGTTGAAGGTGCGGCCGACGCGCTTCATCTCGCGGTCGGCGACCGCCGAGGCGGGGACGCGCGCCGCGAAGTCGCCGGCCCACACGCGCGAGGCCACGCGCTCCAGCTCCCACACGGGGCGCAGCGCGTAGCGCACCAGCAGCGCGTTGAGCAGGAGGCCGAGCGCGAGCGCGCCGCCGACGATCCACACGTCCGCGGTGTTCGGCTGGCCGGCGGCCACCACGACGCCCGCGAGCAGGAGCACGAGCAGGTTGGCGCCCGCGAGCTTGACCATCAGGGGCACGCCGAGCAGCCGACGCACCCAGGGCAGGGCGACGACGAGACGTCCGGCGCGGTCCTCGCGCCGGACGCCACGCCGCAGCGTGTGGACCGTGCCTGGGGGAGCGTCGGCCACCGCGTCGATCACTTCTCGACGATGAGGGCCGTCACCATGCCGAACATCCCGTGCTCCGCCTCGGCGTGCGGCAGGATGTGGCAGTGGAAGGCCCAGACGCCGGGGTTGTCGCAGTCGATGATCACGTCCCACCGCTCGCCGGGGGCGATGTTCAGCGTGTCGCACTTCCACGGCGCCGGCTGCGCCCAGCCATCCTTGTCGATGACGGTCATCGGCATGCCGTGCAGGTGCATCGGGTGGATCATCATGCCCTCGTTCATGAAGCGCACGCGCACCTTCTGCCCGAGCTTCGCCTTGATCGGCTCCGTCGCCGGGAAGCCCTTGCCGTTAAGCGTGTAGCCGTGCACGCCGTCGTTCAAGACCATCACGTAGTCGACGTCGACCTTCTCGATGCGGCGCGGGCGACGGGGCTCGATGATGAACGCGCCGAGCAGCCCGGTGCCCACCTGCTTCGCGGCGTTGATGTGCGAGTGGTACATGTGCGAGCCCGGGTTCTTGGCCGTGAACTCGTACGTGAACGACTCGCCCGGCTTGACCGGCGGCTGCGTGATGAAGGGCACGCCGTCCTGCGCGATCGGGAGCACGACGCCGTGAAAGTGAATGGCGGTCGACTCGGGCAGCTCGTTCTTCACGATCACGCGGACGCGGTCGCCTTCGGTGACACGGATCTGCGGACCGGGCACCTGCTCGTTGTACGCCCAGGCGTTCACGAACTTGCCGGGCTCGGTCTCCCAGCTGATCGGGCGGGCGGTGAGCTCGAAGACCTTCACGCTGCCGTCCATGCGCGGGGCGAGCGGCTGGTTGCCCATCGCCTTGGTCTTCGCCGGGAACGCCTTGACGCCCTTCTCGTGCATCGCGTCCATGGCGTCCGCGCGGGCGCGCGCCTGGGCGAGCGTGAGGCCGCCGTACGGCGCCGCCGCGTTGGCCGACGGGATCGCGGTCGGCGTGGCCGGGTGCGCCGCCATCGAGCCGCCGCTGTGGTCGCTGTCCGACGCGGCGGACCTGTTCGTGGCGACCGCGCCCTTCTGCGCGCCGCTCTCCCCGCACGCCGCGAGCGCTCCGACGGCTCCGGCCGCCACGGTGGCGAACGACGCCTGGCGCAGGAAGTCGCGCCGCGACGGCGCGTTCCCCATGACCTGCCGGCGCACGCGCTCGGCGAGGGTCTCGGGGGTGGTGGTCTCGGTCTCGGGGGCGGTATGGGAGGACATGGCGGGCTCTGGTCGCTGGGCGGGAGTGTTCAACCGACACCAGTAGGGTACCGGTCCCGCGCGCCCGCCCCTGTCGGGGAGCCTGCGGAACTATCCTCAGCCGATTCGCGACAGGGTGTGGGGGCTCCCCCTACAGGTCCGCGCCGCTGCCGAGCGCCGCGCCCGACCGATTAGGTTTCGCGACGCTTCGCACCTATCACTAAAGGACTGGGCAATGACGACCGAGCTCGGACCGGTTTCGCGGTTCCTCACGCACAACTTCCGGCACTTCAACGCCGCGTCGCTGATCGACGCCGCGAACGGCTGGACGCGCCACCTAGAGAAGGGCGGCAAGATGATGGTCACGCTCGCCGGCGCGATGAGCACCGCCGAGCTGGGGATCACGCTCGCCGAGATGATCCGGCAGGACAAGGTGCACGCGATCTCGTGCACCGGCGCGAACCTCGAGGAGGACCTGTTCAACCTCGTCGCGCACGACGCCTACGAGCGCGTCCCGCACTACCGCACGCTGTCGATCAAGGAGGAGGAGGCGCTCCTCGAGCGGCACATGAACCGCGTCACCGACACGTGCATCCCCGAGGCCGAGGCGATGCGTCGGCTGGAGAAGGTGGTGCTCGCGGAGTGGATGGCGGCGGACGCCGCGGGCGAGCGCTACTTCCCGCACGAGTTCTACTATCGGATCCTGAACTCGGGGAAGCTGAAGGAGTTCTACCAGATCGACCCGAAGGACTCGTGGATGATCGCGGCGGCGGAGAAGAACCTGCCGATCGTGGTGCCCGGCTGGGAGGACTCGACGACGGGCAACATGTACGCGTCGCACGTGATCACCGGCGAGGTGAAGAACGTGCACACGGTGCGCTCGGGCATCGAGTACATGACGTGGCTCGCCGAGTGGTACACGGAGCTGTCGGCGAGCACGTCGATCGGCTTCTTCCAGATCGGCGGCGGCATCGCGGGCGACTTCCCGATCTGCGTGGTGCCGATGCTGCACCAGGACCTGCAGCGCGAGAACGTCCCGCTGTGGGGCTACTTCTGCCAGATCTCCGAGGCCACCACGAGCTACGGCGGCTACTCGGGCGCCCCGCCGAACGAGAAGATCACGTGGGGGAAGCTCGGCGGCGAGACGCCGATGTACGTGATCGAGAGCGACGCGTCGATCTGCGCGCCGCTGGTGTTCGCGCTGGTGATGGGGCTCTGAACGACCTGCGGGGCTGCGGGGCTGCGGAAGTGCTCACCGGGTGCGCCGGGTGGCCGTTCCGCAGCTCCGCAGCCCCGCAGGTCGCTGCTAGTACGTGATCGCCTGCGGGCGCGCGGCGGACGGTGCGGCGCGGCCCGGCGTCCCGGCGCTGTCGGCGGTGCCCTGCGGGATCGGGACGCGCAGGCGCTGGCCGGCGCGGATGTTGTCGTTCTGCAGGCGGTTGAGCTGGCGGATCACGTCGGGCGTGGTGCGGTAGCGGCGCGCGATGCTCGTGACCGCGTCGCCGTAGCGCACCGTGTGGGTGCCGTAGACCGGCGGCGGCGGCGGGGGCGCGCTGCGGGCGAGCTGCTCGCGCTGCTGCGCCTCGGTGCGGGCCGCCAGGGCGCGCTCCACCACGCGCTCGATGTCGCGGACGCGGGCCGCCTCGCCGCGCGGGACGAGGAACGCGACCTCGCCCGACGGCGTGCGCACGAGCACCCCGCGCGTGAGGCCCAGGAGGAGGCGGCGGGCGTCGGCGACGAAGGGCTCGTCGTACATGAAGCTCTGCGCGCGCAGCTCGGGCGGCCCCTCGACGGTGCGGCCGAGCCACGGTGCCGGCGGGAGCCCGACGTAGAGCAGGCGTCGATCGGTGGCCGCCAGCACGCCGAACGACTCGCGCAGGTTGTCCCACCAGTTGCGCTGCGAGACGTAGGCGCGCCCCAGGATGCGTTCGCCCGGCTCGAGCTCGCTCACCAGCTCCTGCTCAGCGGCCGCGCGCGCCGCGCGCCGGGCACCGATGGGGGAGAGCAGGGTGGCCAGCGCGAGCACGCCGCCGACGATGATCACGAGCGTGCCCCCCGAGAGGCCGATCAGCACGCGCTGCAGCGTCGAGCGGCGGCGCGGCCGGATCCCGCGGCGCATCGGGCCGACGGCGTAGCCCTCGGCGTCGATCGCCTGGCCGGGGACGTAGACCGGGAACTCCATCGTCGCGCCCCCGGGCGCGCCGGGCGGCGGAGTGGGCATCGAGGAGACGGGAGGCATCGCGTTCGACACGACGCAAAGGTAACGCCCGCCACCGCCGCTCTTGACAGGTCATGTGTGCCAATGCGTATTAGCGCCCACGCCAAACCGTATTGGCGACGAGCCCTGCCACATGTCCTCCTCCGCCCGCGTCACCATCCGCGACGTCGCCCAGCACGCCGGGGTCTCCCAGCCCACGGCGTCGCTGGTGCTCGGGAACCATCCGCGCGCGCGGGTGGCCCCGGCGACGCGCGAGCGCGTGTTCGCGGCGGCCTCGACGCTCGGCTACCGGCCGAACGTCGTCGCCCAGTCGCTGGCGCGTGGCCGGTCGTTCGCGCTCGGCGTGATCGTCCCCGACCTGCGGAACCCCTTCTTCGCCGACGTGATCGCCGGCGCGGAGCGGGTCGCCGCGGCCGCCGGGTACGCGCTGCTGCTCTGCGGCGAGACCGAGCGCCCGGTGGCGGCCCATCTGGAGACGCTGCTCAGCCGCCAGATCGACGGCGTGATCCTGGACGCGGCCAACGCCGCCTCGCTCGACGCGCAGGCGCTGGCCGGCGTGAACGTCGTGCTCGTCGACGAGCCGTCCGAGCGCTGGCCGGGCGTGGCGAGCGACGCGACGGGCGCGGGTCGACTGGTCGCGGAGCATCTGCTCGGGCTCGGACATCGGCACCTCGCGTTCATCGGGCCGTCGTCGCACGTGCACACGTTCCGCATGCGCGAGCGTGGCTTCGTGCAGACGCTGCGCGCCGCCGGAATCGCGCTGCCGTCCCGCTGGCTGCGGCGTGCGCCCGCGACGGTCGCCGGCGGACGCGACGCGATGCGCGCGCTGCTGCACGAGCGGCCGCGTCCGAGCGCCGTCTTCTGCGCCAACGATCTCGTCGCGCTGGGGGCGCTCAAGGCGGCCGCCGAGGCGCGCGTGCGCGTCCCGCTCGAGCTGTCGCTGGTTGGGTGCGACGACATCGAGATGGCGCAGCTGGTGACGCCCGAGCTGACCACCGTCGCCGTCCCCGCCCGCGAGCTCGGCGCCCGCGCCGCGCGCCTGCTGCTGCGGCAGCTCGCCGGCGAGCCGACGCGGGCCGCGAGCGCGCCGCTGGCCGTGCGTCTCGTCGCGCGCGGCACCACCGGGCCCGCGCCCGTCGACGCTCCACCCGCCGCACCCGTCGCATGACCGCGCCCTCCCGCTCCGCGCACGCTCCCGCCACCGCGGTGCCCCCGTTCGCGACCATCACCGGCACCGGCAGCGCGGTGCCGGAGCGCGTCGTCACGAACGCGGAGCTGTCCGCGCAGCTCGGCGTCGACGTCGAGGAGTTCGTCGCCAACACGCTCGGCATCCGCGAGCGGTGCTGGTGCGCGCCGGACGAGTCGACGGCCGACCTCGCGGAGCGTGCCGGGCGCGCGGCACTCGCGGACGCGCGGCTGACGCCCGAGGACATCGACCTCCTCATCGTCGCGACCGACACGCCGGAGTACGTGTCTCCCGCCACGTCGAGCGTCGTGCAGGGGCGGCTCGGCGCCCGGCGCGCCGGGACCTTCGACGTGAACAGCGGGTGCGCCGGATTCGTCACCGCGCTCGACGTCGCGCACAAGTACCTGGTCGCCGATCCGCGCTACCAGCGCGTGCTGGTGATCGGCGCGTACGCCATGTCCAAGTTCCTCGATCCGCAGGACAAGAAGACGGTCACGATCTTCGCCGACGGCGCGGGCGCGGCCGTGGTCGAGCGCTCGGACGCTGCGGGCATCGTCGCGTCGGAGCTGTACGCCGACGGCCGCCTCTCGTCGGGCATGGGGGTCTTCGCGGGCGGCACGGCGGAGCCGATCACCGAGGCGGTGCTGCGCGACGGCGTCCGCAATCGGCTGCGCTTCGTGCAGAAGTACCCGGCGTCGGTGAACGAGGAGGGATGGCCGCGCATCGCGCGCGACGTCGTCGCTCGCGCCGGGGCCACGGTCGACGAGGTGGACCTGTGGCTCTGGACGCAGGTGAATCGCTCGACGATCGAGGTCGTGATGCAGGCGCTCGGTCAGCCGATGGCGAAGGCACACACGATCATGCACAAGTGGGGCTACACCGGATCCGCGTGCCTGCCGATGGCGCTCGACGATGCGTGCCGCGCGGGTCGGCTGCGCGAAGGCGACCTCGTGGTGCTCACCGGATCGGGCGCCGGGCTGTCGATGGGGTGCGTGGCGCTGCGCTGGCACCCGGCCGCGCGGCGTCCGGCGTCGAGCGCGTCCGAGTCGATGGCGCAGGGCGCCACCCACGTCGCGGTGGCCGCCCGGTGAGGAGCGAGCACGCCGCCCCGCCGTCGCCGGCGCTCGCGTCCGACGCGTCGTACTCGGCGTCGGCGACGTCGGCGACGACCGTCGCCTGGGCGGCCGACGTCGCCCGCGACACGGAGCACGACACCGTGCTGCGGCGCCTGCTGCGGCGGGTCGTCGAGCATCCCACGCGCGTGGCGTACCGGGAGCTGGCCGCCGCGGGCGCGAAAGCGGACGGCGCGCTCACGTGGGCCGACTGGGCGCAGCGTGCGCGCGCCGTCGCCGGGCGGCTGGTGCGCGACGGAATGACGCGCGGCACCCGAGTGGCGGTGCTCGCGGGCAACCGCCCGCTCTGGCCGATCGTCGATCTCGGCGTGCTGATGGCCGGCGGCGTGAGCGTGGGCGTGTTCCCGACCAGCACGACGGCGCAGCTGCGGCAGCTGCTCGTCGACGCGGACGTGCGCGTGCTCGTGTGCGACGACGCGCAGCAGCAGCAGAAGGCGCGCGCCGCGAGCGTCGGGCTCGCGTCGCCGCCGACGCTCGTCGCCGAGCATCCGGACGACGGCGCGATCGCCTTCGCGGAGTGGGTCGCGTCCGGCGCGAGCGCGCTCGACGATGCGGCGGTCGCGCGCCAGGTCGACGCGCGGATCGCGGGCGCATCGCCGGACGACCTCGCAATCCTCATCTACACCTCGGGGTCGACGGGCGAGCCGAAGGGCTCCTGCATCCCGCACGCGTACCTGCTCGCATCGGCGGAGTCGATCCGCGACACGCTCGGCCTCACGTCGCACGATCGCGCGCTGTCGCTGCTGCCGTACGCGCACGCCGCGGAGCGCGTGTTCGGGCTGTACACGCGCCTCGTGTGCGGCATGGAGGCGGGGCTCGTCCCGGACCCGTCGCGGCTCGCGGATGCCGCGCGCGCCTTCCGCCCGACGCTGATCGGCGGCCTGCCGCGGCTGTACGAGAAGCTGCACGGGGCGCTCGACGCGGCGGAGCGCTCGGCGAGCGGCGACGAGGCGCGGGCATGGTCGCGGCTGCGCGTCCTGGGCGCCGAGCGGTCGCGGCTGCGGCGGAGCGGCGCCGCGGTGCCCGCCGCGCTCGAAGAGGAGTGGCGGACGCTGCGCGCGCCCGCGGCCGCGGTGATCGAGCGGATGGTCGGCGACGCGGTGCGCGTCGCGACGTCGGGCGGCGCGCCGCTGCGACGCGACGTCGCCGAGTCGCTCGACGCGCTCGGGCTGACGGTGCTCGGCGCGTACGGACAGACGGAGCACCTGTGCGTCGCGTTCCACCGGCCGGGGTCCTACGACTTCGCCGGCGTGGGCCGCCCGATGGAGGGCACGACGCTGCGCGTGGCGCCAGACGGAGAGATCCAGGTGCGCCGTAACGCGCTGACGTTCGCCGGCTATCTCGGACGTCCGGACGCGACGCGCGCGGCGTTCACGGACGACGGCGCGTGGCTGCGCACCGGGGACCTCGGGTCGATCGACGCGCGGGGCGTGCTGCACGTGACCGGGCGACTGAAGGAGATCCTCGCGCTCTCGACGGGGAAGAAGGTCGCGCCGCTGCCGATCGAGGCGCGACTGCGCGAGCACCCGGCGGTCGCGCACGCACTCGTCGTCGGCGAGGGGCGTCGATTCGCGACCGCACTGCTGTTCGCGCCGAGCGCGGACGATCCGGGCGTCGCGGCGTCGCTGGAGGCGCACGTGGCGCAGGTGAACGCGGATCTCGCGCCGCACGAGCGGATCGCGCGCTGGACGCTCGTCGCCGAGGAGCTCGCGGAGGCGACCGGCGAGCTGACGCCGACGCTCAAGGTGCGACGCGCCGTGGTGGAAGCGAAGTATCACGCACTGCTCGAGGAGCTGTACGCATGAACGAGCTGGACGAACGACCCGCCGGGGGCGCGATGACGCGTGCGGCGGTGGGCACGCTGGCGCTGGCGACGGTGGCGATCGCCGTCGCATACGCGTCCGCCTTCCGCGAGGGCGGGGCGCCGCGCTGGGCGTCGTGGACGATGGCGCTCGCGGTGCCGGTGGCGCTCGTCGCGACGATGACGCTCGGCGCGGCGCGGCGCGGACGACTCCCCGCGGGCACGCTCGCGGCGTTCGTCTTCGTCGGGGCGCTGCTGGCCGGCGGGTTCTCGCTGGCGCTGGCGCTGCCGGACGGCCTGGGCGCGGCGGAGCCGCTGTGGCTCGGCCTCCCACGACGCGCGGCGGTCATCGTGTACGGCGTCGGGCTGCTGCCGGTCGTCGTGCTGCCGGTCGTGTACGCGCTGACGTTCGATGCGCAAACGCTCCGTCCGGAGGACCAGGAGCGCGTGGAGGCGGCGGGACGCGCGCGCACCGCGGCCGCCGAGCACCATGCGACGCCGCATCCGCCCACCGCGACGTCCGCGGGCGCGGTCGGCGCAACGGCGCGCGTGCGCGAGGCCGGCGCATGACCGCGCCCGCCGCCGCGGTCCTCCCGGCGCTCGCGCTGCTGCAGAAGGGCGGCGCGCCCGGCGGGCCGATGGAGCGCGTGAGCAACCCGACCATCGTCGCCGTGGCACTCGCGTACTTCGCCGTCATCGTCGCGATCAGCGTGTGGGCGTCGCGGCGCACGCGGACGGCGAGCGACTTCTTCGTCGCGGGCCACGGCATCGGGCTGGTCGCGTTGACGGTCGCGTCGGTGTCGACGTCGGTGTCCGGCTTCGCGTTCATCGGCGGCCCCGGGCTGCTGTACTCGATCGGGCTGGGCGCGCTCTTCATCATCCTGCCCGCGTCGGTGACGAACGTGCTCGGCGCCTGGGTGCTGGCGAAGCGCATGCGACTGCTCGGTGAGGTGCGCGGGCTGATGACGGTGCCCGACGCCATCGGCGCGCGCTACCGGTCGCCGCTCGCGCAGGGGCTGTCGGGCGTCGCGATCCTCGTCGGCATCGTCGGCTACATGGCGACGAACTGCCTCGCGATGGGCTACGTGCTCGACGCGATCTTCGGCGTCGGGATCACGTGGGGGATCTGGATCGGGACCGGCGTCACGCTCGCGTACTCGGTCGCGGGCGGCATCCTCGCGGGGATCTACAACGACGTGTTCCAGGGGACGTTGATGGCGTTCGCGTCGACCCTGGTCTTCCTCTTCGTGCTGTCGGTCGGCGACGGGATGAGCGGACTGTCGCAGTCGATCACGGCGGCCGATCCGGAGTTCCTCGCCCCGTGGGGGAAGCTGACGCCGCTGGCGGCGCTCTCCTTCTTCTTCGTATTCGGCATGGGGTCGCTCGGCCAGCCGCAGGCCGTGCACAAGTACTACATGCTGCGCGACGTCCGGCAGCTCAAGTGGTACCCGCTGCTGAAGACCGTCGGGCAGATCGTCGTGCTGCTGCTCTTCTTCGGCGTCGGCGTGGGCGTGAAGGCGCTCGTCACGTCGGGGCGGATGGCGCCGCTGGTGCGGCCCGACGCCGCGACGCCGACGTTCCTGCTGCAGTTCACGCCCGCGCTGCTGGCGGCGCTGGTGTTCGCGGGCGCCGCGGCGGCGACGATGGGCGCGGTGAACTCGTTCATCAACATCGGCGCGGCGGTCGTCACGCACGACCTGCCGGTCGCGTTGGGGCGGCGCCTGACGAACGAGCTGCGCTGGGGCCGGATCTCGACGCTCGTCATCGCGGTCCTCGCCGCCGTCATCGCCCAGTTCTCGGGCGCGCTCGTGGCGTTCCTCGGCGTCTTCGGCTGGGGATTGTTCGCGTCGACGATCGTGCCCGCGCTCGGGATCGGTCTGAACTGGGAGGGCGCCACGCGCGCCGGCGCACTCGCCTCGATCGCGACGGGCCTGATCGTCACGCTCGCGCTCGAGTCGATGGCGTTCTTCAAGGTGTTCTCCTTCCCGGCCGGCGTGAGCGGCACCGCCGTCGCGCTCGTGCTGTCGCTCCTCGCGTTCTTCGCGGTGTCGTGGCTGACCCGCGCGCGCGCCGCCGAGGAGCTCGATCCGGACGTGCGTCTGGTGATGGACGTGTGACGCGCCCGATCGCGCGCTCGCGCGATCGCGCCGCCACGCGGCTTCCGTGCTTCCCGGCGCGCTCGGCCGGCGCGCCCGCTCGACCGCTGAAGTGCAGGGCACTCCCCAACCCTCCTCGGAGCACTCCCATGCAGCCGAATCCCCCCTCTCGCGTGGTCCCGCGCGGCGCGCGCCGCCTGGCCATCGTGGCCGGCGCGGTCGCCGGGCTCCCCCTGCTCGTCACGAACCCGCTCGGCGCGTCGCTCCACGCGCAGGAGCCCGCAGCGAGCGCCACGACCGCGCGCCAGACCGGCCGGCTGGCCGGCATCGTGACCGACGCGAACCAGCAGCCGCTGAGTGGTGCGCAGGTGAGCATCGTCGGCACGCGCTTCGGCACGATCACGGGCGTCGACGGCCGCTACCGACTGAGCGGCGTGCCCGCGGGCACGTACGAGGTGCGGGTGCAGCGCATCGGGCAGCGCACGCGGACGCTGCCCGGCATCGCCGTGCGGGCGAGCGAGGAGGCGACGCTCGACGTGCGCCTCGAAGCCGCGCCTGCCGCGCTCGGTGGCGTCGTCGTCTCGGCCTCGCGCCGCGTCGAGAAGATCACCGACGCGCCCGCGACGGTCACCAGCATCGGCACCGAGCAGCTGGACAACACGGTCGGGAACCTGTTCGCCGGGGCGCTGAAGGAGGCGAAGGGGCTCGACTTCATCCAGACGGGGATGACGAGCGTCGCGATCAACGCGCGCGGCTTCAACTCGTCGTTCAACAACCGGATGCTGATGGTCGAGGACGGCCGCATCTCGGTGATGCCCGAGAACGGCCTCCCGGTCGGCAACTTCACGCCCACGCCGAAGGTGGACCTCGCGGGCATCGAGGTGCTCGTCGGCCCGGGCTCGGCGCTCTACGGACCCGATGCGGCGAACGGCGTGATCTCGCTGCGCACGAAGGACCCGCGGCAGTTCCCCGGCGCGACGCTGGAGGTGACCGGCGGCAATCGCGGGTACATGGACGTGCAGGGACGCTACGCCGGCGTGACCGGGAACCTCGGCTACAAGGTCTCGGGCGAGTTCCAGCAGGCCAACGACTGGGACAACGTGCTCTCGTACAACGCGGGCGGCACGCTGGTGCCCGCGGGCACCGCCGGCTCCGTGACCGAGTCGGGGCTGCGCGACCCGATCGACTGGGACACGCGCGTCATGCGCGGCAGCGGCGCCGTCACCTACTACATGGGGCCGAACCGCTTCGAGGTGAACGGCGGCTGGAGCCGCACCGACGGCGTCGGCCAGACGAACGTCGGGCGCAACCAGCTGCGCGACTGGGACTACCGGCTGCTGCAGGGTCGCTACACGACGCCGCACTGGTACTTCAACGCCTACACGGCGCAGTCGAAGAGCGGCAGCTCGTTCGCGCTCAACCGCTTCGCCGGCGCGCAGCTGACGCCGGCGAACGCCTCGCTGAGCGCGGACTCGCTGCGCGCGCTGTCGGACTGGCCGAGCGATGGCCGCATGTACGCCGCGGAGGTGCAGGGCAACTACGTCGTGCCGCAGCTCCTGCAGACGGCGGTGGTGTTCGGCGCGCAGTACCGCAACGACGTCGTGAGCAGCGACCGCCAGTGGCTCAGCGACCGGAACACCGGGAAGGACGTCAGCAACGCGCTCACCGGCGTCTACGCGCAGACGACGACCCCCGTGATGCCGTGGCTCGACCTCGTCCTCGCCGGGCGCTTCGACGATCCGGAGGCGTTCGACGCGCAGTGGAGCCCGAAGGCGGGCATCGTGGTCAAGCCGGCGGCCGACCAGGCGTTCCGCGTGACGTTCAACCGGGCGTACAAGTCGCCCACGATCCTGCAGACGAACTTCTTCATCCCCGACTGGACCGCGCTGATCTCGATCTACGGCAACACGACCGGCTTCCGCTCGGTGCGGCCGGACGGCAGCACGATCGTGGAGTACGCGCCGGTCGGGCCGGAATCGAACAAGACGTGGGAGCTCGGCTACAAGGGCGTGCTGCGCGATCGCGTGTTCTTCGACGCGACGTACTTCCGCTCCGACTACACGAACTTCCTGAGCCCGTTGACGGTCATCGGCAACCCGTTCAACGGCGCCGCGGCGGGCGGTTCGTTCTTCGCCGTGCCGGCCGTGAACCCGGGCAACCAGATCCCGGTCAACGCGCAGGGGCGGATCGTGAACCAGGCGGCGACGCCGATCAACCCGATCGTGCTCACGTACTACAACCTCGGCGACGCGCGGATCTCGGGCGCCGACGTCGGCGTCAACGTGGTCGCCACGCGACGGCTCGAGCTGCGCGCCACCGCGTCGACCGTGAGCCTCGACGAGCTGCAGCTGCCGGCCGGCGGCAATCCCGAGGCGTCCGCGCTCAACGCGCCGTCGACCAAGTGGACCTTCGGTGCGACGATGAAGGACGTCGGCCCGGCCAGCTTCAGCACGACCTGGCGCAACGTGAACGCGTACAACTTCCGCTCGGGCATCAACGTCGGCGTGATCCCGACGTTCGGCACCCTCGACGCGAACGTCTCGGTCAAGCTGCCGACGCTGCAGGGCGCGATGATCAACCTGGGCGTCAGCAACCTGTTCGTGTGCAGCGCGCGCGGGCTGACCTACCGCCCCGCCGCGGCCGCGACGGCCACGACGCCGGCCGTGCCGGCGAACTCGGTGATCGCGAGCGAGGACCGCGGCTGCGGCTTCGGCCGCAAGCACGCCGAGATGATCAACATGCCGGAGATCGGCCACATGGCGTTCCTCGGCGTGCGGTTCCAGCGCTGAGATGCGCCGCACCGCACTGATGATGGCGCTGGCGACGGGCGCGGGGCTGGCCGGCGGCGGGGGAGTCGGCCCCGCCGCCGGGCAGGCACCGACCGCGACGACGGGGCAGGTCACGTACGGCACGTGGGGCGACGCCGCGCTCCCACGGCGCTGGCGGCTGTACACGCCGACGCAACAGCCCGGCGCCCGCCCGGCCCCGCTGCTCGTCCTGCTGCACGGCTGCACGCAGGACGTGGACGACATGGCCCGCGGCACGCGCATGGACGAGGTGGCCGCGCGGCAGGGCTTCCTCGTGCTCTATCCCGAGCAGCCGGCCGGCGCGAACGCGCTGCGCTGCTGGAACTGGTTCGAGGCGGCCCATCAGCGGCGCGACGCGGGTGAGCCGGCCATGCTCGCGGCGCTCGTCGCGCGCGTGGCCGCGGAGCACCGCGTCGATCCGGCGCGCGTGCACGTCGCCGGGATGTCGGCCGGCGGCGCGATGGCGCTGATCCTCGCGTCGAGCTATCCGGAGCGCTTCGCGTCCGCGGCGTCGGCGAGCGGGATGCCGGTGGGCGCCGTGACGGGCGCCGCGAACGCGTGGCAGGTGATGCGCGCGGGAGCGAGCCCCGAGCAGGCCGGTCCCGACGCGGTGCGCGAGCGGATGGGTGCGCGGGCGCGTGCGGTGCCGCTGCTCGTGCTGCACGGGGGCGCGGATGCCACGGTGGTGCCGGCGAACGGGCGGCGCACCGCCGAACAGTGGGCGGCGGCGCTGGGCGCCACCGCGAGCGCGCCACGGCAGGTCGCCGCGAACGACGGGGCGCGCGCCTGGCAGCAGCTGCGCTGGCGAGGCGCCGACGGGCGCGACGTCGTGGAGTACGTGGAGATCGCCGGGCTCGGGCACGCGTGGTCGGGCGGCTCGTCGACCGGCACCTACACCGACCCGCAGGGGCCGGACGCGAGCGCGCTGCTCGCCGCGTTCATCGCGCGCCACGCGCTGCCGGCGGGAGGGAAGTAGATGAGCGACGCCGGCGGCCGCGCCCCGAGCTTTCCGCACTTCCCGCACGACGTCGACGCGGTGCGACGCTGGGCGCTGCTCGCGCCCGATCGCGTCGCGCTGATCGACGACGGGCAGGAGAGAAGGCTCACCTACGCGGCGCTCGACGCGCAGGCACGCGCGTGGGCGCACGTGCTACTGGCCGCGGGCGTGTCGACCGGCGAGCGCGTCGCGCTGCTGGCCGGCACGCGTGCGGAGTGCGTCGCGCTCTTCTACGGCTGCCTGCGGATCGGCGCCGTGCTCGTGCCGCTCAACTGGCGGCTGAGCGCCCCGGAGCTCGCGCGCGTGCTGATCGACGCGCGTCCGACGGTGCTCGTGACCGAGCCGCGTCACGACCCGCTCGCCGCGCGCACCCTCGCGCAGCCCGGCGTCGCGGACGCGATCACGCGGCTGTCGCTCGCCGCCGCGGACCGACTGCCGGATACGCCCGCGCTCGCACCGGTGGGCGGCGACGCGGAGACGGCGACCATGCTGCTCTACACGTCGGGGAGCACGGGCACGCCGAAGGGCGTGGTGCTGCCGCGTCGACAGCTGCTCTTCAACGCGGTGGCGACCGTGACCGCGTGGCGCATGGGCCCCGACGAGGTCGCGCCCGTCTCGACGCCGCTCTTCCACACCGGCGGCTGGCACGTCTTCCTCACGCCGGTGCTGCACGCCGGCGGCACGGTCGTGCTGTTCGACGGCTTCGAACCCGCGCGCTTCCTCGCGGGACTCGCGGAGCACGCGTGCACGCTCGCCTTCGCGGTGCCCACGCAGTTCACCATGCTGATGGGCGACGCGCGGTGGGGCGCGCGGCTGCCGGCGCTGCGCCGCTTCGTCTCGGGTGGGGCTCCCTGTCCGCCCGCGGTGCGCGCGGCGATCCGCGCCGCCGGCCACGGGTTCCAGGAGGGATACGGGCTCACCGAGTGCGGGCCGAACTGCTTCGCGACGTCGGACGCGGCGGCCGAGGCGCATCCGGGCTCGGTGGGTTGGCCGGCGCCGTTCATCGACGTGCGGCTCGTCGACGAGGCGGAGCGGGAGGTCCCCGACGGCGTGCCCGGCGAGCTGCTGCTGCGCGGTCCGCAGATGTTCGCGGGCTACTTCGGTGCGCCGGAACGCACCGCGGAGGCGCTCACCGCGGACGGCTGGCTGCGCACCGGCGACCTCGCGACGCGCGACGCGCGCGGGCTCCTGCGCATCTGCGGCCGACGCAAGGAGATGTTCATCTCCGGCGGCGAGAACGTCTTCCCGGGCGAGGTCGAGGCGGTCCTCGCCGACTGCCCCGGTGTCGCCGAGGTGGCGGTGCTCGGCGTGCCGGACGAGCGGTGGGGAGAGGTGGGGCGCGCCTTCGTCGTGGCGCGCGCCGGGCAGCCGCTCGAGGTGGAGCGCGTGATCGCGCACGCGCGCGGCGCGCTCGCGGGGTACAAGGTGCCCAAGCGCGTGGTGGTGGTCGACGCGCTGCCGCGACTCGGCTCGGGCAAGGTCGACCGGCGCGCGCTGGCCGCGCTGCTCCACCCGCCGGAGCCGCAGGAAGCCGCGGCCACGGGAGCGTGCGCATGACGCGCCGAGCGACGCCGCCGCAGGGCGCCGGTGCCGGATACGCCGATCCGCCCGTCGATCCGTCCGCGCAGGTCGCGAAGGGCTCCACGCTGCGCGCGACGCTGGCGTTCGTGGAGAGCGTCGCCGGCGCCGACGCGGTGGAGCGGGTGCTCGAAGCGCTCCCGGCGCGCGAGCGGCGGCGCGTGCGCGAGGCGGCGCCGACCGACGAGTTCCCGTTCGCGCTCTGGACGCGCCTGAGCGAGGCGACCGAGCAGGCGATCGGGGCGTCCGTTCCGGACTGGCCGGAGCGCGCCGGCGCCCACGCCATCGAGTCGTTCGGCGTGCAGCTCTACGGCGGGATCCTGCGGAAGGCGTCGCCGCTCGAGTTCGTGAACCAGAGCGTGTCGCTCTTCCGGCTCTACTACCACCCGGGCGACATGAAGGTCGTCGAGCAGGAGGTCACCGGCGAGCGCGGCGGGCGCGTCGTCCTCCGCCTAGTGGGCTTCGAGCACGCGAGCCCGCACTTCTGCCGGCGCCAGTCCGGCGGGCTGGAGCGCGCCCTCGCGCTCGCCGGCGGGGAGCGGCCCCGCGTCCGCCACGTCCGCTGCACGCTGGAGGGAGACGCCTTCTGCGAGTGGGAGCTCGCCTGGACCGGCCCGAGCGCCGGGCCCGACCGGTAGCCACCGCTCCACGGCACGGTGAACTTCGGAGTCCGTTCGGGGTATGGAAGTCCGGTGCCCGGCTCGCGCCGGCCCGGACTTTCTCATATCGGACGGACGAACAGGAGACGGTGGGATGAGCTACGAGACGGATCTGGCCCGGCTGCGCGATCCCTTCGCGCCAGGGGACATCGAGTGGCGCGTGCAGACGGCGGGCGAGAAGAACGGGAAGCCGTGGGCGCGCGTGCTGGCGTACGTGACGAACCGCGCGATCATGGAACGGTTCGACGAGGTGGTCGGCCCCGAGAACTGGCAGAACGTGTTCAAGGAGGGCCCGGCCGGCGGCGTGGTGTGCGGGCTCGCGGTGCGCGTGCAGCGCGCCGACGGCACGGCCGACTGGGTCACCAAGTGGGACGGCGCCGAGAACAGCGATGTCGAGCCGGTGAAGGGCGGGCTGTCGAACGCGATGAAGCGCGCGGCGGTGCAGTGGGGCATCGGGCGCTACCTCTACGACCTCGAGGAGGGGTGGGCGCAGGTCTCCGAGAACGGCCGCTTCTCCGCCAAGACGAAGGACGGGAAGTGGTTCAAGTGGGATCCGCCGGTGCTGCCCGACTGGGCGACGCCGAAGCCGCGTCCCGCGACCGCCGAGCAGATGGAGCGCATCGAGGCGCTGCTCGCGCGCATCGCGGACGAGAAGGTCACCGGGATCGTGCGCAAGCGCATCGCCGGCGGCCTGACCGCACCCGCAGCCGACGAGGCGCTGCGCTATCTCGAGGGGCGCGCGGCCTGACGTCGCGCGTCGTGTGACGCACGGCCGACGCACGGCGTGCGGGGGGTGCCCCCGCACGCGGCCGCGCGCGAAGTTGACGAGGGCGGTGCGCGATCAGCGCACCGCCCTCGTCGCATCCGTCTCCGTCATGGCTCGCCCCAGCTCCCGTTCGACTCGCACGCGCCCGGCCGCGCCCGCGCCGCCGCCTCCGCCGCCGCAGCTCGAGATGTTCCCGGAGACGGTGCTCGTCGAGCCGCTCGATCCGCAGCGCGTGGGCGGGAGCCGGACGCGCGTGCGAGGCGTCTGGCGCGTGCGCTACGAGAGCGAGGCGCGCGCGCACCGCGTGTGGCACGACCGGCACGGCTGGTACTGCGAGGAGCACGGCCCGTCGTGCCGCGCCGTGGCCGCGGTCCGTCCGGAGGACTGACCGCCCGCCCGGTCAGCCCGCGAGCACGACGCGGTCGCGGCCCGCGGCCTTCGCCTCGCCCCGCGCGCGCTCGGCGCCCTCCACCAGCGCCTCCGCCGTCGCGTCGGGTCCGCCGAGGACCGCCACGCCCACGGACAGCGTGAACGACGTGCCCGGGAGGAGCGACTGCCCCGCCGCCGCCCGCAGGCGCTCGGCCATGCGCACGGCCTCGCCGGCGTCGAGGTCGGGGAGCAGGACCAGGAAGCGGTCGCTCCCGGCCCGCGCCACCACGTCGCTCGCGCGCGTGTGCCGGCTGAGGATCTCGCCCACGCGCTGCAGCAGCGCGTCGCCGGCCGCGCGGCCCAGCTGTGCGTCGAGCGCCGCCATGCCGTCGACGTCGAGCGCGAGCAGCGCCGTGGGGCGACCGGTGGCACGTCGCGCGGCCAGCACGCGGTCCGCCTCCCCGATCAGCGCCGCGCGGCCCGGGAGCCCGGTGAGCGCGTCGAGCCCCGTCGGCGCCGGCTCCGCGCGCGGCGCGTCGCATTCGAGCGAGAGCTGCGCCGAGCGCTCGCGCCACGCCGGCTCGACCTCCTCGAACAGCGCGAACACCGTCGGGTCGAACTGCGTGCCGACGTCCTGACGCAGGATCGCCATCGCCTCCCCGTGCGTCAGCGCGCGCTTGTAGGAGCGCACGCTGGTGAGCGCGTCGTAGACGTCGGCGACGCAGAGGATGCGGGCGGTGAGCGGGATGTCGTCGCCCGCGAGCCCGGCCGGGTAGCCGCGCCCGTCCCAGCGCTCGTGGTGCGACTCGACGATCGGCCGGACGTCCCACGGGAACTCGGTGTCGGCCAGCATCTCGACGCCGACGGTGGGATGGCTGCGCACGAGGGCCCACTCCTCGTCGGTGAGCTTGCCCGGCTTGTTGAGCACCTCGGCGGGGACGATCAGCTTGCCGACGTCGTGCAGCAGCGCGCCGATGCGGAACCAGAACAGCGCGCGCGCGTCGAACCCGGCGCGCTCGGCGATCGCGCACGCGAGGTCGGCGACCCGCTCGCAGTGGCCCTGCGTGAAGCGGTCCTTGGCCTCGATCGCCTCGCCCCAGCGCCGCGCGAGGCGGAGGAACTCGTCCTCCAGCCGCTCCATGCGCCCGTCGACGTCGGCGACGTCGTGGCGCGCGCGCAACTGCACGAACAGCCGGTGCGAGCGGTTGAGGCACTGGAACATGTCGCGGTTGCGCCCCTGGCGACGGTGGAGCTCCGCGCGCTCGCGCAGCGCCTCGCCGAGCAGCAGCAGGTCCTGCCGCGCGTCCGCGATGGCCTCGGCCGCACGGAGGTGCTCCTCCGCGACCGGCAGCTCCCCGCGCTCGCGTGCGATGACGCCGTACAGCTTGAGCGCCTCGCCACGGATGCCGTCGTCTCCGACCTGCCGGGCGAGGTTCGTGGCCGCGTCGCACTCCAGCGTCGCCTCGTCCAGCAGCCCGCGCCCGATCGCGAGCTCGGCGCGGTTGACGTGCACCAGCGCGCTGCCCGTCGGCTCGCCGAGCGCCGTGAGCATGTGCAGCGCTTCCTCGAAGGTGCGCATCGCATCGTCGACCCGGCCCATGCGCCGGAGCAGCATGCCGCGGTTGTTCAGCGCGTAGGCGACGTACTTCGCGAGTCCGAGGCGGCGGAGCACGCCGAGCGAGTCGTCGAAGTGCGCGAGCGCGGCCACGAGATCGCCGCGGATGCTCGCGATGATGCCGAGGTTGCTCGCCGCCTTCGCGATCAGATGCAGATCATCCGCGCGTTCACCCTCGCGACGCGCGCGATGGCACAGCGCTCCGGCCGCATCGAGGTCACCGCGCCTGAGCAGGACGATGGCCTGCCCGTTCAGCGCCGCGCCGATGCCCGCGGCGTCGTCCACCGCCTCGGCCGACGCGAGCGCGGCGTCGAGGCAGGCCAGCGCCGCATCGATGTCGCCCTCCATCAGGTGCGTGCGCGCGATCGCGCTCAGCATCGCCGACGAGGCGGTCTCGCCTCCACGCGCGCGCCGACGCAGCGATCGCTCGAGCAGCGCGCGGGCGACCGTCGGCCGCCCCTGCGCGCAGAGCATGTCGGCGCGCTCGAGGGTCGCCGCCGCGCGCGGGTGCACGCGTGCGGGGCCGGAAGCTTCGCTGCGGCGCGGGAGGGGTAGCGGATCCCCGTCGGCGACGCGGAGGTGCTTGGTCATGTCGTGTCAGAACGCGCGAACGCCGGCGGCGCTCATGAGAGCACCGCCGGACGCTTCAGCTGCGATCGACGTGCGCGCGGCGAGCTTCGCCTCACGGCACTTCCGTGGAGTCGGCCCCGCCGCCGCCGTCGCGCCACATCACGATCCACCCCGAGAAGTGCGGCACGCCGAAGGTGACGCTGCGTCCGGTGCGGTCGACCGTTCCGGTGATCCGCTGCGCCTGCGCACCGGTGAGCAGCGCTCCGTCGGCGCCGATCTGGCCGAGCGCGAACGACGCGTTGCGCGGCAGGCGCGGGGCGTTCGTCCCGCGCAGGTCCTGCGTCGCGCGCAGGTTGACCGGGAACACCGAGCCGTCCGGCCCGAAGTCGTACGCGACCTCGGCACCCGCGAGCGCGGTCACGCGGAACGTGGTCGGGGCCGCGACCGCGCCTGCGGGCACCTCGAGCGTGAGGCCGGCCTCGGTGTGCGTGAGGCGGCCACCGCGCGGTCCGATCACCTGCGTGACCGTCACGTCCGTGCGCAGCGCGCGCTCGCGGCGCAGCCCGGCGACCGACCACGACGGAGCGACCGCGCGACGCGGCCCGGCCACGTCGGGAGCGCCCAGGGACGGCCCCGTGGGCGATCGATCCGGGGCACACGCGATCGCGGTACCCGTGAGGAGGACGATCGCGGCCAGCGAGGCCGACTGACGGAGGGTGCGCATTGGAACGCTCCTGCGTGGGTGTGGAGACCACGGAGCCGTCGGACGATACCGGCGGGATCGCGGTCGAACTGCTGAGCTCGCCAAACGTGCGTTGCGAAGGTCGTATCGCGCTGGGGCACCGTCGGTGACGGATCGCACACCGCCGTGCAGATGCTGCAACGCCCGCCCTACCGCAGACGCGGGCAGAGGCACGGGGGTCACGTAGCAGCGGTGTCATCTTTGACGCCGTGGTGCGCCGCTCCGCGGCGGCGTCGGCACGCGCTGACGATCAAGCGAGCCCGACGTGACGGATCCGTGACGGAAGGGCGGAGCGTGCGTCCTGCCGGGGGCGCACCTTCGTGACGCCCGTCACGCGCTCGCTCCGCCCTTCCTCGCACGTCGCCATGCGCCTGCCCGTCCTGGATTCCTCCGCCGCGCCACGCGCGTCACGCGCGCCGCGCGCGTGGCTCGCGCTCCTCGCCCTCGCCGCCGGGTGCGGTGGGGAGCAGACGGCGCGCGAGGCGCCCGCCGGTCGCGAGGCGCCGGGCGGCACGCTCGTGATCGCGACGGTCGGGGACCCGGATCACCTCGTGCCGCCGCTCGTGACCTCGCTGCAGGGCGCGCAGATCGTCGCCCAGCTCTTCGACCGCCTGGCGGAGATCGGAACGGAGCTCAACACCGTCGGCGACGCGGGATTCCGGCCGCGGCTCGCCCGCTCGTGGACGTGGGGAGCCGACTCGCTCTCCATCCGCTTCGCGATCGATCCGCGCGCGCGCTGGCACGACGGCCGGCCCGTGACCGCGCGCGACGTCGCCTTCAGCTACCGGCTGTACCGCGACCCGCGCACCGCCAGCTCGATCGCGCCGCTGCTCGCGGGGCTCGACTCGGTGACGACGGCCGACAGCATGACCGCGGTCGTCTGGTTCGCGCGGCGCGGGCCGCAGCAGTTCTTCGACGCGGTGCATCAGGTGCACGTGCTGCCCGAGCATCTGCTGCGCGACGTCGATCCGACGCAGCTCGCCGCGAGCGACTTCGCGCGCCAGCCGGTGGGCAGCGGTCGCTTCCGCTTCGTCCGATGGGAGCGCGGCGCGCGCGTCGAGCTGATGGCCGACACCGGCAACTGGCGCGGGCGTCCGCAGCTCGACCGCGCGATCTGGGCGGTGCACGCCGATCCCGGCTCGGCGACGCGGGCGCTGGCGACGGGCGAGGCCGACTGGTGGGAGTCGGTGCGCGGCGAGGGGCTGCAGCTGGTGCGCAGCACGCCGTCGCTGCGCGCGCTGCCGTACGCCTCGCTCGACCAGGGTTATCTCGCGTTCAACCTGCGCGGTCCCGGCGGCCGCGGAGCGCACCCGATCCTCGCCGACCGCGCGGTGCGCCGCGCGCTCGCCGGCGCGGTGGACCGCGAGCGGATCGTGCGCAACGTGTTCGACTCGCTCGCGGTCGTGCGCACCGTGCCCACCCCGCACGCCGTCGCGTCCGGCGTCGGCGAGCCGCTCGGCCCCACCTTCGATCCGGCGCGCGCGGCGCGCGAGCTGGAGGCGGCGGGATGGCGCGACGCCGACGGCGACGGCATCCGCGAGCGTGGGGGGCGCCGCCTGTCGCTGCGCGTGCTGGTGCACACGACGAGCGCCGCCCGACGCCAGCTCGCCGTCCTGCTGCAGGAGCAGCTGAAGCAGGTGGGCGCGGAGGTGACGATCGACGCGCTCGACCCCGCGGCGTTCGCGCAGGCCGCGCAGCGCGGCGAGTGGGACACGATGCTCGAGGCCTGGCACGCCGATCCGGATCCGCGCGGCATCCTGCAGCGCTGGGGCGCGCCGGGGCGGGAGGGGCGCGGCAGCGCCAACACGAACGGCTATCGCGGCGCCGAGTTCGAGGCGCTGGTGGACACCGCCTCGTCGACGTTCGACCGGACGCGGAGCGCGGCGCTCTACGCACGCGCGTACGCGGCGCTCGCCGACGACGCGCCGGCGGTGTGGCTCTTCGAGATGCGGAACGTCGCCGGCGTGCACCGCCGCGTGCGACCGGCGCCGCTGCGCGCCGACGCGTGGTGGGCCGACCTGGCCGACTGGACGATCCCGGCCGCGGAGCGCGGCGCGCGCGACCGCGCCGGCGCGATCGCCGCCACGCACTGAGCACCGGCGCCGCCTGCAGCGCGGCGGACGCGCACCGGCGCCTCCTGCCGGGGCGCCGGGCGTCGCTCCATCTTTCGCGCGCGGCGCGCCGGCACGCGGTCGGCCCCGCAGCCCCGACCCGCGCGCGATGCTCCCGCCGTCCGCTCCCGACGTCCGTTCCACCCCCGACACGGGGCGTCCCGTGTGGACGCCCTCCGCCGCCGACGTTGCGCGCGCCAACCTGACGGCGTTCCTCGCCGCGGCGCGCGACGCCGCGGGCGAGCCGCTGCCGGACTACGCCGCGCTGTGGCGGTGGAGCGTCGATCACCCGGAGTCGTTCTGGCCGCTCGTCTGGCGCTTCTGCGACGTGCGCGCGGAGCACGCCGAGGGGCGTGCCGGTGATCCGTGGGACGCGATCCTGGTGGGCGGCGACCGCATGGCGCCGCCGGATCCGCAGCGCGGCCCGCGCTGGTTCCCCGGCGCGCGGCTCAACTTCGCCGAGCACCTGCTGCGGCACGGTGGTGATCGCGACGCGATCGTCGCGTGGACGGAGCGTGGCCCCGCGCGACGGCTCTCGTTCGACGCCCTGCGGGCCGAGGTGGCGCGCGTCGCGGCGGGGCTGCGCGACGCCGGCGTGCAGGTGGGCGACCGCGTCGGCGGCTTCCTCCCCAACGGACCGGAGGCGATCGTCGCCATGCTCGCGACGACGAGCCTCGGCGCCGTGTGGTCGTCGTGCTCGCCCGACTTCGGCGTACAGGGCGTGCTCGATCGCTTCGGGCAGATCGCGCCCGTCGTGCTGGTGTGCGCCGACGGCTACGAGTACGCGGGCAAGCAGATCGACACGCTGCCGCGCGTGCGCGCGATCGTCGACGCGATCCCCTCGATCCGTCGCACGGTCGTCGTGGCGCAGTCGCGCGAGCTCGGGACGCTGCGCAGCGAGCTGACGGGCACGCGCGGCGCGGTGGCCTGGGACGACTTCGGCGTGCCCGGTGCGCCGCTGACGTTCACGCGGCTGCCGTTCGACCACCCGCTGTACGTGATGTACTCGTCGGGCACGACGGGGCTCCCGAAGTGCATGGTGCACGGGGCGGGCGGCACGCTGCTGCAGCACCTCAAGGAGCTGGTGCTCCACACCGACCTGCGGCCCGACGACCGCGTCTTCTACTTCACCACCTGCGGGTGGATGATGTGGAACTGGCTGGTCTCGTCGCTCGCGGTCGGGAGCACGGTGGTGCTCTACGACGGCGCCGCGCTCGCGCCGCGCCCGGAGATCCTCTGGGACATGGCGGCCGCCGAGCGCGTGACGGTGTTCGGGACGAGCGCGAAGTACCTGGCGCTGGTCGAGAAGGCGGGCGTCCGCCCGGCGGCCACGCACGACCTCTCGGCGCTGCGCGCGGTGCTGTCGACGGGGAGCCCGCTGGCGGCGCACTCGTACGACTACGTCGCGCGCGACGTGAAGCCCGGCGTGCGCCTGAGCAGCATCAGCGGCGGCACGGACATCATCTCGTGCTTCGCGCTCGGCAACCCGATCGGGCCGGTGTGGCGCGGCGAGCTGCAGGCGCGCGGCCTGGGGATGGCGGTCGACGTGTTCGACGCCGACGGCCGTCCGCTGCGCGACGGGGCGGGGGAGCTGGTGTGCACCCGTCCGTTCCCGAGCATGCCGGTCGCGTTCTGGAACGATGCGGACGGCGCCAAGTACCGGGCGGCGTACTTCGACGTCTTCCCGAACGTGTGGCGCCACGGCGACTGGGCGGAGCTGACGGCGCACGACGGCCTGGTGATCCACGGGCGGAGCGACGCCACGCTCAATCCCGGCGGCGTGCGCATCGGCACCGCGGAGCTGTACCGCCAGGTGGAGCAGGTGCCCGAGGTCGTGGAGTGCGTGGCGATCGAGCAGACGCTCGGGAGCGGCGTCGACGCGAGCTCGCGCATCGTGCTGTTCGTGCGCCTGCGGGACGGGGCGGCGCTCGACGAGGAGCTCGCCGATCGTCTGCGGCGAGGAATCCGCGAGCACTGCAGCCCGCACCACGTGCCGCGCGTGATCGCCGCCGTCCCCGACATCCCGCGCACGATCAGCGGCAAGATCACGGAGCTCGCGGTGCGCGACGTCGTGCACGGGCGCGAGGTCCGGAACGTCGACGCGCTCGCGAATCCCGAGGCGCTCGCGCACTTCCGCGCGCACCCGGCGCTCTCGGCATGAGTGACGCGTCCGACGTGCGCGGGTCGGGGCCGCTCGTGTTCCCGCTCCGGCGCGCGTCGGTCCGCCGCGTCCAGCTGCTGCAGGCGCTCGGCGAGCACGGGCCGATCGCGCTCGCGCTCCTCGGCGCCGGCGTCGCGACGCTGCGCAGCGGTGCGGGCGGCGGGGCGCGACTGCTGGCGGTCGCCGAGCTGGCGGCCGCGCTCTGGCAGATCGTGACGTTCGCGCGCGAGATGCGCGAGACGGTGCACATCGAGCGCGCGCGCCGCGCCGTCGCGCGCGGAGCGGTCGCGGTGGAGCCGGTCGCCGTGCCGCACCTCAAGGGCATCGTGTGGCCGGATCTCGTCGCGGGCGTGCTGCTCGCCGTCGACGCGTGGCATCGCTACGACCAGACCGGGCGGCTCGTGCGTCCGCAGCTCGTGCTGGCAACCTTCATGGTGCTCGTGGCGTTCGTGCGCGGGCGGTTCGTCGGACCGCTGCGGCTCGTCGTATCGGCCGACGGGCTAGATTACCGGCCTCGGCCCTGGCGACGCGTCGTCATGGCCTGGACAGACATCGCCTCGCTCGAGCTCTCGGCGACCGAGCTCCGCGCGACGTCGCACGACGGCCGCGCGCTGCACGTGCCGGCCGCGCGCTTCGACGGCGGTGCGGCGATGCTCGCCGAGGTGCGCCGGGCGCTGCCGCGGCTCGCCCCGGCGCTGGCGTCGCGGCTCGCCGACGCGGGCGTCCTCTCCTCTCCCTGATTCGGTGTCTTCGTGCTGGATATCTCCGCTCCGTCCCTTCCCGTGACCATCCGCCGCACCGTGCTCGACCCCGAGCAGGTGCGCCGAGTGGAGCCGGGCGTCGCCGCCGACGTCTGGGTCTATCGCTACGAGCACGTCGAGACCGGCTGGCTGCTCAGCATCGCCACGCAGGCCGCGCCGGCCTCGGGCAAGCTGTCGCTCGGCGGCTTCCGCATCGCGCCGGAGAGCCGCACCGCGCGCGGGGACTACGACAACGATCGCGAGGCGATCGGGCTCGCGGTGGGGATGGAGGAGAAGGTCTACTGGTCGCGCGTGCTGCGCGTCGGCGGGCCGCTCGTGCAGCGCAACCTCGACCGGATCGTGGGCGGCAAGTGCGTGCTGCGCCCGACCGCCGACGCGCGCATCGGGCAGCCGAACGACCGCGCGCTGCTCGACTTCGCGGTGACCTGCCTGCGCGACTGCGACGCGACCGCCGGCATCCACGTCACGACGGGGCAGGACCTCGGCCACGGCCTGATGTCCGACGGCGAGACGCCGTCGCTCGCGTACCTGCACGCCCGCTTCGAGGGGAGCATGCTCGCCGACACGTCCAAGCCGACCGGCGAGGGGAACGTGCAGCTGCTGCTCGGGATGCTGGAGGCGTGCGGGATCGCCGTCGCCGACGCGCGCGTGGGGCTCGTGGGCGCGGGCAACATCGGTCAGCACATCGTTGCGCGCCTGCGCGAGATGGGGAACACGCCGATGGCGCTCGAGCTCAGCGAGCGCACGCGGACGATGCTCGCCGCCGAGGGCGTCACCGCCTGGCCCATCGAGCGGAAGGCGGAGTTCCTCGCCCAGCCGTTCGACGCGATCGTCGTGAACGCGGCCGGCAGCACGCTGGACGCGCCGGCGATCGCCACGATCGCGGCGAACGCCGCGGTGCGCGTGGTCTGCGGCTCCGAGAACCTCGCGATGCCGGACCCCGCGGGCGAGCGCGCGCTGCTCGCCGCCGGCAAGGTCTACGCGCACACGGAGCTCGGCGGGATGATGGGCTATCTGACGGCCGCCGAGGAGTACCTCGCGCGCCGCGAGGGCGTCCCGTTCGACGTCGGCACGCTGTTCGCGGCCGCCGAGCGGCTGCGCGCGGTGGGGCGCGAGGCGACGACCCGCGTGATCGCCGGCGGCTACGCGGAGACGTTCCAGGAGGCGGCGCGGGCGATCTGACGACGCTGCGGACTGCGGACTGCGGGTCATCGATCCGCAGTCCGCAGTCCGCAGCGCCGCCATGAGTCGCCGTGCGTGCCGGCGATCAGCCGGCCTTGAACTTGGCGATCGCCGCCCGCGTGAACTCCGACAGCACGAGCCGTCCGCTCGTCCGCGCCCGCTCGGCGAGCAGCGCGTCCCAGTGCTCCGTGCCGGCCCAGACCACGCGCTTGATCTCGGCCATGGCCTCGGGGTTGAAGGCCGCCAGTCGGCGCGCGAGGGCGTCGACCGTGTCGTTCAGCTCCGGGATGTGCTCGACGACGCGCGCGTACAGGCCGTGCCGCTCGGCCCACGCCGCGTCGCGCCAGTCGGCGTCCACCGACATCGCGCCGTACGCCGCGCTGCCGATGCGCTTCTCGATCACCGGGCCGACGACGAAGGGCCCGATGCCGACCGCCAGCTCGCTCAGCTTGCACGCGGCGTTCGCCGTCGCGACCGCGTAGTCCGACGCGGCCACCAGGCCGACGCCGCCGCCGGTCGTCTTGCCCTGCACGCGCGTGACGACGAACTGCGGGACGCGGATCATCGCCAGGATGACGCCGGCGAAGCCGCTGAAGAACTCCTGGCCGCGCTCCGGGCTGTCGATCGCCACCAGCTCGTCGAACGACGCGCCGGCGCAGAAGGGGCCGTGGCCGGCGCTGCGGAGCACGATCACGCGGGCGGCCGGATCCTGCCCGACCTCGCGGATGCGGGCGGCGAGCTCGCGCAGCAGGGTGCCGGGCAGCGAGTTGCTCTTCGGGTGGCCGAAGCGGACCGTGGCGATGCCGTCGGCCAGGTGGACGTCGACCGCGCCGGCGGGCGGCAGGGTGGGCTCGGGGGTGGGAGCGGGCGAGGAGGCGAGCGTCATGGGTGCGGAGCGGGGGGCTGGCCACGCGGCCGGCCCCGGCTGGATCCCGGGGCGCGACGCCTGCGTTGGCTCGTCGACAGCGGGGTATATTACCACGTAGACGAGCGCGGCCCGCCGTGGGGAGATCGCCCGCGGCGCGCCGACTGCGCGGCCGTCCCACCGGGACGGATTCCGCCGGACTCAGCCGAGGACAGACCGCCGTGACCCAGCAGGCCCCCATGACCGAGGATCCCGCCCTGCTCGCCGAGTTCGAGGCGCGCATCGCGCGCGGCGAGTCGATCGAGCCGAAGGACTGGATGCCGGAGCGCTATCGCCGGCAGCTCGTGCGCATGATGTCGCAGCACGCGCACTCCGAGGTCGTCGGCATGCTCCCCGAGGGCAACTGGATCACCCGCGCCCCCTCGCTGCGCCGCAAGCTGTCGCTGCTCGCCAAGGTGCAGGACGAGGCGGGCCACGGCCTGTACATCTACTGCGGCACCGAGACGCTCGGCGTCGACCGGCAGCAGCTGCTCGAGGAGCTGATCACGGGCAAGGCGAAGTACTCGAGCATCTTCAACTACCCGACGCTGACGTGGGCCGACATGGGCGTCATCGGGTGGTTCGTCGACGGCGCGGCGATCGTGAACCAGACGGCGCTCGCCAAGCACTGCTCGTACGGGCCGTACAAGCGCGCGATGGTGCGCGTCTGCAAGGAAGAGAACTTCCACAAGAAGCAGGGCTTCGAGAGCGTCGCCGCGCTCGCGCAGGGCACGCCCGCACAGCGCGCGATGGTGCAGGACGCCGTCGACCGCTGGTGGTGGCCGACGCTCATGATGTTCGGCCCGCCGGACGCCGACTCGCCGAACAGCGCCGAGCTGCTGCGCTGGGGCGTGAAGAAGTACACGAACGACGAGCTGCGGCAGCGCTTCGTGAACCTCACGATCCCGCAGGCGCAGGCCGTCGGCCTGACGATCCCCGATCCGGACCTCCGCTTCGACGAGGCGACCGGCAACTGGATCTTCGGTGCGATCGACTGGGCCGAGTTCTGGCAGGTCGTGAAGGGCGACGGCCCGTGCAACCGCGAGCGCGTCGCCGCCCGCCGCGAGGCCCACGAGGACGGCGAGTGGGTGCGCGCGGCCGCGACGGCCCACGCCGAGAAGAAGGCGGGCCGCGGCGCCTCGGGCGCCACGCGCGCGGCCTGACCTCACCGACCGCGACCAGGAGCCCGCACGTGTACGGAACCGTGTTGCCGGTGAGCGACGCCGGCCAGGAGCAGCAGGGCGCCGCCGCGCCGGCGCCGACGACGGGTGCGCCGACGGAGGGCGCCGTCGCCGACGGCCAGTGGCAGCTGTGGGAGGTGTTCACGCAGGAGACGCAGGGGGCGCCCCACGAGCACGCCGGCAGCGTGCGCGCCACCGACGCGGGGCACGCGCTGCAGAACGCGCGCGACGTCTACGGGCGCCGCGGGAAGGTCATCAGCATGTGGGTCGTGCCGACCGGCGCGATCGCCGCCACCGCGCCGAGCGACGCCGGCCCGTACTTCGACCCGATGAACGAGCGGCCGTACGTGCATCCGCACTTCTACAAGGCGCCGCGCGGCGTGCGAGGCGTGTGAGCGAGACCACTCCGCTCGACCCGACGCCCGCCGCGCGCGTGAGCGCGGCGCCGGCCCAGGCGACCTCCGGCGTGGTCGCCGATCCGCTCGCCGAGTACCTGCTGCGCCACGGCGACGACCGCCTCGTGCTCGGCCACCGCCTGTCCGAGTGGGTCGGCCACGCGCCGATCCTCGAGGAGGACATCGCGCTCGGCAACATCGCGCTCGACCTGCTGGGGCAGGGCACGGCGCTGCTCGGGCTGGCCGGCGAGACCGAGGGGAAGGGGCGCGACGCCGACGCGCTCGCGTACTTCCGGGAGGCGACGGAGTTCCGGAACGTCCAGCTGGTCGAGCTGCCGCGCGGCGACTTCGCGGTGACGATCGTGCGCCAGTTCCTGTTCGACGCGTACGACGTGCTCGTGACCGAGGCGCTGTCGCGGAGCGCGCACGAGGGGCTCGCCGGCGTGATGGCGAAGGCGCTGAAGGAGGCACGCTACCACGTGCGGCACAGCGGCGAGTGGGTCGTGCGCCTCGGCGACGGCACGGCCGAGAGCCACCGACGGACGCAGCGCGCGCTCGACGACCTGTGGCGCTTCGGGCCGGAGCTGTTCGCGGTGGACGACGTGGACCGCGCGATGGTGAGCGCCGGCATCGGCGCCGACCTCGAGGCGCTGCGCCCGCAGTGGGACGCGCAGGTGCGCGAGGTGCTCGCGGAGGCCGGGCTGCAGGTGCCCGGCGGCGCGTCGATCGCCCGCGGCGGGCGTCTCGGGCGACACACCGAGCACCTGGGCCACATGCTCGCCGAGATGCAGATCGTGGCCCGGTCGCACCCGGGCGCGACGTGGTAGACGGACCGTCGCGCGGCGCGGCGCTCGATCCGGCCGCGCTGGCGCGCGCGCTCGGCGACGGCTGGGAGCCCGAGCAGCTCCACGCCGCGCGCGCGGCGCCGCCGGTCGAGCGGCAGGCGCTGACGCGCGAGGCCGTGTGGGCGGCGCTGGAGGAGGTGCCCGATCCCGAGGTGCCGGTCATCAGCGTCGTCGAACTCGGGATCGTGCGCGACGTGGAGCTCGACGGCGACGCGGTGACCGTGGTGATCACGCCGACCTACTCCGGCTGCCCGGCCATGCGCGAGATCGAGCGCGACGTGTTGGCCGCGCTGCACGCGCGCGGGTGGACGGCGGCGCGCATCCGCACGGTGCACGCGCCCGCGTGGACGACGGACTGGATGAGCGACGCCGCGCGCGAGAAGCTGCGCGCGTACGGCATCGCGCCGCCGAGCGGCGGGGGGGCGCCCGCGTCGGAGGGGCTGGTCACGCTGCGCCGCCGCGGCGCGGAGCCCGCGGCGGTGCCGTGCCCGTTCTGCGGCTCGTCCGACACGGCGCTGCGCAGCGTGTTCGGCTCGACGGCGTGCAAGGCGCTGCACTTCTGCAACGCGTGCCGCCAACCGTTCGAGGAGTTCAAGCCGATCTGAGCGCCGCGGGCGCGCGGGTGGCGATGCGAGAGGGGCCGCCGCGATCGTCGCGGCGGCCCCTCTCGCATCGATCGGCGCGGCTGCCGAGCGCTCAGGCGCGGCGTCGGCCGCGGCTGCGCGCGACGCCCGCGAGGCCGAGGAGCCCGGACGCCATCAGGACGTACGTCGAGGGCTCCGGGACGACGTTGCTCGTCGGCGGGGGCTGCACCTGGCCGCCGCGGACGTTGAAGACGAGGCGCTGGTTCGCGAGCGAGTTGGGGCCACCGTCGATCAGCGCGCCGCGCACGCCGGAGCCGGGCACCTCGAACGACGTGCTGCCGCCATTCGACCAGCCGGCGCGCGCGGGGCCGCATCCGGTCTCCTCCACGTCGCACAGGCCGTTGTCGTTGCTGGTGTCGCCCTCGCTCGCGCCGCCGACCTCGAACTGCAGGCTGCCGTAGTTGAACTCGAAGTCGAAGTCGCCGGAGGCGATGTCGCTGCGGTCGATGAGCACGAGCTGGAAGGTGTTCAGGCGACCGATCTGCGACGGGAAGTAGCCGACCCCGAGCCAGTTCACGCCGAACGCCGCACGGCCGTTCACGACGTCGGTGCCGTACTGCGTCACGCCGGATGCCGGATCGCTCGTGTCGATGTCGGCGAAGAACGGCGCGATGATCTGTCGGTTGGTGCTCAGCAGCGGGAAGGGCGTGAAGGTGCTCAGCGCCTCGTCGAACGTGATGTTGCCGTTGTTGTTGACGAACGCCTGGTTGCCCGTGACGCCGAAGAAGTTGTAGGTGAAGCCGACGTTCACCGCGCTCGTCGACTGGTCGTCGTTCCGCGCGAGCGTGTTGGTCGTGAAGCCCGCGTTGCTGCGGATGACCTGCGCCGGCAGGAGCGCCGGCGTGCCGGCGAGCAGCAGTGCGGCGACGCACCATCCGGTACGACGAGAGAGCGGACGAGCCATAGGGCACCAGCCTCGGGTGGGGGATGGAGTGCGCGCGGCCACGTGACGTGCCGCGACGTGCGACGCGCGGAGAGCGCGCGACGTGCGCGACCTCCGGCAGACGGCGTCGACAGCTGCCTGTCCTGGCTCCCGCGCCTTCGCGACGCCATCGAGGGGCGCGGGGTTCCCACCCTGATGCTGCGAATGTGATGCCACTGTCATAATGCTCGGGGCTGCCACTCGCCGGCGCGCGGAAGGGAGACGGACTTGGCGACGGCGGCGTGGTCGGCTAGCATGCGCGCATGTCGATCCGCCGCCGCTATTACGCCTACTTCGGCTACGCGACCCGTCCCAAGGGCCGCGACCGCAGGCGTATGCGCGGCTGACCGACGATCCGTCGTCCCGCGCGCACAGCGCGGCTCGCGAGCGGCCCGTGGAGAAATCCACGGGCCGCTTTTTTTCGTTCTCCCCAGGAGGCCGCATGCACGCCGTCCCCGCTCCCGCCGATCCGCAGCCCGCCGCCAGCCCGCTCACCCCCGACGCGCCGCGCGGCGCGTCGGCGCAGCCGACGTACGCCTACGCGTACACGGACGAGGAGCACGACGTGTGGGCGACGCTGTACGGGCGGCGGATGGCGACGCTCGCGCACACGGGAAGCGCCGCCGTGCTCGCGGGCATCGAGGCCGTGGGGCTGCGCGCCGACCGCGTTCCCGACCTGCGCGAGGTGAACGCGCGGCTCGCGCGGCGCACGGGGTGGTCGGCGGTGCCGGTGCGCGGCTTCCTGCCCGCACGTCCGTTCTTCGCGAGTCTCGCGCAGCGACGCTTCCCGACGACCACGTCGGTGCGTCCGCGCGCGCAGCTCGACTACCTGCCCGAGCCCGACGTCTTCCACGACGTCTTCGGGCACGTGCCGCTGCACGCGGACGCGACCTTCGCGGCCAGCCTGCAGCGCTTTGGCGTGCTCGGGCTGCTCGCCGAGTCGGACGAGCAGGTCGAGCAGGTCGCCCGGCTCTTCTGGTTCACGGTGGAGTTCGGCCTCGTGCGCGAGCGCGGCGCGACCCGCGTGTACGGCAGCGGGCTCGTCTCGTCGCACGCCGAGGCGGCGAACGCGCTCGGTCCGCGCTGCGAGCGGCGACCGTTCGCGCTCGACGCGGTGCTCGCGCAGCCCTACGTCATCGACCGGCTGCAGGACGTGCTCTTCGAGCTGACGTCGTTCGCGCAGCTGTGGGACGCGGTGCGCACGATGGAGGCGCGGCTGGGCGCGGGCTGACCGTGCCGCCGCGCCGGGTCGGGCTCAGCGGACGATGACGCTGCCGGTGAGCCCCGACCCGATCGTGAACTCGAGCGTCTCGCCCGGGCGCACGGTCAGCGCGCCGGACGACGCGCGGCCGCGCCCGCCGAGCGGGGTCGCGACGAGCTGGATCGGCGTGCCCGGGGGGAACTGGTTGATCGGCACGCGGAACGTCTGCGGCGTTCCGAGCGACACCGTCCCGAGCCGGTCGGTGATCCCGCCGCCGATCGCGAAGACGTCGACGAGCCCGGAGTAGCCGTTGACGGCGACGACCGTGAAGTACGTCGGCTGGGCCTCGCTGCTCGCGGCGGCCGAGCTGTCCGCCGGCGCGCCGTCCACGGGCACGCGTCGCGCGCACCCCGCGAGGACGGGGAGCGCGGCGAGCAGGAGGACGGGAAGGCGGAACTGGAGCGGCATCACGATCTCCGATGGTCAGTCGTCGACATACCCCGCGCGGCGCGCGCTGGTGCCCGGCACATGCCGGAGACCCCGCGCGCCCCGTTGCACGTCACGTGCGACGGAGCCGCTCCACGCGCTCGACGATCCCGTCGACGCTCGGCAGCACCGCTTCCAGCAGCGTGGGGTGGTAGGGCATCGGCACGTCGGCGACGCAGTAGCGCTCGATCGGCGCGTCGAGGTGCCAGAACGCCTCCTGCGCCAGCACGCCGGCGATCTCGGCGCCGAAGCCGGCCGTCTGCGTGTCCTCGTGCACGATCAGGCAGCGCCCGGTCTTCTGCACGGAGGCGAGCACCGCCGCGCGGTCCCACGGTGCGACGGTCCGCAGGTCGAGCAGCTCGACCACGCCATCGCCCAGCCGCTCGGCGGCCTCGCGGCAGCGGTGCACGAGCGCGCCCCAGGTGACGAGCGTGACCTCGGTCCCCTCGCGCAGCACGGCCGCCCTGCCGAACGGCAGCACGTAGTCGTCGCCCGGATAGCGCGCGCTCCCGTCGCTGGTCATCAGCAGCGCGCGGTGCTCGAAGAAGATCGTCGGGTTCGGGCTCCGCATGGCGGCGCGCAGCAGCCCCACCGCATCGGCCGCGTTCGACGGGATCGCGACCTGCCAGCCGAGCGAGTGCGCGAAGCGCACCTCGTCGGAGAGCGAGTGCCACGGATCGCCGACGTCCTTGCCGAACCCGCCCGGCATGCGGACGACGATCGGCGCGGCGAACCGGTTGGCGGTGCGCCAGCGCACCGTGCCGCAGTTGTTCAGCTGCTCGGTCGCGGGGTCGGCGTACTTGCGGAACTGGATCTCGGCGACGGGCATCAGCCCCGTGTACGCCATCCCCACCGCGCGGCCGATGATGCCCTCCTCGGACAGCGACGTGTCGAACACGCGCCCGACGCCGAAGCGCTTCTGCAGCCCCTCGGTGACGAGGTGCACGCCGCCCTTCACGCCGACGTCCTCGCCGAAGACGAGCAGCTTCGGGTTCACCTCCAGCTCGCGCGCGAGCGTGCGGCGCACGGCCTCCGCGAACCGCAGCGTCGGTCCCTCCTCGGCGACCGTCTCGCCGCCGCCGAGCGACGCGCGCTCGTCGTCGGAGAGCCCGCCCATCGCCTCGGCGTCTCCGCCCTCGCGCGGCTCCGCGAACACGAAGCGCTTCACCTTCGCCGGGTCGGAGACGGGGCGGGCGCGGGCCGCGGCCAGCGCCGCCTCCACGTCGCGCGCGACCTCGGACTCGAGCGCCGTCCACTCGGCGTCGGACATGGCGCCCGACGCGATCACGTGGCGCCGCAGCTTCGGCAGCGGATCGCGCGCCTCGTCGGCGGCGATCTCCTCGGCGGCGCGATAGGCCTTCTGGTTGTCCGGCCCCGAGTGGCTGGAGAGGCGCGGCACCGTGAGCCGTACCAGCGCCGGGCCGTTGCCGGCGCGCACGTGGTCGACGCCCTCGACGAGCAGGCGCGAGGCCTCGGCCGGATCGGTGCCGTCGCCGTCGCGCAGGAACAGGTTCCGGAACGACGCCAGGTTTGCGGCGATGTTGGCGCCCGGCGTCTGCATGTGGCTCTTCACCGAGATCCCGAGCCCGTTGTCCTCGACGTAGAAGAGCATCGGGAGCTCGAGCGTCGTCGCCATCGTGAGCGCCGACCAGAAGCCGTTGGTCGCGACGCTCGCCTCGCCGCCGAGCGCGACGCCCAGGCAGCCGGCCCAGGACGCGTCGCCGAGCACGTCGCGGTGGTACGTGATCGCCTGCGCCCAGCCAGCCACCGGGGTGTACTGGCCGCCGACGTCGCCGGCCATCGGGAGCACCACCGCGCCGCCGCGCGTCGGCAGGTTGCACACGACGCCGATGTCGCGGCCGTCGCTGAAGCCGCCCGAGCGGCCGAGCGGGCTCGCGAGCGCGTCGTCGAGCCCGAGGCCGAGCGACAGCAGCAGGGGACGCGAGCGGTAGTACGCGCCGGCGGCGTCGTGCGGCCGGTCGAGGAGGGAGCCGAGCAGCACCTGCCCCATGTCGTGTCCGCGCGCCGAGAACTGGTAGAGCACCAGGTGCTCGCGCGGCACGCTCGCCTTGTTGCGGTTCGTCGTCTCCTCGGCGTCGTCCAGCGCGCGCGAGGCGAGGACGTGGTACGCGACGCGGCGCCAGTCGAAGCGGTCGGCGGCGCGATCGGCGGTGCCTGCGGCGCCGCCGGCGGCGGAGCTGGGAGCGGACTCTCGGGTGCGGACGGCCATGGCGGAGATCGGGACGGGGAAGCGCGTCGGCCGCGCACGAGCCGCGCGAGGCGCCGCTCCGTGCGCACCTGCCGCCGGCGCGCGGTCGAATGATAGCTTTCGCGCGGCCGCGGGGGACCCGCGGCGCGCTCGGATCCCTCGCTCCCGCCCCGCCGCATGGCCGCCCTGCACGTCCGCACCGAGACCGCCGACGGCGTCGCGCGCATCACGCTCGACCGTCCGGACGTCCTGAACAGCTTCAACCACGCGATGGCGGCCGAGCTGCGCGACGCGATCGCCGCCGCGGCCGCCGACGGCGCCGTGCGCGCGGTGCTGCTCACGGGAGCGGGGCGGGCGTTCTGCGCGGGCCAGGACCTCGCCGCGGTGCTCCCGGCCGCCGGCGCGCCGGATCCCGACCTCGGCGACATCGTGCGCGAGTGCTACAACCCGGTCGTGCGCGCGCTGCGGGCGATCGAGAAGCCGGTGATCGCGGCGGTGAACGGCGTGGCCGCCGGCGCGGGCGCGAACCTCGCCTTCGCGTGCGACTTCGTGATCGCCGCGGAGACGGCGAGCTTCATCCAGTCGTTCGCGCACATCGGCCTGATCCCGGACAGCGGCGGGACGTTCGTCCTCCCGCGCCTCGTCGGGATGGCGCGCGCGACGCAGCTCGCGATGCTCGGCGAGAAGCTGCCCGCGCGGCAGGCGCTCGAGTGGGGGATGATCTACCAGGTCGTGGAGCTGGCGCAGCTAGACGAGACGGCGACCGCGCTCGCCCGGCGGCTGGCGGCCATGCCCACGCGCGGGCTGGGACTCATCAAGCGCGGGCTCAACGCGGGGCTCGGCGCGACGCTGGAGCAGCAGCTCGGCTTCGAGGAGGGGCTGCAGCGCGAGGCCGGGCGCACCGCGGACTACCCCGAGGGCGTGCGCGCCTTCGTCGAGAAGCGGAAGCCTTCGTTCACGGGGCGCTGAGCGTGACGGCGATCGAGCGGGACGCCGTCGTCGGCGTCGTGGGCGCGGGGGCGATGGGGAGCGGCATCGCGCAGGTGGCGTTGCGGCATGGGCACGCGGTGGTGCTGGCCGACGCGCGCCCCGAGGCGGTCGACCGCGCCGTCGCCGGCATCGCCAAGGCGTTCGCGCGCGAGGTCGAGAAGGGACGGATGACCGAGGCCGACGCGGCGTCGGCGCGCGAGCGCCTCTCGGTCGTGCGCGGCGTCGACGACCGCGAGGCGTTCGGGGCCTCGTTCGGTCGCTGCGCGCTCGTCATCGAGGCGGTGATCGAGGACCTGGCGGTCAAGCGCGGGACCTTCGAGCGGCTCGAGGCCGCGGTGCCCGAGGGCTGCGCGCTGGCGACCAACACCTCGTCGCTGTCGGTGGCGTCGATCGCCGGCGGGTGCCGCCGGCCGGCGCGCGTGCTGGGCGTGCACTTCTTCAACCCGGCGCCGGTGATGCCGCTGGTGGAGATCGTCCCCGCGCTCGCCACCGACGCCGCGGTGGTCGATCGCGTGCGCGCGCTCGTCGACGCCTGGGGCAAGACGACGGTGCTCGCCGCCGACACGCCGGGCTTCATCGTCAACCGCGTCGCGCGCCCGTACTACGGCGAGTCGCTGCGCCTCCTCGACGAGGGCGTCGCCGACGTCGCGACGATCGACTGGGCGATGCGCGAGCTCGGCGGGTTCCGCATGGGTCCCTTCGAGCTGATGGACTTCATCGGCCACGACGTGAACTTCGCCGTCACGCGCTCGGTGTACGAGCAGACCTTCCACGATCCGCGCTACCGACCGTCGCTCTCGCAGCAGCGGCTGGTCGAGGCGGGGCGGCTCGGCCGGAAGTCGGGACACGGCTTCTACGACCACGCCGAGGGCGCCGCCCGGCCGGAGCCGGTCCGCGACGAGGCGCTCGGACGCGCGATGCTCGACCGCGTCCTGGCGATGCTCGTCAACGAGGCGTTCGACGCCGTGCACTGGCGCGTGGCCAGCGCGGCCGACGTCGAGCTGGCGATGACGAAGGGCGTGAACTATCCGCGCGGGCTGATCGCGTGGGGCGAGCAGCTCGGCCTCGCGCGGGTCGCGGCGACGATCGACGCGCTGCGCGAGCGGTACCAGGAGGACCGCTATCGCGTGTCGCCGCTCCTGCGCCGCGCGGCCGCGGACGGCGCCAGCCTCCTGCGCGCGTGACCGACGACGAGCGCACCCACGTACAGGCGGTCGCCGAGCGCGTGGTCGCGGGGATGATGGCCGCCGACGCCTTCAGCCGGTGGCTCGGGATCGAGGTCCTCGCGGTCGCGCCGCACCGAGCGACGATCCGCATGACCGTGCGCGAAGAGATGACCAACGGCTTCGGCGTGTGCCACGGCGGCGTCACCTTCGCCTTCGCCGACAGCGCGCTCGCCTTCGCGAGCAACACGCGCGGCACGGTCGCGATGAGCATCGAGAACGCGATCGGCTACCCCGCGCCGGCGCGCCCGGGCGACGTGCTGACCGCCGTCGCGGAGCCGGACACGCCGGGGCGCCGGATCGGCTTCTACCGCGTGACGGTGACCACCCAGCGCGGGGACGCCGTGGGCCACTTCCGCGGCACGGTGTACGACACGGGTCGCCCGCACGCCGCGCCCGACGCGACCGGCGCCCGCGACGGCGACGCCACTCCCTCCTCCTGAATCCGCAATGACGCACGCCTTCCTCGTCGACGGCCTCCGCACCCCGATCGGCGCCCTGGGCGGGGCGCTCGCCGAGGCGCGGCCGGACGATCTCGCCGCGCACGCGATCCGCGCGCTGGTCGCCCGGCATCCGGGCCTCGATTCCGCGCGCATCGCCGACGTCGTCCTCGGCTGCGCGAACCAGGCGGGCGAGGACAACCGCAACGTCGCCCGCATGGCGGGGCTGCTCGCGGGGCTCCCCGACACGGTGCCGGGCGAGACGGTGAACCGGCTCTGCGCCTCGGGCATGAGCGCGGCCGCGCACGCGACGCGCGCGGTGCGCCTGGGCGACGGCGAGGTGTACGTCGCGGGCGGCGTCGAGAGCATGACGCGCGCCCCGTACGTGATGTCCAAGTCGTCCAAGCCGTTCGGCCGCGACGTCGAGCTGTTCGACACGTCGCTCGGCTGGCGCTTCGTGAACCCGCGCCTGCGCGACGCCTTCGGCGTCGACACGATGGGGCAGACTGCGGAGAACGTGGCCGAGCAGCACGGGATCGCGCGCGCCGAGCAGGACGTGTTCGCCTGCCGCTCGCAGCAGAAGGCGGCGGCCGCGCGCGAGAGCGGCCGGTTCGCGCGCGAGATCGTGGCGGTGGAGGTGCCCGCCGGGCGCAAGGGCACCGTCACCGTCGACCGCGACGAGTTCCTGCGCCCGGACACGACGATCGAGACGCTCGCGAAGCTGAAGCCCGCGTTCCGCACCGACGGGCAGGGCTCGGTCACGGCGGGCAACTCGTCCGGGCTCAACGACGGCGCGTGCGCGCTGCTGATCGCGAGCGAGGCCGCGGTGCGCGAGATGGACGCGACGCCGCTGGCGCGCATCGTCACGACGGCCGTCGCGGGCGTCGAGCCGCGCGTGATGGGGCTCGGTCCCGTGCCCGCGACGCGCAAGGCGCTCGCGCAGGCCGGGCTCGCGCTCGGCGATCTCGACCTGCTCGAGTTCAACGAGGCGTTCGCCGCGCAGGTGCTCGGCTGCCTGCGCGAGCTGGAGATCGCGGCCGACGATCCGCGTCTCAACCCGAACGGCGGCGCGATCGCGCTCGGGCATCCCCTGGGGATGAGCGGCGCGCGGCTGCTGCTGACCGCCGCGCACGAGCTGCAGGCGACGGGCGGGCGCTACGCGCTGGCGACGATGTGCGTCGGCGTGGGGCAGGGGATGGCGACCATCCTGGAGCGGGTGTGAGCGGACCGGCCTGCCTCGGTCGCGCCGGACGCTGCGGGCTGCGGACTGCGGATCGGAAACCCGCGGTCCGCGGTCCGCGGCGTCCGGCGCGTGTTCGCCGTGCGAACGCGGGGAGCATCGCGCGATGACCATCTACGCGTTCGACGACTTCGTCCCCGTCGTTCACGAGACCGCCTTCATCCATCCGCAGGCGGCGGTGACCGGCAACGTCACCATCGGGCGGGACGTCTACATCGGCCCCGGCGCGGCGATCCGCGGCGACTGGGGCGGCATCGTGATCGAGGACGGGTGCAACGTCCAGGAGAACTGCACGGTGCACATGTTCCCCGGCATCACCGTGGTGCTCGAGGAGGGCGCGCACGTCGGGCACGGCGCGGTGGTGCACGGCGCCCACATCGGACGCAACGTCCTCGTCGGCATGAACGCGGTCGTGATGGATCGCGCCCACGTGGGCGCCGGGTCGATCGTCGGCGCCCTGTGCTTCGTCCCGGCCGACATGCAGATTCCGGAGCGGAAGGTGGTTGTCGGCAACCCGGCGCGCATCGTGAAGGACGTGTCCGACGAGATGCTGGCCTGGAAGACCGAGGGAACGCGCCTCTACCAGGCGCTCCCGGCGCAGCTGCACACGACGCTGCGCCCGACCGAGCCGCTGCGGACGCTGACCGCCGAGCAGGCCGCGCGGCGCGAGGCGCGGACCGCCACCTACCGTACCTGGCACGAGACGCGGGCCGGCACGGGCGCCGAGAGCGCCGCGCCGGCCCGCCCCGACCGATCCGGAGAACCGACGTGATGCGTCTGCGCAACTACGCCTGCGGCCAGTGGGTCGAGGGCAGCGGCAACTTCACCACCCTGCACAACGCCGTCACCGGCGAGCCGCTGGGCGAGACGTCGAGCCAGGGGCTCGACTTCAGGGCGATGGCCGCGTACGCCCGCGAGGTCGGCGGCCCGGCGCTCCGCCGGCTGACCTTCCACGAGCGCGCGCGGCTGCTGAAGGCGCTCGCCCTCTACCTGACGGAGCGGAAGGAGGCGTTCTACCGCGTCTCGTCGTGGACCGGCGCCACCAAGACCGACCACTGGATCGACATCGACGGCGGGATCGGGACGCTGTTCGCGTACGCGAGCCGCGGGCGTCGCGAGTTCCCCGACGAGCCGTACTTCGTCGACGGTCCGGTCGAGACGCTGTCGAAGGGGGGCGGCTTCGTGGGGCGGCACATCTGCGTGCCGCTCGAAGGCGTCGCGGTGCACATCAACGCCTTCAACTTCCCGGTGTGGGGGATGCTGGAGAAGCTCGCGACGTCGCTCCTCGCCGGCGTGCCGGCGATCGTGAAGCCGGCGACGGTCACGAGCTACCTCACCGAGGCGGTGTTCCGCGCCATGATCGAGAGCCGCATCCTCCCCGAGGGCGCGATCCAGCTCATCGTCGGCAGCGCGGGCGACCTGCTCGACCACCTCACCTGCCAGGACGCGGTGGCGTTCACGGGCAGCGCGTGGACGGGGCAGCTGCTCAAGAAGACGCCCGCGATGATGGAGCACAACGTCCGCTACAACCAGGAGGCGGACTCGCTCAACTTCTCGATGCTCGGCCCCGACGCGCGCCCGGGCAGCGAGGAGTTCGACCTGTTCGTGAAGGAGGTCGCGCGCGAGATGACGGTCAAGGCGGGGCAGAAGTGCACCGCGATCCGCCGCACCTTCGTGCCGCGCCCGTTCGTCGACGACGTGGTGAAGGCGCTCGGCAAGCGGCTCAGCGGCGTCACCATCGGCGATCCCATGACGGAGGGCGTGCGCATGGGCCCCCTCGCCGGCCGGTCGCAGGTGAAGGAGGTCGGCAAGGCGCTCGAGGCGCTGCGCGCGGGCGCCGAGGTGGCGTACGGCGGCGGCGACTTCGACGTCGTCGGCGCGAGCCGCGACGCGGGGGCGTTCTTCCCGATCACGCTCCTCTACAACGACCGGCCGTTCGACCGCCTGCAGCCGCACGACGTCGAGGCGTTCGGCCCCGTCAACACGGTCATGCCGTACGAGTCGGTCGACGAGGCGATCGCGCTCGCCAAGATGGGGCGCGGCTCGCTCGTGGGCTCGCTCTTCACGGCCGACGACCGCGTGGCGCGCGACGTCGCGCTCGGCACGGCGGCGTATCACGGCCGCCTGATGCTCGCCAACCGGCACTCGGGCAAGGAGTCGACCGGCCACGGCTCGCCGCTTCCGCACCTGGTGCACGGCGGCCCGGGACGCGCCGGCGGCGGCGAGGAGATGGGCGGCGTGCGCGGCGTGCTGCACTACATGCAGCGCACCGCGATCCAGGGCTCGCCGGCCACGGTCGCGGCCGTGACGCACGAGTGGAGCAAGGGCGCCGTCGAGGTGCGCGACCGGATCCACCCGTTCCGCAAGCACTTCGAGGAGCTCGTCATCGGCGAGAGCTGGACGACGCACCGCCGCACCGTCACCGAGGCCGACATCACGAACTTCGCCGGCATCTCGGGCGACTTCTTCTACGCCCACGTGGACGACATCGCGGCCCGCGAGTCGATCTTCGAGCGGCGCGTCGCGCACGGCTACTTCGTCATCTCGGCCGCGGCCGGGCTGTTCGTCGACCCGGCGCCGGGTCCGGTGCTCGCGAACTACGGCCTCGAGGGGCTCCGCTTCGTGAAGCCGGTGTACGTGGGGGACACGCTCCAGGTGCGGCTCACCTGCAAGACGAAGGCGGCCAAGGACGACCGGGAGGACCAGATCCCGCAGGGCGTCGTCGCCTGGGACGTCGAGGTGACGAACCAGGACGGCGAGGCGGTCGCGATCTACACGGTGCTGACGCTGGTGAAGCGGCTCTACGCCATCGGCGGCGGGCCGCTGGCGTCGAACGGGGCGGGGCACGCGGCCGGGAACGGTGCGGGCGACGCGCTCGCCGACGGTGTGGCCGCCCCGGCCGTGACGGTCACCGAGCAGCCCGGCGCGGCTCCGGCGCGGATGACCTGAGGACCGGGCGGCCGGGCGGGCGTTGGTGCCCGCCCGGCGCGGCGTCATCTTTGAGGGAGCGTTTGGAGGAGCGGGCCGGCCGAGCGCCGGCCGCCACCCGAGGCATACGTGGGGAGGGGCCGACATGAGCGGAAAGGAGGAGAAGCCGGGCAACCGGCGCTGCGATCCGGGCTGGGGCTGAGCCACGCCCCCGACCGCCCCACGTGGGCCGGTCGGGACCGCTCGTCGCATCCCCACCCCTCGCATTCCACATCCGTCGTCCAGGAGACGCGCATGGCCACCACGCTCGAGACCACGCCGGTCGCCGCCGAGGCGCAGGACACCTTCCCGATCAACGGGACCGACTACATCGAGTTCTACGTCGGGAACGCCAAGCAGGCGTCGCACTACTACCGCGCCGCGTTCGGCTTCAACCTGGTCGCGTACCGCGGCCCCGAGACCGGCGTGCGCGACCGCGCCAGCTACGTGCTGCAGCAGGACAAGATCCGCTTCGTGCTCACGACGCCGATCCGTCCCGACGCCAGCGAGGAGGCGGCGGCGATCGCCGACCACATCTTCCGCCACGGCGACGGCGTGCGCGACCTGGCGCTCTGGGTCGACGACGCGCGCGACGCGTTCGAGAAGGCGGTCGCGCGGGGCGCGGTCCCCGTGCACGAGCCGCGCGTCGAGCGCGACGAGCATGGCGAGGTGGTGCTGGCGTCGTTCCGCACGTACGGCGACACGATCCACTCGCTCGTCGAGCGCCGGAACTACACGGGCCCCTTCCTCCCCGGCTTCCGCGCCGTCACGCCCGCGTACAACCCGCCGTCGGTGGGGCTCAAGTACGTCGACCACTGCGTGGGCAACGTCGAGCTGGGGAAGATGAACGCGTGGGTCGAGTTCTACGCCCACGTGATGGGCTTCCGGAACCTGCTGACGTTCGACGACGAGGACATCAACACCGAGTACTCGTCCCTCATGTCGAAGGTGATGGCGAACGGGAACGACCGCATCAAGTTCCCGATCAACGAGCCGGCGAAGGGGAAGAAGAAGTCGCAGATCGACGAGTACCTCGACTTCTACGGCGGCCCGGGCGTGCAGCACATGGCGCTGGCGACGGACGACATCGTGAAGACGGTCACGGAGCTCAAGGCGCGCGGCGTCGAGTTCCTCAGCACGCCGACGTCCTACTACGAGCAGCTGGAGGCGCGCGTCGGCAGGATCGACGAGCCGCTCGACGTGCTGGCGCAGCACGGCATCCTCGTCGACCGCGACCCGGACGGCTACCTGCTGCAGATCTTCACGAAGCCGGTCGAGGACCGCCCGACGGTCTTCTACGAGATCATCCAGCGGAAGGGCGCGAAGAGCTTCGGCAAGGGCAACTTCAAGGCGCTGTTCGAGGCGATCGAGCGCGAGCAGGAGCTGCGGGGGAACCTCTGATGCCCATCTACCACACGCTCGGCCAGGTCCCGCCCAAGCGCCACACGGCGATGCGGAAGCCCGACGGCGGCATCTACTCCGAGCAGCTGGTCGGGCACGAGGGATTCACCGGCACGTCGGCGCTGCTCTACCACATCCACCCGCCCACGACCGTCAAGAGCGTGCGCAAGCTGCGCGAGCTCGTGTGGGAGGCGGAGGACGACCAGACGCTGAAGCACCGCCACTGGCGCACCGCGCAGATGAAGAAGGGCGGCTCGCCGACGCTCGACCGCACGCCGATGCTGTTCAACGCGGACATCGGCATGCTGTACGTCGAGCCGGACGAGCAGGACGCGCACTTCTACCGCAACGCCCAGGCGGACGAGGTGGTGTACGTGGCGAAGGGGCAGGGCGTGCTCGAGACGCAGTTCGGCGACCTGCCGTACCGCGCGGGCGACTACGTCGTGATCCACCGCGGCATCATGCACCGCTGGAAGCTCGACCTCGCGCACGAGCAGAAGTTCCTCGTGATGGAGAGCCGCGGCCACGTGCGCTGGCCCAAGCGCTACCGCAACGAGTTCGGGCAGCTGCTGGAGGGCGCGCCCTACTCGGAGCGCGACATCCGCCGCCCAACCGAGCTGCGCACGCACGACGAGATGGGCGACTTCCCCATCCTCATCAAGCAGTTCGACGCGCTGAACGAGTACGTGCTCGACCACCACCCGTTCGACGTGGTCGGGTGGGACGGCTACTTCTATCCGTGGATCTTCAACATCCACGACTTCGAGCCGATCGTCGGGCGCGTGCACCAGCCGCCGCCGGTGCACCAGACGTTCCAGGGCGACGGCTTCGTGATCTGCTCGTTCTGCCCGCGGCCGTACGACTTCGGCGAGAACGCGATCCCGGCCCCGTACAACCACAGCAACGTGGACTCGGACGAGGTGATCTTCTACGCCTCCGAGGAATTCATGAGCCGGAAGGGGATCGAGTTCGGCTCGGTCACGCACCATCCCGACGGCATCCCGCACGGCCCGCATCCGGGGCGCTACGAGGCGAGCATCGGCCAGAAGTTCACGAACGAGCTGGCCGTGATGATGGACTCGTTCCGGCCGCTCAAGGTCGCGAAGGCGGTGCGCAAGGCCGAGGACGAGAGCTACCACCGCAGCTGGATCGAGGCGCAGCACGCGCGCGTGGCCGCCGCCGCGAACGGTGGGAGCGCGAACGGCACGGGCGCGAACGGCGCCACGGCGCCCGCGCCCGGCGTCGCGCTGCCGCTGACGGACTGACCACCTATCATCGCATCTTCTCGCCGCTCAGCGCTCGGCGCTCGGCGCTCACCCTGTCTCGGCAGAGTGAGCGCCGAGCGCCGAGCGCTGAGCGGCGACGGACTTTCAGAGGCCCTTCCATGCCCCGTCCCGCGCACCGCTTCCAGTCCCTCCCGCCGTACCCGCTCGCGCACGTGCCGATCAAGAAGCGCGAGCTGCTGCAGCGCGGCATGGACGTCATCGACCTGGGGGCGGGCGACGCCGACCTCGCGCCGCCGCAGGCCGCGCTCGATGCGATGACCGACGCGCTCGAGCAGCCGGCGATGCACCGCTACGGCTTCGGGCTCGGCCACTTCCCGTTCCGCGAGGCGATCGGCGCCTGGATGCAGCGGCGCTTCGGCCTCGCCTTCGACCCCGTGACCGAGATCTGCCCGCTCATCGGCTCGAAGGAGGGGATCACGCACCTCGCGCTCGCGTACCTCGAGAAGGGCGACGTCGCGATCGTGCCGGAGCCGGGCTATCTCGCGTACCTCGGCGGCACGCTGCTCGGCGAGGCCACGCCCTACCCGTATCCGCTGCGCCCGCGCACGCGCTTCCTCGTCGAGCTCGACGAGGTGCCGGAGCAGGTGCTGCAGCGCACGAAGCTGGTCTACCTCAATTACCCGAACAACCCGACCGCCGCGATCGCTCCGCGCGACTACCTCGAGCGCGTGGTCCGCACCTGCCGCGAGCGCGACATCCTGCTCGTGTACGACAACGCGTACTCCGAGCTGGCGTTCGACGGCTACGTGCCGCCGAGCATCTTCGAGATCGCGGGCGCGCGCGAGGTCGCCGTCGAGTTCCACTCGCTCTCCAAGACGTACAACATGACCGGCTGGCGTCAGGGCTGGGCCGTCGGCAACCCGACCGTCATCGGCGCGCTCTCGAAGGTGAAGTCGTTCATCGACACGGGCTCGTTCATGGCGATCCAGGCGGCCGGCGTCGCGGCGCTGGAGAGCTGGGCCGAGTTCGTGCCGTCGAACGTCGCCGTGTTCCGCGAGCGGCGCGACGCCGCCGTGGCGGCGTTCCGCGAGGCGGGCTTCGCGTGCGAGGTGCCGCGCGCGTCCATGTACCTCTGGGTGCCGCTGCCCGAAGGCGTGCCGAGCCGCGCGTTCTGCGACCGGCTGATGGAGGAGGAGGGCGTCGTCACGCTCGCGGGCGCGAGCTTCGGCGCCGGCGGGGAGGGCTTCTTCCGCATCTCCTTCATCGTCCCCCCCGAGCGGCTCGTCGAGGCGGCGCGGCGCGCGGGGCGCGTGCTGGCCAGCATGACGGGTGCGGCCAGCATGGCCGGCGCCTCCGCCTGACCCGCACGCCGCGCCGCACGCCGCCCCGCGACGCTCGCGCGTCGCGGGCGCCGGCGGCCGACGCGATGATGGTCGCGCACCGCTCGAAGGGGGCACGTCCCTTGCCGCCCTCGGGCGCATGACCTCAGACCGCGACGACCCGGAAGTCCTCGTCCTCGGCGCCGGCGTCGCCGGTCTCGCCGCCGCGCGCGCGCTGGCGGCCGCCGGGCGCCGCGTGCTCGTGCTCGAGGCGCGCGATCGCGTCGGCGGGCGCGTGCGCACGCTGCACCCCGAGGGGCTGGCGTCGCCGGTGGAGCTGGGGGCGGAGTTCGTGCACGGCACGCCGCCCGAGCTCTGGGACATCATCGACGCGGCGCGGCTGCGCGTCGTCGACGCCGCCGAGGAGCACGTGACGCTGGACGGCGGGCGGCTCGTGGAGCGCGAGGACTTCGGCGGCGCGCTCGGCGAGGTGCTCGACGCGCTCGACGCCGAGGACGAGCGTCCCGACCGCTCGTTCGCCGAGTTCCTCGATGCGCGCTTCGGTGGCGACGGGCATGCGGATGCGCGGCGCCTCGCCGCCGCGTACGTCGAGGGGTTCCACGCCGCGCCCGTCGACGACGCGAGCGTGCACGGGCTGGCGCGCGCCGAGGGCGCCGCGTCGGGCAACGACCAGGCGTTCCGCGTGGTGGACGGCTACGACCGCGTCGTCGCGTGGCTGCACGAGGGGCCGGGTGCAGCGCCCGACATCCGCCTCCGCACCGTCGCGCACCGCGTGCGCTGGAGCCCGGGCCGCGTGCGCGTGGAGGCGCACGGTCCCGACTCGCGCGCCGAGATGGTGTTCGACGCCGGCGCGTGCATCGTGACGCTCCCCGTCGGGGTCCTCGCGTCGCGCCCCGACGCCGACGGCGGCATCGCCTTCGAGCCGGCGCTGGACGCGAAGCGCGACGCCCTCGCGCGGATCGGCGCCGGGCACGTGACGCGCGTCGTGCTGCAGTTCCGCCGCCGCTTCTGGGAGCAGCGGGAGCTGGTGCCGGCGCTCGACGACGACGTCGACCCGCAGTCGCTCTCGTTCATCCACGCCCCCGAGCAGACGGTGCCCGTGTGGTGGACGCAGCGCGCGCTCCGCGTCCCCGTGCTCGTCGCGTGGGTGGGCGGTCCGCGCGGCGCGGCGCTGGGCGCGCTGGGGCGCGAGGCGCTCGTCGACGCCTGCCTCGACTCGCTGGCGGCGACGCTCGGACGCGACGCCGCCTCGGTGCGCGAGGAGTTCGTGGCCGCGTTCACGCACGACTGGTCGCACGATCCCTACGCGCGCGGGGCCTACACCTATGCGCGCGTGGGCGGCGCCGACGCGGGCGCACGGCTCGCGGAGCCGCTGCAGGACACGCTCTTCTTCGCCGGCGAGGCGACGGCGGGCGGGGGCAACACGGGCACGGTGCACGGCGCGATCGCGAGCGGCCAGCGGGCGGCGCGCGAGGTGCTGGCGGTGCTCGCGCGGACGGACGCCGCGCGCGACGCGTCGTAGCGCGGCACGGCGCGGGCGCGGTGGAGCGGGGCGGGGCGGCGGGGTATCTTGCTGGACCTTCAACCGCCGCTCGCGTGTTCACTCGTCCTGCCGTCCTCGCCCTCGCCGGTGCGCTCGCACTGGCGTCCTGCGCGCCCGCCCTCCGTCCGAGCACGACGCCCGGCGCGTCCGTCGCCGCGCCGCCGCTCGCGCGCGAGTTCCGCGCGGCGTGGGTCGCCACCGTCGCCAACATCGACTGGCCGTCGCGCCCGGGGCTCTCGACCGCGCAGCAGCAGAGCGAGTTCCTGGCGATCCTCGATCGCGCCAAGGAGCTGAACCTCAACGCGATCGTGCTGCAGGTGCGCCCCGCCACCGACGCGCTCTACCCGTCGTCGCTGGAGCCGTGGAGCGAGTACCTCACGGGCGAGATGGGGCGCGCGCCCTCGCCGGCGTGGGATCCGCTCGCGTTCGCGGTGAAGGAGGCGCACGAGCGCGGGATCGAGCTGCACGCCTGGTTCAACCCCTATCGCGCGCGACAGACGGGCGCGAAGTCGCCGGTGGCGGCCACGCACGTCAGCCGCACCGCGCCGCATCTCGTGCGCACGTACGGCCGGATGCAGTGGATGGACCCGGGCGAGCCGGAGACGCAGGCGCACTCGCTGCGCGTGATCATGGACGTCGTGCGCCGCTACGACGTCGACGGCGTGCACCTGGACGACTACTTCTACCCGTACAAGATCACCGACTCGGCGGGCAAGCAGGTCGACTTCCCGGACAGCGCGAGCTATGCGCGCTACGTGGCCGGCGGCGGCACCCTCGCGCGCGACGACTGGCGGCGGCGCAACGTCGACGTCTTCGTGCAGCGCATGTACGAGGACGTGAAGAAGGCGAAGCCGTGGGTGAAGGTGGGCATCTCCCCGTTCGGCATCGCGCGGCCGGGGCAGCCGCAGGGCGCCTGCTGCTTCGACCAGTACTCGGAGCTGTACGCCGACACCCGCAAGTGGCTGCGCGAGGGCTGGCTCGACTACTGGACCCCGCAGCTCTACTGGAAGATCTCGGCGACGCAGCAGAGCTATCCGATGCTCCTGCGCTACTGGGCGGAGGAGAACGTGCACGGGCGCCATCTCTGGCCGGGCAACTTCACCTCGCGCGTGAACGACGGGAGCGCGCAGGCGTTCACGGTCGCCGAGATCGACTCGCAGATCCGGCTCACGCGCGCGCAGCGCGGCGCGACGGGGAACGTGCACTTCAGCATGAAGGCGCTGATGCGCAACCAGGGCGGCCTCGCCGACTCGCTGATGGCGGGTGCGTACGCGCAGCCGGCGCTGATCCCGGAGTCGCCCTGGATGCCGGGCCGCGCTCCGGGGCAGCCGAGCGTCCGCCTCGCGCGCGACGCGGCGCCCGGTCGGGCGGAGCTGGAGCTGACGCCGGCGAGCGGCGAGTCGCGCCCGTGGCAGTGGGTCGTGCGCGCGCGCTACGGCGCGCTCTGGACGACGGAGGTCGTGCCCGGCACGCGCGCGCGGACCGCCGCGCCGGCGCCGGCGACGCGCGGGGTTCCCGACGAGGTGCTCGTGTTCGGGCTCGATCGTGCCGGCCGGGCGGGCGCGCCCGCGCGTCTTGACACGCGCGTGGCGGCGCGCTGAGTCGGGCGATGGCGCGACAGCCGTTCTTCCATCGTCAGACCGAGGGGATCCGCGTCACGGTCCGGCCGGCGTTCCTGCGGGATCAGTCGCGGCCGACCGCGGGGCAGTACGTCTTCGCGTACCACGTGCGCATCGAGAACGTCGGCGATCAGTCGGCGCAGCTGATGACGCGCTACTGGCAGATCCACGACGACGGCGGCGACGACACCGTGGTCGAGGGCGAGGGCGTGGTCGGCGAGCAGCCGGTGATTGCGCCCGGCCGCGTGCACGAGTACCGCAGCTTCTGCGTGCTCAAGTCGCCGAGCGGCTGGATGGAGGGGCGCTATCGGTTCGTGCGCGCCGACGGGTCGCGCTTCGAGGCGCTGATCCCGCGCTTCCCGCTCGTGGCCGACGAGGGATAGCCGGCGCGGCTACGGCGCGCCGCTGCCGGCGAGCGACTCGGCGGGGATGAGCGTCGCGAACGGCTCGTAGAGCGTGGCGAACGCGCTGGCCGGCAGGACGTCGCGCACGAGGAGCGCGAGCATCGCGGCGAGCGCCGCCTCGGCCACGGGCGCCAGCGGCGGCTCCTCGCCCGGCGCGTCGCTCGGCGCCTCCCACGGCGCGCGGAGCAGCTGCGAGAGCGGACCGAGGGCGGCGTCGCGCTCGGTCTCGCGCTGGGCGCGGGACACCGCGTCGGAGAGCGCGCGGTCGGCCGCCACGAAGCGGCGCGCGCCCTGGAGCGCGTCGTAGGCCGCGGTGGCCTGTGCCCACTCCTCGGGACGGAGCGCCGCGAGCCGCTGGAGGAAGCGGCGGATCTCGAGCGTCTGGGGGCCGTACGGAGCGGCGGGTGGTACGGAAGCGGACACGGAGCGCACGTCGTGAGAGGAGCCGGGAAAAGCTAGCCGTCGCGGGGGCGCCGCGCTGCTCCACGCTGGCCGTGCACAAGGGCTTGCAATATCTTCGGACCCTGACGATGGCCCGTGCGTGCGCGCCCGGTCGTCGGCCGCGTGGCGCAGGGGCGTCGCCCGGCACGGAACCCCTGAATCAGACCCGGCCAGTCCATGGCGAAGCAAGACGCGATCGAGCTCGAAGGCACCGTGGCGGAGGTGCTCCCGAATGCCACCTTCCGCGTCGAGACCAAGAGCGGTCATCAGGTGCTCGCGACGCTCGCCGGCAACATGCGCCGGTTCCGCATCCGCGTCCTGGCCGGCGACCGCGTCACGCTCGAGGTCTCCCCGTACGACCTCACGCGCGGCCGCATCACGTTCCGCCACAAGAGCTGACGCCGCTCGGCGGGCGCGCGCCGCACGTCCGGCCGCGCCCGTCGTGTCGTCCCCGGCACGCAACGTGTACCACGCCCGTCTCCGAGCCCGGCGCCCCGCGCCGGAAATCGAGTCGCACCACGGGAGGGCGTGATGGGAGAGACGACGGTCACGAAGATCGATTCACGGCAGTCGCCGCGTGGCGCCATGGGGCAGAAGTACCTCGCGGCCGGCAAGAAGATGGGCATGCGCCTCTGGGACGGCGAGGAGGCCACGCAAGGCGAGCCCGAGGCGACCGTGCGCGAGTACGAGACGGTCGGCTACGTGATCTCCGGCCGCGCCGAGCTGCACATCGAGGGGCAGATGGTGCTCCTGGAGCCGGGCGACTCGTGGGTGGTGCCCGAGGGCTCGTCGCACGCGTACCGCATCCTCGAGGCGTTCACCGCGGTCGAGGCGACCTCGCCGCCGGCGCACGTGCACGGGCGCGACGAGTAGGGCGGCACCCGGGGACGTGCGCAGCGGGGCGGGATCACGACTGGTGATCCCGCCCCGCTGCGTTCACCCCCACGATCGGGCCGTGCGCTACCGGCCGGTGAGCCGCCGCAGCAGCCCGCGCAGCCCGCCGCCGCGCGTCGACTGCCGCTCCTCGGTCATCTCGACGATCGCGTCGATGGCGGCGAGCCGCTGGCCGCGCCCCGCGCCGCCGCTCGCGCCCCGCGCCCGCGCCGCCGCCGGCTCGAGGTCCTGCAGGTCGCGCAGGTCGGCGAAGTCGACGCCCGGGGTCAGCAGCTCGGGCTCGGCGTCGAGATCGTCGTCGGCGTCGGGATCTGCGGCCGTCTCGCTCGCGCGCGCGACCGGCGGCGCGACCACGATCCACTCGGGCTCATCGTCGCTCGGCGCTGGCTCCGATCCCGGTGCGAGCGCGCGGTCGTCCGGCGTCTCGATCACGGCGGCCGCTCCGATCGAAGCAGGCTGCTCCTCGACGACCGCCTCGGCACCGCCGGCCGGCGCCGGGACCCACTCGATCGCCGCGTCGAGCGCGTCGGCCATCGAGTCGCCGGCGTCCAGCTCCACCGTCGGGGGCTCGGGTTCCGGCGGTCCGGCCGCGAGCGCCAGCAGCGCGTCGAGATCGGGCCCCTCCGACTCCAGCGGCTCCGCGTCGAACACGGGCGTGGGGCGCCAGTCGGCGTCCACCGACTCGTCGACGGGCCCCGTCTCCGCCGTCGCGCTCGCGTCGGTCGACGCCTCGATCTCGAGCAGCGCGACGTCGAGCGCGAACGCATCCGCCGACGGCGCGGTCGACGAGGGCAGCGGCTCGAACGGGTCGTCGGGGGGCGTCGCGTCGAACGCGCCGGCGTCGAACACGCGGTCGTCGAACACGCGGTCGTCGAACACGCGGTCGTCGAACACGCGGTCGTCGAACGCACCGGCGTCGAGGCCCGGCGCCGCCGACGGCACGAAGGCGTTCGTCGGCTCGTCGATCGCCGGCGGCACCCGAGCGCCCACCAGCGCCGCGGTCTCGTCGAGCGCCGCGAGCACCGCCGCGTCGTCCGCGTCGGTGAGCAGCGCACGCGCGTGCGCGAGCGCGTCGCGCGCGTCGTCCTCTGGACCGGCGGCGGCCAGCAGGGCGGCGACGTCGCTCCACCCGCGGGCGCTCACGGACGGCGCGGCCAGCCCGGCGTGCACCAGCGCATCGCGCGCCGACGCCGCGCGGCGCAGCGCGCGCTCCGCGTCCGCCCAGCGGCCGACGCGCGCGAGCGCCTGGCCGAGGTTGGAGAGCGCGACGGCGAGGTGCGGGTCGGGTGTCGGCGCGTGCGCCGGCGCGTGCGTCGTCGCGTCGTGCGGCGCGTCGTACGCTGGCGCCCCGAGCGCGTCGAGCGCGTCGGAGAAGCGCGCCGCGGCCGCCGACCACTGGCCGGCGGCGGCGGCGGCGTGGCCGGCGTCCAGCGCGTGGGCGAACGCCGAACGGCGGAGCGGATCGAGGGCGGGACTCGTCTCGGGCATGGATTACCTCCGTGCAGGGACGCGTGGCCGCGACGCCGCGTCACCGGCTATGCGGGTCGACCGGTGCGGCGCGCCGTAGCCCGCCGTGGAGGGCCGCGCAAGCCGTTGTCGCTCCGACGCGGGCGTGACAGCTTAACCGCCCCCGTCTCCCCCCAGTCGCCCGCCGCATGCTGTCGCCGTCGCTCGTCCAGCAGGTCGCGACCGAGCTCGCGCTCCCCGCGCGCTCCGTCGCCAACACCCTCGCGCTGTTCGCCGAGGGCAACACCCTCCCGTTCATCGCCCGCTACCGCAAGGAGATCACGGGCAACCTCGACGAGGTGCAGCTGCGCGACGTGCGCGACCGCGCCGAGTACCTGCGCGAGCTGGAGGACCGGCGCGCCGCGATCCTCAAGTCGATCGAGGAGCAGGGCAAGCTCACCGACGACCTGCGCGCGCGCGTGGGCGCCGCCGACACCAAGCAGGCGCTCGAGGATCTGTACCTCCCGTACAAGCCGAAGCGTCGCACGCGCGCCATGATCGCGCGCGAGCGCGGGCTGGAGCCGCTCGCCGAGCTGCTGTGGGCGGGCGACGCCGACGACGCGGCGATCGAGGCCGCGGCGGCGGCGTACGTCGACGCCGCGAAGGAGGTGCCCGCGGTCGCCGACGCGCTGGCCGGCGCGCGCGACATCCTCTCGGAGCGCGTCGCCGAGGATGCGGTGCTGCGCGGCGCCGTCCGCGAGGCGACGCGGGCGCGCGGCGTCGTGAAGAGCCAGGTCGTGATGGGGAAGGAGCAGGAGGTGTCGAAGTTCCAGGACTACTACGAGTTCGGCGAGAAGCTGAGCGACATCCCGTCGCACCGCGTGCTGGCGATCCGCCGCGGCGAGGAGGAGGGATTCCTCGTCTGGTCGATCGACGCGCCGCTCGAGGAGATCCAGGCGCTGATGCAGGAGGCGGTGGTCGGCCGTCGCCGGGCGACGCGCCTGCTCGGCCTCGTGGCGCAGGACGCGTACAAGCGCCTGCTCGCGCCCTCGATCACCGTCGAGCTGCGGCTGGAGCTGAAGACGCGCGCCGACGAGGAGGCGATCCGCATCTTCGGGCAAAACCTCGAGCAGCTGCTGCTCGCCTCGCCCGCCGGGGAGCGCGTCGTCATCGGGCTCGACCCGGGCTTCCGCACCGGCGTGAAGGTGGCCGTGCTGTCGCGCACCGGCGCCGTCGTCGAGACGGACACCTGGTACCTCCACCAGGCCGACCGCTTCTCCGCGTCGCTCGTGCGGCTCGCGGCGCGCCACGGCGCGGAGCTGATCGCCATCGGCAACGGGACCGCGTCGCGCGAGACGGAGCAGCTGGCGAAGGAGGCGCTCGCCGCAGCCGGGAGCGCGCTGCAGGGCGCGCGGCCGCAGGTCGTCGTGGTCAACGAGAGCGGCGCCTCGGTCTACTCGGCGTCCGATCTCGCGCGCGAGGAGCTGCCGGACCTCGACGTGTCACTGCGCGGCGCGGTGTCGATCGCGCGCCGCCTGCAGGACCCGCTCGCGGAGCTCGTGAAGATCGACCCCAAGTCGATCGGGGTGGGGCAGTACCAGCACGACGTCAACCAGCCGCAGCTCAAGCGGCGCCTCGACGAGGTGGTCGAGAGCTGCGTGAACCGCGTCGGCGTCGAGGTGAACACGGCCTCGGTGGCGCTGCTGTCGTACGTGGCCGGGGTCGGGCCGACGCTCGCGCAGAACATCGTGAAGCTGCGCGACGAGCGCGGCGGCCTGCGCTCGCGCAAGGACCTCCTCGAGGTGCCGCGCCTCGGCGCCAAGGCGTTCGAGCAGGCGGCGGGCTTCCTGCGCGTGCGCGGCGGCGCGCACCCGCTCGACGCGTCGGCGGTGCACCCGGAGCGCTACGCGCTCGTCGAGCGCATCGCGGCGGACCTGGGCGTCTCGCTCGGGCAGCTCGTGGGCGACGAGGCGCTGGCGCAAAAGGTGGAGCCGACGCGCTACGTCTCCGACGAGGTGGGGCTGCCGACGCTGCGCGACATCCTCACGGAGCTCCGGAAGCCGGGGCGCGATCCGCGCGAGAGCTTCGAGCTGCCGGCCTTCCGCGACGACCTGAAGGAGCCCAAGGACCTGCAGCCGGGGATGGTGCTCGAGGGCGTGGTGACGAACATCGTCGCCTTCGGCGCGTTCGTCGATGTGGGCGTCCATCAGGACGGCCTGGTGCACGTGTCGCAGCTCTCCGACCGCTACGTCGCGGATCCGAACGCCGCGGTGCGCGTCGGGCAGAAGGTGCGCGTGACGGTCATGGCGGTCGACCTGCAGCGCAACCGGATCGCGCTCTCGATGAAGTCGAAGCCCGATGCCGCCGGCGCGCCGCGCCGCGCGGAGGCGCCGCCCGAGTCGCGACGCGACGGCGCGCGGGGGGACGCGCGCCAGGGCGGCGGGCAGGATCCGCGGCGCGCGCCCCGGCCGGCGGGACGCCCGGAGGTCAAGGCGCCGTCGTTCGTGCCCAAGTCCGGCGCCGTCGCGCCGAACGGGATTCGCTTCAAGTGACACACACGCCGCGTCAACCGGCGCAGCGACGTCGGAAAGGCTTGAGACCCGTCGAGGGGAGCGCGCGTCACCGCCCGCGCGCTCCTGTTGTCGAGTGTTTGTCCAGTGCGTGTACGATCTTGCCCAGCGTTCGCGCAACGTCTTACCTTCTGGCCGCTTGCGACGCTGCAGCGCCCGCCTGACGACCTCCCCGGCCGTCCGGTGACGCCGCGTCGTCGCGTGCATCCACACTCGGAATCTCCCTCGCGCCGCGCGGCACCACACCGGGCGCAGTGCCCGGTCAGGCAGCCGAACGTCGGCTGCCGGGTGGAGGTTCCGTCCCCTCTTCGGAGACCTCCATGTCGTTGAAGCTCGTCAGGGCTACGGGGCTGTGCCTCGTCCCGATGGCGCTCGGCGTCCTCACGCCCCGGCTCGTGCTGGCCCAGAGCACCGGCACGGTGCGCGGCCGCGTGATCGAAGCCGGATCGCAGCGCCCCGTCGCCGACGCGCAGGTGAGCGTCGTCGGCTCGACGGTCGGCGCGATCACGAACGCCGCCGGCGACTACGTCATCGCCAACGTGCCCGCCGGCGCCCGCCAGCTGCGTGTGCGCCGCATCGGCTTCCAGGCCGCCGAGCAGGCCGTCACGGTCACCAGCGGCGCCACCGTCGCGGTGAACTTCACGATGACGCAGGCCGCGGCGCAGCTCGACCAGATCGTCGTCACCGGCACGGGCGGCGCCACGACGCGCCGCACGGTCGGCAACGCGATCACCACGATCAACGCCGCCGAGCTGACGCGCGAGAACTCGATCTCGAACGTCAGCGAGATCCTGCAGTCCAAGACGCCGGGCGTGACGATCCTCCCCGGCTCCGGCACGCCCGGCACGTCGGGCGACATCCGCATCCGCGGCAGCAACTCGCTCAGCGGCTCGCGTCCCGTGATCTTCATCGACGGGATCCGCATGAGCAACGAGGGGCTCGGCAACTGGAACGCGACGGGCACCGGCGCGACCGGTCAGGCCTTCTCGACGCAGATCACGTCCGGCCTCGACTTCCTCAACCCCGAGGACATCGAGAGCATCGAGGTGATCAAGGGCCCCGCGGCCGCGACGCTGTACGGCGCCGATGCCTCCTCCGGCGTGATCCAGATCCTCACCAAGCGCGGCATCCGCGGCCAGCAGAAGGCCCAGTGGACCGTGCGCGGCGAGCGCGGGGTCAACCAGTGGGGCACCGAGACGCTGACGAACTACCTCACCTGCGACTCGGCCCGCATCGCCGGACGCGTCGTCGTCGACGGCGTGTCGCAGCCGACCTTCACGGGCTGCCAGGGCAAGCCGATCGGCACCGTCCTCACGCAGAACCCGCTCGAGATCGACCCGAGCGCGCGGCGCGACGGCTCCATCCAGCGCCTGAACCTCGGGCTGCGCGGTGGCGCGGACCGCTACTCGTACTTCCTGTCGGCCGACAAGGACGACGAGTACGGCGTCTACTTCAACAGCTTCAACCACCGCAAGGCCGCGCGCGGCAACTTCACGCTCGTGCCGAACGAGCGGACCGAGCTGGCGATCAACGTCTCGTACGGGCAGAACGATCTGCGCCTGCCGCCGCAGGACGAGTCGGTGCTCGGCGTGCTGCTCAACGCCTCGCGCTCGCAGCCCGGGCTGCGCCCGACGGGCAACTTCCGCACGGTGTTCACGGGGACCGACACGATCGTCTACCCGAACCAGAGCCCCGGGCGCGCGAACGACTACAACAACCGCACGCGCTCCGACCGCCTGCAGCTCGGCGCGACGGTGAACTACAACCCCGCCGCGTGGCTGCGGAACCGCCTGACGATCGGGACCGATCAGGTCTTCTCGACGGCCGACCTGCTGGTGCTCCCGGGCGACGACTTCGAGCCGATCGGCAACGTCCTGCAGCGCACGCCGCGCTTCCGCGACTACACCGTCGACTACGTCGGCCAGCTGCCGTACCGCATCACGTCGGCGTTCTCGGGCACCACGTCGTTCGGCACGCAGATCATCTCGCGTCTCCGCGAGACGCTGACGGCGACCGGCGCGGGGCTCGGCGCTCCCGACGTCACCACGATCGGGTCGGCCCAGACGACCACCGGCGGGAACACGTACTCCGAGAACAACTCGGTCGGCTACTTCGGGCAGCAGGAGATCGCCTGGCGCAACCGGCTCTTCCTGACGGGCGCCGTGCGCGCGGACGACAACTCGTCGTTCGGCACGAACTTCGACCTGATCGTCTATCCGAAGCTCTCCCTTTCGTGGGTGCTGAGCGAGGAGCCGGCGGTCGAGGGGCTCTTCAAGGCGATCGCGACCAACAGCTTCAAGCTGCGCTCCGCGTGGGGCCAGGCGGGTCGTGCGCCGGATCCCTACACGGCCACGCGCACGTATCAGATCATCCGCACCACGCTCTCGCAGACGAGCACCGGGTCGGGGCTGATCACGAACTCGTTCGGCAACCAGGAGCTGAAGCCCGAGCGCGGCGAGGAGTTCGAGGTCGGCTTCGAGAGCAGCCATCTCTCGGACCGCCTGGGCTTCGACTTCACGTACTACAGCCGCCGCACGCGCGACATGCTGGTCGGCGTGCCGGTCGCGCCGTCGCTCGGCTTCATCTCGTCGCCGATCACGAACCTCGGCACCGTGAAGAACTCCGGTCTCGAGCTGGCGATGACCGCCACGCCGGTGACGGCGTCGCGCTTCGCCTGGGACACGCGCGTCAACTTCGCGACGAACAACGACATCCTGGAGACCTTCCAGGTCCCGAACAAGACCAGCGAGGTCCTGCCGAGCCAGGCGTTCGGCGCCGTGCAGCAGCACCGCGTGGGCTACCGTCTGGGCGCCTACTGGGCGCCGGTCGTGCAGCGCGACCCGGTCACGGGCGCCATCAAGCTGACCGCGGGCGGCGCGATCGACACGGTGGGCACCACGCGCTACATCGGCCCCTCGGCGCCGACGCGCGAGCTCGGCTTCGCGAACACGTTCACGTTCTTCCAGAACTTCCGCGTGTACGCGCTGCTCGACTACAAGGGCGGGCACTACCTGTTCAACCTGAAGGAGCGCAACCGCTGCCAGACGGCGAACGACAACTGCGAGCGCGCCAACGATCCGCGGTTCCTCGCGGCCCGCGCGCCGAAGACGGCCGCCGACTCGCTCCTCCGCCGCGAGCTCGACGCCATCCGCACGATCCCGTCGCTCTTCATCGAGAAGGCCGACTTCGTCAAGCTGCGTGAGGTCTCGCTCAGCGTGACGATCCCGCAGCGCCTCGTGGCGCGCAGCGGTGCGTCGGCGGCCCAGCTGGTCCTCAGCGGCCGCAACCTCGGGCTCTGGACGGACTACACGGGGCTCGATCCCGAGGTCAACTCGTACGGCGGACGCAACTTCGCACGCGTCGACGCCTACGCGAACCCGATGGCCCGGCGATTCGCCGCGCAGCTCAACCTCACCTTCTGATCCACGGCGACTCCATGCGAAAGCTGCAATCGGTCCGCCGCGGCCTGCGACTCCGACTGGCGACGCTCGGCGCGCTGGTGCTGGGCGCCACCGCGGTCGGCGCCTGCAACGACTTCCTCCAGGCCGAGAACCCCGGCGCCGTCGAGGAGACCGACGTCAACCAGCCGCAGTACGTCGGGCTGCTGATGAACGGGATCATCGGCGAGTTCCAGGCGGCGTTCAGCAACGTCACCTGGTGGAACTCGATCTACACCGACGAGCTGTACAACCGGAACACGTTCTTCGAAGAGGCGCTGATCGACCGTCGCGCCGTCGGTCCGGAGAACGGCACCCACAACACCTTCATCTATCCGCGCATCCATCGCGCGCGATTCCTCGCCGACGACGGCGTGGAGCGGATGAAGACGGTGCTGGGCGACAGCGCCGGCCGCGACATCCGCGTCGCCCGCGCCCTGGCGTACGGCGGGATGACGTACAACTACCTCGGCGAGATGTACTGCCAGATCCCGTTCAACGGGCAGGCACCGCAGACGCCGGAGGCGGTCTTCCGCGCCGCGATGACGAAGCTCGACTCGGCGGTGACGATCGCGAACGCGTACAAGACGGCGGTGAAGGGGCGCACGCCGATCGTGTCGGCCGACACGCTCGCGGCGGACTCGGTGCGCAACTTCGCGCTCGTCGCGGCGGCGCGCGCGGCGCTGAACGTGAACGACCGGACGCGCGCGGCCACCTACGCGTCGCAGGTGCCGGCCGCCTTCCAGTTCAACGCCTCGTACTCGACCAACAGCACGGCCGAGAACCACCGCATCTGGCAGAACCTCACGGCGGCGTCGGGCGGCACGACGGACAACACCCCGTTCGAGGACATGGCGGGCGACGTCCGCATCCCGCGCACCGGCGTCACCGCGGTCACCGGGCTCATCCCGCGCTCGCCGCCGTCGTACAGCACGTTCGACGGCACGCCGACGGGCGCCCCGTTCGTCGCCGGCGGGACGATCCGCATCGCGTCGGGCCTGGAGGCGCGGTACATCGTCGCCGAGGCGCAGATCGAGTCGAACCCGGCGCAGGCGCTCGCGCTGATCAACGAGCGTCGCGCGTTCGGCAAGCTCCAGCAGCCGGTCGCCGGGCTCACGGGCGCCGCGCTGCTCACCGAGCTGCGCGACCAGCGCCGCCGCGACTTCTACCTCGACAACCACCGCCTCGGCGATCTGCGCCGGTACCTCAAGTACTACCAGATCAACGAGTTCCCGGCGGGTCCGTATCCGACCAGCACCACCGGCGACCGGTACGACGCGGCGACCTGCTGGCCGCTCGCTCAGGCCGAGATCAACAGCAATCCGAACGTGACGCAGCCCTGATCGGCTGCCGCACGACCGAATGCGAAGGGGCGCCGTCCAGTCGGGCGGCGCCCCTTCGCGCATGCATGCCCGCTCATCCCTCGCGCAGCGCCGCCATGGGCGTGGAGCGGAACGCCTCCCGCCCCGTGAGCACGCCGATCAGCAGGGTGAGCGCGATCAGCAGCCCCGCGATCGCGAGCGCCGGCGCCCACGCCGGCTGGAACGCGCTCTCGAAGACCCACTTCTGCAGCGCCCACGCGCCGGCGAACGAGAGCAGCATCCCGGTCACCGCTCCCAGTGCGCCGAGGACCGCGTACTCGGCGAGCAGGATGCGGCCGATCTGCGCCCGGGTGGCGCCGAGCGTCTTCAGGAGCACCGCGTCGCGCAGGCGATCGCGACGCGTGGCGGCCACCGCGCTCACCAGCACCGGGATGCCGACCGCGAGGCAGAAGAGCCCCAGGAAGCGCACGGCCACGGCGACCTTCTCCAGGATGCTGCCGACCGTGCGCTGCACGAGCGACAGGTCGATGCTCGACACGTTCGGATGGCGCGCGACGACGTCGCGCTGCACGCGCGCGACGGCGTCGGGCGTGGGGATGCGGGCGAGGATCACGAACTGCTTGGGCGCGGCCTGCAGCGCCGCCGGCTGGAACACCGCGAAGAAGTTCGGCTCGAAGCGCTGCCAGTTGACCTCGCGGAAGCTCGTGACGCGCGTCGGCACCTGAACGCCCTGCACGTCCCAGACGACCGTGTCGCCGATCGAGAGCCCGAGCTCGCGCGCGACGCCCGCCTCGAAGCTGACCTCGGGCGTCGTGCCCGCCGGCGCGTCGGCCGTGAACAGCCGCCCGGCGGTGACGCGCTCCGCCTCGCCCTGCGTGGTGCGGTAGGTCGAGCGGTACTCGCGGCGCAGCGGCCACCGCTCGCCGCGGCGCGAGCTGTCGGCGAGGAGCGCGGCGGCCGTGCGGCCGTTCACCGCCGCGATCCGCATCGTGACGATCGGCGTCGAGGAGAGGACCGTGTGCCCGCCCGCGCGCAGCGTCGAGTCGACGAACGGCGCCTGGTCCTCCTGCACGTCGAAGAAGAGGACGTTCGCACGCGTCGCCGTGTCGCGCAGGTCGAGCGTGCGCAGCAGGTTGGCCTGCACCAGGTAGATCGTCGACACGAGGAACGCGCCGAAGCCCAGCGCGAGCGTCACCGAACGCGTCTGGCTGCCGGGCCGGTAGAGGTTCGCCACGCCCTGGCGCACGACGTACGGCCACCCCTTGCGCAGCGTCCGCCGCGCGAGCGCGCTGGTGAGGGTGGCGCTGAGCCAGAGCAGCACGAGCGCGCCGAAGATCGCGGCCGTGATCCCGAGGCCGTCGCGCAGCCGCCCGGTGCGCTGCACCGCGAGCGCGGCGACGCTCGCGACGACGGCGACGCTCACGAGCGTGCCCGCCCAGTCGAGCCCCTTGCGACGCGCGCCCGTCGGATCGACGTCGCGGCGGATCGCCTGCAGGGGGCTGATGCGCCGCAGGGCGAGCAGGGGGCGCAGCGCGAACACCAGCGCGACCCAGACGCCCACGAGCATGCCCGAGAGGATCGCGGTCGGCTCGAGCGAGACCGTGACGTCCACCGGGAGGAACTCGCCGAGCACGCGCGGGATCAGGAGCTGCACGCCGATGCCGAGCAGCGCGCCGGCCGCCGCGCCGACGAGGCCCATCATCGCGGCCTGCGTGACGTAGATGGCCAGGATCTGCCGCGCGCTCGCGCCCAGGCATCGCAGCACGGCGACCGTGTCGATCTTGCGCGCCACGAAGGCGCTCACCCCGCTCGCCACGCCCACGCCGCCGAGCAGCAGCGCGATCAGCCCGACGATCGAGAGGAAGTCGCTCAGGCGGTCGACCGCCTCGGTGAGGCCGCGCTCCGTGTCGGCGACGGTGCGGCTGCGCACCTGCTGGTCGTCGAAGCGGGTCTTCACGGGCTGCAGGAAGCGCGCGGCGCTCACGTCGTCCGGCAGCTTCACCACCGCCTCGTACTCCGCGCGGCTGCCGAAGACGAGCAGCTGCGTCTCGGCGAGGTAGCGCGACGGGATGTAGACGCGCGGGCCGATCACCGAGGCGATGCCCGCGTCGCCGGGCACGTTCTCGAGCGTGCCGTCGATGCGGAAGCGGCCGTAGCCGAGGACGAGCGTGTCGCCGATCTGGGCGTCGAGCGCGATCAGCAGCGATCGGTCGACGAGCGCGTGTGGCCCCGCGTGCAGCGCCGCCCACCGTCCGGCCGGGCGCGTGGTGACCTCGCCGTAGTACGGGTAGCCGCGGTCGACGGCGCGCACCTGCACGAGGCGGGTCTTGCCCGTGCGCGGCACGAGCCCCATCGACGCGAACTGCGTGGTGCGGGCGACGCGCACGCCGCGCTGCGGCAGCGAGTCGAGCCAGGCGAGCACCGGCTTCGGGAAGGGGCGCCGCGACGTGAACGCGACGTCGCCGCCGAGCAGGGCGCGCGACTGCGAGCGCACCGAGCGCGCGACGTTCCCGGCGAACGAGTCGATCGCCACCAGCGCCGCCACGCCGAGCGCGATGGACGACATGTAGAGCAGCAGCCGGCGGCGCGCGGTGCGGCTCTCGCGCCACGCGAGCCGGACGAGCGAGGTGAACGGCGAGCGGCCGGCGGGTACGGGACTCACGACGCCGCCCTCTCGACGCCGGCGGCGCGACGCGCGCCACTGTCCTCCACCACCACGCCGTCGGCGAGGCGGATCATCCGCTGCGCGCGCGCCGCGAGCCCGAGATCGTGCGTCACGAGCACGATGGTCGTGCCGTCCTCGCGGTTCAGCGACTCGAGCAGCTCGACGATGCGCGCGCCGGTCGCGCCGTCGAGATTGCCCGTGGGCTCGTCGGCGAAGAGGATGCGCGGACGGTTCACGAAGGCGCGGGCGATCGCGACGCGCTGCTGCTCGCCACCCGAGAGCTGGGCGGGGAAGTGGTGTCCGCGCCCGGCCAGCCCCACGCGGTCGAGCAGCTCGCGCGCGCGCGCCTCGGCGCCTCGCTCGCCGCGCAGCTCGAGGGGCACGGTCACGTTCTCGACGGCGGTGAGCGTCGGGATCAATTGAAAGCTCTGGAACACGAACCCAACTTTCTCGCCACGCAGGCGGGCCCGCGCGTCCTCGCCGAGCGCCGTCAGATCGACGCCGTCGAGAACCACCTGCCCGCGCGTGGGTACGTCCAGACCGGCCAGCAGCCCGAGGAGCGTCGTCTTGCCGCTCCCCGACGGCCCCACGATCGCGGCCATCGCGCCGGTCTCGAGCTCGAACGAGACGTCGCGCAGCACCGCGAGTGGCCGACCACCGCTGAGGTATTCCTTGGACAGCGTACGAGCGACGAGCATGGGTCTGCAGAGCGAAGGGAGCGCGCACCGCGGAGTGCGGCGCGTCGGGAGGGCGGGCGTGGTGGCAGGCGTGCTGCTCGCGGTGGTCGCCTGTGCAGGCGGCGACGGCGCCACGAAGGATAGCGCCGCGGCCAGTGCCACTTCGGCCGCGGCGGGGGCTGGTACCCCGGATGGCGCGACATCGGATCGCGCCACGCCGCTGCGCGTGGTGTTCGTCGGCACGAGCCTGACCGCCGGGCTGGGGCTGGATCCGGACAGCGCCTATCCGGCCCTCATCCAGCGGAAGGCCGACTCCGTCGGGCTGCCGGTCACCGTGGTGAACGCCGGCGTGAGCGGCGAGACGTCGGCCGGGGCGCTCCGGCGCATCGACTGGGTGCTGCGCGAGCCGCTCGACGTGCTGGTGCTGGAGACGGGAGCGAACGACGGGCTGCGCGCGCTGCGCGTCGACTCCACGAAGGAGAACCTGTCGGCGATCGTCGCGCGCACGCGCGCCGCGCACCCGGGCGCCCGCATCGTCGTGGTGCAGATGGAGGCGCCGCCGAACCTCGGCCCCGAGTATACGGCGCGCTTCCGGGCCATGTTTCCCGACGTCGCGCGCGAGGCCGGCGCGACGCTCACGCCGTTCCTGCTCGATCAGGTGGCCGGGGTGGCGCGGCTCAACCAGGGCGACGGCATCCACCCGAACGAGGCCGGCGCGCGCGTGGTGGCGGAGACCGTGTGGGGCGCGCTCCGCCCGGTGCTGGACTCCGCGCAGGCGGCGCGGGCGCCGCGGAGCTGAGCGCCGGCCGACCTCAACGGCCGCTTGACCGGGGCGTCGACCGGGAGCAAATTAAGAGGCTGCAAGCACTTAGATTCGACTTTCGCCATCCTTCCGGACGATTCGCCATGGCAATGCCTGCCACGCAGATCCGCCGCGGGATGGTCCTCGTGTTCGAGGGCCAGCCGTGCCGCGTGATCGAGTTCCGCCATCACACCCCCGGCAACCTGCGCGCGATGGTGCAGGCGAAGCTGAAGAACCTCCGTACGGGCTCGTCGTTCGAGCATCGGTTCCGCGCCGCGGACTCGATCGAGAAGGCGGACATGGAGACGCACGACCTGGAGTTCCTCTACCAGGGCGGCGACACGTACCACTTCATGAACACCGAGAACTACGACCAGCTCGAGATGGACGAGGAGGCGCTGGGTGACAACGCCCAGTGGATGCAGCCGGGCATGCGGATCGTGGCCGAGTACTACGATGGCAAGCCGATCGGCATCCAGCTGCCGGCGTCGATGACGTTCGAGATCGTGGAGACGGCGCCGGTGATGAAGACGGCGACGAAGAATGCGTCGAGCAAGCCGGCGAAGCTCGAGAACGGCGTGACGGTGAACGTCCCGGAGTTCATCAGCACGGGCGAGCGCGTGCGGGTGAACCCGCAGACGGGCGAGTACCTCGAGCGCGCGAAGGACTGAGGCGCTCCGGCGTTCCGGGGCACGCCGCCGGCGCCGACGGCGAGCGCGGCGGTGTGCCCTTGAACGGCCCTCCCGGCCCGGTTAGCTTTATCGGCCGCCCGGGGAACGAGTCCGAACCCCGCGGCGGGTGTCCGCGCGCGTCGCGGGTCCATGGTGGCTATAGCTCAATCGGTTAGAGCACCGGTCTGTGGCACCGGGGGTTGCGGGTTCAAGTCCCGTTAGCCACCCCTCCAGTATGGTTTGGTACGGGTCCAGCACGATCAGCAAGGCTCGGCCGTCGGAGGCCGCCACGTCTCCGCAGCGCGCTCCGGCGCGACAGCAGTGGCCCGGGTCGCGTCGCAGCGCGATCGGTTGAAGGTCCGTAGCTCAATTGGTAGAGCACCGGTCTCCAAAACCGGCGGTTGGGGGTTCGATTCCCTCCGGGCCTGTGACGTGATTCGATGTGCCGGTGACGATGTAAATCGCGCGGCGACCGCTAGTTGAAAACGGAAAGCGTGCTGGTTAGGATGCAGTGCTCGCCGGCACAAAGGGCGAGCGGCTCGGTTGAACGAGTCGGCACGGCGGTATCGTCTAGAGGCCTAGGACACAGCCCTCTCAAGGCTGGAACACGGGTTCGAATCCCGTTACCGCTACTCAGGACTTCCGACGGCACGAACGTCGGTCGCGGATCTGCGAGGATCCGCCTGGAAGGCGCGAGCACTGTCCGATGGTGCGAACCGGCGGCCCCATCGTCTATCGGTTAGGACGCTACCCTTTCAAGGTGGAGAGACGGGTTCGATTCCCGTTGGGGCTATCGCAGCGTGAGTGCAGGTGTTGGTGCACGGGTAGGTGCAGGTGTAGTTGGGGCCGTAGCTCAGTTTGGTTAGAGCACTCGACTGTCACTCGAGAGGTCGCGGGTTCGAGCCCCGTCGGCCCCGTTTCATAGCAGTACTGGCTTGGTGAGTGCCCGGTTGACAGCCGGTGCACCCCACGCTGCCCTGGTGGTGAAATTGGTAGACACGCCATCTTGAGGGGGTGGTGCCGAAAGGCATAGCGGTTCGAGTCCGCTCCAGGGCACCTAGGCACGCTGTTCGTTCTGCAGTTCACGGGTCCGGTCTCCGGATCCGAAGTCGCCACAGTAGCTCAGTGGTAGAGCACCCGATTCGTAATCGGGCGGTCGTGAGTTCAATCCTCACCTGTGGCTCTGGCGGCGCCCGCTCCACGGCGCGCCACCGAGCACTCGATCGATAGCAGTCCGGCAGTCGCACGTCGAACACACGCGGGAGTAGCTCAGTTGGTAGAGCGCCAGCTTCCCAAGCTGGATGTCGCGGGTTCGAACCCCGTCTCCCGCTCTGAACGCATCCGCCGAAAGCCCCGATCTCCGGATCGGGGCTTTTTGCGTTCCCGGCCGCGCGTTCCGGGAAGCTCCGGATTGGCCGGCCGCTCGCGGCCGCTAGATTCTGCCGCGGACCGACTGGCCGTGGAGGGCTGCAGATGGAGCGGGTGACGATGCGGATCGAGGGGATGAGCTGCGGGCACTGCGTGCGCGCAGTCGAGGAGGCGCTGCGCGCCCTCCCCGGGGTGGAGGTCGAGCAGGTCGCGATCGGCGTGGCGACCGTGGCGTTCGACCCGACGCGCACGCCGCGCGCGGAGATCGACGAGGCGGTGCGCGACGCCGGGTACGAGCTGACGGGAGCGCAGGCATGACGCAGGCGACCGTCGTTCCGTCCGCCGCCGCACCGACCGCCCAGGCGGGTGTGCCCGGGCGCCCGCATCCCGCCGCCGACGCGACGCCGCACGTGGCGCCCGCGGTGACGCTCGAGGGATGGTACACGCACCATCAGCTCTTCACGATCGACCGCACCGCGCTGCGCGTGCTCGCACCGGCGGAGCGCGCCGAGGCCGCGGTGCGTGCGGTCGCCGCGCTGCAGGCGCTCGCGGCGCCGGAGGGCGGCGGCTGGAGCGCGCCCGCGCTGCTCATCGGCTCGTCGGCCGACGTGATGGTGCTGCACTTCCGCCCCACGCTCGACGCGATCGGCGAGGCGCAGCGGCGCGTGCTCGCGTCGTCGCTGCCGCAGGTGCTGCGGCCGGCGGGAAGCTTCCTCAGCGTGACCGAGGCGGGGATGTACGGCGTGACCGCCAAGCTCGCCCGCGAGGCGGTGGCGCGCGGCGGCGTCGAGGGGGACGCCGAGTACACCGCGGAGCTGGAGCGCCGGCTCGAGGCGGAGCGCGCGTCGCCGCACGTGCAGCGGCGTCTGTATCCGCCGCGTCCCGGCGAGGCGATGCCGTACGTGTGCTTCTACCCGATGTCGAAGCGTCGCGCGCCGCAGCAGAACTGGTACGCGCTCTCGGGCGAGGAGCGCAGCCGCCTGATGTGGGAGCACGGCAAGAGCGGGCGGCGGTTCGCCGGGCGGGTGTTCCAGGTCATCACCGGCGCGATCGGCTTCGACGCGTGGGAGTGGGGCGTGACGCTGTTCGCGGGCGATCCGCTCGAGTTCAAGCATGTCGTGACCGAGATGCGGTTCGACGAGGTGAGCGCGCAGTACGCGGAGTTCGGCGCCTTCTGGGTGGGACGACTGCTCGAGCCCGAGGCGTGGGTGCGCGAGATCCTCGCGGGGGCGGAGTAGCGCGGCCGGCGCCTGCTGTACGATCCACGGCAGCAGCGGGCTCGGTTGTGCCGGCGTCCGGCCGCGGTTAGACTTCGCGCTCTGCGGTCCGGGTGGTCGGACGGACGCGCGGGCTCGGTGGCGACGCCGAGGCACGGGACGTAGCGCAGCCCGGTAGCGCACCTGAATGGGGTTCAGGGGGTCGCGGGTTCAAATCCCGCCGTCCCGATCAGAACGACTTCGTAGTCAGCACGGGGCCTTCGAGGGGCGGCATCGCCGAACCCTCGAAGGCCCCGGCGACGTTTCACCGGCCTCGGATCCTGCCGGCCGAACGCGCGGTGATCGCGATGCGCCGTGGGCAGACCGGTGGGACGGCGAACGGCGGCCGGAAGCCAGCGACGCGCACGCCGGCCGGCGGGCCTGGCGGTCGCGCAACGTCGGCAGGGCGGGCCACCCTCGAACCGCGTCGACAGCTGAACGTGGGCGGCGCGAGGATGCGCGCCCGCAAGCCGAACTCCGGCGCGCATGCCCGGATCCGGTCGGGCGATCCGGCTCACACCGCCGTCGGTCCAGCTCACGTCGCGGCGCGCCACGGACCCGCGCGCGCATGGCATGGTGGGGCCATCATCGTCGGCGGGCGCAGGCACGAGGCGCAGCGCCGGTCGGCACACGCCGCCGACCCCCGGCGTCCACCGGCTCCCGAATGTCCACTCGCCTGCACGCTGTCCACCCCGCCGCACGGAGCGCGACGCACGCCGGCTTCACCCGATGCACGCCATCATCGACGGCCGAGTCTCGGCGCGAGCGACCGTCGCGCATCGCCGGCGCGCTCGCGCTGACCGCTCTCCTCGCCGTCGACTCCGTGCGCCCCGGTTCGGGCGCGCGACGCGGCGGCTCCGCGCGTCGGGTGGCGCGCGTGCCGCGTCGGCGCGGACTCGCCGCCGGAGAGGCGACCGCGCGATGAGCTACCTCTTCGTGTTCGCGATATCGGCCGCGCTGACCATCGTCGTGGGCATGTCGCTGCTCGCCACGGCTCGCGCGATGCGCTCTCGCCCGGCGCGGGCGGCCTTCTGGAGCGTGGCCACGGTCATCCACGTCCTCTGGTGGCGGCTGCCCGATCTGGACGGCGCCCCGAGCGTCGCGGCGCGCTGGCTCGTGAGTGCGTGGCTCGCCACGCTGGTGACGGCGGCGCTGCTCGTGATCCCGCTCGCCCTGATTCTGATCGTGCGCCGCATCGCGGGTGGGCGCAGGGAGCCGGGAGCGCGCGCGCCCCTCGTCGCGCTCGGGATCTCGCTCGCCCTCGGCGTGGCGGCCAGCCTCGACAACCTCGGTGATCCGGTGGTCCGCGAGGAGGTGGTGCGCGTGCGCGGTCTGCCGTCGACGCTGGACGGCCTGCGCATCGCCAACCTGGGGGACGTGCACGTCGGACGATTCGTCGTGCCCGCGGACCTCGCCCGAGCGATGGACCTCGTCGATGCGCGTGCCGTCGACCTGATCGCCGTCACGGGCGATCTGATCGACGATCTGCGTCTGATCGAGCCGACATTGGATGCCCTCGAGCGCGGTCGAGCGCGGCCCGTCCTCGTGATCCTCGGAAACCACGACAAGGCGCACGAGTCCGACGTCGTCACCGCCGTGCGGCGCCGCGCCTCACGCCTGACCCTGCTGGTCAACGGCAGCGTCGTCGTCTCCCATCGCGGCGGCCGCGTGCGCGTGGTCGGCGCCGACTACCCACTGGACGCGCGCGGCGGGCACGTGCTGCCGCGTCCGCAGCAGGACGCCGCGATGCGCGAGTACGCGGCGCGCGCGTTCGCCGGCACGACCCCGGGCGAGACGATCGTCGCGCTCTCGCACCATCCGGAGTTCTTCCGCATCGCGGCCGCGCGCGGCGCCGCGCTGACGCTGGCGAGCCACACGCACGGCGGTCACGTGCGCTTCCGCGGCCGGCCGCTGATCGACGCGTTCGACTACACGCACGGCCCGTATCGCCGCGGCGACGCCCACCTCGACGTCTCGGCGGGGGTGGGGCACTGGCTGCCGCTCCGCATCGGTGCGCCGCGCGAGATCGTGATCGTCACGCTGCGGCGCTGACGGCGGCGGCGGCTCCACCGCACGGACCACCGTGTCAACCGGAGTGCGTCGCACGCCGACGCCACGGTTGGCATCCCATGCGCTGGTGTAGATCGTGCCAACGCCGTGGGCGCTGCGGGCCGGTGCGTCGGGCACGCCGCACCCCCGCGGCCGAGTCGTAGGGGCGGCGCCATCCCGCGCGATCGCCGGGCCGGACGCGCATGGGGCGCGGTGCCGCGCGCGGGCGAACCGCCGTCAGACCAGAACCTCCAAGCACGAGGATCGAACGACATGCGCGTGTGGCGCGGGCAGCCCTACCCGCTCGGGGCGACGTGGGATGGCATGGGAGTGAACTTCGCGCTCTTCTCGGAGCACGCGACCGGCGTGGAGCTGTGCCTCTTCGACGCCGAGGGCGCGGAGACGCGCCTCCCGGTGCGCGAGCGGACCAACATGGTCTGGCACTGCTACCTCCCCGACGTGCGGCCGGGGCAGCTCTACGGCTACCGCGTGCACGGGCCGTACGAGCCGGGGCGCGGCCACCGATTCAACCCGGCCAAGCTGCTGCTCGACCCGTACGCGCGCGCGATCACCGACGGCGTGCGGTGGGACGACGCCGTGTTCGGCTACCGGGTCGGCGGACCGCAGGAGGATCTGGAGCCGGACACGCGCGACTCCGCGCCCTTCATGCCCCGGTGCGTGGTCGTGGACCCGTCGTTCGCGTGGGGGAACGATCGGCATCCGCGCACCCCGTGGAGCCGCACGGTGATCTACGAGTGTCACGTGAAGGGGATGACCGCGCAGCACCCCGACGTGCCGGAGCACATCCGCGGCACGTACCTCGGGCTCTGCTCGGACGCGATCATCGACCACCTGCTGGCCCTCGGCGTGACCGCCGTCGAGCTGATGCCGGTGCACCATTTCCTGGACGATCGGCACCTGCTCGAGCGCGGGCTCCGGAACTACTGGGGCTACAACACGATCGGCTTCTTCGCGCCGGACGCGCGCTACGAGGCCGCCAGCGTGCCGGGGAACCAGGTGGACGAGTTCAAGACGATGGTCAAGACCTTCCACGCCGCGGGGCTGGAGGTGATCCTCGACGTGGTCTACAACCACACCGGCGAGGGCAATCACCTCGGACCGACGCTCTCCTTCAAGGGGATCGACAACGCCGCGTACTACCGTCTCTCGCCCGACGATCCGCGCTACTTCTACGACTTCACCGGCACCGGCAACTCGCTCAACGCGCGGCACCCGCGCACCCTGCAGCTGATCATGGACTCGCTGCGCTACTGGGTGAACGAGATGCACGTCGACGGCTTCCGCTTCGACCTGGCGCCGGTGCTGGCGCGCGAGCTGTTCGAAGTCGACCGCCTGTCGGCCTTCTTCGACATCATCCAGCAGGACCCGACGCTGCAGCAGATCAAGCTGATCGCCGAGCCGTGGGACGTGGGCCCCGGCGGCTACCAGGTCGGCAACTTCCCGGTCGGCTGGGCGGAGTGGAACGGCAAGTACCGCGACGACGTGCGCGAGTTCTGGAAGGGCGAGCAGGGCAAGGTGCCGAGCCTCGCGTCGCGCCTCTCGGGATCCGCCGACATCTACGCGTGGACGCAGCGCTCCGCGTACGCGAGCGTCAACTTCGTGACGGCGCACGACGGGTACACGCTGCACGACCTCGTGAGCTACGAGGGGAAGCACAACCACGCCAACGGCGAGGGGAACCGCGACGGGCACGATCACAACATCAGCCGCAACTGGGGCGTCGAGGGAGAGACCGACGACGCCGGCATCCTCGAGATGCGCGATCGCTCCATGCGCAACTTCCTCGCGACGCTCGCCTTCTCGCAGGGCGTGCCGATGCTCTCGCACGGCGACGAGATCGGCCGCACGCAGCGCGGCAACAACAACGCGTACTGCCAGGACAACGAGCTGTCGTGGGTCGACTGGTCGCTCGACGCGGAGCGCGAGCTGCTCCTCGACTTCGCGCGCCGCGTGTTCGCGATCCGACGCGCCAATCCCGTGCTGCGCCGGCGCACCTTCTTCCGAGGCGAGGTGATCTCGCACGCGGGCGTCAAGGACCTCACCTGGCTGCGCCCCGACGGGCAGGAGATGACGCAGCCGGAGTGGGACGACGCCGGGAACCACACGCTCGGCATGCTGGTGCACGGTCACGCGACCGACGAGACGGACGACCGCGGGCGGCCGATCCTCGGCGACACGATGCTCCTGCTGGTGAACGCCGGCCCGGACGCGACCCGGTTCACGCTCCCTGCGGTCGACGGCGTGCGCGGCGAGTGGACCATCCTGGTGGACACCACCACCGACGAGCCGCCCGAGGTGGAGACGGAGGGCGTCGAGCTCCCGCCGTACTCGCTCATGCTGCTGCGCCGCGGGCGCGAGCGGCGGCTCACCACCCTCGGCCCGGCCTCCGCCGCGCCGCGACTCTGACCCGCCGCGTGGAGAACCGGTGATGCGCTTCGGCTATCACGCCTCGCACGAGCAGTATCCCCCGAGCGAGCTGCTCGCCCACGTGCAGGCGGCGGAGCGGGCCGGCTTCCAGGCGGCGATGTGCTCCGACCACTTCCACCCGTGGACGGAGGCGCAGGGGCACAGCGGCTTCGCCTGGAGCTGGCTCGGCGCCGCGCTGCAGGCGACGGGGCTCTCGTTCGGCACGGTGAACGCGCCGGGCATGCGCTATCATCCCGCGATCATCGCGCAGGCCTCGGCGACGCTCGCCGAGATGTTTCCGGGGCGCTTCTGGATCGCGGTCGGGAGCGGCGAGGCGCTCAACGAGCAGATCACCGGCGACCGGTGGCCGTCGAAGCCCGAGCGCAACGCGCGGTTGCGCGAGTGCGTGGAGGTGATGCGCGCGCTCTGGCGCGGCGAGACGGTCACGCACCGTGGGCTGGTGACCGTCGAGGAGGCGCGCCTCTACACGCGCCCCGCGGAGCCCCCACTCCTGCTGGCCGCGGCGATCAGCGAGTCGACCGCGGCCTTCGCGGGGGAGTGGGCGGACGGGCTGATGACGCTCGGCGCACCGCGCGACAGCATCGCGCCCGTCCTCGAGGCGTTTCGTCGGAGCGGTGGGGAGGGGAAGCCGGTGTACGTGCAGCACGCGCTGTCGTGGGCGCCGACCGAGGAGGAGGCGCGGCGCGGCGCGCACGAGCAGTGGCGCTTCAGCGTGCTCGGTCCGGAGGTGCTCCCCGTGCTGCGCACGCCGGCGCACTTCGCCGGCGGCTCCGCACACGTGACGGCCGAGGACGTGGCGTCGACCATCCGCGTCTCGTCGGACCTCGAGCGGCACGCCGAATGGATCCGCGAGTACTCGGAGCTGGACGTCGACACCGTCTACCTGTTCAACGTCAACAGGAACCAGGCGGCGTACATCGAGGCGTTCGGCGCGCACGTGCTGCCGGCCCTCACCGCGCCGCGCTGACGGCGCGGCTTCACCGCACCCGATGCACGCGAGGCGCTCGCATGGCCCGATCGGATGACGCACGCGACGCGGACCGCTGGGACCGCGCCATCGACACGCTCGCCGAGCGGGTGCGCCGGAAGGCGCTCCCTCTCGCGTCGCCGGCCGACCTGGACCCGCTGCTCGACCGCATCGGCGACGCGCGCTTCGTGCTCCTCGGCGAGGCGACGCACGGCACGCACGAGTTCTACACCTGGCGGGCGGCGATCACGCGGCGGCTGATCGAGGAGAGGGGGGTCTCCTTCCTCGCGGTCGAGGGCGACTGGCCCGACTGCTACGCGGTGAACCGGTACGTGAAGGGCTACGCGGAGGCGGGAGGGAGCGCCGAGGAGGTCCTCCACGCCTTCGCGCGCTGGCCCACGTGGATGTGGGCGAACCGCGAGATCGCGGAGCTGGCCGAGTGGCTGCGTGCGCACAACGCGGGGCGTCCGACGGAGCGGCAGGTCGGCTTCTACGGGCTGGACGTGTACTCGCTCTGGGACTCGATGCGCGAGGTCGTGCGGTACCTCGATCGCGTGGATCCCGAGGCCGCGCGTCAGGCGCGGCGCGCGTACGGCTGCTTCGATCCGTATCACCAGGACGAGCAGCAGTACGCCGCCGCGACGACGGCGCTCGTCCCGACGGCGTGCGAGGACGAGGCGGTGGCGATGCTCGGCACCCTGCGCGCACGCGCCCCCGAGTACCGCGAGGACGGGCGCGACGCCTTCTTCGCCGCCGAGCAGAACGCGCTCGTGGTGCGCAACGCGGAGCGCTACTACCGGGCGATGATGCGCGGCGGCAGCGCGTCGTGGAACGTGCGCGACCGGCACATGGCCGAGACGCTCGACCGACTGATGGCGCACCACGGGCCCGGTGCCAAGGCGATCGTGTGGGAGCACAACACCCACATCGGCGACGCGCGGTTCACCACGATGCGGAGCTCGCGCACCGTCAACGTCGGGCAGCTCGTGCGCGAGGCGCACGGCGAGTCGCCCGAGCAGGGCGACGGCGTGGTGCTGGTCGGCTTCGGCACGCACCGCGGCACCGTGATCGCGGGCGAGGAGTGGGGCGAGCCGATGCGGCGCGTGCGCGTGCCGCCCGCGCGCGAGGGGTCGTGGGAGGACGTGCTGCACCGCGCCGGCGACGGCGAGAACCTGCTGCTCGTGTTCGACGGGACGGAGCACGGCGGCATCCGTGGGCTCGAGACGTGGCGCGAGCACCGGGCGATCGGCGTCGTCTACAATCCCGAGTACGAGCGGTTCGGGAACTACGTCCCGACGATCGTGCCGCGGCGCTACGACGCGTTCCTGTTCATCGACGAGACGCGCGCGCTCGATGCGCTGCACCTGCGCGCGGAGTCGGGCCCGCGCGAGGAGATGGAGACGTTCCCCAGCGGGATGTAGCGGAACGCGACGCGGCTCAGGCGCCGCCGCGCTCCGCCGCGCCCAGTACGCCGCGGATCCAGCCGAGCAGATCGCGGTCGAGCGCGTCGCGGCACTCGTCGAGGCCGTGCCGGCACCCGGGGTAGAGGATCAGCCGGCGCGGCTCGCCGGCGCGGGCGTGGATGTCGCGCGAGCACGCGTCGGGGAGGATCTCGTCGTCGGTGCCGTGCGCCACGAGCAGTGGGCGTGGGCTGAGCGCGCCCACCGCGCGCGTCCCGGCGAGCTGGCTGCTGAGCGCCGCCACGGCGACCACGGCCTCGCTCATCGCGCCCGCCGTGATGACCACCGCGCCCCCGAACGAGTGCCCCACGAGCACGACGCGCGTGTGCCCGAGGGTGCCCACGTACGCGGCGCCGAGCAGGGTGTCGAGCACGCACTCGGCGAGGTCGCCGGGGCGGCGGTACGCGACCTCCAGCGAGGCGACGCCGTCGGCGACGAGCTGCCGGCCGAGCCTCGCGTACACGCCGCCGGCCGGTCCTCCGAGCCCGCCGCCCGCGCCGAACACCCACACGACGGCCGCGTCCCCGTGATCGGCCGCATGCAGCCGGCATGCGACGCCGCCGCGATCGGTCGTGAGGAGGACGGTCTCGGAGCCGTCGGGCGCCGGCTCGCGGGCGACGTCGAGCAGTGCCAGCGACAGCGCCTGCGCGCGTTCCTGATCGGACATGCGTCGGGGGTGGTGGGAGCCCTCTGGCTCAGGCACCCGTCGTGCCGTCCGGTGAGCGCCGCCTCGAACGTCGCGAGCCGGGGACCCGTCGTGCGGGAACCGCGCTTCGGGCCGTCCGGGCGCGCGCCCGTGAGGCGTTCGTGCGGGGAGCCTTCGACCAGCCGTTACTCTCCTGCATGGACAACGTCACCCATTCCCTGGCGGGGCTGGTGCTCGCCGAGGCGACCGTGCAGCTGCGCGCGCGCCGCACGGGGAGCGCGCCGTCGGCGCGCTTCCGCACCGTCGCGGCGCTCTCCTCGATGATCGCCGCGAACCTGCCGGACTCGGATCTCCTCTACACGGGGGTGGGCGCCGATCGACTGGCGTACATGCTCCACCATCGCGGGCACACCCACACGGTGCTGATCGCGGTACTCGGCGCGGCGCTGCTGTGGGTGGTGGCGTCGCTCGTCTGGCGCTGGCGCGCGCGGGCGGCGCCGGCGCGCGAGGACGCCAACTGGCTCCTCGGGCTGCTCGTCGTCGGCACGCTGAGTCATCTCGTGCTCGACTGGACCAACAGCTACGGGGTGCACCCGTTCTGGCCGTTCGACAACCGGTGGCGCTACGGCGACTCCGTGTTCATCGTCGAGCCGTGGTTCTGGGTCGTCGCGGTGCCGATGCTGGTCGCGGCGAGCGCGCGCCGCATCGCGCGCGGACTGCTGTCGCTCGTGCTGGTGATCGGACTCGTGCTCGCGTGGCGCGTGGAGCTGGTGTCGACGGGAGCGGCGACCGCGCTGACGCTCGGCGCGGCGCTCTCGATCGGGCTCGCCGGCGCGCTGCGGCCGGGTGCGCGCGCGCTGACCGCGGTCGCAGGGTGGGTCGCGGTCACGCTGGTGATGAGCGCCGGCGCCGCGGTGGCGCGGGCGACCACCGTGCGCGCGGTGCGCGCCGCGGATCCCGCCGCCGAGGTGCTGGACGTCGTCGTGACGCCGCTGCCCGCGAACCCGGTGTGCACGACCGTGATCACGGTCGAGCGCGCGGGGCCGACGTACCGCGTGGTGACGGCGCGCGTGAGCGGGGCGCCGTCGGTGACCGACGCGTCGCGGTGCGGCGCGCGCGATGGCGCGGGGCCGATGTTCCGCGCGTCGACGCGAGCGGCGAGCGCCGCGGTGCGCTGGGACACGGAGTGGACGGCGCCGCACGCCGAGCTGTCGGCGCTCGCGCGCGAGAGCTGTCCGGCGCTCGCGGCGCTGCGCTTCATCCGGGTCCCCGCGTGGCGCGCCGTCGACGACTCGACGGTCATGCTCGGCGACGTACGCTACGGCGGCGGATCGGGGAATGGGTTCTCCGACGTCCGCGTGCCGCGCCGCTCGACCGCGTGTCCGGACGCGGTGCCCCCGTGGACGCCGCCGCGCGCGGACCTGCTCGGACGCTGATCACGCGGCGTCCGGATCCACCGCCGGACGCGTCCGCCGTGCGTCGATCGCGCGCCGCTCAGCGATCCGTCGCGACGAACCAGTCGACGGCATCGCGCGCGATCTCGGCCGGCACGGTGTGCGGCCCGTCGAACTCGTGGTAGCGCACCGCGTAGCCGGCGCCCTCGAGCAGCGGCACGACGCGTCGACTGCACGGATCGATCGGGAGCACGGTGTCGCGCGTGCCGTGCGAGACGTAGCAGCGCGGCGCGCCGACCTGGTCGGCGGGCGCCATGAAGCCCGGCGAGAAGGCGATGACGTGGGTGAACAGGTCGCCGTTCGTCAGCCCGAGCGAGAGCGCGTACGAGGCGCCGTCGGAGAAGCCCCCGATGGCCACGTGCTGCGGGTCGATCGCGCACCGCGCGAAGGTCGCCTCGAGCGCGGCGTCGATGAACGCCACGTCGGCGCCGAATCCGCCGCGGATCACGTCCCAGCTGTCGCGACGCGAGGGCGGCGCGAGCACCACGACGTTCGCCGCATCCGCGAGCGCGTGCAGCAGCGAGAGGCCGTGCGGCGCGTCGCCGCCGGCGCCGTGGAGCATCACCGCGAGCGGAGCGGGTCGGTCGGCGCGGTAGCCGCTCGGGACGTAGAGGAGCGCGTCGCGCGCGCGATCGATCCCCAGCCGATGGAGCCCGGGCACCGCCTCCCCATCGGGGACACCCGGTCGTGCGCCGAGCCGCCCCGCTGCCGCGGCGCGACGACCTCCACTCGCGTGCTGCGCTCTCGTCACGTCTCGCTCGGCTCCGGGACCGTCGTGCATCGAAGACTCGGCCGGCGGTGTGAGGCGCCGTGCTCCGCGCCCCACGCCGCCTTCGTGATGCCGAACCGTGGTTCAGGGACGGCCGGTGCCGGCGCCGCCGGTCCCGGTGCCGCCGGTCCCGGTGCCGCCGGTCGTCGGCGGCGTGCCGCCGGTGCCCGTGCCGCCGGTGCCCGTGCCGCCCGTGCTGGTGCCGCCGGTCGTGCCGGTGCCGCCCGTCGTGCCGGCGCCGCCCGTGGTGCCGGTGCCGGTGGCTCCGGTGCCGGTGGCTCCGGCGGCGCCAGCGGTGCCCGTCATCGTGCTGTCCATCCCGGTCGTGCCGCCGGCGGCGCCGGTGGTGGTGCCCATGCCGGTACCCGTGCCGGTCGTGGCCGCGGCGGCCGCGGAGTCGGTGGCGCCCTGGGTGTTGCCGCCGCCGCAGGCGGCGAGGAGCAGGGCGGTCGTGGAGAGTGCGAGGATGCGCTTCATGTCGTTGGTCTCCGTCGTCGGTCGAGGGGGCGGGTCCCGGGCCGGCTCGATGCCGCGCGCTGCGGCGGCAGAGAGCCCGGCACCGGATCGGCGGCGCTCACGGGTCGCCGGGCCCGTTCGACTCCAGGCGACGTCGCCGAATGCGCGCTCGTGGTGGGGGCCGGCCGGAGATCAAGGCGCGTACCAAACGCCCGTTTATCGTTCGCCTGCTCGGTGCGATGCGCGCGTGCGGCCGCACGCGTGGCGCATCCTCGCGCACCACGTGTCGCTCGGCGATGCACGTGTGCCATCTTGTGTGCGCTGCCGCACGTGCGTGCACCGATCCCGGTCGGCGGCGGCGCGTGGCTGGCGCATCGCGTGCGCGCGCTCCACGGCGCGCGCTTTCGTCGCGACGGCCGCGGTGTCATCCTCCGCGCGGCACGTCCGCCGCTCCACGGCCCCGTCCTTCCGCACATGACCCTGCGCCTCGCCGCACGAACGACCCTCCGGTTCCGCGCGCTCGCCATCGGCGCCTGCGCGTGTCTCGCCGCCGCGTGCGCCGAGGGCGCGAAGTCGGCCAGCGCCGCCCCCGGTGCGCCGGCGCCCGCGCCGGGCGAGGTGGTCGACACCGCGCCGCCGCGCCCGACGGTCGATTCGAGCGTCGCCTCGACGCGCGCGACCGTGCAGGACACGGCACGGCTCCCGATGCAGGGAGCCGCAGCCGAGGCATCCACCGCCGGCGCGGCGCCGGCGACGCCGGCCGCGCAGGACACGGGCGCCGCGGCGCGCGCGCGCGCGGTCGCGAACGGGACGCTGGAGCCGGAGCGTGGCGGGTTGCTCGGCCCCAAGGCGGGCGACCGCCACATCGCGTTTCGCGACGCGGGGAGCAACCTCGACTCGCTGTGGCCGGTGAAGATGCCCGCGCCGCTGCCCGGGTCGATCCTGCCGGCCAAGCGCATCATCGCGTTCTACGGCAACCCGCTCTCGACGCGCATGGGCATCCTCGGCGAGTTCGAGCCGGAGGAGATGCTGCGCAAGCTCGACGCGGAGGTGGCGGCGTGGACCCGGCTCGATCCCGCGCACCCGGCGCAGCCGGCGCTGCACCTGATCGTGCTCGTCGCCGATCCGCGGCCGGGCCCGAGCGGCAAGTACCGCACGCGCCACGACAGCGCGATGATCGAGAAGGTCTACGGCTGGGCGCGGAGCCGGAAGGCGCTGCTCTTCGTCGACCTGCAGGTGGGGCAGAGCACCCTGCAGCAGGAGCTGCCGTGGATCGAGAAGTTCCTCGTGCGCCCCGACGTGCACCTCGGCATCGACCCCGAGTTCTCGATGAAGAACGGCGGCATCCCCGGCCGCCGCATCGGCACGTACGACGCCGCCGACATCAACTACGCGACGCGCTGGCTGTCGGATCTCGTGAAGAAGCACAACCTGCCGCCGAAGATCCTCGTCGTGCACCGCTTCACGCCGAAGGGCGTGACCAACTACAAGCAGATCCGGCTCGACCCGAACGTGCAGATCGTGATGCACATGGACGGCTTCGGCCCGCCCTGGATGAAGCGCGACACCTACTGGCGCGACATCAAGCGCGAGCCGGTGCAGTTCACCGGGTGGAAGCAGTTCACGAAGGCGAAGAACGACCGGCCGCCCACGCCACGCGCGGACATCCTCCGCCTGTGGCCAACGCCGCTGTACATCCAGATCCAGTAGCATCGCGCCGATGCGCGCGCCGACCGGCGCGCGGGCCCGCTTCCATCCCACCCGTACGTGAGGGCGCGTGACTGCCGCCTCGTTCGACGATCGTGACGCCGAGCCGGCGGCGACTGCCCGGCAGGATCTCAACGACCTCGGGTTCGGGCGCGTCGTCGCGCAGGCGGCGCGCGGGCGCTTCCTCACCCACGAGGGCGAGTCGACGAGCCGCAAGTACGGGCTCGGCTCGCAGTACGTCGAGCGCTTCTACCTGCGCGCGCTGAGCGCGTCGCTCCCGACCTTCCTCGGCTGGTCGCTGGGCGCGCTGCTCCTCCTCAACGGCTGCTTCGCGCTCGCCTACCTCGCGCTCGGCCCGGGCGCGCTGCGCGGCGCCGACGCGCTCGGGCTCTCCGACCCGTTCCTCCGCACCTTCGCGTTCAGCGTCGGGGTGTTCACGACGACGGGCACCGGGCCGCTGCACGCATACGGGGCCACCGCGCACTGGCTGGTGGTGTTCGAGTCGTTCTTCGGCCCGTTCGTGCTCGTCGCCACGGCGGGGCTCCTGATCGCGCGCCTCACGCGGCCGCAGATGCGGCTGCGGTTCAGCGAGTCGGCCGTCGTCGCGCCGTACGAGGGCGGCCGCGGCCTCATGTTCCGCATGGTGAACGTGCAGCCGTCGGAGCTGAGCGACGTGCACGCGCACGTCAGCATCGCGCTCTTCGAGGAGGTCGACGGCCGCCGCACGCGCGAGTTCTACCCGCTGGCGCTCGAGCGCGAGTCGGTCGAGTTCTTCCCGCTGCACTGGACGGTCGTGCACCCGATCGACGCCGACAGCCCGCTGCGCGGCGCGACGCCCGACAGCCTCCGGCACGCCGAGGCGGAGCTGCTGATCCACGTGAGCGCGCACGAGCGGACGTTCTCGACGCGGGTCACCGCGCGCGCCTCGTACCTGTGGGACGAGTTCCGCTGGGACGCGAAGTTCGCCAGCATCTTCGCGAGCGCGCCCGACGGCGTCGTGGCGATCGACGTCGAGCGGCTGGACCGGCTGGAGCGGCTGGAGCCGGGCGCGACCACCGCGCCCGCCGCCCGCGAACGCGTCGCCCCGGTCGCCGGCTGACGCGCGCGCGCGGTCAGCGGCTGTCGCCCGCGCCGACCCGCACCGCCTCGTGATCGAGCTCCTGCTCCAGCTCGCGGAGCACCTCGTCCGAGATCGCGCCCTCGTTGCGCAGGCGGATGAGCATCCGCCGCTCGGCGCGCAGCATCTCGATGCGGAGCCGGCGCCGCCCCTCCGCCTCGCTCGGGTCGTGCTGCTCCAGCAGCCGCATCCGATCGCGCAGCTCCGCGCGCAGCCACGTCACGTCGCGCGCGTCGGCCCACGGCTCGCGCGACAGGTCCTCGAGCGCCTCGGCGCCGCGTCGGGTCGCCTCCAGCCGCGCGAGCCGCGCCTCGACGTGGTGCGTGTGCTCGGGCGCGAAGGCGAAGGCGCGGATCACCGGCGCCAGCGTCAGCCCCTGCGCCACGAGCGTGAGCAGGATGACCACCGTCGTCACGACGATGATCTCGTTCCGGAAGGGGAACAGCGCGCCGTTCGCGAGCACCCGCGGCAGCGCGAGCGCCGTCGCCAGCGAGACGATGCCGCGCATGCTCGTCCACGCGATCAGGAAGACGCCCTTGGCCGGCGGTGGCGGCTCCGCGCGCCGCACGCTCGCGCTCAGCCAGCGCGGCACGTACGCGACCAGCGGCACCCACGCGAGGCGTACGACGATCGCCACCAGGCCGAGCACCAGGCCCGCGCCGACGACGCTGCCGAACGTCCCCTCGGGCACCGCCGCCAGCGAGGCGCGGAACTGGACGCCGAGCAGCAGGAAGATCGTCGCGTTGAGCACGAACACGACGAGGTCCCACGTGGACTGCGTCTGCAGGCGCGAGAGCGGGGAGACGGCGGTCGAGAAGTGCCGCCGCAGGTAGAGGCCACCGGCGACGCACGCGAGCACCGCGGAGACGTGCACCGTCTCCGCGAGGAGCCACGCGACGTAGGGCGCGGCGAGCGTCAGCAGCGTCTCGGCCATGACGTCGGCCGTCCAGCGAAGCGCGCGGAGCACGAGCCAGGCGACGAGGACGCCGATCAGCACGCCCACCGTCGCGTCGACGAAGAAGCGCACGATCGACTCGCCCCAGCTGAACACGCCCGTCACCGCGGCCGCGACGGCGGAGCGGTACAGGATCAGCGCCGACGCGTCGTTCACGAGGCTCTCGCCCTCGAGCACGACGATGACGCGGCGGGGGACGGGGAGCCGCGAGACGATGGCCGCGGCGGCGACCGCGTCGGGCGGCGAGACGATGGCGCCGAGCGCGATCGCGACCGCCCAGCTCATGCCGGGGAAGAGCTCGCGGGCGACCACCGCGATCGCGGCCGACGTCGCCAGCACGAGGCCGATCGCGAGCAGGCCGATCGGCCGCTTGTTCGCGCCGAAGTCGCGCAGCGAGGTGAAGAACGCCGCCGCCCACAGCACCGGCGGGAGGAAGACGAAGAAGACGAGGTCCGGATCGAGCTCCGGGACGGCCGCCCACGGAACGAGCGCCACGAGGAAGCCCGCGGCCACCTGCAGGATGGGCGTCGGCACCGGCAGGCGGCGCGCGATCGCGGTCACCGCGACGACGACGGCGGCGAAGGCGATGGCGAGGACGACGGGCGGGAAGTGCGTCATGACGTCGGGCGGGGGGAGCGGCGCGGAACGCGCGCGGCGCAATCTCCATCGCCCCGCCCGGCGCTGCCAGCGGGGCGCGCGACGATCGCGTCGGGCCGCGCGGGGGCCGGGGCTGTGCGCGGACGCGCCCGCCCGCTTTCGTTCGAGCGACGCACCCGCGACGCGCGCGTTCGGCGCCGCCGCGATCCCTCAGCTCCGTCCGATGCCCCGCAGACCAGCACCAGCCGCCCACGCCGCGCGTCCGACGCCCGGCCCACGGCGCGCGCCGTGACGCTCACCGCGCGCCAGCGCCTCGTCCTCAGCGAGGCCGTCGCCGAGATCGACATCCCCTATCCGGGCGGGGGCGCGGGAGGCCCGCGCTGGGACGGGCTCGCGCTGAGCATCCGCAACCGCCTCGCGGCGCGTCATCGCGCGGCGCGCGCGACCGGGCTCGAGGAGCCCGGCCCGATGCTCTCCGAGTCGCAGGTCGTGCAGATCATGACGCAGCTCTGCGACAAGGGGCTGCTGTCGGTCGCGCGCGGCGCCGACTACACGCGGCGCGTGTCGGTCACCGCCGAGGGGCGCGCGGCGCTGCCGACCGAGGAGTAGCCGGCGGCGCGCGCGCTCAGGACGCGGCCGCGGTGGCGCGGGTGCGGCCGCGGCGCGAGAGGCTGGTGCGCAGCCGGCGCCAGGTGAGCGCGAAGCCCGTGTACACGAGCACCACCGCCGCCGCGGACACGAGGCCCGCGATCGTCTGCCCCGCGACGCCGGCGACCTCGCCGGTGTGCAGCCCGCGCATCCACGACCGGAACTTGCGCGCCGAGTCGAACTCCTCGTAGCGCTGGCGCTCGCGGATCGTGCCGCCGCTCGCGTCGAACGTGAGCTGCACCCGCTGGTCGGGGCGCATCGCCGAGGTGCGCGAGACGGTGGCGGTCACGCGCCCGTCGCCGGGGCGGGGGAGGCGCAACTGCACCGAGTACCAGCCCGGCACCTCGCGCGCGGCGCGCGCCCAGAGCGTGTCGAGCGGCGCGCTGGCGACCGCGGGACGGGCGCTCGCCGCGCCCTCGCCGCGCGCGCCGCCGCGTCCCTCGCGCGCCGGTCCGGCGCGCTCGGCTTCCGCAGGAGCGGGGCTGCCGGTGACCCGCTGCACGAGGCGCTGCGGCCACTGGTACGAGATGAAGACGCCCGAGAAGACCACCGCCGCCAGCGCGGGCGCGCTCCAGATCCCGAGCACGTGGTGCCAGTTCCAGTCGCGCTGCCGGCCGTTCGCGCGGCGCTGGAAGAGCAGCACGGCGCGAAACGCCCGCCACGTCCACTGCCGCGGCCACCAGAGCACGAGGCCCGAGAGCACGAGGAAGAGGAAGGCCAGGTTGCACGCGCCCGTCACGGTGGCGCCGGTCGCGTCGCGCAGCGACTCGCCGGTGGCGAGCGAGCGGTGCCACCGCTCGGTGTCCAGGAAGAACTCGCGCAGGCGCGGGCTCGCCTCGGCGACCGCCCCGGTGTAGGCGTTCACGTAGACGTTGTGGCGCGTCGCGACGCCCACCGACACCGGCGCGTTCGGGTCCGCGCGCACGGTGAGCGCGGTCGGACGCGCGCCCTCCGGCGCGGCGGCGCGCGCCCGCGCGAGCAGCGTGTCGAGCGGCAGGCGCGGCGCGTCGGCCGCCGGTCGGACGCCGGCCTGCGACCCCGCCGACCACTCGGTGATCTGCCGCTGGTACGTGAGCAGGACGCCGGTGAACGACATGATCAGCACGACCGCGCCGGTCGCGATGCCCACCGCGAGGTGCGCCCAGAAGAGCACGGGGCGCAGGGCGCGCCACAGCCGCCGTGCGGCGGAGCCGCGGTCGGCGGGGGAGCGGCGTGCGCGGGCGGGAGCGGCGGCCGGGTCGGCGACGGGCTCGAGACGGGGGGGCGCGGACGTGGCCATGGTGTCGCTCGCGCGTCGGCCGGGCGGCGACGCGGATCGTGGTGGATGCGGGCTCGGACGCGGGACGCAACGCCGAGCGCACGCTCCCGACGCGTGCGCGGGAATGTGAACGGCAATCCCGAGAGTGTCAATCGGGATTGGCGCGCGCCGCGAGTCGCGGCGGCGCTGCACCGGCCCGACGCGCAGCCGTCCATCCCCCGAGCGGCCGGCGCTCGCGAGGCGCCCCAGCGACCCGCGCGCTGGGGCCGGAACTCGGCTTGGCGGTGGAACGGAAGTGGCCTCATGTTACGGATCGGTCACGGTCGCGTAGTATTGGGGTATCGACGCCGCCCAAAGTTCGGCGACGCGGCTCCGGGGGCCGACACGACGTCGGGGAGGGACAGGCATGGCGCTCGTTCTCACGCTCATCGCGGCGGCCCGGATCGCGGGCGCCGACACGTCGACCACGGCGCTGCCGGCGGCCGGGGACTCGACGCGCGCGGCGGCGTGCGAGCGGCTCTCGACCGAGCGGGCCGCATCCGACGCCGCCGCGCGCGGCGTGCTGGCGAGCATCGGCCTGCATGGCGCCGTGACGCGTTGGGCGAGCGCGTCGGACGCGCCCCTGCGCCTCTGGATCCAGCCGCGCGTCGATCGCGCGGGCGCCGGCGCGCGCACGCCTGCGGAGTGGCGCCAGGCGGTCGTCGGCGCGGTGGCGCAGTGGGAGCGCGTGGCGGAGGTCCCGCGCGTCCGGGTGGTGGCGGACTCGGGGCAGGCCGACGTGCGCGTGGTGTGGGCGTCCGCGCTCGCCGGCGAGGACCCGCTGGCCACCGGGCTCGCCTCGTTCGCGGCGGGGCGCACGGAGCTCACCTTCGGAACGAACGGCGTCATTCGGGGCGCCGTGGTGACCCTCGCCCGCGCCACCCCGGCCGGCGTCCCCTACTCGCGCCGCGACGTCACCGCCGTCGCCGTCCACGAGCTGGGGCACGTGCTCGGGCTCGCGCATCGCGGCGACGCGGAGTCGGTGATGTCGCCGCTCGTCACCGTGGACACCGTCACCGGCGTCGACGCGGCCACCGTGCGCGCGCTCTACGCGCTGCCCGCCGGCACCCGCTGCGAGGGCGCCGCCCGCACGCGCTAGCGCGTCGCGGCCGCTCGCGCGGTCCGTTACACGATCGTCGTCGGCGCGTCACGTCGCGCTGACGCGGCGGTGCGAGGCTTCGGCCGTTCTCCGGAGCACGCCGCACCAGCCCGGCCGGCCGCCCACGCGGCGCGGCGTGCCTCGCGCGCCGTGCGCCGCACCGCCGCGCGCCGCCCGACGGGCCGACCATCGGCACGGCGCGCGCCCCCAGAAGGCACCACATGCGTCCGGTCGGCCGTCTGCACAAGCGCTCGAGCCCCGCCGCGAGCGAACCGTCCGTCGGGTCCGCGCCCGCGCGTCCGCTGCCCGCCATCCCGCCGCGCCTCGATCAGGCGTCGGTCGGGCACCTGCGCATCGTGCTGGCCGACGGCGACGCGATGGCGCTCGCGCGCACGACCTATCTGTTCGTCGCGGAAGGCTATCGCGTGAGCACCGCGCAGTCCGCGGCCGAGGCGCGCCGGCTCGTCGAGGCCGAGCGGCCGGCGATGGTGACGATCCGCTCGGTCATGCCCGACGGCTCGGGCCTCGAATTCATCAGACGATTGCAGACGCCGCGCGCCGAGTACTGCATCGCCACCATGCTCCTGCTGAGCGAGGGCGAGACCGACGAGCACCGGCTGCGCGCGCTCGCGTTGGGCGCGGACGAGTGCCTGCTCCCCGAGGGCGCGGAGGCCGAGCTGGTGATCCGTGCGCGCGCCCTCCTGCGGCGCGCCGCGCCGCCGAGCGCCGCCGCGCCGCGCGCCGAGGAGCGGCTCGCCGTCGGCCCGCTGGCGCTCGACGACGCGAGCCACGAGGTCACCCTCGACGGCGAGCCGCTTCATCTGACGCGCACCGAGTTCGACCTGCTGCGACTGCTGATGTCGCGCCCCAACAGCGTCGTGCCCTACGAGGACATCCCCCGCTTCGTCAGCAGCGGCGACGGCGCCGACCGCATGGCGACGCACCGCATGCACATGTACCGGCTGCGCACGAAGCTCGGCGAGAGGGCGGGCATGCTCGCGACCATCCCGCGCCTCGGGTACGTGCTGCGCGTCTGAGCGCGCCGGAGCGCGACAGCCCCGCGAGTGACGTGGATCGGCGCCGTCGTGACGCAGTCGTTGCCGAATCATGCTCGAACGGTCACGCGGAGTGACGATCGTCTTGGCGGCGCCGCGGAGATCGGAGACCGCACGGGTCGGGCGGCGCGAACGTCGGGGCCCTCCGCCCCGTCGGCTCATCTCCCCTCGCTACGATCTTCCATGCGCGCACCCGCGCTCGATTCGACCTCGTCCCGCCTCCCGATCGCGCGCCGGTCGCGCGCGCTGCAGTCCGCGCTGCGCCTCTCCGCCGGCCTCGCCGTGACGCCGCTCGCCCTCACGGTCACGAACCGCCTCGCGCTGGCGCAGACGCCGGCCGCGGCCACCGGGCGGATCACCGGCCGCATCATCGACGCGCAGACGGGCGCCGGGCTCTCGGACGTCGGCGTGCAGATCGTCGGCACGACCGTCGGCGCCATGTCGGGCGTGGACGGGCGCTTCACGTTGAACGGCGTGCCCTCGGGCACCGTGTCCGTGATGGCGCGCCGCATCGGGTACCAGGCGAAGACGGTGAGCGGCATCGCGCTGCGCCCGAACGGCGCGGTGGAGCAGGACATCACGCTCGCCGCGGCCACGGTGCAGCTGCAGGCGGTCAACGTCACCGCGTCGGCTGAGCGCGGGTCGGTGAACGCGGCGCTCGACCAGCAGCGCAACGCGACCGGCGTCGTGAGCGCCGTCTCGGCGCAGCAGATCGCGCGCAGCCCCGACGGCGACGCCGCCGCGGCGGTGCAGCGCGTCAGCGGCGTGACGGTGCAGGACGGCCGCTACGTGTTCGTGCGCGGCCTCGGGGAACGCTACACCACCGCGTCGCTCAACGGCGCGCGCATCCCGAGCCCGGAGCCGGAGCGCAAGGTCGTCCCGCTCGACCTCTTCCCCTCGGGGCTCCTGCAGTCGATCACGACGCACAAGACGTTCACGCCGGACCTGCAGGGCGACTTCAGCGGCGCCGTGGTGAACATCCAGACGCGCGAGTTCCCGGCGACGCGCCAGGTGATCTTCTCCAGCTCCGTCGGCGCCAACACGGCGGCGGCAGGCCGCGACCTGCCGGGCCCGCGCCGCGCCGGGCTCGAGCCGCTCGGTCTCGCGAGCCGCAACCGCGAGCTGCCCGTCGCGGTAGCGCGCGCCGGCGGCTTCGAGAACGCGCCGAGCCAGGGCGACGTCAACGCGATGGTCAACTCGTTCCGCAACTCGTGGTCGCCGCGCAGCGGGACGGGGACGCCGAACGGCTCGTTCAGCGCGTCGGTCGGCGGCAACGACCCGGTGTTCGGGCGTCGCGTCGGCTACCTCGTCTCGGGGACCTTCTCGAGCGGCCAGGAGGTGCTCGCCGACTACCGTCGCGGCCAGGCGCTCGCCGGCAGCGAGCCGGGGATCGTGGAGCAGGTCGACCGCTACGACGGCTCCGTCGGGCGGACGACGGTGCTCTGGGGCGGCGTCGCGAACTTCAGCACGCTCCTCGGTACGCACACGCGGCTGGCGTTCAACAACACGTACAACCGCACGGCCGACAACGAGGCGCGCTCGGAGCGCGGGTTCAGCGAGAACCTGGGCACGGAGCTCGACGTGCAGCGCCTGCGCTACGTGGAGCGGAGCATCCGATCGAACCAGCTCGGCATCGAGCGCAGCTTCGGCGAGAACCAGCAGCTCGACGTCTCGGTGACGTCGTCCGGCACCACGCGCGCGGAGCCGGACCGCTCCGAGTTCGTGCGCGTCATCCAGCGCGACCCGGCCACCAACGCGCCGCTCCCCGCGGCGTGGCTGAGCCTCAACAGCGAGGGCGCGGTGCGCACCTTCGCCGACCTCCGCGAGCGCAACCTCGAGGGGATGGCGAACTATCGCCTGAGCTTCGGCGACCCGGAGAAGCAGCGCCGCATCAAGGTCGGTGGGCTGTTCCGCACGACGGACCGCGACGCCGACAACCGCGCGTACAGCTTCGTCGCCGACCTGCCGCGCGCCGATCGCGAGCTGCGCCCCGAGCAGATCTTCGACGGCCGTTTCGCGCAGGGCGACGAGTCGGTGTTCCGCATCGTGCCCGTGGGCCAGGGCGGCTCCTACACGGCGAGCGACCGCCTGAGCGCCGGCTACGCGATGGCCGACGTCGGCCTCAGCTCGCGCGTGCGGCTGATCGGCGGCGCGCGCCTCGAGCACTCGTCGGTGGACGTGACGGCGCAGCCCACGCTCGGCGCCGCGGTGCGCACGAACCCGAGCTACACCGACGTGCTGCCGTCGCTCGCGCTGAACCTCACGGTCACGGCGACGCAGGCGCTCCGCATCTCGGGCTCGCAGACGCTCTCGCGCCCCGAGTACCGCGAGCTCGCGCCGATCCAGTTCCGCGAGGTGATCGGCGGCGACAACGTGATCGGCAACGCCGACCTGCGCCGCACGCTGATCCAGAACGCCGACGTCCGCTGGGAGTGGTACCCGAGCTCGGGCGAGCTGCTGAGCATCGCGGCCTTCGGCAAGCGCTTCCGCGACCCGATCGAGCGCATCTACCTCGCGACGTCCGGCACGCGCGTGGTGACGTTCGCGAACGCGAGCGAGGCGAACAACTACGGCGTGGAGCTCGAGGCGCGGAAGGGGCTCGGCTTCCTCGGCAGCGCCTTCGAGCAGCTCGGCGTCTTCTCGAACGCGACGCTCATGAAGAGCGACATCCGCATCGGGCAGGGCGGCGCGAGCCGCACGAACGACCGGCGCGCGATGGTCGGCCAGGCGCCCTACGTCCTCAACACCGGGCTGACGTACGCGTCGCGCGCGGGCGACGCCAGCGCCACGCTGCTCTACAACGTCGTGGGCGAGCGGATCGTGAGCGCCGCCGAGGCGCCGCTGCCGGACGTGAAGGAGCGCGCGCGCAACGTCGTCGACCTCTCGCTCCGTCTCCCGCTGCTCAGCGGCGTCAGCGCGCGCGTCGACGCGCGCAACCTGCTCGACGCGCCGTACCGCACGTTCCAGGGCACCGCGCTGCGCGAGAGCTACCGTGCGGGCCGCGTGTTCCAGCTCGGCCTGACCTGGCGTCCGGGCGCGACGCAGTAAGCCACCGCGTCCACAATCCGTCGCACGAAGGCGCTCACCGCTCCACGCGGTGGGCGCCTTCGCACGTCCGTGCCCCACGCCGCGTCTCGCCCACGTCACGCCGCGTGACCGACTCGTGACGCCGTCATCGCTGCCGCGTTGCGCGGCCGCGTGATCGTTGTGCGCGACGGCCGACCGCCGTCCATCGACCACTTCGCTCCGAGCTTCCCGAGCCTCTCGCATGACACCGCGTCCCCGTTCGCTTCCGCGCACGCTCCTGCTGGCCTGGCCGCTGCTGCTGACCGCGCCCGTGATCTCCGCCTGCGGGTCCGACGATGACGACCACGGTGGGCTGACGCAGCCGCCCGCCGGCCCCACGCCGCCGACGAACATCGTCGCCCAGGCGATGACCGCGACGACGGCGCGCCTCACCTTCAACGCGGTCACCGGCGCGACGAGCTACGTCGTGCAGCGCGCCGCGGGCGCGACCGGCGGCACGTTCGCGCAGGTCGGCACGGCGACCACGCCGCTGTTCGAGGACACGGGCCTCAACCCGGGGCAGCCGTACCTGTACCGCGTCGCGGCCGTCGTCAACGGCCAGACGTCGGAGTTCAGCGCGCCGATCACGCTCACCGCGCTGCAGGCCGGGCGCGCCCGCGCGACGATCGCGAGCGACATCACGGCGAACCGCACGTTCTACGCGGACACCGTCTACACGCTCTCCGGCTTCGTGAAGGTCGCCAACGGCGCGACGCTCACGATCCAGCCGGGCACGCGCATCGAGGGCGACTTCAACACCCTCGGCTCGTCGCTGTTCATCCTGCGCGGCGCGCGGATCAACGCCGTCGGCACGCCCGAGAACCCGATCGTCTTCACGTCGTCGCGGCCGGCCGGCCAGCGTCAGCCGGGCGACTGGGGTGGGCTGATCATCGTGGGCAACGGCGTCATCAACCGCAGCGCCCCGGTCATCCTCGAAGGCACGGGCACCGGCGCGAACAACCCGCAGGTCGACTACGCGAGCGGCACCAACAACGCGGACAACAGCGGCACGCTGCAGTACGTGCGCGTCGAGTTCGCCGGCTACGCCACGGCGCCGGACGCGGAGCTCAACAGCTTCACCTTCGCCGCGGTCGGCAGCGGCACGCGCATCGGGTACCTGCAGTCGCTCGCGGGCCTCGACGACTCGTTCGAGTTCTTCGGCGGCGCGGTCGACGCGGACCACCTCGTGTCCTACGAGTCGGGCGACGACCACTTCGACCTCTCGGAGGGCTACGTCGGCCGCATGCAGTACCTGATCGCGTACCAGTCGCGCGTGCTGGTGCCGCGCACGGGCGCCGGCAACGTGTCGACCGATCCGCAGGGCATCGAGAACGACGGCTGCAACGGCGCGAACTGCACGAACGGCCAGGGCTCGCAGCCGTACAACATCCCGCTGCTCGCCAACTTCACGCTGGTCGGCACGGGCACCGGCACGGGCGTCGACGCGACGGCGGGCGGGGTGGGCATGATGCTGCGCCGCGGCACCGGCGGCCACTACGTCAACGGCGTCGTCGCGCGCTGGCCGCGCGCCGCGCTCAGCCTGCGCGACCAGTCGACGCAGGACCGCATCAACGCCGGCGACCTGCAGCTGCGCAACCTGCTGCTCGCGCAGAACGGCACGCTCTTCCAGGCGACGTCGGGCACCACGATCCAGTTCACGGTCGACACGACGACGAACGCCATCTCGGCGGCGCAGGGCACCGCGTCGAGCCTCTTCACCGCGCTGCCGGCGGGCAGCCCGGCGAACGCCGCGGCGCTCGACTGGACGCCGGCCGCCTCCTCGCCGGCCGCGACGGGCGGGCTGGCCGCCTTCACCGGCGCGCTGGCCACCAAGGCCGGCACCGCGGTCGTCGGCACCAGCTACCGCGGCGCCGCGGCGCCGAACGGCACCAAGTGGTGGGCGAGCTGGACGAACTACGCCGCCAACTGAGGACGTGGCCCGGCCGCGCACCCGCGCGGCCGGGCACTCCTGCCGTCGGGCGCCATGTTGCGCCGGGGCGGGCCGAGCGTCGGCCCCTCCCGGCGCGATGCGCGTCGATCACCATCGTCGTCTCCGCTCCATCATGACGTTCCGCGTCACGACCGCTCGCCGCGCAGCGACCGCTCTCGCCGCGCTGCTGCTCGCCGCCTGCACGGGCGCCGCCTCCGCGAACGACCGCGCCGCCGGCGGCGCGCCGCTCGACTCCTCGACGGCGGTGGCGTCGCAGGCCGCTGCTCCGCGAACGCCACCGGTCGCGACGGGCGGCGTCATCGACAGCATCATCCCCATCCCCGAGGCGCTGCGGCGCTTCCGCGCGGACCTCGGCGAGCCGCCGCGCCGCATGGACGGCAGCGCGTCGCGCGAGGCGCTGCTCGCGCGCTTCGCCCGCGCGGTCGAGGCGCGCGACACCGCGGCGCTGCGCGCGATGTCGCTCTCGCGCCGCGAGTTCGCGTACCTCTACTACCCCGAGAGCCCGCTCTCCCGCCCGCCGTACGAGGAGCCGCCGGCGCTGCTCTGGTTCCGGATGGCGGAGTCCAGCGAGCAGGGGATGGCGCGCCTGCTCCGCCGCTACGGCGGCCGCCAGATGCAGCTGGTCGCGCACCCCTGCGCGGGCGCCCCCGAGCGGCAGGGAGCGAGCACGCTGTGGGAGCGCTGCCGCGTGCGGCACGTCCGCGCGCCCGGCGACACCGTCACGGAGCGGCTGTTCGGCTCGATCATCGAGCGCGGCGGCCGGTACAAGTTCGTCGGCTACGCCAACGACTTCTGAGCGGGCGCGCCGACTGCCGATCGATGCGTCGCGTCAGCGCCCGGTGCGCGCCGCCCCCGACTCCGTGCGCGCGATCCAGCGCTCGACCTGCGCCTCGAGCACGTCGAGCGGGATCGGCCCGTACTCCAGCACCGCATCGTGGAACGCCCGCAGGTCGAAGCGCGCGCCGAGCCGTCGCTCCGCGCGCTCGCGCAGCTGGCGGATGCGCAGCTCGCCGACCTTGTACGCGGTCGCCTGGCCCGGCCACGTCACATATCGGTTGACCTCCGCCTCCACGTTGGCGCGCGAGAGGGCGGTGTGCTCCAGCATGTACGCGATCGCCTGCTCGCGCGTCCACCCCTTGGCGTGCATCCCCGGGTCGACGACGAGGCGCGTGGCGCGCCACATCTCGTAGCTCAGGCGCCCCATCTCCTTCTCGGGCGTGTCGTAGAGCCCCATCTCGATCCCGAGCCGCTCGGCGTACAGCCCCCAGCCCTCGGTGAACGCCGCGAACGACGCGCCGTAGCGGCGGAACGGCGGCAGGTCGAGCTCCTGCGCGAGCGCGATCTGCTGATGATGCCCGGGAACCGCCTCGTGCATCGTCAGCGCGGGCAGCTCGAAGAGCGGGCGCTGATCGAGCTTGCTCGTGTTCACCCAGTACACGCCCGGCGTGCCGCCCTCGAGCGAGCCGCGGCCGTAGTACGCCGTCGTCGTCCCGGGCGCGACCGCATCGGGGATGGGGCGCTCGGTGTAGGGGAGGCGCGGGAGCCGCCCGAAGTACTTGGGCATCTCGCCGTCGATGCGCTTGGCCAGCACGGCCGCGGCGGCGAGCAGCGCGGCCGGCGTGCGCACGTACTGCGCGGTGTCGGTGCGCAGCCGGGCGACGAAGGCGCGTCGGTCCGCGTAGCCCGCGCGCGCCGCCACGGAGTCCATCGCCGCAGCGATGCGCGCCACCTCCTGCAGCCCGAGCTGGTGCACCTGCTCCGGCGTCAGGTCGGTCGTGGTCTCGCTGCGCACGCGGAACGCATAGTACGCCGCGCCCTGTGGCGTCGCCGAGACGCCGGCGACGGCGCGACAGCGCGGCGCGTACTCGCGCTCGTAGAACGCCTGCAGCTCGCGGTACGCCGGATAGACCGAGTCGCGCACGGCGGCCACGGCGCGGTCGCGCAGCGACGTCCAGGTCGCGCTGTCGACGTACGCAGGGCGTCGGGCGAACGGCGCCAGGAAGCGCGAGCGCGCCGGCGGCTCGGCGATCGCGCCGCCCATCGTCCGCGCGTAGCCCGCGAGCGGCGCGCACGGCTGCGCGAACCCGCCGGCGAGCGCGGCGCGCGTGGTCGCGATCGCGCCGCGGTTGTACGCCGGGAAGGCGGCGAGGCGCGCGACGTACGCCTCGTGGTCGGCGCGCTCGCGGAACGGGTGCCGGTCCGGGAGGTCGGCGAATCCCGTGTGCCAGCCGTAGTACGTCGTGAAGAGCACGGTCCGCTGCCCGAAGCGGTTGCCCTCCACCGTCTCGGCGAGGTCGCGTCGCAGGAGCGCGCGCGTCACCCGGTCGGCCGGCGACAGCGCCGTCGTGTCGACGGCGTCGACGCGCGCGAGGAAGTCGGCGGACTCGCGCGCCCGTCGATCCATCGCGCCGGTCGTCAGGTCGCCGAGCTGGCGATCGTACGCGCGCACCCCGAGCGTGGTGGCGAGCACCGGCGACTGCCGCAGCGTCCACTGCCAGTGCTCGTCGAGCAGCCGCTGGAATGCGCTGCGCGCGCCGCCCGCGGTGTCGGGCTGCGCGCCGGCGTGGGACGACGGCGCGAGCGCGAGCAGCAGGGCCAGGAGCGGCAGTCGGGCGGACACGGCGCCTCTTCGGTGCGGGACGGGAGTGGCGGCGCAGCGCGCGACGTGGCGACGAGAGGCGTCGGCGCGGCGCGGGTGCGACGGACGGAAGCTCGCGCGCGAGCCGCGCCACGCAAGGTCGCGGAAGACGCGGCATGTGGAGGGGAGATGGCGCCCGTCGTGCACGGGGCTCGGTCGCGCCGAGGGCGCACGCGTCGATCACGCGCGTCGATCCATCACGGCGACGGCATCACACGGCATCATGACCAAGCGACTGGACGGAACGGTGGCGCTCGTGACGGGCGCGAGCAGCGGGATCGGCGAGGCGACGGCGCGCGCGCTCGCCGCGGCGGGAGCGGCGGTGTCGCTCGTCGCCCGGCGGCGCGAGCGGCTGGAGCAGCTGGCGTCGGAGATCGGCGCACAGGGCGGCCGTGCGCTGGTCGTCGAGGCCGACATCACGGTCGAGGAGGCCGCGCGCGAGGCGGTCGCGCGCACGGTGCGCGACCTCGGCCGCCTCGACATCCTGATCAACAACGCGGGCGTGATGCTCCTCGGCCCCGTCGTCGACGCGCCGGTGGAGGAGTGGGACCGCATGGTCGCGATCAACCTCCAGGGGCTGCTGTACACCTCGCACGCGGCACTGCCGCACCTCCTGCGCGCCGCCGAGGACTCGGAACGGCGCGTGGCCGACCTCGTGAACGTCAGCTCGGTCGCGGGGCGCGTCGCGCGCAGCGGATCGGGCGTCTACAACATGACGAAGTTCGGCGTCGTCGCGTTCGGCGAGTCGCTGCGGCAGGAGGTCACGCGCCGCCACGTGCGCGTCGCGACGGTGGAGCCGGGCGCGGTCGAGACGGAGCTGACCGACCACCTGCGCCCGGAGGTCCGCGAGCAGACGGCGAAGCGGTTCGCCGACATGGAGCGCCTGCAGGCGGAGGACATCGCCGACGCGATCGCGTACGTCGTCACGCGGCCACGCCGCATGGCGGTCAACGAGATCCTGATCCGGCCGACCGAGCAGGAGCCCTGACGCCGATCACGCCGCGCGGCTGCAGCGCGAAGCGTCCGTGGGTCGCGTCGATCTGCCGCACCGTGCCCTGGAGCGTCCGCGCGGTGGCCGTGCCGCCATTCGTGGTCGCGCCGCGCGTGTTCCGCGTCGGCCCCGGGGTCGACGGTCTACCGGTGCGAGATCCGCCGGGCACGCGTCCACGCCCGCGCACGCGCCGGCGGCGAGCAGCATGGGCGCCGCCGCGCCGCGTCGCGCGTCGCATGGTCGTCGTGGTGCCCTCCGGAGGAAGTCGTCCCTCCGAAGGGCCGTGCCATCGACGTCGGGCGAGCGGGCCGTCAGCGCTGGTCGCGCCGATCCACCTCGAGCCGCTCGCGCCGCAGGTCGGCCTCGACGACGTGCTGCTCCTCGACGGCCCGCTTGCGGATCACGACGACCTCCTTCACGACCGGGCGCCGCTCGACGACGAGCTCCTCCTCGACGATCGGCACGCGCACGATCTCCTCGCCCGAGGCGGTCCGCTCGACCGTGATCCCGGTGTGCGCCGTCGCCTGCGGTTGCGGCTGTTGCTGATGCCCCTGTGGCGTGGCCTGCACGACGCGCGAGGCGCCCTGCGTCGACGCAGCCCCGGCGCCTGCCGCGCCCCGCGGCATCGCGGCCAGCCGCTCCGGCGCCTCGGCGAACACCGCGCGCATGCGCGTGTCGATGCGCGCGTCCGACATCGGCATCGCCACGAGGCCGTCGCCCAGCCGGACGGCGAGCGCCGAGATCTCGTCGGTGCGCGTGTCGACCAGCAGCTCGTCGATCACGCCGAGCCGTCGGCCGTCGACGGAGAGCACGTCCCACCCTCGGATGTCTGGCTCGTCCGCCGCCAGCTTGAAGCCGGGGAGCGATCCGAGCGGCGCGAGCGACTGCCGATCCGCTCCCGCATCCCCCGATGGGCTACCGCCCGCTCGGCCTGTCGCATCGTGTTGCATGGTTCCTCCTGACGACGCGCCGCGTGCGCCGCGGGGGCGCGCTCCGAGGAGCGCGCCGCCACGTGGCGCACGCGTGCGCCGGCGTCGTGGGTCAGATGCGACGGTCGGACGCGTCCGGGCCCGGGCGCGTGGCGGGGTTGCCGTCCACGCGGTCCTTGAGATCGTCGAGCGCGTCGGTCGCGCGGTCGGCGAGCCCCGAGTGCGACGCGCGATCGCTCGCGCCCGACGTCCCGAGCGAGCCGCTCGTGCTCGACTGCGTGCGCACCGCGGCGTCGTCGACGACCGCGCGCTCGCGGCGCAGGTCCGCCTCGACGTTCTGCTGCTCGGTGACCTGCTGTGTGCGCAGCACGATCTCCTCGGTGGGGACGACGCGCTTCTCCACCACCGCCTCCTCGCGCATGAGCGGGACGCGGATCTCCTCGCTCTCGCCGATGCGCGCGTTCTGCATGCCGGCCGCGTCGGCCGACACGGGGTGGCGCTCGATCGTCACCTCCTCGCGCGTGAGGCCGATCGTCTCCCGCACGTGCTCGGTCTCGACCGTCTTGCGCACGCCCACCTCGCCGGCCTGCACCTGGCGCTTGCCGACCGTCAGCTGCTCCTCCGAGAGCACGAGTCGCGCCTCGCGCGCGCCCTCGCCGCTGCGCTCCGCGTAGAAGCGGCCCTGGTCGTACAGGTCGGTGTCGGAGACCTGCGAGCCGTAGACGCCGCGCACCTGGCTCTCGTAGCCGTCGTCGATCAGCCCCGCGTCGCCCGTGTAGTCCGGCAGCGCCTTGATCTGGTCCTTCGACATCCCGGTGATCCAGACGATGTCGTTCTGCCGATCCACCTGCGCGGCGCCCACGGGAAGCGCGACGTGCCGGGGATTGAAGAACCCGCCGAGGTCGACGTCGAGATAGCGGATCTGGCCGTCGGTCGAGCAGATCATGTCGTCGACCTTGCCGACCTTCTCGTCGCCGTCGCGCGTGCGCACCTCGTAGCCGCGCACGTCGGAGAGCTCGTTCGGGAAGCTGGCGTTCTGGTGCTGCGAGAGCGAGGAATATGACATCGGTGCTGCCTCCGGATTCGTGCATGAGTCCCGTCTCCGCGCGACCCCCGTGATCGCCGCGGTCGGGGTGCGGGGGCAAGGCAAGCCACGTTCCGGATGTGCGCTGGCGCACGGGATTGCGGCCATCGGCCGCGATCTCGGCGCGCGCGCCCGCCGCCCTGATGCGGTGAGCGTGCGCGACGTGGCGGCGCTGCAGGGCGCACGCGCACGTGAGCTCGCTTATCTTCGGCGCGGGACGTGAGACAGCGGACAGCAGCCGGCGCGCCGGCCGCCCGCATCACTCGACGCGAGGAGTCGTGGACGCACGCCGGCAGCAGTTCATCGAGCGCATGGGCCTGATGACGGAGGAGGACGGGCTGCCGCGCATCGCGGGGCGGATCTTCGGCTACCTCCTCCTCACGCCCGGCGAGTGCTCGCTCGAGGATCTCGCGTCCGCGCTCGGCGTCAGTCGGGCGAGCGTCAGCAACGACGCGCGCCGGCTGGCGCAGATGGGGCTCCTGGAGCGGCGTGGCCGTCCGGGCGACCGCCGCGACTACTACTCGATCTCGCCCGACGCTTTCCGCCACTCGATCGCCGCGCGGATCGACAGCATGCGTCGCTTCCACGGGCTGATCGACGAGGCGCGCGACCTGGTGGGCGACGTGCCCGACGTCGCGGAGCGGCTGGCGGCGTGGGACGACGCGCACCAGACGCTGCTGGCGGCCTTCCAGGGCGTCCTCGCCGAGCTCGACCGGCACGCCGCCGAGCGACGGGAGCGGGCGCGGGGCTGACCCGGCGCGGTCCGCGCCGTCCATCGCGTCCAATACGTTTACTATTGATTAAACGTACTGGACCGAGTAACATCAGCGCATGGGCGAGCGAAGTCTGAGCGGAGCGGCCGAGCAGTACGTGGAGCGGATGGGCCTGCTGTGGGAGGCCGAAGGGCTCCCGCGCATCGCCGGCCGCGTCCTCGGCTTCCTCGCGCTCCAGGCCGAGCCTGCCGCGCTCGACGAGATCGCCGCCGCCCTCGGGGTGAGCAAGGCGAGCGTCAGCAACGATGCCCGCCGCCTCGAGCGGCTGAGTCTGGTGGAACGCGCGAGCCGGCCGGGCGACCGGCGGGACTACTACGCGATCGCGCCCGACATGCCCGCCCGGGTGGTCGCGCAGAAGCTCGCCGACCTCGAGCGGCTCAACGCGGCGATGTCCGCCGCGCGCGACCTCCCGGAGACGCCGGCGATCGCGCGCGCGCGCCTCGCGGCCTTCGCCGACTTCCACGGCCGGGTGATCGGCCACCTGCACGGCCTGCTCTCCGCCCTCACGTGCACCGGCGCTGCGCCGGCGCTCCGCACCATACACGACGAGCCGTGATCTCCCTTCCAGTCCGCGCCGCTGCAACGGTGGCCCTGGGCGCCGTGGCCGCGCTCGCGCTCCCCACGCGCGCCGGCGCGCAGACGCAGCCCTGTCCCGCGCCCGCCCCGTGCGTGCCCGCGCCGTCCGCCGCGCGCGCCGACAGCGGCGCGCTCCCGCTCACGCTCGACGACGCGCTCGCGCGCGCGGTGGGCGAGAGCCAGGAGGTGCGTCTCGCCCGCTCGCAGGTCGCGCTGGCCGACGCGCAGGTGACGAGCGCGCGATCCGCCGCGCTGCCGCAGCTCAGCGGCTCGATCAACTACACGCGCACCTTCGACTCGCCGTTCCGAACGGGCGGCATCGCCATCCCCGACTCGCTGCGGTTCAGCCCCGACACCACGGCGTCGCTCGCGGAGCGGGTGCGCTACCTCGAGCAGCGCGTGCCGAGCGCGGGGCTCGGCGGGATCGGGTCGCTGTTCGGGAACCTGCCGTTCGGCCAGCAGAACACCTACGTCGCCGCGCTGACCGGCTCCCAGACGCTGTACGCGGGCGGCCGAGTGGGCGCCGCGCTGCGCATCGCCGACGAGTACCGCGAGTCGGCGCGCCTCGGCCTGACCGAGAGCACGGCCGACATCCAGCTGCAGACGCGCGAGGCCTACCTCCGCGCGCTGCTCGCGCAGGAGCTCGAGCGCATCGCGTCGGCCGCGGTCGCGCAGGCCGAGGCGTTCCTCGCGCAGGAGCGGCTGCGGCAGCAGGCCGGCACCGCGTCCGAGCTGGCCGTGCTGCGCGCCGAGGTGTCGCTGGAGAACCTGCGCCCGCAGCTCGTCGAGGCGCGCAACGCCGCGTCGCTGGCGACGCTCGACCTCAAGCGGCTCGTCGACATACCCCTCGCGCAGCCGGTGGTGCTCACGACGCCGCTGCGCGCGCCGTCGGCCGCCGAGCTGGCCGAGTCGCGGGTCGCGCCGGACCTGCTGCTGTCGCAGCGCGCGGCCGTGCAGTCCGCCGAGCGGCAGGTCACGATCCGCGAGGAGCAGGTGCGCATCGCGCGCTCCGCGTACCTCCCGTCGATCGACCTGCGCGTGAACTACGGGCGGCAGGCCTTTCCCGGCCAGGTGCTCGACTTCAGCGGCCTGGCGTGGCGCACCGATTTCAACGCCGTCGTCGGCGTGAGCATCCCGATCTTCAACGGGCTCCGCACGCGCGCCGACGTGCAGCAGGCGCAGGTCACGCTCGAGCAGGAGCGGCTCCGCCTCGGGCAGCTCCGCGAGAACGTGCAGCTGCAGTACGAGCAGGCGCTCGGCGAGAAGCAGCGCGCGGCCGCGAGCCTGACCGCGCGCAGCCGCACCGTCGAGCAGGCGCAGCGCGTCCACGACCTGACGGTGCTGCGCTACGAGCAGGGGCTCGCCACGCAGCTCGAGGTGTCCGACGCGCGGCTCTCGCTGCTGCAGTCGCGGACGAACCTCGCGCAGGCGATCGCCGACTTCTACCTCGCCGAGGCGGGCATCTCGCGCGCGCTCGGCGGCGGAAGCAGCACGAGCGCCACGTCGTCGCGCGCGACGCCCGCGAGCGCGCGCCCGGCTACAGCCACGCCTTCCACGCCCGCGCCGTCGCGCACGCCGTGATCGCCCGACCATCCATGCCCTCCCACCCGACCAATCCGATGCGTGGCCGACGCCCCGTCACCGCTCCAGCGCTGCGTCGCGCGCTGCTCTCGCTCTCCGCGGCCGGCGCGCTGCTCGCGGGCTGCTCCTCGCCCGACTCCGACGCCGCCGCCTCGACGCCGGGCGCCGACTCGACCGCGGCCGCGCCGCGCGCCGTGACGCTGTCGCCGCAGGACGTCGCCGAGGCGGCGCTGGCGGACGTCACCACGGGCGTGCTCCTCACCGGGAACCTCGAGCCGGCGGAGCAGGCGACGGTGACCGCGCAGGTCGGCGGCACGCTGGGCCCGATCTCGGTCGACCGCGGCAGCGCGGTGCGCCGCGGGCAGCGGCTCGCGTCGATCGAGGCGCAGGGCGTCCGCAGCCAGGCGGCCGGCGCGCGCGCGAGCGTCGCGGCCGCCGAGGCGCAGCTGGCGGTCGCCCGCACGCAGCGCGACGCGGCGCGACGGCTGTTCGAGGCCGGCGCCTCGTCGCGCGTGGACGCGCAGAACGCGCAGGCCGCGTACGCCGCCGCGGAGGCGCAGGTCGCCGCCGCGCGCGCGCAGGCCACCGCGGCCGGCGAGACGGCGGGCTTCACCACGATCGTCGCACCCATCTCGGGCATCGTCAGCGACCGCCCGGCGGAGCCCGGCGAGGCCGTGCGCGCGGGCGATCCGATCCTCACGATCGTGAACACGGGCGTGCTGGAGCTGGCCGGCCGCGTGCCCGTCGACGAGGCGGGCGCCATCAAGGTCGGACAGGCCGTGACCTTCGCGCTCGACGCGTTCCCGGGCCGCCAGTTCAAGGGCACCGTGGCCCGCAAGGATCCGGCGGCCGACCCGTCGAGCCGGCAGGTCGGCGTGTACGTGCGGCTCGCCAACTCGAACGGCGAGATCACGGCCGGGCAGTACGCGCGCGGCCAGGTGAGCGGCCGCCGCATCGAGGACGCGGTGACCATCCCGGTCACCGCGGTGCAGGGGACGGGCGCCGACGCGGCCGTCTTCGTCGTCCAGAACGACCGCCTCGCGCGGCGCCCGGTGACGCTCGGCGCGCGCGACGAGGCGGCGGGCACCGTCGCCGTCACGTCGGGGCTGCGGGCCGGTGAGCGCGTGCTCACCCGCCCGACGCCGACCGTCGCCGACGGCCAGCCCGTGATCGTCGGCGGGGACCAGCGCGCGAGCGCGCCGGCCGCCGCCACGCCGACCGCCGCGCCCGCGCGCAAGGAGCAGTGAGCATGGACGCAGGACACCCGGCGCCGAGCGGCGCGACCCCGGAGGCCGGCATCGGCGGTGGACTGAGCGGCGTCGCCATCCGACGCCCGATCTTCACGCTGATGATCATGGTCGGGCTGATCGTGCTCGGCATCTTCAGCTACCGGAAGCTGAGCATCGACCAGTATCCGTCGGTCGACATCCCGGTCGTGACCGTGCAGACGACCTATCCGGGCGCGAGCGCGGAGACGATCGAGCGCGAGGTCACCGAGCGCATGGAGCAGGCGTTCAACCCCATCGAGGGCGTCGACCGCATCACCTCCGTCTCGCTCGAGGGCGTCTCGCAGGTGGTCGTCGAGTTCGAGCTGTCGCGCAGCGCCGACCTGGGCTCGCAGGACATCCGCTCGAAGATCGAGGCGATCCGCCGCGACCTGCCGACGGCGATCGACCCGCCGATCGTGCAGAAGTTCGACCCGGCCGCGCAGCCGATCATCTCGCTCGCGCTGTCGTCCAGGACGCTGCCGCTGCCGCGCCTCACCGCGCTCGCCGACGAGGACCTGCGGCGCGAGCTGGAGAGCGTGCGCGGCGTCGGCGAGGTGCGCATCGCCGGTGGGCTGGAGCAGGAGATCCGCGTCTACCTGCAGCCCGACCGGCTGCGCGCGCTCGGCGTCTCCGTGTCCGAGGTGATGGGCGCGCTGCGCGCGCAGAACCTCGAGGCGCCCGCCGGGCGCCTGGAGCGCGGCGGCACCGAGACGCTCGTGCGCGTGACCGGCCGCATCACCGATCCGGCGCAGTTCAACGAGATCATCGTCGCCAACCGCAACGGCACCCCCGTGCGGCTGCGCGAGGTCGCGCAGGTGGAGCAGGGCACCGAGGACGAGCGGTCGCTCGCCCTCGTGAACGGCACGCGCGCCGTGTCGCTCGACGTGCTCAAGATCTCGGGCTCGAACACCGTGGAGGTGGCCGACGGCGTGAATGCCGCGCTGGCCGAGATCCGCGAGCGCCTCCAGGCGGGCACCGAGCTGCAGGTCGTGCGCGACAACTCGGTGACGATCCGCCGCTCGGTGGACGACGTGATCCACGAGCTGGTGATCGGCGCCATCCTGACGGTCGTCATCGTCATGCTCTTCCTGAACGACTGGAAGGCGACGGCCATCACCTCGCTGGCGCTGCCGGTGTCGGTCATCTCGTCGTTCATCCTGATGAACATGCTGGGCTTCACGCTCAACGTGCTCACCCTGATGGCGCTCTCGCTCTCGATCGGCATCCTGATCGACGACGCCATCGTCGTCATCGAGAACATCGTGCGCCACCGCGAGATGGGGCGTGGGAAGCGCGAGGCCGCGTTCACCGGGACGAGCGAGATCCAGCTCGCCGTGCTCGCCACGACGCTCGCCATCGTCGCCGTGTTCGTCCCCGTGGCGTTCATGGGCGGCATCATCGGCCGCTTCTTCTTCCAGTTCGGCCTCACCGTCGCGTGGGCCGTGCTCGTCTCGCTGTTCGTCTCCTTCACGCTGACGCCGATGCTGGCGGCCACGTGGGGCGTCGACCCGCACGGCGGCGCGCACCACGGCGGCAACCCGCTGACGCGCCTGATCACGCGGTTCAACGCCGCGTTCGACCGCATGGCGGAGCGCTACCGCGGCGTCGCGGAGTGGGCGCTGCGGCACCGGAAGTCGACGATCGGCCTCGCCGTGGCGTCGCTGGTCGGCGCGTTCATGCTCTTCCCGCTTATCGGCGGCGGCTTCATGCCGGAGTCGGACAACTCCGAGTTCGCGGTGCAGTTCGAGACGCCGGAGGGCTCGAGCCTGACCTACACGCGGCAGAAGGCGGAGCAGGTGGACGCCGCGCTGCGCAGGCTGGACGGCGTCGCGTACACGTACTCCACCGTCGGCGCCGGCGCGACCGGCACCGTCACGACGGGCGAGATCTACGTGAAGCTCGTCGCGCCGGGCGAGCGCGAGCGCTCGCAGCGCGAGATGCTGGAGGCCGCGCGCGAGGCGGTGGCGCCCGTGTACGGCGTGCAGACGTCGGTGCTCGAGGCGGGCGGCCTGGGGGGCGCGCAGGCGCCGCTCTCGGTCGAGATCCGCGGGCCGTCCGTCGACGAGCTGCAGCGGCTCTCGGCGCAGGTCGCGACGGCCATGAAGGCGATGCGCGGCGTGGCCGACGTGCAGACCTCGCTCGGCGAGCCGCGCCCCGAGTTCCGCATCGACGTGCGGCGCGACGTCGCCAACGAGGTCGGGCTCGACGTGGGGCAGGTGGCGGCGACGGTACGGCCGTTCCTCGCCGGCGAGACGGCCACGCGCTGGGAGGACCCGACCGGCGAGGAGCGCGACGTCGTCGTGCAGACGGCGCCCGGCCAGCGCGTGTCGCTGGAGGATCTCGCGGGACTCCCGCTCGCGACCGGCCGCCGCGGCGCCGACGGCGCCGCGGTCACGGTGCCGCTTGGCGACGTCGCGACCGTGCAGCAGGGAACGGCGCCCGCGCAGATCGACCGCCAGGACCTGCAGCGCGTGGCCCGCGTGACGGCGAGCACCTCGGGCGACGTGTCGATCGCCGAGGCGTCGACCGCGATCCGCGAGGCGCTCGCCGGGATGCAGCTGCCGGCCGGCTACCGCGTGCAGCTCGGCGGTGAGACGGAGCAGCTCGAGGAGACGGCGGGCTACGTCGTCGAGTCGATCGTGCTCGCGATCGTCCTCATCTTCCTCATCCTCGCGTCGCAGTTCGAGTCGCTGACGCAGCCGTTCGCCATCATGCTGTCGCTGCCGCTCTCGCTGATCGGCGTGCTCCTCACGCTGCTGATCACGAACGACACGCTGAACATGATGTCGATGATCGGCGTCATCCTGCTGTTCGGGCTCGTGGTGAAGAACGCCATCCTGCTCGTCGACAACGCGAACGAGCGGCGCGCGCGCGGCGTGGAGCGCTTCGCCGCGATGGTCGAGGCGGGCGTCGTCCGCCTCCGTCCGATCATGATGACGACGCTCGCCATGATCGCCGGCATGATCCCGAGCGCGCTCGCCCTGGGCGAGGGCGGGGGGTTCCGCGCGCCGATGGCGCGCGCGGTGATCGGTGGGCTCATCACCTCGACGCTGCTCACGCTCGTCGTCGTGCCGGTGGCGTACACCTACTTCGACGACTTCGGCGGCTGGCTGTCGGCGAAGGTCGGCGGCCGCCGGCGCGTGCGGGCGCCGCAGTCCGACGGCGCGGCTCCCGTGCCGCAGCCCGTGGCCGGGGACTGACCGTGGCCACGGATGCGCGGACGCGGGTGGCCGCCGGCGACGGTGGCGAGCCGGGCGCGTCCACGCGCGCGCGGCTGCTCGACGCGGCGGCGGCGGTGTTCGCGCAGTACGGGGCGGGCGGGGCGACCACGCGTCGCATCGCCGCCCGTGCCGGCGTGAACGAGGTGACGCTCTTCCGCCTGTTCGGCACCAAGGAGGCGCTGCTCGACGCGGCCGTGCACGCGTGCGCCGCGCGCGAGCCCGTCGCACCGCTTCCCACCGAGCCGGTCGATCCCGAGCGCGAGCTCACCTTCTGGTGCGCGGGCGAGCTCGCGCGGCTGCGCCGCTCGGCGGAGCTGCTGCGGCAGTGCTTTGCCGAGTCCGACGCGGAGCACGCGCGCGAGGCGGGAGCCGCCGTCGCCGGCACCGCCGACGTGCTGCGCGACTACGTGGCGCGTCTCGCGGGCTCCGCGCGGTCGCCGCTCGTGGGCGACGCGGCCGATCGCGACGTGGCGGTCACGATGCTCGTGTCGACCATCGTCGCCGACGCGCTCGCCCGCGACGAGATGCCGGGCGTGCACTCCGCGCCGACCGAGGACGCGCCGGCTCGCTACGCGCGCACCTTCCTGCGCGCCCTGGGGTGGGTGGATGGCGAGTCCGCCGCGCCGGCGCCCGGCGCGGCACGGTGGGAGTGGGCCCCGCCGGGCGATGCGGCCTGAGACCGGCCGCGGGCGCTACGCCGCCGTCGGGAGCAGCAGCGTGAACGTCGCGCCGGCGCCCGGCGCGCTCGCCACGGTGACGTCGCCGCCCATCGCGCGGGCGAGGTCGCGGCTGATCGCGAGCCCGAGGCCGGTGCCCTCGTGCGGGCTGTTCAGCGCGCGCCCGAGCTGCACGAAGGGCTCGAAGATCGCCTCCAGCTTGTCGGGGGGCACCCCCGGCCCGGTGTCGCGCACCCGCACCGCCACGCGCGTCCCCACGAGCACGCACGATACCTCGATCCGGCCGCCCGACGGCGTGAACTTCACCGCGTTCGACAGCAGGTTGAGGATGATCTGCTCAGCGCGCGCGCGGTCGACCCGGGCGACCGCCTGCGTCGGGCACGACGCCCGCTCGAACGCGACGCTCTTCCGGATCGCCTGCGGCTCGATCATCGCCGCCACGGTGTCGATCATCGACGACACCGGCACCGGCGCGAGGTCGTACGTCAGCTGCCCCGCCTCGATGCGGCTGTAGTTCAGCAGGTCGGTGATGATCGTCAGCAGATGCTGCTGGCTGCGCCGGATGCGCTGCAGCACCTCCTGCTGCGCCTCGATCACCGGGCCGTAGATCCCCTCCGCCAGCAGGTCGGCGTAGCCGCCGATGGCGTTGAGCGGCGTGCGCAGCTCGTGCGACATGGACGCGAGGAACTCGCTCTTCGTGCGGTTCGCCGCCTCCGCGGCCGCCACCCGCTGCGCGTCCGCCAGGCGCTGCTGCTCCGAGGCGCGCCGCTCGCTCAGGTCGCGCGTGACCTTCGCGAAGCCGATGAGCGTGCCCGCCTCGTTGCGCAGCGCGGTGATGACCACGTTCGCCCAGAACCGCGTCCCGTCCTTGCGGACGCGCCAACCCTCGTCCTCGAACCGCCCGTCGCGCGCCGCGATCTCCAGCTCGTACTGCGGGAAGCCCTCGGCGATGCGCTCCTCGGGATAGAACATCGAGAAGTGCCGCCCGATCGCCTCCTCCGCCGTGTAGCCCTTGATGCGCTGGGCGCCTTCGTTCCAGCTCGCGATGTGGCCCCGCGGGTCGAGCATGAAGATGCCGTAATCCCCGACCGCCGTGACGAGCAGACGGAAGCGCTCCTCGCTCGCCCGCAGCGCCTCCTCGTCGGCGCGCCGCTGCGTCAGGTCGCGCGTGACCTTCGCGTAGCCGACCAGCGCGCCCGCCTCGTTGCGCAGGGCGGTGATCACCACGTTGGCCCAGATGCGCGACCCGTCCTTCCGCAGGCGCCACCCCTGGTCCTCGAAGCGCCCCACGCGCGCCGCTTCGTCCAGCTCGTACTGGGGGAACCCCTCGGCGACGCGCTCCTCCGGGTAGAACATCGAGAAGTGCCGGCCGATCGCCTCGTCCGCCGAGTACCCCTTGATGCGCTCCGCGCCCGCGTTCCAGCTCAGGATGAAGCCCTGCGGGTCGAGGGCGAAGATCGCGTAATCCAGCACGCTCTCGACCAGCAGCCGGTAGAGCCCCTCGGTCTCCGCCGAGACGCCGCCCGCGCTGCGCGCGTGCGCGAACGCGGCGGCCGAACGCTGGGCCTGTACGGGCGACTCGGTCCCGCCGGGACGATAGCCGGCGGGTCCACCGGAAGTGCGGTCGTTCATCGCGGATCGGCGGAGAGGCGGCACCGCCGGGCATGTCGCCGGCGGTCCGGTGGAGCATGGTGCGACGCGTGGTGGTATCCACGCGCCGCAGAACCGTAATGGAACCGGGCACACCCCGGGCCAGCGTTCTGCGTGGTCGCGCGCTGGACGGGCGGGCGGGGCACGGCCCCGCCGCCGGGTCGGGAGCCCTCAGCCGCCGAGCACCCGGGCGGCGAGGCGCGCGAAGCGCGGGTGGCCGCGCAGGCGGGCAAGCTGCGGGTCCACGCGCAGGAAGACGAGCGAGTGCGAGCGCTCCCGGTGGGCCCGCTCCAGCCAGTCGAGTGCGCGCTCGGGGCGTCCGAGCGCCTCGTGCACCTTGGCCACCTCGTACGACGGCACGTAGCCACCGCCCGCGCGCGCCTCCAGGCGCGTCAGCAGCGACTCGGCCTCGACCCGCTCGCCGGCCAGCGCCAGCGAGCGCGCGAGCGCCGCCGTGAACAGCGCCCCCTCGTTCGACAGGGCCACCGCGCGGCGGTGCGCGGCCACCGCGGCGGGCAGCGAGTCGAGCTCCTGCAGCGCCCAGCCGCGCCACAGGTGGGCGAGCACGTAGTCGGGGTTCAGCTCGAGCGTCTGGCGGAACTGCTCGAGCGCGCCCGCCTGGTCGCCGCCGTGGTACATCGCCCACCCGAGCGCCGCGGTCGCGATGAGCGAGAGCGGGTCGGCCTCCTGCGCGCGGCGGAGCGCGCGCACCGCGTCGGCCGGACGCCCCGCGGCGGTGAGCAGGTTGCCGTACCACTGGTGCGCGGTCGAGTAGCTCGGGTCGAGCGCGATCGCGCGCCGGAACGCCTCCTCGCTGCGCGCGAAGTCCCAGCGATGGTACAGCGCGGCGTACCCGAGCGTCGCGTGCGGCGCGGCGAGCCGCGGATCGAGGGCGATCGCCCGCGTGGCCGCGCGCTCCGCCCGCGGGAAGGCGTCGCGCGGCGGCGCGTAGTCGTAGAACCCGAGCACCGCCCATGCGTCCGCGAGCCCGGCGTGCGCGCGCGCGTAGTCCGGCGACTGCGCGACCGCCTCCTCGAAGTACCGCGCGGCCGCGCGCAGCCCCTCCTCGGTGCGGCTGTGCCAGGCGAACCGGCCGCGCTGGTACAGCGCGTGGCGCCCGCGCAGGTACAGGTCGTACGCCTCGGCGTCGGGATGCGGCTTGCCGTCACCTGGTGTCTCGCCGCCCACGAGCCGCAGGCGGAGCGTCTGCGCGATCGCGCGCGCGATCTCCTGCTGGATGGCGAAGGCGTCGCCCGCGTCCCGGTCGTACGCCTCCGACCACCTGGTGTGGCCGTCGGCCACGTCCACGAGCTGCGCGGTGATGCGCAGCCGCTCCCCGGACCGGCGCACGCTCCCTTCGAGCACCGTCGCCACGCCGAGCCGTGTGCCCACGGTGCGCACGTCGACGTCGCGCCCCTTGAAGGCGAACGCCGAGCTGCGCGACGCGACGCGCAGCCCGTCGACCCGCGCCAGCGTCGCGATCAGCTCCTCGCTGATGCCGTCGGAGAAGTACTCCTGATCGCCGCCGGGGCTGTGATCCACGAACGGCAGGACGGCGATCGTCGCGCGCGCCGCCGTCGGTGAGACGGTCGCGCCGGCGGCCGCGTCGCGTCGCGCGCCCGTCGCCCACCACGCGCCCGCGCCGCCGAGCGCGAGGAGCGGCAGGAGCGTCGCGGCCGCGGTCCGCAGCGCGCGACGCCGCGCGGCGGCCGAGCGTCCGGTGGTCGCGAGCGGCGGCGCGCCGCCCGGCACCTCGCCCGCGAGCCCCAGCGCGAGCAGCTCGCGCTCGAGCGCGTGCGCCGACGCGTGACGCGCGTCCGGCGACTTCGCGAGCGCGGTCGCGACCAGCGCCGCGAGCGCGGGCGGAACGTCGGGGCGCACCTCGGCCAGCGGCACCGGGTCCGCGTGCCGAATCGCGCTCGACACCTCGTCCGACGACGCGCCGTCGAACGGGCGCCGGCCCGCGAGCATCTCGTACAGCACGACGCCGAGCGACCACAGGTCGGTGCGGTGGTCGACCGCGGAGCCGCGCGTCTGCTCTGGGCTCATGTAGGCCGCGGTGCCGAGCGGGCCTGCGGCCCCCGTGAGCGTCACGTCCGACAGCTTCGCGATGCCGAAGTCGAGGATCTTCACCACGCCGTCGGTCGTCACGAGGACGTTCGACGGCTTGATGTCGCGGTGGACGATGCCGCGCGCGTGCGCCTTCGCGAGGCCCCGCGCGATCTGCACGCCGACGGCGACTGCCTCCCCGATCGGCAGCGGCCCGCGCGCGATGCGGCGCTGCAGCGTCTCGCCGTCGTACAGCGGCATCGCGAGGAAGAGCTGTCCGTCCTCGGTCTCGCCGATCTCGTGCAGCGTGCAGACGTTCGGGTGCTCCAGCGCCGCGATCGCGCGCGCCTCGAGCCGGAACCGCTCGGCCGCCGAGTCGTCGGGGCCGAGTCGCGGGCGCAGGAACTTGAGCGCCACGCGCCGGTCGAGTCGCGCGTCGACCGCCTCGTACACGACGCCCATCCCGCCGCCGGCCAGCGGGCCGACGATGCGGTACGGGCCCACCGCGCGTCCCGCCAGCGGAGCGGCGGAGTCGCGCACGCGCGCGGCGAGCGGCGCGAGGTCCGCCGCCAGCCGGTCGACGGCGCCCGGACGCTCGTGCGCCGCGAGCAGCGACGCGACCTCGCGGCGCAGCTCGGGATCGTCCGCGCACTGCGCGTCGAGGTACGCCTCGCGCGCGGCCGGCTCGCGCGCGAGCGCCGCGTCGAGCAGCGCCTCGACGCGCCGCCAGCGCGCGGCGGAGACGTCGATCGTCATCCCGCGAGCTCGCGGTTCAGCCACGCGCGCGCCAGCGTCCAGTCGCGCTTCACCGTGGCCGGCGAGGTGCCGAGCGCCTCCGCCGTCTCCTCGACGCTCATGCCGCCGAAGAAGCGACACTCGACCACGCGGGCGTAGCGCTCGTTGACGAGCGTCAGCCGGTCGAGCGCCTCGTCGAGCGCGAGCAGCTCGTCGCCGCGCGACTCGGCCATCGCGACGGCGTCGACCAGCGGCTCCGCGACCGCGCCGCCCCCGCGCTTCTGCGCGCGTCGCGCGACCGCGTGGTCGATGAGGATGCGGCGCATGGCTCGCGACGCCGCCGCGAGCACGTACGGACGCCCCGGCCACCGGACGTGCTCCAGCCGCGCGAGCTCCAGGTAGGCCTCGTGCACGAGCGCCGTGGTGCCCAGCGTGTGGCCGGTGCGCTCGCCGCCGAGGTGCCGGTGCGCGACGCGCCGCAGCTCCGCGTAGAGGGCGGGGAAGACCTCGTCCAGTCCGCCGGCCGCGCGCGGAGCGGCGTCGGACGGCGCCGCGGCGTCGGCCGACCGGTCGGGAGAGGCGTCGGGCGTGGGCGGCATCGGGCGTCGAACCTCACCGCGCGGGGAGCGTGGGACCCGCCGACCGGAGGGGCGGCCGGCGGATCATAGGGCGCGCCGCGCGGGCCCGGCAAGTCGCGATGAGCCGCTTCGGCCGCGTTTTCGGCTTCCTCCTCCGAGGGTCGGCCGCCCGGCCGTCGCCCCGTCCCCGATCCGGAGGTGTCCGTGCACCCGAAGCCGCTCCGCCCGCTCCCGTTCTTCGGTCGCGTCCGCATGCCCGCGCTCATGGCGCTCGCACTCTGCGTCGCGTGCGAGTCGCCCGCTGCCCACGATCACGCCGACGGCGACCTCACGGAGGCGCAGGTCCAGGGCATCGCGCAGGTGCGGTCCGCCACCGCGCGCTTCCAGACGATCGCCGCGGCGCAGCAGGCGGGCTACACGTCGCAGTATCCGGCCGGGTGTGCGCAGTCGCCCGAGGGCGCGCAGGCGTTCCACTACCTGAACCCCGCGCTCGCGGACTCGGTGGTCGAGCTGCTGCGCCCCGAGCTGTTCATGTACGAGCCGCAGGCCGACGGCTCGATGCGGCTGGTCGGCGTCGACTACGTCGTCCCGTTCACCGCCTGGAAGTCCGACGCGCCGCCGACGCTGCTCGGCGTCCCCTTCATGCGCAACGAGCCGCTCGGCGTCTGGGCGCTGCACATCTGGGCGTGGCGCGACAACCCGACCGGCATGTTCGCGGCGTGGAATCCGGCCGTGAGCTGCCGGCACGCTCGCTGATCGACGGTCTCCCCATCATCACCACACACACGAGGTCACGGCGATGCCGAAGTTCCTGATCGAGCGCGAGATCCCCGGCGCGGGCCAGCTGACGCCCGACGACCTGTCCGCCATCTCGCGCAAGTCGTGCACGGTGCTGCAGCAGCTCGGACCCGACGTGCAGTGGGTGCAGAGCTACGTGACCGGCGATCGCATCACGTGCGTCTACATCGCGCCGAGCGCGGAGCTGGTCCGCGAGCACGCTCGGCTCGGCGGCTTTCCCGCCGATCGCGTCGCGGAGGTGCGCGCCGTGATCGACCCGACCACGGCCGAGGCGTCCGTCGCCGAGCCGGTCGGCGCGCGCGGCTGACGTGCTGGGGGCGGGCCGCCGTCGGTCAGCGGCCCGCCCGCACCCCGCGTCCGCCGCGCGCGACCTCACGTCGCCTCGGGCGCGTCTCCCTCGCGCGTGACCGGCAGCCCGGCGCGCTCCCACGCGCCGTAGCCGCCGACGAGGTTCACCACGTTCGTCAGCCCGCGCGCCCGCAGCACGCTCGCCGCGATCGACGATCGGCCGCCGCCCTGGCAGTGCAGCACCAGCGGGCGGTCCGTCGGCAGTGCGTCGAGCTGCTCGGTGAGGTAGCCCACCGGGACGTTCGGCACGCCGGGCAGGTGGCCCGCCTCCCACTCGGCGCGCCCGCGCACGTCGATCACCGAGGCCTCCCCGCGTGCGAGCATCGCCGACAGCTCCTCGGGCGTCGTCTGCGCGATGGTGCCGAGCGTGCGCCCGCTCGACGCCCACGTCGCGACGGCGTCCGCGCCGAACACGCCGGCCACGCGATCGAGACCGATCATCGCGAGGTCGCGCACCGCGACGTTCGCCGCGTCCGCCCGGGTGGCGTCGTCGACGAGGAGATGCACGTCGCGGTCGTACGGCAGCAGCCAGCCCGCCCACGTCGTGAACGACCCGTTGAGCGGGATGTTGATCGTCCCCGGCACGTGCCCCGCCGCGTACGCCGCGGCGGGGCGCGTGTCCACGACGACCGCACCGGCGCCGAGCAGCGCGCCGAGCGACGCCGCGTCGGCGCGCGCCGGCTGCGCGAAGCCGCCGAGCACGCGCGGGCCCTCGCGGTTGATGCGCTTCATCTCGGCGAAGTAGCGCGGCGGCTCGGGCTGGCCGGCGAGCACCATGCGCACGAACTCGTCCTCGTCCATCGTCGCGACGCCCCAGTTGCCGATCTTCTCGTAGCCGACGGTCGTCGACGGCATCGCGCCGAGCGCCTTGCCGCACGCCGAGCCGGCGCCGTGGCCGGGCCACACCTGCAGATGGTCGGGCAGGGCGCGGAAGCGCTGCAGCGAGTGGAAGAGCGTGCGCGCCGCGCTCTCCATCGTGCCCGCCGCTCCGGCGGCCTTCTCGAGCAGGTCGGGGCGCCCGACGTCGCCGACGAACACGAAGTCGCCGGTGAGGATGCCCCACGGGCCGGCGCCCGCCGGCGTGTCGGTCGCCACGAAGGCGAGGTGCTCCGGCGTGTGCCCCGGGGTGTGCAGGACGTCGAGCCGGACGTTGCCGACCATGAAGTCGTCGCCGTCCTTCAGCAGTCGCGCCCCGGCCTCCGCGGCGAACGCGTACCGCCACTCGGCGCCGCCCTCGTCGGAGAGCAGGAGCTGCGCGCTCGTGCGCTGCGCGAGCTCGCGCGCGCCGCTGACGAAGTCCGCGTGGATGTGCGTCTCGGTCACGTGCGTGACGCGCAGTCCCTCCTTCGCGGCCGCCTCGACGTACTGCTGCACGTCGCGGTTCGGGTCGACGACGAGCGCCTCGCCGGTACGCTGGCAGCCGATGATGTAGCTCGCCTGCGCGAGCTTGGTGTCGTACAGCCGCTGGAAGAACATCGCGCGTGCGGGGAAGGGAGAGCGGGGCGATCGAGGCGACCCCGTGTGCTCCGGACCTCGATGCTGGTCGGGGACGTGCCGGGATCGCGCGGATCGCGCGCCGGCGAATCGGGCGCGAATCCGTCGAGACCGGGAGAGTGTCGTACCCCCGACGACTGGTCAAGCGGGCGCCGACCGGTCGCAGACGCGATGCGCGGGTGCCCTTCCGACACGCGAACGGGGTGGCCCGTGTGGGGCCACCCCGTTCGCTCTGCTCGGACGATCGAGCGCGCCCGCTATTACGGACGGCGCGTCGTGTCCGTGTGGTGCACCGTGTGGTGATCGCGACGGCGCAGCCCCAGGAGGCCGGCGAGGCCCAGCAGGCCGATCCAGCCCAGGTCCGTGTCGTCGTCGTCGTCCATGTCGTCGTTCACCTGCGTGGTCGTCTGGGCCGTGCCGGCGTCGCCCGTGGTCTGCGCCTGCGCGATGGACGGCATCGTCGCGCCCGCTACCGCAAACGTGGCGGCGAGGGCAGCGGTCTGAACAGCCTTGCGGAACTCGATCGCTCGCATGCTGGTTACTCCGGATTGATGGTTTGCGGAACCGCGCCTGCAGCGGCGGTGTCGCACATTCGCAGAGCGTGTGCCCACGTCGCGATGCCGTCCTCGTGCGTTGGTCCGTTCACGCATCCTCGCGACGTGCATTCCGATGCACGACGTCGTCTCCTCGTGCCCGTTCGCCGCCTCCCCGGTGGCGAGCTCGACGTCGAACTCAGATCCCGCGCAGCGCTCCCCGCGTTGCGTCCTCCGCTCCCGCCGCGTCCTCCCCCCACGCGCCCCGCACGGGTCGAGCATCCGCCCGTCGATGCCGCGCCCGCCGTAGCCCCCGTCGATGTCCTCCCTCCGCTCCGCCGCCGCGCGCCCCGCCGCGCGTCCCGCCCTCCGGCTCCCCTCCTGGCGCGTCAGCGACCTGAAGAGCCTCGCGCGCCGTCTCGCGCACTTCTGGCTCGTCTGGTCCGCCCTCCTGCTGATCCACGAGGCCGGCCACGCGCTCAGCGCCTGGCAGCAGGGCCACGCCGCGCGGCGGATCACGATCGGCGCCGGTCCGGTGCTCTGGCGCGAGCACTTCGGCGGCACCGAGGTCGTGCACCGGCTCGTGCCGGTGGCGGGGATGACCACGCTCGCCACGCCCGCCGACCGCGAGCACGCCGTCGGCTGGTCGACGTGGCGCTCGGACATGGTGACGCTCACCGGCGGCGTCGTGGCCACGCTCGTCCTCGCGGTGGCGCTCGGCGGCATGGTCGCCGCCCGCGAGCGGCGCACCGGCGCGCGCTGCGTCTGGGGACGCGTGCTCGTCGCCGACGCGATGGTGCTCACCGTCTTCAACTTCCTCCCGGTGCCCCCGCTCGACGGCGGCCGCGCGGTGACGTCGGCGATCGCCGCCTGGCGCGGCGCGCCGCTGCCCGCCGACGCGCTCTTCTGGGTGCAGGCCGGCGGCCTGGCGCTGGCGGTCGTCCCGATGACGCTGTGGACGCGCTGGACCGCGCGCATCGACCGGGTCGCGATGTGGTGGGGCGCGCCGCGCGCGCAGAGCTGACCGCTCCATCACGGAATGCCCGGCCGTCTGGCTCCGCGGCGCGCGAGCGCGCACCTTTGAGCTCACCCTCGCGCGCCGCCGTGACCTCATCGCCTGCCATCCGCGACGTCCTCGACTCCCTCGCCGGGCTGCTCCCCCCGTCGCCGGTCGAGGCGCCGATCCACCGCCCGCTCGGCGACGCCGAGCGGCTGCTCGCGCTGCGCCTCACGGCGCTGCTCGACTCGCCCGCGGAGGAGGCGTTCGATCGGCTGACGCGACTGGCCACGCGCGTGCTGCGCGCGCCGATCGCGCTCGTCTCCCTGGTCGACGCGGATCGCCAGTTCTTCAAGAGCTGCGTCGGGCTGCCCGGCGCCGTCGCCGCGGCGCGGGAGACGCCGCTCTCGCACTCGTTCTGCCAGCACGCCGTCGAGCGCGCGCAGCCCCTCGTCATCGACGACGCGCGGACGCATCCGCTGGTGCTCGACAACGGCGCGGTGCACGACCTCGAGGTCATCGCGTACCTCGGCATCCCGCTGCAGACCGCCGACGGCTTCGTCCTCGGCAGCTTCTGCGTGATCGATCACGTGCCGCGGCAGTGGACCGCCGAGGAGCTGGAGACGCTGCGCGACCTCGCGGCTTCCGTCATGACGGAGATCGAGCTGCGCACGGCGCTCCGCATGGCCGAGTCGGCGCGCGCCGAGGCGGCGGAGGCGAACCGCGCGAAGGACGACTTCCTCGCGCTCGTCAGCCACGAGCTCCGTTCGCCGCTGGCCGGCATCGCGAGCAACGCGCAGATGATGGCGATGGGGCTGTGCGGGCCCGTCTCCGATCGGCAGGCGCGCGCGCTCGCCCGCATCCGCCGCAGCGAGAGCCATCTGCTCGGGCTCATCAACCAGCTCCTCGAGCTGAAGCGCATCACCGCGGGGCGCATGCAGTACGACCTCGACGCCGTGCGCGTGCAGGACGTCATGCGCGACGCGCTCGACCTCATGGAGGAGGAGCTCGCGTCGGGGGAGCTGCAGGTGGAGCGCCCCGCTCCGCTCGTGGACGTCGCGGTGCGCGCGGATCCCGGGCGCATGCGGCAGATCCTCGTCAACCTGCTGGCCAACGCGGCCAAGTTCACGGAGCGCGGCGGCACGGTGACGATCGCCTGCGACGCGGGGCCCGACGACGTGCGCGTCGAGGTGCGCGACACCGGGATCGGCATCCCCGCCGACCAGCTGGAGGCGGTGTTCGAGCCCTTCGTGCAGGTGCGCGAGGCGCAGAAGCTCCGCACCGGCGGGACGGGGCTCGGCCTCGCGATCAGCCGCGCGCTCGCGCGTGGGATGGGCGGGGACCTCACCGTCGCCAGCCGGCCGGGCGAGGGCTCGACGTTCACGCTGCGCCTGCGGCGCGCCGGCTGACCGCCGCCGCGCGCGGCGGTACGCTCGACGCCGTCGGCTTCGGCGAACGTTCCGGATTGCGCGGTCTCGGCGCCCGGCGAATGTTGACGTCGAGCACCGGACGTCGCGGCTGACACGTCCGGCCTCGGTTCACCGTCGGGACGCCGCCGGTGGACGACCTGCCGAGCGTTCGAACTCGGCAGGGCGGCTGCGGAGTCGCTGGTCGCAGCCGGCGCCCGACGCGAGTCGGGGACCAGGCACCGGGAGCCGCCCGGTGCAGGGAAGTGAGGCGATCGGGTCGTGACGCACGGGGCGGAGGCGCACGCAAGACGCGCGGGCGAGAGCCCAGCGGCCGAGAAGGCGCCCTCGGATTCGGACGGCACGGGTTCGAACCCAGCCGATCGCTGGACGCCAGCGGTGCACGCCCCCGGAGCGATCCGTCGCTCCGGGGGCGTCGCACGTGTGGCGACGGCGCCACGGCGAGCGCGCGCCTGGCGTGGCGTCGGCGCCACGCCCGCCGGCGAGGCGATCGGCCGCCCGGACGGGAACTCGTGCGCCAGCAACGCGTTGACGACGTGCGCGGCGGCGCCGGCCCGAGGTCTCCGACTTGCCCTGCGGTGGGCGTCCGCCGTTCGGAATCCGCCGCGCACCCCGAGGCCGCTCGTGCTCCACGCCGTCCTGTCGCCTGTCGCCGCCGCCCTCCTCGCCCTCGCGCCGTCGCCGACGCCCGAGCCCGCCGGCGACTGGGCGTGGCGCTCCGTGCTGGCCTTCGACGAGGTGGCCGTCGACGTGGACACGCTGACGATCTCGGGGACCGGCCCCTACATGATGCAGCTGCGCTGGAGCTTCCACGAGCGGGTCGCCAGCCCGCAGGCGTGGGACGCGGGCGTCCGCTACTCGATCGACGTCGTGGAGATCGACTGCCGGGCGGGCGCCACGCGCACCTGGGCGTCGTCCGCGTACACGCGCGCGGGCGACGTCGTGCAGGACCTGAGCTACGTGCACGACGCGCCCGAGTGGAGCCGCCATCGCGCCGAGTCGGTGGGCGGGCTGCTGGCGCGCGCGGCGTGTCGATCGTTGGAGGCGCGCGGTTGAGCGGCGCGGCGGAGGGTCGCCGCGGCACGTAGAGTGCGCCGCGCGCAGGGCTGGACCACGAGCGTCGCTCCCGCCCGAGCGGCGCCCCCCTTCGCGTGAGGATACGTACGCATGCTGCGGCACCCCCGCTTCCTGATCGTCCCGACCGTCCTGCTGTCCACCGCGGCCGCGAGCTGCCTGCCGCGCGCCGAGGCCGCCGAGGGGATCTCGGCCGCCGCGCCGGCCGCCCGCGCCGCGCAGCCGGCCTGCCAGCCGCTGGAGACGCGCGCCGCGAACGCGCCCACGCAGCGGCCCGCGTTCGCCGGGCAGACCCGCGCCTGCGCGGCGCCGGCCAGCCCCGCCTTCGACGTCACCGTGGTCGCGCGGCGGCTGGAGAAGCCGTGGGCGGTCGAGCCGCTGCCCGACGGCGCGCTGCTGGTCACCGAGAAGCCGGGCCGCCTGCGCCTCGTGACGGCCGACGGCAAGCTGAGCCCCCCGATCGCCGGCGTGCCCGCCGTCGACGCGCGCGGCCAGGGCGGCCTGCTCGACGTCGCGCTGAGCCCGAACTTCGCGACCGACCGCACGATCTTCTGGAGCTTCTCCGAGCCGCGCGGCACCGGCAACGCGACGAGCGTCGCGCGCGGCGTGCTGTCGACCGACCGCCAGCGGCTGGAGCAGGTGCGCGTGATCCTGCGCGCGATGCCGACGTACGAGGGGCAGCAGCACTTCGGCTCGCGCATCGCGTTCGGGCCCGACGGGATGCTGTACCTGGCGCTCGGCGAGCGCTCGGACACGGTGATCCGCCCGCAGGCGCAGGACCTCGGCAGCCACATGGGGAAGATCCTGCGCGTCGCGCCCGACGGCACCGTCCCGCGCGACAACCCGTTCGTCGGCCGCCAGGGCGCGCTGCCCGAGATCTGGTCGCTCGGCCACCGCAACATCCAGTCGGCGGCGTTCGACGCGCAGGGGCGGCTGTGGGAGGTCGAGCACGGCACGCGCGGCGGCGACGAGCTGAATCTCGTGCAGAAGGGGAAGAACTACGGCTGGCCGGTGGCCGCGTACGGTCTCGAGTACTCGGGGCAGCAGATCCGGAACTCGGGCGGCTCCACCACGAAGGAGGGGACGGAGCAGCCGGTGTACTACTGGGACCCGGTGATCGCGCCGTCGGGCGCGCAGTTCTACTCGGGGACCGCGTTCCCGGCGTGGCGCGGCAACCTGTTCGTCGGCAACATGAAGGACCGGTCGCTCGTGCGGCTCGTGATCGCCAACGACCGCGTCACCGGCGAGGAGCACCTGCTGAGCGACCGCAAGCAGCGCATCCGCGACGTGCGGCAGGGCCCGGACGGCGCGCTGTACGTGGTGACCGACACGACCGCCGGCGAGCTGTGGCGCATCGCGCCGCGCCCGTGACGCGCGGGGCGTGATCCACGCGCTCCCGAGCGACGGCCGCGCCGGGGTATGATCCGGCGCGGCCTCCCGCATTCCCCCCGCACGCCCCAGCCAGACCCGTCGTGACCATCGCGCTCCGACCCGAACTGCCGGCCTCGCCCGAGGCCTTCGCCGAAGCCACGTGGGACGACGTGGCCCCGTACTACGAGGCGCTCGCCACGGCGCCGCTCACCGCCGACGACGTCGAAGGGTGGCTCGCGACGTGGTCGCGCCTGGACGCGCTGATCGGCGAGGCCGGGACGCTCGCCATGATCGCGTACACCGGCGACACGTCCGATCCCGCGCGCGAGGCGACCTACCTCCGCTTCTCGACCGAGATCTTCCCCAAGCTCGACGAGCAGGAGGTGCGGCTCGCGCGGCGCCTGCTCGACCTGGGCTGGACGCGCGCCGACATGGAGACGACGCTGCGCCGCTTCCGCGCGGACGCCGAGATCTTCCGCGAGGCGAACGTGCCGCTCTTCGCGGAGCTGGAGGAGCTGTCGGCCGCCTACCAGAAGGCCGTCGGCGGGCTCTCGGCCGAGTGGGACGGCGAGCGCAAGACGATCCCGCAGCTTCAGCCGTTCCTCAAGAGCCCCGAGCGCGCCGTGCGCGAGCGCGCGTTCCGTCTCGGCGCGGAGGCGTATCTCGCCAAGCGCGACGAGCTCGCGGCGCTGTTCGACCGCATGTACGAGAAGCGCGTGCAGGTCGGCCGCAACGCCGGCTTCGCGAACTTCATGGACTACTGCTTCGCGTCCAAGCACCGCTTCGACTACGGCCCGGACGACGTGCAGCGCTTCCACGAGGCCGTCGAGGCGACCGTCACGCCCGTCGCCGAGCGGCTGCACGCGTGGCGGCGCGCGAAGCTGGGCGTGGACACGCTGCGGCCGTGGGACCTCGGCGTCGACCTGTTCCGCGCGCGGCCACTCAAGCCGTTCGACACGGCGCCCGAGTTCGTCGACGGCGCGCGGCGCATCTTCTCGACGCTCGACCCCGAGCTCGGCCAGCAGTTCGATCTCATGGCGCGCGAGCGCCTGCTCGACCTGGAGAGCCGGCCCGGCAAGGCGCCCGGCGGCTACTGCACGAAGCTGAGCTTCCGCGGCCGCCCGTTCATCTTCATGAACGCGGTGGGCGTGCCCGACGACGTCAACACGCTCGTGCACGAGGCGGGGCACTGCTTCCACGACTTCGCCTCGCACGGGCTGCCGCTGATCTGGCAACGCTCGACCGGGCACGAGGCGGCCGAGCTGGCGTCGATGTCGATGGAGCTGCTGGCGGCGCCGCACCTCGCGAAGCCCACCGGCTACTACGAGCCGGAGGAGGCGCTCAGCGCGGAGCTCGAGCACCTCGTCGACGTCGTCACCACGTTGCCGCACATCGCGAGCGTCGACGCGTTCCAGCGCTGGATCTACACCGACCCGGCGGGCGGCGACGCGGCCGCGCGCGACGCCGCGTGGCTGGACGTGCGCGCGCGATTCGAGCGCGGCGTCGACTGGAGCGGCCTCGATCGCGAGCGCGTGGCGCGCTGGTACCGCCAGCTGCACATCTTCGAGCTGCCGTTCTACTACATCGAGTACGGGATCGCGCAGCTCGGGGCGCTGCAGGTGTGGCGGCGCAGCCTGGAGGATCCGCAGGACGCCGTCCGGCGCTACAAGGCCGCCCTCCGGCTGGGCGGGACGCGGTCGCTGCCCGAGATCTACGCCGCCGCCGGCGCGCGCCTGATCTTCGACGCGGACGGCATGGGCGAGCTGGTGACGCTGGTCGAGGAGCGGATCGGGGCGCTGCGCGATCGGCTGGCGGCGGGGTGAGACGGGCGCGGCGGGCTGCGGATCCGCGCCTGCTCGCGCCTGCGTCGTCGCGCCGGGTCCGCACGGCGAACTGCGTGCGGCGGGAGCAGGGATAAGAATCGGAGAGAATCTGATCGAAAATCCGATGGCTCCGCGTGGCGGCGAGGAACGTCGCACCACGCGGAGCCATCGGACTTTCATCGGACGTTCTCAGATTTACATCCCTGCTGCTCTTCAGTTCGGATCCGGCGCGACGATGCCGGATCGGCCGCCGGGGTCCGCGGGAAGCAGACCGCCGGGCCGTTCCGGCTTGCGTGTCCTCCCGGTCCCCGCTTGCATTCGGGGCTGGGTGACTCGGCGCGTCCCGCGACGGCGCCCGCAGACCGGCGCCACCGTTCTCGCAGACGGGGCGCGCTCCCTCCGGACCTCGTACCTCTCATGGCCGAGATCGAATTCAAGCGCCGGGGCACGCCGCTCTGGCTCGTGCTGCTGGTGCTCCTGGTGGTCGGCGGTGGCGCCGCCTACTTCCTGCTCGACCGCCGTCCCGACACGCCCGCGACGGCCACCGCCGCCGACTCCACCGCGACGGCGGCCGCGCCCACGACGGGCGCCGCGCCCGCGCCGACCGGTGCGGCCGGCCCGAGCGGCCCGACCGCGGAGTTCGTCCGCTTCGCCGACACCGGCCGCCTCCCGAGCGAGGAGGGCGCGACGCAGCGCACCTACCTCGCGCAGGCGATGCGCCTGATGTCCGGCGTGCTGCGCGACAAGGCGCCCGCCAAGGGCGTGCAGATCACGATGCTGCAGGCGATCGCCGACACGCTCGCGATGCCCGAGACGAAGTCCGACCGCGTGTCCGACCTCGTGCAGCTCGGCTTCTTCGCGTACGCGTACGCGCTGAACGACGCGAAGGTCGACGACGGCAAGCTGTCGACGGCCGCCGGGCAGCTGCAGCCGAACGTCGCCATCGGACGCCAGGCGACGCTCGTGAACAGCTACCTGCGCCTGTCGCGCGACATCCTCACCGGCACGACGCCCAAGGGCGCCGACACGGTGAAGGCGCCGCGGACGAGCGCGCCGCCGCCGAAGGGCGCGACCGGCTCGGCGACCCCGGGACGCGCGTCGACCTGACCGGCGCCGGCGCGCCAGGCGCGCCGGCGGACCGGGTCAGCGAGGGGCGGGGAGGCCGACGGCCTGCCCGCCCTTCATCACGTAGCGCACCCGCCGCAGCGCCCCGACGTCGCGCGTCGGATCCCCCTCGACGGCCACGAGGTCGGCGAGCAGCCCGCTCGCGACGCGGCCGCGATCGGTGATGCCGATCGCCTTCGCCGTCACGCTGGTCGCGGCGCGCGCCGCCTGCAGCGGCGTGAGCCCGTACTGCACGAGCAGCTCGGGCTCGCGCGCGTTGTCGCCGTGCGTGAAGACGCCGACGTCGCTGCCGTTGCAGATCGTCACGCCCGCGGCGAGCGCCGCCCGGATGGACGCGCGCTTGGCGGTGATCCGGGCCGGCTCGGGGCCCACGCCGGGCTGCCAGCCGCGATAGCGGCTCACGGCGTCGCCGGCGGCGATGGTGGGGCAGAGCGCGACGCCGCGCTGCGCCATGAGCCGGAACACCTCGGGCGTGCCGTCGTCGCCGTGCTCGATCGTCTGCACGCCGGCCATCGCGGCGCGGCGCATCCCCTCGGCCGTGCTCGAATGCACCACCACGGGCCGCCCCGAGCTGGCCGCCGTCTCGACCGCGAGCCGCAGCTCGGCCTCGCTGAACGTCGGACGCGCCTCGCCGCGCGGGCCCCAGCGGTAGTCGCCGTACAGCTTGATGACGTCGGCGCCGCGCCCGATCTGCGCGCGGATGGTCCGCACGAGCCCGTCGACGCCGTCGGCCTCCTCCGCGCCCTGCGGCACCGGCCAGCGTGGATCGAAGCCGCGCGGCGCGTAGCTGCCGGTCGCGACGATCGCGCGGTTCGCGACGATCAGGCGCGGGCCCGGGATGATGCCCTGCTCGACGGCCTGCTTGAGCCCCGCGTCCGCGTCGTCCGCGCCCTCCGTCCCGAGGTCGCGCAGGGTGGTGAAGCCCGCCTGGATCGTCGCGCGCAGGTGGTTGACCGCGCGCGCCACGCGCAGCGACAGCGGCTCCTTCAGCACCTGGTCGTCCCAGCTCGTCTCGTCGTACGGGTGCAGCAGCACGTGCGAGTGCGCGTCGATCATCCCCGGCATCAGCGTCGTGCCCGGGAGCGGAACGAGGCGTGCACCGGCCGGCGCCGCGACGCTCGCCTGCGGCCCGACGGCGGCGATCCGGTCGCCGCGCACGAGCACGACCCAGCCGGCGCGCGGCGCGTCCGCCTCGCCGTCCCACACGGCGTCGGGGCGGAGCAGTACCGGCGACGTGTCGGCGGGGGCCGGGCGCGCCGCCTGCGCGCGCGACGGCGCGGGCGTGACGAGCGACGCGGCGACGAGCGCGAGACGCGCCGCGCGGCGCGAACGGACGGAACGGGGAGCGGCCATGAGCGAGTCGAGTCGGACGGGAAGGAAGGCGGACACGGCGTGGGCGCACCTGCCGACGAGCGGCGCGGCGCTGCATCCGGGCGCGGGCGCGGCGTGGACGGACGCGTGGATCGACGGCGCCGGCGTCCGGCTGCACGCGGTGCACTGCGGTCGGGGCGCACCCGTCGTGCTGCTGCACGGCTTCCCCGACTTCTGGCACGTCTGGCGCCGACAGCTGCCCGCGCTCGCGGACGCGGGATTCCGCGCGGTCGCGCCCGACCTGCGCGGTTACAACCTGTCGGAGCGACCATCCCGCGTCGAGGACTACCGCCTCGATCTGCTCGCCGACGACGTCGCCGCGCTGATCCGCGGGCTCGGCGTCGCGCGGGCGCACGTCGTCGGGCACGACTGGGGCGGCGTGATCGCGTGGCACCTCGCGGTGCGGCATCCCGACGTCGTCGACCGGCTGGTCGTGTGCAACGCGCCGCACCCCGCGCGCTTCCGGCAGCTGCTGCGGACGCCGCAGCAGGCGTCGCGCTCGTGGTATGCCGGGTTCTTCCAGCTCCCCTGGCTTCCCGAGCGTCTCCTCGGCGCGGGCGACCTCGCCGCGCTGCGACGCATCTGGAAGCACGGACCGCTCGCCCGCGGGGCGACCAGCCGCGAGGATCTCGCCGCGAGCGTCGCCGCGTTCCGCGAGCCGTCGGCGCGGTGGGCGGCGGTGAGCTACTACCGCGCGCTCGCCCGACATCGCGCGACGGTGCCGCCGGACCGTCGGCGCATCCCGCATCGCACGCTGCTGATCTGGGGCGCGCGCGACGTCGCGCTCGTGCGCGCCAACGCCGAGGGGCTGGAGCCGTGGGTGCCCGACCTCCGCGTGCTCGATCTGCCGGAGGCGGGGCACTGGGCGATGCTCGACGCGCCCGCGACGGTCAATGCGGCGCTGATCGAGTTCCTCGGCGCGCCGGCGGTCAGCGCGGGGTGATCGTCGGCGGCGCGGCGACCGGGACGATCGGCGCGACCGGCGCGAGCGGCGCGACCGCCGCGACCGGCGTCGTGCGCGCGGCCGACGCGTTCACGCGCGTCACGCCGCCCGAGACGAGGAACGCCATCACGTCGGCGCTGTCGGCGGGGAGCGGCCGCACGCGCTCGACCGGGAAGAGCAGGACGTGGCCCGCGACGCTGTACGAGAACGGGAAGTAGACTGCCACCTGTCCGCCGAGTCCGAGGTGCTCGAGCGCGCTCTGCGTCACGAAGCCGATCGCGGCGCCCTCGGACTCCGGATACACGGTCACGACCACCGGCCGGTCGAAGCGGCGCTGCTCGCCGACGAAGGCGTTGAGCAGGTCCTTGGTCGACGAGTAGAGCAGCCGCACGAACGGCAGCCGCGCGAGCACGGCCTCGACGACGGAGAAGAAGCCGCGCGCGAGGAACGTCGACGCCAGGAACCCGATGAGCACCAGGAAGCCGAGCGTCGCGACGAAGCCGAGGCCGGGCACCGGGAAGCCGAGCCACCCGTCGATGGCGACGAAGAGGCGCCAGCAGACGTAGCCGGTGAACGCCAGCGGGGCGACGACGACGAGTCCGCGCAGGAAGTAGTTGACCAGGGCGCGCATGGCGGAAAGCTAGCGGGTGCGGCGCGCCCCGCGCGGGGCTCAGCCGGGCCGGTGCGATGCGTCGGTGATGCCGGGCACCGGCGGCGCGAACGCGCTGGCGTGCTCGCGCAGGAACGCCGCGAGCGTGCGCGGCGGGCGACCCGTGATGCGCTCGACGTGCGTCGTCGGCGTCGTGCCCTCGCCGCGCAGGCTTCGCGCGTACAGGTCGAGCAGCGAGTCGACGAGCCACGCTGGGGCGCCCTGCGCCACCATGGCGTCGCGCACCACCGGCGCCGGAAGCTCGACGTGCGACACCGGCCGCCCGAGCGACTCCGCGAGCTGTGACGCGACCTGCGCGAAGGTCCGCGCCTCGCCGCCGGTCAGGTCGTACGCCTGGCCGACATGCCCGGCTTCCGCCGGATCGAGCAGCACGCGCGCGGCGACGGCCGCGACGTCCGCGGCGTGCACGTGCGGCAGCGCGCCCGCCGGCGGCGCGTGGAGTCGCCCCTCCGCGGCCACGCCGCGCGCGAAGGCGAGCAGGTTCTGCATGTAGAACGTGGGGCGCAGGAACACGGTCGCCAGCCCCGCGGCGCGCGCGCGTGCCTCGATCTCGCCGTGCTCGCGCTGCAGCACGTTCGCCGACGAGTGGTCGGCGCCGGTGACCGACACCTTCACGAGCAGCTCGACGCCGGCAGCGGCGGCCGCCTCGATGGCGTGCGTCTGCTGCGGCACCTGCCGATCGTCGGCGCCGGTGAGGAGGAAGACCCGCTCGACGCCGTCGAACGCGCGCGGCAGCGAGGCGCGGTCGTCCAGCGAGCCGGCGATCGGCGTGCCGCCGAGCGCGCGCGCCGCCTCGGTGGCGCGCAGCGTTCGCGCGAGCACTCGCGGCGTCGCGCCCGCCGCGCGCAGCGCGTCCATCAGGTGGCGGCCGACGGTCCCCGTGGCACCGATGACGAGCAGCATGCGCGATCCTCGAGTGAGAGCGTGCGCCGTCGTGCGCGGCTCTGCGCTCGGGTTGCCCGTGCGGCGCTCGGCGGCCAGCTTGCGGCGATGACGACGAACGTAGCGGAGGCGGTCGGCGCCGCCAGTGTGGACGCGCAGCGGGGGCCGCGCGCGCTGGTCAGCTGGAGCGGCGGGAAGGACTGCGCACTGGCGCTGCATCGCGTGCGCACCGACGGCAGCGTGCGCGTCGACGGTCTGCTGACGACCGTCACCGACGGCTACGACCGCATCAGCATGCACGGGGTGCGGCGCGCGCTCCTCGAGGCGCAGGCCGACGCGCTCGGCGTGGCGCTCACCACGGTCGGCATCCCTCCCGTGTGCACGAACGACGAGTACGAGGCCCGCTCGGGTGCGGCGCTCGCCATGTACGCGGCGCGCGCTGGCGAGGCGGTCGTCTTCGGCGATCTGTTCCTGGCCGACGTGCGTGCCTATCGCGAGCGGCTGCTCGCGCCGCACGGGCTGGTCGCGCGCTTCCCGCTCTGGGGCGAGGACACCGCGGCGCTCGCCCGCCGCTTCGTGGCGCTCGGCTTCCGCGCGACGCTGGTGTGCGTCGACCCGAAGCAGCTCGACCCCACGTTCGCCGGCCGCCCGTTCGACGACGCGCTGCTCGACGCACTCCCCGCGGGCGTGGACCCGTGCGGCGAGCGCGGCGAGTTCCACACCTTCGTGCACGACGGGCCGATCTTCCGCCATCCGGTGCCGGTGCGCGCGGGTGAGGTCGTGGAGCGCGGCGGCTTCGCGTTCGCCGATCTGCTGCCCGCCTGAAACGTCGGGCCGCGCCGCCACCAACGGGGCTCGCGGTGGGCGCGTAAGTTCGGGAGCCGGCCGGGCGGACGGGCGAGATCGCCCACGTGGGCCGGCGTGGCGCGCGCCGCGCGCCCTGGACGCGCCCCCACTCCTCCCATGACTGCTCCGTCCTCCCGGCTCCGCCGGTCGGCGTGGGCTGCGGCTGCCGCCGCCGCCCTCGCGCCGGCCGCGCTCCCGCTGCTCGCTCCCGCGCGCGCGCTGGCGCAGGGCCCCGCCGCCGCGCCCACGTCCGCCACCGGCGCGCGCCGCCCGCTGACGCAGGCCGAGTACGACACGTGGCGCAACGTGCAGGGCACGACGCTCTCGCGCGACGGCCGCTGGCTCGCCTACTCGATGGGTCCCGTCGTCGGCGACGGCGAGCTCGTGGTGCGCGCGACGTCGGCCGCGACCGAGTATCGCGTGCCGCGCGGCTACACCGGCCGCCCGCAGCTGACGCCCAACGCCGATTCGGGCTTCACCGCGCCGGCGCCGGTGTTCAGCGCGGACGGGCGCATCGTCGCGGCGCTCACCTACGCCACGCGCGCGGACTTCGAGCGTGCCCGCCGCCAGCGCGGGGCGCAGCCGCCGCGGGCCGCGCTGGCGATGGTGTCGCTCGCCGACGGGCGGGTGACGAGCGTGCCGCGCGTGCGCTCCTTCCAGATGCCGCGCGAGGCGGGCGGCTGGATCGCCTACCTGCTGGAGCCGTCGGACAGCGCCGGACGCGCGGCCGCGGCCAACGCCGCGCGCGACTCGAGCGCCCGTCCCGCCGGCGCCGCGGCCGCCGCGCCCGGCGGCACCCCGCGCCCGATCGCGGGCGACTCCACCGCGCGCCGGGAGCGACGCAAGGAGCCGGGGACGACGCTCGTGCTCCGCAACCTCGCGTCCGGCGACGAGGTGCGCATCGACGAGGTGACGACGTACGCGTTCGCCGACAGCGGGCGCTGGCTCGCCTACGCGACCTCGTCGCGCACGCCGGAGCGCGACGGCGTGTGGGCGCGTCCGCTCACGCCGCAGGGCGCGGGCGCGGAGGTCGCGCTGGCGAGCGGCCGCGGGAACTACCGCGGGCTGACGTTCGACCGATCGGGCCGTCAGGTGGCGTTCGTCACCGATCGGGAGAGCTACGCCGCCGACCGGCCGTCGTACGCGCTGTACCATGCGCGCCTCGACGGGCGCGGCCCGTCGGCACGCGCGATCGTCACGCCCGCGGCGGTGGAGCGCGGCCTGCGCGTGAGCGAGCGTGGCGCCACCTTCGTGCGCGACGGCTCGGCGCTGGTCCTCGGCCTCGCGCCGGCGCCGCTCGACTCGATTCCCGCCGACTCGCTCGCCGACAAGGCGGTGCTCGACCTCTGGCACTTCCGCGACCTGCGCCTGCAGCCGCAGCAGCGCCTGGAGGCGCAGCGCGAGCGCGGGCGCGCGTACACGGCGGTCTACACGCTCGCAACGGGGAAGCTGGTCCGCCTCGGCAACGACACGCTGCAGCAGATCACCGTCGGCGACGACGGCCGCACGGCGCTCGCGGTGACGGGGATCCCGTACGCGATCTCGCAGATGTGGGGCGAGGGCGGCTCGGACGTATGGGCGCTCGATCCGCGCACCGGCGCGCGGCGCGTCGTGGCGACGAAGGTGCCGTTCCAGGCGCAGCTGTCGCCCGGCGGCAACTACGCGCTCTACTACCAGGACCGCCGCTGGAAGAGCTTCGACCTGCGCACCGGCCGCACGGCCGACCTGACGGGCGCGCTCACCGGCGTGCGCTTCGACCAGGAGACGTGGGACACGCCGAGCGATCCGGCGCCGTGGGGCACCGCGGGCTGGACGAACGGCGACCGCTCGCTGCTCGTGTACTCGCGCTACGACGTGTGGGAGCTGGATCCCGAGGGGCGCCGCCCGGCGCGCGTCGTCACCGATTCGGCGGGCGTGCGCACGCGCACCGTGTTCCGCCTGGTCGATCTCGACCGCGAGGACCGCTTCATCGACCCCGCGCAGCCGCTGCTCCTGAGCGCCTTCCACGACTCGACCAAGGCGGCGGGCTTTTACCGCGACCGGCTGGGGGCGACCGCCGCGCCCGAGCGAATCATGATGGCCGACGCCCGCTTCGGTCAGCCGCTCAAGGCGCGCGACGCCGACGTCTACGCCGTCACGCGGCAGACGTACGCCACGTCGCCCGACGTCTGGGTCGGCAGCCGCCTCGACGCGCTCACCAAGGTCACCGAGGTCAATCCGCAGCAGGCGCAGTACGCGTGGGGCGGGGTCGAGCTGGTCTCGTGGCGCAGCGACGACGGCCACGTGCTGCAGGGGCTCCTCTACAAGCCGGAGAACTTCGACGCGTCCAGGAAGTACCCGATGGTCGTGTACTTCTACGAGTCGCTGTCGGACAACCTGCACCAGTACCACGCGCCGTCGGGGCGCAACGTCATCAACCCGGCGGTCTACGCGTCCAACGGCTACCTGGTCTTCTTCCCGGACATCGCGTACACCGACGGCTATCCGGGGCGCAGCGCGATGCAGTCGATCGTGCCGGGCGTGCAGTCGCTGATCGGCCGCGGCTTCGTGGACGAGAAGAAGGTCGGCATCGGCGGGCAGAGCTGGGGCGGCTACCAGAGCGCCTACATCATCACGCAGACGCCGCTGTTCGCGGCCGCCTTCCTCGGCGCGCCGGTGGCGAACATGACGAGCGCGTACGGCGGCATCCGCTGGGAGAGCGGCGTCGCCCGCGCCTTCCAGTACGAGAAGGGGCAGAGCCGCATCGGCAAGTCGATCTGGGACGCGCCGCTGCGCTACATCGAGAACTCGCCGCTCTTCTACATCGACAAGGTGACCACGCCGATGCTCATCATGAGCAACGACGCGGACGGCGCGGTGCCGTGGTACCAGGGGATCGAGCTGTTCGTCGCCGCGCGCCGCTTCGGCAAGGAGGCGTACCTGCTGAACTACAACGGCGACGGCCACAACCCGCGGAAGCGCGCGAACCAGCTGGACGTCGACCGCCGGATGCAGCAGTTCTTCGCGCACCACCTGAAGGGCGAGCCGGCGCCGGACTGGATGCGCAGCGGGATCCCGTTCCTGCAGAAGGGGCGCGACCAGCTGCAGCCGCCGGCGGCGGTTCCGGCGGTCGGGGGCGGTGTCACCTCGCAGGCGGTCGTGCCATAATTGCGAGCGTCGAGCGTGGAGCGTCGAGCGTCGAGGGAGCCCTCTCGACGCTCGACGCTCCACGCTCGACGCTCGGATCGCTGCCGCGTCGTGGCGCGATCCTCACGCGACCCCAGCCTTCCGACGGAGCCCACTTCCCAATGGCCGACCAGATCGACTACCGCATTCTCGGCGACGACCTGCAGGCGGTCGTCATCACCCTCGACCCGGGCGAGGCCGTCGTGGCCGAGGCCGGAGCGATGATGTACATGCGCGAGGGGATCGAGATGGCGACGACGCTCGATCCGAACACGCAGGGGGGCGGGCTGTTCGGGAAGCTGCTGCAGGGCGGCAAGCGCCTGCTCTCCGGCGAGTCCTTCTTCGTCACGCTGTTCGCGAATCACGGGCGGCAGCGCACCGACGTCGCCTTCGCGTCGCCGACGCCCGGGCGCATCGTGCCGCTCGACCTGGCGCAGTGGGGCGGGACGGTGATCTCGCAGAAGGACTCCTTCCTCTGCGCGGCGCGCGGCATCGAGGTCACCGTGGCGTTCACCAAGAAGTTCGGCGCCGGCTTCTTCGGCGGCGAGGGCTTCATCCTGCAGAAGCTGCAGGGCGACGGGCTCGCGTTCCTGCACGCGTCGGGCACGCTCGTGACGATCGACCTCGCGCCCGGCGAGCAGCTGCGCGTCGACACCGGCTGCCTCGTCGCGATGCAGCCGGGCGTCGACTACGACATCCGCATGGTGCCCGGCATCAAGACGGCGCTGTTCGGCGGCGAGGGGCTCTTCTTCGTGAACCTCACGGGGCCGGGCCGCGTGATCCTGCAGACTATGCCGTTCTCGCGGCTCGCCGACCGCATCATCGCCGCCTCGCCGCGCGCCGGCGGCTCGCGCCGCGAGGAGGGCGGGGTGCTCGGCGGCCTGGGCGCGCTGCTCGACGGCGACAACTGAGTAGAGCGCGCTCCCGTCTGCGGGGCTGCGGGGGGCGGAGCCGTTCGCCGGGACGTGTCCCGAGCGGGACCTCCGCAGCCCCGCAGCCCCGCGGGCGTTTCAGCGTCGGCAGCCCGGGTCGCGCACCACCGCCAGCGCGTTCGCGACCGGGCGCTCGCCCGCGGCATCCGACGGCCGGTTGGCGATGCGGAAGCCCCCGGCCGCGTCGCGCACGACCATCGTCGTCGAGCCGCCGCCGTCCAGGTTGATGGCGTCGCGGGCGCCGAGCGCGCGCATCAGCTCCGCCGTCTCGCGGAGCGAGGTGCCGGTGCTGTAGCCCGCCTGGCGGCCGTCGACCGTCACCAGCAGCAGGCGCCGCCCGCCCGCGCCGATGCCGACGGCCGTGCGCGGGTTGGCGCCGCGGAAGCTCGCCGCGCCGCTCGAATCGACGATCGGATCGATCGCCCCGTCGCGCATCAGCACCGGCAGCCCGCCCACCACCTGACGCGGTCCGACCGGTGCGAGCGCGCGCTCGACGCGCAGCGTGTCGGCCCCGACGCGGAGCGCGGCGGCGCGCGCGCGCAGCGCCTCCGGCGCCCGCGGTCCGACGGCGAGCACCACCCCGTGCTCCGGGATCGCGGCCGTCGCACCCGAGTCCACGCCCGCCACGACCACCGTCAGCGTCGCCGCGCGCGGATCGCCGAGCACGCGCGCGGCGACGAGCAGGCGCCCGGGCATGCTGTCGGTGCGCGCGCCCCACGTTCGGTCGAACAGCGCCACGCCGGCCGCGCTCCCGCGGTTCCATCCGTCGAGCGGAACGCTCTCGCCGCCCACGGCGACCCGGCCGCCCGTGCGCAGCACGCCGATCCACGGGGTGCCCGTCGAGTCGAGCGCCAGCGTCGGGCGCGCGGCGGGTCCGGCGATCACGCGCCCGTCCTGCACGTGCGCGCCCTGCGGCACGCCCGGCGGCGCGAACAGGAAGAAGTCGGCGTTCACCCCACCCGCGACCGCGGCGCCGCCCGAGTCGGCGAGGCCGCGCACCAGCGCCAGCGTCCCTGCGCGACCGACCGCGCCCTCGCCCGCCTTCCGCGCGGCGAGCGTCCAGCAGGCCGCGCGGTCGACGTCGAGCACGTGCACCGCCTGCGGGGCGCGCGCGAACCAGAGGCGGTGGTGCACGACGCCGTCGGCGACGCGCGTGGACTCGACGCTGTCGGCCGCGATCGCGAGCGGCGGCAGCGGCGCTCGCGCGGGGGTGCTCGTGGCGCAGCCGGCGGCGAGCAGCGCCGCGGCGCAGACGCTGGCGACGCGGCGCGGCGCGGGGTGTGCCAAGCGGGAGCGGGTTGCGCGCATCGCGCCAAGGTACGCCGCCGCGCCCGGCGGCGGTACCGATGGCCCGTGGAACCGTCTAAGTTGTTGCCCCATGCCGACTAGCAGCTCGCACACGAGAGAGGAGACCCGCGCCGCGCCGGCGTGGGACGTCGAGGCCGCGCGCGCGCTCTACAACATCGAGGGGTGGGGCGCCGGGTACTTCGACATCAACGACCGCGGCCACGTCGTGGTGCGGCCCGACCGCCGTCATCCCGAGCGGGAGCTCGACCTGCTCGACCTGTCGCGCGACCTGGAGGAGCAGGGCGTCGCGATGCCGGTGCTGCTGCGCTTCTCGGACATCCTGCGCTCGCGCATCGAGCAGCTGAGCGAGCGCTTCCAGGCGGCCACGCGCGAGTACGAGTACACGGGCGGCTACACGACCGTGTACCCGATCAAGGTGAACCAGCAGCGCCACGTGGTCGAGGAGATCGTGGAGTATGGCCAGCCCTACGGGGTCGGCCTCGAGTGCGGCTCCAAGCCCGAGCTGCAGGCGGTGCTCGCGCTCAGCGAGAGCACCGATCACCTCATCGTCTGCAACGGCTACAAGGACCACGAGTTCATGCGCCTCGCCCTCATGGGGCAGAAGGTGGGGCACAAGGTGTTCATCGTGATCGAGCAGCTGTCCGAGGTGGACGTGCTGCTCGAGGTGGCCGAGGAGCTGGGCGTGACGCCGACGATCGGCGTGCGCATCAAGCTCGCGACCGAGAGCGCCGGTCGGTGGGCCCAGAGCGCGGGCGAGAAGTCGAAGTTCGGCCTCAACACCGCGCAGCTGGTGAAGCTGATCGACCGGCTCAAGTCGGAGGGCCGCCTCGACATCATCAAGCTGATCCACTTCCACCTCGGCTCGCAGATCCCCGACATCCGCTACATCAAGGGCGGGCTGCAGGAGATCGCGCGCTTCTACGTCGAGCTGCGGCAGATGGGCGTGGACGTGACGCACGTCGACGTCGGCGGCGGCCTGGGCGTCGACTACGACGGCACCGGATCGTCGCAGTCGAACGCGAGCGTCAACTACTCGCTGCAGGAGTACGCCAACGACGTCGTGTACACGATGGCCGAGGCGTGCCGCGAGAACGAGGTGCCGATGCCGCACCTCATCAGCGAGAGCGGGCGCGCGCTCACCGCGCATCACGCGCTGCTGCTGCTGAAGGTGATCGACGTCGAGAGCCAGGCCGAGCCGCTGATCCCGGCGCTCACCGACGACGACCACGCGATCCTCCACGAGATGATGGAGGACCTGGAGATGCTGCGGCGGCCGAACCTCGCGCCGCGCAAGGTGCTCGAGGTCTACCACGACGCGAGCTTCGACAAGGACCGCGCGCGGCAGCTGTTCAACAGCGGGGTGCTGAACCTGCGCGGCCTGGCGCTCGCCGAGCAGCTGTTCTTCGGGATCATGAACCGGATCTCGGCGCTCGTGAACACGGACCGCGACGAGTACGAGGAGATCATCCTCGAGCTCGACGCGACGCTCGTCGACCGGTACTTCTGCAACTTCTCGCTCTTCCAGTCGCTGCCCGACAACTGGGCGATCGACCAGCTCTTCCCGATCATGCCGATCCACCGGCTGGACGAGGAGCCCACGCGCCGCGGCACGCTGCAGGACGTGACCTGCGACTCGGACGGGAAGATCGACCGCTTCGTCGGCGACAAGACGGGGCGCCCCTCGCTGGAGCTGCACGCCTTCCGCGACGGCGAGGACTACGTGCTCGGCATCTTCCTCACCGGCGCGTACCAGGAGATCCTCGGCGACCTGCACAACCTGTTCGGGGACACGAACGCGGTGCACATCCAGCTGAGCGACCGCGGCTACGAGATCACCGATCTCGTGCACGGCGACACCGTGACCGAGGTGCTCAACTACGTGCAGTTCGGCGCGTCCGCGCTGCTCGCGACGTGGCGACGCAAGGTCAGCGCGGCGAAGGGGATCACGCGCAGCGAGGGCAACCAGTTCGTCGCCGAGTACGTGGCGGGGCTCGAAGGCTACACGTACCTCGAGGGCGAGGCCGCGCGATAGTCGACGTCGCGCGCATGCACGCTTGCCGCGAACGGCGGACGGGGCGCACATTGCTCCGTCCGCCGTTCGCGTTTCCTTCAGCGCTGCGCGTCGCGCGCGCTCCTGCCGGCTCCCCCACCCGCCGCACCCATGACCGAGCCCACCCTCGCCGCTGCCGCCGCCCAACCGGGCAAGTCCGCCTCGCTCTGGGAGGACTTCATCGACGTGCTCTACGCGCCGGCGCGCGTGTTCGAGCGCCGACGCGGGCGCGGCTTCGGCGCGCCGCTCGTGCTCCTGGCGATCCTGTTCGGCATCGTGACGGCGGCCACCATGTCGCTCACCCGTCCGCTGCTCGACCGCCAGATGGATCTCCAGATCCAGCAGATGCGCAAGAACGGGATGTCCGACGAGCAGATCGCCGGCGCTCGCGGCACCATGGAGAGGATCGGGTCGATCACCGCCGTCGCGGGGCCCGCCATCGGCATCCTCGTGGTGGTGCCGATCGCCGCGCTCGTCCTGTGGGGCGTCGGTCGCGCGTTCGGCGGCGCCTTCGACTACTCGGCGGCGGGCGTGATCTCGACCTACTCGCTCGTGCCCTCGATCGTCACCGCCGTTCTCGGGGCGGTGCTGCTGCTGTTCATCGACGCGCAGTCGCTGCCCTTACTCCAGGCCATGACGGTCGGGCCGGTCCTCTTCCTGGACCGCGATGCCTCACCCGTGCTCGTGGCGGTACTGACGCGCTTCGGCATCGCCGAGATCTGGGGCTTCGTCATCACCGTCGTGGGGCTGCAGCTGCTGGCGAAGCTGCCGCGCAACGCGGCGCTCGGCGCCGCCGCGGCGAACTGGGCGCTCGGGACGATCGTCGCCGTGCTGTTCGGGCTGCGGGCCGCGGCGTCGATGAGCAGCTGACGCCCTGGCGGTGAAGCGGCACGCGGGGCCGGTCGGCAGCTGCCGACCGGCCCCGCGTGCGTTCGCGCCGACGCGCGCGCGCTCAGCGCTGCTCGTGGCGCTTCGCGACCTCGCCCCAGTTCACCACGTTCCACCAGGCGTCGATGTAGTCGGGCCGGCGGTTCTGGTACTTGAGGTAGTACGCGTGCTCCCAGACGTCGAGCCCGAGCAGGATGTCGCCGGGATTGCCGCCGTCCATGATCGGGTTGTCCTGGTTGGGCGAGCTGACGATCGCCAGCCCGTCGCCCTGGCGGACGAGCCACGCCCACCCGGAGCCAAAGCGGCCGACCGCTGCCGCCTTGAACTGGTCGCGGAACTTCGCGAAGTCGCCGAACGACTGGCCGATCGCCTGACCGAGCGCGCCGCCCGGCTCGCCGCCCGCGTTCGGCGCCATGAGCGTCCAGAACAGCGCGTGGTTCCAGTGGCCGCCACCGTTGTTGCGCACCGCGGTGCGGATTCCCTCGGGCACCGCGGTCAGGTCGGCCAGCAGCTGCTCGAGCGGGCGGTCCTGCAGCTCGGGAGCCTTCTCGAGCGCCGCGTTGAGGTTCGTGACGTACGCCTGGTGATGCTTGCCGTGATGGATCTGCATCGTCTGCGCGTCGACGTGCGGCTCCAGCGCGTCGGGGGCGTACGGCAGCGGGGGAAGCGTGTGGGGCATGCGACGTTCTCCGAGCGGGTCGGGGTCTGCCTGCGTCATGCGCGCGGCGGGCGGAGCGCCCGCGCGCGCCGCGAATCTAGCCGCGGCGTCGGGGACGGCCAATCGCACCGCCAGTGCCGCGTCGCACCCCGCACCGGCGGGCGCTCGGCGGACGCGGCTGTGTGGTGCGCCTCGGCGAGGCTCAGCGCGCGTCCGGCGCGGCCGGCGCGGCGCGGCGCGCGCGCAGCCAGCTGATGATCCCCGGCAGGATCGAGAGGAAGATGACGATCAGGATCACGAGCTCGAGATGCTTGTCGATCCCGGGGAAGCGGCTGCCGAGGAAGTAGCCGACGAGCAGCATGCTCCAGATCCAGACCACGCCGCCGACGAGGTTGTAGATCCAGAAGCGGCGGTAGTCCATGTTCGCCGCGCCTGCCACGACCGGCGCGAAGGTGCGCACGATCGGCATGAATCGCGCAAGGACGATCGTCTTCGCGCCGTGCTTCTCGTAGAACTCCGCGGCCCGCAGCAGGTGCTTCCGCTTGAAGAAGAGGGAATCCTCCTTGGCGAACAGTCGCGGTCCCGAGGTCCGCCCGATCCAGTAGCTCAGCGTGTCGCCGCTGACGGCGGCGATCGTGAGCAGCACGCCGAGGGTGACCAGGTCGAGCGGCAGCCCCTGCGAGATCAGCAGCCCGGCGGTCACCAGAAGCGAGTCGCCGGGGAGGAAGAAGCCGAAGAACAGACCGGTCTCCGTGAAGATGATCGCGAACATGCCGACGTACCCGGCCCACTGGACGAGGGCGGGGAGGTCGCGGAGTCGGTCGAAGAGGTCAGTCAGGACGTTCATGCGCTGCGGACGGGAGGGGCAGGACGGCGGAGCCGAAAGCTCGACGGCTCCGGAGCCCCACGCAATCGCCACCCGCCGCCGCGCGAGCCCAGATCCGCACCACCGGAGCCAGTCGTGACGCCGCATCCCGATTCGCCCCCGCTCGCCTCGCCGGCGGGGTCCGCGCCCGCCGAGGCCCCGACGGCCGCGGCCGCGACCGCCGCGGCCGCCGCGGCGCGTGCCGACGCGCGCGAGCACCGTCGCGCCTCCGACCTGCTGCACTCGGTCCGGGCCTCGGACATCGAGCCGTACACGGGGCTCGGCTACCTCTCCAAGCTGTTCCGCCTGATCGCGATCCTGCTGCTGGTGCTCCTGGTCGCCGAGGTGGGCGTCGGGGTGGCGTCGGAGGGCGTCGAGTCGCTGCGGACGCTGATCACCGAGGCGAGCCGGCTGATCGTCGTCGCGGGCGTGCTCTGGGGCGCCGGCGACCTGGCGACGCTCCTGATCGACATCGGCCACGACGTGCGCGCCACGCGCATCCTCCTCGCCCGCCACGCGCTGCACCCGCACGACGCGCCGCTCGCCGACCACGACGGTCGGGCCGAGGAGCGCGCCCGCTCGGCGCCGCGCGCGGCCGAGGCCCGGCGGCTCGAGTGACGCCCGCGCGCTAACTTGGCGGGTGTGTCGCCCACTCCTCCGCTCGACGTCCTGCTGGTCCCGCACACGCACTGGGACCGCGAGTGGTACCACGAGGTCGGCCGCTTCCGACAGCGGCTGGTGGCCCTCGTCGACGAGCTGCTCGACGCGCCCGATGACGCGCCCTTCCTGCTCGACGGGCAGGCGATCGTCCTCGAGGACTACCTCGCCGTGCGCCCGGAGCGCCGCGAAGCGCTGTCGGCCGCGCTGCGCGCCGGGCGGCTGGAAGCCGGCCCCTGGTACGTCCTCGCCGATCAGCTGATCCCGTCCGGCGAGGCGCACGTTCGCAACCTGCGCGCGGGGCGGCGCCTGCTGCGCGCCCTCGGTGCCGCCCCGCCTCCCGTGCTCTACTCGCCCGACGCGTTCGGGCACGCCGCCGCGTCGCCGACGCTCGCCGCGGGCTTCGGGTTCGGGCTCGCGGTGGTCTGGCGCGGCTACGGCGGCACCCGCTGGCCCGACGGCGACGCGGCCTGGTGGACGGGCCCCGACGGCAGCCGCGCGCTGCTCCTGCACCTCCCGCGCGACGGCTACGAGTTCGGGTCGCGCCTCCCGGTGGACGTGGCGGGCGCCCGCGAGCGCTGGACCGCCATGCGCGCCGAGCTGGCACCGCGCGCGCGCCTCGGCTTCGTGCTGGTGCAGAACGGCGCCGACCACCACGCGCGTCAGGAGGGGTGGGCGCTCGCCGTGCGCGCGCTGCGCGACGCGGCCGATCCGGAGCCGGTGGTCGTCTCGACGCTCGCCGACGTGGCCGCGCGTGCGCTCCGTGCGGCCGCCGACGCCCGGCTGCCGACCGTCGCCGGCGAGCTGCGCGACTCGTACGGCTATGCCTGGACGCTGCAGGGCACCTTCGGCACGCGGGCAGCGCAGAAGCGCCGCGTCGCGCGCGCCGATCGCCGGCTCGTGCGCGACGTCGAGCCCTGGCTCGCGCTGCTGCGCCTGCGCCGCGCTCCGGGCGATCCGACGCGCGCCGCGCTGCTCGACGCGGCCTGGGCGCCGCTCCTCCGCTGCCTTCCGCACGACACGCTCTGCGGCTGCTCCACCGACGCGGTGGCGCGCGCCATGGACGCCCGCCTCGACGACGCCGACGCGCAGGGGCGCGGGCTGCGCGCCGACGCGCTCGACGCGCTGGCCGGGCACGACGCCGTCGCGGCCCGCGCGCGGCGCGGCGACTGGCGCCCCTGGCTGATCGTGCGCAATCGCGTGGCCCGCACGCGCGGCGGCGTGGCGGAGGTGTCGCTCGCCGGCTTCGTGCGCGACGTCGGCGTGGGACCGGGATCGGCGGGCACGTGGCGCGAGGTGCACGAGCCGCCGGCGCTGCTGCGCCCGGCCGACGGGACCCCGATCCAGCCGCTCGCGCGCACGCGCCACGTCGCGCGCCTGGAGTCGCCGCGGCACTACCCGGACGCGGACCTCGTGGACGACGTGCGCGCGCTCGCCTGGGTGCCGCCGGTCGCGGGCTACGGCCTGCTGCCGATCGCGCTCGGCCGCGACGAGGCGCCCGCACCGATCGACGGACCCGCGCACCCGGTGCGCGCCGAGCAGCTGCGGCTGACGAACGGGCTGCTCGCCGTGGAAGCGGACGCGCGCGGGCACGTCCGCCTCCACGTGCCCGCGCTCGGCGTGACGATCGACGACTGCCTCGGCTTCGAGGACGTCGGGGACGCCGGCGACACGTACACGCCGTCGCCCGCCGGCCGGCCGCGCACGACGCTCTGGTGCACCGACGCGCGGCTGGCGCACCGCGGCCCGCTGCGCGGCGCCATCGAGCTCGCCTTCCGCATGCGCGTGCCCGCGGCGCTGCCCGACGCCGCAGACGGCTTCTCGCGCGGCTCGCACGCCGCGCGCGGCCACGTCGAGCTGCCGATCGCGGTGACGCTGTCGCTCGACGCCGACGCGACGTGGCTGCGCGTGCACGTACGGGGCGAGAACGCGGCGCGCGACCACCGCCTGCGGCTCGCGCTGCGCACCGGCGTCGCCACTCCACTGGTGCGCGCGGATGCGGCGTTCGGCCCGGTGCTGCGCGCGCCGCTGGAGGTGCCGCCCGAGGACCGCGCCATAGAGACGCCCCCGCCGACGGCGCCGCTGCATCGGTGGGTGTCGTGCGACGGTCCGACGCACGCGGCGACGCTCGTGTCCGATGGGTTGGCCGAGTACGAGGCGCGCGACGACGGGCGACTGCTCGTGACGCTGGTGCGCGCGGTCGGCCAGCTGTCGCGCCCCGACCTGCCCGAGCGCCCCGGTCACGCCGGCTGGCCGACGCCCACGCCCGACGCGCAGTGCATCGGTCCATTCGAGGGGCGCTTCGCGCTCGCGATGCACGCACCCTGGTCGGACGACACGGCGGCGCACGTCGAGCGGCTGACGGACGACGTGCTCCTGCCGCTCGTCGGGACCACGCTGCGCGACGCGGTGCACGTGCCGCGTGCCGTCGCGGGCGCGACGCTCGCCGGCGAGGGGCTCGCGTTCGGCGCGCTGCTGCCGGCGGAGGACCCGTCGTGGGTGGTGCTCCGCTGCGTGAACGTCACCGAGCGCCCGGTCGCGGGCAGCTGGACGCTGGGCGCGGACGTGCACGAGGCACGCTCGGCGCGGTTGGACGAGACTCCCGCGGCCGATCTGCCGGTGGAGCACGTGGGCGGCGCGAGCGTGGTGCGATTCGAGGCGGGCCCTCGCGCGGTCGTGACGATCCTCGTGCGGTGACGTGTCCCGCACGCCGACACCGCTTTCCGCTCTCCGACCCGGGCGGGAGGCCAGGGTGAGAAGCCGGTGAGCGGCCCGTGCTCGCGCCTGCGCGCATCCGGCTCATCCGGATCGTCGGACGTTCATCCGGTTCGTTGATCGTTCACGGGTGCGGCGCGACCAGCGTTGCTGGGCCGCATTGCCGACACACATGGGAGCCCGATCACGCACGTTCGACCGGCAGCCGCACTCCCGTCGCTTCCCCGGCCAGTCGATCGCGCACCGCGTCCCCCAGCCGCGTGCACGCGAGCACGGTCGCGACGAGCGCGAGCCCCGGCACGAGCGCGACCCACGGCGCCGTGATGATCAGCTCCCGCCCGCCCGCGATCAGGTTTCCCCAGCTCGGCGCCGGCGGCTGGATCCCGAGTCCGAGGAAGGAGAGCCCGCTCTCCAGCAGGATCGCGTTACCGACCCCGAGCGAGGTCGCCACCAGCGCCGCGCCGAGCGCGTTCGGCACCACGTGGCGCCAGAGCAGCCGCGCGTCGGTCGCGCCGAGCGCGCGCGCGGCGTCGACGAAGTCGCGCCGCCGCACGCCGAGCACCTCGGCGCGCACCAGTCGGGCGACGCCCATCCATCCGGTCACCGCGAGCACCGCGATCGTCGTCACGGCGCCCGGGCCCCAGAGCGCCGCGACCACCAGCAGCAGCACGATGCGCGGCACCGCGAGCAGCGCGTCCGCGATCCCCATCACCACGACGTCGGCGACCCCGCCGCGCCACGCCGCCCAGGCGCCGAGCGCGGTGCCGATCGCACCCGACAGCACCGAGCCCGCGACGCCGACGGCGAGCGACAGCCGCGCGGCGACGAGCGTGCGCGCCAGCAGGTCGCGTCCGAACCGGTCGGTGCCGAGCGGGTGCCACGCGCCGCCCGGGTCCGTGGCGCCGGGGGGCAGCAGCCGGGTCGCCAGCACGTCGCCGATCGCCGACGGATCGGTCGCCGCGAGCGCCGGCCCGACGATCGCCGCCGCCGTCATCAGCCCGAGGAAGAGCAGCGGCCCCCGTATCCCGCGCGTCACCGGCGGCGCGGGTCGAGGCGCGGCAGCGCGAGGTCGGCCGCGAGGTTCGCCGCGAGCGTCAGCGCGGCGTAGAGCACCGTCGCGCCGAGCACCACCGGGTAGTCGCGCGCGGCGATCGCCTGCACCATCGCGCGCCCCATGCCCGGCCACGCGAACACGCTCTCGACGAACACCGAGCCGGCGACGATCCCCGGCAGCGACAGCGCGAGCAGCACCACGAGCGGCGGCAGCGCGACGGCGAGCGCGTGGCGCCCGTACACGGCGCGCGAGGCCAGCCCCTTCGCACGGGCCGTCCGAACGAAGTCGCCCGCCAGCGCGTCCGCCACCGCGCTGCGCGCGTAGCGGGCCACACCCGCCGCGCCGATCGCCGCGAGCACGCCCACGGGCAGCACCGCGTGTCGCACGCGGTCGACGAACGCCGCCCACCCGGTGAGCTGGCCGGCCGGATCCGCGATGCCGAACGCCGGCAGGCGCAGCGCCGCCGGGAACCCCCAGCGCGCCGCGCCGGCGGTGAACAGCGCGATCACTCCAAGCGCGAGCCAGAAGCTCGGCGCCGCGTACACCGTCGTCGTCGCGATCGTGATCGCCGTGTCGGCGCCGCGTCCGCGGCGGTCCCCGCGCGCGCGCGCCACCGCCTGCAGCGTCCCGAGCGCCACGCCGACCACGTAGCTCAGCGCGAGCGACGCGCCGCCCAGCGCGAGCGTCGGGGGCAGTGCCTCGGCGAGCAGGGTCGCGACGGGGCGGCCCTGCGCGAAGCTCGTTCCGAGGTCACCGCGCAGCGTCGCGCCGATCCACCGGCCATATTGCACCACGAGCGGCTGATCGAGGCCGAGCGACGTCCGCAGGCGCGCCGCGTCGGCCGCGTCGGCGGTCGGCGGCAGGAGGAGCGCCGCGGGGTCGCCCGGGGCCGCCCGCACCAGCACGAACGTGAGCGAGACCACGAGCCAGAGCAGCGCGACGGCGGCGCCGAGACGACGGAGCAGGGCAGGCACCCGACGATGATCGCACCGGGACGCGCGGACGCAAGCCGTCGCACCCCACGACGCGGCACGCGCGCGGGATCGATGCACGCGCCGCGCGTGCTCGCGACGGGCGCGGTCCTCGTGAGCGCGCTGGCGACGTGCGCGCCGGCGCCGAGGCCCGCCGACGTCGCGGTCTACGCGTCGGGCGCCGATCTCGAGTCGCCCAACCCGCTCGTCACCGTGCACCCGCTCTCGCGCCAGCTGCAGCGGCACGCGCTGCTCGTGACGCTCGCCCGGTGGGACTCGACGCTGGCGCCGGCGCCCTACTTCGCGCGCGACTGGGCGTGGAGCGACGGCGGCCGCACGCTGACGATGCGGCTGGAGCCGACGCTCCGTTGGCACGACGGCACGCCCACGACCGCGCGCGACGCGGCGTTCACGCTCGAGCTGGCGCGCGACCCCGGCGTCGGCTTCGCGCGCGCGGCCGACCTCACCGGTCTCGCGTCGATCGCCACGCCGGACGACACGACGCTGGTGCTGCGCTTCGCGACGCCGCAGCCGTCGCTCCCCGGCGTCCTGTGCGAGCTGCCGCTCGTGCCGCGACACCTGCTCGCGGGCGAGCCCCGCGGCGCGCTCCGACAGGCCGCGTACGAGCGGGCACCGGTCGGCAACGGCCCGTTCCGCTTCGTGTCGCGCACGCCGAACGCGCGCTGGGTGCTGGAGCGGAACGCCGACTTCCCCGCGTCGATGGGTGGCGCCCCGCGCATGCGCCGCCTCGTCGTCGCGGTCGTCGACGAGCCGGCCACCAAGTTCGCGGGGCTCGTGAGCGGGGAGCTGGACGTCGCCGGCGTCGCCCCGACCATGGCGGCGCTCGTCGAGCGCGATCCCGCGCTGCGCGTCGTCTCGTATCCGGTCACCTTCTCGACGGCGCTGATCTTCAACGCGACCCGCGCGCCGTTCGACGACGCGCGCGTGCGGCGCGCGCTGTCGCTCGCCCTCGATCGACGCCGCATCGTAGACGCTGCGCTCGCCGGCTACGCGACCCCGGCGACCGGCGCGGTGCCGCCCGACAATCCGCTCGCGCTCTCCGACGCGCGCGCGACGCCGGCCGCGCAGGGCGCGCGCGCCGACTCGCTCCTCGACGCGGCGGGGTGGACCCGCGGCGCCGACGGCTGGCGCGCACGCGGAGGGCGCCCGCTGCGCGTGGAGCTGCTGACCGTCGGCTCGGGCGACAACGCCGTCGAGCAGCTGGTGCAGGCCGACCTCGCCGCGCGCGGCGTGCGGCTCGAGATCCGGACGCGCGAGCTCGGGGCCTTCCTCGCCGCCGCGCGCGCGCCGGCGAAGACGTACGACCTGCTCCTCACCGGCATCCCCGGCGACCTCGCGCTGTCGCACCTCGCCGCCATGTTCGCGACCAGCGCGGCCGGCGGGGCGCTCGACTACGCCGGCTTCCATCGCCCCGCGCTCGACGCCGGCCTCGCGCGCGCCGCGCGGGCGGCGACGGAGCGCGAGCGCGCCGCGGCGTGGCACGACGTGCAGCGCGTCCTCGCCGACGAGGTGCCGGCGGCCTGGGTCTACCACAGCCGCGGCGTGCAGGGAGTCGCCCGCTCGCTCGGCGGCGTGACGATGGACCTGCGCGGCGAGCTGGCGACGGTCGCCCGCTGGCATCGACTGGCGCGCTGACGGCCATGCCGCTGCTGCTCCCTGCACACGCGCTCGACGCGCGTCGCGCCGCGGCGGCCGGGTCGCTCGCGCCGCTCGTCGCGTCGCTGTCGGCGGATCTCGACCGCGTGCTCGCCGCCGCGCCCGAGCCGGACGCGCGCAAGGCGCGGCTCACGCGCGTGGGTGGACGCTGTCCGCGTGACGGCGCGCTGCTCGCCTTCGACCCGTTCGATCCGCACCGGCATCGCTGCCCGCGGTGCGGCGACGTCTGGCGCGACGAGGCGCACGACCGCTGGTGGCTCATGTGGCACCAGCTCTGGCTGGCGGAGCGCGCCGTGCACGCGAGCGTCCTCCACCTGCTCGTGGGCGCTCCGCAACTCGCGGCCTTCGCCGCCCGCGTGCTCGATGCCTACGCGACGTGCTATCTCGCGTACCCGAACCGCGACAACGTCCTCGGGCCGAGCCGCCCGTTCTTCAGCACGTACCTCGAGTCGATCTGGCTGCTGCAGCTCTGCGTCGCGCTCGACGCGCTCGAGGCGGCGGAGGGCGATCGGGTGCGCATGCTCGCGGGTCGCGTGCGCGAGCGGGTCATCGCGCCGAGCCGCGCGCTCGTCGCCGGCTACCCGGAGCCCGGCTCCAACCGGCAGGTGTGGAACGCCGCCGCGCTCCTCGCCGCCGCGCGCGTGCTGGGCGACGACTGCGCCGCCGCTCTCGCGCTCGGGGGACCGGTCGGCGTGCTCGCGCAGTTGCGCGACGGGCTGCTCCCCGACGGCAGCTGGTACGAGGGGGAGAACTACCACCAGTTCGCCCATCGTGGGCTCTGGTACGGCATCACGCTCGCCGAGTCGGCCGGGATGACGCTTCCGACCGAGCTCCTGTCGCGCTTCGCCGAGGGGTTCGCGTCGCCCTTCCTGGTCGCGATGCCCGACGACACGCTCCCGTCACGGCGCGACTCGCAGTACGCGATCTCGCTCCGGCAGTGGCGCTACGCGGAGTCGTGCGAGCTGGGGCTCGCGCGCGGCGACGATGCGCGCCTGCTCGCCGCGCTCGGGCGCCTCTACGCCGACGACGATCGGCCGCGCGGCGACACGGGCCGCTGGCGCTCCGCGGCCGAGAGCGAGCGGAACGAGCCCGCGACGGCGCTCACGCGGGCGGACCTCGGCTGGCGCGCGCTCCTGCACGCGCGCGCGGAGCTGCCGCCCGTGGACGCATGGGCGCCGGGGACGGTGCACCTGCCCGCGCAGGGGCTGGCGATCTTCCGTCGCGACGCGGGGCGCCTCTGGATCGCGCTCGACTACGGGCACTCGGGCGGCGGTCACGGGCACCCGGACCGTCTGAACCTCCTCGTCGCCGACGGCGCGACGCGCTGGCTCGACGACATGGGCACCGGCACCTACGTCGAGCGGGCGCTGCACTGGTATCGCAGCACGCTCGCGCACCAGGCACCGCTCGTCGACGGCGCGTCCCAGCCGCGCGCCGACGGCGTGCTGCTCGGCGTCGACGAGTGCGGCGGCGCCTCGGGGATCGCCGCCGCCGCGCGGATCGGTCGCGACGCCGCCGCGGCCCGCACGGTGGTCGTGGACGGGGAGTACGCGGTCGACCGCCTGGTCTGGTCGGCATCGCACCCGGTCACCCTCGACCTTCCGTACCACGTGGATGGCGCGGCCCGGCTCGTCGGGGAGGACGGCGTTGCCACGCTGGGTTGGTTGCCGACGGCGCGGATCGGAGCGGGCGGGCTGGAGGACGGCTTCGACTTCCTCGACGAGCCGGAAGCCGCGCGCGTGCGCGCCGGTCGCGTCGTGCGGCTCGCGACCCCGCGCGCCGATGGCGCCGACGCCGCGCTCTGGCTGCTCCTCGATGCCGATGCGGAGCTGTGGCGCGCGCGCGCGCCGGGACCACCGGGAACGGGGACGCGACGCTTCCACGTCGTCCGCGCGACCGGCAGCGCCGGCGTGCTGCTCGCGGTGCTCGATCCCCGTGGCGTGATCGCGGACGCGCGGACCGGCGTCGACGGCGCGCTCGTCGTGACGCGTCGCGACGGAACAGTCGTCGAGCATCTCCCACCCGCCACCGCCGACGTCGATGGCGGGTGGGAGGTGCGCCGCCACGCTGCCGGTGCGGTGCAGCGCCTCGCGCTTCCGGTGCTGCTCCCCGTCGACGCCCGCGACGAGCCGCGCGCGACGTCGACGGCCGTGGCACCGCCCCCGCCGATCGTGCTGGAGGAGGGCGTCGAACGGTTGGTCGTCCTCGCCGCGCCCCACTACCGCCGCTCGGAGGAGAGTTGGGAGGAGGCCGGCCGTCCCACGGCGAACGTACGCCTCCGCACGGATGCCGATGCGCTCCACGTCGCGATCGACGTCGCGCTCGGGCGCGCGCCGGCCTTCGTCCCGCCCGGGCGCGAGAATCCGCTCGACAACGAGCGGCCCGAGATCAACGGCGACGGCGTCCAGCTGCACCTCGCCCCGGCGGACATGGCCGCCGCGGGGGAGCTCGCGTCCTGGCTCCTCGTTCCCGACCGTGACGGACCGGTGCGCGTGCTCCCGACCTCGCCCGCGGCCGCCGACATTCATCTGAGTGCGCGCTGGGAGCCGACGCCCTCCGGGTACGCGATGGCGCTCGCCGTTCCGCGGACCGCGCTCGGTGGCGGATCGGCCGCGCCCGCGCTGCTCGACGTCCTCGTCAACGAGATGCCCGCCGGACGCGAGCGGCGGCGCGGGCAGCTCGTGATGAGCGGCGCACGCGGGGGCTTCGTGTATCTTCAGGGCGATCGGCATGCGGCGGCGCGCTGCATCCCCATCGTGCTGCCGCCTCCCGCCCGCTGAAGCCGCATCGATGTCGTCCCTCCTCGATCAGGTCCGCGTCGTCCTCTACGAGCCGCAGAAGCCCGTCAACATCGGCGCGACGGTGCGCGCGATGAAGAACATGGGCGTCGGCGTGCTGCGGCTGATCCGGCCGGTGGAGTACGAGGCGAATTACATCGAGATGATCGCGCACAACACGCGCGACATCGTGGCGCGCATCGAGCACCACGACACCGTCGAGAGCGCGCTCGCCGACTGCGTGCGCGTGGCCGGCTTCACGGGTCGACGCCGCGCCGCCAAGTGGGCGCGGATGGCGCCGCGCGAGGCGGCCGACGACCTGCTCGCCTACGCGGAGCACGGCCCCGTCGCCGTGATGTTCGGGCGCGAGGACGACGGGCTGCCCGCCGAGGTGCTCGACCGCGCCCACGTTACGGTCCACATCCCGACGACGGAGCACGCGTCTCTCAACGTGGCCCAGGCGGTGCTCGTCGCGCTCTACGAGCTGCACGTCTCGTCGGGCGACGCCACCCGCACCCTGCAGCGCCCGCGCAAGCACGCGCCGCCACCCACGAGCGAGGAGCTCGAGCAGGCGTTCGCGAGCGCCGAGCAGGCGCTGACCGCGATGGACTTCTTTAAGTCGCGGAACCCCGAGCACGTCATGCGCTCGCTGCGCTCGCTCGCGTTCCGCGCCGCTCCCGACGCCCGCGAGCTGATGCTGGCGCGCGCGATGGCGATCGAGGTGCTGCGCACGATCGACCGCGAGCGGCGCGCGGCGAGCGCCGGCGCCGTCGCGGACCAGGGCGCGTCCGGCGCGTGAGCGCGGCCGGGGAGGCGCACCGTGCCTGGCGCGAGCGCGCGGCCGCCGTGGTCGCGGCCGACGCGTCGACCGGAAGCAAGCGGCCGGGGGCGCTCTACGGCCCGACCGACGACGCGGACGCGCCGCTGCACTTCGTGAGCGCGTCGGGGTGCCGGGTCACGACGGTCGGGGGCGAGACGCTGATCGACCTCACGAGCGCGCTCGGGTCCGTGGCGCTCGGCTACGCGGAGCCGGACGTCACGCGCGCCGTGTGCGAGGTCGCCGGCGCCGGGCACGTGGCCGGACTCACCCACGCGAGCGAGGTGACGCTGGCGGAGCGGCTCGTCGAGCTCATTCCGTGCGCCGAGCGGGTGCTCTTCCTCAAGAGCGGCGCCGAGGCCGTGGCGGCGGCGGTTCGCCTCGCGCGCGCCGCCACCGGGCGCGACGTCGTGATCGGGAGCGGCTACTTCGGGTGGCTCGACTGGTGGGGCGGGGGGCCAGGCGTCACGCCGGGCGCGCACGCGGACTTCGTCGCCGTCCCCTTCGACGACTCCGCGGCCCTCGAATCGGCGGTCGACGCGGCGGGCGAGCGCCTCGCCGCCATCGTCATCGAGCCCGTCGTCGAGCGGCTCCCCTCGGCGACCTGGCTGCGGGCGGCGCGCCGGCTGTCCGACCGTGCGGGCGCGGTGCTGATCTTCGACGAGGTGAAGACCGGCTGCCGTCTGCACGTGGGCGGCTTTCAGGCGACGGCCGACGCCGCGGACGTGCTCCCCGACCTCGCGGCGTTCGGCAAGGCGCTCTCGAACGGCTATCCGCTCTCGGCGGTCGTCGGGCGGCGCGAGGTGATGCGCGCGGCGCGGCGCGCCTGGATCTCGTCCACGCTCGCCAGCGAGGCGACCGCCATCGCCGCCGCGCACGCGGTGCTCGACCGGCACGCCCGCGAGGACGTCTGCGCGCGCCTGCGTCTGCACGGCGAGGTGCTGCAGGACGCCGTGCGCGACGCGATGGCCGAGTGCGGGGTCCGGGACGTGGCGCTGCTCGGCATCGCGCCGATGTGGTTCCTCCGCTTCGGCGGGGCGCCGGAGCAGGCCGCGCGGCGCGAGGCCCGCTTCCTCGACGCGGCGCGGGCGGCCGGCGTGCTGTTCAAGCGAGGCGCCTACAACTATCCCAACATGGCGCACGACGCGACGATCGACGACGCGGTCGCGCGCGCCGCGCACGTCGGCTTCATGGCCGTGCGCCACCTCGACGAGTCGGGACTCCCATGATCGACACGGTCGCGACGCGCACCGCGGACGCCGCCCGCGCCGCATACGACGAGGTCCGGCGCACCGAGGAGGCCCGCGGCGTGCCCACGCTCGCCGGCCCGGCGCCGCTCATCGACGTGCACGCGCACTTCTACCACCCGGCGTCGCCGCGTGCCGAGTGGGCGGCGGTGAACGCCGCGCGGCTGCGCGCGGGGGAGCGCATCGGCATCTCCTGGCACGTGGCTTCGGTGCTCGGCACCTGGGGGCTGGAGTCGCCGACCTACTTCGCCTCGCCCGACGACGTGGTGCTCGGCAACGACGTGATGTTCGCGCTGCACCGCGCGCTGCCGGACCGCGTGCGGAGCTACGTGCACGTGAGCCCGAACGCGCCCGCGCACGCGCTGGGCGAGATCGACCGGGGCGTAGCCGCGGGTGCGATTGGGGTGAAGCTGTCGGCCGGCCGCCGCGCCGATGACCCGCTCCTCGACCCGATCGCGGAGCGCGCCGGCGCCGGCGGGCTCCCGGTCCTGCACCACGTCTGGCAGTGGCGCCGCCGCGATTGGCCGATGCAGGAGGCCAGCGACGGCGTGGAGCTCGCACGGCTCGCGGCGCGCCATCCGCGGACCACCTTCATCCTCGCGCACGTCGGCGGGGGCGGGGACTACATGCACACGTACTACGCGGTCGCCGACGTGCCGAACGTCGTCATGGACCTCTCGGGGAGCGGCGTCGATCGCGGCATGCTCGACGCGGCCGTCGCCGCCGTCGGCCCGCGACGCCTTCTCTGGGCGTGCGACGTGACGATCGAGACCGGCCTCGCCAAGCTGCGCGCCCTCGACCACGCGGGGCTCGACGCCGACGCGATCGCGGACATCCGCTGGCGCAACGCGGTGCGGATCTTCCCGCCGGGCAGCTTCGGCGACCTCGCGGTCGGGGGAGGCGCCGCGTGATCCCGGTCGACGTGAACCTCGCGATCGGCCCGTATCCGTTCCGCCACGTCCCGCATCCGGAGCCCGAGGTGCTCGCCCGCGTGCTGGCGCGCGAGGGAGTGGCGCGCGGCTGGGTCGCGCACCTGCCGTCCGCCTTCTGGCGCGACCCGGCGCCCGGCGACGCGGAGCTGTACGCCGCGCTCGCGCCCCACCCGACGCTCGATCCGGTGCCGACCATCCGTCCCGACTGGCCCGGGTGGGAGCGTCGACTCCGCGATGCCGTCGACCGTGGTGCGCCGGCGGTGCGCGCCTATCCGATGATGTGGGGGCTCGGCCCCGGCGACGCGTCGCTCGCGCGGCTCGGCGCCGCCTGCGCCGCCGCGGCGCTCGTCCTGGTGCTCCCCGTGCGCTTCGAGGACCTGCGCCAGCGGCACCCGCTCGACGTGGCGGGCGATCTCTCGCCGGCGCACGTGCGTGCGCTCGCGCGCGGCGGTGCAGCGGCCCCGCACCTGGTCGTCCTCTCGGCCGGGCGCGAGTTCATCGAGGAGACCGCGTGGTCGCTCACCGTCGAGGAGCGCGCGCGGCTCTGGTTCGACTTCTCGTGGGTCTGGGGGCCGCCCGAGGATCACCTCGCGACGCTCTTCCGCACGCTCGGCGCCGATCGGTTCGTGTTCGGCAGCGGCTGGCCGCTGCGGCTGACGCAGAATCCGAGCGCCAACCTCGCGCTGCTCCCGGACGATGTGGGGGATTCGCCCACGATCACCGGCGGCGATGCGATCGTCGCGCGCGCGCGCGGTGCGATCGGTTGACGTACGCGTCCCGTCGCGCGTCAGAGCATGCGATGCGCGTGCGCCGCGTGCGCTCCGTGACCGCCGAACGCCGCGGGCGCGCTTTTCGCGGACGCGCGCCCTCCGACTTTGTCGCGCGTCGCGCGACGTCCGTAAGTGTGCGTACGGGTTCGCCCTTGCTTCACCTGTGGAGCCCGGTCATCTTTCGCGCCGTTTCCCCCTGCCGTCTTGTGAAATCGTTCACAAACGTGAGCGATCGTCTCGGCATTTCCATTCTCCCGCCTAGGTCGCAGCGATGACGAAGAGACGGAAGTGGTCGGTGATCCCGGGCTTTCTCGCCCTGGCCGCCGCCGCCACCGTGCTGTCGGCGTACAGCGGTGCCTCGTCCTCACAGGGACGGGAGCCCGAGCAGCCCGTCGCCTTCCCGCACCCGAAGCACGTGCTGCCGACGGCGCAGGGCGGGCTGGGGATGAACTGCCTGTACTGTCATTACTCGGCTAACAAGTCGCCCGATCCGGGCCTGCCGGCGGTGGGCACCTGCATGGGATGCCATCTGCTCGTGCAGGGCAAGGCCGACAGCTCGAAGCGCGAGATCGCGAAGCTCGCGTCCTACTACAACAAGAAGCTGCCCGTGCCGTGGGTCCGCATCCACAAGGTGCCGGACTACGTGCAGTTCCCGCACATGCGGCACGTGAACGCGGGCGTGACCTGCCAGAGCTGCCACGGGCAGGTGCAGAACATGAACCGCGTGTACCAGGCGTCGTCGCTGAACATGGGGTGGTGCATCAACTGCCACGTGAACGGCTACAACGCGGCCGAGGGTCACCGTCTCGCGGGTGCGCCCGACTCGGTGGTCCAAGCGGCTGCGGCCGTCCCGGCGCGCAAGGCGCGCTACGACTGCGCGGTCTGCCACTACTGATCGCGGAATGCCCCACGCGGAGCCCGGTCTCTCCCGCGCTCCGCGTGCTGTGTTCCACCACTCCCTCCGCGCAGTTCGCGATCTCTCGAATCCCGGAATCGCAGCATGAGCACTGAGACGGGGTCCGCCGGCGTCAAGCGCCGCGACTTCCTCAAGGTCCTCGGCGCCACCGGCGCCGCCACGACGCTCGTCGGATGCACGTCCGAGAACGTCGGTAAGCTCATTCCCTACGTCGTCAGCCCCGACCAGACCGTCCCGCAGGTCTCCAACTACTACGCGACCGTCTGTCGCGAGGGGCTGGAGCCGGTCGGCGTGCTCGCCGAGGTCCGCGACGGTCGCGTCATCAAGCTCGAAGGCAACCCACAGCATCCGGGCAACCGCGGCGCGCTGAGCGCGCGCGGGCAGAGCGCCGTCCAGGGGCTCTACAACCCGGACCGCTATCGCGCGCCGATGGTGCGCCAGGGCGGGAAGCTCGTCGCGACGACGTGGGACAAGGCGCTGGCGCAGCTCAGCCAGCGCATGGGCGAGGCGCGCAGCCGCGGTACCGCCGGCACCGCCGCCTTCATCAATCAGCACGAGCTCGGGAGCTTCCCGGCGTTCCTCGACCAGTGGCTCGCCGCCTTCGGGATGCCGGCGCACCTGGCGTACGACGCCGAGGCCCCGCTCGCGACCATCGCGGCCCACCGGGCGGCGTACGGCACCGCGTGGCCGCGGCTCGACTTCAACGCCGCGCGCCTCGTCGTCTCGTTCGGCGCCGACTTCCTCGACACGTGGGGACAGTCGACCGGCCACCAGATCGACTGGGCCGACGCGCGCGCGAAGCTCGAGGGCGCCCCGCGCATGATCTACGTCGGTCCGCGCCGCTCCCTCACGGGGCTGAACGCGGACGAGTGGATCCCGGCGCGCGCGGGAAGCGAGCTCGCGATCCTCAACATGCTCAACGGGGCCGCGACGGCCGCGCAGGTCGCGCAGCAGTCGGGCGTCGAGCAGGCGGTGCTCGAGCGGCTCGCACAGGAGATCACGGCCGCGGGCTCGGGCCTCCTGGTCCTCGCCGGGAGCACGGACGCCACCGCGCAGGAAGCCGCCACGGCGGCCGCGGCGCTCAACCGCCGCGCGGGCGCGGTCGGCACCACGATCCGCCCCGACCAGGCGATCGGCGGCTTCGATCGGCTCAACTCCTACGCCGACCTGCGCGCGCTCGTCGAGCGCATGAACGCGGGGCAGGTGTCGCTCGCCTTCGTGCGCGGCGCCAACCCGGCGTACGCCACGCCGCGCGCGCTCGGCTTCGCGGCGGCGTTCGCGAAGGTGCCGTTCAAGGTCTCGTTCTCCAGCTACCCCGACGAGACGTCGGAGCTGTGCGACCTGATCCTCCCCGATCACCACCCGCTCGAGTCGTGGGGTGACGCGGAGGCCGGCCCGGGGCTCATCGCCCTGCAGCAGGCGACGATGGAGCCGGTGTTCGACACGCGGCAGACCGCCGACGTGCTCATCGCGCTCGCCCGCGCCGACCAGACGACCGCCGCGCGCTATCCGGTCCGCAGCTACCGGGACTGGCTCATGGCCCGCTCCGGCGGTGCCGCCGCCTGGACCGCCGCGCTCCCGCGCGGCCTCATGAGCGGCTCGGTGCTCGCCTCGACCGCGCCGGCGCGCGGCGCGCTGCAGCTGCGGCCCGCGCAGCCGCTGGCCGCGCCGAGCGGCGACCAGATGACGCTCGTCGTCTATCCGTCGCCCGTGCTCGGCGACGGCCGCGGCGCCAACAAGCCGTGGCTGCAGGAGCTCCCCGATCCGGTGTCGAAGGTCTGCTGGCAGTCGTGGGTCGAGCTGCACCCGTCGACGGCCAAGCGCCTCGGCATCGCGCGCGGCGATCACGTCACGCTCGAGACGCCGGGCGGCAAGTTCACGGCGCCGGCGTACCTCTACCTCGGCGTGCGCCCCGACACGGTCGCCGTCGCGCTCGGACAGGGCCACACGGCGTACGGCCGCTACGCGCGCAACATCGGCGCGAACGCCTGGGCGCTGCTGCCCGGCGGCGAGGACGCCGCGGGTGGGCTCGTGCTCACGGCCGCCACGGCGCGCGTGACGCGCGAGGGCAGTCACTCCGAGCTTGTGACGACCGAGGGCTCCGCGCGCCAGCACGGCCGCGGCATCGGTCAGGCGGTGCTCGTCGGCGAGCTGGGCACGCTCAGCGCGCCGGAGGTCCGCAGCGAGGGCCAGCAGACGGGCGGCGGCGGCTCGGCCACGAGCGGCGACGAGAACGTCGGCGGCATGGCGCCGCAGGGCAACGCCGGCGCCGGCGCGGCCAGCGGAGCCACGAAGGAGACGCAGGGCGAGGCGGCGCACGGCGGCGCGGCGGGCGGCGCGGCCGGCGAGCACGGCTCGTCCGAGGGGCACGGCGCCGGGATCCCGGGCGAGCCGAGCATCGCGTTCCTGCCGGGGCTGCGCTCGCCCGTCGCGAACGACGCGCAGGGCGAGTACGGCGACCCGACGTCGAAGGACAAGGGGATGTACGACCCGAACCATCCCACCGGGATGGCGAAGCGCCGCTGGGCGATGACCATCGACCTCGCGCGCTGCACGGGCTGCTCCGCCTGCGTCACGGCCTGCTACAGCGAGAACAACCTCCCCACCGTCGGCGCGCCGTGGCAGGGCCGCGCGCTCGCGCCGGGCGTGTGGGACGAGCGTCCCGGCGCGAACATCCTCAAGGGGCGCGAGATGAACTGGATCCGCATCGAGCGCTACTTCGAGGGCGCCGAGCACGCGGACAGCGCCTTCGAACCGGACTTCGACACGCGCTTCGTGCCGATGCTCTGCCAGCACTGCGGGAACGCGCCGTGCGAGCCGGTCTGCCCCGTGTACGCGACCTACCACTCGCCGGACGGCCTGAACGTCCAGGTCTACAACCGGTGCGTGGGCACGCGCTACTGCTCGAACAACTGCCCGTACAAGGTCCGCTACTTCAACTGGTTCGGCTACGGCGAGCCCGATCGTCGCCAGTACGCCTGGCCGGAACCGATGCACTGGCAGCTCAACCCGGACGTCACCGTCCGCGGCAAGGGCGTGATGGAGAAGTGCACCTTCTGCGTGCAGCGCATCCGCGAGGCGGAGAACCGCGCGAAGCTCGAGAACCGGGAGGTCCAGCCCGACGAGTTCACGGTGGCGTGCGCGCAGGCCTGCCCGTCGCGCGCGATCACCTTCGGTGACGCGGCCGACCCGAACTGGTCGGTGGCGCAGCTCGCTGTCGATCGCCGGTCCTACCACGTGTTCGCGGAGCTGAACACGTACACGGCCGTCGTCTACCTGAAGAAGGTCAACCATCCGGCGCCCGGCGCGCCGGCCACGGCGTAACGGGAGGATCGCGCAGCAATGGCTACTCTCGCGCGGCCGGATGGGGGGCAGGGCGACGCCTTCCGCCGACCGAACATCGCGTCGGCCGACGTTCAGCTCCCGGCGGTCAGGGACTACGAGCAGGTCGACAACGAGATCATCGCGACAATGCGTCCCACCGGCGGCTGGTTCGCCGGCCTCGGGCTCGCGGTCGTGTGCATGCTCATCGGCGCCTCCGCCTGGGTCTACCAGATCTACTGGGGCCTCGGGCAGGCGGGCTACAACCCGCCCCTCATGTGGGGCGTGTACATCATCACGTTCGTCTTCTGGGTCGGAATCGGCCACGCCGGGACGCTGATCTCGGCCATCCTGTACCTCTTCCGGGCCGGCTTCCGCACGACGATCTACCGCGTGTCGGAGGCGATGACGGTGTTCGCCGTCATGACGGCCGGGCTCTTCCCGATCATCCACATCGGGCGCCCGTGGAAGTTCTACTGGCTGATCCCGTATCCGAACTGGCGCCTCATCTGGCCCAACTTCAAGTCGCCGCTCGTCTGGGACGTCTTCGCCATCTCGACGTACCTCACGATCTCGACGACGTTCCTCTACATCGGTCTCATCCCGGACATCGCGGTGCTCCGCGACCGTGAGACCAACCCGGTCCGCAAGCGGATCTTCTCGATCCTCTCGCTCGGCTGGCGCAACTCGGATCGCGAGTGGCGGCACTTCGCCCGCGCGTACCTGTTCCTCGCGGCCTTCTCGACGCCGCTGGTGCTCTCGGTGCACTCGGTCGTGTCGTTCGACTTCGCCATGGGCCTGACGCCCGGCTGGCACGCGTCGATCTTCCCGCCCTACTTCGTCGCCGGCGCCATCTTCTCGGGCTTCGCGATGGTATGGACGATCGCCATCCCGATGCGCCGCTGGTTCGGCCTGCGCCACTACATCACGCTCAACCACCTCGACGCGACGGCCAAGGTCGTGCTGTTCACGTCGCTCGTGGTCGGCTCGGCGTACCTGATCGAGTTCTTCATCGCCTGGTACTCGGGCGTGCCGGCGGAGATCGAGTACTTCTACAACCGCGTCTTCGGGCAGTGGTGGTGGAGCGCCTGGATCCTGCTGATCTGCAACATGGTGTTCCCGCTCTCGCTCTTCTCGCAGAAGCTGCGGCGCAACACGACCTGGCTCTTCATCCTGTCGATCATCATCAACATCGGCATGTGGTACGAGCGGTTCGTGATCGTGGTGCCGTCGCTGACGCACGAGTTCGAGCCGTGGCAGTGGAGCGGCTACGTGCCCAGCTGGGTCGACATGTCGTTCCTGGTCGGCTCGTTCGGCTGGTTCTTCATGTGGTTCCTGCTCTTCGTGAAGCAGATGCCGGTGTTCGCGCTGGCGGAGATCAAGGAGATCATCCCGCCCAAGCTCCGCGAGACCCACACGCACGACGACCACATCGACGTCACGGGGCGCCACCAGCCGTACGAGCGCAACGTGCCGGGGGAGTTCGCCTGATGCAGGGAGTACTCGCCGCCTTCCGCGAGCTGGACGCCGCGGTGCATGCCATCGAGGAGCTGCGCAGCAAGCGCCTCGGCGACCTGACCGTCTACTCGCCCACGCCGCGCCACGAGTTCGAGGACGCCCTCGGACACCCGCACTCGCACGTCCGCCGGTTCACCCTGGTGGGCGGCCTGCTCGGTGTCACGTTCGGCTACTGGATCGCCATCTGGACCTCCGAGTACTGGCCGCTGGTGGTCGGGGGCAAGGCGATCGCCAGCTGGATCCCGTACACGATCATCGGCTTCGAGGTGATGGTCCTCGTGGGCGCGCTGTCGACGGTGTTCGGCATGTTCTACCTGGCGCGCATCCCGCGGCTGACCATGACGGTCGGCTACGACCCGCGCTTCAGCCACGGCGACTACGGCGTGTTCGTCGCCGCGACGCCCGACAAGTTCTCGTCGGTGGAGGAAGTCCTCCGCCGCCACGGCGCCGCGGAGGTTCGCGGTGAGCGCTAACCCCATCATGTCCTCGCGCATCCGACTGCTGGCGCTCGCCGCGCTGCCCCTGCTGGGCGCCTGCGACTGGTTCACCGAGTTCAAGGCGCAGCCGCGCGTCGAGGCCTGGGAGCCGCTGTCGCAGGAGGACTCCGACACGATCCACGCGCCGCGCGGGCAGCCGCAGTTCGCCGTGCCGGTGACCGGGACGTTCGTCGCGCCCTACCAGGTGTCGTACCTCGGCGCGCCGGCGACGCTCGACTCGATCGCCGCCGCGGTGACGAACCCGACGCCGGTCAGCCCGGCCTCGCTCGCCAACGGGCGCAAGTACTACACGATCAACTGCGCCGTCTGCCATGGCGATCTGGGGCAGGGGAACGGGCCCGCGGTGCAGTACGGGATGGCCGGGATCAGCATCGTCATGGACATGACCCGCAACCGTCCGGACGGCTACATCTACGGCATCATCCGGAACGGGCGCGGCGCGATGCCGACCTACAACCGGATCGAGGAGATGGACCGCTGGGACGTGGTGAACTACGTCCGCGCGCTGCAGGGCCGCGTGCCCAACACCGCCGGCGTCGGCGCCACGGGCTATCCGGGGCAGAACGGCGCCACGGTGCCGGGCTACACCACCACCGCGCCGACGCGGCCCGCGCCCTCGTGGCGCCCCGCGCTCGCCGCGCCGGGCGCGCAGTCCGGGCTCCAGCCGGGCACGCAGCCGCAGCCGGGCAACCAGACGCCGACCGCCGCCGAGGTGCAGGGGCAGGCCCCCGCGCCGGCCGCGGCGAATGACTCGGGTCCGCGGGGCTCGGGCGCCGCGCCCGCGGCGCCCGCCGCGCGGCCGCAGACGCCCCAGCCGAAGGGGGACCGCAAGTGAGCCTGCACGCCGTCCACGTGCCGACCCGCGAGGAGCTGATCCGCGCGGTGTCCAATAAGCCGGTGTCGAAGACGCTGAAGCTGGCGTTCGCGGCGCTCGCCGCGCTCGGCGCGGCCGTGTTCATCTTCGGAGCGCTGCGCGGCGAGGATCGCGCGTGGCTCGCCCTGATGTACAACTGGCTCTTCTTCACGATCATCGCGTCCGCGGGCGTCGCCTTCACGGCCGTCCAGCGCCTGACGACAGCGCGCTGGTCGCGCCCGGTGATCCGCTTCATCGAGGGCTACGTGGCGTGGCTGCCCGTGGCGTTCGTCCTCCTGCTGATCATCCTGTTCTTCAGCGGCGATCACATCTTCACGTGGGCCGGCCGCGAGTCGATCCACACGCCGCAGAAGGCGATCTACCTCGATCCGACGTTCTTCAAGCTGCGCGGCGTCGTCCTGTTCGGCCTGATGACCGCGTTCTACTGCTGGTACGTCTATCGGTCGGTGCGCCTGGACGTCGGCGTCACGCCCGAGGAGAGCACCGCCGGCGGCTGGGCGAAGGGGATCCGCGCCAAGATGCGCGCCGGGTTCGGCGAGGAGCGTCGCGAGCTGCACAGCACGCACTCCATCCTCGGCAAGCTCGCCGTCGTCGTCTGCCTGATGTTCGGCTGGTTCTGGCCGGTCCTGATCTGGGACTACTCGATGACGATCTCGCTCCACTTCCAGCAGACGATGTACGGCTGGCAGGTGTTCATGGGCGGGTTCCTCGTCATGATGATGTCGTTCCAGGCGATGCAGTACTTCTGGCGCCGCCACCTGGGCGCGTACGACATCGTGACCGACTCGCACCTGCACGACGTCGGCAAGCTGTGCTTCGCCTTCACGGCGTTCTGGGGCTACCTGACGTTCAGCCAGTTCCTCGTGATCTGGTACGGCAACATGCCCGAGGAGACGCACTGGCCGCGTCTCCGCCTGATGGACCCGTGGATCGGGCTGTCGACGGCGGTCGTGATCCTGAGCTTCGTGATCCCGTTCTTCACGCTGCTCTCGAAGGCCGCCAAGCTGTACGCCCCCGTGATGATCACGGTCGCGACCTGCAGCGCGCTCGGCATCTGGATCCATCGCTACCTCGAGATCTACCCGTCGGTCTACGGCGAGACGGCGCACCTCCCGTTCGGCATCTGGGAGATCGGCATCGGGCTCGGGATGCTCGGGCTGTGGGGCCTGGTGTACACCGGCTTCATGGACGCCTTCCCGAAGATGCGCGTCTTCCTGATGACGTCGAAGTATCGCGACGAGGTGCAGGTCCCCGTCGATCCGAAGACGATGGAGCCGCTGCCGGCCCACGAGTAGGACGCGCAGCTGCACGAGCGCACACGAGAGAACGGCCCCGCGACCGATGCTGGTCGCGGGGCCGTTCTCTCGTGTATGCCCTGTTCGCGCGTTCGCGGCCGTCAGCGCCGCGTGCGGAGCGCGTCGACCGCGGCGCCCGTCAGCGCGCCGACCGCCGCTCCCACCAGCACGCCCGCCGCCGCCACGAGCCCGATGCCGAGTGCCGCCTGCGCGACGGCCTCGATCGCCGTGCCGCCGGTGCGGAGCGTCAGCAGGGCGCCGCGTGCCGCCCACCACACGCCGGGCAGGGCGCCGAGCGTGGCGCCGATCCCGGCACCGCGCCGGACCGTCGGCGGCACGAGCGACGGGGCCGGCGCCGCATCCGGAACGCCGGAGGCGAACGCACCCGGCGGCGCGCCGCGCTCGCCCCAGCGGCGCAGCGCGCCGCCCATGCGCGTGCGGCGCGCGAGCACGTCGGTCACCGGGATCGCGAGCAGCGACAGGAAGAACCACGCGCTCCGGAGCGCGAGCACGGCCAGCGCGAACAGGATGAAGCCGATGATCCCGTACGAGATCCAGTCGACGAACGTGGTGCCGCCTTCCATGTGCGTGCGGGAGTGAGGGAGATCAGCTGGCGGCCGCGTCCAGGCGCGCGGCGGCGGCCGTCCGGGAGCGCCGCTCGAGCAGCGCCAGCAGGGGCGCGGTCATCACCGTCGTGGCGAGCGCCATGAGCACCATCATCGCGTAGAGCGTCGGCGAGATGGCGCCGACGTCGAGCCCGATCGAGAGGATCACGAGCTCCATGAGCCCGCGCGTGTTCATGAGGATCCCGAGGCCGAGCGCCTCGTCCCACGGCAGGCCGGCGAGGCGCGCCGCGACCGACGACCCGCCCAGCTTGCCCGCGACGGCGACGAGCATCAGCAGTCCCCAGATCGCCCAGAGCGCGGCGCCGTCGATCAGCGCCACCGACGCGCGCAGCCCCGCGTAGGCGAAGAAGGCGGGGAGCAGCACGGTCACTACCAGCTCCTCCATGCGCTCGGCGAGCGCCGCGGCCACGCCCGCGTCGCGCGGGACCAGCGTGCCGGTGAGGAACGCACCGAACAGCGCGTGCACGCCCGCGTGCTCGGTGGCGAGGGCCATGGTCAGCGCCAGCAGCACGACCAGCGCGACCTGCTCGGTGCCGACCTGCGCCCCACGACGCAGCAGCCAGCGGCGCAGCAGCGGACGGAGCGCGACCGCGGTCGCGACGACGAGCGCGGTGAGCCCCACGGTCTGCAGCATCGCGCCCGTGGCGTCGGCGGCGGCGCCGGCACGCGCGACGGCCACCACGCCGGCGAGGATGATCCAGGCGGACACGTCGTCGACGGCCGCCGCGGCGAGCGCGAGACTGCCCAGCCGCGTGCCGGTGAGGCGCCGCTCCTCGAGGATGCGCGCCAGCACCGGGAAGGCCGTCACGCTCATCGACGCGCCGAGGAAGAGTGCGAACGCGAGCGGGGAGACGTGAGCGCCGGCCAGCTCGCGCGGGAGGAGCGGCGCGATCGCGGCGCCGAGCGCGAACGGGACCGCGATCGACGCATGGCTCGTCGCGACGGCCGCCCCGGCGCGCAGCCGCAGGACGGTCAGGTCGAGCCGAAGCCCGACCACGAGCAGGAAGAGCAGCACGCCGAGCTGCGCGACCGCCGCGAGCGGCGGCATGCTCTCGGCGGGGAAGATCCGTCCGCTGAGCGCTGGCGCCACCGCGCCGAACACTGAGGGGCCGAGCGCGAGCCCCGCCACCATCTCGCCGATGACGCGCGGCTGCCCTACGCGGCGCGCCAGCCAGCCGCAGGAGCGGGCGGCGGCGAGCACGACGACGAGTTGAAGGAGCAGGCGGGCGAGGTCCAGCATCGGACGGGGAGGGGGACGGGGCGGGGTACGCCCAATCTAGCCGCCCAGACCGCCGGCGCCGGTGACCTGCGTTGCCGAGGTGCGGTGTGGACCGGCGAGTCTCGGACGCGGCGCGCCGTACGCTCCCGCGGCGTCGCCTCGCGCAGTATCTTCCGCGACGAGGGGCGTTAGCTCAGCTGGGAGAGCACCTGCTTTGCAAGCAGGGGGTCATCGGTTCGAGCCCGATACGCTCCATCGCCTGGTACCAGCACGATCCCGGGGTCAAGTCGTTGAAGTGAAAGTGTTAAGAGGGTCAGTTCGAGACGAAGTGAGGGCCAACGGTACCAGCACCGTTGGCCCTCGCTTTCCTCATGGGACCACTTCTGGGACTACTTGCGCCCGTTCGCGTGCTCGTCAGCTCGCGACGCGGGTCCGCTCGGAAGGATCGGCGGCGATGGGCACCGCCGAGAGGCCGACGAGACGCCGCGCTTCCTGTCGCACTCCGAGCGACTCCTGGAGGAGGGTGGGGTCCTCCGGGTTCATGTAGACGTCCTCGCGCGTCCCGGACGCGAGTCCGTGGGAGCTGACCAGGTTCTTCGCCGCGCGCTCCGCCGGCACCTGGCGCGTGACGTCGGTGAAGATGCGGCGGAGACCGTACCACCCGCGCCCGGGCTGGTGGCGCACCCCGGCAACCTCCTCCTCGAGGACCTTCCACATGGTCCGCAGCCCCGACGCGGTGAGCGACTTCACGTTCGCGCGGGGTCGGGCCACCCCGTCCGCCCGCAGGCTCTTCGACGGGAACAGCGGGTAGTCGGCGACCTGTCCGGTGACGAACGCCGCCTCGTACTCGCGCAGGTAGCCGGAGAGCGACGCGTCGAGCACGGCGCGCTGCCGCTCCGTGAGCGCCACCGTGGTCCCCGGCTTCTTCTTGTTGCCGGCGATCCGAACGATCCCGTGCGGCGCGTGCGGATGACGCGTGAGGTCCACGTCGCGGCGACGCGCGCGAACGACCTGGCCGCCCCGCAGCTCGGCGCCGAGCTCGATGAGCAGGCGCATGCGCGGGTCCACGCGCGCGTCGTCGACCGCGCCCAGGATCTTGCCGGCCTCCTCGCGCGTGTGGCGGAGCGCGGCGGGTGTCGGCACCGGCTGGCCGCGGAGCGCCTCCCACTGGTTCCGCAGCTCGGCCTCCCACTTCTCGGGCGGCGTCGCGGCGCCGGCAGGGATGAGCTTCCGGTTCCGCAGCCACTGCATGGCGACGCTGAGGGCCGACGTGACGCGCACCGTGGTACGGAAGCCTGAGACGTCGGTGTCCTTGAAGGTCTCGGCGAGCTGCCGCCAGAGCGCCTCGTACTCGAGAACACCGACATGGGCGAGCACAGTGTCCGGCCCGAGGCAGCGTTCGGCGAGGCGCAGCTTCGAGACCCACTCGTTCCGCCGCTCCGTCGACCGCTGGCCGTCGGCCAGCTTCAGCTTGCCCATGCGGGGGTCGACGACGATGTCGATTCCCTGGCGGACGGTGCGCCGCGCGGCCAGCTCCGCCGGCGTGAGCGGCTGTTCCGCGACAGCGGGGGCGGGCGACGATCCGACGGCTGACGACGGCGTGCCCGTCGAAGCCGCCGGAGCGGCGGCGGCGGCTCTCACGAGGCGGCGCACCATCAGGATGTCAGGGTTCTGCTCCGGGTTCTTCCCGTCGCGCACGGCCTCGTAGACCTTCTCGACCTGCGTCTTCGCCTTGGCCTCGAGATCGCGGTCCTTCTTCCCCTTGTCGTTGCGGACGGTCACGCTGTCGTCCAGCGTGATCCACTTCTTCTTCCCGCTCGTCGGATCGGTGTACCGGACGCGGATCGTCTGGTCGGTGAGCGAGCGTTCGGTGCCGAACACCGAGAGCCCACGCCGCCCGGCCGAGTGGGACCAGAGGTCCGGATGCTTCTTCTTCGACTCCTTCCCGTCGGCCGCGCGGCGGCGCTGCTGCGCGGTGCTCACGCCGCCCTCCGCGCCTTCAGCGCGTTGCGGTTGATGAGGCTCATCACGGACGACTTGTAGATGGCGTACGGGCCGCTGTCGCCGGCGCGCTCGTAGCGGAGGACGCCGGACTCGCAGAGCTGGCGGACGCGCGACGGGCTGCGGTGGATCATCTCCGCGACCTGGTCGGTCGAGAGCAGGTCGTCCTTCGTCGCGGCAGCTTCGAGCGCGGCGCGGAGGCGCGCCTCACGCTTCGTGAGCCAGCGGCACCACGCGCCCTCGGCGTCGTTGTCGCGGACCAACGTGAGCTCGGCGACGAGGGCCTCGTACTCGGCGAGGATCGGCTGGGAGGAGACCAGCGTCGGGATGTCGACCGAGAGGCCGGCCGAGGGGGAGGGGACGGACTGGGTGGGGAGCATCGGTGCGGCGGGGGTTGGGCGGGGGAGGAGCTGGAGGGCAGGGTGCCCGGGACTCGGGTCGCGGCTCTCGCCATCGACTTGTCGCGAGGCTACGGATTCGGTTCTGGCCGGGCCGATCCCAGCGTCCGAGGTGCGTCGACTCTCGGTATTCGCGACGCCGGGGGCGGTCCGGTCTGGGCCGGGGGCGGGGACGTCGTCGCGGTGTTGATCGCCATGCGAAAACCCTGTCCATCCGGGGCGTCGCGCGCCGAGCAGGGGCGCCTCACGGCCGGCGGCCGTCGGCCGGACGCGGAGGGGAGGGAGTGAGCGCCATCGGAGATGAGACGCGCGCGCGGATGTGGCTCAGCGGCGCCGCGCGCCAGATCCAGGGGTCGCGAAAGCCCCCGCTCGCCACGCTCTTGCGCCCAACCCTCCGGCGCGCCATCGTGAAGGAGTTCCTTCCTTGCGGAAGGAACTCCTTCCTTCGCTCATGCGACCAGCGCCTGCCAGCGCCACCCTCCAGCCGCTCGACCTCCTGCTCGGCACGCCCGCGCTGGTCCGCGTCGCGCGCGTTCTGACGAGCCACGGGGGCGCGCTCGCCATCCCCGACCTCGCCCGGCGCGCCCGGCTGGCCCTGCCAAGCACCCGCGAGGCCGTCCGGCGGCTCGCTGACGTCGCGTTCGTGGAGATCATCGGCGCCGGGCGGAGCAGCATCTGCGCGATCCGCCCCGAGCACCCGATGGCGGCCGCCGTGGCGGCGCTCTTCGCCGCGGAGCGCGCGCAGGCCGACGCCCTGCTCGACGGGCTCCGGGAGGCGGCGGCGAGCCTCCACCCGGCGCCGGTCGCGTTCTGGCTCTACGGCTCCGTCGCGCGCGGCGAGGACGGTCCGACGAGCGACATCGACTTGGCGGTCGTGACAGCCGGCGACGACGCGACCGCGTTGTCGGAGGCGCTCCGCGAGGCGCTCGCCAGTTCGGTGCCGCTGCACGCAGACAGGATGTCCGTCATTGGCTTCACGGTGACCGACGCCGCGCGCCTCGCCCGCGACGGCGCGCCCATCTGGGGCGAGCTCGCGCGCGAGGCCGTGGTGCTGGCCGGTGAGTCTCCCGCCGACGTGCTGGAGCGCGCGGGGACGCCGGCGGAGACGCGCCCGTGACGCCACGCGGCACGTGGCGCCCTGTGCATGACCGCTCGGAATGGACCGGGCGGCGCGATGCCGGCCGTGCGAACCTCAAGACCGCCCGCAACGCCCTCGCCGTCGCGGATGCGGGCGATGACGGGCGGCTGATCGTGCAGGGGGCGATCCTCGCCGTGATTGCGTTCGCCGACGCGCTGACGATCAAGGCCGCCGGCGTGCGGAACGCCGACGACCACGCCCGCCTCGTCGAGACGCTCCGCTACGCGCTCGGACAGCGCATCCCGCAGCAGGAGCTGACCCGCGTGACGCGGCTTCTACGGCTCAAGGACGACTCCGCGTACGGCCACCGCGCCATGAGCCTCGCCGACGCGGCCGGCGCACTCGAGAAGGCCGACGCCTTCGCCCAGTGGACCGAGGCCGAGCTGCTGCGCGTCTGACCCCGCCACGGGTGCCGGTGCCGGGACGTAGCTTGAGCCGCCCCGCCCGCCGTCGCCCTCCACGAACCACACCACGAAGTCCGTGCCCACTCTCGACTGGATCGGCAAGCGCGCCGTCCTCAATCACCACCGTGAGATCCCGTTCCATCTGCTGAGCACCGACGAGCAGCTCTCGGCGGGGGACGCGGGGGCGGGCAACCTGGTTGTGCAAGGCGACAACCTGCTCGCGCTCAAGGCACTGCTGCCCTACTACGCGCAGCAGGTCAAGCTGATCTACATCGACCCGCCGTACAACACGGGAAACGAGGGCTGGATCTACAACGACGCGGTGAACAGCCCCGAGATGCGCGACTGGCTTGGGAAGGTGGTGGGCTCCGAGGCTGAGGATCTCAGCCGGCATGACAAGTGGCTCTGCATGATGTACCCGCGCCTCCAACTCCTGAGGGATTTCCTTCGCGAAGACGGGGCCATCTTCGTCAGCATCGACGACGACGAGGCTGCGCGCCTGAAGCTGCTCATGGACGAGATCTTCGGGCCGCGGAACTTCGTCGCCAACATCGTCTGGCAGAAGTCGTACACGCCGAACCAGACGGCGAAGTTCATTTCGGACAACCACGACCACATCCTGGTGTACGCGCGTCGCGCGGAGCGCTTCTCCCTCGGGAAGATCAAGCGCACGGCTGACCAGGAGGCCAAGTTCAAGAACCCCGACGGTGATCCGCGCGGCGCATGGAAGGCGGAGAACCTCTCGGCGGGCAAGTTCTACGCGGCGGGGCAGTTCACGATCACCGGACCGAGCGGCAAGGAGTTCCGTCCGCCCGCCGGGAGGTACTGGCGCTGCAACGAAGCCCAGTACGAGGCATGGCTCGCCGACGGTCGAATCACCTTCGGGCGAGACGGGAGCGGACGCCCCATGCTCAAGAAGTTCCTCAACGAGATGACCTCTGGCCTCACCGCAAGCACGTGGTGGCAACACGAGGAGGTTGGCACGAACAAGGAGGCAAGCCTCGAGCTCAAGCGGATCTTCGGGGGCCAATCAGCGTTCCCAACTCCCAAGCCGGTTCGGCTTCTCCGCCGGATCATCGACATCGCCTCGGATAGCGACTCGATCATCTTGGACTCGTTCGCCGGGAGCGGAACGACTGGGCATGCGGTGCTCGCCGCCAACGCAGCCGACGGCGGCAACCGCCGCTTCGTTCTCGTCGAGCGGGAAGCTCATATCGCCCGTGACGTGACGCGTGAGCGACTGCACCGCGTCATCGCGGGCATCGGAGGCGATGGTCAGACCCCGGCGCAAGCTGAGGCGGCCCTCGGTGGTGGGTTCCAGTTCTGCGAGCTCGGGGAGCCGCTCTTCGACGAGAGCGGCGCGATCCGAGAAGGCGTGAGCTTCGCGGACCTGGCACGCCACGTCTTTTTCACGGAGACTGGCCTCCCGCTCCCGCAGGGAGCGGACGGCAAGTCGCCGCTGCTCGGCGTGCATGATGGCCGCGCGATCTATCTGCTGTACAACGGCATCCTTGGCGACCGCCGACCGGAAGGAGGTAACGTCGTGACGGCCTCGGTGCTCGCCACGCTGCCTCAGCAGGAAGGGAGGAAGGTGATCTACGCCGAGGGCTGCCGCCTCGGCGCGGCCCGGCTTGAGCGCGAGCGCATCGTGTTCAAGCAGACGCCCTACGACGTGAGGGTCGGCTGATGACGCTCACCTTGCGTGCCTACCAGACGCGCACGCTCGACGCGCTCGAGGCGTACTTCGACGAGGCGGTCACGCTCGGCGCGAAGCGGGCGTTCGTCGTGCTCACCGAACGGCCGTACCGAAGCGTCCCACAGCTCCCTGACCTGCCGTACGTCTGCCTCCGCATCCCGACGGGCGGCGGCAAGACGATCATGGCGGCGCACGCCGTCGGCATCGCCGCGAAGCGGTGGGTGCAGCATGACCGCGTTGTGTGCCTGTGGCTCGTCCCGTCCAACGCCATCCGGGAGCAGACGCTCGCCCGCCTTCGGGACCCGGCCGATCCGTACCGGCAGGCGCTCGCGGGGCGCTTCACCGGGCCGGTGACGGTCCTCGACCTGGCCGAGGCGCTCTACGTCCAGCGCGGCACCCTCGACGGCGAGACCGTGGTGATCGTCTCGACGCTCGCCGCCCTGCGCGTCACCGACACGGAGGGGCGCAAGGTCTACGAGGCGAACGGCGCGCTCGAGCACCACCTCGACGCGCTCCCACCGGAGGTGCTCGCGACGCTCGAGCGACGGGAGGGCGGCGGCCCGCCCGTCGAGTCGCTCGCGAACGTGCTGCGGCTACGGCGGCCCGTGATCATCATGGACGAAGCGCACAACGCCCGGACGACGCTCTCGTTCGACACGCTCGCGCGATTCGCGCCGAGCGCCATCATCGAGTTCACCGCGACGCCGACGACGCGGAACGCCCCTGAGGCCGGCTTCTTCCCGTCGAACGTGCTGGCGCACGTGTCGGCCGCGGAGCTGAAGGCCGAGGAGATGATCAAGCTCCCCGTCACGCTCTGGACGCACGGCTCGTGGACCGACGCTGTCACCGACGCGCTGGCGAAGCAACGGGAACTCGAGGCGGTCGCCGCGCGCGAGCAGGCGGCGAGCGGGGAGCGCATCCGGCCCATCGTCCTGTTCCAGGCGCAGGCACGCCGCGAGGGGGCGGCGACCATCACGCCGGAGGTGCTCAAGCAGTCGCTCGTCGACGACCACCACGTCCCCGCGGAGCACATCGCCATCGAGACGGGAAGCACGCGCGAGCTCGAACGCGTCGACCTGAGTGACCCGACCTGCCCCATTCGCCACGTGATCACCGTGCAGGCGCTGCGCGAGGGCTGGGACTGTCCCACGGCCTACATCCTCTGCTCAGTCGCCGAGCAGGCGTCGGCGCGCGCCGTGGAGCAGCTCCTCGGCCGCGTGCTCCGGATGCCGCGCGCGCGCCGAAAGCACGAGGCGGCGCTGAACCAGGCGTACGCCTACGTCGTCTCCGACAGCTTCGCGTCGGCGGCGCAGGGGCTCAAGGACGCCCTCGTGGAGGCGGGCTTCGAGCGCCTCGACACGGAGGCGATGGTCGAGGAGGGCCGAGGTACCGGCGCGCAGCCGTCACTGTTCTACGCAACGCCGGCCGCCCCGGTCGCGCGCGTCGTCAGCGAGGCACCGGCATCCGAGCGTCTCGCCGAGCTGGAGTCGGGACTTCGCGAGGTCGTGCGGATCACGACCGCGAGCCCGACCGAGACGCGCGTTGAGGTGAGCGGGCCGCTGAGTGACGATGCCGCGGAGCGGCTCGCCGAGTGCTTCACCTCACCGGAGGCGCGCGCCACCGTGCGCGCGCTCGCGCGGGACTCGCGCGGGGGCACCGCCGGCGCGCCCGCCGCGTGGCCGGCCGGCAGCAACGGCGGGTCCGGCGGCGGCGCGCCGGCGCCGTCCGTCCCGGCGCTCCGGATCCCGCAGCTCGCGATCCGGGGCGCGCAGGGGACGCTCGAGCTCTTCGAGGAGAGCCACTTCCTCGAGGAAGGGTGGCGCCTCGCCGCGTGCGACGCGACGCTCACGGAGGCGGAGTTCCCGCTCACGGTCCGCGCGGGGCAGGCGGGCGAGGTGGACGTCACGACGGCCGGGCGGCTCGAGATCAGCTTCCGCGACGCCGTGTCGAACCAGCTCACCCTGGTCGAGGGGGAGCCCGGGTGGACGGTCGCGTCGCTGGCCGTCTGGTTGGACGCGCACATCCCGCATCCGGACCTGACGCACTCGGACGCGCGGCTATTCGTCAACAACGTGCTCGCAGGGCTGATCGACCGCACGGGCGTCACGCTCGACCAGCTCGCGCGCGAGAAGTTCCGCCTCCGAAAGGCGGTGGAGGCGAAGATCGCCGGCTACCGCGCCGCGCAACGGCGACGCGCGATTCAGCGTGCGCTGTTCGACGGCGCGGCGGGCGCGGTAGTCGTGGAGCCGGAGCTGGCGATCAGCTTCGACGACACCGCCGGGTACTCGCCGAACTGGTTCTACGACGGCGCGATCCGCTTCCGCCGGCACGTGTTCACCCACGTCGGCGAGCTGCCCGACAGTGGGGAAGAGCACGACTGCGCGGTCTACCTGGACAATCACCCGCTCGTGACGCGCTGGGTGCGGAACATCGCCAACCGGCCGCGCCAGTCGTTCTGGTTGCAGACGGCGACCGACCGGTTCTACCCGGACTTCGTCGGCCAAATCGCCGACGGGCGCGCGTTCGCGGTCGAGTACAAGGGCGAACACCTCTGGTCGAACGACGACAGCCGAGAGAAGCGGGCGGTCGGTGACTTGTGGGCGTCGGCGAGCGGCGGGGCATGCGTGTTCGTCATGCCCAAGGGGCCGGACTGGCGGGCCATTGACGCGGCGTTCCGGATGGGAGCGGCGGCCGCGGACTGAGGAGAAGTGGATGCAGAGACGGGGCGGTGCACTGAATGCGCCGCCCCGTCGTCGTTCACGCCAGCGGCCCGGCGACGGTCGCCGCGCGCGAATCCTGAAGCGTACGCGGACCGCGCGAGATCCGCACGCGCCGGCGTGTCCGAGGCGTCTCCGGCTCCGCTACGTGGCGGGTTTTCCAGGGTCCTCGTACCCTGGGCTGCGTCGACGCTTGCTGGCGCCGACGAGGAGCCGCCTCGCGCGGCCGCATGACCGCCTCCCACCATCGGACACCGGAGCCCCGCACGCATGACCCAGCATCTGTTCGCGCCGCAGTACCGTCTCGCGACCGTAGACGCGATCACGACCCTGACCTGCGCCGGCTGGGACGGCGCGCTTGAGCTGATTCCGCGCGAGCACATCGCCGCCCACCTCGCCGCTCACCACGGCGAACGGGTAGGCGCGTACCTCCTCGGCGGCGACGACCGGAACGAGCCGTTCGTGTACGCCGGCAGCGGCTACCTCGCCGGTCGCCTGACGCGGCACCTCGCCGACGTGCGGAAGGGGTGCTTCAACTACGCCATCATCTGCTACGCACCGTCGGGCTGGCTCACCAACGCGCGCGCCGCGCACGTGGAGGCGCGCTTGTACCGCACGATCTGCAGCGTGGGGCAGGTGCGCGTGCTCAACCAGCTCTCGCCGTCGGAGCCGCGCCTCGACGGCCCCGGGGACGTGGCCGCGCTGGCCTTCTGGTGCGGCATCGCGCTCGAGGGCATCAAGCTGCTCGGCGCCGGGCTGCTCGTCGAGCGGCTGCCCGCCGTGTACGCGCCACTGCGCCCGTCGTGCGCGTGTGGCGAACGCGAGGACGTCTTTCGGCTCGCCTCCTCGTACGAGGCGTTCCTCGTCGTCCGCGGCGACGCGCTCCACATCCGCGCCGGCTCCCTCGGCCGCTCGCAGGAAGGCGAGCGATGGGCGGCCGAGCGGGGGACGGGGTGGGCGCGGCGGCGGGAGCTCCTCGACGCCGGCGTCCTGCGGCCGCTCAGCGACGGCGAGCACGTGGTCGCCATGCAGGACATCCCGGTCACCTCTCCATCGCAGGCGAGCTGCATCCTGACGTGCCAGGAGACGAGCGGACAGACCGGGTTCCGGCATGTTAGCACGGCGCAGACGTTCGCGGAGTTCTACGCGCACCGGCAGCGCCCCGCGGCCTGAGTCGTCGCGGGTGGGGGGCGGCACGCGGACCGCCGGCCAGGCACCCCCAGAGATCGGGGCGCCGGGCCGGCGGTCGGAGCGCCCCATGCGGCTGGTCGCGTATGCCGCGAGGCGGCGCAGCGCCGGCTGCCGCCTGGTGTCTCCGTCAGACGATCTGCGGGCGCTACTGCGGCCGGCCGCGGTAGCGGGTCCAGTCGTACCCGCCGTCGCGCCGGAGATACTCGTCCATCGGCACAGACTCCGCCGGGGCCGTGGTGATCGTCCGGACGCAGTTCGTGCCGCGGAAGACGATCTCGACCGCATGATCACGCGAGTCCGCGCCAGGATTCGCCGCGAGGAAGTCGGTGTACTGCTGCATCGACGTCTTCGCGGTGCGGTACGCGACGCCCGTCGTCGGCGAGACGTAGCGGCGGGACAGGTAGAGCACGACCGTGCCGTCGCCCCGGGGGCGGGCGCCGACGATGAAGGCGTGGTGGGTGCGGTCGGAGACGCTCGTGAGGGAGAGGTGGGGCGACATGAAGAGTCGGGACGGGGTCGACCACCCGGAGGGCCCGGGGGCTCCCCGAGCCTACGGGGAGCCACGCCGGCGCGCCGCCGGCGGCGCGGAGCATCTCGATCTCACCGGAGATCAGACGGTCCGTAGTACCGCGGCACGCTATGCCGCCGGCACCGGCTGGTCGCAGTGCCGGCAGAGGCACGCCTTTCGGGTGACGCGACGGCGGCAGTGGGGGCACGGACGGCCGCGCGGGGGCGCGCCCTTGGCCGCGTAGATGCCCAGCCGCTCGGTGCGCTCGCGCATCCTCACCTCGGCGCTGCGGCGCAGGTTCCGGATGAAGGCCAGCGCCTTGGTCCGGTCCATGTCAGCCCGGCCGCCGGCGCCGGCAGCGTAGTCGAGGGCCGTTCGCACGGCGGGGTCCTCGAGGATGTTGAAGAACTTCGACTTACCGATCCCGGCGAGGTCCTCGAACTCGGCGCGGGTCATACGGGCACGGGGGCGGGGCATCGTTCAGCGGGTAGAGCCCTTCCGGGCGACGCCGGGGCAGGCCGCGGCAGGTTCGCCGTGGTTCGCTCCGGTGTCGTGAGGAGACCAGCCCCGCGGAGCCGCCGGCAAGTGCGTGGTCAGGCGGCGGCCGCCATCCGCCCCTGGGCGCGGCGACGGCGGGGATCGTCGAGCACCGCGATCCGGTCCAGCCACGCGAGCGCCCGCTCCGGCGCATGCGGATCGAACTGCGCCCAGAACTGGGGCCACCGGGCATCGTCGCCGTCCTTGAGCTTGTAGATGCGATCCACGACCTGGTCGAACCAGCGGAGCCCCTCGGGGTTCTCGAGATGTTTCCGCTCCTTCGCCCACTTCGAGAGCTTGTTGTAGTACCGGCGCAGCGTGGCCTCGACGTCGTTCGTGCGATCCTCGGCCTCGGCCCAGTCGCCGCGGACTCCGCCCAGATACGTCGCGGCGGCGAGGCGGCCGATGTGGCCGCTGAAGATGCCGCGGTAGTTCTCGGTCAGCGCCTCCGACTCCCACGGCGGCAGGTCGCGCCCCAGCAGCTCGACGCACATGCGGTAGATCGCGAAGCCGTAGGTGTTCGAGAGGACGTCCCCGGAGATGTTGCCGCACCAGACGGGGAGCGGTGGGACCACTACGGCGCCGGCGGCGAGTGCGGTGGCCCGCGCCGCGATCTCCGTCAGGTACTCCTCGCGCTGCGCGGCCGAGGGGCGAGGGGTGGGGAAGACGGCGAAACGGTCGTGCGCCGGGTCGAAGGCGTGGACGTCGGCGAGGAGGCCGGCCGTGACGAGAACACGTGGGCGGGCGATGGTCCAGAACTCGAAGAACAGGCGGTGGTCGACGACCCCGGGCGCGACCCGACGGTCGCGGGTGTTGGCCTCTCCATCCGCGTCGTCCTCCTTCTTCTTCAGCGCGACCGAGTCGTGGTCGAGCGCGCTGAACGCGGTCCGGATCGCCGAGAAGCCGATCCAGCGGCCGTGCGGCCCGATGACCGGGGTCACCTTGACGTGCACGTTCGCCTTGCTGCCACTGTAGTTCTTGATGCGGAGGCAGTCGTCGGTCAGGAGCGCGGTGATGGCGTACTCGTAGAGCGCTTCGCAGTAGCGGCTGAGCAGCTCCTGGCTCTCGCGCGACTCGAGGTGCCCGATCCGAGCCTGCCGCTCCAGCACCTGTCGACGCAGCTCGTAGCAGCGGCGTGCCAGCCACGGGACGCCCATGCAGACGATCTGCGGCCAGGTGATCGGCAGCAGCGCCTTGGGCTTCCGACCCGTCAGCTTTCGCGGGGCGTTGTACTCCTCGATGTGCTCCTTCGTCGCGTCGTAGTCGGCTTGGGCCTGTGCCCACATCTCGGGCTTCCTCTTCTGCAGCGTGTCGCCGAAGAAGCGCCTCGTGACGGTGAAGGCCAAGTCGATGTTTCCCCGGATCGAGTCCGTGTACACGGGAACCCGGTCCTTCTCGAACGCGGAGTTGGCGAGCTTGAGGTGGGACACCGTGTAGCTGCGTGCGGCGCTGTCCTCGAGAACGCGCCGCATCAGCGAGCGCTGCTCCGTGTCGTCGCTGATGTCCACCCCGATCTCCGCGAGCTGGTCTTGCAGGTTCGCGTCGGCCAGCATCCGCACGGTATGGGTCTTCGTCCAGAGGTCGAGCCACGTCACCCGCGCCGGCTCCTCCCCAAGACGGATGAGCGAGGCGACGAGCCACGACGCCATATCGCGCATGCTGTCCGCCCACGCCGTGGAGAGGCCGTCCACCAGCGCCTTTTCGATCACGGTCTCGAGCGGGCCGGCGAGCCTCGGGGCGAGGTACGGGAGCATGTCGGCGGCGGTCGCGCTCACGATGTCGCCCGAGTACCCTGCTGCCCGCAGGCGGGCCGGAAAATCTTCAAGGGAGGTGATCCCTACGCCGCGACGGTTCACGAGCTCCCACGCCATCGCGTACGACTCGCCCGCGAGTTCCACCGCCCGACGCCACGCGTTGAGCGCGTAGTTCGTGTCCTTGCGCGTCCAGCCGGCCCGCTCGCCCCACCTCATGATCGTCTCGAAGTCGTCGGGTACCCGGTTGGGGTCCCCGGCGCCGGAGAGCATCGCGAGCTCCACGAACTTGAGGAACCCCCGCCGCAGTGAGCGCCGCTTCTTCATGTTGACCCGCGCGAAGCCGTCGATGACGTCGAAGAGTGCCTGGTACGGTGCAGGCACCCGCGTGCGCTCGACGGGCTGCTTGTCCCGCACCACGTCGCGGCCGAGAACGACCGACACGAAGAGGCGCACGTTGCTCTCGACCTTACCGGCTGCCTTCTGGTCGTCCGAGTCGTCTTCGAGCGCCGCCAACCGGCCATGCGCCGGGAGGGACACGAGGTAGGGCGTGAGGTCCGTCGCCTCGAGGACCGCGTCGGGGATCGCCCGGTCGCCGTGGATGCTTCGGAGCGCGTGCGCCACGGCCTTCCGCACGTTGCTCAGGATCGGGGCGCGACGGCTCGTCTTGAGCGAGCCGCGCTTCCCCGTCTTCCTGTTCGGGATCTCGCTGGCGCGGCTCGCGGCGTCGAACTTCGCGATGGCGTTGGGCAGGGTGAGGCTCACGGGGGCGTTACGATGGAGGGGGTGTGTCGAGGGAGCTTGGAGAGGTGTCGGAGCGCGCTCCGAAGCCGGCGCGATTGCGATTCGCGGCATGTCCGCGGTGGTTCGCAGAGGTTGGAGCGCCCGCAAGTCGATGCGTTTTCCAGCGGTCGCCTCGGCGTTTCCGAACAGAGGCCCAAGCCGCTGGCCGGAGGGAAACGGTGTCCGCGCAGGTTCGCGGTGGTTCATCTCCGTACCGGGAAAGCACTTGCGGCGGGTAGCCTGAGCGACCGCTGCGTGCACATCCGACGGGGGCCAATCGTAAGGTCAGAACCCTGAGTCATTCGCCGGACGCGCTCCTCCAGTCCTACCGTCCCCGGAAGGCAGGAGGCAAACGACCAGTCGGACGCGCCCGGGATTGGCGCGCGACTGAAGGCGCCGGCACGCTCGGGCCATGACCAACGATCCCGCTGCTGCCGCCGACCAAGGCGCCGTGCACGACGTCCGCGCCATTCCCCACGACCTCGGCGCGCTGCTGGCGACGGCCGAGCTTCAAGAGCTGATCGCGATGACGGCCCGCCACCGTGTAGCGCGAACGGCTGATGAGCCCAGCCCCTCGGAACCCGAACCGGGTGAGACCTCGCCCACACCGCCCGCCACGGCCGAGAGAGGGCCGCACGTGAGCGCCACCTCGAACCAAGGCGCACCCGCTGCCGCGGCAAAGGAGGCTGTCGCGGGCGAGGCGGTGGTGTACGTCGTCGGCGAAATCGACGTGACCAGTCCCGGGGTACGGCCGCTCGGCGCGTTTCGATCCCGCGAGGCGGCCGAGCGGTGGGCCACCGAATGGGCACACGGCGAGGTCGCTGCTGGCCGACTCGCTCCTGGGCACGACACGACCGAGGTTCGCGCCGTGCCGCTCGACCCGGCTGTCCCAACGAACGGACCGGTAGAAGCCCTGCCACACAGGGCGGGCGCCGATTCCGCTCCGCTGGTGAACAACCGGCCGGACCTGCTGGACGAGGACGCGGTGCCGCTCGATGGTCTCACCACCCCGGAGCGTTCGGAGGTGCTCGAGCGACTCGCGCACGACGTCCTCGGGGACTACGCCGTGGGGTGGTGGGGCGCCGCCTCACCGGACACCTGGGACGTGGCCCCGCGAGCTCTGCTCTCGTCGGACGCGGGCGCACGCCGCGTGCGGATGGTGCTGCTGGACATCCTGCGCGGCATGCACGGTATCGTCGGCTGAGGCGGCCCGCCCCACGCCTTCGAGAGGCGGGACAAGTTCACGAGCACGAGCCAAAGGTGTCGCGGCGAAATCCGGGCGCAAACGCCAGTAGCCGGGAGGCCGTACTGCCATCACGGTCCGGGCATCGCTCCTGTGGGCGGCACGTGGCTCCCCACGGGGCGATCACGCGGACCTTGCCCGCGACCTTGGCCTTGACGCCGAGCGCGCGGTGGCGTTCTTCACGGCCCCGGAGGAGCGCGCGGTAGCGTTCTTCATCAGCCCGGAAGGGCAGGCGGCGGCCCGGGACCTCCAGCTCGTCGCGTCGCACGGCGTGCACAAGTACCCGACGCTCGTCCTGCTGTACGAGGGGCAGGCGTACCCGCTGCCCGGGGTCGGCGACGCGCCCGAGGTCGTTACCCAGCACCTCGACCGCGTCCTCAACGTACCGGCGCGGTCCTGAGGACCGAACCGCGACGTTGTCGCGACGGACGGGCTGGGGCCCCGCCTCAGCGGGCGCGCCAGACGGGTCGCGCCCACGGCCCCGGCGACGCAATCGCCCGAGCCACCCATGTCGCATCCTGCCTAGTCCGTCCTCGTCACGGGAGCGGGGGAGGCGCCGCTCGCCGGGGCAGGCCGCGCTTCGGAGGCGCGCGGAATCCTGCGGCGTCGGCACCGCTGCCCAGGTTTGTGCCCCTGCCGACCGCCGCCCCCGCCGCCCCCGCCGCCTCTCGGCCGAGCGGCATAGAGCCCGAGCAGCCGCTCCCGCACCACCTAACGCCAGACGGCGATGCGGAGAGTTGCGTGATTCCGTGCAGGCGCCACAGCTTGGGCACCATGCCACCCGCTCCGGACGCGTCCGCCATCCCAGCCGCCGGTCCCCTGAGGTCCCGGTCGTGACGGGAAGCTCTACCGGCCGGGGGCGCCGCCGCCGCAGTACGTCCGTACCGGGACAGTTCCTCGGGTACTCTCTGCAGGAACTCCGAGTCGCCAGTCATCTCTTCGCCGCCGGCGACGATGACTTGGTATCGCTGGAGGTGATCGGGGATACCGGCGTGCACCGGCCGGGCGGAAAGGTCACGTCCGAGGAGCTCAAGAGCCGCACCTCACGCGCGAATCCAGTCGCAGACGACGCCGAGGACCTCTGGAAGACGTTCCGCAACTGGGTGGAGGCGGTGGCGAGCGGCGACCTGAGTCCCGCCCACACGCGCTTCCGACTTCACGTCACGCGCCCATTCGCTGGCGAGATCGTCCAGCGGTTCTCGAACGCCCGTGACGCAGAGGAGGCCGAGCAGGCGTTGCAGTTCGCGCGCGAGCGCGTGTGGCGCGCGGAGGACGGCACCTCCCTGCTGCCACTCCTGCCCGAGCGCGTGCGGGAGCACGTCGAGGTGATCTTCACGGCGGACGCCAGCAGCGTGGCGCAGGTAGTCGCGAGCTTCGAGGTCGAGTACGGCAGCGGCTACGCGTGGGCAGACCTGCGGCGCGATGCGGCGCCCGCCGCTATCGACCCGGACGTGCTCGATGACGTGTTGCAGGACGCAGTCGGTTGGGTCAAGCGGGAGATCACGGAGTGCATCGAGCAGGCGCGACCGGCTGTGGTGAGCGCCCGCGCCTTCCGCTCGCGCCTTCGCGCGGTGCAGCGCCGCCTAGACAGCCAGCTCATGCTGGTGAGCGCGGCGCCCGGTCCCGACGCACTCGCAATCCGGCGGCACCTGCGCGCGGTGCAGACCTTCGTACAGCAGCTTGAGCTCATCGACGCGGCGGACGACGACAAGCTCGAAGCGGTGACCGAGTACCTGCGCGCCGCCAACGACCGCGTGATCTGGGGAACACGCGGGTGGGTCCACCCGACGAGCTTCGATGCCTTCGAGGCCGAGCTGATTGCAGCGTGGCGCCGTAAGCGACGCGTGACGGACCTGGACCACGGCGCTCGCCCCCCTGCGGAGCGGGGCATGCGGCTCTACCTCGCGTGCTGCGACCACTCCGCGAAGCTCGACGGGCGGGAGCTGCCGGAGGGGTTCTGCCGCGGGAGCTTCCACCTGCTCGCGGATCACATGACCATCGGGTGGCACCCCGAGTATCTGAAACTGCTCCGGGAGCATGGCGCGCAGGGCGGCGCCCTCACGGGCGGCGACGCGAGAGATGGCGCACGCGCGTCAGACGACGGCCTGGACGAGGCAGCGGGGGGCCGTGGGCGCGGGGGGGCGTCATGAGCGTGCTCGGCGAGGAGGTGTGGCACGTTCAGAACCCCGCGTTGGGCGCCCTCCTGCTCTGGCGCTTCGTTACAGGGTACAGCGCGGCGCGGTCGGACTCCGCAGCCTGTCCCTTGCCGCTCACGTTCCTCGTCCTGCCGGTCCTCCTACACGAGGAGACCGCACGGCACGTACGCACGACGCGCCGCGACACGGGCTTGCGCGGTTTCGTCGCGAAGTTCACCGCCGCGTCTAACGCCGAGGCGGACCTCCTCCTCGGTTTGCACGACCGTGCGCGGACCATGCGCGCGCAGACGCTGGACGCGCTCCGGACTGCGGTCGGCGCCCGGCTGCTCGGCACCGACCTCGAGGAGGCGTCGGTGTTCGCGCTTAGCACCGTCGCGCCCCGCCGCATCGCGGAGGAGGTCCGGCGCATGGGACGTGACGCGGAGAAGTTCGGAGACTGGTGCGCGCAGCTCACCCTTTTCGAGGTTTCCTCGGCGCTCAAGGTGAGGTTCTGATGTACTGCCAGATCAGCAAGATCATCCTGTGGCCCCGGGTCGCCGCGTCACCTCCGCGCGTGGTCCCGTTCCGGACCGGCGCGCTGAACGTGATCAGCGGCGGCTCCAAGACGGGCAAGTCCGCGATCATCCCGATCATCGACTACTGCCTCGGGGCGGAGAAGTGCGCGATTCCGGTACAGACCATTCGGCACGCGTGCTCCTGGTTCGGAGTCGTCCTCGCGACGACGCGCGGAGAGCTGCTGCTGGCGCGTCGTGAGCCCGGTGCCCAGAAGTCGACGGGCGACATGTTCGTCCTGGAGGGGCGGTCGGTCGAGGTGCCCGACACCATCGAGAGCGCGAATAGCAACGTCGAGCAGGCCAAGGAACTGCTGAACGAGCTGGCGGGTCTCACTCGCCTTAGCGTGGACGTGGACCGCAGCGGCGGTCCGTCGCGCGGGCGTCCGAGCTTCCGCGACATGATGGCGTTCACCTTCCAGCCGCAGCACATCGTCGCGAACCCGAACGTCCTCTTCTTCAAGGCGGACACGACCGAGCACCGCGAGAAGCTCAAAGGTATTTTCCCTTACGTGCTCGGCGCGGTCACGGCAGAGGGATTGGCACTGCAGCACGAGCGTCAGCGCCTCGTGCTCGAACTCCGCCGGAAGGAGCGCGAGCTCGAGGGCGTCCGGTCGCTCTCGGAACGCTGGATCGCGGAGATCGCGGGCGACGTGGCGCGCGCGCGCGAACTCAACCTGCTTCGCGAGTCTCTGCCCCGCGAGGCAAGCCCAGACGCGATGATCGGCGCGCTGCGCGCCGTCGTCGCGCAGGCCGAGCACGAGCCCCTCCTTTCGGCCGCCGGCATCGAGGCGGTCACCGGAGAGATGGCCGAACTGCAGGCAGAGGAGTCCAGCGTGTCGCTGGCTTTGGCGGGCCTCCGGCGTCGGCTCACCGCGATGAAGGACTTCAATCAGACGTCGGGCACGTATCAGGAGACGCTCGCGATCCGACGGGACAGACTCGGCGTCGCGAACTGGATCGGTGACCTGTTCGCTGAGAGTCACGAGTGCCCGATGTGCGGCACGACGGACCGCCCGGCGGAGGTGGCCGTGCGACGGCTGCAGGGCGCCCTCGAGGAAGTCGAGGCGCAGACCGACGCGTTCGCGCGTGTCCCGGCTGCGTTCGACCGCGAGCACCTGCGGGTGCAGGCGGATGTGGACCGAGCGACGGAACGGCTCAACGGCATCCGCCTACGCCGCCGCGCTCTCGAGATGTCATCGGAGACAGCGCGTCGGCGGCAGTACGACGTCACCGCGGCTGCCCGATTCCTTGGGCACCTCGAAGACGCGCTCACGCGATACGATCAGATCGCCACGGACGGCGATCTCGCTGCCGAGGTCGCAGTTCTACGCGAGCGTCTTGAGGCCATCGTGGCGCGACTGAGCGCGCTCGGGGAGGCCGGCGCCCTTCGCCGCGCGAGCGCCGGCTTCACCGCCCTGGCTGGACGCATCGTACCCGAACTCGACGCCGAGCGGCCGAATGACCCTATCGAGCTGGACTTGGGCGAGTTGACGGTCCGCGTCATCGGGCGACACCGCGAGGACTACTTGTGGGAGGTCGGTAGCGGCGCCAACTGGCTGACGTACCACATCGCGACCTCGGTGGCGCTGCACGAGTTGTTTCTGGCGCTGCCGGCGAGTCCGGTCCCTGGCTTCGTTGTGTACGACCAGCCCAGTCAGGTCTACTTTCCGCGCAGCGTAGGGCGGGAAAGGGACGGAACTCGCTCGGACGCCGACTCCGAAGAGGGCGCGAGTGGCGCGCTGGAGAGCGAGAGTCCGGCGCAGCGCCAGCGACCGGCAGACGAGCAGAGCCGCGAGGCAGCGCGACAGGCGGCCGGGGCGCATCCAGGGGTTGCGGTCCCGAACTCCGGGGAGGACGCGGCCGGCGCGGCTGATCCGGACGGCAGCGGAGCTAGTCGCGTCGAGAAGGCCGGCGACGATGCCGATGAAGCTCAGGTCTCCGACGAGGATGTTGAGGCGGTGCGCCGCGTGTTCGCCACCCTCGCCGAAGCGACCCGACGAATGCGTGGGCGATGGCAGGCCATCGTTCTGGACCACGCGCGGGACGACGTGTGGGGGAGTGTCCCGGACGTCCATCTTGTGCAGGAGTGGCGTGATGGCGTGAAGCTCGTACCCGTCGAGTGGCTCGACGAGGCGAACGCATAGCTGAGGGCGCGCCGGCTCCGGCGGGGCGCGTGAGGCCGGCTTGACCGCCGGCCCGGCGCACCTCACGTACCCTGCCGGAGCGACGACTCGCGGCCTCGCCGAAGGCGATCAGAGCGTTGCGTGTCCAGCGCCCCGGGTTTGGGCCGCCGAACGTGGGCGAGACGCCGGTCAGCCGCTCGATCTCCTCAATACCGCGACGAAGGTGGGGCATCCCGAAAGCCAGGTGATCGCCGGAGGTATGCACGGGACGCCGCGAACTTGCCTGGCGTAGGCACACGGCTGCGAGGTCGACGGCCTCATCGGCCGGGAGCGTGCACGCTGCGACAACGGTTCAGTCGTCCGCCCCGGCCCACCCTGGCGTCTGCGCGTCATAGCGCGTCCGCGCCGCGTCGATCTCCGGCAGGTGCGCCTGCGACCACACGACGAGCTGCGCGACGATGCCCCGGAGCGTCGCCGCGAGCGGGGTGAGGGCGTACTCGACGCGCGGCGGCACCTCCGGATACATCGCCCGCGAGATCAGCCCGTCGCGCTCGAGGCTCCGGAGCGTCACGGTCAGCATGCGCTGGCTGATCCCCTCGACACGCCGCCGCAGCTCGCCGAAGCGGAGCGGCTCCTCCGCCTCCCCGAGCACGTGGATGACGTAGACCGACCACTTGTCGCCCACGCGTGCCAGCACCTCGTGCGCGCGGCAGCCGAGCGGGTCGTGCGCCGCCGCCGCGGGGCGCGTCGGGGCCGGTCGAGTGGTCGTCGTCATGGTTCCCTCCAGGTGACCGAGGCACGTTCGCGTGCGTTCTTCCGCCCGTTCTGAGGCTCCTCTACGTTGCCAGTGGTTCCGAAAAGGAACCGACACACGCGTTGGAACCAACGTACGAGGAGGCAATATGGCACCGCACGCTCCCACGATGAAGGCCGTCGTCCTGCCGGACTTCGGGACGACGCTCGACGTCCGACAGATCGCCGTCCCCGAACTGGGCGAGGGCGAGGTCCGGGTACGCGTGCACGCCGCCTCCGTGAACGGCTTCGACGGCGCGGTCGCCAGCGGCATGCTCAAGGGGATGATGGAGCACCGCTTCCCCGTAGTGCTCGGGAAGGACTTCGCGGGCACCGTCGACGCGGTCGGCGCCGGGGTGACCGGGTTCACGCCCGGCGACCGCGTCTTCGGCGTGGTCACCAAGCCGTACCTCGGCGACGGCTCCTTCGGCGAGTACGTGACCGTGCCGGCCGGGATCGGCCTCGCGCGGCTCCCCGACGGCGTCGACTTCGAGACGGCCGGCGCCCTCGGCCTCGCCGGCACTGCGGCGTGGATGGCTGTCGCGGCCCTCGCGCTGGCTCCAGGGCAGACGGTGCTGGTCGCGGGCGCCACGGGCGGCGTCGGCTCCCTCGCCGTGCAGATCGCGGCGCGCGCCGGCGCGCGCGTGATCGCGACGGCGCGCGGCGACGAGGAGCAGCGGTTCGTGACGGGCCTCGGCGCGGCCGAGGTGGTGGACTACACACAGGACGTCGCGGCGCAGGTGCGCGCCGCGCACCCCGACGGCGTGGACGCGGCGCTGCACTTCGCGGGCGACCAGGGCGCCGCCGTCTCGGTCGTGCGCGCCGGCGGCCGCCTTGCGTCGACGATGATCATGGCGCCCGATCAGATCCCGAGCGAGACGGTGGCGGTCAGCGCCATCTACGCCATGCCTACCGCCGAGGTGCTGGACGGGCTGGCCGACGCCGTCGCGGGCGGACGCCTCACGGTGCCGGTCCAGCGCACGTACCGGCTGGACGAGGTGCCGGCGGCGCTCGGCGACTTCGCGAAGGGCGCGCTCGGCAAGTTCGTCATCGACGTGCACGGAGCGGCCGGGCGATGAGTAGCGAGAAGGTCCCGCCCAAGACGCTGCGCGTCGCCGTGTTCGGCGCCAGCGGCAACGTCGGGCGCCTCGTCGTCGAGCAGCTCCTGGCCGCCGGGCACGCGGCCACCGCGTACGTGCGAAGCGCCGGCAAGCTCGCGATCACGCACCCGAACCTCCGCGTCGTCGAGGGCACGCTCGACCAGCCGGCCGCCATCGCTCGCGCGGTCGCAGGCGCGGACGCGGTGATCAGCGCGCTCGGCCCGACGCTGAGCCGCAAGGCGACCGGCACCCCGGTCACCGAGGGCACGCGCCACATCATCGCCGCGATGCGGGCCGCCGGCGTCCGCCGCTTCGTCGGGATGGCGACGCCGGCCGTCGCGGACTCGCGCGACCGCCCGACGCTCCAGGCGAAGCTCTTCCGGCTCATGCCGCGGCTCGCGTTCCCCAACGCCCTCGTCGAGATCGACGCGATGACCGCCGCGGTGACGGGCTCGGACCTCGACTGGACCATCGCGCGCTTCATCAGCCCCAACGACAAGCCGGCCACGGGGACGATCCGGTCTGGCTTCCTGGGGCGCGACAAGGTCGGCACCGCGATCAGCCGGGCCGACATCGCCGCCTTCCTCGTCGGGCAACTCACCGACGAGCGGTACCACCGGGCCGCGCCCGTCATCAGCAACTGAGATGGACCAACATCCGATGCCCCCCACGCAGTCGTTCGAGCTGGGCGTCTACACGTTCGGCAACACGCCGCGCACGGCGGACGGCGGCCACGGCCGCACCGCGCAGGCGATCCGCGACGCCCTCGAGGCGGTGCACGTCGCCGAGCAGGTCGGCCTCGACGTCTTCGGCTTCGGCGAGCACCACACGCGCTCGATGCCGATCTCCTCGCCGACGGCGCTCGTCGTCGCGGCGGCGGCGTCGACCCGGCGCATCCGACTCAGCACGGCCGTGTCGGTGCTGTCGACGGACGAGCCGATCCGCGTCTTCCAGCAGCTCGCCACCGCGGCGGCGCTCGCGCCGGGCCGCGTCGAGGCGGTCGCCGGCAGAGGCTCGTCGGCGATCACGTTCCCGATCTTCGACCTCGACGAGCGCGAGTACGACATGCTGTTCGCGTCGAAGCTCGAGCTGCTGCTCGCCCTGAACAGAGAGGAGCGCGTCACGTGGAGCGGCCCGCACCGGCGCCGCCCGCTCCGCGACGCGCTCGTCGTCCCGCGCCCCGAGCAGCCGCTGCGCGTCTGGCTCGGCACCGGCGGCAGCCCGGAGTCGGTGATGCGCGCCGTGGAGCTCGGGCTGCCGATGTTCCTCGGCATCCTCGGGGGCACGCCCGAGCACTGGGCGCAGTACGGGCATGCGTACCGCGCGGCGTGGGCCGAGGCGGGCCACCCCGCCGACGCGGCGGACGTCGCGGTGGCCGTGCACGGCTTCGTCGGCGAGGACGACCGCGCCGCGAAGGCGACGTACCTGGAGCACGAGCTCCGGATGTTCGAGACCGGGATGGCGGAGATCGGCCGCCCGGGGCGCGCGCCCGCGGGGCGGGCGGCGGAGCTGGAGCGCGGGCGGATGGTGTTCGCCGGCGGCCCGAACGAGATGGTCGAGCGCGTCCTGCACCTGCACGAGCTGCTCGGGCACTCCCGGCAGATCCTCCAGATGGACGTCGGCGGGATGCCGCACGCCGCCTTCCTGCGGAGCATCGAGCTGCTCGGCACCCGGGTGCTCCCCCAGATCCGCCAGGCGCTCACCCCACCCGCGCCGTCCCTCCAACCAGCCTCCCTGCGATGACCGCCGCCATGACCAGCCCGTCGATGTCGCACGCCGCGCCGCGCAGCCGCGCGCTCCACGTCACCCTCTGGGTCGTGCAGGCGCTCCTCTTCGCCTTCTTCCTGATGGCTGGCATCAACCACGGCCTGAAGCCCATCGCGGAGGCCGCGCAGTCGTCGCCGTGGATCACGGGCGTGCCGGTGTGGCTCGCGCGGGTCATCGGCTTCGCGGAGATCGCCGGGGCTCTCGGCGCCGTGCTGCCCGCGGCGACGCGGATCATGCCGTGGCTCACGCCGCTCGCGGCGGCGGGGCTGGCCGTGATCATGGCGCTCGCGGTGCCGTTCCACGTCATACGCGGCGAGGCGAGCGTCGTCGCCTTCAACATCGTCCCCGCGCTGCTCGCCGCCTTCGTGGCGTGGGGCCGCTCGACCCGCGCGCGCATCGCGCCGCGGACCTGACGCGCGCCTAACAACAGCTCAACTACACAGACACAGAGGACAGACGGACATGCGGATTGGAATCAGCGGCGCGAGCGGGCAGCTCGGCGCGGCGACGGTGGCGGAGCTCGCGCGCCGGGGCGGGCACCAGGTCGTCGGCATCTCGCGCTCGCCCGAGAAGGTGTCGGCGCCGGTCGAGGGGCGGCTCGGCGACTACGACCGGCCGGAGACGCTCGCCGCCGCCTACGCGGGGCTCGACCGGCTGCTGCTCATCCCGACGGGGGAGATGGGCCCCGGCCGGCGCGCGGGGCAGTCGGTCGCCGCCATCGACGCCGCCGTCGCCGCGGGCGTCGGGCACATCGTGCTGATGTCGTCGGCGGGCACGCGCGCGGCCGAGGAGCCGGACATCTACGCGTCCTACTGGGCCGCCGAGCAGCGGCTGATCAAGACGGCGCCGCGCTGGACGATCCTCCGCATGAACTACTATGCCGAGGCGCTCATCCAGGAGGCACAGATGTCGTTGGGCGCCGGCGTGCTGACGGGGCTCGGCGAGAACCGCGTGGCGTTCGTCGCGCGTGGCGATGTCGCCGCCGCGGCCGCGGGGATCCTCACCGCCGAAGGGCACGAGGGCGCGATCTACAACGCGACCGGGCCGGAGCGCCTCACGGGGGCCGAGCGCGCGGCGCTCGTCGCCGACGCGTCGGGGAAGCCGTTCGCGTTCCTCGCGCTGCCGGAGCCGGTGCTCCGCGGGGGGCTGGAGCAGGCGGGGCTGCCCGCGCCTGTGGTCGGCGCGATCCTGTCGATCCAAGAGAAGTTCGTGCAGGGCGGCTTCGACATCGCGACGGGGGACGTGGAGCGCCTCGCGGGGCGGCCTCCTCGCGCCCTGCGCGAACTGGTGGCGGAGGCGTTCTCGGCGCGCTGAGGCGCGCCTTCACGCAGCGGCGGACGCCGCGGTGGGCCGGCCGCCTGAGCGCGCTCCTCGGCCTCCGGGCGTCCCCACCGCGTTGCACGTCCGCGGAGATCGCTGCGGGCTGGAAAGGCAGCGGAGGCGGATCTCGTGGTTGAACCCAGCACCTGTGCAGAGTGGCGCAGCATGCACGGGGGCCCTCAGGAAGCGCGTGCCGAGTACAGGAGGTTCGCCCGGCCGCTGATCAAGGTACGTCGGCGGGGTGCTCGCCCGCCTCCTCGATCCGGAGCAGCCGCGCCGACGCGTCCTGCAGGGCGTCCTCGGCCCGCAGGAGAGCGAGACGCAGGCCCTCGCGTTCAGTCGCCGCACCCAGCTCGAGTTGCCCGGCGGCCCAGCGCGCGGCCATGGCGGAGCCAAGCGCCTCGGACACGAAGGATCGCAGTCGGCGTAACGCACGGACTGAGTTGCCGAGGGGGCGCGGTGTCACGTGCCCATCCGCGCTCGTGCGCGGGCGATGCGGGCGTCGGCGTCGGCGGCCGCGCGCTCGACTGCCCGTCGGGCCGTCCACAGTTCGAGGCGCACGGTATCCGCTGCGGGGAAGCCGTGGCGGGCCGTGAGCTCCTCTAGCGCCCCAAGGCGGGCGACGACGTCCGCGAGCTGGTTCGAGATCGCGTATCCGCAATCGCGGGCCCGTGGGGAAGGCGAGTGAGTGATCGACATGCTCAGATTGTGCGGCCGTCAGACGTCGCGCGCCCAAGCCGGCTGGTCCAGCGAGCGCGTCAGGCTCAGCGCACTCTCCATTCGGAACGGTCGAGGCGCGGACCCGCTCGGTGGCAACCGGGCGTACCGTGTCACGTTGCGCTGGCGTCAACCTCGTGGTATGGGGCAGTACCGACGAGGCCAGCGGAAGCTCAACCGACCTCCTATGCTCCAGATCATCACGGGCAAGTTCTTCACGTCTGACGCGTGCCACGTTACGCGTCAGCGAGCGATCCTCCACACCAACTACCGGACTCACTGGGATCTGGAAACGGACGTAGGCGCGCTTCGCGTCGTCGACACATCTCGTGACGTCGCCACCTTCGTGTACGAGGTTGACCAGCGGATCGAGCAGGCATCGGACGGAGGCTTCGGCCTGGTCGCAACACCGCCGGATAGCCTTGTGAACGACTTCGCGGCGCTGGTCTCGTTCGCGCTGGACGTCACCTGCACGCCCGATTCTGAGCTCACACGCCGGTTGACGCAGACGCCGCACCCGGCGCTTGGCGTGCCGCACGTGCCTCGGCGATACATCGGCCGAGTGTTCGAGCCGCGCGTCGAGTTCGCGCAAGGAGATGCCGACCGCGTTCGCACCGCGGCGCGCGACCTCGTGGCCCTCGAGCGGCGGTCGTACGAGGCTGCGATGCGAGCTATCCGCCGCTACGTCACGGGACTGCATCGACTCGGGGATGACCTCGATCTCGCCTACACGCTTCTGGTCGCGTCGATGGAGTCGCTCGCCCAAGACTTCGACGCCTTCACGCCGACCTGGTTGGACTTCCCGCAAGACAAACGGACCCGAATCGACAAGGCCCTTCTCGACATCGACGAGGCGGTAGCCGACCGAGTTCGCGACGCTCTGCTCATGGGTGAGCATCTAGCGCTCGCGCGCCGCTTCCGGGAGTTCGCTCTCGCGCACCTCGGCCCCGACTTCTTCCGCGACGAGGCACGCGGTCGCGTCCAGCCGGTGGGCCGCTCCGCCCTCAGAACCGGCTTGGAGCAGGCTTACTTCTTCAGGTCGTCCTATGTGCACACGCTCCGTCATCTCCCGCGTGTGCTGACTGATGTGGCCTGGGAGGGGGAATCTTTCGACGTCGACGGAAAACCGGGCCTGACGTTCCGCGGTCTCGCCAGAGTCGCACGGTCCGTCATCGCGGCGTTCATCGCGCGGCGCCCGAAGGTGGAGCGGGAAGTCTTCGACTGGCGCTCCTCACTCCCGGGCCTTGTGAGTCTTCAGGTGGCGCCCCGGTACTGGATCTGGAGGGTAGAGGGGTTCGATCACCAATCGGCGCGGCGGTATCTGAACGGGTTCCTCGGCGAGTTGACGACCGCACTGGTGGAGCCAGGAAGTGGGCTCACCGACATCCGGGACGTCCTGGGGAAGGTCGAGAAGCTGGCACCTGCCCTTGGTCGTGAGAATCGCCTCCCGATGCTCACGTTGTACCTCCTGTACCATCGCTACCTGTCCCTTGAAAGCGGGCACCGGACCGAGTGGGCTGACTTCATCAGCCGCTTCGAGAAGGACTTCGACGACCCATCGCTCGAGAGCCTTCTCGCCCATGCACTGCTTGGCGAGGCACTCCCCTGGTCGGAAGAAACGGTCGCCGGTCTCTGGGACCGGTACCGCATCCAGCGCTACCACAAGAACGGGCTCCGCATCCCGCCGCTGCTCGAGGCCGCCGTGACCCTCTGGCTTGCCGAATCCGCGCGCCTAGCTGGCGATCCGACGCGTGTTCGAGCGCTAGTAGGCGTCGCCGTCGAGGACTTTCCCGGCCATGAAGGACTTCGGTCACTTGAGGAGCGCCTAGAAGCGGGCATGGAGTTGCCTATCGACTGGCGGGCGGTCCTGCTACCACCGGCAGTCATGCCGGTTGACGGCGCCCTGACCCCTGAGGAGGGTGCACCGGTTGGCGCCGAGGCGCCAACCGGGGAAGAACGGGAGCCGACATAGCCGGGGTCCGGCCGACCGACTTCGCAAGGCGCGACAGGTCTACGTCACGCCGAAGCCGGGTACTCCGGACGTCACGTGTCTCGAGCGCCGGGGAGGAAGTCGGCAACGAAGAACCTTGGCGCCGCGAGGTGGGCTTCAGGCGCCGAGGATGCCCGCGAACAGGGAGCAGTTGGCGCGCCTACTCGCCGCTGGCCTTGAGATGCTGCTCCGCGCTCGTGAGCCCGACGGCGACGAGCGCCTCGTCGACGAAGCGCGAGTGACGGCGCGACATCCGGATCGCGCGCAGCACACGGTCGAGCACCGCCGCCTGACCGGCTGCGGTCATTCGACCGATCTTCCTGAGTAGAGCGTGGTGCCACGTGGGCCATTCCTCCGGGGGCGTGTAGGGCTCGCCCTCGAAAGGCCCGTGCACGCGGTCGAAATGGATGCGGACATCCTCCTCGAGCGTGCCGACGTCGCGGCTGTGGCCGGCCTCCCGCTCCATGTCCTCGAGGGCCCAGTACACCATGCGGGCCTCGCGCGCCGAGAAGGCGGCCTCCTGACCGTGCGCTTCGACGACATCGAGGTACATCTCGAGCATCGTCTCGAGCGTCGCCGAGAGGTCATCCGCGAACGCGCTCCCCGAGCGCTTGAGCAGCGCCTCCGTGACACGCTTGGAAAACGTGAGGGGGCCGAGTCGCCCCCGTCCGTCGCACTCGAGCGTGAGCACGTCGCTCGCGCGGCCGCAGAGGCACTCCGCATCGTCGCGCCAGCGGCGACGGCACTGCTCCGAACAGTGCGAGATCGGGTCGAACGGCTGCTGGACGACCGCGCGCACGCGGATCGGCCCGGACGACCGACGCGGGGCGTCCTGGAGGGGGCTGGCGGTCGAGACGGCCGAAGGCATGCTGCGGGGATCGGAGGTGAGGGTCGGGCGCCCCCGCGCGGGACGCCGGCGTGCATGGTGTGGGATCGTCGTGTCCGCGCGCCGAACCGCGCCCCCCGGAAGCGCTCCCGCGTCCACCAGACTGCTGACGGGCGGGGCCACCGCTGCGCCGCGCCGGCATGGTGCAGCCCTTCAGCGCCGCGCGCCGGAACGGTGACCGGCCCGGCACGCTGCACATCGTTTTCGCGCAGTGGTTGAGCGCCTCCGGCGTCAGCGCCCCCGAACGGGTGGCGTTCGCGGCGAGACTCGCGGCGGGAGGCGAACGGCGGCCGGCTGTGGTGCAGCGCCCGGGGTCCCGTGCCGCTCGCCCTCGACCGCCGGGGGGTGGTTCGCGTCGAGCAGCCGCAGCGCGGCTGCCCGCTCGAACGGCGCGAGATCGTCGAGGTGCCGACTCAGCGCCTCGCGCGACTCGCCGCGACGGACGGACTCGGTGCACGCGTGGACGACGGCCACGACGCGATCAACGTGGCCGCGTTCCGCGCGACGGAGCGCGCGCACGGTAGCGAGCGACACGCGCGGCGACGCGGGGTCGCGATCCAGAAGGCCCTGCATCAACGCGCGTGCGACCGTCTCGTCGTCGAGAACCGGATCGGCAGTCCTGGCGTGATCGGAGCTGGGCGGGACGGGAGGCGGCGACGGGAGCATGGGCCGGGGAGGAGGGGAAGCGCCGACGAGTGCCGACCCTCTCGGCATACCGGGGCCAGCGAGCAGCCCGCCAGGCGCTCGCGCCGTCCCTCCCCGCCGCCGATCCGGCGTCTGCGGCACGCCGGAACCCGCTGCCGTAGCCTCCCGCCAGCGAGGCACTGGAGCCTCGCGGTTCTCGACCATCCCACTCCTGATCGGAGGCTTTCCGTGCCCTGGCACCGCGTCGTTCACTCCTGCACCCACGTCGACAGCCACGACCTCACCGGCTCCCGCCGCGACCGCGACCGCATGGCGGAGTGGCGCTCGAAGGGGCCCTGCCGCCGGTGCTACAAGCGCGGCCTCGCGGACGCCGCTGCTGCGTGGTGCGCCGCGCAGGGGCTCCCGCCGCTCGTCGGGCGCGCGGCCGAGCGCCGCGCAGGCGAGCAGGCGCGCGCGGCCGCGCTGCGCCCCCACCTCGTTGTCCCCGACGTGTCGGTGATCGGCCGGCCGGCCAACCTCTACACCCTGCCCACCGCGGCCGACCTGATGCGGCACGCCACGCCGCGGCTCCGGGCGCTTGCTGGCGAGGTGCGCGCGTGGCGGGTGGAGCAGGCCGCGACGCACGTCGACCCGGCGTTCTGGGCGAGCAGCGACCCGGCGTTTGAGCGCCACCTGCGTGACGGTTGGGCGCAGGAGAATCCGGCGCGCCGGGAGTGGCTCGTCGCGGAGATCGCCGCCGCGCACGCGCGCTGGACCGCTGCTCGCGCCGCCGAGGAGGCTGCGGCGCCGCGTCCGCTGAGGTTCGGCCCGTTGGGCGCGCAGGCCAGCGCTACGGACGACCCCGACGTGCGCCGTCTCGCGGCGGGCCTCGCCGAGGCCGAGGTACGCGCTGCCGAGTCGCGGGTCGTCGAGGCGGCACTGCAGGCCCGTGCGGAGGCACGCCGCGCCGCGGCCGCGCGGCGGCGGGGCGCCGGGAAGAACGCGGCGCGTTTCACGGCGGCTGTCGCGGAACCCGAGATCCCGCGCATCTCGGCGCGCGCGGAGCACGAGCGCGTGCCGCGCAGCGCGTAGCGCCCCGAGACGACTCCGGCGGACGCCATCCCCGCGCGCCGGGTGGCGCCCGCCCCACCTCCCCCCTCTAGGCTCGGCACGAGTGCGGCAGATGCCGCGTCTCGTCCCTCTAGCCCTCCCTCCGACGATGCTCCCTCAGTCCGACCCCGCGCGCACCGACACCTCCGTCGACTTCGGCGCGCGCCACGCCCGTCTCTGGCTCGACGTCGCGCTCTCCGTGGCGCAGATGCCCCTCTCGCGGTTCGCCACGGACGTCCTCGCGCGCGACCGCCGCACCGTGCAGCGCTGGCGCGCCGGCACGTCCCCCATCCCCCGCGCCGTCCGCATGCGGCTCCGCGAGTACCTCGCCGAGCGCATGCCCTGACCCTCCGGGCTCCGAAAAGAAACGCCCCCACGTGACTCGTCGGTCCGGCAAGACGAGGCGAGCCACGTGGGGGAGAGACCCGGCCTCTCGGCCATCGCCTCGCCCCCAGTCTACCGCGGCGAGGCCGGTGGTCACCACCCCCCTTCGCCTTCTACTCCCCATGAAGTCCCCCTCCATCGGCGCCCAGCCGCACACCGCCGTCTTCGTGACCTCCACCGCGGCCTCCGCCGCCACGCTCGCGAAGTTCGGCCTGATCGCGATCACGCCCGACAACGCCTCGACGTTTCAGCCGCTCCTCTCCGCCTGCCGCGCGGTCATCCCGACGTTCGAAGGCGCCGTTGGCGGCGAGGACTGGGCCGAGCAGGTCGCTCGCGCGCTGCACGGCGTCGCCGCCGAGATCCGGATCGCCGTCCTCCCCAACCCCACGTCGTCCGGCACGACGGTGAACCCCGACTCGGCGCGGGCGCTCGGCGAGTGGATGCACAGCGAGCCGGCGGCGGCCGCCGCCCTGCTGCGCGCCGCCGACGAGGCGCGGCCGTGGCGCCCCGCGCGCGCGGACTCGCTCGCCGAGATGATGGCGCCGTTCGTCGTGCCCGACGGCTACCGCGTGACGCGCGCCGGCGTCGCGGTGGAGAAGGCCGCGCGCCGGGCGGTCCGAGGCGATGAGGCGGCCGCGCCGACGTGGACGCCCGTCACCGTGGCGCCGCTCTGGATCGCGGCACGGTACGAGGACCCGCAGGGCGGCGACGCCGCGGTGCAGCTCCGCATGCGCGTCGGCGGGCGCACGATCAGCCAGGTGGTGCCGCTCGAGATGATCAGCACGAGCGCGCAGATCCCGAAGCTGTCGACGTTCGGCTTCGTCGGCTTCGACACGCCGTCCGCGACCGGGATCGTGACCTACCTCCGTCACGCCCTGCGCGCCAACCTCGCGACGATCCCCGTCGTGCGGACTGTGCAGCGCCTGGGCTCCACGCACGACGTCGTGGACCGAAGCCTGATCGAGTTCACCTTCGGCGGCGCTCGGTACCTGCGTGACGGGAGCACGGAGCCGGTCGAACTCTCCCCGTCGGCGAGCGCGAAGCACGAGCGGTTCGTCGCGTTCCGCAGCCACGGCACGCCCGAGGGCTGGGCGAAGCTCCTCCACGAGCTGCGCGCCGGCCGGTACTGGATGATCCTCACCGGCATCTACGCGGCGGTGGGAAGCCTGCTCAACCGCCCGCTGCATCGCGATCCGTTCGTCGTGCAGTACGCGGGCGAGTCCTCGTGCGGGAAGACGACGGCGCTCCGGCTCGTGCAGACGGTGACGTGCGCGCCCGTCGGCGTGCACTCCATGCGGACGACGACCAACGCGCTCGAGTCGATCTTCGCCATGCACAACGACCTGCCGATCTTCCTCGACGAGCTCAAGTCGTACGCGCAGGAACGGCACGGCGATCAGGACCGGGCGCTCGCGGACCTCTGCTACATGGTGTCGCAGGGCGAGGGAAAGGACCGGATGACCAAGTCAATCACGCAGCGCGCGACCTTCACGTGGTCGGCCAACGCGCTGCTGACCGGTGAGATGGACGTCTCGGACGCGTCGGTCGATGCCGGCGGGAAGGTGCGCTGCATCGTCCTCTGGGGGTCCCCGTTCCACGAGCGGTCCGCTGCCGCGGCAGCGGCGCAGGAGCGACTGCTCGGCATCGCCCGCGCGCACTACGGATGGGCCGTCCCCCTGGTCGCGCAGCACCTTCTGGCTCTCACGTCGTCCGGCTGGGACGACCTTCGTCGCCGACACGAGTGGGCGACGCGGCACTACGCGACGGCGTGCACTCCAGAGCGAATCGACGGCGCCGCGGCGAAGCGCCTGGCGGAGATGTTCGGACTGATGGAAGTCGCCGGTGATCTGCTCGCGTCGGTCTTCCCGTCGGCGTTCGTGGACGAGGAGGGCGGACGGGACGAATACCCCTCGACGCGGCAGGTGCTCGAGACGGCGTGGGCGGCGCAGCTCACGCGCATGCAGGCGGTGCTCCGTGTCGAGCGCAGCGTGGACGCCGTGCGGGAGTTCTATGCGACGCGCCTGCAAGACTTCGAGGGCGCGACGGTCAGCTACGACGCGCCGCGCGCGACGAAGACGGTCGGGCGGGTGCTGACGGTAGACGGTATGCGGCAGCTCGCGATCCTCAGCGGTGAGCTCGACGCCTACCTCAAGCAGCGCGGCTTCCGGATCGACACTGAGAGCAAGCACTGGCGAGACGCGGGGCTCACCGTCGGCGACGCGGCCGGCAACACGACCAAGAAGGTGCGGGTCGTCGGCGTCCCGACGCGTTGCGTCGTGTTCGACCTGAACAAGCTCGAGGCGCTCGGCGACCCGGCGCCGGGCGTGGAGCAGCCGGACGTGGACTGGTCGGACGTCGAGCGGCCGGCCTGGGAAACGGCGGGCGCGGTGGCCCTGGCGTCGGGGGCGGAGCAGACCATCTCGCACGCCGCCGCCACGTTGACCCTCTTCGGCGACGCCGGTGGCGAGAAGGACGACCTGATCGACGAGTTGCCGTTCTGAGTCACCGCACGTTCACGGCGCATGACGAGGCCCCTCGGGTTCGGGGGGCCTCGTCGCCTTCGGGCGGCTTCGGGCCGGCGTTCCACGACCTCCTGCACTCTCTCCCTCGTCCCCGCTTCGGCATCTCTCATACAAACTTCTTCTGCCGAATGGAACACTGGAACGATGGAACGAGGGTGAGGGGAGAGGACCCTGGTCCCGCGCTCCGCGGCCGCGGCGAGGCTGTTCTTACCACCGTAGCGGGCCAGACGCGACGCAAAAATGGTGGACCAAGCTAGGCCCGCCTCTGGTCAGCCTCCCCCTCGCCGAGTTGTGCGTCAGCGCCGGCGTCTACGATCTCCCTGTCCGGCTGCTCCGGCTGCTCCGGCTGCTCCGGCTGCTCCGGCTGCTCCGAGGCGCTCGACCCGTTCCGGATCGACCTGATTGCGGGCTCGCAGCAGAGCCGCAGCGCGAGCCACCAGGCGTAGACCGCGGCGCCCCCGAAACATGCCTCGTAGCTCAAGAGCCCATGAGCCATGCCGTTCCGCAGATTCGGACCGGTCTGCTCCACGAGTAGCGCCTGCAGAGCGAACACCAGATCCTCGCCAAGGATTTGCGTGAGCGTCGGCTCGTAGAGTAGCGTGTTCAGGTTGTTCTCCATCTGGACGCCGTGTCGGTCGAGCCCCGACACGATGACGCCGGCCCTCGCGAGCAGGACGCGGCTCGCGTGCTCGACTTGCGGCATCAGCAGGTGGATCGCGCGGGGCATGTCGCCCACGAAGCCGGCGTAGAGCCCCTCCGCCCAGAGCAACTCGCGGCCTTCGGGAATCAGTGGGTTGCGTTCGGAGAACTCGAGCAGGTCCTCGACCCGGAGCGGATGCTCCGTGACGATCACGCTCCTCGCTGGCGCGATAGAGCCGGCGGCCGACACCTCGGCGTGCAGTGCCGCTGCCTGGATCATGTCGGCCCGCAGCGCCGCCTCGCGCACGTCGGGGTCCGCCGAAGACGTAGACCCCGGCTTCGCGATGACCTTGCCCTCGGTGCTCAGGAACAGGCTCGGGAAGAACGCCTTGAACACGTACTTCGACGCGTTCTCCTCCGCCTGCCGTCGCAGAGCCGGTACGTGCGGTAGCGACGGGTGCACCGCGAAGCGGAGCACGGCGGCCGTCAAGGACTGACCGGCCACTGCCCGGCGCGCCGCATCGGCCACCTCGGTGAGGTCGATGCTCGTCAACATGGGGACCAGTTCCTGACTGGCACCCTTCTGATACTCGAGCAGGAGGGCGTGAAGCTCGTCGATCCTCTCTCGCTCACCGCCAAGCCGGCGCAGCACCTCGATGGCCTGTTGGAGGTACATGGCGGCGGTGAGCTTGCCGATGTGAGGCCGCCTTGCTGCTGCGGCGGCCTCGTCGACGTGCGCCTCCGCGATCCGGCGAATCGCAGCCTGCTGCGAGTTCGCGTCGCGCGCACGCTCCGCGAGCTTCGCGGCGCGCTCCCAGTAGCCCCGCGCTCGGTGCCACTCCCCGGCAGCCCCCGCTCGCTCTGCTGTGGCGGCGGCAAGCTGGCGAAGGCGGTCCGCCTCCGCCGTGTCGCGGTCGTACGTGATCAGCAGGTCCACCAGCTTGGCCGACAAGAACGTGGACTCCGTGTCGGCTCGCTCCTGAATGATCTCGAGCGCGAGGGCGCGCGCCGGCGCCCCGCGGTCACCGGAGCGACCGAGGCTCAACGCGAGCTGCCACGCCCGTTCGAGGTGATCGAGGGCGTAGGTGAACCTCTCCTGATCGTCGCGCAGGCGCTCGGCGAGACGGACATACGCGGCGATGGCCGCCTCTGCCCCACGGAAGTCCCGGGCCGTCACCCAGCCGAGGTCTCCCAGGCGGGCCCGAAGAGCCGGGTCGCTCGCGATTGCGGTCAGCGTCGGACAGACCGCACGCGCGGCCTCGCGCACATCGTCCAGCGACGCGCTCCGGGTCGCCCCAAACTGCATGAACGGCGCAAAGGGCTGGTCGTTCTCGTGGAGGCGCATGTGCAGGGAGCACGCGTGACCGAGGAACCGGAAGGCCGCCTCTCCTCGCGTATCGCCTCGTTCGCGCGCGGCTTCGGCCTTCGCGTAGAAGGGGTTGCTGTACTCGAACACCCGCTCGCGCGGATTGACCTGCGTCGGCTCCTGCCAGTCGAGGGCGGCGAAGTCGGCGGGCGAGAGGGCGGTGTCTTCGGCGGGTGGAGGCGCGCTAGTGCCTTCGGGCATCCGGGGCGGGGCGGAAGGGGGTGGACGAGCACGGAGGCGCGAAGATGAGGTCAGCGACCCCCGGCGGCCATTCCCGGGCGCGCCCGTCCTAGCTGTCGGCGCCCGCATCGCGCCCGAGCGATCAGGTAGCCGCAGGCTCGACCCTCGGCCGTCCTCCGGCGCTCGCGTAGGGGTGCACCCTGAACAGTCCGCGTCTATCTTTCCGCGACTCAGACCGCCCGGCACGTGTACGCCGGCACGGCCGGCGCGACTCTCCCGGCTGGGACCAGATTGGGACCACTTCCGCGCGAATCGCGCGATTCCGGGCTCGCGCCGCTCGCGCCGCAGGAGAGGCTTCCTCTGGGAAGCTGCGCCGACGGTGAACGGCCCATCTGCTCGCGTGATGCTTTGCAAGCAGGGGGTCATCGGTTCGAACCCGATACGCTCCATCGCATCACCGGGGGCCCGCTGCGCGACACCGCGCCGTGGGCCCTTCGCGCGTCCCGGCACACGGGCGAACCGTGACGCCCGCGCGCGCCTCGCCAGCGGATCGGAGCGCACCGCCGTTGGCCGGGTCGGGCGCCCCGGCTAGCTTGCGCTCCGCAGCGCCCGGCGCCGTGCCGGGCGCGCCCGCACCCTTCGCCGATCGACATGTCGACCTCCGTCGCGCCGTCCGCCGTCCCCGCCGTGGGCTCGCCCGCGCCCGACTTCACGCTCGCCAGCACCTCGGGTGAGAAGGTCTCGCTCGCGTCGCTGCGCGGACGCCGGGTGCTGCTCGCCTTCTTCCCGCTCGCTTTCACCAGCACGTGCACGGCCGAGCTGTGCGCGTTCACTGACGACTGGGACACCTTCGCGCAGCATGGCGTGACCGTGCTGCCGATCAGCGTCGACTCCGTGCCGACGCTGCGCGAGTTCAAGGCGAAGCACGAGATGAAGGTCGACCTGCTGAGCGACTTCAAGCGCGAGGCCTCGCTCGCGTACGGCGTCCTCCTCCCGGAGCAGTACTTCTCCACGCGCGCCTACTTCCTCGTGGACGAGCAGGGCACGGTGCGCTGGGTGCACGTCGAGTCGAACCCCGGCGAGCGCCGGGAGAACGCCGAGATCCTCTCGCAGATCGCGCAGCTCGGCTGAGAGGCGTCTGATGAACGGCAGCGGGGGCGGGCTCCCATGGGAGCCCGCCCCCGTTTCGCGCGTGGTGCCGTCGAGCCGCGCGGTCGCGTCAGGCCGAGGCACTCTCGCCGCCGTCGGTGATGCTCGCCTGGCCGCCGACGTTCACGGTGATCCGGCGCGGCTGCGGCAGCGCCGCCTTCGGCAGGCGGACGCGCAGCAGGCCGTGCTCCGTCTCGGCCGCGATCGCGCTCTCGTCGAAGCCCTTCGGCAGGCGGAAGGAGCGCACGAAGCGGCCGTGCATCCGCTCGCGCACGTGCACGCGCTCGTTCTCGCGCGAGGCGTAGGTCCGCTCGCCGGCGACCGTCAGCACGCCGCGGTCGACGGTGAGCTCGAGCTTCGACGGATCGATGCCCGGCACCTCGAGCTCGAGGACGAACTCGTTCTCGCTCTCGCGCACGTCGGCCGCCGGGGCCCACGTCGGGCGCCCGTTCTGCAGGCCGAGGCCGGGCTGCAGGCCGTTCACGGTCTCGTCGATCAGGCGGTCGAGGTCGCGGCGGAGGGTCAGCATCGGCACGGTGGTGAACATGGGGTACCTCTCGGTCTCTGTGGTTCTCGGGATGGTGGGCGCGAGCGCCGTGGCGCCCTGCAGCCCAGCGCGGCGGGCGACTCCATGCCGCGCGGCTGCCCGTGAGAAGGGCATCGCGCGTACCCGCTCGGGTCGGCCGTTTCGACCGAATCCGCCGCGCGTGGTCGGTCGTGCTGACCGTGACGCTGCCGCCCTGACCGACCCGCGGCGCCGTGACCCCGGGGCGGCCTCACCGGTCTTGCATCAGTCATCTTGTCCGATGACGAGCGCGACGGATACGTTTGCGCTCCCGCTCCGCTTCCCGCCTCGCGTCACCGTGTCCGCCTCCCTCCTCTCCGCCCTCGTCGCGCAGGCCGCCCGACAGGGGGAGCCCGATCTCGTGCTGCCCTCGGCGCTCGCCGAGCTGTGCACCGCGCATGGCCTCGACGCCGCCTCCACGTGGATCCCGGGGGTCTCCGGGCCGGAGCGGCGCTGGGGGGCGGGCGAGCAGGCGAGCGACGAGCCGGCGGCGGCGCGGGCGCTGTTCGTCGACGGCGCACGCGTCGTGGCGGGGACGTGCACGGCCGTCGCGCTGCGGCTCCGTGGGCAGCTCGTCGGCGCGCTGGTGCTGGCGGGCGCCGCCGCGAGCGATGCGGCCGATGCGCTCGGGCCGATCGCGGACCTGCTGTCGGTGCTCGTCGGGCACGCGGCCCGGGAGTCCGACCTCGCGGCCGAGCGCGACACGCGCACCGCGGAGCTCGACGAGCAGCGCCGCTTCGCGGAGTGCGTCGTCGACTCGCTGCCCCTCGGCGTCTATGTGATCGACCGCGACTATCGCGTGCAGCTCTGGAACCGCAAGCGCGAGGTGGGCACGCAGGGACTCGCGCGCGAGGCCGCGCTCGGCCGCTCGATCTTCGACGTCATGACCCGGCAGAACGCGGCGCTCATGCGGCAGGAGTTCGACGAGGTGTTCGCGACCGGCCGCATGCAGCAGCTGCAGCTCGAGTCGCGCTCGACCGGCGAGGCGCTGACGTACCGGCTGTCCAAGATCCCGATGCGCGACGACGACGGCGCGGTGTCGCACGTGATCACGGTCGGCGAGGACGTGACCGAGTGGAAGGCCGCGATGGAGCGGACCGCGCAGGCGGAGAAGCTGGCCGCGATCGGGCAGCTCGCCGCCGGCGTCATGCACGAGATCAACAACCCGCTGGCGACGATCGCCGCCTGCGCGGAGACGATGACCGTCACGCTCGCCGAGCTGCCGCGCGCGCAGCAGGCGCCGCCCGGGTTCGCGGAGTACCTGCGGATCATCGATCACGAGGTGCACCGCTGCCGCGGGATCGCCGAGGGGCTGCTGAACTTCAGCCGCGCGAAGCCGCTGCAGCGGGTCGCGCTCGGGCTGAACGCCGTCGTCGAGCAGACGCTCTTCCTGCTCAAGCACCACTCGCGCTTCAAGCGCTGCCTCGTGCGCCTCGACCTCGAGGACGGCACGGGGCCGCGCGTGCTCTGCGACCCGGACCAGATCACGCAGGTCGCGATGGCGCTGCTGCTGAACGCCGCCGACGCCGTCGACGGGATCTCGCGCGGCGAGGACGAGATGCCCGCCGCGGTCACGCTGCGCACCCGCGCGAGCGCGGACGGCGCGGTGCTCGAGATCGAGGACGAGGGCACGGGCATCCCACGCGAGGCGCTGCCCAAGATCTTCGAGCCGTTCTTCACGACGAAGGCGCCCGGATCGGGCACGGGGCTGGGCCTCGCCATCTGCTACGGGATCGTGCGCGATCACGGCGGCCGCATCGCGGTCGACAGCGAGCCGGGGCAGGGCAGCACCTTCCGCGTGGTCCTGCCGCTGGCGGCGTGAGGGCCCGCGACCCGGAGGCTGCCGAGTCGCGCCCCCGGGTGCGCGTGCTCATCGCCGAGGACGAGGCGCACCTCGGCACGCTCCTCGAGCAGTTCCTGATCGGGCGCGGGCACGAGGTCACGCTGGTGCGCGACGGACGCGCCGCTCTGGATGCGCTGCGCACCCGCGACTACGACGTGGCGCTGACCGACGTGCAGATGCCGGGCATGGACGGTCTCGCGCTGCTCGCCGCCGCGCACGCGCTCCCATTTGCGCCCGAGGTCATCGTGGTTACCGGCAACGGCGCCGCCGAGACGCAGCTCCGCGCGCTGCGCCAGGGCGCCTACGACGCGGTCGCGAAGCCGTACCGCATGGCCGAGATCGACCTGCTCGTGCATCGCGCCGCCGAGAAGCGCGCGCTCCGCGGCGGGCTGGCGGCGCGCGCGCTGGCCGACCGACCCACTCCCGAGTTCCTCACCGCCGACCCGACGCTCGCCGACGCCGTCTCACGGGCGGCCGGCGACCGCGCTCCCCTCCTCCTGGTCGGCGAGCCGGGCACCGGGCGTCGGACGCTCGCGCGCTGGCTCCACGCGCGTGCCGCTCGCGGGGGCGCTTTCGTCGACGTCGATGCCACGCACGCCCCACCGGACGCGCGCGCGGCGCTGCTGGGGCGCGACGGCACGCTGCTGGTGCGCCGCGTGGAGCGCATCGGGCCCGACGACCTCGCGGCGCTCGTCGCCGCCGCGCGCGCGTCCGACGCGGAGCACGCACTGGTCGTGGCGGTGGAGCCCGGGATCGACGACGCGGTGGCGCGCGCGCCGTTCGGTCAGGCGGTGCTGGAGCTGCCCCCGCTGCGCGACCGCCCGGCCGACGTCGCTCTCCTCGCCGAATCGATGGCGTCGCGCGCTCACGGCGCGCCGCTGGCGCTCGCCGACGACGCACGGGCGGCGCTCACGGCGCGGGCATGGCCGGGCAACGCGGCGGAGCTCCACGCGGTGGTCGCCGCGGCGGTCGCGCGCGTGTCGCCCGACGCGCGCACGCTGCCGTGGTCCGCGTTCGAGGTGCAGTCGCGCTGAGCCCGGGCTGCGGCGTCGGCGCGCCGCGGGTTACCTTGTCGGCCGGCACCAGCGAGCCGGCTCGGCCGTTGCGGCGCCCCCCGTCTCCCGAGCGCCCGTGAAGATCCTCGTCATCGAAGACGACCCGACCGTCGGCCAGTTCGTCAAGCGCGGCCTCGAGGAGCAGCGATGGGTCGTGGACCTCGTCGCCGACGGCGAGGCCGGTGAGCGCCTCGCGGGCACCGGCGCCTACGACCTGATCATCCTCGACATGCGGCTTCCAGGCCGATCGGGGCTCGACGTCCTGAACGGGCTGCGCGGCCGCGGCTTCGAGCGGCCCGTCCTCGTGCTGACCGCACAGGACGCGGTCGACGCGAAGGTCGCCACCCTGCGTGCCGGCGCCGACGACTACGTCACCAAGCCGTTCGCCTTCGAGGAGCTGCTGGCGCGCGTCGAGGCGCTCGCGCGCCGCCCGCGCGCGATCGTCTCGCCGATGCTGCGCGTCGCCGACCTGGAGCTCGATCAGGCGACGCACGAGGTCCGCCGCGGCGGCGAGCGAATCGAGGTGACGCCGAAGGAATACGCGGTGCTCGAGTACCTCATGCGCCACGCCGGGCGCGTCATGAGTCGCACGCTGATCACCGAGTACGCCTGGGGGTATCACTTCGACCCCGGGACCAACATCGTCGACGTGGTGATCAACCACCTGCGCAAGAAGATCGACGCGCGCCACGAGCAGAAGCTGATCCACACCGTGCGCGGGGTCGGATACGTCGTGAAGGTCTGATGCCGTCCATCCGCGCGCGCCTCACCGCGACCTATACCGTCGCCCTCACGGCGACGCTGGGGATCTTCGCGGCCACGCTCTGGCTGGCGCGCGGCGCGGCGGGCGATCGCGAGCTCCAGCGCTACGTCAACGAGGAGGCGCAGCTCACGATCCGGCTGCTGGAACAGGCGCGCGGCCGCGCCGGCGATCTGCCGCTGGTGGAGGCGGTGGACCCGATGGTCGGGACGGTGCTGGCCGACCGCGCGCGGCTGCTGCTGGACGCGCTGCCCAACATCGTCATGCTGGCCGACACGGCCGGGCGCATCGTCTACCGCTCGGTCGAGGCGCGCACGCTCGACGTTCGCTCGTACGAGGGGCTGGTCGCCACCTCGCGGCGACTCTCTCCGACCATCGCCGGGACGCAGAACGTCACGCGCGAGATGGGCGGAACGATCGGCGCCTACGTGCGCTCCCGCGGGCTCGACTCGACCGACCGCGTGCTGGTCGTGCGCACCGACGCGCCGAAGCAGGTCGCGCCGATCCAGTCGGTGATCGTCGCGACCCCGACGCGCAGCAGCGACCGCGCGCGGCAGGAGCTGCTCGGCGCCATGCTCGCGGTCCTGCCCATCCTCCTCGGCGCCTCGGTGGCCGCGGCGTACTACATCTCCGGGCGGTCGCTGCGCCCGCTCGACACGATGATGGACGCGGTCGAGGCGATCACCGACGGGCGCAGCCTGCATCGCCGGCTGGGCGTCGACGGCGCCGGCGACGAGCTGGCGCGCCTCGCCACGACGCTGAATGCCATGATCGGGCGCCTCGAGACCTCGTTCGGCGGCCTGCGACGCTTCACGGCCGACGCCAGCCACGAGCTCAAGACGCCGCTCACGGTGCTGCGCGCCAACGTGGAGCGCGCGATGGCGACGCCGGCGGGTTCGCCCGAGCAGCTGATCAACCTCGAGGAGGCGCTGCAGGAGATCACGCGCATGGCGGACCTCGTGGACAGCCTGCTCACGCTCGCCCGGTTCGACGAGGGGCGCTTCGACCTGCACCTGGAGGCCGTGCCGCTCGAGCCGCTCGTCCGCGAGGTCTACGAGACGGCCGTCATCCTCGGGGAAGACGCGGGGCTGCGGATCACGATGCCCGCGCTCGAGCCGGTCACCGTGCTCGGCGACCGCACGCGGCTGCGGCACCTCTTCCTCAACCTCGTGACCAACGCGATCAAGTACACGCCGCGCGGTGGCGAGGTGGAGGTCAGCCTGCGCCACGGTGATCCGACCGTCGCGTTCGTCGTGCGCGACACCGGCATCGGCATCGCCGCCGCCGACCTGCCGTACATCTTCGACCGCTTCTGGCGGGCGGACCGGGCGCGGTCGCGCCGCACGCACGGCGAGCGCGGCGTCGTCGAGCGCGGCGGCTTCGGGCTCGGCCTCGCGATCGCGCAGTGGATCACGCAGGCGCACGGCGGGACCATCGCCGTCGTCTCGCGGCTGACCCGCGGGACGACCTTCACGGTGACGCTGCCCGTTCCGACCCCCGAGGAGCTCGCGGCCGCGGAGGCCGAAGCGTAGCGCGCGGGGCGCGCCAGTACGGCTCGAGACGGGCGCGGCGTGGTCACGCGGTCGGCCAGTCCCCCGGCCGGTCCTCTACCGTTCCCGTCGGCTGCCGCCGACGCGTCGGATCCCAACCGTCGGGCCGAGCGCACCGGACGATCATCGTTAATAAGGAGTAACGGCGTCCTAATCCAATCCTAATCTTGGAGCCATCCCTCCGTCATGTGCGCTGGCTAGACTCTCGCCCCGTAGGTCCGCGGAGATCAGTGACCCGTCACCGCCTTGCGCCCATGCTGAACAACCTGATCGAGTCGAAGGCCAAGAAGCAGCGGAGCGTGGGAGCGACACTCACGTCGGTCATCATCAACGGGAGCTTGGCCGTCCTGGCTGTCTACGCCACCGCGAACGCTGCGGTCGAGGCGGAGAAGCCGAAGGAAGAGAAGGTCGAGTTCGTCGAGATGAAGAAGGACGAGCCGCCCCCGCCCAAGAACGAGCCGCCCCCGCCGCCGCCGCCCGACGTCGCCGTCGCGCCGCCGCCGCCGAAGGGGTTCCAGGTGCTCACCGCCCCCGTCGAGATCCCGGACGTCATCCCGGAGATCGACCTCAGCAAGAAGGTCACGGACGAGGCCGACTTCTCGGGCAAGGGCGTGGCGGGTGGCACGTCCAAGGGCGTCGAGGGCGCGAAGGGCCCCGTCGTCCAGGACCAGCCGTACTTCGAGTTCCAGGTGGAGAAGCCGGTGGCGCCGGTGCCGGGCACGAGCGGCCCGCGCTACCCCGAGATCCTGAAGTCGTCGAACGTCGAGGGCGAGGTGCTGGCCCAGTTCGTCGTCGACACGACCGGCCGCGTCGAGAGCGGCTCGTTCAAGGTCCTCAAGTCGAGCCACGAGCTGTTCACGCAGGCCGTTCGGCAGGCGCTGCCGAACATGAAGTTCCTGCCCGCCGAGGTCGGCGGCCGCAAGGTGAAGCAGCTCGTCCAGCAGCCGTTCCAGTTCGCGCTCAGCAAGTGATCCCGGCGGCGCCGCGCGTCGCGGCGCCTCGGTCCCCCGTGTTCACACCGCTCCACCTCTCGTAACGGAGAATCGACGATGGAAATGGATCTGCTGCACCTCTGGGGCACGATGGGCTACTTCGCCAAGGGCATCGTGTTCACCCTGGCGATCATGTCCGTGTGGTCGCTGACCGTCATGATCCAGAAGTGGTGGCACATCCGCGCCGCGCAGGCGGAGACGCGGAAGTTCGCCCCCGAGTTCAGCCAGTTCCTCGAGGAGGACAACCTCTCCGAGGCGATCAACCTCGCGCAGAGCTACAAGAAGTCGCACGTCGCCCGCGTGCTCGGCAACGCGCTCGACGAGGTCAAGCCGCTCATCATGGACGGCTCGGTCACCGTGGCCGACATCAACTCGGCCGAGCGCGCCGTCGAGCGCGAGATGCTGATGACGATCGTCGACCAGAAGCGCGGCCTCGGCGTCCTTGCCACGGTCGGTTCGACGGCGCCGTTCGTCGGTCTGCTCGGCACCACGATGGGCATCGTGAACGCCTTCACGGGCATGGCCACGTCGGGCTCGGGCGGTCTGTCCGCGATCTCGGCCGGCATCGCCGAGGCGCTCATCACCACGGCCTTCGGTCTGCTCGTCGCCATCCCGGCCGTGTGGATGTACAACTACTTCTCGACCAAGATCGACAACCTCACGGCCGAGATGACGTACACGTCCAAGGAGATGATCGACTATCTCATCAAGGGCGTCTCGGGCGAGTTCGGTCGGTCGCGCTTCACGCGCGAGTTCACGACCGGCACGGGCAACAACCCGATCTCGCAGTAATCGCGGCCACCCATACGCACGGACGTCCGCCGCTCGGCGGGCGTCCAGGCACTAGGAGGAAGATCGCATGGGTATGTCCGCATCCGTGAGCGGCAGCGCCGTGAAGGCGGAGCCCAACGTGACGCCGCTCGTCGACGTCATGCTGGTGCTGCTGATCATCTTCATGGTGATCATCCCGACGCTCTCGTCGGGCCTGAACGCGGAGCCGCCGCAGGGCATCAATCTCAAGACGCACCCCGAGGAGGAGGGCGACCAGCTCCTCGGCATCTCGCGCGACGGGCAGTACTACCTGAATCGCAACCCGATCCGCAACGAGACGCTGCACGACCAGCTGAAGCAGATCTACGACGCGCGCGAGACGGACAAGATCCTGTACATCCGCGCCGACCGGCAGCTCGAGTACTCCAAGGTGCTCGACGCGTCGGACGTCGCCTCGAAGGCGGGCGTGCGCGTGGTCGGCTACATCAGCGAGCAGCAGCCGGGCACCGAGGCGCAGTCGGTCGAGACGAAGGCCGCGGCCGCCGCGCCGGGAGGTACTCCGTGAGCATGTCCACTGGTGGCGGCGGCGGGCTGAATGCCGAGCCGAACGTCACGCCGATGATCGACGTGCTCATGGTGCTCCTGATCATCTTCATGGTGATCGTGCCCTCGAGCCGCAAGGCGCTCGACGTGCAGCTGCCGGATCCGAACCCGGCGCCGACCACCTCGACGCCGAGCACGCAGATCGTGCTCGAGGTGCTGCCCGGCGACCAGTTCTCGATCAACAAGCAGCCGGTCTCCGGCCCGCAGCTGGCGCAGCGCCTGAAGGAGCTGTACGACCAGCGCCCGGAGAAGATCATCTTCGTGAAGGGCGACCCGAAGGTGCCGTACCAGGCCGTCATCCAGGCCATGGACATCGCGCGCGGCGCTGGAGTGAAGGTGATCGGCATCCCGCCGAAGGACGCGGGCGCCTGAGCAGGCCACCTGCCGCGCACCGCGCGGCGGGCGACGATACGGCGGACGAACCTCCTGGGGCTCGTCCGCCGTAGTCGTGTGTAGTACATCCCCGGCAATCGCGTTTCGCGACGTGCGCTCCCGCACGTCGTCCCCGACCCTCACGTCCCCCGATCCCGCATGGCCCACGAGCCCTGGCGCGACGAGCCCGTCGACGCCGCCCAGGTGGAGCGGCCGCGCCTCCGGCCGCCGATCGGCATCCCCTCGCGCGTCGGCAGCAGCCGACGCGTCACCATCGTCTCCATCGCCCTGCACCTGCTCGTGGTGATGCTGATCCTCGCCCCCTGGGCCGGCTCGGCCGTCCTGGAGGAGATCGAGGGCGCCGGCGGCCCCGGCCCGGCCGGCGGTGGCGGGGGCGGCACGATGGGTACCGGCGGCCGTCGCGGCCTCGGCGTGCGCGAGCGGCTGCACTACGTGCAGGTCGCGCCGGCACCCGCTCCGGCCGCCACGACGCCCGCGCCGGTCGTCCCGCCGCCCGAGCCGCCGAAGCCGACGCCCGCGCCCGTTCCGCCGCCGCAGCCGGTGACGCCTCCGCAGCCGGCCGCGCCTGCCCCGACCCCCGCGCCGCAGGCCAGCGCGGAGGTCGGGGCCTCGGCGCCCACCGTCGGCGTCGGTGGTGGCACCGGCAACGACGGCACCGCCGGATCGGGTCCGGGCTCGGGCGGCGGTGTGGGCGCCGGCATCGGCACGGGGCGGGGCAGTGGCATCGGTCCCGGCACCGGCGGCGGCAACGGCGAGGTGTTCCCGCCGCAGCCCACCGAGGTGTTCATTCCGCCCCTTCCGTATCCGAAGAGCGTGCGCGGCACGAAGCTGCTCGCGATCTTCGACGTCGACTCGACCGGCAAGGTGCTCGGCTTCGAGTTCACCCAGACGCGCGACGGCGGCTACAACCGCAAGCTGCGCGAGGTGCTCGGCGGCTTCCGCTTCCGGCCCGGCACACGACCGGACGGCACGCCGGTGCGCGCGAAAGGCCAGATCGCCTACGAGTTCTGAACGCCCGCCTCCTCACCGGATGCGGGCGTTCTTGCGTGCGGGACCTCGCGCATCACAGGGAACACGTGCGTGGCGCTGCAGGGGTGACGCTATGGCACTCCACCGTGCACGCCAGTATGTTGCCCGCCACGATCGCCGGGGCCGCTTCATACCTCCTGCCCGGCGCCCCTCTGTCCGCATGCGCGCATGAGCAGTCTGGCCGCCGAGCCCCGCGCCGGCGCGGAGCAGCCGCACGCCGAAGCCGGTGGCGAGCAGGAGTTCGTCAAGGCGTTGACCTTGATGGACGCGACGATGCTCGTCGCTGGGTCGATGATCGGCTCGGGCATCTTCATCGTCTCGGCCGACATCTCGCGCACGCTGCAGTCGCCGGCGTACCTGCTGCTGGCGTGGGTGCTCACCGGCGTCATCACGCTGCTCGGCGCACTCGCGTACGGGGAGTTGGCCGCGATGTACCCGCGGGCCGGCGGCCAGTACGTGTTCCTCCGCGAGGCGATGGGCCCGCTGATGGGCTTCCTCTACGGATGGACGCTCTTCGTCGTCATCCAGACGGGCACCATCGCCGCCGTCGCCGTCGCCTTCGGGCGCTTCCTGGGCGTGCTCTTCCCCGCCATCAGCCCCGACCGATTCGGCTGGTTCCCGCAGGCCGACGTGTGCGTCGCGTGGCTCGGCTGCCGCGATCCGGGCACGCAGTCGATTCAGCTGGGCCTCACGCCGCAGCGCCTCGTGGGCCTGCTCTCCGTCTGGATCCTGACGCTGGTGAACCTGCGCGGCGTGCGGGAGGGGAAGGCGGTGCAGACGTCGCTCACCGTCATCAAGACGGGCGCGCTCGCGCTGATCATCATCCTCGGCCTGACCATCGGGCGCAATGCGACGGCGGTCGCGGCGAACTTCGGACCGGGGCAGTTCGCGCCGGACGTCAGCTTCACCGCTCCCTTCGTCATCGTCTTCGGGTCCGCGCTCGTCGGCTCGCTGTTCTCCAGCGATGCGTGGAACAACGTGACGTTCGCGGCCGCCGAGGTGAAGAACCCGCGCCGCAACCTGCCGCTCGCGCTCGTGCTCGGGACCGGCCTCGTGACGCTGCTGTACGTCACGGCGAACGTCTCCTACCTGAACGTGCTGCCGCTGGCCGGCACGCCGAACGCGGCCGCGGTGCTCGAGCGCGGCATCCAGCACGCGACGCAGGACCGCGTCGGGACGGCGGTGGCCGAGGTGATCTTCGGCGGCGGGGCGGGGACGATCATGGCGATCGCGATCCTCGTCTCGACCTTCGGCTGCAACAACGGTCTGATTCTCGCCGGCGCCCGCGTCTACTGGGCGATGGCGCGCGACCGTCTGTTCTTCCAGCGAGCGGGCACGCTCAACGCGAACGGCGTCCCCGCCTTCGCGCTGATCGCGCAGGCGGTGTGGACCACGCTCCTGTGCCTGACGGGGACGTACAACCAGCTGCTGGACTACGTGATCTTCGCCGCGCTGGTGTTCTACGCCCTGACCACCATCGGGCTGTTCATCCTGCGCCGCACGCGCCCCGACGCCGAGCGCCCCTACCGCGCGATCGGATATCCCGTGCTGCCCGCGCTGTACATCGCGCTGAGCACCGGGGTCGCGATCATCCTGCTCGTGGCCGAGAAGACGCGCACGCAGGCCATCTCCGGTCTCGTCCTGGTGCTCATCGGCGTGCCGGTCTACCTCGCCTGGCGCTCGCGCGACCGCAGCGCCGCCGCGGCCCCGTAACGTCCCACCGCACTCCACGGCCGGCGCTCCGCGCCGGCCGTCGGCGTTCCGCCCCCACCCTCACCACCCGACCGCATGGCCTCGTCGCAGTCCGCCTTGCTCTGGCTCATTCTTGGCCTCAGTGGCGCCGCCCTCGTGTTCGCCGTCTTCCTGTCGCGGTGGGTGCTCGCGCGGGACCGCGGCGAGGCGTCGATGCAGCGCATCTCGAACGCGATCCAGGAGGGGGCGGAAGCGTTCCTCGCCCGCCAGTACAAGACGATCGGCCTGCTCTCGATCGTGGTGGCGGCGCTGATCTACATCGGCTACGCCTTCTTCCGTCACGCCGAGGAGGGGGCGGGCGCGCTGCCGAACAGCACGTTCGCGCTCTACACCACGCTGGCCTTCCTGCTGGGCGCGATCTGCTCGGGCTTCGCGGGCTTCATGGGCATGTGGGTGTCCATCCGCACCAACATCCGCACGGCGTCGGCGGCGCGCACGTCGCTCAACGCGGCGCTCCAGACGGCGCTGCGTGGCGGAGCCGTGTCGGGGCTGTTCACGGTCGCCATGTCGCTGATCGGCGTCGCCGGCCTGTTCTGGGCGCTCGATGCGTTCGCGCCCGCGGGGATCAGCGCCGACGAGTGGACGCGTCGCATCCCGTTCCTGATCGTCGGCTTCGGCTTCGGCGCCTCGTTCGTGGCGCTGTTCGCGCAGCTCGGCGGCGGCATCTACACGAAGGCCGCCGACGTGGGCGCCGACCTGGTGGGCAAGGTCGAGGCGGGAATTCCCGAGGACGACCCGCGCAACCCGGCGGTGATCGCCGACCTCGTCGGCGACAACGTCGGCGACTGCGCGGGCCGCGGCGCCGACCTGTTCGAGTCCACGGCCGCGGAGAACATCGGCGCCATGATCCTCGGCGTGCTGCTCTTCCCGTTCTTCGGCGTCCGCGGCGTGCTCTTCCCGCTGGTCGTCGGCGCGGTGGGCCTCATGGCGTCGATCGTCGGCGTGATGGCGGTGCGCACGAGCGGCACCGAGGATCCGATGAAGGCGCTCAACCGGGGCTTCTACGTGACCTCGGCGCTCGTGGCCGTCGCGTTCTTCTTCCTCTGCCGCTGGCTGCTCGCCACGACCGCGGCGCCGGATGCGTGGCTGAACTTCTTCTACTGCGCGCTGATCGGGCTCGCGACCGCGTTCGCGTTCGTCTACATCACGCAGTACTACACGGAGTACCGCTACCGCCCGGTGCTCTCGATCGCGGAGGCCAGCCAGACCGGTCCGGCGACGAACATCATCGCCGGCCTCGCGGTCGGCATGGAGTCGACGGTGCTGCCGGTGATCACGGTGGGCATCGCCATCGTGAGCAGCTTCTACCTCGGGCAGAACAGCGGCCTGGTCGACGCCGCCGGCCAGCCGGTCGGCGGCCTGTTCGGCACCGCCGTCGCGACGATGGGCATGCTCGGCACCGCCGGCTACATCCTCGCGATGGACGTCTTCGGCCCGATCACGGACAACGCCGGCGGCATCGTCGAGATGTCGGAGCAGCCGCAGGAGATCCGCGAGAAGACCGACCGGCTGGACGCCGTCGGCAATACGACGAAGGCGCTCACGAAGGGCTACGCGATCGGCTCGGCCGCGCTGGCGGCGTTCCTCCTCTTCTCGGCGTACCTCGACGAGGTCCGCCTGCTGACCGGGACGGAGCTGACGGTGAACATCGCCAAGCCGCAGGTCTTCGTGGCGGGCCTTCTCGGCGCGATGCTCGTGTTCTGGTTCTCGTCGCTGGCGATGACGGCCGTCCGGAAGGCGGCGCAGAGCGTCATCACCGAGGTGCGCCGGCAGTTCAAGGAGATGCCCGGCATCATGAACGGCACGCAGCAGCCGGACTACGGCCGCTGCGTCGACATCGTGACCGTCGGTGCGCTCAAGGCGATGGTGGTGCCGGGCGCGCTGGTCGTGCTCTTCCCGATCGTCGTCGGCCTGGTGTTCAAGCAGTTCGGCATCGGCGCGGAGGCGGTCGCCGCGTTCCTGATGATCGCGACCATCGCGGGCATCCTCATGGCCGGCTTCCTGAACAACGGCGGCGGTGCGTGGGACAACGCGAAGAAGTACATCGAGACGGGTGCCTACGGCGGCAAGAAGTCCGAGGCGCACAAGGCGGCCGTCGTGGGCGACACGGTCGGTGACCCGTTCAAGGACACGGCGGGTCCGTCACTGCACGTGCTCGTGAAGCTCCTGAGCACGATCACGCTGGTGCTCGCCCCTCTCTTCATCTGATGTAGCGTCGCACGCGGGCGTCGCGCGCCGAGGAGCTCCTCGGCGCGCGACGCTCCACGCTGGACGCTCGATCTCTCCATGGCTTCACTCTTCGCCCGCAAGCCCATCGCGGCGCTGGTGCCCGACAACGCCGAGGGCTCGCACGGTCTCCGGCGGACGCTCGGCGCCAAGGACCTGGTGCTGCTCTCCATCGGCGCCGTCATCGGCGCCGGCATCTTCTCCACGCTCGGAACGGCGGCCGCCGGCGAGGTGCGCGCCACCGGCGAGGTGGTGCGCTACGGCGCCGGCCCGGCGCTGATCCTCTCGTTCGTGCTGCTCGGCGCGGTCTGCGCGCTGGCGGCGCTGTGCTACGCCGAGCTGGCGAGCATGATCCCGCAGGCCGGCAGCGCCTACGCGTACTCGTACGCGACGCTCGGCGAGCTGGTGGCCTGGATCATCGGCTGGGACCTGATCCTCGAGTACGCGGTCGGCAACGTCGCCGTGGCGATCGCGTGGGGCGGCTACTTCGAGTCGCTCGTCTCGCCGTGGTTCCACATCCCGGGCTGGCTGACGCACGGCTACTGGGACGTGAAGGCGTCCAGCGACCCGGCGGTGCAGGCGCTCATGGACGCGGCGCCGCGCGTGGGCGGGATCCCGTTCCTCGTGAACCTCCCGGCGTTCCTCATCGTCATGGCCGTCACCTGGCTGCTGGTGATCGGCGTGCGCGAGAGCACGCGCGTCAACGCGTGGATGGTGGGCGTCAAGCTGGCGGTGCTCGCGCTGTTCGTCATCGTCGGCGCGATGAACATCAACCCGGCGAACTACACGCCGTTCGCGCCCAACGGCTTCCGCGGCATCCACCAGGGCGCCGCGATCGTGTTCTTCGCCTACATCGGCTTCGACGCGATCTCGACGGCCGCCGAGGAGACGAAGGACCCGCAGCGCAACATGCCGCGCGGCATCCTGCTCGGCCTCGGGATCTGCACGCTGATCTACGTCATCGTCGGTGCGGTCGCGACCGGGCTGGTGCCGTACCAGCAGCTCGAGTCGGCCGACCCGCTGGCGCGCGCGTTCGAGGTGGCCGGGCTGACGCAGTTCTCGTGGATCATCGCCGCGGGCGCGGTGGTCTCGATGGCCGCCGTGCTGCTCGTCTTCCAGTACGGCCAGCCGCGCATCTTCTTCGCGATGGCACGTGACGGGCTGCTGCCCCCGTGGGCCGCGAAGATCCACCCGAAGTACCGCACGCCGCACGTCACCACGATCGTGACCGGCGTGCTGGTGGCGCTCGGCGCCGCGGTGGCGGACGACGCCGCGACGTACGACCTCACGAACATCGGCACGCTCTGGGCGTTCGCACTCGTCTGCCTGGGCGTGTTCGTGCTGCGCTTCACCGAGCCCGAGCGGCCGCGGCCGTTCCGCGTGCCGGCCTTCTGGTTCGTGTCGCTCGGCGGCGTGGCGGCGTGTCTGTTCGTGATGCGCGGGCTGCCCGCGTCCGCCTGGGTGGCGTTCGGGGTCTGGATGCTCATCGGACTCGTCATTTACTTCCTCTACGGCTACCGCAACTCCACGCTGCGTCGCGGCGGGCCGCCCACTTCCGGCCCCGCGCCGGTTCAGCAAGCGCCCATCGAAGGGAAGCAATGAGCCTGTCGCCCTCGACCACCACGACCGCCGCGCCGACGCCGCCGCCCGCGCCTCGCACGGGGCTGCGCCGCCTGACGCTGACGCAGTGGATCCTCATCTCGCTCGTCGTCGGCATCGCCGTCGGCGCCGCGTTCCCCGAGACCGAGCGCGCGGCGCACGGCGGCTTCGCCGCCAGCGACCTGCGCGTGCTGGGGACGATCTTCATCCGGATGATCAAGTCGCTGATCGTCCCGCTGCTCTTCAGCACCCTCGTGATCGGCATCGCCGGCCACGGGGACGACATGAAGAAGGTGGGGCGCCTGGCGCTGCGGTCGATCATCTACTTCGAGATCGTCACCACGCTCGCACTCGCGGTCGGCCTGATCGCCGTGAACGTCGTCAAGCCGGGCGTCGGCATCACGCTCCCCGCCGAGGCGGGCGAGGTGGCGGAGCTCGCGAACCGCACGCCGACCGTCTCGAGCGTTCTGGAGCACACGGTTCCGCAGAGCTTCTTCGAGGCGGCGGCGACCAACGAGGTGCTGCAGATCGTCTTCTTCTCGATCCTGTTCGCCGTCGCGCTGGCGAAGGTCGAGGGCCGGCCGAAGCAGGTCATGCTCGAGTGGTGCGACGCGCTCTCGCAGGTGATGTTCAAGTTCGTCGGCCTCGTGATGGCGTACGCGCCGATCGGCATTGGCGCCGCGATCGCGGTGACCGTCTCGCGCAGCGGCCTGGGCGTGCTCGCGAACCTCGCGACGCTGGTCCTGACGCTCTACGGCGCGCTGATCGTCTTCATCCTGCTCGTGCTCGTGCCGGTGGCGCTGCTCTTCCGCATCCCGCTCAAGGGCTTCGTGTCCGCGGTGCGTGAGCCGGCGCTGATCGCGTTCTCGACTGCCAGCTCCGAGGCGGCGCTGCCGCGCGCGATGCAGGCGATGGAGGCGTTCGGCGTGCCGCGCCGCATCGTCGCCTTCGTCATGCCGACGGGCTACTCGTTCAACCTGGACGGCAGCACGCTGTATCTCGCGCTCGCGTCGGTGTTCGCGGCGCAGGCGGCGGGCATCGACATGCCGATCGGCACGCAGCTGCTGATGATGCTGACGCTGATGCTGACGTCGAAGGGCGTGGCCGCGGTGCCGCGCGCCTCGCTCGTCATCCTGTCGGGCGCGCTGGCGCAGTTCGGCCTCCCGCTTTCGGCGGTCGCGGTCATCCTCGGCGTCGACGCGCTCATGGACATGGCGCGTACCTCGGTGAACCTCGTCGGCAACTGCCTGGCGACCGCCGTGATGGCGCGCTGGGAAGGCGTCTTCGGCGAGCAGCCGGCGCTCGCCGCCCAGCAGGCCTCGGAGCTCGAGCGACAGGAGCACGCGATCGTCTGACGCCGGAGCGTCGGACGGTGAACGGGAGAGCGGGGCGGCGATCTTCGATCGCCGCCCCGCTCTCCCGTTGGCCCGTCCGATGGTCGCGCTCAGCCCATCTCGACGCCGAGCAGCCGCAGCGCGCCGCGCACCGCACCGCGCGCCGGGTCCACGTCCTCGTGGCGCAGCTGCGCGCCGGGGACCGCCGTCTTGAGCCGGTGCTCCAGTCGCTTGCGCAGGGGGCCGCCGCGCGAGAGCAGCCCGCCGGCGAGCGCCACCGGGATCGCGGCGCGCTCGTCGACGAAGAGGCGTCGCGCGAGCGTCCGCACGTGCAGCACCAGCTCCTCGACGGCCATCGAGAGCAGCGTGTTGGCGCGCAGGTCGCCGCCCGCCGCCACGCGGAACACGACCGGCGCGAGCTGCGCGAACTGCCCCGGGGTCGCCTGCGCGGCCCACGGGATCAGGGCCGTCGGATCGTCGGCCTCGATCGCGGTCAGCAGCGCGTCGGTGAGCGCCGTCTCCGGCTCGCGGCCGTCGCTCGACGCCGTCGCCACGTTGAGCGCCCGGCGGCCGATCCACGCGCCGCTACCCTCGTCGCCGAGCACGGGCCCCCAGCCGCCGCAGCGCTGGAAGGCGCCGTCGGGGCCGCGGCCGAAGGCGATCGACCCGGTGCCCGCGATCAGCAGCACGCCGGCGCCCTCGGCGAACGCGTCGTCGAGCGCGATCATGGCGTCGGGGTGCACCGCGACGTCCTCCGCCACCTCGCGCGCCACGAGCGCCTGCCAGAGCGCCTCGCGCTCCGGCTCGCGCCCGACTCCGGCGAGGCCGGCGTAGAGCACCTTGGGCGTCACGTGCTCCATGCCGGCGTGCGCGAGCGCGTCGCGCACGCACGCGGCGATCACGTCCGCCGAGTGCTCCACGCCGCCGGGACGCACCGCCGACGCGGGCCCTTCGATCGTGCCGAGCGGGCGCCCCGCCTCGTCGGCGACGACGACGCGCGTCTTCGATCCGCCGCCGTCGAGGCCGACCACGATCACGCTCATGCCGCCTTCCTCGCCGGCATCGCCATCGGGTCGAAGGTCGGCGCCGGGTGCGTGAAGGACGAGACGATCCCGGTCACGAGCGTGATCGTCGTGCCGATCAGCACGTACCACGGCCAGGCGATCTTGCCGAACGGCGCCAGCGTCGCGTCGAGCGACGGCACGGCGCGCCCGATCTGCCCGGCGAACACGATGAACGCCATGCAGAACAGCCCCACCGACATGCCGAGGATCATGTCGCGCTGGTTCGCCCGCTTCCAGAAGATGCCGAGGAAGAAGGCGCCGAGCAGCCCGCCGTACGTGAACGACGCGATGGCGAGCGCGACGACCACGACCGGCAGCCTCGGATCGTTCGGGTAGAGCAGCGCGCCGAACGTCAGCCCCACGCCCCAGATGAGCGCGAACAGCTTGCCCATCTTCAGCGTGCGCGGGTCGTCCGGGCTGCGCTTGGTGATCGGCAGGTAGATGTCGTGCGTCGTCGCGGCCGCGAGCGAGTTGATCGTGCCCGAGTGCGTGCTCATCGTCGCCGCCACGATCGCGGCGAGGATGAGCCCAAGGAGCCCGGGCGGCATCCGCTCGACGATGAAGCTCGGGAAGATCTGATCGGCCGCCGGGAACTCGCGGCCGCCGTAGAGCACCCAGAGCCCGACGCCGACCATCAGGAAGAGCGTGAACTGGATGAACACCACGAAGCCGCTGCCGATCAGCGCGCGCTGGGCATCCTTGAGCGACTTGGACGAGAGCAGTCGCTGCACGATCAGCTGGTCGGCGCCGTGCGAGGCCATGGCCAGGAACGCGCCGCCGATCAGGCCGGCGAAGATCGTGTGCGGGCGGTCGAGCCCCGTGTAGAGGTCGATCCCCACGAGCTTGCCCGCGGGGCCCGCCTGGCCGATGATCGTCCCCCAGCCGCCCGCGACGGAGCGGCCGAGGAGCACGATCGCGGAGATGCCGCCGAGCACGTACACGCCGGCCTGCACGAGCTCCGTCCAGACGACCGCCTTCATCCCGCCCTTGTACGTGTAGATGACGGTCAGCAGCCCGAGTATCAGGATGGCGAGCGGCATCACGTACTCGCGCGGCACGGCGGGCCCGATGAGCAGCGCCACCGGGATCGCCGTCGCGAACACGCGCACCGAGTCGGCGATCGCGCGCGTGAACATGAACACGATCGACGTGAAGCGCCGCGCGCCGAGCCCGAAGCGCCGCTCGAGCAGCGCGTAGGCCGTCACGAGGTCTCCCTCGAAGTACCGCGGGAGCAGCGTGTAGGCGACGACGATCCGGCCGAGGATGTAGCCGCCGACCACCTGCAGGAACCCGAGGTTGCCGAGATAGGCGAGCCCCGGGATGCTGATGAAGGTCAGCGCGCTGGTCTCGCTGGCGACGATCGAGAACAGCACCGCGCCCCACGGGATGGCGCGGTCCGCGACGAAGTAGTCCTTCGCGTCCTTCTGCTTGCGTCCGATCCAGATCCCGAGCCCCGTCGTGCCGGCCAGGTAGGCGATCAGGACGATCAGGTCGAGGATGCCGAAGCGCGAGATCATGCGACCACGTAGGCTTCCATCGCGAAGTACTCGGCCAGCCCCAGGCGATCCAGGGTGGCGGCGGTGTCCTTGTTCCGCTGCTCGACGCGCTGCCAGAACTCGCGCTCGTCCTGGCCCGGGAAGGGGGCCGAGTCCTTCTGCGACTGGTGCTTGAAGATCGCCTGGATCTTGATCTTCAGCTCCTCCTGCGACATCGGCACCAGCCAGGTGGCCTCGGTGATCGGCCACTCCTGCCACGCGCCGCGGTACAGCCACACCTCGGGCAGCTTGCCCCCCGCCGCGCGGATCTCGGCGAGCGCCGTGTCGATCGCCTCCTTGCACATGCGGTGCGTGCCGTGCGGGTCGGAGAGGTCGCCGGCCACGAGGATCAGGTCCGGCTGCAGCTCCTCGAGGAGGTCGCGCACGATCTTTACGTCGGCGGGGCCGATCGGATCCTTGCGCACCTTGCCGGTCTGGTAGAACGGCAGGTTGAGGAAGCGGGCATGCTCCTTCGAGAGCCCCATCACCTCGATGCCGCTCACCGCCTCGGCCTCGCGGATGACGCGCTTGATGTCCTGCACCTCCGGGATGTCGACGTCGCCGGGCCGCTTCCGCGACAGGCAGTCGTGCACGCGCGCCGAGAAGTCGCGCAGCGTCTCGCCGCCCACGCCGCGCTCACGATCCAGGCGCTCCAGGAAGTCGACGAACCGCCGCACGTCGTGATCGAAGACGGCGATGTTGCCGCTCGTCATGTAGGCCACGGTCATGTCGTTGCGGTTCTGCACGAGCTTGTACAGGATGCCGCCCATCGAGATGACGTCGTCGTCCGGGTGCGGGGAGAAGCAGACGATCTTCTGCTCGCGCGGCAGCTTGCTCTTGCCGCGGATCTTGGCGCCCAGGAAGTTGAACACCTCGCCGTTCACGGCGCCCGGGGTGCCCCAGCGCGCGACGAGCGACGACATGCGGTGCTCCGCGTAGTCGCGCTGCTCGAGCTTGAGGATGCCCTTGCCGGTCCGCAGCGACAGCCACACGACGGCCTTCACCATCAGCTCCGTCGTCCACTCGACCTCGTCGAGCAGCCACGGCGTGGCGATGCGCGTCAGGTCGGCGGCCGCCGAGTCGTCGACGTAGAACGTCGTGTTCGGGTGGCGCTGCAGGAACGTCGCGGCCACCTCGATGTCGACCTCGCCCTCGACGGCGCGGCGCACGATCGCGGCCTTGTGCTCGCCGGTCGCGAGGATCGCGATCTCGCGCGCGGCGAGGATCGTCGCCACGCCCATCGTGAGCGCCTCGCGCGGAACGTTCTCCTCGCCGAAGAAGTCGGCGGCGGCGTCCTTGCGCGTCACCGCGTCGAGGTGCACCAGGCGCGTGCGGCTCTCGACGCCGGAGCCCGGCTCGTTGAAGCCGATGTGACCGGTCTTGCCGATGCCGAGGATCTGGAAGTCGATCCCGCCGACGTCGGCGATCGCCATCTCGTAGCGCGCGCACGCCTCGTCCACCGCCTCGCGCGGCAGCTCGCCCTCGGGGATGTGCACGTTCTCGGGCCGCACGTCGATCTGCGAGAACAGGTTCTCCCACATGTACCGGTGGTACGAGTGGATGCTGTCCTTCGCCATCGGGTAGTACTCGTCGAGATTGAACGTCACGACGTTCGCGAAGGAGAGCCCCTCCTCGCGGTGCATGCGGATCAGCTCCCGGTAGACGCCGATGGGCGTCGAGCCCGTGGCGAGGCCGAGGACGCAGCGCTCGCCGCGGGACTGCTTCTCCCGGATGAGGGCGGCCATGCGGCCCGCGACGAGTCGGGCGATGTCGTCGTGCTCATGGACGACGACGGTGCGGATGCGCTCGAGGCCAGAGCCGGCGGTGACGTGCGAAGGCCCGCGACTCCCATGGGAGTCGCGGGCCTCCGCCACGCCGCCGACGTCCGGTCGGACGCCAGAGACGGAGGTGGTCATCAGAATTGGTGCACGCTCAGGCCGAGAACGAGCTGCCGCAGCCGCAGCCGCCCGTCGCGTTCGGGTTCTTGAAGGTGAAGCCGGACCCCTGCATCGACGTCACGTAGTCGATCACGACGCCGTTGATGTACTGCGCCGAGAACGGGTCGACGAAGACCTGGAAGCCCTCCTGGGGCAGCACCAGGTCGTCCTCCGCCGGCTGGTCCTCGATGAGCAGGCCGTACTTGAAGCCGCTGCAGCCACCCGGCTGGACGGAAACGCGGAGCCCGCCCTTGTCGTACGACACGCCCTCGGCGTCCATGAACTTCTTGACCTCGGTCGTGGCGACCGCGGTGACGACGAGCGCGAGCTCGGGCTGGGAGGAGATGGTCATCGGGGTTCTCCGAATGGGTAGCGGCGCGTAGCACGCCGACGCCCGGTCAAGTTAAGGTCGCTCGCGAAAGCACTCAAGCGCAGCGGCCCGCCTGTCCAGGGCCAGATCGTCAGGCGTCTGTTCAGGCCGAGCCGTGGGTCGGAGTGCCGATGGACGCGGAGCGGTCGATCGGATAGCCTGCAGGGTCGCGGCAATCTGTTCCGTACCTGCCGTAGCACCCCGCCGGTCCTCCATGAGCATACCCCATCGAGCCACGCAGGCTCCCCGTCTCTCCGTCCGTCGCGGCGCCCTCCTGGCCGCGACGGCGCTCGTGCCGGCCCTCCTCCCGCAGGCGAGCGCCGCGGGGCAGGAGTTCACCCGGCAGGGCCTCTACGTCGCCACCTTCGAGCCCGAGGCAGGCGCGAACCTCAAGCTCGGCCGGGAGGCCGCCGACGAGGTCCGCGACCGGCTCGAGAAGCTGGTGCAGGGCAAGGACGCGGCGGTCATCACGCCGTCGGAGGCCCGCCGTCGCATCCCTGACCTGACCTTCCCGCTCGACACCACCTATCCGGTGGCGGTCATCGAGACGCTGGTCCGGCAGGCGCGCGGCGACGAGTTCGTCATCGGCCGCGTGGCGCGCCGCGGCGGGACGTACCAGCTGACGGGCGAGCTGCGCCTGATGCGCGATCGGGGCACCCGGCAGCCCATCACGGCGAGCGCGCCGAAGCTGGACGCGGCCGCGGATCAGTTCGCCAGGGCGGTCGCCGCCGCCCGCGCGCAGCTCGTCCCGCAGCGCCGGTGCGCGAACGCGATGATGGACAACAAGGCGGATCAGGCGGTCGCCGCGGCGCGTGCGGGCATCCAGGCGTACAACCGGGGCACGTTCGCCCGCGCGTGCCTCGTCTCCGCGATGCGCATCGCCGGCGCGCCCGCGAGCGACCTGCTGAGCGAGTCGCAGGCGCTGCTCGCGATCGACTCGCTGAGCCGCCAGGGGCTGGAGAGCGCCGCCCGCGCGTACGACGCGCTCAAGCGGCGCGACGAGGCGGCCGCGATGTGGACGCGCCTGATCGCGACCGACTCGACCAACACGACCGTCATCGCGTTCGGCATCCGCGGGCTCCTCGAGGGGGGCAACGCGCGCCGCGCCGAGGCGCTGGCCCTCGCCGCCGCCGCCGAGCACAAGGACGTGATGGACCTGCAGCGCCTGCGCTGGCAGGTGACGTTCGAGAACCGCAGCTGGGCGCGCGCCGTCGAGGCGGGCGAGCTGCTCCTCGCGAAGGACTCGCTCGCGCCGGCCGACTCGACGTTCTACGTGCGGCTCGCGACCGCGCACCGCTCGAACGGCAACGCGCTCCGCGCCCTCGAGCTGGCGGCGCACGCCGTCGCCAAGTTCCCGAAGGACGCCCGCACGTACGCGCTGTACGCGGAGGTCGTGCGCGCCGAGAGCGACAGCGTGCTCCCGCGAGGCCTCGCGCTCTTCCCGAAGAGCGCGGAGCTCAACACGCTGGCGGCGCGCGAGGCGCGCTCGAAGGGACGGCTGGCCGACGCGGCCGAGGCGACCCGCCGCGCCCTGGAGGCCGACTCGGCGCTGCCGCAGGGGCTCCTGACGCTCGCGCAGGCCGAGTTCGACCTCGGGCGACCCGACAGCGCGCTCGTCGCGCTCACCCGGGCGCTCGCGCGCGGGGAGGACTCGACGCTCGTCGCGCAGTTCGCGCTCGCGAAGGGGAACGCGCTGCTGCGGGCCGCGGGACAGACCAAGGCGCGGGGCGACTACGCCCGCGCGCTCCGCTTCTTCAACGTCGCCGACAGCGTGCGCACCTCGCCGCAGTCGAAGTTCCTGCTCGGCACGGCCGCGCTGCAGGTGGCGAGCGCCGCGCTGCGCGAGGCGCCGCAGGAGAAGGACAAGGCGCTCAGCTGCGCGCTCGCGCGCGAGGGCGCCGTGACGGTCGTCGCCGCGCGCTCGGGCCTCGAGGCGGGGCAGCAGCTCGCCCCGGACGCGGCCAAGCAGTACCTGGAGTACGTGGCCCAGCTGGAGCCGTTCGCGCAGAAGCAGCTCGCGACGTCGTGCGAGGGGATGCCGCCGGCGACCACCGCATCGGGCGCGTCCGCACCGGCGGGCTCGGGGTCCGGGGGCGCGGCCAGCACGCCGGCGACCACCGGCGCCTCGCCGGCGCCGCCGCGTCGCTGAGCGACACGGAGCACACCGGAAGCGAAGCGGGGCGGCTGCCGATTCTCGGCAGCCGCCCCGCTTCGCTTCCAGCTCTCCGCGACGGTCAGTCGCCCGCCGCGTACGCGTCAGTGACCGACTTCGCCGGTGCGGGCGACGGCTGCACGTCCTCGGAGCGGAACGACCGCGCGATCCAGGCGAAGGCGAGACCCGCGACCGCCAGCATCCCGAGGCCGAGCATGATGTCGCCGAAGATGAGCTTCCCGATGCCGAACAGCGTCGCGTAGACGGCGATGATCCCGGCGATCCAGTTGGACCAGGCGAGCGCGCCGCCGGGGATCGACTCGCGGCCGTAGCCGGCCGGCACCGAGACCGCCGCCCAGCCGGGGCCGCCCGGGCGCACGCGACGGTAGAACGACTCGAGCTGTCCGCGCGACTCCGGCTTGGTCAGGAAGGTGACCGGCACCCAGACGAGCGTGCTCGCGACGACGGTGATGATCATCACCCACGCGTCCGCGTTCGGCGATCCGGCCGGCGCCAGACGGCCGGGCACCATGTTGATCGCGATCAGCGAGATCACGAACGACGCGACCATCGAGCTGATCTCGCTCCACGCGTTGATGCGCCACCAGTACCAGCGGAGGATCAGCACGAGGCCGGTCCCGGCGCCGAGCGCCAGCAGGAACTTCCACGCCTGCTCGACCGACGACAGGAAGTAGGTGACGACGATCGACGCGAGGAAGAGGAGAACCGTAGCGATGCGGCCGACGGTGACGTAGTGCTTGTCCGACTCCTCCTTCTTCAGGAACCGCTTGTAGAAGTCGTTGACCAGGTAGCTCGCGCCCCAGTTGAGGTGCGTGCCGATCGTCGACATGTACGCGGCCGCGAAGCCGGCGAGCATGAAGCCGCGCCAGGGGGTCGGCAGCAGGTCGACGAACGCCTGCACGTAGGCGCCCTCGGCGTCGACGGTGCCGTTCGGCAGACGACCGCCCGGGTACAGGATCACGGTCGCGAGGCCCGTGATGATCCACGGCCAGGGGCGGAGCGCGTAGTGCGCGACCTGGAAGAGCAGGGTGGCGAGCACGCCGTCACGCTCCGTCTTGGCGGAGAAGATGCGCTGCGCCACGTAGCCGCCGCCGCCGGGCTCCGCGCCGGGGTAGTACGCCGCCCACCACTGCATGCTGAGGAAGACGCCGAGCGCGAGCAGCGGCATCCAGCTGTACGCCTCGAGCCCACCCTCGCCGAAGCGCACGGGCAGCACCGAGATCGCCGCCGTCTCGGAGCCGAAGTGCTGCGCCACGCCGGCCTTGAGCGCCGCCATGCCGCCGACCTTCTGCACGGCGTAGATCGCCAGCACGATCACGGCGGACATCTTGATGAAGAACTGCACGAGATCGGTCCACAGCACGGCCCAGAGGCCGGCCGCTGCCGAGTACGCGACCGTGATCACGAAGCAGAGCGCCACGGCCAGCAGCGGCGAGATGCCGAGCGAGATCGTGAGGATCTTGATCATCGCGCGCGTCACCCACCCCATGATGATGAGGTTGATGGCGATGCCGAGGTACAACGCGCGGAAGCCGCGCAGGAAGGCCGCGGGCTGGCCGCCGTAGCGGATCTCGGCGAACTCCACGTCGGTCATGACGTTCGCGCGGCGCCACAGGCGGGCGAAGAAGAACACGGTGAGCATGCCGCTCATCACCATGTTCCACCACAGCCAGTTGCCGGCGACACCCTTGCTCGCGACGAGGCCCGTGACGACGAGCGGCGTGTCGGCGGCGAAGGTGGTCGCGACCATCGCGGCGCCGGCGAGCCACCACGGCACCTGACGGCCCGAGAGGAAGTACTCGTCGAGCGATTCGCCGCCGCGCTTCGTGAAGATCAGGCCGATGACCGTCGACAGGGCGAAGTACCCGAAGACGATCAGCCAGTCGATGACGGTGAGGGTCATGGAGCCGAGGAGGAGGCGGCGGGGCGGGGGGCGGCCGCGGGAGTCGCGGCCGCGGGAGTGGAGGCGGGCGTCGGGAAGGTCGGCGAGGCGCCCAGCGCGCGCAGCGCCTCGTTCGCGAGGGCGACGCGCACGCCGCCGATCCGCGTGTTCTGCCGCGTCGGGTTCACGCGGTTCGTCAGCAGGATCACGTAGACGCCGCGCGCCGGATCGATCCAGAACGAGGTGCCGGTGAAGCCGGTGTGCCCGAAGGCCCGACGCGAGAGGTAGTGCCCGGCCGAGTTGCCGCCGGTCGGGGTCTCCCAGCCGAGCGCGCGCCGCGACACGGTGCTGTCCTGCACGCGCGTGAACTGCGCGATGGTCGCCGCGTCGAACACGCGCGTGCCGTCGAGCGCGCCGCCGTTCAGGTACGCGCGCGCGAGGCGCGACAGGTCGGTCGCCGTCGAGAAGAGCCCCGCGTGCCCCGAGACGCCGCCGAGCATGAAGGCGTTCTCGTCGTGCACCTCGCCGTGCACCTTCCGCTGCCGCCACGGATCGAACTCGGTCGGGGCGATGCGCGCGAGCTCCGAGGCGGGCGGCCGGAAGCGCGTGTCGCGCATCCCGAGCGGCCCGAACACGCGCTCGGCGAGATAGACGTCGAGCGTCTTCCCGGTCGTGCGCCGCACGATCTCGCCGAGGAGGATGGCGTTGAGATCGCTGTAGACGTAGCGCTGCGCGGGAAGCGTGTCGAGCTGCGTCTGCAGCACGAGCGCCATCGCCTCCTGCGCGTTCGTCGCCTCCTTGTAGAGCGGGCGCCAGGAGGGCAGCCCCGAGGCGTGGCTGAGGAGGTGGCGGATCGTCACGCGCTCCTTGTTCCGCCCCGTCCACTCGGGCAGGTAGCGCTGCACGGGCGCGTCGAGCTGCACGCGGCCGTCGGCCACCAGCTGCAGCAGCGCCGACGTCGTCGCCACCACCTTCGTGAGCGACGCCATGTCCCAGATCGTCGACGCCGTGGGCGCCGGCGCGTCGGCGGTCCGGTCGAGCCGACCCGCCCCGTAGGCGACGGTGGCGCCCGAGGCGTCGCCGACGATGGCGAAGCCGCCCGGGAAGGCGCTGTCCGCGATCGCGCGGTCCATGACGCGGCGGACCGCGGCCTCCACGGCGGCGCGCGCGGCCGCGTCGGCGAGCGGCGCGCCGACCGCGGCCGGTGCGTCCTTGCGCACGCGCGGCGTCGCGCCCTGCGCGCCGACGACCGTCGGCAGGGCCGCGGGGGCGAGCAGCAGCCCCGCGACGGCCGCGCAGCGCACGTGCAGGCGGGGGAGGCGGGGGCGCGTCACTGCGCCGCTCCGCGCTGGATGCCGTCGCCGCGCGAGAAGTAGCCGGGCAGCGTCACGGGCGAGCGCCCGGTGATGGGCGCCTTCCCGAGCACCGCGCGCGCCGCCGCGCGCTCTAGGGCGTCGCCGCGGCCGTACGTCACGAGGTACGTCCCCACGCGCGGGAACTGCTTGATCACGTAGGGATTGCCGCCGGCCACGACGATCAGCTTCCCGGTGCCGGCGAGGCGGTCGATCCAGGCGTTGATGTGCGCCGGGATGGCGAGCCGCCCCGACCCCTCGAGGGTGCGCGTGTAGGTCATCACGACGATCCGGTCGCTCGCGGCGGCCTGCTGCGCCAGGGAGTCCAGTGCGGCGACCGAGGAGCGCGGCGTGATGCGCGCGTCGCGCACCGTCTTCGCGCCGGCCCGCAGCTCGGCGACGAAGGACATCCCGGCCACCGCCTCGGTCTCGGGCGCGTAGACGATGGCCGTCGTCGTGGCCGTGGCGGCCATCGGGACCAGCCCCGCGCTGTCGCGCAGCAGCGTCACCGCGCGCTCGGCCACGCCGCGCGCCATGTTCCAGTGTGCCGGGGCGCCGACCGTCGCGCGCAGCGCCTCGAGGTCGACGATCGGACGCGACACCGCGCCGGCGCGGACCTTGAGCTCCAGCACGCGCCGCAGCGACGCGTCGATCCGCGCCGCCGCGATCTCGCCGCGCCCGACGGAGGCCACGACCGCGTCCACGCAGCGACGCACGTCGCTCGGCATGAGGAGCACGTCGTTGCCCGCCTGCACCGCGAGAGGGCAGCTGCGCTCGATCGGATAGCCGGCGCCGACGCCCTCCATCGTCATCGCGTCCGTGAACACCGTGCCGGTGAACTTGACGGAGTCGCGGAGCAGCCCCGTCATGATGCGCGGCGCGAGCGTGGCCGGCGTCGTCGGATCGCCCTGGATCGCCGGGAGCGCGATGTGCGCGCTCATCATCCCGACGATGCCCGCCTGGGCGGCCGCGCGGAACGGCACCAGCTCGACCGACTGGAAGCGCGCGAGGTCCGACCGGATCACCGGCAGCGCGTTGTGCGAGTCGGTGTCGGTGTCGCCGTGCCCCGGAAAGTGCTTCGCGACGCCGGCGACGCCCTCGTTCTGCAGCCCGGTCACGAACGCGGCCGACAGCCGCGCCACCGCCGCCGGGTCCTCGCCGAACGAGCGGACGTTGATGACCGGGTTGCCGGGGTTGTTGTTGACGTCGACCGTCGGCGCGAAGACGACGTGGATGCCCGCCGCGCGCGCCTCGCGCCCGATGACGCTGCCGACCGCGCGCGCGTCCTCGGGGCGGCCGGCCGCGCCGATCGCCATGTTCGTCGGCAGCACGGTCGCGGTGCCGGCGCTGAGCCAGGCCGCGTTCACCGGGAGGAAGGTGCCCCCCTCGAAGCGGCCGAGCCCCGGCTCGAGGTCGCTCGACACGAGCAGCGGGATGCGCGCCGGCTGCGCGAGCGCCAGCCGCTGCATCGAGTTCACCTTGGCCGCCACCTCGAGCGGGGAGCCGAGGGACATGATGACGCCGCCGACGTGCTCCTGCGCGATCCACTCGCGCACCCGGACGAAGGTCGGGTCCTCGGCGTTGACGTAGTCGCCGAGCACCCAGACGGTCACCAGCTGCGCGACGCGGTCGCGCAGGGGGAGCGCCGCCATCGTCCGATCGACCCACGCGCGCTCGGCGTCGGTGAGGGCGCGGGTGAAGGCGCCCGTCGTCGGGGCGGGGGGGAGCGCTCCGGCGGCAGGCGCCGCGGGCACGGGGGCACCGGCGGGAGCCGGTCGGGCGCAGCCGGCCAGCACCGCGCCGAGCGCGGCGCCGCCCAGCGCGAGCGGGCGCGCGACGCGCGCGCGAAGGTACGAGGGCATCGTCGTCGACATCATCGAGGGTGCGGGAGGCCCGCCGCGGCAGGCGCGGGGAATGTACCCCTCTGCGCCCGCGCCCGGTACGCGCGAGGCGTCCCGGGACGCACGCTCGTGCATGTGTCTTGCACCCCCGCGCTCGCCGGACGGTCCCGCGTCGTGCGACGCGCCGTCCGTCGCTCCCATCATCACCATCGAGGTAGGCATGACCCAGCGTCCGACGGGCGCCCCGCGCCGCCGGCATGCGCTGCTCGCCCTCGTCGCGGTCGCGGCGCTCGGCGCGCTGCCGGCGTGCGGGCCGCGCCAGGTGCAGGTGAGCACCGGCGAGGCGCGCGCCGCGGAGAGCAGCATCGAGTTCACGAACAACCTCTCGCAGGCCGTCAACGTGTACGTGCGCGTGTCGAGCGGCGCGGAGCTCTTCCTGCGCCAGGTCGCCGGGCGCACCTCCGAGTCGATCCCGGTGCGCGGGGTCGCCGCCGGCACGTCGGTGACGCTGCGCGCCGCGCCGGTCGACGGCTCGGTGAGCTACGCCCAGGAGAACGTGGTGCTCGGACGCGGCGTGGCGTGGCGGGTCCCGTGATCGCGCGCGCCTGAGGGCGGGCGGCGTCGCTCCGCCGGCGGTGCGCGGCGCGTGCCGCGGGCGATCGTGGGCGGCGCGCGGTGGCCGCGCCCGTTGATCCCCCCCTGACCCGCCGATAGCTTTCCGGGCCGAAGTCATCCGCTTCGGCCCGTCGTGCGTTCACGCCCGCCTCGAGCCGTCGTGCCGCGCCGGCCCTGCCGACCCGGCCGTCGCACGGGGCGGGCGGGTCCCTATTACGCCCCCCACGCCCCGCATGCTCCGATTCTGGGAATGGATCAAGGCCGGCTACCTCCGGATCGTTGATCCATTCGCCGCCTGGCTCGTCCGGAACAAGGTCGGGCCGAACACGATCACGACCGTCGGCACGCTGACGTACGTGATCGGCGGAGCCATCTACGCCACCGGGCACATTCGGACGGCGGGCTGGTTCCTCGGGCTGACGGCGTGCTTCGACGTGCTCGATGGCAAGGTCGCGCGCGCCTCGGGGCGGACGACGGTGTTCGGCGCGTTCTACGACTCGACCCTCGACCGCATCGCCGACGGCGCGGTGCTCGGCGGGCTCGCGATCTTCTTCGCGCGGAACGACGTGCTCCACGGCGTGCCGCCCTGGGCGGGGACGCCGATGGTCGCGATGACGCTGCTCTGCGTCGTCGGCACCTTCCTGACCTCGTACACCCGCGCGCGCGCCGAGGCGCTCGGGATCGACGCCAAGGTCGGCCTGATGCAGCGCCCCGAGCGGGTCGTGCTGCTGTCGGCGCCGCAGGCGTTCTTCGGCCTGGCCCTCGACGGCTGGGTCCTCATGACGATCGTGAGCCTGCTCACGGTCACGGCCTGGATCACCGCGGTGCAGCGCATCGTCTACGTCCATCGCGTGACGCAGGCGATCGACCACCCGGAGCTCCACCCCGCCGGCGCGACCGCCTCCGCGGCCGTCGCCACCGGTCGCGGGCCCGGCCATCCTTCCTGATCCTTCGGAGATTCTATCCCGTGACGGGTTCCTCGACCGCGCAGGACCGCCAGCCCTCCCCCGCCCAGATCGCGCCGGCCTCCGGCAAGCTCGGGATCCTCACGCCGGGCCTCGGCGCCGTGGCGACGACGTTCATCGCCGGCGTGGAGAGCGTGCGCCGCGGGCTGTCCAAGCCCATCGGCTCGCTCACGCAGATGGCCACCATCCGCCTGGGCAAGCGCACGGAGAACCGGTCGCCGCTCATCAAGGACTTCGTGCCGCTCGCGGGGCTCGACGATCTCGTCTTCGGCGCCTGGGACCCGATCGCGGACGACGCCTACACGGCCGCGAAGAAGGCGGGCGTGCTCGAGGAGCGCGACCTGGAGCCGATCAAGGACTTCCTGTCCACGATCAAGCCGATGCCGGCGGCGTTCGAGAACAAGTACGTCACGCGCATCAACGGCACCAACGTCAAGACGGGCACCAAGCGCGAGCAGGCCGAGGCGCTGCGCGAGGACATCCGCCGCTTCAAGAGCGAGAACGGCTGCGACCGCGTCGTGCTCGTGTGGTGCGCGTCGACCGAGATCTTCATCAAGCCGGGTCCGCAGCACGCGACCGTCGCGACGTTCGAGAAGGCGATGGACGACAACGACGAGGCGATCGCCCCGTCGATGCTCTACGCCTACGCGGCCATCATGGAGGGCTGCGCCTTCGCCAACGGCGCGCCGAACCTCTCGGTCGACATCCCGGCGCTGCTGGAGCTCGCGATCGAGAAGGGCGTCGCCGTCTCGGGCAAGGACTTCAAGACCGGCCAGACCTGGATGAAGACGATCATCGCGCCCGGCATGAAGGCGCGCATGCTCGGCCTGGCCGGCTGGTACTCGACGAACATCCTCGGTAACCGGGACGGCGAGGTGCTCGACGATCCCGCGTCGTTCAAGACGAAGGAGGAGTCGAAGCTGTCGGTGCTGCACACGATCCTGCAGCCGGAGAAGTACCCGGACCTGTACGAGGGCTTCAGCCACGTCGTGCGCATCAACTACTACCCGCCGCGCGGCGACAACAAGGAAGGCTGGGACAACATCGACATCGTCGGGTGGATGGGCTACCCGATGCAGATCAAGGTCAACTTCCTCTGCCGCGACTCCATCCTGGCGGCGCCGCTCGTGCTCGACCTGGCGCTGTTCAGCGACTTCGCGCAGCGCGCGGGGATGAAGGGGATCCAGGAGTGGCTCTCGTTCTACTACAAGAGCCCGATGACGGCGCCCGGCCTGCAGCCGGAGCACGACCTGTTCATCCAGCAGACCAAGCTCAAGAACACGCTTCGCCACCTGATGGGCGAGGACCAGATCACCCACCTGGGCCTGGAGTACTACGCATGATCGCCGGCGGGATCGCACGCCAGGGCGCGGTCGGGCGCGCCGCGCTGTCCCTCGGGATGCTCGGCCTGTCCGCTGCCGTCGCGGCGTGCGGTCCCGCCGAGCCGCGCTCCCTGCGGGCGTGGACCGAGCACTACGAGTTCCGCATGACGATGGACCCGACGCCGCCGCACGCGGCGGAGCCGACCATCTACCGCGTCGTGGTGCTCGACCGCGAGACCAAGCAGCCGATCGAGGGTGGGGAGGGGCAGATCTTCGCCACCAGCGAGGATCGCGTGAACCGCTACGACTCGTTCACGCCCGCGCCCGAGGTCGGGACGTACACGGCGCGCCTCACCTTCGTGACGGCGGGCGACTGGAAGGTCGGCCTGCGCTTCCGCCGCGACTCGACGCAGCCGATCGAGCGCGCCGAGGACTGGGTGCAGACCGTCGCCGCGCCGCGCCCGCTGAAGGACCGCCCGTTCAAGTGACGCGCAGGCCGCCGGCCGCGCCGCTCCCCGCCATCCCTTCATGCGCCACTATCATCGTACGAGCGTCGGCCCCGACGTCGTGATGCAGCAGGCCGACGCCTTCTTCGGCGCGCTCGGCCTGACGACGACCGCCACCGCGGCGCGCACGCGCGGCTTCGCGGGCGCGCTCGGCACGCTCTCGCTTTCCGTGAAGATGGAGGGCGGGCACTACACCTTCGTCGAGGTGCACACCGACCAGGTGGGGGAGAGCCGGCTCGACAAGAACGTGAAGAAGTTCTTCGTGCAGCTGCACAAGCGCGTCGACGCGCGGCACGCGATCGAGGCCGGGTTCTGATGGCGTCCCGCGCATCGAGCATCGCCCGCCGCGTGAAGGAGGCGGTCGCCGGCGCCGGGAGCGCGCCGCGCCCGAGCGACGCGCTCACGCGCGAGCAGAAGCTCGAGCTGTACTACTGGATGCGCCTGACGCGCACGCTCGAGGAACGGCTCGTCGCGCTCTACCGGCAGACCAAGGTCGTCGGCGGCCTCTTTCGCTCGCTCGGGCAGGAAGCCGACGCGGTCGGGAGCTGCTTCGCGCTGGAGCGCCGCGACGTCATGTCGCCGCTGATCCGCAACCTCGGCTCGATGCTCGTGAAGGGCGCCACGCCGGTCGAGGTGCTCAAGCAGTACATGGCGAAGGGGGACAGCCCCACGCGCGGGCGCGAGCTGAACATCCACTTCGGCGACATCGGCGATCCGGCCACCACGCGCGGCTTCCTCGGCCAGATCTCGCCGCTCGGCGACATGGTGCCGGTCATGGCGGGCGTCACGCTGAGCTTCAAGATGCGCGGCGAGGACCGCGTGGGGCTCGTCTACGTCGGCGACGGCGCGACCTCCACGGGCGCCTTCCACGAGGGGATCAACCTCTCGGCCGTGCAGCGCTGCCCCCTCGTCGTGGTGATCGAGAACAACCACTACGCGTACTCGACGCCGACCGAGAAGCAGTCGCTCGCGAAGCAGTTCGTCGACAAGGCGATCGGCTACGGCATCCCCGGCTACCAGGCCGACGGCAACGACGTGCTGGCGACGTACGACGCCACGAAGACGGCGGTCGACGCCGCGCGGCGCGGCGAGGGAACGCAGCTGGTCGAGCTGCTGACCTACCGCCGGAAGGGCCACGCTGAGCACGACAACCAGAGCTACGTGCCCGCCGGCGAGATCGATCGCTGGGCCGCGGAGAACGACCCGATCGACCGCTACGTCGCGCAGCTGACGACGGAGCTCGGCTTCGCGCAGTCCGAGCTCGACGAGGTGGACGCCCGCGTGCGCCGCGAGGTCGACGAGGCGACCGACGTCGCCGAGGCGTCGGGCTTCCCGGAGCCGCTGGAGGCGCTCGTCGGCGTCTACGCCGATCCGCCGGCCGAGAAGCCGCTCTGGTTCCGCGAGGGCGTGGACGGCGCCGTGGCCCGCGCCGAGCGCGTGGCCGACGCGTGGGGCGTGTACAAGGGCGACGCGAAGGCCGAGTCCCAGCTCTCGCAGGAGGACGCGTGACGGCCGAGATCACCTACCTCGAGGCGATTCGCGAGGCGCTGTTCGAGGAGATGGCGCGCGACCAGAACGTCTTCTGCATCGGAGAGGACATCGGCGCGTTCGGCGGCGCGTTCAAGGTCACCGAGGGGCTGCTCGCCAAGTACGGCGAGCAGCGCGTCATCGACTCGCCCATCAGCGAGATCGGGATCGTCGGCGCGGCGGCGGGCGCGGCGCACATGGGGATGCGCCCGGTCGTCGAGATGCAGTTCATCGACTTCATCGCGAACGCCTACGACATCCTCACGAACTACGTCGCGACGGCCCGCTACCGCGCGTTCCTGCCGTGTCCGATGGTGGTGCGCGGGCCGAGCGGCGGCTACGTGCGCGGCGGCCCGTTCCACTCGCAGAACCCGGAGGCCGGGTTCGTGCACACGCCGGGGCTCAAGGTCGTCTATCCGTCGACCGCCGAGGACGCGAAGGGGCTGATGAAGGCGGCGATCCGCGACGAGGACTGCGTGCTCTTCTTCGAGCACAAGTACCTCTACCGGCGCATCAAGGGCGTCATGCCCGCGGGCGACCACGTCGTGCCGATCGGCAAGGCGCGCGTCGCGCGCGAGGGCACGGACGTCTCGATCATCACCTACGCCGCGACCGTCTGGAAGGCGCTCGAAGCCGCGGACCAGCTGGCGGCGGAGGACGGTATCTCCGTCGAGGTGATCGACCTGCGCACCCTCGCGCCCCTCGACGACGAGGCGATCGTCGCCACGGTGAAGAAGACCAACCGCGTGCTCGTGCTGCACGAGGACACGCGCACGGGCGGCATCGCCGGCGAGATCACCGCGCGGATCAGCGAGACCTGCTTCGAGTGGCTGGACGCGCCCGTGCTGCGGGTGACGGCGCACGACATCCCGCTTCCCTACGCCCCGCAGCTCGAGGACTTCGTGCTGCCGCAGACCGCCGACGTGGTGCGCGCGGTGCGCCGCCTGGCCGCGTACTGAGCGAGATGGCGAGGAATCCGGACCGCGGGCGCAACATCGCCATCGGCTGCCTCATGATGCCCCTCGGGGCGATGAGCGGCGGGATGACGGGAGTGCTCGTCAGCAAGATCGCGCAGTGGGTGACCAAGGGCCCGACGTGCTCGGGGATCCCCACCTGCGACTGGTACATCTACGCGGGATGGGGCGCGCTGCTCGGCGTGATCTCGCTCCCCGCGCTCGTGAGCTGGCGGCTGCTGCAGAGCGCCCCACCGCGCGACATCACCACAGACACCAACCGGAGTTGACCCCGTGGCTCGTGTAGACGTCATCATGCCGCAGATGGGCGAGTCCATCGCCGAGGGCACGCTCTCGCGCTGGCTCAAGAAGATCGGCGACGAGGTGAAGCGCGACGAGCCGATCTTCGAGATCTCGACCGACAAGGTCGACGCGGAGATCCCGGCGCCGACGGGCGGCATCCTCGCCGAGGTGTCGGTCACCGAGGGGCAGACGGTCGCCGTCGGCACCATCGTGGCGCGGATCGAGACCGACAAGAGCGCGCCGATCGGCGCTCCGGCGGCGGCGCCCGCGCCCGCCGCCGGCGCGCCGGCCGAAGCGCCGAGCGCGGGTGCGTCCGGGGCGCCCACCGCGAGCGCCGGTGCGTCCGCCGCGCCGGCGGTGGCCGGCAACGGCAACTCGTTCGAGGACCGCGTCCGCACCAAGAGCTCGCCGCTGGTCCGCAAGATCGCCGCGGAACACGGCATCGAGCTCGGCTCGCTGCAGGGAAGCGGCATCGCGGGGCGTGTGACTAAGCGCGACATCGTCGGGCTGCTCGAGTCGGGCGCGCCGGCGACGGCCGGCGCCGGCGCGAGTGCGGAGAGCGCGGCGGCCGGTGCCCCGGCGGCTCCCGCGGCGCCGACGCGTCCTGCGGCGCCCGCCCAGCAGGGCGGCGCGATGCTCGGCGGCCACCAGGCCCCGCACGTCGAGTCGCTCCCGGGCGACGTCGTCGAGCCGATGAGCCGCATCCGCCAGCTCACGGCGGAGCACATGACGCTCTCGCGCCACTGGAACGCGCACGTCACCAGCTTCTTCGAGATCGACCTCACGCGCATCGCGCGCATCCGGGCGAAGCTGCGGGCCGAGTTCGAGCGGACGACGGGCGAGAAGCTCACGTACCTCCCGTTCATCATCAAGGCGGTCACCGACGGGCTGAAGCAGTTCCCGACGATGAACGCGGCCGTGCGCGGCAACGAGATCGTGCTGCGCAAGCAGTACAACATCGGCATCGCCGTCGCGCTGGACTGGGGGCTCATCGTCCCGGTCATCAAGAACGCCGACGACCTGTCGCTCACCGGGCTGACGCGCAGCCTGAACGACCTGGCGAACCGCGCGCGCACGAAGAAGCTGCAGCCGACCGAGGTGCAGAACGCCACCTTCACGATCACGAACCCGGGCGTCTTCGGCTCGCTCATGGGCACGCCGATCATCCCGGTGCCGACGTCGGGGATCATGGGCGTCGGCGCGATCGAGAAGCGGCCGAAGGTGATCACCGGGCCGGACGGCGAGGACACGATCGCCATCCGCACGTGCAGCTACTTCTCCATCTCGTTCGACCACCGCATCGTCGACGGCGCGGACGCCGACAAGTTCATGGCGTTCGTGAAGAAGACGCTCGAGTCCTGGCCCGAGCAGGGGCTCTGAGGCGTCGCTCGTGCCGCGCGCCCTCGCCATCCGCTACCTGACGGTCGACGGGCGCGCGCGCGACGCGTACCGCACGCGGCTCGCCGAGCGCACGGCGAGCGCGCGCGCGAACGGCTACCATCTCTGGGCGTTCGCGCACGAGGAGGCCGCCGACCGCATGGTCGAGTTCATCGAGGCGGGTGACCCGACGGCGCTGTCGACCGCGCTGCTGCAGGACGCCCTGCTCGCCGAGGCGCTCGACTTCCGCGCCGAGCCGGACGCCGACGCCGGCGCGTGGCAGCGGTTCGTGGGACTCGCCGGCGCGTCGTGAGGGACGCTCCGCTCATCCATCCTCTCCGTTCCTCGTCCGAGTCCGAACCATGCCCACCCGGCGCATCACCGTCGACGGCCGCACCTGGCGCGTCTTTCCTTCCGGCTTCGTCACCCAGTACAACCTGGACGAGTTCGGGCTGCTCTTCGTCGCCGGCGAGGGGGACGACCGCGAGGTGCGCGTCACCCGCTACTCGCCGCACGGCGCCCGCTCGCGCGAGCAGTCGCTGGCCGAGATGAGCGACGAGCGCCTCACGCAGCTGCTGCAGTCGTCGCAGCCGAGCGAGACCTCGCCGGAGGCCGGGTACCGCACGAGCGCGACGCCGGACTCGGGCCGCGGCGCGTGACGGCTCCCCTCGGCACCGCGCCCGTGGGCCCGGCGGCCGGTGGGCCGTTCGTCGACCTGCACTCGCACTCCACGGCGTCCGACGGCCATCTGGCGCCGACGGCAGTGGTCGAGGCGGCGCACGCGGCGGGGCTGGCCGCGCTCGCGCTCACCGACCACGACACGGTCGCCGGTGTGCCCGAGGCGCAGGCCGCCGGGGCGCGGCTCGGGCTGCGGGTCGTCGCCGGGTGCGAGCTGAGCGCGCACCTCGGGGAGAACGAGATCCACCTGCTCGCGCTGCATCTCGACAGCGTGGACGTCATCGCGACCGAGCTGGCGCGCTTCCGCGACGACCGCGTCACGCGCGCCGAACGCATGGTCGAGCTGCTCGGCAACGCCGGGGTCACAGTGACCATGGACGACGTGCTGCGCGAGTCGGCCGGCGGGGCGGTGGGGCGTCCGCACGTCGCGCGCGCGGTGGTCGCCGCCGGCGCCGCTCGCGACATTCGCGAGGCCTTCGATCGCTTCCTCGGCGACGGCCGGCCCGCGTACGTCGACAAGCCGCGGCTCGACGCGCGCGACGCGATCGCGCTCGCGCACGCCGCCGGCGGCATCGCCGTGTGGGCGCATCCCAAGGGCGAGGGGAAGCGCGACCGCGTCGAGACGCTCGTCGCCGCGGGGCTCGACGGGCTGGAGGTGCTGCACCCGGTGCACAACGCCGAGGACCGCGCGCGGCTGCAGGCGCTCGCCGACTTCTTCGGGCTCGTGACGAGCGGCGGGTCGGACTGGCACGGCATCCCCGACCATCCACGGCAGCTCGGCGTCATGCAGGTGCCGATCGAGGTGCTGGAGCGCCAGGACGCCCGTGTCGCCGCCCGCCGGCGCGCCGGCGCGGACGCCGCGCGCTCGTAGCGGAGCCCGCGCGTGGAGCTCCGCGGCCGCGTCGCGCTGGTGACCGGAGCCGGCCATCGCATCGGCCGCGCGATCGCCGTCGCGCTCGGCGCGCGGGGGATGCGCGTCGTGGTGCACTACCGCAGCTCCGCGGCGGACGCCGACGAGACCGCGCGCCTGATCGTCGCGGCTGGCGGCGAGGCCGCCGTCGTCGCGGGCGACCTGGCGGAGCGAGGCGTGCCGGAGCGCGTCGTCACCGAGGCGGCGGCGCGCTTCGGCGGGCTGGACGTGCTCGTGAACTCGGCCGCCGTCATGGAGCGCACGCCCGTCGGCGAGGTCACCGAGGACGCGTGGGACGCCATGTTCGCCGTGAACCTGCGCGCGCCCTTCTTCGCCTCGCAGGCCGCCGCGCGGGTAATGGGAGCGGCCGGCGGCGCGATCGTGAACCTCGCCGACCTGGCCGCCCTGGAGACGTGGCCGGCGTACGTGCCGCACGGCATCTCGAAGGCGGGCGTCGTGCAGATGACGCGCGCCCTCGCCCGCGCGCTCGCGCCGCAGGTGCGCGTGAACGCGGTCGCGCCCGGCGTGGTGCTGCTGCCCACCGGCTGGGACGAGGAGTCGGGCGAGCGGCTGCGCGCCACCACGCCGCTGCGCCGGCTCGGCACCCCGGAGGACGTCGTGCGCGCCGTGCTCTACCTCCTCGAGTCGGACTTCGTGACCGGCGAGCTCCTCGTCGTCGATGGCGGCCGCCACGTGCGGAAGTGAGCGCCTGAGGCCCTCGGCCGGTGCCGCCGGGATCGCCGATTGGCGAGATTTCGGGCTGGGACGCGCCCACCCGGGACCGTCCCTCCGACCAGCGACCGAGACGCACGTGGCCACGAATTCCGACGCATCGACGCACGAGCTGGTGATCATCGGCTCCGGACCCGCCGCCTGGACGGCGGCGATCTACGCCGGCCGCGCGAACCTGAATCCGGTGGTCTACGAAGGCGAGCCGGTCGGGATCGACCTGCCGGGCGGCCAGCTCATGCTGACCACCGACATCGAGAACTTTCCCGGCTTCCCGGAGCCGATCAGCGGCCCCGCGCTGATGGACCGCATGAAGGAGCAGGCGCTGCGCTACGGCGTGCGCGTCGAGTCGGAGCTGATCGTCGAGGCCGACCTGTCGGCCCGCCCGTTCCGTCTCAGGCCGAACTACGGCGCGCCGATCACCGCGCACGCGATCATCATCGCCACCGGCGCCAAGGCGAAGTGGATCGGCCTGGAGAACGAGCTGCGCCTCGCGCAGATCGGCGGCGGCGTGTCGGCGTGCGCGGTCTGCGACGGCGCGCTCCCGCACTTCCGCAACAAGGTGCTCGCGGTCGTCGGCGGCGGCGACACGGCGATGGAGGAGGCGACCTACCTCACGAAGTTCGCCTCCGAGGTCGTGGTCATCCACCGCCGCGACAGCTTCCGCGCCTCCAAGGCGATGGCGGGCCGCGTCCTGAGCCACCCGAAGATCCGCGTGCTCTGGAACACGCAGGTGGTCGACGTGCTCGGGAGCGACGTCATCGAGGGCGTGCGCCTCCGCGACACGGTCACCGGCGCCGAGCGCGATCTCGACGTCGGCGGGCTGTTCGTCGCCATCGGGCACGAGCCGAACACCGGGTTCCTCAAGGGGCAGCTCGCGACGACGCCGCACGGCTACCTCGTGACGACGCCCGGCCGGACGGTCACGTCGATCCCCGGCGTGTTCGCCGCGGGCGACGTGATCGACGACTACTACCGCCAGGCGATCACGTCGGCCGGCACCGGCTGCATGGCGGCGCTCGAGGCGGAGCGCTGGCTCGCGCACCACGGCGTCGGCGAGTCGCCGGTGCTGGAGCCGTCGGTCGCCGAGACGGTCGTCATGGTCGCGTCGGACGCCGAGTGAGCCGGGCCGCATCGTGACCGCTCCGCAGTCGGCCGCGACGCTCGCGCCGGTCGTCCACGTGCAGACGGTGGGCGCGTTCCAGGAGAACTGCTACCTCGTCGTCGATCCGCAGACGCGCGCGGCGGCGATCGTCGATCCGGGCGCGGAGGGCGAGCGGCTCGTCGCCTGGATCCGCGCCGCCGACGTCCGGGTGGAGGCGGTGTGGCTCACGCACGCGCACCTCGACCACGTCGGCGCGCTCGCCGACGTGACGCGCGTGTGGGACGTGCCCGTGCATCTGCACCCGCTCGACCGCCCCGTGTTCGACTTCGCGCCGCGCGCGGCCGCGATGTACGGCCTCTACTTCGAGCCGCAGCCCGCGCCGACCGCGGAGTTCGCGGAGGGGCAGTCGCTCATGCTCGGCGCGCTGACGTTCTCCGTGATGCACGCGCCCGGGCACGCGCCGGGGCACGTGGTGATTCACGGCCACGGCGTCGCGCTCGTCGGCGACTGCCTCTTCTACGGCTCGATCGGCCGCACCGATCTCCCGCTCTCCGAGCCGGCCGCGCTGACGCGCTCGCTCGCACGGATCGCCGCGCTGCCGCCGGCGACGGTCGCGTATCCCGGCCACGGTCCCGAGACGACGATCGGCCGCGAGCGCGCGGAGAACCCGTTCCTCAACGGCGGCGCGCGGGTCCTCGGCGGATGACGTCTCTGGGACTCGTGCTGCACGGCCGACTGCTCGGCGCCGCCGCGGTGCTCGCCGCCTGGATCGGCGCGGCGGCGCTCGTCGCGGCCGTCGTCGCGCCGGCCGCGTTCGCCGTGCTGCCGACGCGCGCGCTGGCCGGCGCGCTGGTCGGGCGCGTGCTGCCGGTCATCTTCGTCGGCGGGATGATCGCCGGCGTGGGCGCCGCCGCGCTCGGGTGGCACGCGGCGCCGGCGATGGCGCGCGCGCGCCTCGCGCTGCCGCTGCTCGCCGCGCTCGCCTGTGCCGCCGCGCAGTTCGGCGTCGGACCACGCATCCAGCGCCTGCGCGCCGAGATGGGCCCGTCCATCGAGGCCCTCCCGACCGACGATCCGCGGCGCGCGCAGTTCGGCCGCCTGCACGGCGTCTCGGTCGCCTTCATGGGCGTCGGCATGCTGGCCGCCGGCGCCGCCCTCGTGCTCACGGCCGTCGCGGCCACGCGCGAGCCCTGATCCTCCGTACGCTTCCGTCGACCTTCACGCGACCGCACTCATGTCCGACGCCTTCCGCACCGAAAAGGACCCCCTCGGCCCGCTCGAGGTCCCGGCCGACGCCCTGTACGGCGTGCAGACGCTCCGCGCCAAGCAGAACTTCCCGATCAGCGGCCTGAAGCCGCTCTGGCCGTTCGTGCAGTCGCAGGTGTGGATCAAGAAGGCCGCCGCGCTCACGCACAAGGAGACGGGCCGTCTCGACGCGAAGGTGGCGGACGCGATCGTGCAGGCGGCCGACGAGGTGCTCGCGCGCAAGCACGACGAGCATTTCATCGTCGACCCGTACCAGGCGGGCGCGGGCACCTCGCACAACATGAACGCGAACGAGGTGCTGGCGAACCGCGCCAACGAGATCCTCGGCGGCAAGCGCGGCGAGTACAAGCCCGTGCATCCGAACGATCACGTGAACATGGCGCAGTCGACGAACGACACGATCCCGACGAACATCCGCCTCAGCGCGCTGTCGCAGCTGCCGGCGCTGTCCGCGGCATTCGAGGGGCTGCGCGACGCGCTCGCCGACAAGGGGCGCGAGTTCGACCACATCGTGAAGGCCGGTCGCACGCACCTGCAGGACGCGATGCCGATCCGCCTCGGCCAGGAGTTCACCGCGTACGCGCGCTCGATGGACCGCGCGCTGCGCCGCGTGCACGAGGCGGCCGACTACCTGCGCGACCTCGGCATCGGCGGCTCCGCGGTCGGCACGGGCGTGACGGTCGAGAAGGAGTACCCGGAGCTCATGAACAAGCATCTCAAGGCGATCACGGGCCTCGAGCTGCGCATCGGCGAGGATCGCATCCAGCTGATGCAGAGCATGGGCGACGCGGCGGCGTTCAGCGCGACGCTTCGCGGCCTGGCCATCGACCTCTCGAAGATCGCGAGCGACCTGCGCCTCATGGTCATGGGGCCGCGCACGGGCATCGACGAGATCAAGCTGCCGGCCGTGCAGCCGGGCAGCTCGATCATGCCGGGCAAGATCAATCCGTCCATCCCGGAGATGGTCAACCAGGTGTGCTTCCAGGTCATGGGATGCGACACGACGGTGGCCATCGCCAGCGAGCACGGGCAGCTGGAGCTGAACGTCATGATGCCGGTCATCGCGCACAACGTCCTGCTCTCGATGCAGATCCTCACGAGCACGGCGACCGTGCTCACCGAGAAGTGCGTGAAGGGCATCGAGGCCAACGAGCCGATGCTCGCGTACTGGGTGGAGCGCTCGGCGGCGCTCGCGACGGCGCTCATGCCGCACATCGGCTACGCGAAGGCGGCGGAGCTGAGCAAGCAGTCGGTGAAGGAGGGCGTCCTGATCCGCGACATGGTCAAGCGCGACCAGCTGCTCCCGGCCGAGCAGATCGACGAGGTGCTCGACCTGCGGAAGATGACCGAGATCGGCGTCCCGGGCGGCGCGCACGCGATGGTCGCCGGGGGCTGATCCGCCGCACGACCGCGATCGAACGAGAGGCCGGACCCGCGCGGGTCCGGCCTCTCGTCGTTCCGCGCATCGCGCCCTTGCCGCCGGACGCGCGCACCCGTACACTGGCTCCATCCACAGTCTGGAAGGAGTGATGACCGACCGACTCGCGGTGGTGAAGGGAACGCTCGACGCCCTGGTGCTGAAGGCGCTCGCGTGGGGGCCCATGCACGGCTTCCAGGTGGCCGCCTGGCTGGAGGAGCGCTCCGCCGGTGCGCTCGCGCTCGACGACAGCGGGCTGTATCAGGCGCTCTACCGACTGGAGGGGCGCGGGCTGATCGCGGCCGAATGGGGCGTCACCGACAACAACCGGCGGGCGCGCTACTACCGCGTGACCGACGCCGGGCGTGCGCATCTCACGCAGGAGACCGACACGTGGGTCCGGTACGCCGCGACCGTGACGGCGATCCTCACCGGTCCGCAGCCGGCGTGACGCAGCGCCTCCCCATGCTGCCACGGCGACGATGCTGAACCGCCTGCCCCCGCGCGTGCGCGGGAGTTTCCGACTCGCGGTCCGACGCCCCGCCTGGAGCGATGCCGACGTGGACGACGAGCTCCGCTTCCACGTCGAGATGCGCGTGGAGCAGCTGATGGCGCGCGGAGCGACGCGCGCGGAGGCGGAGGAGGAGGCCCGACGGCGCTTCGGCCCGTCGTGGGACGAGGCGGTGCGACACCTTCATCGATCCGGGCGCGCCCGGGAGGAGCGGCTGGCGATGCGCGAGCGATTCGACGCGGTGTGGCAGGACCTCCGGTACGCGGTGCGCACCCTGCGCCGCGCGCCGCGCTTCGCCCTCGCCGCGGTGCTCTCCCTCGCGCTCGGGCTGGGCGCGACGACGGTGGTCTTCTCGCTCGTCGATCACGTCGTGCTGCGCCCGCTGCCCTATGCGGACCCCGCGCGCCTGGTCGTCGTGCGCGAGGCCGTCGCCGATCTCAGCACCGTCTATCCGACGATGCCGGCGAACGCGAGCCACTATCTCGAGTTCCGACGAGCGTGCACGGTGTGCGACGGCGTGGCCGCGATCAAGCGCTCCGCGCTGACGCTGACCGGCGTCGGAGATCCGCAGCGCGTGGGCGCCGTGCGCGTCTCGGCGAACCTCTTCTCCGTCCTCGGCGTCGCGCCGGCGCTGGGCCGCGGCTTCCGCGCCGAGGAGGACCGCCCGGGAGCGGCGCGCGTCGTCGTGCTCTCGGATGCGTTCTGGCGACGGCAGTTCGGGGGCGATCCGCGCGTGATCGGGCGCACCGTCACCCTCAACGACGCCGCATTCGAGATCGTGGGAGTGCTGCCGCCCCGCGCCGGTCTCCAGGGGGGCGACGCGCTCGGCGCGCTGGTGGGGCTTCCGCGCGAGGTCGACGTCTATCGTCCGCTCGCGCTCACGCGGCGCGAGGAGACCACGCCGGGCGAGTTCGACTACGCGGTGATCGCGCGCCTCGGCGCGGACGCGACGTCGGAGCAGCTGGAGGGGCAGCTCGCCGGCCTCACCGCCGGGATGCTCGAACGGTCCGGGCAGCCGCTCGACGCGGTGCGGCCGGTGGTGACCCCGCTGCAGGAGCAGGTGGTCGGCGGGGCGGGGCGCCCGCTGCTCGTGCTGCTCGCCGCGGTCGCGGCCGTCCTCTTGATCGTCTGCGTCAACCTGGCCAACCTGGCACTCGTGCGCGCCGCTGGACGCGAACGCGAGTCGGCGGTGCGCGTGGCGATGGGCGCGGGGCGCGCCCGCATTGCGCGACTCGCCCTCGCGGAGAGCCTGGTGCTCGCCGTCGTCGGCTGCGCGGCCGCGCTGCTGCTGGCGCGCTGGGGGCTCGACGCGCTCGTGGCGCTCGCGCCTGCGACGCTCCCGCGCATCGGCGAGGTGCGGCTGGACGGCCGCGTGTTCGCGTCGGTGGCGGTGCTCGCTGCGGTGGTCGCGCTGGTCGTCGGCGCGCTGCCCGCGCTTCGTGCCGGTCGCGTGCAGCCCGCGGAGACGCTGAAGGCGGGGACGCGCACCGTGAAGGGCGGGCGCATCGCGGCGCGCCGTCGCGCGCTGTTCATCGCCGCACAGGTCGCGTTCAGCACCGTGCTGCTGGTGGCCGCGGGGCTGCTCCTCACGAGCTTCCAGCGCGTGCTGCGCGTCGAGCGCGGGTTCGAAACGGAGGGCGTGCTGGCGCTCGACGTCGTGCTCCCCGGCAACGCGTACGCGTCGGACGTGCGCCGCATGCAGTACTTCGATCGCGTGCAGGCGGAGCTCGCGGGTGTGCGCGGCGTGTCGACCGCCGCGGTCGCGAGCGCGATGCCGCTCGAGGGGGAGACCTGGGTGGACGGGATCGCGCGAGCGGAGGACGGACGGAGCGGGGGTGAGCGCCCGACGGCGAACCTGCGGTTCGTCACGCCCACGTACTTCGCCGCGGTCGGCACGCCGGTTCGGCGCGGGCGCGCCTTCGTGGCGGAGGATCGCGGTCGGCGGACGGTCGTCGTCTCCGAGCGCGTGGCCCGGACGCTCTGGCCCGGGGAGGACGCCGTCGGTCAGCGGATCATGGCCGGCAACAACGACACGGCCGCGGTGGTGGTGGGCGTCGCCTCGGACGTCCGCACGTCCCGGCTGGAGGAGGAGGGGAGCCTCGTCGTCTACCTGCCGGCGTGGGAGTATCCGCCCGCGCAGGCGACGCTCGTCGTACGCACGTCGGCAGATGCGGACGCCGTGACGGGGGCGGTGCGCGCGGCGCTCCGCCGCGTCGACCCCGCGGTTCCGGTCGCGCGCGTGCGCACCATGTCCGACGTGGTCGCGACGGCGACGGCGGCGCGCCGCTTCCAGCTCGGGCTCCTCGCGCTGTTCGCCGCGATGGCGCTCGTCACGGCCGCCACCGGCATCTACGGCGTCATCGCCCAGTCGCTCGCATCGCGCGCGGGCGAGATCGGCGTGCGGCTCGCCCTCGGCGCGCGTCCGGCCGACGTGCGCCGCCTCGTGCTGCGCGAGGGGCTGACGCCCGCCGCGGTCGGCCTCGTCGTGGGCGTGGCGGCCGCGGTCGTCCTCGGGCGCGGGCTGCAGGCGATGCTCTTCCAGGTCCGGCCCGGCGATCCGGCGACGCTCGCCGGCGTGACCCTGGTGCTCGGGGCGGTGGCGCTGGTCGCGTGCGCGATCCCCGCCCGCCGGGCGGCGGCCACGGGCGTGGCCGCGATGCTGCGCCAGGAGTGAGGGCGACCGTCTGTTGAGCGTTGCCAGCCCTTCACTTAGGTTGGGCATGTGCGAATCACCACCTGGGCCGAATACGGCCTTATCTGTGCGCTGCACCTGGCGCGTCGCGCGACGGAGGGCCCGGTCACCGGGCGCGCCGTCGCCACCGAGGAGCGCCTGCCGACCGACTATGTCGAGCAGATCCTCCTCCGCCTCCGACGCGCCGAGATCATCCGCTCGGCGCGCGGCGCCCGCGGCGGCTACACGCTCGCGCGGCCGCCCGAGGAGATCACCGTGCGCGAGGTGATCGCCGCCTCCGAGCTCGAGACGTTCGAGCTGCACTGCGCCACGCACCCGGTGGAGGAGGCGCGCTGCTCGGCGGCCCACAGCTGCAGCATCCGTCCGGTGTGGATGATCCTCCAGCAGCGCATCGACGACGTGCTCGACAGCGTGCGTCTGTCCGACCTGATGCACGACGAGATGGTCGTCCGCGCGCGCGTCGGCCTGGGTCCGAAGGCGCCGACGCAGCTCGCCGCCGCGCACGAGCGCCGGCGCCGCAACGCGCCGGTCGCCGTCGACCGCCGGCTGCCCATCCTCCAGGACTGAGCGCGCGCGTGCCGTCCCTGTTCGGCGGCGGCGCCGCGCGCGACGGGCGCCAGAAGGCGGCGGCGTACGCGCGCGCCATCTGGGCCGATCCCGCGGAGCCCGACGTCGAGTGGCTGGCGTCGGCCGCCACCGCCGGCGACATGGATCACGCGCGGTGGGAGCTCCGCTACGCGCGCCGCGCGCTGGGGCTGCTCGCCGCGCAGCGCGACGCCATGGACGACCGCACGGGATCGCTGGTCGCCCGCGCCGTTACCGAGGCGATGGCGATGGATCCGGCCGTCGCGGTGAGCGCCGCCGCGCTCGCGGAGCGGCAGTTCAACGATCGCCTCACCGCGTACCGGGACGCGCTCCAGCAGCGCTCCCGCGAATCGGTCGGTACCCGGCTCGGCCGCGTGCTCCTCGTCTTCGCGGGCTCGGTGCGCGCGGCGCGCGGCGCGGGGCTGCAGCCCGCGGGCGAGCTGCTCGGCCGCTATCTCGACGAGGCGAACGCGGCGCTCCGACAGGCGTTCGGCGCGGTCGAGCTGCCCGAGGACCAGCCGCCGTCGGCGATCGACCGCACGCGCTGAGATCCCGACCGCGTACGACGACGAAGGGGCGAGCCGATCGGCTCGCCCCTTCTTGTCTCGGTGTCGGCGCGGGGCGCCGGACCGTAGTGCTCAGGGGGGGACTTGAACCCCCACGTCGTCTCCGACACAGGCTTCTGAGACCTGCGTGTCTACCAGTTCCACCACCTGAGCGTGTCGCGCGGCGTGGACCACGCGAGACGGGGAAGTGTAGTCGAGGCGGGTGCGCGCGTCAACGCATCCGCGGCTCGGTGCCGCAGCCCCCGGGGCGCGAGTAACTTGCCGCCGCACCGAACCCACGCCGCTCCCGCCCCGATGGCCAAGTCCAGCAAGAACGGCGAGACCGCGTCCGCCGACGGCTCGATCGCGAAGAACAAGCGCGCCCGCCACGACTATCACATCCTCGAGACGTGGGAGGCGGGCATCGCGCTGCTCGGCACCGAGGTCAAGGCGCTGCGCGACGGTCGCGCGAACCTGACGGACGCGTACGGCGTCCTGAAGGATGGCGAGGTGTACCTGCTCAACCTGCACATCGGCCATTACGAGACCGGCGGCACGTTCAACCACGAGCCGACGCGCACGCGGAAGCTGCTGCTGCACCGCAGCGAGATTCGGAAGATGATCGGCGCCGTCGAGCGGCAGGGACTCACGCTCGTGCCGCTCGACCTCTACTTCAAGAACGGACGCGCGAAGGTCATGCTCGCCCTCGGGAAGGGCAAGAAGGAGCACGACAAGCGCGAGGACCTGCGCAAGCGCGACGACGAGCGCGACATGGCGCGCTTCGTACGCGCGCGCTGACGAGCCGCCGGTGCTGCTCCCGCTCCTCTGGCTCCTGCAGACGGCGCAGCCGCCCGCCCGGCCGGCGGTGACGCCGGCGCGGCCGTCGGTCGCCCGCCGGGCGCCGGCCGTCGCACCGCCCGGCGCGCTGCTGGTCGGCGTGGCCGGCGGCGCCGCCGAGCGAGCGGTCCTGCTGTACGAGGAACGCGAGGCGGGGAGCGCGACGACCTACGTGCGCGCCGACCAGTTCGCGGCGGCGTCGGGCGGCGGCCTGACCGAGGACGCGCCCGGACGGTGGCGCCTCCGCATCCCCGGTCAGGTGCTGACGCTGCGCGAGGGCGTCCCGTTCGCCGTGGTCGGCGCCGAGCCGGATGCGACGGAGCTGCCGCTCGCCTCAGCGCCGATGATCGAGGGCGAGCGGCTCTGGGTCCCGCTGCAGCTGCTGACCGACGCACTTCCGCGGCTCGCGTCCGAGATCGCGTACGACGCCGAGCGGCGCGCGCTCACCTTCGGACGGCGGCGCGCCGGCGTCTCGCGGCCCGCCGTGGCCGCCGCCCCGACCGCGCCGCGCAGCGAGCCGCAGCGCGACCCCACGGAGCCGGACCGGCCGCCGCGCGACTCGAGCGTCCGCTTGCCGACCATCGTCGGACCGCGCCGCTCGGCTGACGCCGGCGCGTCGATCGCGCCGGCGCCCCCCGTCGGCGGATCGTCGCTCGCGCGTCGAATGGTCGTCGTGGACGCGGGGCACGGCGGGCCGGACGGCGGGATGCAGGGGCCGCTCGGTGGCGGTCCGCGCGTCCGGGAGAAGGACGTGACGCTCGCCGTCGCGCTGGCGCTTCGCAACTCGCTCCGCGCGCGCGGCGTCGGCGTGACCATGACCCGCACGACCGACACGCTGGTCGCGCTGGCCGACCGTGGGCGCATCGCGAATCAGCGCTCGGGGGACCTCTTCATCTCGATACACGTGAACGCGGCGAACCCCTCCTGGCGGAACCCGGCGGCGACGCGCGGCTTCGAGACGTACTTCCTGTCCGAGGCCAAGACGGCCGACGACCGCCGCGTCGCCGATCTCGAGAACGAGTCGATCCGCTTCGAGGGCGCCACCGCGTCAGAACGTGACGACCCGCTCTCCTTCATCATGCGGGACATGGCGCAGAACGAGCACCTGCGCGAGTCCAGCGAGCTGGCGGCGATCGTGCAGCGGCGGCTCGCCAGCGCGCATCCGGGGCCGAGCCGCGGCGTCCGCCAGGCCGGCTTTCGCGTGCTGGTCTCCGCGTTCATGCCTGCCGTGCTCGTCGAGATCGGCTTCGGCTCGAACCCGGCCGATGCGGCGTGGATGAGCAGCGCACGCGGCCAGCGCGAGATCGCCGAGGCGGTGGCCGACGCGGCGGTCGACTATCTGCGGCGCTACGAGCAGCGCCAGCGCGGGGGCGCACGGCCATGACCGTGGCCACTCGCCCCGCGCCAGCCCTCGCGTCGCCGCGTCCGAGCGGCCGGCCGCTGGCCGTGTCGTTCGCCGGGATCGAGTTCCAGAACCCGATCGTGCTGGCGTCCGGCACGGCGGGCTACGGCCACGAGCTCCGCGAGGTGGTCGATCTCGACGCCCTCGGCGGCATCGTGACGAAGGCCGTGAGCGTCGAGCCGCGGAAGGGCAACCCGGCTCCGCGCGTCGCGGAGTTTCCGGGCGGGATGATCAACGCCATCGGGCTCGCGAACCCGGGCCTCGAGGTCGTCCGGCGCGAGCACCTGCCGCGGCTGGCGTCGCTGGTGTCGCACGCCCGCATCCTGGTCAACGTCGTCGGCTTCGCGGTCGACGAGTTCGCGCGCGTGGTGGAGGGGCTCGACGGCGCGGACGGGGTCGCGGGGTTCGAGTTGAACGTGAGCTGTCCCAACGTAAAGGCAGGCGGGGCCGAGTTTGGCGCCGATCCGCTCGCGTTGCGTGCCGTCGTCGCCGGAGCTCGGCAGGCCACTCGCAAGCCGATCGTCGTGAAGCTCTCGCCCGTCCTGCCGCAGGTCGCCGAGAGCGCGCGCATCGCGGTCGACGCGGGGGCCGACGCGCTGACGCTGACGAACACGATTCCCGGCCTCGTGGTCGATGTGGAGCGACGGCGGCCCGCCCTCGGCTTCGGCTCGGGCGGCGTGAGCGGCGCCGGGCTCGTGCCCGTGGGCGTGCTCTCGACGTGGCGCGTGCGTCAGGCGGTCTCGGTGCCGATCGTCGGCCTCGGCGGCGTCCGCACCGCGCACGACGCGCTGCAGTACATGCTCGCCGGCGCGTCGCTCGTCGCGATCGGCACGGCCGCCATGCAGGACCCGCGGCTCCCGGAGCGTGTGGTGCGCGACCTTGAGCGCTGGCGCCAGCGCGAGGGCGTCGCGCGGCTGGCGGACCTCGTCGGCACCCTGGAGTGGCCACGATGACGGGTCGCGCGCGCGCGATCGTCGCCCTCGACGTCCCGGACCGCGCGGGCGCCGTCGCGCTGGTCGATCGGCTGGGCGACGCCTGCGACTTCTACAAGGTGGGCCTCGAGCTCTATACCGCCGAGGGGCCGGACGTGGTACGCTGGCTCCGTGGGCTGGGGAAGGAGGTCTTCCTCGACCTCAAGTTCCACGACATCCCGAACACCGTCCGGGGGGCCTGCCGGTCGGCGGCGCGCCTCGGCGTCCGGCTGACCACCGTGCACGCCTACGGCGGGCCGGCGATGCTCGCGGCGGCGGTGGAGGGCGCGGGAGAGCAGGGGGACCGGGGCTGTGGCGTCCTCGCCGTCTCGGTGCTGACCTCGCACTCCGCCGGTGACCTGGCGTCGGCGATCGGACGGCCCGTGCCGGACGTGACGGCGGAGGTGCTGCGACTCGCGGACCTCGCGCGTGCCGCCGGCACGCACGGCCTGGTGTGCAGCGGGCACGAGGTGGGCGCGGTGCGGTCCGCGCACGGCGACGCGCTGCAGCCGCTGGTCCCGGGGGTGCGACTCGGCGGCGGCGCGACCCACGATCAGACGCGCGTGGTGACGCCCGACGCCGCCGCGCGCGCCGGCGCGCGCTACGTCATCCTCGGACGCGCCGTCACGGCCGCGGAGGATCCGGTGGCGGCGCTGCGCAGCGTGGACGCGCTGCTGGCGGGTGCGGGTGACGCCGTCGATCCCGCGTCCCCTGGCGCGGTCGAGCACGGGGCCTTGCATAACGGCCGTAACCCCATTTAATTCCGGGTCTTGGCCGCAAATTTTATCCGGTTCGACTGGAGCGCACTGTGAAAGTTCGCAGCAGCGTGAAGCCGATCTGCGAGCACTGCAAGGTCGTCAAGCGCGACGGCGTGACTCGCATCATCTGCTCGCGCAACCCCAAGCACAAGCAGCGTCAGGGCTGATATGGCACGTATTGCCGGCGTCGATCTCCCCCGCGACAAGAAGGTCGAGATCGGGCTCACCTACATCTTCGGGATCGGCCGCGCGCAGGCGCAGACGATTCTCGAGTCGACGGGCGTGAACCCCGCACAGCGCGTCCGTGATCTGAGCGATGCCGATGTCGCGCGCCTCCGCGCCGAGATCGAGCGAGCGCACAAGGTCGAGGGCGCCCTCCGTACCGAAGTCGCGATGAACATCAAGCGGCTGATGGACATTGGATCCTATCGTGGGATCCGTCATCGCCGCGGCCTGCCGGTGCGGGGTCAGCGCACGCACACGAACGCGCGCACCAAGAAGGGCCCGCGCCGCGCGATCGCCGGCAAGAAGAAGGTGACCAAGTAATGGCTACTGCGAAGAAGACCAAGAAGGTCGTCGAGGCCGAGGGCGTGGCGCACGTGCAGGCCACGTTCAACAACACGACGGTCACGATCACCGACAGCCGCGGCAACGCGATCGCCTGGGGGTCGTCGGGCAAGGCGGGCTTCAAGGGGTCGAAGAAGTCGACGCCGTTCGCCGCCACGGTCGCCTCCGAGCAGTGCGCGAAGGAAGCGCTGTCCGCCGGCGTGCGCCGGGTGCACGTGCGCGTCCAGGGCCCGGGCTCGGGTCGCGAGAGCGCCATCCAGGCGCTCGCGTCGGCCGGGCTGCAGGTCAAGTCCATCAAGGACGTCACCCCGATTCCGCACAACGGCTGCCGGCCGCCGAAGCGCCGGAGGGTCTAACCAATGGCGCGTTACACGGGTCCCAGCTGCCGGCAGTGCCGGCGCGAAGGGACGAAGCTGTTCCTGAAGGGCACCAAGTGCTTCACCGAGAAGTGCCCCGTCGAGCGTCGTCCGTACGCCCCCGGCCAGCACGGTCAGGCGACGGCCCGCCGCCGCAAGGTCTCTGAGTACGCGAAGCAGCTCCGCGAGAAGCAGAAGATCAAGCGCATCTACGGCATCTCGGAGAAGCAGTTCCGCAACACGTTCGAGAAGGTCGCCTCGCAGCAGGGCATCACGGGTCACAACCTGCTTGCCGCGCTCGAGAGCCGCCTCGACAACATCGTGTACCGCATGGGCTTCGCGCCGAGCCGCAAGGCGGCCCGCCAGCTCATCCGGCACCGCCACGTCGAGGTGAAGCAGCGCACGGTGGACGTCCCCAGCTTCGTCGTGAAGCCGGGTGAGGAGATCCGTGTGAAGCAGGCCTCGCGCGAGATGCCGCTCGTGATGGCCGCGATGGATCAGTCGTCGCGCGGCGCTCCGCTGTCGTGGATCGCGGTCGACAAGGAGTCCTACTCCGGCCGCATGCTCGAGCGCCCCGCGCGCCAGAGCATTCCGATCGCGGCGCAGGAGCAGCTGGTCGTCGAGCTCTACTCGAAGTAACGGAGCAAGCCCTTCGCGCCCGGTCCGCCGGGCGCGAGGAGTGTCCGCGGGCGCGGTCCCAGACCGCGCCCGCGTTCAAATACGTGTCCGACCCGTGCTGACCGGCACGGGCGGCACGGGTCGGGACCTTCACTCCCCAACGAGCCTGCCGCGCGTGAAGGGCGGGGCAGGGCGTCGCCGGGACGCGTCGTGAGACGCTCTCCTGGTCGGACCGAGGACACATCGCACGCATGGCCACCACCATCGATCTTCGCGGGCTCGTCCGGCCGCAGCTCGTCGAGTCGACGAAGCGCACGGACAACCCGAACGTCGCCGAGTTCAACCTGCAGCCGCTCGAGCGCGGTTTCGGGCACACGCTCGGCAACGCGATGCGCCGCCTCCTGCTGTCGTCGCTCCGCGGCGCGGCCGTGTGGGGCTTCCGCATCGACGGCGTCGTGCACGAGCACCAGACCATCGCGGGCGTCGTCGAGGACGTCCACCAGATCATCGGCCAGCTCAAGACGCTCGTCCTGCAGATGGACGAGGACGTCGAGACCGCCGTGCTGCGCATCCAGAAGTCGGAGGCGGGCCCGGTGACGGCCGGCGACGTCCAGGCGCAGTCGGGCGTGCGCGTCGTCGAGGCCGGGCACCACCTGTTCACGCTCCAGGAGGACCGGGAGTTGAACGTGGAGCTCTACGTCAACAAGGGGCGCGGCTACGTCGAGAGCGACCAGCACCCGGTCGACCGCGGTCTGCCCGTGGATCTGGTGCGCATCGACGCGATCTACAACCCGGTCCGCCGCGCCAACTTCGCCGTCGCCGAGACGCGCGTCGGGCAGCGGACCGACTACGACCGCCTCACGCTGACGGTCGAGACGAACGGCACCATCACGCCGGAGGAGGCGGTCAGCTACGCCGCCGCCCTGGCGCAGACGCACTTCCAGTACTTCGCGGGCTTCGGCTCGCACGCGGCGGCCGCGGTGGCTTCCGGTGGGGACGCCTCGGGCGGCGATGCGCGCCGGATGGCCGACCTGCTGCGCACGCCCATCGACGACCTCGAGCTCTCGGTGCGGAGCGTCAACTCGCTCAAGAACTCGAACATCCGTACGCTCGGCGACCTGGTCCGGCAGACGGAGAGCCAGATCCTCCAGGTCAAGAACTTCGGGAAGAAGTCCCTCCAGGAGATCGCCGATCTCCTCGAGCGCGAGGGACTGAACTTTGGCATGCGCTACGAGGAAGCCGGCGACGGCGTGCGGATCACCGATTGGGGAACCGCGCCGAGCCGGGCGGCCGCGAACGCGCCGGAAGACGACGACGAGGAGTAGACAATGCGTCACCGTAAGGCCGGGCGGCAGCTGCGCCGCACCAGCGAGCAGCGCCTCGCGCTGCTCCGCAACCTCGCGACCTCGCTCATCGAGCAGGGCGCGATCGAGACCACCGAGGCGAAGGCGAAGGAGCTCCGGCCCTTCGTCGAGAAGCTCGTGACCAAGGCGAAGACCGGCACGCTGCACGCGCGCCGTCTGGCCGGCCGTCACGTGCAGAAGCGCGACGCCGCGGACAAGCTGTTCCGCGAGTGGGGCCCGAAGTTCGCCACGCGTCCTGGTGGCTACACCCGCATCCTGAAGACCGGCCACCGCCGGGGCGACGGGGCGGAGATGGCCCGCATCGAGTTCGTGAGCTGAGGAACCGACACATGGCCATCAATCGCAGCCGCTGCTACACCTGCAACAAGGGTGTCGTGTTCGGCAACAACGTCTCGCACGCGAACAACAAGACGCGCCGCACCTGGAAGCCGAACCTCCAGGTCGCCCGCATCGCGTCCGAGGGCAAGATCATCAAGGTGAAGGTCTGCACGTCCTGCCTGAACGCGGGCAAGGTGCAGCGCGCGCCGCGTGGCGTCGCGGCCGTCTGACCTGCGTCTGACCTGATCGACTCGTCGTCGTGAAGAGGGGAGCCCCAGCGGGCTCCCCTTTTTTCGCGCATATATTGCCCGCATGCCTACCGCGCTCATCACCGGCATCACCGGCCAGGACGGCTCCTACCTCGCCGAGCTGCTGCTCGAGAAGGGATACCGCGTCGTCGGCGTCGTGCGCCGCAGCTCGACCACGCCGTACGAACGCATCGGCCATCTCGTCGACCGGATCGAGCTCGTCTCCGCCGACCTGCTCGACCAGACCTCGCTCACCGACGTCGTCGCCGAGACGCGTCCCGACGAGATCTACAACCTCGCCGCGCAGAGCTTCGTGCAGACCTCCTGGAACCAGCCGGTGCTCACCGGCGAGTTCACGGCGCTCGGCGTGACGCGGATGCTGGAGGCGCTCAAGAAGGCGGCGCCGAACGCGCGCTTCTATCAAGCCAGCTCGAGCGAGCAGTTCGGCAAGGTCGTCGAGACGCCGCAGCGCGAGTCGACGCCGTTCTATCCGCGCTCGCCCTACGGCGTTGCGAAGGTCTACGGCCACTGGATCACCGTGAACTACCGCGAGAGCTTCGGCCTGTACGCGGTGAGCGGGATCCTCTTCAACCACGAGTCGCCGCGCCGCGGGCTGGAGTTCGTCACGCGCAAGATCAGCGACGGCGTGGCGCGCATCGCGTGCGGGCTCTCGCGCGAGCTGCGCCTCGGCAACCTGGACGCGCGGCGCGACTGGGGCTTCGCCGGCGACTACGTGGATGCGATGTGGCGCATGCTGCAGCAGGACGAGCCGGACGACTACGTGATCGGCACCGGCGAGACGTGGAGCGTTCGCCAGTTCTGCGAGCACGCGTTCGGCGTCGTGGGGCTCGACTACCGCGACTTCGTGGTGATGGACAAGCGGTTCGAGCGTCCCGCCGAAGTCGACCTGCTCGTGGGCGACCCGAGCAAGGCGAAGGCGAAGCTGGGCTGGGAGCGCCGCGTCGGCTTCGTCGCGCTGATCACGATGATGGTCGAGGCGGACCTCGAGCGCTACCGGCGGCAGGGCCACGCGCCGGTGCTCGCGGGGGCGCGCTGAGCGCGGGCGTGGAGCCCGCGCGCGAGCGGCGGGCACTCGTCACCGGGGCGTCCGGGTTCGTGGGGCGCTGGCTGATCGAGGCGCTCGCCCGTGAGGGCTGGCAGATCACCGCCGCGTCGCAGGGAGCGCCCGACGCGGCGACGCTCACGGAGCCGATGCGAGCCGCGACCTGGGTGGTCGGCGACGTTCGCGATCCGGCGCACCTCTCGGAGGCGCTCGACGTCGCGCGTCCGAATGCCGTGTTCCACCTCGCGGGCGTGACCTTCGTCCCGGCGGCCGGACGCGATCCCGGTGCGACCGCCGAGGTGAATGCGGTCGCCGCCGCGCGGCTGCTCGGGCTCGTGCGCGAGCGCCGCCGCGCCGGCACGCTCGACCCGACCGTGCTGATCGTCGGGTCCGCGGAGCAGTATGGACGACACGACGAGGCCGAGCTGCCGCTCGCGGAGATCGCCGAGCAGCGGCCGCACACCGTCTACGCGGCGACGAAGGTCGCGCAGGAGGCGCTCGCGCTCGAGGCGTGGCGCTCGGAAGGCGTGCGCGTGATCGCGACCCGCAGCTTCAATCACAGCGGGCCGGGACAGGCCTTCCGCTTCCTGCTCCCGGGGCTGGTCGGGCGCGCGCGCGCGCTGGCCGATGCCGGGGGCAGCGCTGGACCGCTCCTGGTCGGCAACCAGGACACCGTCCGGGACTTCCTGCATGTGAGCGACGTCGTGGCCGCCTATATTGCGCTCGTCGCGCGCGGGCGCCCCGGAGAGGCGTACAACGTGGCGAGCGGCGTCGGCCGGAGCGTCGGCAGCCTCGCCCGCCAGGTGCTCGCGCGCTTCGGGCTCTCGGTGCCGGTCGAGAGCGACCCGTCGCTCGTGCGTCCGGTGGACGTCCCTGCGCTCGTCGGCAGTCCCGCCAAGCTGCAGGCGCACACCGGCTGGGCGCCGCAGCGCATCTTCGACGCGTTGCTCGACGATCTGATCGCCGCTCCGCCGCCGCCTGCCTGACCGTCCGTCCCGCCCGACTTCCAGCCCGCCAGCCATGCCGCGCCGTACCGACCTCCAGAAGATCCTCGTCATCGGCTCCGGTCCGATCATCATCGGGCAGGCCGCCGAGTTCGACTACTCGGGGACGCAGGCCGTGAAGGCGCTGCGCGAGGAGGGGTTCGAGGTCGTCCTGGTGAACTCGAATCCGGCGACGATCATGACGGATCCGGAGTTCGCGGACCGCACGTACGTCGAGCCAGTGACGCCGGAGTACGTCGAGCGGATCATCGAGCGCGAGCGCCCCGACGCGATCCTGCCGACGATGGGTGGCCAGACGGCGCTGAACGTCGCGATGGCGCTGTCGCAGAACGGGGTGCTGGAGCGCTACGGGGTCGAGCTGATCGGCGCCGACGCGCGCTCGATCAAGATGGCCGAGGATCGCCAGGAGTTCGAGAAGGCGATGCAGCGCATCGGGCTGCAGACGCCGGCCGGCAAGTTCGCCACGACGTGGGACGAGGCGCTCGACATCGTCGAGTGGACGGGCTTCCCGGCGATCATCCGCCCGTCGTTCACCCTCGGCGGCTCGGGCGGCGGTATCGCGTACAATCGCGAGGAGTACGAGGCGATCGTGCGCCGCGGCCTCGACCTCTCCCCGGTCAAGCAGGTCCTCATCGAGCGCTCGCTCCTCGGCTGGAAGGAGTTCGAGCTCGAGGTCATGCGCGACTCCGCGGACAACGTCGTGATCGTGTGCTCGATCGAGAACTTCGATCCGATGGGCGTGCACACGGGCGACTCGATCACGGTCGCGCCGGCCATGACGCTCACCGATCGCGAGTACCAGGTGATGCGCGACGCCGCGTGCGCGATCATCCGCGAGATCGGCGTGGCGGCGGGCGGGTGCAACATCCAGTTCGCCGTGAACCCGACCAACGGCGAGATGGTCGTGATCGAGATGAACCCGCGCGTGTCGCGCTCCTCGGCGCTCGCGTCGAAGGCGACCGGGTTCCCGATCGCGCGCATCGGCGCCAAGCTGGCCGTCGGCTACCGTCTGGACGAGGTGCCGAACGACATCACGAAGACGACGCCGGCGTCCTTCGAGCCGGTGCTCGACTACGTGGTCGTGAAGTGCCCGCGCTTCGCGTTCGAGAAGTTCGTGGCGTCGGATCCGCGCCTGACGACGCAGATGAAGAGCGTCGGCGAGAGCATGGCGATCGGCCGCACCTTCAAGGAGGCGTTCCAGAAGGCGCTGCGCGCGCTGGAGACCGGACGTCCGGGCTGGGCGATCGGCGCCACGCCGTCCGAGGACCGCCTCGCGGACGACGCGCCGTCGACGCTCCGCGCGGCGCTGCGGCAGCCGACGCCCGAGCGCGTCTTCCAGCTCAAGCGCGCGATGCTCGCCAGCTTCACGGTCGAGGAGATCCACGAGCTCTCCGCCGTCGATCCGTGGTTCCTGCACCAGCTGCGCGAGCTGGTCGAGGCGGAGCGCGAGTACGCCGCGCTGGGTGCCGTGGAGAGCACGGACCTGCGTCGCATGAAGCGGCTCGGCTTCTCGGATCGCCAGCTCGCCGCGCTCCGCGGCGAGACCGAGGGCGACGTGCGCGCGCGGCGCTGGTCGCTCGGGGTCCGACCGGCCTACAAGATGGTCGACACCTGCGCGGGCGAGTTCCCGTCGGCGACGCCGTATCTGTACGGCAGCTACGACGAGGAGAGCGAGGCGCCGCGCAGCGGCCGCAAGTCGGTCGTGATCCTCGGCTCCGGGCCGAACCGCATCGGGCAGGGCGTGGAGTTCGACTACTGCTGCGTGCGCGCGGCGCTGGCGCTCCGCGACCAGGGGTACGAGACCATCATGGTCAACTCGAACCCCGAGACCGTCTCGACGGATTTCGACATCTCGGACAAGCTGTACTTCGAGCCGCTCACGCTCGAGGACGTGCTGGAGATCGTCGGCCGCGAGCAGCCCGAGGGCGTCATCGTGCAGCTGGGCGGGCAGACGCCGCTGAAGCTCACGCGACCCCTGGAGGCCGCCGGCGTCCGCATCCTCGGCACGTCGCCCGACGCGATCGACATCGCGGAGGACCGCCGCCGGTTCGAGGAGCTGGCGCGCGAGCTCGGGCTCACGCAGCCGCCCAGCGGAACCGCCACCAGCGTGGAGGAGGCGGTCGCGATCGCCGAGCGCGTGGGCTATCCGTCGCTCGTGCGTCCGTCGTACGTGCTCGGCGGGCGCGCGATGGAGATCGTCTACGACGAGCCGCAGCTGCGCGACTACTTCACGCGCGCGATCCAGGTGTCCGAGGACCGGCCGGTGCTCATCGACCGCTTCCTCGAGGACGCGTACGAGGCGGACGTCGACGCGGTGAGCGACGGCACGCGCGTGGTGATCGGCGCGGTGATGCAGCACATCGAGGAGGCGGGCATCCACTCGGGCGACTCGGCCTGCGTGCTCCCGCCGTACATCCTCAGCGAGCAGGATCAGGACACGATGCGGCGGCAGACCGTCGCGCTGGCGCAGAAGCTCGGCGTGATCGGACTGATCAACGTGCAGTACGCGATGCGCGACGGGCAGGTCTACGTGCTGGAGGTGAACCCCCGCGCGAGCCGCACGATCCCCTTCGTGAGCAAGGCGGTCGGCGTGCCGCTCGCGTCGGTCGCCGCGCGCGTGATGCTCGGCGAGACGTTGGAGGAGATCGGGTACACCACGGAGGTGGTGCCGCACTACGTGGCCGTCAAGGAGGCCGTGTTCCCATTCAACAAGTTCCGCGAGTTCGATCCGGTGCTCGGTCCGGAGATGCGCTCGACGGGCGAGGTGATGGGCGTGGCGGACTCGTTCGGCGCGGCGTTCCTCAAGTCGCAGCTCGCCGCCGACAACGTGCTGCCGTCGAGCGGCGCGATCTTCGTCACGGTGAACGACCGCGACAAGGCGACGGCGACGCCGATCGTCCGCCGCTTCTACGAGATGGGCTTCCGGCTGTACGCGACCGAGGGGACCGCGCGCTTCCTGAGCCAGCGCGGCGTGCCGTGCGAGCGCGTGTTCAAGCTGCACGAGGGACGGCCGAACGGGCTCGACCTGATCGTCAACGGCGACATCCAGCTGCTCATCAACACGCCGCTGGGCAAGCACGCGCAGGTGGACGACTACCGGCTCCGCCAGGCCGCGATCGCCCGGCGGCTCGCGTACACCACGACGCTGTCGGCCGCCAACGCCGCCTGCGACGCGATCCTGTCCATGCGCGGCCGACCGGGACAGGTGCGCTCGCTGCAGGAGTGGCACGCCTCCCTGGGCGAGCGTGGCGCGACGAGCCAGGCGTCGCACGAAATCGCGCACGCGCCGTCCGCGTCCTGAGGCTCCGCACACGCCGGCTCCCCGCGCCCGGCGTTCACCGCGCCCCGCCACCCCGATGATCGATCCCACCGCGTTCGTGCACGCCTCCAGCTTCGTCGACGACGGCGCGCAGATCGGCGCCGACACGAAGGTCTGGCACTTCTGCCACGTCATGCCGGGAGCCGTCATCGGCGCCGGGTGCTCGCTCGGGCAGAACGTCGTGGTGATGAACCGAGTGCGCATCGGCGACAACGTCAAGATCCAGAACAACGTCTCGATCTACGAGGGCGTGGAGCTGGAGGACGACGTGTTCTGCGGGCCGTCGATGGTGTTCACCAACGTGCTGAACCCGCGGAGCCACGTCTCGCGCAAGAGCGAGTACCGCCGGACGCTCGTTCGGCGCGGCGCGTCGATCGGCGCCAATGCGACGATCGTCTGCGGGGCGACGCTCGGCGAGTACGCCTTCGTGGGCGCGGGGGCCGTGGTGACGCGCGACGTCGCCCCATACGCGCTCGTGGTCGGTGTTCCGGCGCGGCAGATCGGCTGGATGTGCCAGTGTGGCGAGCAGCTCGAGCTTCCGGTCGCGACGCCGGACGCCGCCGTGCGCTCGACCTGTCAGGCGTGCGGCAGTCGCTATCTGCTCGTCGGCGACGTCCTTCGCGCCGTGCAGACGCACGCGGAGCTCGCGTGAGCCAGCCGCAGAGCTTCCGCGTCGCACTCGTGGGCTGCGGGCGCATCAGCCGCAACCACTTCGAATCGATCGCGGCCGTGCAGGGGCTGGAGCTGGTCGCCGTGTGCGACAGCGTCGCCGAGCGGGCGCAGGCGGCGGGTACCACGTACGGCGTGCCGGCGTTCACGAGCCTCGACCAGATGCTCCGCGAGGTGCCGAGCGACGCGGTCGCGATCTGTACGCCCTCAGGGCTGCATCCGGCGCACGGCATCGCGGCCGCGCGCGCCGGCCGGCACGTGATCTCCGAGAAACCGATGGCCATCTCGCTCGAGACGGCGGATGCGCTGGTGCAGGCGTGCGACGAGGCCGGCGTGCACCTGTTCGTGGTGAAGCAGAACCGCCTCAACGCGCCGATCCAGCTGTTGAAGCGGGCGATCGACAAAGGGCGCTTCGGACGCCTCTACCTGGCCAGCTGCACCGTGCACTGGACCCGGCCGCAGGACTACTACGACCAGGCGCCGTGGCGCGGCACCTGGGAGTTCGACGGCGGCGCCTTCATGAACCAGGCGTCGCACTACGTCGACCTGGTGCAGTGGCTCATGGGACCCGTGGAGAGCGTGATCGCGAAGACCGCGACCCTCGCCCGACGCATCGAGGCCGAGGACTCCGGGGCCGCCGTGATGCGCTTCCGGAACGGCGCGCTGGGCGTGATGGAGGTGACGATGCTCACCTTCCCCCGGAACCTCGAAGGGTCCATCACGCTGCTCGGGGAGAAGGGCACCGTGAAGATCGGCGGCACCGCGGTGAACAAGGTGGAGACCTGGCAGTTCGCCGACTACGACGACGACGACAAGCTCGTGGAGCAGGCGAGCACGAACCCGCCGAACGTGTACGGGTTCGGGCACGAGGCCTACTACCGCAACGTGCTCGCGGTGCTGCGCGGCGAGGCGCCCCCCGAGACCGATGGCCGCGCCGGGCGGAAGTCGCTCGAGCTGATCCTCGGGATCTACGAGTCGGCGCGCACCGGGCACGAGGTGCCGATCCCCCTCCGCCGCCGCTGACTGCGCGCCTGGCTCCGCCCTGGCTTTCTGCCGCGCGCACCGGCCGGCACCACCTGGCCACCGCCTCGGCTCGTTGACTTCGCCAGGCGGGGCGGGCACCTTTCGCGGGTTGCTCGGGCCCGGTGCGTTACGTCCGAGCGGCCGCCGCGTATGGGATCGGGCCCGCGCCGCTCGGTCCGTCCTCCCGCCCCTCCGATGCCCGTCCCGCTTCTCGATCTCCGCGCCCAGCACGCCACCATCCGCGACGACGTGGTCGCCGCGATGCTCGAGGTGGTCGACGCGCAGGCGTTCATCCTCGGTGAGCCGGTCTCGAAGCTGGAGTGCGAGGTCGCCGGTCTGTCGCACACGAAGTACGCGATCGGCTGCGCGAACGGCACGGACGCGATCCTGCTCGCGCTGCGGGCGCTCGGGATCGGGCACGGCGACGAGGTGGTCACGACCCCGTTCACGTTCTTCGCCACCGCGGGCACGATCCACAACGCGGGCGCGCGCCCGGTCTTCGTCGACATCGACCCCGCCACGTTCAACATCGCCCCGGCGGCGGTCGAAGCGGCGGTCGGTCCCGCGACCAAGGCCGTGATCGCCGTCGACCTGTTCGGGCAGATGGCGGCCCTGGAGCAGGTGCAGCTCGCCGCCCGCGGCCTGCCGGTGATCGAGGACGCGGCCCAGTCGATCGGGGCCCGCCGCATGATCGACGGCGAGTGGCGCATGGCCGGCGAGGCCGCGACGATCGGCACCTTCAGCTTCTTCCCGTCGAAGAACCTGGGGGGGTACGGCGACGGCGGCATGATGGTGACTCAGGACGAGGCGCTCAACACGCGTCTCCTCAAGCTCCGCACGCACGGCAGCCAGAAGACGTACTTCCACGAGATGGTGGGGTACAACAGCCGGCTGGACGCGCTGCAGGCTGCCGTCCTGAGCGCCAAGCTGCCGCACCTCGCCGGCTGGAGCGCGAAGCGCCGCGAGAACGCCGCCTACTACGATGCCGCCCTGGCCGACGTCGCCGAGCTGCGCACGCCGTACGTCGCGCCCGAGAACGAGTCGATCTACAACCAGTACACCGTGCGCGCCGAGCGCCGCGACGACCTGCAGGCCTATCTGAAGGAGCGCGGGATCGGGAGCGCCATCTACTACCCGCTGCCACTGCACCTGCAGCCCTGCTTCGCGTATCTCGGCTACCGCGAGGGGCAGTGCCCCGAGGCGGAGCGTGCGTCGCGCGAGGTGCTGTCGCTGCCGATCTTCCCCGAGCTGACGCGTGCGCAGCTCGACGAGGTGGTCGGCGCGGTGCGCGCGTTCTACGGCCGCTGAACCGCGGCGCTTCCTGCTCTTCTCCACACAGTCCCCATCGTCGTCTCCATGAAAGCGCAGCTGCTCGGCAAGATCTCGGACCGCTCGGCCGTCGTTGGCGTCGTCGGGCTCGGGTACGTCGGACTGCCGCTGGCGATGGAGTTCGCCAAGGCCGGCTTCCACGTCATCGGCTACGACGTGAGCGAGCGGGTCGTCGGCCTGCTGAACCGCGGCGAGTCGCACATCCAGGACGTCCCCGCCGCGGAGGTCGCGGCGCAGGTGCAGGCGGGCCGCTTCGTGGCGAGCGCCGACGAGGCGCGGCTGCGCGAGTGCGACGCGATCTCGATCGCCGTGCCCACGCCGCTGTCCAAGACGCGCGACCCGGACATGGCGTTCGTGCTCGCCGTCGCCGACGCCATCCAGCGCCAGGCGCGCCCGGGCATGGTCGTGGTGCTCGAGAGCACCACCTATCCGGGCACCACGCGCGAGCTGCTGCAGCCGCGGCTCGAGGACGCGGGCCTCACGGTCGGCGAGGACGTGTTCGTGGCGTTCAGCCCCGAGCGCGTCGATCCCGGCAACGCGAAGTACCACACGAAGAACACGCCCAAGGTGCTGGGCGGCATCACGCCCGCGTGCGTGGAGGTCGCGTCGCGCCTCTACGAGGCGTGCATCGACACCGTGGTGCCGGTCTCGTCGCCGGAGGCGGCGGAGCTGGTCAAGCTGCTCGAGAACACCTTCCGCGCCGTCAACATCGGTCTCGTGAACGAGATCGCGATCGTCTGCGACAAGCTGGGCGTGGACGTGTGGGAGGTCATCGACGCGGCGGCCACGAAGCCCTTCGGCTTCATGAAGTTCACGCCGGGGCCCGGCATCGGCGGCCACTGCATCCCGCTCGACCCGCACTATCTCGCGTGGAAGATGCGGACGCTCAACTACAAGACGCGGTTCATCGACCTGGCGAGCGAGATCAACTCGTCGATGCCCGACTTCGTGGTCGAGAAGGTCGCGCACGCGCTGAACGACGACCGCAAGGCGGTGAAGGGGAGCCGCGTGCTCGTCCTGGGCATCGCGTACAAGCGCGACATCGACGACATGCGCGAGAGCCCGGCGCTCGACGTCATGCGCCTGCTCGAGCAGCGCGGCGCCGAGGTGGCGTACCACGATCCGCACGTGCCGACCTTCCGCGAGGAGGGGGAGTCGCACACCGGCGTGGCGCTGACGGCCGAGGAGCTGCAGCGCGCCGACGCCGTGGTGATCGTCACCGACCATCGTGCGATCGACTGGCAGTTCGTGGTGGACCACGCCGCCGTCGTGGTCGACACGCGGAACGCGGTCGCCAAGCTGCGCCCGGGCCGCGCGCGGATCGTGCCGCTCTCGACCCACCGGACCGACGCCGCGGCCGAGTCCGCCGGGGCGAACGGCGCGACGCTCCCGCCCGCGCCCGTCCGCGCGCCGGTCGCCCACTGAACGCCCGCGGATCCGCCCCGCCGATTCCGGGTACGACACGCGTGATGCGTCATCTGCCGACCCCGTCCCTCGCCGTCCGCCGTCGGATCGCGTTCGCGTGCCTCGTGGTGGCCACCGCCATGACGGCGGTCGCCTGCGGACCGCGCGGCTTCCAGCCCCGTCGGTTCACGCAGGCGACCGAGCTGTATTCGGCGTCGATGCGCGAGTTCCAGCGGAAGAAGTGGGACAACGCGCTCGCCGGATTCGACCTTCTGGCGTCGCAGCTCCCGGCCCGCGACACGCTCCTGCCCCTGGTGTACTTCCACCAGGCGCAGGCGCATGCGCGCAAGGGGGAGCACCTGCTCGCCGCGCAGGCGTACCAGCGCATCGGGGACGCGTTCCCCGACGACTCGCTGGCCGACGAGGCGCTCTTCCAGCAGGCGCGCGAGTACCAGAAGCTGTGGCGGAAGCCCCAGCTCGACGCGCAGTACGGCACGACCGCGCTCGGAACGTTCCGTCAGGTCCTCTCGCTGTACCCGGACTCGCCGCTCAGCTCCGAGACGGGGAAGCAGATCGCGATGCTGAACGAGTGGTTCGCGACGAAGGACTACGACACCGGGATGCACTACCTGCGGCGGAAGGCCTACGATCCGGCCCTGATCTACTTCCGGGACGTGGTGCGCCTGTACCCCGGGACGCCGGCCGCGCGCCGCTCGTACTTCCGCATGATCGAGTCGTACCGCGCGATCAACTACAAGGAAGAGCTGACCGAGGTGTGCGCCGAGATGCGCCGCTTCTACCCGAACGACGCGGAGGTCGAGCGGAGCTGCCCGGCCGCCGCACCGGCGGCGGCTTCCACACCGGCGGCGCCGCCGGCCGCCACCCCGGCGGCGCCGGTGACGGTGCCCGCAGCGGTTCCGGCTGCCGGCTCTGCCGCGACGCCGGCCTCCGGCGCGCCCGCGCCGACCGTGAACAGCGCGCCCGGCACGCCGCCCCCGGCGGCGGCGCCCAGCGGCTGAGCGCGAGCGGACGGGATCCGGCCGTGCGCCTGGGCGTCTTCGGCGGGACCTTCGATCCCCCACACGTGGGGCACCTTCTGGTCGCGTCCGACGCGGTCGAGCAGCTGATGCTCGACCGCGTCGTGTTCGTTCCGACCGCCCTGCAGCCGCTCAAGCCGGGGTCGGCGCAGACGCCGCCCGCGCAGCGCCTCGCGATGGTCGAGGCGCTCGTGGGGGATGACCCGCGCTTCATGGTCGACCCCATCGAAATCGAGCGTGGCGGGTTATCATTCACGGTCGACACGCTCGGGACCCTGGCGGCACGTCAGCCGGGGGCCGAGCTCTTCTTGCTCGCTGGTGCGGACGTGCTCGCTACGTTTGCTCGCTGGCGGGAACCGGAGCGCATCCGCCGACAGGCCACCCTCGTGGTCCTGACGCGGAGCGGGGAGGACGGCTCGGCGCCGACGGTGGCGCCGCCCGACTTTCCCGGCGGTGCACCGATGTTCCTGCCGACCCGCCGTGTGGACGTGTCGTCCACGGAGGTACGCGCCCGTCTGAAGGCGGGGCGTTCCATTCGGGGCTTCGTGCCCGAAAGCGTCGTCGACCTGATCGGGTCGGCGGGGCTGTACCGATAGAGGATCCGATGCTCAAGAGTATCGTCAACCGCGTCTTCGGCACCCGTCACGATCGCGAGCGCCGGCGCGTCCAGCCGATCGTCGAAGCGATCAACGAGCAGTACGAGCGTCTGCAGGGGGTCTCCGAGGAGGAGCTGCGCGGCCAGACCGCGAAGTTCCGCGAGATCCTGCGCGAGCGCACCGCGGAGCTGGAGGCGCGCATCGCCGAGCTGAAGGCGGCGAAGCGGGGCACCACCGACTCGACCGAGCGCGAGCGGATCGACGCCGAGCTCTCCGGGCTCGACGGCCGCGGGGGCGTCGAGGCCGAGCTGCGCGAGACGATCGCGGAGGTCCTCGACGAGATCCTCCCCGAGGCGTTCGCCACCGCGCGCGAGGCCGCCCGCCGTCTCTCCGGCTCGATCGTCAACGTGACGGGCACCGAGCTGACGTGGGACATGGTGCACTACGACGTGCAGCTGATCGGCGGCGTGCAGCTGCACATGGGGAAGATCGCGGAGATGGCGACCGGCGAGGGCAAGACGCTCGTCGCCACGCTGCCGCTCTACCTCAACGCGCTCCCGGGGCGCGGCGCGCACCTGGTGACGGTGAACAACTACCTCGCCCGCCGCGACTCGCAGTGGATGGGGCACCTCTACCGGTACCTCGGGCTCACCGTCGGCTGCATCGACGACACCGAGCCGGGGACGCCGGAACGCCGCGCCGCGTACGAAGCCGACATCACGTACGGCACGAACAACGAGTTCGGCTTCGACTACCTGCGCGACAACATGGTGACGTCGCTCGACCAGCGCGTGCAGCGTCCGCACTGGTTCGCGATCGTCGACGAGGTGGACTCGGTCCTCATCGACGAGGCGCGCACGCCGCTCATCATCTCGGGCCCGGTGGGGAACGAGGGCGACGTGATGTACGCGGAGCACAACGACAAGGTCGCCCGCCTCGTGCGGCGCCAGAACGAGCTGGTCAACGGGCTCGTCGCGGAGGGCGAGCGCGCGCTCGAGCAGGGCGACACGTCGTCGGCGGCGCTGCTGCTGTTCAAGGCGCAGCTGGGCGCGCCGAAGAACAAGCGGCTGCTCAAGGCCTACCAGGAGTCGGGAGTCAAGCAGCTCGTGCAGCGCATGGAGCTCGACTACCTCGCGGATCGCAAGCTGCCGGCGACCAAGCAGCAGTTCCGCGATCTCGAGGACGACCTGCTGTACGTGCTCGACGAGAAGGGGCACTCGGTCCACCTGACGGACCGCGGCGTCGACTTCCTCGCGCCCGACAACCACGACGAGTTCGTGCTGCCGGACATCTCGACCGAGGTGCACCGCATCGAGCACGACCACGACCTCGGCGCGTCGGAGAAGCTGGAGCAGCGCCGCGCGATCGAGATCGAGTACGCCCGCAAGAGCGAGATCCTGCACATCGTCCACCAGCTGCTGCGCGCGCACGCCCTGTACGAGAAGGACGTGAACTACGTCGTGCAGGAAGGGCAGGTGCTCATCGTCGACGAGTACACCGGCCGCACGATGCCGGGACGCCGGTGGAGCGAGGGGCTCCACCAGGCCGTCGAGGCGAAGGAGCGCGTGCAGGTGAAGGGCGAGACGCAGACGATGGCGACCATCACCATCCAGAACTACTTCCGCCTCTACGAGAAGCTCGCCGGCATGACCGGCACCGCGGAGACGGAGGAGGGTGAGTTCCATCAGATCTACGGCCTCGAGGTCGCCGTCATCCCGACGAACCGCCCGATCGCCCGCGACGACCGTCAGGACCTGATCTACAAGACGCGGCGCGAGAAGTACAACGCGATCGTCGAGGAGACGCGTCGCCTGCACGAGCTGGGGCTGCCGGTGCTGGTCGGCACGACGAGCGTCGAGGCGTCCGAGACGCTCGCGCGCCTGTTCGCGCGCGCGGGGCTCAAGCACAGCGTCCTCAACGCGAAGTACCACCAGCGCGAGGCCGAGATCGTCGCCGGCGCGGGCCAGCCGGGCGCGATCACGATCGCGACCAACATGGCCGGCCGCGGCACCGACATCAAACTCGGCGCGGGCGTGCGCGACGCGCGGCCGAGCGTGGTGAAGGATCTCGACGGCAAGGACGTGGAGGTCACCGAGGACGGCGGCCTGCACATCATCGGCTCCGAGCGCCACGAGTCGCGCCGCATCGACCGCCAGCTGCGCGGCCGTGCGGGGCGCCAGGGCGATCCGGGCGCGTCGCAGTTCTTCCTCTCGCTCGAGGACGACCTGATGCGCCTCTTCGGGTCGGAGCGCATCGCGAAGCTGATGGACCGCCTGGGCGCGCAGGACGGCGAGGTGCTCACGCACCCGATGATCACGCGGTCGATCGAGAGCGCGCAGAAGCGCGTGGAGCTGCAGAACTTCCAGCAGCGCAAGCGCCTGCTCGAGTACGACGACGTGATGAACCAGCAGCGCGAGGTCATCTACTCGCTGCGGGCGTTCGCCCTCGAGGGCGGCGAGGAGCTGAAGGGCGAGGCGCGCAAGATGGTGGAGAAGGCGCTCTCGCGGCGCGTCGAGACCACACTCGGCGAGTTCGCCGAGGACGCGGCCGAGGCGTGGGACCCGGCGCTCCTGCGCCAGGAGCTCCTCATGCACTACCTCGTGACCGTGCCCGCCTTCGAGGCGCAGGACGGGCAGGAGGCCGCGCGTCCGACCTCGTCGGCCGAGGCGCAGCAGCTGGCCAGCGCGGCCGGCCTGGAGGCGTTCGACCGGAAGATCCAGGAGCTGGACGACGTCACCGACGACGGCGGGCAGGGGTACGGCGAGCGGCTGCTGGCGCTCGTGATGCTCAACGTCCTGGACGAGAAGTGGAAGGACCACCTGTACGATCTCGACCAGCTGCGCGCGGCGATCCACTACCGCTCGTGGGGGCAGAAGGACCCGCTGGTAGAGTACAAGCAGGAGGCCTACACGATGTTCGTCGACCTCATGAACGACGTCGCGAGCACGTTCACGGAGCGCTTCCTCAAGGCGCAGCTGGTGTTCGATCCGATGCCGCCGATGGACCCGTACGCGGGGGCGCTGCCGGCCGGCTACGAGGGCGGCAGCAGCGCGCCGGCGCCGAACGACGGCAAGAAGCGCCGGTACAACGCGCTCGGCATCCTCGAGGAGGTCGCCGAGCCGGAGGGCGACGCGGTGGCCGGTGTGGACGGCAACGGCACGCATGGCGACGCGTCGCAGATCGTCGAGGCGGTCTACGACGACGAGGACGACGACCAGGGGACGCCGACGGCGTCGGGTGAGCCGCAGGGCGCGGTCGACATCGGGCCGGCGGAGACGCCGGCTCCGTCGGGCGCGCAGGTGGCGGCACGCCGCGATCCCGCGGTCGTCGGCGCGGGCCCGGTGCGCTCGCTGGCGCAGCCGCAGCAGCTGCCGACCGGCGGCGACTGGGCGAACGTCGGCCGCAACGATGCCTGCCCGTGCGGCTCCGGGAAGAAGTTCAAGAAGTGCCACGGCCAGCACCTGTGAGGCGCGCCCGAGCGGCGCTAGTAGGACGCCGCGAGGGCGACGAGCAGGCGTGAGGTGACGAGCGAGCGCCCCGGTCATCCGGGGCGCTTCGCCGTTCCGGGGCGCGGCGTGCACCCGTCGGGCGCGCGGACGGTGAGTGCCGCGCGCAGCGATCGACGGAGGACGGGTGCGCGGTGCCGCGCGGCGGGCAGCGACGCGTCGGCAGGGTTGCGGACGCCGGCCAGCGCCGGTGCACCATGCGGTCGATCCCCGACCCGCCACGCATGCCGACCGACCGTCCGATCCGCGCCGCGCGCCACACCGCTCCCGCCACTCCCTGGCGAGGCGCGCTGCACGAGCAGCCGCGCGGCGAGCGCCCCCGTGAGCGGCTGCGGGCGCTGGGGCCGCACGCGCTGAGCGCCGCCGAGCTCCTGGCGATCCTCCTGGGCACGGGGGCGGGCGGCGACTCCGCAGGCGAGGTCGCGCAACGCGTGCTGGGGCATGGCTCCGGCTCGTTGCGGCGCCTCGCGGGTCAGCCCGTCGCCGCTCTGACCGCCGTCCGCGGGGTCGGACCCGCGCGGGCGGTGGCGATCCACGCGGCACTCGAGCTCGGGCGGCGGCTGGCGCTGGAGGCGCGCGAGGAGGGAGCGCCGATCCGGACGCCGCGCGACGTGTATCAGCTGTACGCGCCGCGGCTCCAGGACCTGCCGGTCGAGGAGTTCCACGTCGCGATCCTCGACGCGCAGCACCGGCTCGAGCGCGACGTGCTCGTGACGCGTGGCATCCTCAACTCCTCGCTCGTGCACCCGCGCGAGGTCTTTCGGGAGGCGATCGCCGAGCGGGCCGCCGCCATCGTGCTGGTGCACAACCATCCCAGTGGCGACCCGACGGCCAGCGCGGACGACCGGGCAGTCACCGAGCAGCTCGTCGCGGCCGGACGGCTGCTGGACATCCCGGTGCACGACCACGTGATCGTCGGGCGCGGGCGGTACACGAGCTTCGCCGAGGCCGGGCTGCTGTAGCGCGCCGTCGATCGCGCGGCGCCGGATGCGGGAGGTGTGCGCCGGGGGTGGGGCGCGCTGCCTGGCGGGCGCGCTCCTGCGTGGCGCATGGACTGGCCCTATCTTGCTTTAGGGGCGTTCCCCTGCAGCGGGCCGCGGGCCGCGCGGGCGCCCTGACGGAGCCCGGCGACAGACGGAGGCGTGTGAGCACGACGGTACTCAGCGAGATCATCCCCGGGTGGGACCTGGGTGCGGACGCGGTGCACGAGCGGCTCGATCCCGAGCTGCTCGTCAAGGCGTACCGCTACTCCGAGCGCGCGCACGAGGGACAGACGCGCTCCTCCGGCGACCCGTACGTGTCGCACTGCGTCGAGGTCGCCAAGATCCTCGCCGACCTGCAGCTCGATACGGTGACCGTGGCGGCGGGGCTGATCCACGACGTCGTGGAAGACACGACCATCTCGGTGGACGACGTCGCCCGCGAGTTCGGCGACGAGGTCGCGCAGATCGTCGACGGCCTGACGAAGATCGGCAACCTGCCGATGCACTCCAGCCAGGAGCGCCAGGTCGAGAACTACCGCAAGCTGTTGCTGTCGGTCGCGAAGGATGCGCGCGTCATCCTGATCAAGCTCGCGGACCGCTTGCACAACATGCGGACGCTCGACTACCTCGCCCCGGAGAAGCGCAAGCGGATCGCGCAGGAGACGCGCGACCTGTACGCGCCGCTCGCGCACCGCTTCGGCATGGCGAAGGTGCGCTGGGAGCTGGAGGACCTCGCGTTCAAGCATCTCGAGCCCGACGAGTACCGCGCGCTCGCGAAGCTCGTGGCGACCAAGCGCGGCGAGCGCGAGGCGCTCATCGCGCAGCTGCGCGAGCCGCTCGAGCGGCAGCTGCGCAGCGCGGGGATCGAGGTGCAGGACGTCGTCGGTCGACCGAAGCACCTGTGGTCGATCTACAAGAAGATGAAGCAGCGCGAGAAGCCGTACGAGGACATCTACGATCTCCTCGCGATCCGCGTGCTCGTGAACTCGGTCCCCGAGTGCTACCACGCCCTCGGCGTCATCCACGAGTGGTGGACGCCGCTGCAGGAGCGCATCAAGGACTACATCGCGCAGCCGAAGTCGAACGGCTACCAGTCGCTGCACACGACCGTCTTCGGCCCGGGGAAGCAGCTGTTCGAGATCCAGATCCGCACGCGCGAGATGCACCGCACGGCGGACTACGGCATCGCCGCGCACTGGCTGTACAAGGAGACCGCGCCGAACGGACGCGACGACCTCGATCGCCACCTCGCCTGGTTCCGGCAGGTGCTCGAGCTGCAGCTCGACGCGAAGGATCCCGACGAGTTCCTCGAGTTCCTGAAGCTCGACCTGTACCAGGACGAGATCTTCGTCTTCACGCCGACGGGCGACGTGATCCAGCTGCCCAAGGGGGCGACGCCGATCGACTTCGCCTTCGCGGTGCACACCGAGGTCGGGCTGCACTGCTCGGGCGCGAAGGTGAACGGGCGCATCGCGCCGCTCGCGCGGCAGCTGAAGAACTCCGAGACGGTCGAGATCATCACGGCGCCGACGGCGAAGCCGAGCCGCGACTGGCTGGCGCACGTCCGGACGAGCCGCGCACGGCACAAGATCCGGCAGTGGCTGCGGATCGAGGAGCAGAAGACCGCCGCCAAGGTGGGACGCGAGATCCTCGAGCGCGAGCTCCGGCGTCGTAAGCTGCCGAAGACCGAGGACGCGCAGCTGCTGACGATCGCGCGGCAGCTGAAGCTGCAGGACGTGACGCACCTGATCGCGTCGATCGGGCAGGGCGACGTTCCGGTGCTGCAGGTCCTGCGCGCGCTGCACCCCGAGGTCGAGCCGACGCCCGAGCCGGCGAAGCCCGCCAGCGCGTTCGAGCGGCTGGTCGACCGCATGCGTGGGGGCGGGAAGGGCGTCAAGATCCAGGGGGCCGACGGCCTCATGGTGCGCTACGCGCAGTGCTGTCAGCCGGTCCCCGGGGATCCGGTGGTCGGCTACGTGACGCGCGGGCGCGGCGTGAGCATCCACCGCGGCGACTGCCCCAACCTGCTGATGCTCGTGCACGAGCCCGAGCGGCGGCTGGAGATCGACTGGCAGGAGATGCAGGGCGAGCGGTTCACCGTGCGCCTCTCGCTGGAGGGCTACGACCGCCGCGGGCTCTACGCCGACGTGGCGCAGGCGGTCACGACGACCGGCACCGACATCCGGCACATGGAGCTGAAGACGACCGACGGGCGCGCCACCGGCTCGGTGGTGGTGGAGGTCGAGAACCTCACGCACCTGCAGAAGATCATCCGCGTCATCCGGCGCGTGAAGGGGATCGGCGAGGTCGCGCGCCGCGAGCGGCTGGACATCTCCGATGAGTGACCCGCGCCGCCGGGCCGCGCTCGGCGAGCCGCGCGGCGGCCCGCACCCGGTGAAGGCGATCGCCGCGCTCGTCGTGGCACTGGTCGCGGCGGCGGCCGGCGCCGTCGCGGTGCAGCGCGCGGCCCGCCGCATGCCTCCCATCCCCCCGGCCGGCTCGGCGCCCGCGGCGCGCGGGGCGGCGGGGGAGCGGCCGGGGAGCGCGCCCGCACCGCGGCCGCAGGGGCAGGCGGGCGGCGGCGGCGGGGCACGTCCCGAGTACCCGCGCCTGCAGTAGGACGGCCGCTCCCGCGGCGGCGGCGTGGCTCCACCGAACGGAACCCGGCAGGGGAGATTAGATTCCGAGCATGACCGACCGCGCCGCCTTCCACGTCCAGGCCCCCTTCGCCCCCGCCGGCGACCAGCCCCGCGCCATCAAGGAGCTGACGGCGGGGCTCGCGCGCGGGGACCGGTTCCAGACGCTCCTCGGCGTCACGGGCTCCGGCAAGACCATGACGATGGCCCACGTCATCGCGAACCACGGGCGTCCGACGCTCGTGCTGTCGCACAACAAGACGCTGGCCGCGCAGCTGTACGGGGAGCTCAAGAGCTTCTTCCCGACGAACGCCGTCGAGTACTTCATCTCGTACTACGACTACTACCAGCCCGAGGCGTACGTCCCGTCGAGCGACACGTACATCGAGAAGGACGCGTCGATCAACGAGGACATCGACCGTCTCCGCCTGCGCGCCACGTCGTCGCTCATGGAGCGCGACGACGTCATCATCGTCTCGACGGTGAGCGCGATCTACGGCCTCGGCGACCCGGTCGAGTACAAGGCGCGCATGGTGCAGCTCGAGCGCGGGCAGAAGGTCGCGCGAGACGAGATCCTGCGGCAGCTGGTGGCCATCCAGTACTCGCGCAACGACGTGGCGTTCGAGCGCGGCACCTTCCGCGTGCGCGGCGACACGGTCGAGATCCTGCCGGCGTACGAGGAGCAGGGCGTGCGCGTCGAGATGTGGGGCGACGAGATCGAGCGCATCTCGAAGATCAACGCGCTCACCGGCGAGACGATCGCGACCCTCGAGAAGACGGCGATCTATCCGGCCAAGCACTTCATCACCAACCGCCCGAGCCTCGAGCGCGCGGTGAAGGCGATCCGCGCGGAGCTCGACGAGCGGCTCGCCGTCATGCGGAACGAGGGGAAGCTGCTGGAGGCGCAGCGGCTGGAGCAGCGCACGAACTTCGACATCGAGATGATGCTCGAGATCGGGACGTGCGCCGGCATCGAGAACTACTCGCGCCACCTCTCCGGGCGGCAGGGCGGCGAGCGGCCGGCGTGCCTCTTCGACTACTTCCCCGAGGACTTCCTCGTCGTCGTCGACGAGAGCCACGTCACGCTGCCCCAGATCCGGGGGATGTACAACGGCGACCGCGCGCGCAAGCTGACGCTCGTCGACTACGGATTCCGGCTGCCGAGCGCGCTCGACAACCGCCCGCTGATCTTCGACGAGTTCCTGTCGCTCACGCCGCGCATGGTCGCCGTCTCCGCGACCCCGGGCGAGCTGGAGCTCGAGCTGTCCGAGGGGATCGTCGTCGAGCAGGTCATCCGCCCCACGGGGCTGATCGATCCGGAGATCGAGATCCGCCCCGTTAAGGGGCAGGTCGACGATCTGCTGAACGAGATCCGCATCCGCGAGCGCCGCGGGGAGCGCGTGCTGGTGACGACGCTCACCAAGCGCATGTCCGAGGACCTGACGGACTATCTGCAGCAGGTCGGCGTGCGCGTGAAGTACATGCACTCCGACATCGACGCCATCGAGCGCGTCGAGATCGTGCGTGGGCTGCGCCTGGGCGAGTTCGACGTGCTGGTCGGCATCAACCTGCTGCGCGAGGGGCTCGACATGCCCGAGGTGTCGCTGGTGGCGATCCTCGACGCCGACCAGGAAGGCTTCCTGCGGAGCGACCGCTCGCTCATCCAGACCGTCGGGCGCGCCGCGCGAAACGTGAACGGGCGTGCGATCTTCTACGCGGACCGGATCACCGGCTCGATGCAGCGCTGCCTCGACGAGACGGCACGCCGTCGCGAGACGCAGATCGCGCACAACCTGGAGCACGACATCACGCCGTTCACCGTCGCGAAGAGCGTGGAGCACGTGCGCTTCGTGACGCGCGTGGCCGACGCGCGCGAGGAGCGCGACGAGGAGCAGGAGTCCGGACGCGGCCGCGGTGGCCGCAAGAAGGCGGCGGCGAAGGTCGCCGAGCGCGCGCCGGGGTACGACACGAAGGATCCGGCCACGCTGATCGCGGAGCTCGAGGCGGAGATGAAGGAGGCCGCCAAGGCGCTCGACTTCGAGCAGGCCGCGCGCCTGCGCGACCAGCTGTTCGAGGTGAAGGCGCGCATGGGTGGCGGGAGCGCTTCCGCCGCCGGCGCCGGCGGGAGCCGCGGCGGGCTCGCCTCGCTGCGCGCGGAGCGCTGACGTGGACTCCGGATTCACCGCGCCGCCGGGCGGCCACCAGGGACCGCGCGTGCCGCCGCTCGCCGCGCGCGGTCGGCTCGCGCTCACGCGCGAGGAGCTGGACGGCTGGGGCGAGCGCTTCGGGCGTGCCGCCCACGCGCCGCTGGTCGTGACGCTCGCCGGCGACCTGGGCGCGGGGAAGACGACGCTGGTCCAGGCGATCTGCCGCGGCTACGGCGTGTCGGAGCCGGTCACGAGCCCGACGTACGCGCTCGTGCACCAGTACGCGTCCGCGCGCGGAACCGTCTTCCACCTGGACCTGTACCGGCTGGAGGACCCGGCCGAGCTGGAGAACATCGGCTGGGACGACGTGATGGCCGCGCACGCGCTGGTGCTGGTCGAGTGGCCCGAGCGCGCCGCCGACCGCCTGCCCGCCCACGTGCCGCTCGACCTGGAGCACGTGCCGGGCGACGACTCGCGTCGGCTGCTGCTGGCCGGATGACCATGACGCACGGTCCGGAGGACATGCACGACATCGTGCTCGCGCTCGACGCGAGCACGTCCGCGGCGAGCGTCGCCGTGCTGCGCGGGGGCGCGGTCGTGGTGACGCGCGCCGCCGCGATGCGCGGCGCCGACGAGGAGCGCCTGATGCCCGCCGTGGCGGCGGCCCTCGCGGACGCGGGCGTGCCGGCCGGCGCGCTGGCGGCGATCGTCTGCGGCGGTGGGCCGGGCAGCTTCACGAGCCTGCGCATCGCGGGGGCGATCGCCAAGGGGCTGGCCACGGTGTGGGACTGCGCGCTCGTCGCGGCGCCGTCGCTCGCGCTGGCCGCCGCCGCCGCCGCGTCGGGCGCTGGACGGCGGCTCGTGGTGCTCGACGCCATGCGCGGCGAGCGCTATGCGGCGGTCGTCACGCTGGAGGCGCGCGCAGGCGAGCAGGGCCTGGCCGTGGTGGGGTACGACTACCTGGGGGTGCACGCCGGCGACGCGCTCGCGGCGCTCGCCGCCGAGCACCGCGTGGAGGGCGTGATCGACGCCGGGGCGGGGGACGCCACGGCCGACGGCGCCGCCGCATTCGCGATCGCGCTCGACGGGCGCCGCGTCGGGCCTCCGGCCGCGCTGACGCTCGCGCCGGTGGATCTCGCCCTCTGGGAGCCGGACTACGGCCGCAAGGCGGAGGCGCAGGTGAAGTGGGAGGCGCAGCACGGGCGCGAGCTGCCGATCGACACGCTCGGCGTCGCCGCGTCGTGAGCACCCTGCCGCCGCCCGCCGCCGTGCGCCTGCGCCGCGCGACGATCGACGACGTCGACGCGATCACCGCGATCGAGCGGCTGGCGTTCAGCGATCCGTGGTCGCGCGACTCGTTCGCGACGCTCGCGCGGAACCCGGACGTCTACTTCGTCGTCGCCGACGCCGCGGCGCACCGCGGGCCGGCGTCGGCGCCGCTCGGGTACATCGTCGCGTGGTTCGTGCTCGACGAGGGGGAGGTGGCGAACATCGCCGTGGCGCCGGCCGCGCGCGGTGCGGGTGTCGGCGCACGGCTGCTGGACGCGGCGCTCGCCGAGGCGCGCCGGCGCGGCGTCGGACACGTCTTCCTGGAAGTCCGCGAGTCGAACGCGCTCGCGCGGCGGCTCTACGCGTCGCGCGGCTTCGTCGAGCTGGGACGTCGGAAGCGCTACTACCGCGCGCCGGTCGAGGATGCGCTGGTGCTGCGCTGCGAGCTGGCGGCGGCACCCGCCATGGCCCCGCGCGAGGCGGCGCACTGACGAGGGACGCGGGCCGGGGAGCCGGGCGCGGCTGGCGTCGGACGGACCCGGCGTGCGTAGATTGGAGACCGCCGAGCGATGGCGCGTCGGTAGTGTAGGAGCAGGGGCTGTACGAGGTCGGACCTTACTCAACCGGGAGGATATCGTGAGCAGAAGCTTGAACAAGGTGACGTTGATCGGAAACCTCGGCAGCGATCCTGAGGTGCGTGCCACGCCGGGCGGAAACCGCGTGGCCCAGTTCTCCCTCGCGACCAGCCGCACCTGGAACGACCAGAGCGGCACGAAGCAGGAGAAGACCGAGTGGCACCGCTGCGTCGTCTGGAACACGAAGGGCTCGCAGCTGGCCGACATCGTCGAGCGCTACGTCAAGAAGGGCGACAAGATCTACGTCGAGGGGCGCATCGAGTACCGCCAGTGGCAGGATAAGGACGGCCAGACGCGCTACTCGACCGAGATCAACGTGCGTGAGCTGATCCTGCTCGGCGGGCGCCGCGAGGGCGGGGAGATGGACGGCGGCGAGAGCTACTCCGCACCCCGCCGCGCGCCGGCCCCGGCGCCGCAGCGCGCGGCCGCCGCGGGCAACGGACGTCCTGCCGCGGCAGGCGCCGGCGGCGCGGGCGGCAACGACGACTTCGAGGACTTCCCGGGCGCGCTCGAGGACGAGGACGACGATCTGCCATTCTGATCCGTCGGTCATCGTCGGCCACCCGGCCGGCCGTCGCGGGGCGCCCATCTCGGTGGGCGCCCCGCGTGCGTTCGGGGTCGATCCCGGGGCCACGATGCCTGCACCCGCCCGGGCGGATTAGATTGCCCGGCCGCAACGCCGGCCGGCCGCCTGGCCCCGGCGGGTCTTCCACACCGTCACCCGAGCACAATGGCCAAGAAGGCGCTCGTCACCGGCGGAGCCGGCTTCATCGGCTCGCACGTCGCCGACCTGTTCGTCGCTGAGGGGTACGACGTCACCGTCGTCGACAACCTCTCGAGCGGACGGCGCGAGAACCTCAACGCCGCGGCGACGTTCCACGAGGGCGACATCGGCTCGTCGGAGACGGCCGCGCTGGTGCGCTCGGGCGACTTCGACGTCGTGTGCCACCTGGCCGCCCAGATCGACGTCCGCAAGAGCGTCAACGATCCGCGCTTCGACGCGACGCAGAACGTGCTCGGCTCCCTCAACATCCTCGAGGCCGCGCGGCAGGCGAGGGAGCAGGGCGGGAAGTCGCCACGCGTCGTGTTCGCGAGCACCGGCGGCGCGCTGTACGGCGACTTCGTGCAGCCGCCGGCGCGCGAGACCGACTCGAAGGATCCGGAGTCGCCGTACGGCATCGCGAAGCTGAGCGTCGAGTACTACATGGCGTACTACGCGCGCCAGCACGGGATGGAGTGCGTCGCGCTCCGCTTCGCGAACGTGTACGGCCCGCGCCAGGACCCGCACGGCGAGGCGGGCGTGGTCGCGATCTTCTGCAACCGCATCCTCGACGGCCGCGCGATGACGACGTTCGGCACCGGCGAGCAGACGCGCGACTACGTGTTCGTGAAGGACGTCGCCCGCGCGAACTTCCTGGCCGCGACGACCACGCTGCCGCCCGTGGGCCCGGTCGACGCGCGCGCGTTCAACATCGGCACCGGCATCGAGACGAGCGTCAACACGCTCGCCGACCTGCTCAAGCAGGCCGGTGGCGCCGACACCCCGATCGAGCGCGCGCCGGCGCGCGCCGGTGAGCTGCAGCGGAGCGCGCTGGTGATCGACAAGGCCGGCGCGCAGCTGGGCTGGAAGCCGCAGGTGCCGCTCGCCGACGGCCTCGCCGAGACCTTCCGCTTCTTCGCCGAGCGTCGCGTGCGTACCGCGGGGGCCACGGCGTGAAGCGGAGGATGCTCGCGCTCGCGGCGGCGCCGCTGCTGCTGGCGGCGGCCGTCGTGCGCGCGCAGGAGACACCGGCCCTCGGCGGGCCGGCGACCACCGCGCCGGCCGGCGTCCCGAGCGGCGCGTTCGAGCTGGTGCTCGCCGGCTCGACCGAGACGAAGGTGGTGCTGATCCTGCTCGCCGCGCTGTCGCTGGTGAGCTGGGGCATCATGTTCGCGAAGTTCCGCGAGTTCGGACGCGTGGAGAAGGCCGGGCGGGAGTTCGTGCGCGAGTTCGAGCACGCCGGCTCGCTCGCCGAGGCGGAGCGCGCGGCGGGTCGCGCGCGCGCGAATCCCTTCGTCGACGTCTTCCGGCGCGCGATGCTCTTCCTGTCGGAGACGCGGCCGGCGCTCCCGGGCACCGCGGATCGCGGCGCGCGCCTCAGCGCGTCGCAGGTCGAGGCGCTGCGCCTCGTGCTCGACGCGGAGAGCGACGGCGGACGCGATCGGCTCGGCCGCTTCATCTCGTGGCTGGCCACCATCGGCTCGGTGAGCCCGCTCATCGGGCTGCTCGGCACGGTGCTCGGCGTCATCTCGGCGTTCACCGGCATCGCGCGCGGCGGCTCGGGCAACCTGTCGGCGGTGGCGCCGGGCGTCGCCGAGGCGCTCGTCGCGACGGCCGCGGCGCTGACCGTGGCCATTCCGGCGGTGTTCGGGTACAACGCGCTGGCCAACCGGCTCAACCGCCTGCAGAGCGAGCTGGATGGCTTCGGGTCCGAGCTGATCGCGCTGCTCGTGCGCGAGGAGCGCATCTGAGCCGCGCCGTGGAAGGGAGCCACCGGTGAGCCGTCGTCGTCGCGAGAGCTTCGCGCTGAACGCGGAGATCAACGTCGTCTCGTTGATCGACGTGATGATGCTGTTGATGGTGATCTTCATGATCACCGCGCCGATGATGCAGGGCGGCGTCGACATCGCGCTGCCGACCGCGAAGGCGCGCCCGCTCGAGGCGAAGCGCAGCCTCACGGTGTCGGTCACGAGGGACGGCCGCGTGTTCGTCGACGAGACGCCGCTGTCGCTCGCCGAGTTCGAGGGCGCCTTCAAGGCGCTGGCCGAGCAGAAGGGGAGCGCGGGCGGCGTGTACCTGCGCGCCGACGAGGGCGTCCCGTACGGCACCGTGGTCCGCGTGCTGGGCGTGATGCGCGCGAGCGGCGTCGGCGACGTCGGCCTCGTCGCGGAGCCCGAGGCGCAGCCGTGACAGCGGGTCCCGGCGCCGCGCCCACCGGCGCCGAGCCGGTGACCGTCGGGCGGTACATCCCGCGCGCGGCCGCGCGGTCGCAGACCGTGTCGACGCGCCTCGGCGGTCCGATCGCGCTCTCCGCCGTCGCGCACGTCGCCGTCATCGCGGCGCTCATGATCGTGCGCCCCGCACCGCCGCCGCCGCTCGCGCCCGTGTACCGCGTCGACCTGGTGGCGGCGCCGCCCGGCCCGCGCGCGGAGGGCGTGGTGCCGCCGCGTCCGACGCCCGAGCCGCCCGCGCCGACGCCTTCGACCCCGACGCCCCCCGCGCCGACGCCGCCGGCCCCGACGCCTCCCGCGCCCGCGCCCAAGCCCCCGGCGCCCGCGCCGCCGGTGGCGCGTCCGACGCCGCCGCGCGCCGCGGTGCCGACGCCGAAGGAGATGCCGGCCCCGAAGGCGACGCCGGAGCCGACGCGTCGGCCGCCGCCCGCGCGCGCGACGCCGAATCCGGTGCCCTCGCCTGCGCGCCCGGCGCCGGCGCCCGCGGCGTCACCCGCGCGTCCGGCGCCGGGGACCCCCGCGCGCCCGGCCGCGCCGGCGCCTCCGCGCGCGGGCGGCGGACCGGAGGGCGGGCGCGGCACGGACGTCGCGAACGTCAACATCCGCGGGCTCGATTTCCCCTTCCCTGGGTACCTGCAGAACATCGTCCGGCAGGTGGCGCTGCGCTTCACGCCACCCAACCGGAACGCGGCGCTGACCGCGGACCTCGCGTTCCTCATCCACCGCGACGGCTCCGTGTCGAACGTGCGCATCGTGCGGCGCTCCGGGAGCTACGCCTTCGATCTCGAGGCGCAGGGGGCGATCGAGGCGGTCGGCGCGGCGAAGGCCTTCGGTCCGCTCCCCGAGGGTTTCCGCGACGACGTGCTGCCCGTGACCTTCAGCTTCGATCCGAGCGTCATCCGCTGACGCGCGTCCCACTCTTCCGTTCCCGGTGACGTCCTCTCGCTCCGCGCGCCTCGCGCTCGCCGTCTCGCTCATCGCCACTCCGCTCCTCGGCGCCCCGCTCGCCGCCCAGGACACGACGGCCGGCGTCAGCGTCCGCCTCGCCTACGAGGCCGGGACGCGCCCCGGCGTCATTGTCCTCCCCGTGCGCGGCGCGGCCGGCGACTCGATCCGGGCGATCCTGCAGCGCGACTGGGACTTCGGCGATCGCGTCACCGTCATCACCGGCGCCTCGGGCGACGCGCTGGCGACGGGCACCACGATCAACTGGGACCTCGCCCGCCGCCTGGGCGCGGCGGCGGTGGTGCAGCCGACGGTGAACGCCAACGGCGCGCTGCACCTCGCGGTGCACGACGTCTCGCGCCGGCAGCTGCTGGCGGTGCGCGACTTCGCGCTCGCGGGGCAGGCGCCGGATCCCGCGTGGCGGCAGAGCGTGCACGCCGCCGCGGACGAGGTGGAGCGCTGGCTGACGGGCGTCCGCGGCGTCGCGGCCACGCGCATCGCGTTCGTGCGCAACCGTCAGGTCTGGGTCGTCGACAGCGACGGCGAGAACGCGCGCGCGGTCGGCGGCGGCGCGGGAACGTCGGCGCTCTCGCCGGCCTGGCATCCGAGCGGGCGGGCGCTCGTCCACAGCGTGCTGACCGACCGCGGGCGCCAGCAGATCGTCGCCCGCGACCTCTCCGGCGCGACGCGCGTGCTCGCGCAGGGCGGCGTCACGAACATCACCCCGGCCGTCTCGCCCGACGGAGAAACGGTTGTGTACGCGAACGGGCAGGAGCGCGGGGTCGACCTGTTCGCGGTGCCGTTCGACGGCGGCAGCCCCCGACGGATCACGGTGGGGCGCGGCACGGACAACATGTCGCCGAGCTTCAGCCCGGACGGACGGCGGATCGCGTTCACTTCGGGACGTTCCGGCCACCCGGAGGTTTATATTACCGACGCCGATGGGACGAACGCCGAGCTACTGACGCAGTTCGCGTACGGCGAGCAGAGCTACCGGTCCGACCCGGACTGGTCGCCGGATGGGCGCCTGGTGGCGTTCCAGTCGCTCATCGGCGGGGTGTTCCAGGTGATGACCATCGGCCTGCGCGACAAGGGAGTGAAGCAGCTCACCGCCGAAGGGCGGAACGAGACGCCTTCGTGGGCTCCCGACTCGCGACACGTCGTGGTGACCTCCACGCGCACGGGGCAGCAGCAGCTGTTCGTGATCGACGTGGAGACCCGGCGCGCGCGGCAGCTGACCCGAGGGGGCGGTGGCGCGCGCATGGGTGCCTGGTCCCCGTGGCTGGCCCCTGCGGCCGGCGGTCGTCCCTGAGCGACGGGGAGGCCGGCGGCCACCCCACCCTCGTAGACCCCCGCGGTCCACACCGGAGAATTCACGACATGTCGATCGTCCGTCGTCGCGCCCAGTTCGCCCGCGCCACCGTCCTGTTCACGATCGCGGGGCTGACGCTCGCGGCGTGCCGCAAGAAGCCGGCGCCCGCGCCCGCTCCGACGCCGACTGCGGGGCCGAACGCAGACAGCGCCGACGCCGCGCGCCGCGCTGCGGAAGCGGCGGCGCGCGCCGCGGCGGAGGCGGCCGCTCGTGACTCCGCGGCCCGCGCGCAGGCCCGTCTCGACAGCATCCTGAACGCGGCGCGCACGACGCTCAACGCTCCCGTGTACTTCGACTACGACGCGGCCGACCTGCGCGACGACGCGCGCGGCGTGCTCGAGGCGAAGCTGCCGATCCTGACGGCCAACGCCGGGCTGCGCATCCGCGTCGCCGGCCACACCGACAGCCGCGGCTCGGACGAGTACAACCTGGCGCTCGGCCAGCGCCGCGCGTCGGCGGTCAAGGACTGGCTGACGGGCCGCGGGATCGACGGCGGCCGCATCGAGATCGTCAGCTTCGGCGAGGAGCGCGGCTCCTGCACCGACGAGGCGGAGTCCTGCTGGTCGCAGAACCGCCGCGCGGAGTTCGAGGTCACGGCGGGCGGCGAGCGCCTGACCGTCCCGGGCGGCGCGCAGTGAGCGTGCGCCACGCCGCCGACGTCGGTGCCGCGCGCCGGGCTCTCCGCCCGGCGCGCGCGCGCCACCTCCTCGTCGCCGCGGCGCTGCCGCTGGTGACGGCGGGCTGCTTCGCCACGCGGAACGACGTGCGCGTGCTGCAGCAGGACATCGCGACCGTCCGCACGGAGACCGCGCGCGCGGACTCGGCGCGCGTGGCGCAGCTCGACCGCGTCGCGACGCAGATCGGCGCGGTGAACGACTCGCTGCGCGCGATGTCGCAGCGCGCGGCGCGCTTCCAGGGCGACGCGCGCGACGCGCTCCGCGGCCTCGGCGAGCAGCTGATCCAGGTGCAGGAGCTCACCGGCCAGAGCCAGCGCCGCCTGCAGGAGCTGCGGGCCTCGCTTGAGCAGCGCGCCGAGGCCGCGGCGCCCGCGGGCGGTGCCGCCGGCGCCGGCGGCGCCGCGCCCGACTCGACGGGCGGCCCCGGGCCGAACCAGCTGTACGAGCTCTCGCTCGACCAGTTCCGGCGTGGCAGCTTCGCGACCGCGCGCAGCGGCTTCCTCGACCTGCTGCGGCGCTTCCCGACGGCCGACATCGCGCCGAGCGCGCAGCTCTACGTCGCCGAGTCGTACGCGAGCGAGCGGAACGCCGCCGCAGCCGACACGGCGTATCAGGCGGTGGTCACGCGCTACCCACAGGCGCCGCAGGCGGCCACGGCGCTCTACAAGCGCGCCCGGGCGCGCGAGGCGGCGGGGCGGCGCGCCGAGGCGCGCACGCTGTTCGACGAGCTGCTGCGCCGCTTCCCGCGCTCCGACGAGGCCGAGCTGGCCCGCGAGGCGCTGCGGCAGCCCGCCGCCTCGTCGACGGCGCGGCCCGCCGCGGCGCGCCCCTGAGCGACCCGGGCGCGTTCGCGCGCACCGAGCCGCCGGTCTTCCGATGACGACGCCGCCGACGCTGCCCACCAAGACCGCCGCCGAGATGCCGTTCCTCGACCACCTCGAGGAGCTGCGCTGGCGCCTCGTGTGGTCGCTCGCGGCGTTCTGCATCGCGCTGGTCGTCGCCTTCGCGATCATGTCGCAGCTGCCGATCATCGAGTGGCTCGGTCGGCCGGTGACGCCGTACCTCGGAGGGCGGAAGCTGGTGTACACCAAGCCCGGCGACGCCTTCGGGATCGTGCTCAACGCGTCGTTCGCGCTCGGGCTGCTGCTCGCGTCGCCGGTGATCGGCTACCAGATGTGGGCCTTTCTGTCGCCCGCGCTGTACAAGCACGAGAAGCGCGTGATCCTGCCGGTGCTCGCCGGCGGCGTGGGGCTGTTCCTCGCCGGGGCGTCGCTCGCCTTCTTCGTCGTCCTGCCGTTCACGCTGCAGTTCCTGCTCTCCTTCCAGAGCTCGGCCATCGAGCCGATGCTGACGGTGAGCGGGTACTTCGACTTCGCGATCGGGATGGCGGTGGCGTTCGGCATCGTGTTCGAGCTGCCGATCGTGATCCTGGCGCTGACGGCGCTCGGGATCATCACGCCCAAGCTCCTGAACACCTACCGGCGGCACGCCGTCGTGCTGTGCATCGCCGGCGCGGCGTTCGTGACCCCCGGCGCGGATCCGACCTCGCTGTTCGCGTTGGCGATCCCGCTGTACTTCCTCTTCGAGATGAGCGTGGTGCTGTCGACCATCATCTACCGCCAGCGGCTGCGCCGCGAGGCCCGGCGAGCGGCGCTCGCCGAGGCGCCGGCCGCGCCGTCCGTCGAGGTGGCGGTGGAAGCCGACACGGCGCCGGTCCGGCTCGACCAGGGCGGGCTGGCGTGACGCGAGGGCAGGGCTGGACGCGCGTGCTCGCCCTCGCGAGCCTCGCGCTCTCGACGCTCGCCGTCGCGGTGGGGGCGCAGCCGCCGGGTGGCATCCGCCTGCCGGGCATCGGCAGCGGCGCGCCGACGCGCGCGCAGCTTCCGGGCAACGACTCGGCGCTCGTGAAGTTCCTCGAGCCCGACTCGACGCTGACCGCGCTGCTGGCGCGCCCCGGTTTCACGGCCACGCGCTATCAGGGCGACACGGTGCGCTTCCGCGCCGAGAGCCGCGTGCTGTCGCTGCAGGGCCGTCCGGCGGCGGTGCAGCGCGACCAGACGCTCCTCGTCGGCAGCAACGTCTCGTACGACGACTCGACGCAGATCATCGTCGCCCGCCCGGACTCCGTGCGCGGGGACACGGTCTTCCTGCGCGACCCCGCGCAGGCCGACGTCGCGGTGCGCGGCCGCATCGTGTACTACGTCGCCGAGCGGCGCGGCACGATCGAGCAGTTCCAGACGGCGGTGCAGTCCGGGGAGACCTGGTTCGTCGCGGGCGAGCGCGGCGCCCTCGTGAGCGACTCGATCGTGGAGGGACGGCGGTACGTCTTCGCGCGCGACGGCTCGGTGACGAGCTGCAACGAGACGGTCCCGCATTACCACTTCGAGGCGCGCGACATCAAGATGGTGACGCGCAACCTGCTCGTCGTGCGGCCGGCCGTGCTCTACATCGCCGACGTGCCGGTGATGTGGCTGCCGTTCGTGTTCCAGGACATGCGCAACGGGCGCCGCAGCGGCCTGCTGACGCCGAGGTTCGGCGTGGCGGAGCTGATCCGCAACAGCCCGTCGTACAAGCGCTCGATCGAGAACCTCGGCTACTACTTCAACTTCGGCAGCTTCGCCGACGCGTCGGCGTGGGTCGACTGGCGCAGCGGCTCGCGCGGCGACGGCTTCGATCCCGGATGGGTGCGGGCGAACGCGGAGACGCGCTACCGCATCATCAACCGCTTCATCCAGGGGCGCCTCTCGACGTCGTACACGGCGCAGCGCAGCGGCGACCGGAACCTCGCGATCTCGCTCGGCCACGAGCAGGCGTTCAACCAGCAGCGCCGGCTCTCCGCGAACCTCAACTACGTCCAGAACACCACCGTCCAGCGGCAGAACAGCATCAACCCGCAGGCGGTGCTCGGGACGATCGCGTCGCAGCTCAACTTCCAGGACCGCTTCGGGCCCACCGCGTTCAGCGTCGGCGGCTCGCGCAAGCAGTATCCCGGGCGCGACCAGGTCGACCAGGACTTCCCGAACCTGAACCTGACGACCCAGACGATCTCGTTCGGCGAGAACGTCGACTGGACGCCCACGCTCTCGCTGACCAACACGCAGAGCTTCCGGATCGACCAGGGGACGCAGTTCGCGTACGTCTACTCGCGCAACGCGAGCGGGGGGCTCGACAGCACCTCGATCAACCCGTCGCGGCGCAACACGTCGCTGCGCATCGAGTCGCCGCTCAAGATCTTCGACTTCAACTGGGCGAACTCCTTCAGCTTCAACGAGGAGGTCCAGGACTTCCCGCAGACGCGTCCCGTGTTCCGCGATATCCGCGACACGACCACGCGCGAGACGCGGGTGTTCAACCAGACGTACCTGTCGAGCCTCGACTGGAACACGTCGTTCAGCCTCCCGCGCTTCCTGCAGGGGACGTGGAACGTCTCGCCGACCGTGTCGCTCTCGAACGTCGAGAGCGCGACCGGCCTGTTCGTGCGCAGCGAGCGCACCGGCGGGAAGTGGGTCTCGCAGCGCAAGCGCGCGTCGGCCGGCATCAGCGCGTCGCCGACGTTCTACGCCTTCCCGCCGGGCTTCGGGCGCGTCGAGCGCTTCCGCCACTCGATCAACCCCGTGTTCTCGTACAGCTACTCGCCCGAGGCCCGGGTGAGCGACGAGTACCTGAACGCGATCGGCCGCACGCCGCAGGGCTACCTCGGCTCGCTCGTGCAGAGCCGCATCTCGATGCAACTCTCGACGACGATCGAGGCCAAGATGCGCGGCCGCCGGCCGACGGAGCCGGCCTCCGGCACGCCGGCGGCCGCGCCGGGCGACAGCCTCGCGCCCTCGCCGGGCGACAGCGCCGCCGTGCGCGACACGACCGGCGCGCCGATCCGCACCGACGCGGGTGGCTCCGCGGTCGCCGAGGGGAACAAGATCCGCCTGCTGTCGCTCAACTTCTCGTCGCTCAACTACGACTTCGTCCGCGCCGACTCGATCGGCGGGAGCCTGATCAACCAGCGCGGCTTCACCGACCAGACGTTCGGCTTCAGCGCGCGCTCGGACCTGATCCCGGGCCTCGACTTCCGGACCAGCTACTCGCTCTTCCTCGGCGATCCGGCGAGCGACACGGCGGTCTTCAAGCCGTTCCGCACCGAGACCGGCGTCAGCTTCTCGCTCGATCAGAACTCGGCGATCTTCGGCACGCTGGCGCGCCTGTTCGGCCGACGGATCCAGCCCAGCTCCACGACCGGCGTCGAGACCCCCGCGCAGCAGGGGGCGGGCACGAGCCCGGGGGGCGACGCCTTCTTCTCGCGACAGGCCGTCGCGCAGCAGGTCGCCGGCTCGGCGGCGCGCAACGCGGCGTTCGACATCCCGACGACGAACGGCTGGCAGGCGAGCGTCACGTACACCGCCTCGCGGCAGCGTCCCGACATCCGCGGCAGCATCATCCAGGCGGATCCGACGGTCGCCTGCCGCGCGCTGGTCAACCAGCCGGCGTACGTCTACGAGAACTGCCTGATCCGCGCGCGCACGAACCCGCCCGCCGGCACGCCGCTCGGCTCGACGACGTTCGGCGGGCCGATCTACCAGGCGCCGCCGCAGCAGTCGCTCACGCTGAACACGAGCTTCCCGGTGACGCAGAAGTGGTCGGCGCAGTGGTCGACCACCTACGACGCGCAGCGCGCCGCGTTCGCCAGCAACCAGGTCACGCTGCAGCGCGAGCTGCACGACTGGCGCGCCGTGTTCGCCTTCACGCAGTCGCCGAACGGCAACTTCGGGTTCAACTTCTTCGTGGCGCTGAAGGCGCAGCCGGACCTCAAGTTCGACTACAACCGGCAGACCTTCCGCGCGCCCGGCACCAGCGGGACCTTCTAGCCCCGCTCGCCCGCTTGTCCGGGGCCCGTTCGAGGCCGACATTCCCCGGATGACTGGCACCGAGGTGGTCCTCGACGGGCAGGCGCTCACGCTCGCCCAGCTGTGCGCCGTGGCCGACGGCGGCGCGCGGGTCCGCCTCGCGCCCGCGGCGCGCGAGCGCATGACCCGCACGCGCGCCGTGGTCGACGACATCGTGGCGCGCGACGCGGTCGTCTATGGCGTGACGACCGGTTTCGGCAAGCTCTCCGAGGTCGCGATCCCCGCCGACCGGCTGCGCGCGCTGCAGGTGAACCTCGTGCGCAGCCATGCCGCCGGCGTCGGCGCCGCGCTGCCGACGCGCGAGGTGCGCGCGATGATGCTCCTGCGCGCCAACGTGCTCGCCCGCGGGCATTCAGGCGCGCGCGCGGAACTGGTCGACCTGCTGCTGGCGATGCTCGCCGCGGGCGTGCATCCCGTCGTGCCGGAGCAGGGCAGCGTCGGCGCGAGCGGCGACCTGGCGCCGCTGTCGCACCTCGCGCTGGTGCTGATCGGCGAGGGCGAGGCCGAGTGGCGCGGCGCGAGGCTCGCGGGCGCGGAGGCCCTGCGTGCGGCCGGCCTCGCGCCGGTGACGCTCGAGCCGAAGGAGGGCCTCGCGCTCATCAACGGGACGCAGGCGCACACGGCGGTCGGCGGCCTCGCGCTCGCGGACGCGGTCGCGCTCTGGCAGACGGCGCACGCCGCCGGCGCGATGTCGGTGGAGGCGCTGATGGGCACCCCCGACGCGTTCGACGCGCGCATCCACGACGTGCGCGGGCAGCATGGCCAGCGCGAGAGCGCGATGCTCCTGCGCGCACTGCTGGCCGACAGCGAGATCCGCGAGTCGCACCGCAGCGGCGACCCGCGCGTGCAGGACGCCTACGCGCTGCGCTGCATGCCGCAGGTCCACGGCCCCGCGCTCGACGCGCTGCGCTTCGCGGGCGGGCTGCTGGGGCGCGAGCTGAACGCCGCGACCGACAACCCGCTCGTCTTCGACGACGGGACGATGCTCAGCGGCGGAAACTTCCACGGCCAGGCGGGCGCGATGGCGGCCGACGTGCTCGCGATCGCGCTGACGAATCTCGCGGCCATGAGCGAGCGGCGCATCGATCGCCTGGTGCACCCGGACCTGAATCACGGGATGCCCGCGTTCCTCGCGAACGAGCCCGGGCTCGAGTCGGGGTTCATGATGGCGCAGGTCAGCGCGGCCGCGCTGACGAGCGAGTGCAAGACGCTCGCGCATCCCGCGAGCGTCGACACCATCCCGACGGACGGCAGCAAGGAGGACGTCGTCCCGATGGCGATGGGCGCCGCGCTCAAGCTGCGGCGCGTCGTGCAGAACGTGCGCTACGTGCTCGCCATCGAGCTGCTGTGCGGCGCGCGCGGCATCGACCTGCGCGCGCCGCTGCGCCCCGCGGTCGGCGTGCAGGCGACCCATGCGGCGGTGCGCGCGCTCGTCGCACCGCTGGCGGGCGACCGGCCGCCGTCGCCCGACGTGCAGCGCCTCGCCGACGCCGTGGCCTCTGGACGCTTCGTGCCCGACGCCGCCCGATTCGCCGACACAATCCTCACGGAGGTGCAATCGTGAGCGCGATCATCCGCCCGTGCCCGGCGCCGCTGACCGGGCTTCCCGGCGCGCGCGCCGTGCGCGCGCCGCGCGGCTCCACCCTCACCTGCAAGGGGTGGGAGCAGGAGGCCGCGCTGCGCATGCTGATGAACAACCTCGACCCGGAGGTCGCCGAACGTCCGGACGATCTCGTGGTGTACGGCGGAACGGGGCGCGCGGCGCGCAGCTGGGAGGCGTTCGACGCCATCGTCGCCGAGCTGCGCGCGCTCGAGGGCGACGAGACGTTGATCGTGCAGAGCGGCAAGCCGGTCGCCGTGCTGCGCACGCACGCCGCCGCCCCCCGCGTCGTCATCGCCAACGGCAACCTCGTGCCGCGCTTCGCGACCTGGGACGAGTTCCGGCGCCTGGAACAGGCGGGGCTCACGATGTACGGCCAGATGACGGCCGGCTCGTGGATCTACATCGGCTCGCAGGGGATCGTGCAGGGCACCTACGAGACCTTCGCGGCGGTCGCGGATCGTCACTTCGGCGGCTCGCTCGGCGGGCGCTTCGTGCTCACGGCGGGCCTCGGCGGCATGGGCGGCGCGCAGACGCTCGCCGGCACGATGAACGGCGCGGTGGTCCTCGGCGCGGAGGTCGACGAGTCCCGCATCGACAAGCGGCTCGCCACCGGCTACTGCGACCGTAAGGCGCACGACTTGGACGAGGCGCTCGCCCTCGTGGAGCACGCCCGACGCACGGGTGCGGCGCTGTCCGTGGGGCTCGTGGGCAACGCGGCCGACGTGCTCCCCGAGCTGGTGCGGCGCGGCGTGGTGCCGGACGTGGTCACCGATCAGACGAGCGCGCACGACATGCTGCACGGCTACGTGCCGGCCGGGATGACGCTCGCCGAGGCGGAGGCGCTGCGCGCCGAGAGCCCGCTCGAGTACGTGCGCCGCTCGACGGCCAGCGCGGTGCGCCACGTCGCCGCCATGCGCGCCATGCAGCAGGCCGGGGCGATCGCGTTCGACTACGGCAACAACATCCGCACGGTCGCATACGACGCGGGCTTCGCCGACGCGTTCGAGATCCCCGGCTTCGTCCCCGAGTACATCCGCCCGCTGTTCTGCGAGGGGAAAGGTCCGTTCCGCTGGGTCGCGCTCTCCGGTGACCCGGCCGACATCCATCGCACCGACGAGCTCGCGCTCGAGCTGTTCCCGCACGACGCGGCGCTGCGCCGCTGGATCACGCTCGCGCGCGAGAAGATCCACTTCCAGGGACTGCCGGCGCGTATCTGCTGGCTGGGGCAGGGCGATCGCGCGCGCTTCGGTGTGGCGCTGAACGACCTCGTCGCCAGCGGCGAGCTCTCGGCGCCCATCGTCATCGGGCGCGATCACCTCGATACCGGAAGCGTCGCGTCACCCTTCCGCGAGACCGAGGCGATGCGCGACGGCAGCGACGCCATCGCCGACTGGGCGATCCTCAACGCGCTCGTGAACGTCGCGAGCGGCGCGTCGTGGGTGTCGTTCCACCACGGCGGCGGGGTCGGTATCGGCAACTCGCTGCACGCGGGGCAGGTCACCGTCGCCGACGGGACGCCGCTCATGCGCGAGCGCCTGCAGCGCGTGCTCACGAACGATCCCGGCATGGGCGTGGCGCGCCACGCGGATGCGGGATATCCGGAGGCGGTCGCGGCGGCGCAGCGGCACGGTCTCAACCTTCCGATGCTCTGACGGCCCGGCGCTCGGCGCCCGGCGCTCACTCCGCGACCGAGTGAGCGCCGGGCGCCGAGCGCCGGGCGAGGCGGTCCGATGCTCTCCTCGCGATTCAAGCCGTACCACGTCCCGCTCTTCCTGGGCAAGTACGCCTGGCTCAAGGCGCGGCGGCGGCCGGTGCTCGTGCACTTCGAGGTCACGCTGCGCTGCAACGCGCGCTGCGGCTTCTGCGACTACTGGAAGACGCCCGCCGACGCGAAGGCGGAGGAGGTGAAGAGCTTCGCCGACGCCGCGCGCTACTTCAATCCGATGCTCGTCACGTGGACCGGCGGCGAGCCGCTGCTGCGGCGCGACCTGGAGGAGCTCGTGTCGGCGGTGAACGGCGCCGTGCGGCTCAAGTACGTCACGCTCATCACGCACGGCGGGATGCTCACGCCCGAGCGCGCGCAGTCGCTGTGGGACGCTGGCATCCACCAGTTCAACATCTCGCTGGACTACCTCGACGGCCGGCACGACGTGGCGCGCGGCATTCCCGGGCTGACCGAGAAGATCTTCCGCACGGTCGACGCGATGCGGACGCGCGGCATCGACAACATCCGCTTCAACACGGTCATCAAGGACGACAACCTCGCGCAGGTGATGCCGATCGTCGAGCGCGCGGAGGCGCTCGGCTGCGGCGTGAACCTGAGCGTGTACACCGACTCGAAGAACGGCAACACCGCGCACCTGATCCAGCGCGAGCAGTCGACCGAGATCGACGATCTGATCGCGCGGCTGCTCGCCTTCAAGCGTCGGCGGCGCGGCGTCATCACGAACTCGGACTACTATCTCGAGCAGATCCCGCGCTACCTGCGCGGCGAGATGACGGAGCCGTGCCGCAGCGGGATCGACACGATCCACGTCAGCCCGACGGGTGGCGTGCGACGCTGCCCGGACTTCGCGACCGACTTCCACTGGTCGGAGTTCCGGAAGTACGAGCCGATCGACTGCAACGCCTGCTACTACGCGTGCCGTGGCGAGGCGCAGGCGCCGATCCGGATCGCGTCGCGCGTGCGGGACGTGATGGGGAACGTGAGCGCGCCGGCCGGGGTGGCGTGAGCGGGGACGGCAGCGGCGAGCGTCGGGCGTCGAGCGTCGAGTCGCCCCCGCGCGCACGCGGAGCTCCGCGCTCGGAGGAGGTGCCCTCGACGCTCGCCGCTCGACGCTCGCCGCTGCTGTTCACCGGCGCCTCCCAGGTCGTCACCTGCGCCGGCCGCCCGCGCGCGCGACGCGGCGTCGAGCTGCGCGAGGCCGGCGTGCAGCCGCGCGGCACGGCGGTGGCCGTGGTGGGCGAGCGGATCGCGGCGGTTGGGCCGGAGGCGGAGCTGGCAGGGCGCTTCCCGGACGCCGTGCGCGTCGCGTGCGATGGACGGCTGCTGATGCCGGGACTCGTCGACTCGCACACGCACGCCATCTTCGGTCGCCCGCGGTTCGAGGAGCAGGAGCTGCGCGCGATCGGGCTGCCGTACATGGAGATCGCGCGCCGGGGAGGCGGCATCCACAGCTCGGTGCGCGACCTCAGGAGCCGCGACGAGGAGGAGCTGGTCGCGCTCGCGCTGCCACGGCTGCGGCGGATCGCGTCGTACGGCACGACGACCGTCGAGGTGAAGTCCGGCTACGGCCTCACGGTCGAGGACGAGCTGAAGACGCTGCGCGTGATCCGGCGTCTGCAGGAGCTGCTTCCGCTGCGGCTGGTGCCGACCTGGCTCGGGGCGCACGAGATCCCGCAGGAGTACCGGGCGCGTGACGACGCGGGGCGGGCCGAGTACCTCCGTCTGCTCGTGCACGAGATGCTGCCGGCGGTGGCGGGGGAGGGGCTGGCCCGATTTGCTGACGTTTTCTGCGAGCCGGGCGTCTATACCGTGGCGGAGAGCCGCGTGCTGCTGGAGGCCGCCCGGAAGGCGGGCCTCGGCCTCAAGCTGCACGCCGACGAACTGCAGACGTCCGGCGCGGCCGAGCTGGCCGTCGACCTGGGGGCCGCCTCGGCGGACCACCTGGCGGCGGTGAGCGAGGCGGGCGTGCGGGCGCTCGCGGCCGGCGGCACCGTGGCGACCCTCCTCCCCGGGACGATGCTCTTCCTGGGGAGCGCGCGGCAGGCACCCGCGCGCGCGCTCATCGACGCCGGGGCGCCCGTGGCCCTGGCGTCGGACTTCAACCCGGGGACGAGCCCCACCGTCAACTTCCCGCTCGTGCTCACCCTCGCCGTCAGCCAGCTGCGCCTGACCGCCGCGGAAGCGGTGGTCGCGGGAACCGTCAACGGCGCGGCCGCGCTCTCTCTCGCAGGAGAGGTCGGCCAGCTCGCGCCGGGGTTCTCGGCGGATCTGGCGCTGTTCGACGCCGAGGACGTGCGCGAGCTCCCGTACTGGTACGGGGACCGGCTCTGCCGGGGGACGTGGGTGGCCGGCGCGGCCTGTCATCCGGTCGAGGTCGAGCGACACCATCTCCCCCCGCAGCCCCCGACTCGGTGATGTCCGCGCTCGCCAAGATCAAGAAGCAGGCGGCCCAGCTCGAGCACGACCGCCAGTACGACAAGGCGCTGGCCCTCTACACCCGCCTGCTGGAGGCGTCGCCCGATCCGGACGACGAGATCGACGTCGCCCTCTACAACCGCGCCGGCGACGTCGCCCTGCGGGCCGGCGACACCGCGCGCGCGGTCACGTACTACGAACGCGCGCTCGATCTGTACGCGGCCGGTGGCTTCCTGAACAACGCGATCGCCCTCGGCGCCAAGATCCTGCGCCAGGCGCCCGAGCGCGCGGCCACGCACTACACGCTCGGCGTGCTGCACGCCAAGAAGGGCTTCCGGAGCGACGCGCGGCAGCACTTCCTGACCTACGCCGAGCGCATGCTGCGCGGCGGGCAGGGCGCCGAGGCGGCGCGCAGCCTGGCCGACTACGTCGTGCTGTGCGACGGAGTCGCCGACGCGCGCGCGGGGCTCTCCGCGCACCTGACGACCGGCACCACGCGGACGGGTGACGCTGCCTCGAAGCTCCAGGAGCTGCTCGACCAGGCGCTCCGCGCCGCCGGGCTGGGCGACGACGAGCCGGAGGTCGAGGCGCCGCGCACCGGCGCCGTCGCGCGCCGCGCGCCCGACGCCGATCTGATCTTCCTCGACCTCGACGCGGCCGCGATCGAAGAGGCGGCGGGCCGTCCCGATCCGCGCGCCGCGTCGTCCATCGAGCCGCCGCCGGCCGAGCCGCTGGAACTGCTCGACATGGTCGACGCCGGCGCCGCCGCGTTCGACACCGCGCCGCCGCCTCCGGCGGCCCCGTCCTGGACGCCCGAGCCGAGTGCCGCCTTCGCGGCCGTGGAGCTGGAGCCGTTCGAGGTCGCGCCGCCGTCGAGCCCCGGCCTGCCCGTCGCGCTCGCGGGCGAGCTGCCGCCGCTCGCACCATCGATGGTCGCGCTCGACGGTGGGCGCTCGGACGGGTGGTCGGCCGCCGTGCTAACGCCGCCCACGGAGAGCGAGCTCCTGATCCCCGTGGGCACGCCGGCGTTCGCGGATCTCGTGCTCGACGCTGGCGAGGAGGCGGACGCCGGGAGCCCGGGTCCGGGGCTCGACCTGCTCGACGTCGACCTGCCGGCGTCCGCCGACGCGGGCGTGGAGTCGCTCGCCGCCGCTCCGGAGTGGCAGCAGGTGTATTCGGATCTGCCCATGCTGCCGGACGTGGGCGACGACGCGCCGAGCGCGCCGTCGCTGCTCGACCTGGAGCTCGACCCCGCGCCCGGTGCGCTGGCCGCCGCGACTCCGGTGCGCGAGCTCGCCCCACCGCCATCAGCCGAGATGAGCGTCGGGACGGCCGCCGAGCCCGAGGTCCCGCTGCTCGAGCCGGCGCCGGACGCCTCGATCGGCGCGCCCGTTCGCCTGGACGGCGACGGGCTCGACCTCGGCGCCTGGCTGCGCGACAGCGAGCCCGCGCCGAGCACGCGCCTCGTCGCGCCGACGATGCCGACCACGGGCGACGAGGAGGCCGACTTCCGGGCCACGCTGCAGGCGTTCAAGGCCGGAATCGCGCGGAGCCTGGAGGATGCCGACTTCGACGCCCACTACGACCTCGGCGTCGCCTACAAGGAGATGGGCCTGCTCGAGGAGGCCATCGGCGAGTTCCAGAAGGCGGCGCGCGCGCCCGGGCGACCGCTCCGCGCGTTGGAGGCGCTCGCGACCTGCTTCCTCGACCGCGGAGAGCCCGAGCTCGTGCTCTCCACGCTCGCCGGCGTCGCGGCCACGATCTCGGACGAGGCTCCGGCGGCCATGGAGGCACCACAGCACGTCGCGCTGTGCTACCTTCTGGGAGCCGCGTCGCAGGAGGTCGGCCGCGTGGAGGACGCGCGCCGCTGGTACCTCCGCGTGCTAGCTACCGACTACGCCTTCCGTGATGCCGCGATGCGGCTCGCCTCGCTCTCACCGCCTTCCCGATGACCGTGTCCGCGCGCTCCCGCGCCGACGTCGCCGCCGCCCTGCACGACATCCAGGCTCCCGTCCGGGAGCGCCTCGACCGGGTCCCGGACGAGATCGCCCGGATCGTGGCCACCGACCTGGGGATCGTGAACGAGGTGAACCAGCACCTGGCCGCCATGAAGGGCAAGATGTTTCGCCCCACCCTGGTGCTGCTGGCGAGCGCGGTCGACGAGAGTCCGGAGGAGCGCGCGGTCGCGCTGGCGGCGACGCTGGAGGTGCTGCACCTCGCGACGCTGGTGCACGACGACGCGGTGGACCACTCGGTGCTCCGCCGCGGCATGCCCACGATCAACGCGCTCTTCAGCCATCAGGTCAGCGTGATCATGGGCGACTTCCTGTACGCCCGCGCGCTCACCGAGATGGTGCGGCAGCAGGACTGGGACGTCTCGCGCGTGTTCGCCGACGCCTCCACCGCGATGACGCTCGGCGAGATGCGACAGCTCGGCGCCGTGGACGCGCTCGCCTTCTCGGAGAGCGACTACGACGCGCTGATCGGTGCGAAGACCGCCTCGCTCTTTCGCGCCGCGTGCGATCTCGGCGCGTTGAGCGGCGCGCTGCGCTACCGTGCCGCGCTCGCGCGCTACGGCGAGCGGCTCGGCATGGCATACCAGGTCGTCGACGACCTCATCGACTACACGGAAGGGAAGGAGATGACCGGCAAGCCGACCGGGCTCGACCTGCGCGAGCACAAGGTCACGCTGCCGCTCATCGCCGCCATGCGCGAGATGGCGCCCGCCGGCCGTCGGCGCGTCGAGGAGCTGTTCGCGACCGCCGAGCCCGATGAGCGCCAGGTCGCCGAGGTGATCGCGCTCGTCGCCGAGTACGGTGGGCTGGAGTACGCGCGGCGTCGCGGCGATCAGTTCGCGCGCGAGGCCGAGGAGGCGATCGCGGAACTGCCCGACACGCCGGCTCGTTCGGCCCTCGTCGATGCGATCGGCTACGTCCTCGACCGCCGCTGGTAGGAACAGGACATGGCCACTCGCAACGCCGCCGGCTCGCGCCGCCGCCCCCGCTATCACGCCATCGTCCTCGCCACCGGATTCGTGGCCGGTGGCTTGCTCACTCAGGTGGCGCGCCGATTCTTGCCGGCTGGCGCCGTGAAGGAGTTCCTGACGACGGGCGTGACGCCCCAGCTGGGGCCGCTCCCGATCGACCTCGTTATATTGAAGTTCGCCATCGGGCCGATCGCGCTGGACGTGTCGCTGCTCAGCCTCGTCGGCGTCCTGCTCGCCTACTTGATCGCTCGGTCGCTCTTCTAGGAGACGCCATGTTCAGCAACATCGGGCTGCCCGAGATCCTCATCATCCTCCTGATCGTGCTCATCCTCTTCGGGGCCAAGCGCATCCCGGAGGTGGCCGGCTCGCTCGGGAAGGGCATCAACGAATTCAAGCGCAACATGAGCGAGGCGCAGCGCGCGATCACCGAGCCCGCGCGCGACGAGACGCGCAGCATCGGCGCCGAGCGCGACGTGCCGCGCACCGCCGACGTCGCGCCGGCCGAAGAGGAGACGGCGCGCCAGCCGAAGCGCCTGCTGGGCTGATCGCCCGGCCGCGGGTCGGCAGGACCGCGGACGAACGAAGGCGCCCGCCGTGAGCGATTGCTCCGGCGGGCGCCTTCGTCGTTCCCGCGACCCGGCGACACGATCGCGCCGACGCGCCATCCCGAACGGCGACGGGCCGCGACCCTCTCGAGAGAGTCGCGGCCCGTCGTGCGTCAGCGTGAGTATCGCGCGGTCAGCTCGCCGACATCGAGCGCTGCGCCGCGAGCACTTCCTTGCGCTTGTCCTCGAGCTTCGCGGCCTCGCGCAGGCTCGTGAGGTACTCGCGGACGCGCGCCTGGCGGAGCGCGTTCGTGACCTGACGGCGCTGCGCCGCCTTCTGCGCTTCCCACGCCTGCTTGTCGGCCGCCACGCGCTGGTCGACGCGCAGCACGATCACCGCGTCGCGCGACGTCACCGGGGCGCTGATCTGGCCGACCGGCACGCCGAACGCCGCGCCGTGCGCCGGCGTGAACTGGCCGAGGCCCGGGACGAGCGAGGTGCGCGTGAACAGCGGCGTCGTGCCGAGCTCCACGCCCTGGGTCGCCTGCGCCGTCGCCTCGAAGCCGCGCGTCCGCGCCTGCGTCGCGAACTGCTCCGCGCGCGGAACGAGCAGCTCGAGCTTCTTCTCGCGCATCAGGCGGCGACGGATGTCGTCGCGCACCTCGGCGAGCGGCTGCGTGCCGCCCGGCGTGAGCGAGTCGAGGCGCGCCAGGTAGTACGCCTCCGGAGCGTCGTACAGGTCGCTCGTCTCGCCCACCCGCGCGCCGCCGAACGCCCACGCGCTCACGCTCGGCACGTAGATCCCGTTCGCCGTCAGCGGCTCGTTCTCGATCGCGACCACCTGCGTCTTCGCGAGGCCGTACTTCGTCGCGGCCGCGTCGAACTTCTTCGGGTCCTCGGCGGCCGCCGCGTCCTTCGCGAGCGCGTCGGCCAGGCGGTCCGTGCGGGCGGCGGTGGAGTCGCTCTGCCCGATGCGGACGAGGATGTGGCGCAGCGCGAGCGTGTCGCCCTGCTTCTGGTCGACGCGGATGATGTGGTAGCCGAACGGCGTCGCCACCGGCTGCGAGACCTCACCGGGCTGCAGCGCGTACGCCGCCGCCTCGAACTCGGGCACGAAGCGCCCGCGGCCACCGCGACCCAGCTCGCCGCCCTGCGCGCCCGAGGCGCTGTCCGCCGACTCGCGGCGGGCGACGTCCTCGAACTTGGCGCCGCCGACGATCTCGGCGCGCAGCGCGGCGGCGCGCTCGCGCGCGGCCGTCGTATCCGCGGCCGTCACGGCGCGCGGGATCGAGACCAGCGAGACGACCGCGCGGCCCGGCCGCTCGAACGTCTTGCGGTTGCGCTCGTAGTACGTCGAGACGTCCGCGTCGCTGACCTTCACGGCCGAATCCGGGATCAGCTCCGGGCGGAAGGCCGCGAACGTCACGCGCGCCGAGTCGTGCGTGTCCTGCCAGAGCGCCCAGAGGCGCGCGTCGGACGCGTAGACCGAGCTGGCGACCTGCGCGAAGAGCTTCTGCTTCGGGATCTCGCTGCGGTAGTACGACTCGAGGTACTGCAGGATGCCCTGCGCCTTCGCCGCCGGGTTGGCGAGGAAGCGGCGGTACTTCTCGGGGTCGAACTGGCCGTCCGTCTGGAGCTCCGGGTTCTGCAGCAGCTCCGGGGGCGGCGACGACTGCGCGGCCTGGATGATCTCCGCGTCGGTCACCTGGATGCCGCGACGCTCCAGCTCCTGGCGCACGAGGCGGTCGTTGACGAGGTCGTCGAACACCGCCTGCTCGACCTGCTGGCGCTCGTCGAGCGTCAGGCCGCGGCCGAGGCGCTGGTTCTCCTGCTGCTCGCGCAGCTGCACCGCGCGGAAGTACTCCGTCGCGAGGATGTCCTCACCGTTGACCTCCGCGATCGCGGTGTTCGAGGTGATGACGTCGCGATTGAGCAGCCCCGACGTCTCCACCAGCAGGAAGCCGCCGATGAACGCGACGATGAGGACGATCCAGACGTACTTCGCGGCGCTCCGCATCGTTTGCAGCACGGGGCGTAACTCCTGGCGGGAAGCGAGAGGGGATGGAACGGGGAACGACGCCCGCGGGCCTGAGGCCGCGGGCTGGGACGGGACAGCCGGCAAAGCTACCGGGCGCCGTCGGCTAAAATCAAGGGAACGCGGGACTTCGGCCGCCGGCTCGCGTTGACGCTGCTCGGCGGCGCCGTGTATCTTCCCGGGCCTCCCAGCCCGGGCCGGTCGTGTCCGGGCGTCGCGCTCCGCGGCGTCGTCCGCGGCGATACCCGCCGGACGCGGACGACGTTCCCGCGCCGACGGCTCCACCCGCCCGCCGACAGGACATGGCCGATACTTCCCGGCTCGACGAGCTAGAGCGAAAGTTCGCGGAGAACCCGCGGCGCTACTTCGCCCCACTGGCCAACGAGCACCGGAAGTCCGGCGACCTCGCGACGGCGATCGCGATCTGCCGCGAGCAGCTGGCCCGGTATCCCGGGCACATGAGCGGGCACGTGGTCCTGGGCCAGGCGCTCTACGAGTCGCGGCAGCCGGACGAGGCGCGGACCGCGTTCGAGCGCGCGCTGGCGCTCGATCCGGAGAACCTGATCGCGCTGCGGCACCTCGGGGACATCGCCCGCGACCGCGGCGACGGCGTGGCGGCGCGCGCCTGGTACCAGCGCGTGCTCGAGGCCGACCCGCGGAACGACGACATCGCCGCGCAGCTGCAGCGGCTCGCGCCGGCCGCGCCGCTCGCCCCGCCGTCGGAACCGCTCGCACCCTCGTTCGCGCCGCCCGCTGCGCCTGCGACGCCCGCGCCGCTGCTCGAGCCGCTGGACTGGTCGTCGCTCGACCTCGAGCTGCCAGGAGCCGCCGCGACGCCGGCCGAGGCGGCCGTCCCGCCGGCGGAGCCGTCGATCAGCGAGACCGCCGAGCTGCCCGTCGCGGCCGCCGGGCCGGCGACGTACGGGACAGATCCGGACACGCCGCTCGTCGAGGGCGACGTCGGACGCCCGGTGCTGCGCACCCTCCCCGATGGGATGCCGGCGCTCGACCCGGTCGACTGGATGGAGCTGCTCCCGGAGCACTCGGTGGAGTCGGAGACCAGCCCTCCCGCGGAGCGCGTCGCCGAGTCCGTCGCCTCCGCGCCCCCGTCCGACTGGTGGGAGTCCGAGGCGCCGGCGGTCGTCCCGGCGGCCCGCGAGGGCGCCGAGCAGCGCGACGAAGCGCGTGACGAGCACGGCGTGCCGGTCGACGCGCACGCGCCGGCCGACCTCGCCCATGCCGGCGACGAGCCGGTGATCTCCACGATGGAGGAGATCTGGGTGCCGGCGTCGACGAACGTCGTCATCGCAGCCGAAGCGCCCGTCGAGGAGGCGGCGGCTCCCGCCGACGCGCTCGATGCCCCCGCGGCGTCGGAGCCGCACGACACGGCCGAGCAGCAGGAGGCGGCCGAGCCGGTCGACCGGGCGACGGCGGACGTCTCGTCGGATGAGCAGCCGACGAGCGCAGGCGCCTCTGTGGCGGACCGGTCGGCGGCGGGCGCCACCGCCGCCGCGGAGGCCGCATCACTCTCGGCCGACGAGGAGCCGACGCTCCCGTCGGATTCGGGCGACGACGCACTCCTCGTCGAGCCTGCGGAGTTCGAGCCGATCGCGCTCGATGGCTCCTTCGACATGGTGCTGAGCGCGACGCTGGACCCGACGATCGACGTAGCGCTGGACTCGCTGGGGGACGACCCGGGACCGGAACAGGAGCCCGCGCACGAGTCACCGAACCAGCCGGCGCACGAGCCGCGCGCCGAGCGCTGGGCTGAGGCGGAGCCGTTGGATCTGTCGCCCGACGGACTCTCGTCCGAGGCACCCGCGTCCGATCTGCCGGACGCGTCGCCGAGCGAGGCCGAGGAGGAGGTGCCGCTCGCCGACGCCTTCGCCGATGCTCCCGCTGACTCGTTCGGACCCGAGGCGATCGTGCTCGGCGCGGCCGCGCATGCCGCCGATGCGCCGACGCACCCGGCGTCGCGTGCGGAGCCCGAGTCGACGTACGACCCGGTGGTCGGTCTCGACCTGCCTCCCGTCGATGCGGACGAGCCGGAGCCGTACCCGCTGGCCGACGAGGCGCCGCGTTCCCCGACGCCCTCCGGCGTCCCGTCGGCCGCCTTCATGACCGAGACGATGGCCGGTCTCCTCCTGCAGCAGGGGCACGTCGACCAGGCGCTCGAGGTCTACGACCGACTGCTCGCGCAGCGTCCCGACGACGAGGAGCTGGCCGCGCGCGTGGCGACGCTCCGCGCCTCGTCGCACGCAGGCGATCCCTCGATCGGCACGTCGGCGCCGCGAACGTCGGCATCGGCCGAGCACGACTCGCCGCAGATGCCCGACGGCGCCGCGCTGCCCGCGGTCGGCGCCGCAGCGGGTGCGACGGCCGGGGCGTTCTTCGCCGCCCTGGCGGCCGTCGCGCGGGACGAGTCGCCGAACGACGCGCCGGTCGCGCAGCACCCGACCGCGACCGACTCGCGCGATGCGGCGATAGACGGACAGGACCGCGAGGCGCCGCAGCCGGTTCCCGCAGCGCACGCCGGCCTGCTCTCCGGACCTGCGACCGACGCCGACGAGCAGGCCGCGCGCCGGCTCGCGGCGGCCTTCGGGCAGCCGGCCACGCCGATGGCGTCGCTCGCCGACGCACTCTTCCTCGGCCCGCCGTCGCTCCCGGCGGCCGCGCTGCCGCCGGCGGTCATCGAACCGGCGCTCCCATCGGCGGGCTCGGGCGACTTCTCCTTCGAGCGCTTCTTCGAGGGACTCGAGGAGGGCGACGCGTCGTCGACCGCAACGTCGGCAGGCACGGCGTCCCGGGAGGCGGCCAAGCCGATCGGCGGTCCGATGCACGACCCGTGGGCGAACGCCGCGCCGCCGGCCGTCCCACCGTCGGCACCGCCGGCGCCGACGACGCGTGCGGCCACCCCGGCCGCGTCGCAGCCCGCCGTCGACGCGAGCGCGTCCCCTGCCGCGACCGACGACGAGGATCTCGCGCAGTTCCACGCCTGGTTGAAGGGGCTGATGGACTCGTGAGGATCGCGCTCCTGAACGGCCCCAACCTGAACCTCCTCGGCACCCGCGAGCCCGCGCTCTACGGGCGCGACACGCTGGCCGACGTCGAGGCCCGCGTGCGGCGCGTCGGCGAGGAGCTCGGCGCGACGGTCACCTGCGCGCAGCGAAACGGAGAGGGGGAGCTCGTCGACCTCATCCACTCCTTGCGCGGGGCGGCCGACGGCGTGGTGCTGAACGCGGGCGCCTACAGCCACACCAGCCTGGCCATCCGCGACGCGCTGACCGGCGTGGCGCTCCCCTTCGTGGAGGTGCACGTGACGAACGTCTACGCGCGCGAGCCGGAACGTCGACACTCGATGCTCGCGTCGGCCGCGGTGGGGATCGTGTGCGGGCTCGGCGTGTCCGGCTACGAGCTCGCGCTCCGTGGTCTCGTGCTCCACCTCCGCGCCCGCGCGGAGGCCGCGCGTGGCTGACGCGCGCGGCGCGCGGCTCACCGCGCTCATCGAGGCCATGCAGCACGCGCATCTCGACGCGCTGCTCGTCACCAGCCTCGCGAACGTGCGCTACCTGACGGGCTTCGCGGGCACGAGCGCGCTGCTCCTCGTCACCCACCGCGGCGACGCGGTCCTCGTCACCGACTTCCGCTACCAGACGCAGGCCGCCGAGCAGGTCGGGGATCGCGCGCGCGTGGTGATCGAGGCGCAGAGCCTCTGGTCCGGGCTCTGGCAGCAGCTCGCCGCGCTGGCCTACGTCGAGGTCGTGGGGTTCGAGAGCGCGCACCTGCTGCATCGCGACTTCCAGCGCCTGCTCGATGCGGGCGCGCGCTGGACCTGGCGTCCGACCGCGGACCTCGTGGAGCGGCTCCGCGAGCGCAAGGACGCCGGCGAGGTCGCGCACATCCGCGACGCGGGGGCGGTGGCGGTGCGCGCGCTGGAGCGCACGCTGACGGAAGTACGGCCCGGCCTCACCGAGCTCGCGGTCGCGGGGATCCTCGAGCGCGCGCTGCGCGAGGCGGGCAGCGAGGGGTTCCCGTTCGAGACGATCGTCGCCAGCGGCCCTCGGGCCGCGCTCCCGCACGCCCGCGCCGCGTCGCGCGAGCTGCAGCGCGGCGACTTCCTGCTCATCGACTTCGGCGCGATCGTCGACGGGTACTGCGCGGACGTCACTCGCACGGTCGTGCTGGGGCGCGCCGACGACCGCCAGCGCGAGGTCTACGACGTCGTCCGGGCCGCCAACGCGCTGGCGAGCGTGCAGGTGCGGGCCGGCCAATCCGGCCGGGATGCCGACGCCCTGGCGCGCGACTACATTGACGGGCGCGGCTACGGCGATGCCTTCGGGCACAGCCTCGGCCACGGGATCGGGCTGGAGGTGCACGAGGCCCCGCGCTTGGCGCGGTCGGCAGAGGCGCACCTCCCGCCCGATTCGGTCGTGACCATCGAGCCCGGGATCTACCTGCCCGGCTGGGGCGGCGTGCGTATCGAGGACGACGTGCACCTCGCCCCGACCGGTCCTGAAGTCCTGACGCATTTCACGCGGGAGCTGCTCGAGCTCTCGTGACGTCTGCACGCTCTGCACGCTCCGCATGCGGGCGCGTCGCACCGCTCGGCCCCGGCCGATCGCCCGACGTGGTCGCGTGCCGCCGCACCCGCGGCGCGCCGCTGCGCCCACCCTCCACGGTCCCATGATCGACCTCCGCTACGTCAAGAAGCTCATCGAGATGCTCGACGGCTCGTCCGTCGACTCGATCGAGATCTCCTCCGACAAGGGGATGAAGCTCCGCATCTCGAAGACGCCGCAGCAGCGGGGCGCGCTGCAGGTCGCCGCGCCGGTGCCGATGCCGGCGATGCTGCCGCCGATCGCCGCCGGGGTGGGCCGGCCGACGCCGGCCGAGGGGCTGTCGACCATCCACGAGCCGCGCGAGGAGTCGCCGCGCGCCGAGGCGCCGAAGGCCAAGGGGCTCGAGATCAAGTCGCCGATGGTCGGGACGTTCTACGCGGCGCCGGAGCCGGGCGCGAAGCCGTACGCCACGGTGGGGCAGCGCATCGCCAAGGGGCAGATCGTCTGCATCATCGAGGCGATGAAGATCATGAACGAGATCGAGAGCGAGTACGACGGCGTCGTCACCGAGGTGCTCGCGGTCGACGCGCACCCGGTCGAGTACGGCCAGGTGCTGTATCGCATCGATCCGAACGGCTGATCGTGTTCAAGAAAGTCCTGATCGCGAATCGCGGCGAGATCGCGCTGCGCGTCATCCGCGCCTGCCGCGAGCTCGGCGTCCAGACCGTCGCCGTCTACTCCGAGGCCGACCGCGAGAGCCTGCACGTGCGCTTCGCCGACGACGACGTGTGCATCGGGCCGGCCTCGTCGCGCGAGTCGTACCTGAACATCCCGCGCATCATCGCCGCCGCCGAGATCACCGGCGCCGACGCGATCCATCCCGGCTACGGCTTCCTCGCCGAGAACGCGGAGTTCGCGGAGACGTGCGCGGCGAGCAACATCGCCTTCATCGGTCCGACCGCGGCGCAGATCCGCGTGATGGGCGACAAGGCGGCCGCGCGCAAGGCCATGATGGAGGTGAACGTCCCGATCGTTCCCGGCACGCCGGGCCCGGTGGAGGACGTGGACGAGGCGCTCGCGTTCGCCGAGCAGATCGGCTTCCCCGTCATCATCAAGGCGGCGGCGGGCGGCGGCGGGAAGGGGATGCGCGTGGCCAAGGACGCCGACGACTTCGCGCGCTCCTTCCAGCTCGCGCGCTCCGAGGCGCTGTCGGCGTTCGGCAACGGCGACGTCTACGTCGAGAAGTACCTCACGCGGCCGCGCCACGTCGAGTTCCAGATTCTGGGCGACAAGCACGGCAACGTCATCCACCTCGGGGAGCGCGACTGCTCGGTGCAGCGCCGCCACCAGAAGCTGGTGGAGGAGGCGCCGTGCCCGGTGATGACCCCCGAGCTGCGTCAGGCGATGGGCGACGCCGCGGTGAAGGGCGCGAAGGCGATCGACTACGTCGGCGCCGGCACGATCGAGATGCTCCTGAACGAGGACATGTCGTTCTACTTCATGGAGATGAACACCCGCATCCAGGTCGAGCATCCGGTGACGGAGCAGATCACGGGTGTCGATCTCGTGAAGGAGCAGATCCGCGTCGCCGCGGGGCTGGAGCTTTCGGTCAAGGAGCTTCCCCCGCTGCGCGGACACGTCATCGAGTGCCGCGTGAACGCCGAGGATCCGGTGCGCAACTTCCAGCCGTCGCCGGGGCACATCACGACGTTCCATCCGCCGGGCGGTCCGGGCGTGCGCCTCGACACGCACGTCTACGCGGGCTACACGGTGCCGCCGCACTACGACTCGCTGGTCGCGAAGCTGATCGTGCAGGGGCGCGACCGCGAGGAGGCGCTCAAGCGCATGCAGCTCGCGCTGGAGACGTTCGTGATCGAGGGCGTCGCGACGACGATGCCGTTCCTCGCGCGCGTGATGCAGCACCCGCAGTTCCAGGCCGGCGACGTCGACACGAAGTGGCTGGAGCGCGAGTTCGATCGGCTCAAGGCCGAGGTGCTGAAGCCCGAGGGCCACGCGCACGGGGCGGCCCGGGAGCACGGCTGACGTGCGACTCGACGTCCTGTTCGGGGCAGCGACGCTCGCCCCGGGCGACGTCGCGGGGCGGGTGGTGGCGGTCATCGACGTGCTCCGCGCGTCGACCACGATCGCGACCGCGCTCGCCAACGGCGCCCGCAGCGTCGTGCCGCTCGAGAGCAGCGAGGAGGTCATCTCGCGCTCGAAGCAGTTCGAGCGGCGCGACGTGCGCCTCGCCGGCGAACGGCGCATGCTGCCGATCCCCGGCTTCGACCTCGGGAACTCGCCACGCGAGTACACGCCCGAGGCGGTCGAGGGCAAGACCATACTCCTCGCCACCACCAACGGCACGCCGGCGCTCGTCGCGACGCAGGGCGCGCGTGACGTCGTCGTGGCCTCGTACGTCAACCTCAAGGCCTCGCTCGCCTTTCTCCGGGCGGCGGTACGGGGCGGGGCGGACGTGGCGATCCTCTGCGCTGGGCGCGAGCGGCAGTTCGCGCTCGAGGACGCGGCGTGTGCGGGACGTCTGGTCCGCGGGCTGATGCGCCGTCGCCCGGACGTGGTGCTGAACGACGCCGCACAGACCTGCGTGCTGCTGGACCGCCGCTACGGTGACCGCCTCGACCTGCTCTTCGCCGACGCCGTCCACGGACGCGCGCTGGCGGAAGCGGGCTTCGCCACCGACCTTGACGCATGCGCGGCGATCGACGCGCAGAGCGTGGTGCCCGTCTACTACGATCGACAGATCACGAAGCTGGGACCCGGCTGGGAGCGGTGACGCTCGGCCCCGGGTCGGAGGGTCGGCGGCAGGTGAACGGACGAGGTGGATGGTGGGCGTGAGAGCCCTGTTCGGCGCGGACCCGGAGGAGCCGGAGGTCGCCCCCGCGCGCAGCCCGCGTCGCCGCGCGACGCCCGACGTCGTGCCCGAGCCCGACCCGCGGGCGCTGCACCGCGCGGCCAAGCGCCACGACGTGGCGGCGGTCGGCTGGCTGGTGCTGGCGCTCTTCCTCGGCGGCGTGCTGCTCGCCGCCGCATGGAACGCGATCGGCAGCCCGGCCGAGAACGTCGAGGGCGTGCGCGCGCCGTTCGGCGTGATCGGCACGCTGGTGGCGACGCCCCTGCAGACGATCCTCGGCTGGACCGGCGCGCTCTTCCTGCCCTTCGCGCCGTTCGTTCACGCGCTGCGCCACTTCGGACGCCTGAGCGCGCGCGACGATCGGAACTGGCTGCTCTTCCTCGGCGGCTGCGCGCTGCTGACGCCGGTCATCGTGGCGCTCGCGCTCGACGTCGGCACCGACTCGAACGTCGCCGTGGGCGTCTGGGGCGGGTTCGTCGCGTTCTACGCCGTCGAGGGCTTCGGCGCGTTCGGCGCGTGGCTGCTGGTCGCCTTCGCGCTCTGCGCGCTGACGATCGGCACGCTCGCGTGGAACCCGGTGCGCGCGCTGCTCGCCGGCGGTCCGCGGTCGAGTGCGTCGACGGACGCCGGCGAGCAGGCGGCGATCGGTCTCGTCGGCGACGAGCCGTCGGCGCCGCGCCGTCGCAAGCGCGCGGCGGTGGCCGAGGATCTCGCCGTCGCGCTCGAGCCGGCGCCGGAGGAGATGCCGGCGCTCGACCCGGTGCTGGTCGCGCGCACGCTGACGCCGCCCGCGCCCGCGGAACCGGTGCCCGCAGCCGACGAGGTGGCGAAACGCGCGAAGCGCACCCGCGCCGACGCCAGGGCGGACACCGACGCCGCCGCGGTGACGAAGCTCGTCGCCGAGATGCAGGCCGCCGATGCCGCGACCGACGAGATGCTGGCCGAGCGGCCGCCGAAGCAGCTGCTGTCCGAGGCGCCGCCGCGCAACGTTGACGTCGGGCGGAAGGAGCTCGACGCCGCCGCGCTGCGCCTCGAGGAGGTGCTGCGCACCTTCAAGATCGACGGCCGCATCACGGGGCGGACGGTCGGCCCGACCGTGACGCAGTTCGAGTACGAGCCGGCGGCCGGCGTGAAGGTGCGCCAGATCGCGTCCCTGTCCGACGATCTCGCGCTCGCGATGCGGGCGCCGAGCATCCGCATCGTCGCGCCGATCCCCGGGAAGGGCGCGGTCGGGATCGAGGTTCCGAACGCCACGCGCGAGATGGTCGTGTTCCGCGAGCTGGTCGACAGCCCCGAGTTCGACTCCGCGAAGGCGGCGCTCCCGATCGCGCTCGGCAAGGACCTCGAGGGCAAGCCGGTCATCGCCGACCTCGCGAAGATGCCGCACCTGCTGATCGCGGGCGCGACCGGCGCCGGCAAGTCGGTCGCGGTGAACACGATCATCACGAGCCTCATCTACCGGCACACGCCGGAGACGCTGCGCTTCCTGATGGTCGACCCGAAGATGGTCGAGCTCTCCGTGTACAACGACCTCCCGCACATGCGGCACAAGGTCATCACGGACAGCAAGGACGCGGCGTCGGTGCTCAAGTGGGCCATCATGACGATGGAGGAGCGCTACGAGCTCCTCGCCGCGAACGGCTGCCGCAACCTGCAGGACTTCAACAAGCGCGCGCGCGACGGCGTGCCGCTGCTCAAGCCGCGCAATCCCGAGGTCGCGTTCGAGGACCGCACGTACACCAAGGGCGCGCTGCCGTACATCGTCGTCATCATCGACGAGATGGCGGACCTGATGATGACGGTGCAGGGCGAGGTGGAGACGCCGATCGCGCGGCTCGCGCAGAAGGCGCGCGCCATCGGCATCCACCTCATCATCGCCACGCAGCGCCCGAGCGTGAACGTCATCACGGGCCTCATCAAGGCGAACTTCCCGAGCCGCATCGCGTTCCGCGTGGCGTCGCAGATCGACAGCCGCACGATCCTCGACGGCATGGGCGCCGAGACGCTGCTGGGCAACGGCGACATGCTGTTCATCCCGCCGGGGAAGAGCGAGCCCTCGCGCCTGCAGGGTGCCTACCTCTCCAGCGAGGAGACGGAGCGCCTGATGGACTGGTACCGCGATCGGAAGAACGGCACGTCCGCCGAGGCGCGCGAGCTGGCGGCGGCGATCGACGCGGCCCAGATCGACGACGAGGAGGACATCCTCGAGGTCGTGCGGAAGAAGGAGGCGCTGGCGGCCGGCGCCGATGCCGGCGAGGACGACGGCGCGGCGAGCGGCGAGCGCGACAAGCTCTTCTTCGAGGCCGCGGAGACCTGCATCCAGAACCAGGGCGGATCGACGTCGCTGCTGCAGCGTCGCCACAAGATCGGGTACGGTCGTGCCGCGCGGATCATCGACCAGCTGCACTCGGCAGGGATCCTGGGGCCGCCCGACGGGTCCAAGCCACGCGACGTGCTGGTGGGCATCGAGGATCTGCCGCGCTTCGTCGGCGGGCGGAACGCCTACGACTGAGCGCCGCTGCCCGCCGACGGGCGAGCGCTTCCTCCACCGGTCGTCACCGCTAGCTTCCGAGATCGGGTCGCGCCGCGTGCGCCCGACACCCGGCGCTCGGGAGAGCGCCTCCAACGTTCAGGAGTCCTCCATGTCGTCGTTCCCCCGCCGCGCCGCCCTCCTCGCCGCCGGCCTCGCCGTCCCCGCCCTCGCCAGCGCGCAGGGCGCGGCCGCGGCGTCGCTCCCGTTCGAGCAGATCGCCGCGGCCATGAAGCCGGGCACCTGGACGTGGGCCGCCAAGCTGACCGCGAACGGTCAGCAGCAGGACTTCGGTTCGCGCACGCTGACGCTCGAGAAGGCGAAGGCCGGCAACGGCTGGCTGCTCCTCGACGCGCAGACGAACGCGATGGTCCAGATGTCGGACTCGCTGGTGCTCGGGGCGTCCGACCTGAGCGCGGTGAGCCGCTCGCTCAAGATGCAGACGCCGATGGGCGAGGCGTCGCTCGCGATGACCTTCACCGCCGACAGCGTGAAGGGGGCGCTCAACGCGCCCGGCCAGTCACAGACCATCGCGTCGAAGAACGTGAAGGGAGCACTCTCGAACGACGGCGTGCTCCTGCTCGCGCTCAGCAAGCTGCCGCTGGCGGACAAGTGGACCGGGCGGGTCGAGCTGCTCAACCCGCAGTCGGGCGGGACGATCCCGCTGTCGCTGTCGGTGAAGGGCTCGGAGAAGGTGACGGTGCCGGCCGGCGCGTTCGACACCTGGATCGTCGAGAGCACGGGCGGCCCGACCGCGCTGACGCTGTACGTCGCGAAGAACGGCGGCCCGGTCGTCCGCGTCGTGCAGGCGGTGCCGCAGATGGGCGGGACGATGGAGTCGGTCCTCCAGAAGTGAGGCCAGGCCGCCCGTGGGCGGCCGGTCGATCGATGCACGGGGGGGCCGCGATCCGAGGGGGATCGCCGCCCCCCCCGTGCATCCTGGCCCGACGATCGGAGGCGAGCGTGGCGAGCTGAGGAAGAACTTTGGTTCGGAGTGTTGACCAATGCTGCCCCGGCTGTATCGTATCGCCCCAGCGATACTCTCCCGGTCGCCGCCTCCCGCCCGCGGCCGCCGGGACCCGACCGCGCCGGCACCGAACAATGATCGGTGACTCCGGCCGCCTCACCCACCCGTGGAGGTGTGCTGATGGTCGTTCCACGTGGAAGCCGGTGGCGTCTCGACGCGACCGCGCTCCTCTCCCTTGCCGGCGGCGTCACGCTCGCGCTGGCTCCCGCCGCCGGATTCGCGCAGGGCGGGGGCGGGACCCTCGCCGGCCGCGTCACCGAGTCGGGCGGCAACGGTCCGGTGTCGGGCGCGAGCGTGCGCGTGCTGACGCTGGGCACCCGCGCCGTCGCGGGGACGGGCAACAGCGGCGACGATGGCCGCTATCGCGTGGGCGGGCTCCAGCCGGGGGCGTACGCGGTCAGCGTCTCGCGCATCGGCTACCAGCTCCAGCGCGTCGACACCGTCCGCATCCGCGCGGGCGAGACGACGACGCTCGACGTGACCCTCGGGGAGGCGCCGTCGGTGCTCTCGCAGGTCGTCACCACCGCATCGCGCGGCGTGCCGGAGAAGGTCCTCGAGGCGCCGGCGTCGGTGAGCGTCGTGACCTCCGAGCAGATCGCACGCACCCAGAGCGTCACGGTCGCCGATCTCGTGCGCAACCAGCCCGGGGTGAACGCGACGCAGGGCGGGCTCGCGCAGTCGAACATCGTGGCGCGCGGGTTCAACAACGCGTTCAGCGGCTCGCTGCTCGTGCTGCAGGACTACCGCTTCGCCGGGGTGCCGTCGCTGCGCGTCAACGTGCCGTTTCTGTTCACGGGCACGAACGACGACATCGAGCGCGTCGAGGTGCTCCTAGGCCCGGCTGCTGCTCTCTATGGGCCGAACTCGGCGAACGGCGTGATGCACGTGATCACGAAGTCGCCGTTCACATCGCAGGGAACGACGGTAACCCTCGAGGGCGGACAGCGCTCGCTGCTACGCGGCGGCCTGCGGCACGCGTCGACGTTCGGGTCCAAGGTCGGTGTCAAGGTCTCCGGCGAGTACTTCCGCGCGGACGACTTCGAGTACGACGACCGCGCGGAGCCGGACAGCTTCCCGACGGCGGCGCCGGCCGGACGGCGCGGCCAGCCGAACCGCCGCGACTACGGTCTCGAGAAGTACACTGGCGAGGCCCGTCTCGACCTCCGGCCCAGCGACGAGGTTGAGGCGATCACGACGCTCGGACACACCAACGTGGGCAACGGCCTTGAGCTCACGGGTGCCAACGGAACGTCACAGGTGCGCAACTGGACGTACACCAACTTACAGCAGCGCTTCCGGTGGAAGCGTCTGTTCGCGCAGGCGTTCATCAACGTGTCCGACGCGGGCAACCGCGACTCGCTCGACACCCGCGGGACGTTTCTTCTGCGAACGGGCACCCCAATCGTCGACCAGTCTCGCGTAATCGTTGGACAGCTGCAGCACGCGGCGGACCTCGGCTCCCGGCAGACGTTCGTCTACGGAGCCGACTACGTCTTCACGAATCCCCGCACCGGAAACACGACGAACGGCCGCAACGAGGCAATCGACGACGTCACTGAGTATGGCGCGTACGTCCAGTCGGTCACTCGCTTCTCACCCACGTGGGAGCTGACCGCCGCGGCGCGCGTGGATCAGAACGACCAGATCGATGGCACCTTCTTCTCGCCGCGCGCAGCGCTCGTTTACAAGCAGAGCCCGACGTCGAACTGGCGCGTCGCTTTCAACCGCGCCTTCCAGACCCCGGCCAACTTCTCGCTCTTCCTCGATCTCGCGCAAGCGCAGACGCCGTTCGGCACGGTGCGCGCGATCGGCGTGAACCCGGACGACGGGCTGCGCATCCGCCGCGACTGCGCGGGTGGCATAGGCAGCCTGTGCATGCGGGCATCGAACGTCGTGCCCGCGAACTTGCGCGGCGGCGTGCTCCCGGCCAATGCGGCAACGTTCTATCCCGTGATGGTGGGCGCGGCGGTGCAGGGCGGGCTGGTGAGCCGCCTGGTCGCGAGCGGTGTCCCGGCACCGGCGGCGCAGGCGATCGCGCAGCGGCTCGCGTCAGCGCAGCCGACCGCGGCACAGGTGGGCACGGTGCTCCGGGCCTTTAATCCGGCCGAGGCCGCTGCCGGGCGTAGCCCATTCCCGGGCAATCCATGGACACCCGACATGGTGCGAGACGAGGCGCCGCTTGAGGCGAGCTACGTGAACAACTACGAAGCCGGCTACAAGGGGATCCTGCGTGACCGGCTCCGCGTCGCGGTGGACGGCTGGTTCCAGCAGCGCATCAACTTCATCACGCCGGCGCAGCTCATCACCCCGAACGTATTCGCCGACCCGGCGGCGCTCGGCCCCTTCGTCGGCCAGCAGGTCGCCGCGGCGACTGGCGGGCAGCTCCCCGCGCAGACCGTCCAGCAGATCGCGACGACTATCACGACGGCGCTCGCCGGGATCCCCGTCGGCACGATCACGGGCCAGGGCACGCTGTTCGAGAACCGGAACGACGTCATGTTCAGCTATCGCACGGTGCCAGAGACCATCGACCTCTGGGGCTCGGACGTCGCGGCGGACCTCATCGTCACCCCGCGCGTGACGCTGCTCGGGACGTACTCCTACATCAGCGATGGGGTCTTCCCCGGCGTGCCGGGAGGAAACGGCGAGGACCTCCGGCTCAACGCGCCGACGCACAAGGCGTCAGCGGCCTACCGTTTCCAGGACGACACGCGCGGTTTCGGCTGGGAGCTCCGCTATCGGTACGCCACGGCGTTCCGGGTCAACTCGGCGGTGTTCCTCGGTGACGTGCCGGTGCAGAACTTCGTCGACGCGTCGATCAACTATGACTTTCGCGTGAACGGGAAGGCGGCCCGCTGGTCCATCAACGGGTCCAACATCCTTGGGAATGAGGTGCCCACCTTTATCGGGACGCCCGCTATCGGGCGGCTGATCACTTCCCGCGTCTCATACACGTTCTGAGAGAGCCGGCTGCGGCGGGTGGCGGCCCCTCAGCTACGAGGGGCCGCCCAAACCCCGGCATGCTCTCCGGTCGATCACATCTAAGGAGGAGTTCTCGAGGCCGCGATCGCTCCCCTGAGCAGCCGTGCCGACCGTTCCGGTGTTCCGCCCCGCGATGAGGTGGTGCGGGCTGAGCTTGAAAGGGGTGTGGGGTCCCGGACCCAGGGGGCGCAGATCGCCCTCCAGAGCTTGCGCCAGCGCAGCCCCTTCAGGCGCCGGGCAGAATCGTCGGCGGACGTCAACGCGCTGAAGTGCGTGCTCAGCGCGATGCGCGTGTCGCGGCAGAAGGTCCGCACGGTGACCTCCTTGGTCATGCGGACCATCCAGTCCACCTGCGCGTTCGTCTGCCGATGATGCGGTGTCGTCAGCTCTGTCGTGCTCCGTGCGTGCAGTAGACGCGGTCGAACCGGTGCCCCCGCGTACTGGCGACCCGCCCGTGGCCTCATCGCGGCGCGTCGGCGAACGTGCTCCTGTTGTCGGTCAGCACCGTGTTGAGCGCCAGCGAAGAAGCGGCGATCACGCTCGGCAGGAACGTCGCGCCCTCGCGCATCGTGGCCCGGGTGCGCAGCTCGACGTAGTTGGACTTCGACACGCGGTCTATCGCCGCGTCTTAGGTGCGGCTTGCCCTCCGCCTCGCGCAGCTCGCTCGCGGCGATGTGCACGTAGCCGATCTGCGTCTCGGCGAAGTTCTCCCGCGTCGAACTGCGCGCCGGGTGTCGCCGCAGGCAGCTGATGTCGTGGCGCTACGGGCAGCGGTGGAGCGCGCTGCGCGAGGGCCGGGGAAGCGTCTAGCGCATGCGTCCGAGCACGTCGTCCAGCCGGAGCATGGCGCCCTCGCGGAACTCGAGTACCACCGCGGCCTCGAGTGGCGTCATGACCGTGCTCCGGCGCACCCGCGGGCCGATAGGAGCACCGTCACTCGGTCGTGCGCCGCCGCCACTTCGCGACGGTCTTCGGATCCAGCCCGAACCGCGTGGGCAGGGCCGGGTCGACGCTCGCGCGGCTTCGGGCTCGGCTCGAGCCGCCGGCGTCGTGCGGGCGCTGCCGTGGAGTACGCTTGCCATCGTTCCTCCTCCACGAAGCGATCGGACGGGGCGACATCAGACCCCGGGACCGCACACCCGGCGGATGTCCTCTGGCTGTGTTCGGTGCGGCGTTCAACGCGAGGCCTCGACGACGTGTAGCCTGCCGTACGCGGCATTGAGCTACAGAACCAGGATCTCGCGATCGTCAGCACGACGCCCGCTCGAATGCTCGCGCTTCGCCCCTCGCGAGTGCGGGTGGTGGTCGACGGGCAAGCGTCTGAGTTCCGCCGGCCGCTGCGGATCGTTCTCGTACGACAATCGCTGCCCTGTCGGCAGCCGGGGGCGCTATGTACTGGCTGGGAATCCCTCGGAGGGTCGCAATCGCGAGTGTTTGGAATACTCGCGGAACCGCTGCGACGCGTCGACTCGCCATGACGCGTACCGTTGCTCGGAGCTGTGCCCGAAGTCGTCAGCGCATGCGCGACGAGTCTGGCCGTTCGCCGTCGACGAGCGGCATCGCGCGTCGCCACGCTTCAACGCGACGGTTCCGGTCGGTCTCACGGTTCATGCCCTCCGCGGCTGTGCTACCTGCTGCCTGCAGCCCCGGTCGCGCTAAGAAACGGAACGTGTGACACGCAGCACCCGTGCGCGCGACCGTGCTGCACCAACTCTTGACAATTGACGCGCTCGACTGCAAGCATCGGGGAGCCGCAGACTGTAGCGGGAGCTTTCGCCCGCGTTTCACCTTCGCGCCGGGTCCGACGATGGGCTGAAAGGAGGGGGAGAGGCGTGCTCCCGTTCGCGGTACAGTATCGGTTGGAGGAAGTGATGAAGGGGCGCAGAATCACTGTCGTCGCGTTGGCACTAGGTACCGTTAGCGCGTGCCAAGACAGCTCTCGTGGCGTTACTGCTCCGTCAGCCGTCGCAACGGCTGACTCGTTGTCATTCTACAAGGCGGCAGCTGCGAGGGCTGGCTTCGATACGAGCATGGGTGTCGAGCTCGACGGTTTCCGTGTCGTTCTGGAGGGTGACATTGTTCTGACCAAGAGCTTTCTGACGTCTGGCGGGAGTCAGCCGCCGGAGTCTCGCGGTGTTGTCGGGCCCTCCGGACGCCCTCGGTTCCAGTGGACCCATGGCTCACCGCAGTACTATCTCATTCCGCCGATCCTGCTGAACCTGAGCGGACTGCCCAATGGCTCTGCTCATCACACGGCGTTTCAGCAGGCGATGGCGGCCTGGAACTCGGTTTACGGTTCGAAGATGCGGCTCGTCGACGCCGCAAGCGGGCAGAGTAGCTACTATCCAGCCGTGTCGGTGAGCACCTCCTCATCGTTTTCCTGCACGAAAGGTGGCGACGCAGATTACCCGCACGGGAGCAGCACAGTTGGCGGTCAGATTCGCATCAACTCGAACCCATCGTGCCCATTCTCGCTGCAGGATCTGACTAAGATCGCGACGCACGAAATCGGACATGTGCTCGGATTCCGCCACAGCAACTGGCAGTGGACGAGTGAAACGCAGTGTATTCCTAGCAACTCGTGGTACAATGGGTGGCCATGCGCCCAGCATCTAGCGGGGACGCCCTCGTCAGACGAGTCGTCCATCTTCCACTCGACCCCGAGCACCTACGCGTTCTCGCCGTGGGACGAGCACACAATTCGGTTCATCTGGTCTGGAGAACTTGGCTCCATGACTGGCGGGTTGGCTGGTTCGAATCCTCGACTCAGCTGGACGCCGGTCGCCGGAGCAACGGCGTACAAGGTGTGGTACGTCAACAAGGTGTGGGACGGAAACGGGGGCTTCGTCGGACAATGGACGCTGTTGGCTACCACGACTTCTACTGAGTATGTGGACTATAGCCGAACGGGTTCGTTCGCCTACCAAAGCTGTGCGTCCTACGATCCTGTCTACGCGATAACGAGCTTGATCGCGTCGCCAAATCCGAGTGTGACGGCGGAGGTCAGCATGGCGGGCAATCCGTGTTACTACTAGTTGCCGGGATGAGCCCCAGTGTGTGATGGTGCCGTGCGAATGCGCTCCACCGCGTATGCAGTCTGCGATGAGTGAGCCGAGCGTCCGGAACGCGAGAGGAGCGTCCGGGATGAATCACAGAGGACGACCGATGTGCCCCGGCAGCATCGCGGGTGAACTCTGGAGCAGCGCGGCGAAAGATGGTCGGTCGGGTGCTCAGGGGGAGCGGGAGTCATTTGGCCGTGCACTTGGTGCCTGAGCCTTAGCTCACGCGGTACCCGCCACGAGTGGGGCTGGGCGCTGACATGGCGCTCGGCCCCATGTGCTTTGGTTACCCTACTGTGAGCAGCTCACGGCATCCGATCCTCGACCTCTCGCGCCGCTCGGTGGTGGCGCACCGCGGCAACCGCGCGCACGCGCCGGAGAACACGCTGGAGTCGTTCGCGCAGGCGGTCGCACTCGGCGTCGACGCGCTGGAGTTCGACGTCCATCTGGCGGCCGACGGGGTGCCGGTCGTGCACCACGACCTCTCGCTCGACCGCACGACGTCCGCGACCGGGGCGATCGCGCTCCGGAGCTCACGCGAGCTCGCGGCCGTCGACGCCGGCGCGCGCTGGACCAGCGACGGCGGGCGGACCTTCCCCTATCGCGAGCGTGGGATCGCCGTCCCGACGCTGGCGCAGGTGCTGGAGCAATTCCCGGACGTTCCGGTGCTCATCGAGATCAAGGTCGCGCGCGCCGCCGCGGCGACGCGCGCGATCATCGAGCGACTCGGCGCCGAGTCGCGGACCGTCGTGGATGCGTTCGATGCGGCGGCGCTGACGCCGTTCCGTGGTTCGCGCATCGCGATCGGGTCGAGCCGCGGCGACGTGGCGCGGCTGCTGGCGACGACCACCGCGGCGCTCCGCCCGCGCGCGGTCCCGTACCGCGCGGTATGCGTCCCGCTCGGCTACTACGGGCTCCCGCTCCCCGTCGCACGATTCGCGGCGGCGCTCCGGCCGCTCGGGGTGCCGGTGCACGTCTGGACCGTGAACGACCCGGTCGTGGCGACTCGCCTGTGGCGGGCCGGGATCGCGGGGATCATCTCCGACGATCCGGCGGTCATGCTCGCCGCGCGCGAGGCGCTCTGACGGCGCCGTTCACCCGCCGGCCCATCCGGGCGGCGGCAACGACCTCCGATCCCGGGTCGCTCCGTCATCCGGAGCGCTCGGGTGGCCGCCGGAGCGCCAGCCGTCGCGCCGATCGGCTGCGTGCTCGCCCCGTCGCGCAGTTCCCGCCGGGTCGCGCTTCGCGGGTACGCCGTGCGGCGCCGCGGCACGGTGCATCTCCGGCACCGAGGTATCGTCGCTCCATGACGATCCCGCCGCGCTCCATGGACCCGCGACAGGCGGCTGGCCTGCTCGGGGAGCGGATCGCCGCCCGCTGGCTCGCGCGGCGCGGATGGATGGTCGTGGCGCACCGCTTCCGGTCGGGGCATCGCGATCTCGACCTCGTCGTGCGGCAGGAGCGCGTCGTCGCCTTCGTCGAGGTGAAGGCGCGTCGCGGGCTGGGCTTCGGCGACCCGATCGAGGCCGTCCGGTGGCGCAAGCAGCGCGAGCTGGTGCGCAGCGCCAACGCCTGGATCGCGCGTCACGGACGGGCCGGGGACACGTATCGATTCGATGTGGTCGGGGTACTCCTCCCGCCGCTCGGGGCTGGCGACCGCTCGAGCGCGAGAGTGAGGATCCGGCACGTCGCGGACGCCTTCCAGGTTCCATCCCGTGCTTGAATTTTCGGCCGAATCTTCGTAATTTGTTCGGGTTCTTCGGGGTGTCGTTCCTCGCCGCCGGCCGCGTGTCGGCGGCGTAGATTGCCCCCGGTGGCCGCAGCGTGTTCACGACATAAACAGGGTGGGCGAGAGTATGGCGACGACAGTCAGCACGGACGACAAGAAGAAGGCGCTGAACCTGGCCATCGCGCAGATCGAGAAGAACTGCGGGAAGGGCTCCATCATGCGCATGGGGACCGACACCAAGGTGAAGGTGGGGTCGATCCCGACGGGCGCGATCAACCTCGACTCGGCGATCGGCATCGGCGGCATCCCGAAGGGCCGTATCACCGAGATCTACGGTCCGGAGTCCTCGGGTAAGACGACGCTCTGTCTCCACGTCGTCGCGAACGCGCAGAAGGCCGGTGGCGTCGCCGCGTACATCGACGCCGAGCACGCGCTCGACACGGAGTATGCCCGCAAGCTGGGCGTGGACGTCGAGGCGCTGCTGATCTCGCAGCCCGACACGGGCGAGCAGGCGCTCGAGATCTGCGACATCCTGGTGCGCTCCGGCGCGGTGGACGTCGTGGTCGTCGACTCCGTCGCCGCGCTCGTGCCGAAGGCCGAGATCGAGGGCGACATGGGCGACAGCCACGTCGGTCTGCAGGCGCGCCTCATGAGCCAGGCGCTCCGCAAGCTGACCGGTGCGATCGCGCGGTCGAACACCTCGGTGATCTTCATCAACCAGCTGCGCGAGAAGATCGGCGTGATGTTCGGCAACCCCGAGACGACGACGGGCGGCAAGGCGCTGAAGTTCTACGCGTCGGTGCGTCTCGACATCCGTCGCATCGGGCCGGTGAAGGACAAGGAGGACGTGGTGGGCTCGCACGTCCGCGTGAAGGTGGTCAAGAACAAGGTCGCGCCGCCGTTCAAGCAGGCCGAGTTCGACATCATGTACGCGGAGGGCATCAGCCACGCGTCGCTCGTGCTCGACATCGCCAGCGAGTCCGGCATCATCGAGAAATCGGGTGCCTGGTACAGCTACCAGGGCCAGCGCATCGGCCAGGGGCGTGAGAACGCCAAGATGTTCCTGAAGGACAATCCCACGCTGATGGCCGACGTCGAGGTCAAGGTGAAGGGCGTGCTCGGGATCGGCGCCGAGGGGCAGGACGTCGCCGAGGCGGGCGAGGAGTGAGGTGATCGGCGCGGTGGTGGGCTGACGTTCATCACCGCGCCGCCACGATGCAGGGTCAGCGTCGCCGAATGGGGCGGCCTGGGGCGGCGGAGCCCGGAATCTCCGACGACCCGGCCCACCCACTCGGCGACGCGTGCGTTCGGGCGGTACGTGCCGGGGTTGGCGAGCGACCAGGAGCGGGCGGATGAGAGCGAGGAAGCGGGTCGAGCAGGCGGAGGAGGCGGCGCCGATCGTCGGCGTCGTGACGGCGATCGTCGCGGCGCACCGGAGGCCCGGCCGCTTCGAGATCGCGGTCGACGGCAAGACGGCCGCGATCGTCTCGGTGGACATCGTCGACCGCCTGGCGCTGCGCATCGGTACGGCGCTCGACGAGCGCGCGGGGCGCCTGCTGGCCGAGGCGGCCGGCGAGCTCGCGACGTACGACCGGGCGATCGGCCTGCTGGCGGTGCAGGGCAGGTCTGCCCGCGATCTGTCCCGACGACTGAAGCAGCGTGGCGAGCAGCCGGCGCACATCGACGCCGCGATCGCGCGGCTGACCGAGGCCGGGCTGCTGGACGACGCGTCATACGCGCGGCAGGTCGCGCGCTCGCGCGTCAGCGGGCGTGGCGACTCGCGCCGACGGGTCTCGCGGGTGCTGCAGCAGAAGGGGGTGGCGCGAGACGTGGTCGACGAGGCGGTGGCGGAGGTGTTCGCCGACGAGTCGGTGGACGAGGAGGCGCTCGCCGAGGAGTCGGCGCGGAAGAAGCTGCGCAGCCTGTCGGGTGAGGACGTGCCGACGCGGCGCCGGCGGCTCTACGGCTATCTCGCCCGTCGCGGTCACGACTCCGACGTGATCCGCCGCGTCATGGCTCGGGTGCTCGGCGCGCCCGGCGACGACGATGCGCCCGATGGGTCCGACGAGGGCGGCGAGGACTGACCCAGCCCCCCGTGGTGCCGGTGTGCCTCGGGCTGACGCAGGATGAGTGCAGTGGATGCTGGCGGGAGAACAGGGGATGATTCCCTTTGGGGAACATTCCCTCATTGATCCGCGACACGTGCAACCATGCATGTCCGCCCTGGCTTGCCGACACGTGCCCCCCGAGCCATGTAGGTGGCGCGCGGCGTGTGCAGCCGCGCCCGGCGCCGGAACGTCCTTTGCGGCGTCGGGTGGCGACCAGTCGAGGAGGTCCGCATGGCCGACCGACCAGCCCACGCTCGTGAGCGCGGCTTCGACGACGCGCCGCCCATCGAGCGACCGCAACGCACCGGCGACACCCGCATCGAGCGGATGGCGGTCGACCGCGTGCGCGCCGCGATCGCCGAGATGCCGGCCTCGCTGGTGGTGCAGCTCGCGCTCTGGCCCGACGAGCTGGCGCGCTGGGCGCGCGCCGAGCGCGTCGCCGAGTCGGTCGTCTACAACCTGCTCGCGCGTCGGAAGCCGTATCTCCGCATCCGTGAACGGCTCGCCGCGCACCTCGGCGTGCAGACCGGCCACCTCGCGATGCTCGTCGACGGCGTCCCACGGGGATCCGAGGGAGCCGCGCCGGCGCCGGAGGTCCCGGTAGACGGCGTGTCGGGCTGGCGTCGCCGGTCGGGCACGAACCCGCTCGAGCGGCGTGCGGTGGAGCGCGTCGAGCGGGAGATCGCCGCGATGCCCGCGGCCACGGTGGTCGGCCTCGCGATCTGGCCCGAGTCGCTGACGGAGTGGGCGCGCACCCGTGGACTGCAGCCCTCCGCGGTCTGGGCCACGCTCGCCGGCGCGCCGAGTGAGCACGTCGCCAGCGCGCTCGCCCGGCGCCTCGACGTGTCGGCGCGAGAGGTGGTGGCCATCATCGAGGCGGAGCGCCGCCCCGCGGGGGCCTGGCAGACGCCGACGCCGGGCGTCGCCGCGGACGCGCGCTCCCCTGGCGATCCGCTCGCGCGTGCGCCGCAAGCCGCGGAGCCGCCGGCGGATCTGCCAGCGCCCGGCCCGGCGCCCAGGCGGCGCGTCACCCGCTCGAGCTCAGCGACGGAGCCGCGCGACCAGCTCTCCCTCGGGTTCTAGCGTCGCGATCCGGCGACACCGTCTGCTTGAGCGCGCTCCCCGGCGGCCGTTACACTTCCGGGATGCGCGCTTCCGAGATCCGTACCCGCTTCCTGCAGTTCTTCGAGCGAGAGGGCCATGCGGTCCGCCCCTCGTCCTCGCTCGTCCCCGGCGACGATCCCACGTTGATGTTCACGAACGCGGGGATGGTCCAGTTCAAGAAGGTGTTCCTCGGCATGGAGGAGCCGCCCGAGGGCCGCCGCCGCGCGACGACGTCGCAGAAGTGCGTACGCGCCGGGGGCAAGCACAACGATCTCGAACAGGTGGGGCACACGGCCCGGCATCACACCTTCTTCGAGATGCTGGGGAACTTCTCGTTCGGCGACTATTTCAAGCGCGACGCGATCCAGTTCGCGTGGGCGTTCGTCACCGAGGAGCTGGGGATCCCGCGGGAGCACCTGCGCGTGTCCGTCTACCACGAGGACGACGAGGCGCGGCAGCTCTGGCGCGACGTCGCGAACGTGCCGGAGTCGCGCATCTACCGTCTCGGCGCGAAGGACAACTTCTGGCAGATGGCCGACACGGGCCCGTGCGGTCCGTGCACCGAGATCTACGTCGACCTCGCGCATCTCGCGAAGGACTTCCGCTTCCCGGCCGGGGCCTCGGGGGAGTGGACGGACCGCGATCGCACCGACTTCTCGACCGACGCCTTCGTCGAGGGTGCCGAGGCGGGACGGTTCCTCGAAATCTGGAACCTCGTGTTCATGCAGTACGATCGGCAGGCGGACGGCACGCTGGTGCCGCTCCCGAAGCCGTCGGTCGACACCGGCGCGGGGCTGGAGCGCATCGCGGCGGTGCTGCAGGGCGTCGCGAACAACTTCCACACCGACGTCTTCGCGCCGCTGATCGCGCGCGTCGAGGAGGTCGTCGGCGCGCCGTACCGCGGTCGCGAGACGGACGCGGTGGTGAACGGCAACGACCCGGCGTCCTACCGCGTACTCGCCGACCACGCGCGCGCGGTCGCGTTCCTGCTCGCCGACGGCGTGTTCCCCTCGAACGAGGGGCGGGGCTACGTGCTCCGTCGCATCCTGCGGCGTGCGGTGCGCCACGCGTACCTGCTCGGCCGCACCCAGGAGCCGACGCTGCACCTCGCGGTGCAGACGGTGATCGACACGATGGGCGAGGCGTACCCGGAGCTCGTGCAGCGCGCGCAGCACCTCGTGGCCACCACGCGCGCCGAGGAGGAGCGCTTCCTGGCCACGATCGAGGGCGGGATGGCGCGCTTCGACGAGCTGGCGCCCGGGCGCTCGACGCAGGGCTCCACCGCGCTGCGCGGCGAGATCAGCGGCGACGACGCGTTCCGCCTGTACGACACGTACGGGTTCCCCATCGACCTGACGGAGCTGATGGCGCGCGAGCGCGGCTACCGGGTCGACATCGTCGGCTTCGAGTCGGCGTTGGACCGGCAGCGCCAGCAGTCGCAGGAGGAGCGGAAGTCGCGCAACCTGGGCGTCGCGGCCGACGCGCTGGGGGACGTGACGACCTGGGAGCGCGCGACGTCGGAGAGCGACCTCGGGACCGCCGGCGAGTTCGTCGGCTACGACACGGTGGCGGTGCAGACCCGCGTCGCGGCGGTTCGCCGGCTCGACGGCGGGCGCGTGGCGCTGCTGCTCGAGGAGACGCCGTTCTACGCGGAGAGCGGCGGCCAGGTGTCCGACCGCGGCGAGATCGTCGGCGAGGGATGGCGCGTCGACGTCGACGAGGTGCGCAAGATCGACGGGCGGAACGCGGCCGTCGGCACTCTCCAGGGCACGCTGCAGCTCGGGCGCGCGGAGGCGCGCGTGCCGAGCGAGCGGCGGCGCGACACGGAGCGCAACCACACCGCGACGCACCTGCTGCACGCGGCGCTGCGCGAGGTGCTCGGCGAGCACGTACACCAGGCGGGATCCGTGGTCGAGCCGGATCGCCTGCGCTTCGACTTCACGCACCACGGCCCGATTCGGCCCGAGCAGCTCGAGGAGATCGAGGCGCGCGTGAACCGCGGCATCTGGGCGGCGGTGCCGCTGCGCACGGTGCAGAAGCCCTACCAGGAGGCGGTCGCCGGCGGCGCGATGGCGCTGTTCGGCGAGAAGTACGGCGACGTCGTGCGCGTCGTCGAGATCCCGGGGCTGTCGACGGAGCTGTGCGGCGGGACGCACGTGCGGAACACGTCCGAGATCGGGCTGTTCCGGATCGTGCAGGAGACGGGCGTCGCGGCGGGCGTGCGGCGCGTGCTCGCGCTCACCGGGCCGAAGGCGTACGAGTTCCTGCGCGAGCGCGAGCGCACGCTGGAGCGCGTCGCCGAGCTGGTGAAGTCGCCCGTGGACCAGACGCTGCGGCGCGTGCAGGGCCTCGTCGACGAGCGGCGGCAGCTCGAGCGGCGCATCGAGGAGGCCCGCAAGGGCGGCGGCGCGAACCAGGTGCAGACGCTCGCCGCCTCGGCGCGCATGGTCGGCGACGCGCGGCTGGTCGCGAGCGAGGTCGACGTGCCGGACGTGAAGGCGCTGCAGGCGCTCGGCGACACGCTCCGCGAGCAGCTCCCGTTGACGATCGCGGTGCTCGCCGCGCGGCTGGAAGACGGCAAGGCGACCATGCTGGCCGTCGTCAGCGACGACCTCCGCGAGCGCGGCGTGCGTGCGGACGAGGTGGTGCGCGTGGTGGCGGCGGTGGCGGGCGGTCGCGGCGGCGGCAAGCCGCACATGGCGCAGGCGGGCATTCCCGACGCGTCGAAGATCGCCGACGCGCTGGCTCAGGCGCCGGCGCTCATCGCGCCGCTCGTGGGCGCCGCGTGAGCGAGCTCCACGCGGCGGCGTGGCTGGCGAGCCGCACGCCTGTCCCTCCCGGCGCGCTCGCCAGCCGCATCGGCGCGCTGTACGGCGCCGGCTCGGCGCCGATGTCCGCCGAGCGGTGCGTCGACGCGGCGGCACTGGCCGTCGGCGCGCTGCTGGCCGACGGCGCGACGTCGCGGGCGAGCGCGCTCGACCTGCTGGCCGCGGACGCGCTCGCGACCTACGCGTTCGAGCTCGCGAGCGACCGTCCGCGCGAGCTCGCGGCGCTCGCCGACGCGGCGATGCGGCGCTTCGCGGCGCTCGCCGCGCCGGCCGACCCGCCGCGCTGAGCGCCGGCGCCACTCCCCCCACCCGAGCGACGGATGACCGAGAGCAAGGCAGGCGCGGGCCACGAGCCGGTGCCGGCGAGCGACGTGCGCGTCGCCCTGCGCGAGCTGGCCGAGACGGCCACGCGCACCGCAGAGACGCTCGCCGACGACGTCGCGCGTGCGGCGACCATCGTGCGCGACACCGTGCGCGCCGGCGGCACGCTGTTCTTCTGCGGCAACGGCGGCAGCGCGGCCGACGCGCAGCACATGGCCACCGAGTACGTCGTGCGCTACCGGCGCAACCGGCGCGCCTATCCGGCCGTCGCGCTGACGACGGACACGTCGCTGCTCACCGCCACCGGCAACGACTTCGGCTTCGACCACGTGTTCTCCCGCCAGGTCGAGGCGCTCTGTCGGCCGGGCGATCTGCTGATCATCCACTCGACCAGCGGCAGCTCGCCGAACGTGCTCGAGGCGGCGAAGGCGGCGCGCGCGAAGGGCGTCGCCGTGCTCGCGCTCAGCGCGCGGGACGGCGGGCCGCTGCGCGCGCTCGCCGACCACAACGTGATCGTGCCGACGGACCGCACCGACCGCGCGCAGGAGCTCCACCTGTGCATCCAGCATCTCATCTGCGACCTCGTGGAGCAGGAGCTGTGACGGGCCTCATCGACCTGCAGGGGAAGCGCGCCGTGGTGAGCGGCGGCTCGCGCGGCATCGGCGCCGCGACGGTGCGCCTGCTGGCCCGCGCCGGTGCCGACGTCGTGGTCGGCTACAAGGCGCGCCGCGAGGCGGCGGAGGCGATCGCCGAGGAGGCGCGGGCGATGGGCGTCCGCGCCGAGTCGCACGCCGCCGATCTGACCACGCCCGAGGGCGCGGCCTCGCTGGTGCAGGCCGGCGAGCGGGCGTTCGGGGGCATCGACATCGTCGTCGTGAACCACGGCGTCTGGCCGGTGGAGGAGGTGCCGGTCGGCGAGATGGACGACGCGCGCTGGCGCCGCACGATGCTGGAGAACGTCGACTCGATGTTCTGGCTGTCGCGCGCCGCAGCCCGCGCGCTCTCGCGCGACGGTCGCCTGGTCATGGTGTCGAGCACCGCCGGGCAGCGCGGCGAGGCGATGCACGCCGACTACGCGGCGACCAAGGGCGCGATGATCTCGTTCGTGAAGTCGATGGCGGTCGAGCTGGCGCCGCGCGGCATCACGGTCAACAGCGTCGCGCCGGGGTGGGTCGACACGGAGATGACCGACAGCGCCATGCGCGAGGGTGGGCGCGAGCGCATCGCCGCGAACATCCCCATCGGCCGCGTGGCGAGCGCCGACGACATCGCCGGCCCGATCGTCTTCCTCTGCTCGCCGCTCGCGCGGCACGTCACCGGCGAGATCCTCAACGTGAACGGCGGGAGCGTGCTGTGCGGGTGACGCGGCCGCTCGTCGTGGCGCTGTTCACCGGCGGGACGATCTCGATGCGCCTCGACGCGCACGAAGGCGGCGCCGTGCCCTCGCTCTCCGCCGACGAGATCCTCGGCGCGGCGCGCGGGGTGGAGGAGATCGCCGAGGTGCGCCCCGAACAGTGGGGGCGCCATCCCGGGCCCCACATGACCGTGGAGCGGCAGTGGGCGCTCCGCGCGCGCCTGCTGGCGGTGCTCGCGGAGCCCGGCGTCGCGGGCGTGGTCGTCACGCACGGCACGGACACGCTGGAGGAGACCGCGTATCTCGTGGCGCGCTCGATCGCGAGCGAGAAGCCGATCGTCTTCACCGGGGCGATGCGCGCCGCGAGCGACCTGGGCTACGACGGGCCGCAGAACCTGATCGACGCGGTGCGCGTGGCGGCGAGCGCCGAGGCGCAGGGCGTCGGCACGATGGTCGTCATGGGCGGGCGCGTCTTCGCCGGGCTCGAGGACACGAAGTCGCACACGCACCAGCTCGACGCCTTCGAGGCCCCGGGGCTCGGGCCGATCGGCGTGGTGGACGAGGACCGCGTCATCTTCCGCCGTCGGGTCGTCGGGACGCCGCCGGTGCTCGCGCCCGCGGCGCTGGCCGATCCGGTCGACATCGTCCAGACCTGGGCCGGGTGCGACGCACGGCTGCTCGACGCCTCGCTGGCGACCGGCGCGCGCGGCGTCGTGATCGCGGCGATGGGGCGGGGGAACGTGCCCCCCGCCGTGGTGCCCGGGATCGAACGCTGGGTCGCGGCCGGCCGCCCGGTGGTGATCGCGTCGCGGGCCGGCCGCGGCCGCGTGGGGCGCACCTACGCCTATCCCGGCGGCGGGCGGAAGCTGTCGGAGCTCGGCGCCCTCTTCGCGGGCTCGCGGCGCCCCGCTCAGGCGCGCATCGACCTCATGCTCGGGCTCGGCGCCGGCATGGGACTGGACGAGCTACGCGCCCTGTTCGACGGCTGAGGCAGCGGGTTCGGCAGGGGACTGCGGCTCCCAGACCGCGAAACAGCGCCAGTTGAGCTGGTCGGCGGCGCGACCCTGGTCGGGCAGCCCCCACTCGGTCACCCAGCCCTCCTGCTCCGCCCGCCAGCGACAGTCCCAGCGGAAGCTCCACACGCGAGCGCCGTCCGCCGTGTGCGCCGTGACGGTGCCGCGGAAATCGGAGCACCCCGACGCGCCATCCACCTGCACGGCGGTCATGGCGAGCGTCGGCTCCGCGTGCAGCAGCTGCGCGAGCAGCCGCAGGACCTTGAGACGCGGCGCGGGGCGCAGCACCGCCACGCGCTGCACGGGGCGGCCGTCGACGTACGCGAGGATGTCCGTCCGGAGCGCGGCGTCGACCCGCGATGCGTCGAGCAGCTCGACCAGCTCCGACCGAAAGGAATCGTGCAGCATGCGGCGGAATGTAGCCCGCCGCGCTCCGGGCGAACGCCGCGCGACCATTGAAGGCGCGCCCGGCGTCCCGTAACGTGCCGCGGTTCCCGACGACGGCAGCCCGCCGCGCCCCCACCACACGCCACGCGATGAACGCGACGTCGATGCGCACCGACGGCTGCCTGCCCCCGGGGGGCACGGTCGCGATCGTGGGAGCGGGGCTGGTGGGGCTGGCGACGGCGCTGAAGCTGGCGCGCGCGCGTCCGGACGCCCGCGTCACGGTCCTCGAGAAGGAGGCGCGCGTGGCGCAGCACCAGAGCACGCACAACAGCGGCGTGCTGCACGCGGGGCTGTACTACGCGCCGGGCTCGCGGAAGGCGCGGCTCGCGGTCGACGGCATCCGGCAGATGACCGCATTCTGCCGCGAGCACGGCGTCCGCCACGAGATCTGCGGCAAGGTGGTGGTCGCCGTCGACGGCGGGGAGGTGCCGCGACTGAAGGCGCTGCTGGAGCGCGGCGCCGCGAACGGGCTGCAGGGGCTGCGCTGGCTCGGGCGGGACGCGCTCCGCGAGATCGAGCCGCACGCGGCCGGCGTCGCGGCGGTGCACGTGCCGCAGGAGGGGATCGTCGACTACCGTGGAGTGGCCGACGCCATGACGCGCGTGCTGGCCGCGAACGGGGTGGCGGTGCGCACCGGCGCGGCGGTGCGCGCGCTCGCGCGTCGCGCGGGCCGGTGGCACGTCGAGACGGCGGACGGCGCGCTCGCCGCCGACCTGCTCGTGAACTGCGCGGGGCTGCACTGCGACCGCGTGGCGCGCATGGCGGGCGCGCGGCCGTCGATCCGCATCGTCCCGTTCCGCGGGGAGTACTTCGAGCTGCGCGCGGAGCGCCGCTCGCTCGTCCGTCATCTCATCTATCCGGTGCCCGATCCCGCCTTTCCCTTTCTCGGCGTCCACTTCACGCGCATGATCGCCGGCGGCGTCGAGTGCGGCCCGAACGCGGTGCTCGCGTTCCGTCGCGAGGGCTATCGGAAGCGCGACGTGAGCGCGACCGACCTCGCCGACGCGCTGACGTTCCGCGGGCTCTGGCGGTTCATGGCGCGACACCCGCGCATGGCGGCAGACGAGGTCCGCCGCTCGTTCAGCCGCCGCCTCTTCGCCGCGTCGCTGCAGCGCCTCGTGCCCGAGGTGCGCGCCGACGATCTGCGTCCCGGCGGCGCCGGCGTGCGCGCGCAGGCGATGGCGGCCGACGGCACGCTCGTGCAGGACTTCGCGTTCGAGCGCTCGGAGGGGGCGCTGCACGTCCTGAACGCGCCGAGCCCCGGCGCGACCGCGTCGCTGGCCATCGGCGACGAGATCGTGCGCGAGCTGGGGCTCGGCGCGCCGCACGGGGGAGTTCCCGCGTGAGCGTCGGAGCGCTCGACGAGGCGACGCTCGCCGCACGGATCGCGCGGCTGCGGGCGCCACGCGGCGTCGCGGAGCTCGCGGCCCGGCTGCGCGACGCCGGGTACGAGACCTGGTGCGTGGGCGGCGCGGTCCGCGACGGGCTGCTCGGCCGGCCCTCCCTCGACTGGGATCTGGCGACCGCCGCGACCCCCGCCGAGATGCGGCGCCTGTTCCGGCGCGTGGTGCCGAAGGGCGAGCAGTTCGGCACGCTCGGGCTGTTCGACACCGACGGCGTGATGCACGAGGTCACGACCTTCCGCCGTGACGTGCACACCGACGGCCGGCACGCGGTCGTGGAGTTCGGCGCGAGCCTCGACGACGATCTGGCGCGGCGCGACTTCACCATCAACGCGATCGCCTACGATCCGGCGACCGGCCGGCTGCACGATCCCTTCGACGGGGTCGCCGACCTGCGGCACGGCGTCGTGCGCGCCGTGGGTGATCCCTTCGCCCGACTGCGCGAGGACCGGCTGCGCGCGCTGCGCGCGATCCGCTTCGCCGCGCGCTTCGGGTTCGCCTTCGATCCCGACACTTGGTCGGCCATCGTCGACAGCGCGCCGCACCTGGGTCGCCTCTCGGCCGAGCGCGTGCGCGAGGAGCTGGAGAAGACGATGCGGCAGGTCCGCGCACCGTCGTGGGCGCTGGAGCGCTGGCGCGAGAGCCGAGCCCTGGCGACGCTCGTGCCCGCGCTGGCCGACGCCTCGTCGGTCGCGTTCCTCACGGTCGACCAGCTGCCGATGCCCATCGGCCGGCGCGCCGAGGGACGCCTGCTGAACCGGCTGGCCGCGCCGTGGCTGGAGCGCGACCGTGCGACCGCCGAGCGCGCGCTGCGCGCCCTGCGCTGCTCGAACCAGGAGATCCGCTGGGTCGCGGACCTCGTCGAGCGGTGGGAGCGCGTGGGCGCCGAGATGCGCGAGGCGCTCGCGGCCGAGGAGGCGCCGAACGACGCCGTCCTGCGCCGCTGGGCGGCGCGGATCGGCCGCGTGCTGGTGCCGGCGCTCATGCGGCTGGCCGCGGCGCGATGGACCGCGGAGCGCGCTGCGGGCGGCGAGCGGGTACCCGAGGCGGCACGCGTGCGTGCCGTGCACCGACGGCTGACGCGCATCGCCTACCGGGATCCGATCGCCCTGGGCGATCTCGCGGTGGGCGGGACCGACCTGATGGAGGCTGGTATCGCGGCCGGCCCGGCGGTCGGTAGTATTCTCCAGCGTCTGCTGGCCGCGGTGGTGGAGGACCCGGCCGAGAACGATCGCGAGCGGTTGCTCGCACGCGCGCGACTGCTGGCGGCCGGCGGACCGGCCACGGGCGGCGGCGCCGGCTCACACGTCTAGTCGAACCTCGTGCCGCACCTCGTCGTCCCCGCACCACGTCGATCGCCCGTCGAGCGCGCGCGCCGTGCGCGCCGCCCTGCGCACCACGTCCCGCACGCGCGCGGAGGCCGGCCGTGAGCGTCGTGCCGACGTCGCTGCCCGAAGTCGTGCTGATCACGCCGCGCGTCATCCGCGACGACCGTGGGCACTTCTTCGAGAGCTGGAGCGCGGAGCGCTACGCCGCGTGGGGACTGCCCGACCGCTTCGTGCAGGACAACGTCTCGTACTCCACGCGCGGCGTGCTGCGCGGGATGCACCTCCAGCATCCGCACGGACAGGGCAAGCTGGTGTCCGTCCTGCGCGGCGAGATCCACGACGTCGCGGTGGACGTCCGGCGCGGCTCTCCGACGTTCGGCCAGTGGTGCGCCGAGCGGCTCTCGGCGGAGAACGGGCGACAGCTGTACGTGCCGCCGGGGTTCGCGCACGGCTTCCTCGTCGTCGGGGAGGAGGCGCTCGTCATGTACAAGGTGAGCGCCCCGTACCGCCCGGAGAGCGAGCTCACGATCGCGTGGGACGACCCGGACCTCGGCATCCCCTGGCCGGTCGAGGGCACGCTCAACGTGTCGCCGCGCGATGCGGCGGCTCCGCGGCTCCGCGACGTTCCCGAGGAGCGGCTGCCGATGCACTCCGTGGCAGCGGGCGCCGGCGGCGTCGAGGCGCTGGCGTGAGCGACGGCACGCGGGTGGTGCTGCTCCTCGGCGCGAGCGGACAGGTGGGGACGGAGCTGCGACGCGCGCTCGCGCCGACGAGCCGGCTCGTGACGCCCACGCACGCCGAGTGCGACCTCGCGGATCCCGACGCGCTGCGGCGACTCGTCCGCGACGTCCGCCCGGACGTGCTGGTGAACGCGGCGGCGCACACCGCGGTGGACCTCGCCGAGGGCGAACCGGAACGCGCGTTCGCGATCAACGCCACGGCACCGGCGGCCCTCGCCGAGGAGGCGCGGCGCGTCGACGCGGCGCTCGTGCACTACTCGACGGACTACGTGTTCGACGGCTCGACGGACCGGCCGTACGACGAGGGCGCGCCGACCGCGCCCCTCAACGTGTACGGCGCGAGCAAGCACGCGGGCGAGCAGGCGGTGCTCGCGAGCGGGGCGCGGGCGCTCGTGCTGCGCACCAGCTGGGTGTACGGCCCGCACGGCCGCAACTTCGTGGCGACGATGCTGCGCATCGCCGACGCCGGAGCGCCGCCCGTGGTGCGCATCGTCGAGGATCAGCGCGGCACTCCGACGTCCAGCGTCTTCATCGCGGACGCGACGGCGGCGATGCTCGAACGTGCCGCCTCGCAGGACGCGTGGGGGCTCTACCACGTGACGGCCGGCGGCGACGCGACGTGGCGCGAGTTCGCGACGGCGATCTTCGCCGGCGCCGCGCGCCGCGGCCGGCGCGTGCCCGACGTGGTGGGCATCTCGACCGCCGAGTTCGGGGCGGCCGCGCGGCGGCCCGCGTACTCGGTGCTCGACAGCGCGCGCGTCGCCCGCGTGTTCGGCGTGCGCGCGGAGCACTGGTCGACGCAGCTCGAGTCGGTGCTCGACGCGCGGATCGGCCGCGTGCCCTCCCTCGCCACGGAGTCCGTCTGATGCTCTTTCGCGGCCGCCAGCCCGCACCTTCCGTGTGGCGTCGGTTCCGCTCGGGCGCGGACGACTTCACGTTCGTGCGCGAGGGCGATCACTACGAGGCGCGGGTGGCGGCGAACGCGGAACGCGCGGTCGACCTGCTGCACGCGCTCGCCGAGCATCTGCCGCCCGCCGTCGACGTGGCGATCGAGGACGTGCGCGACGGGCGCGTGTGGCGCGGCGTGGACGTCGCGCTGCCGGACGTGCGCGAGGCGATCGCGCGGCTCAAGGTGCCGCTGGCGATCTACGGCGGCGTGGAGCTGTCGGTGTACACGAGCGAGGACCAGCTCTCGCTGACCCCGGACCTCGAGCTGTACGTCTACGCGCGAACCGACCGCTGGCTCTACATCCTCCAGGGGAAGGGGCTGGTCGAGACGGTGACGCCGGCGCCGGAGGCGTGGCGCCTGCGCCCCGACGAGCTGGGTGCCGCCCCCGAGCTGTCCGACGCCCTCGGCGCGACGGCCGAGCGGTTGGGGCTGGGCCCGCAGTGAGCCCGTCCGCTCGACGGGGCGGCCGATGAACGCGGCGGCCTTCGGCTTCGCGGTGATCGCCGCGCTGGCCAACCTCGCGGGCGCCGCGGCCGTCACGTCCCGGCGCCGGTGGAGCGTGCGCTCGCTCGAGACCATGGTCGCGCTCTCGGCCGGCTTCATGATCGCCGTCGTGCTGGCCGACGTGCTGCCCGAGGCGTTCGAGCAGGGCGGCGAGCGGGCGGCGATCATCTCGGTGATCGGGTTCCTCCTCGTGCACCTCACGCAGCACGTCTTCGCGCGGCACTTCCACTTCGGCGAGGAGACGCACCACGTCACCCCCGTGGTGAGCGCCTCCGCGCTGGTGGGGCTGCTGCTGCACACCTTCGTCGACGGCGTGGCCATCGCGAGCGGGTTCGCGGTGAGCCAGGAGCTCGGCGTGCTGCTCTCCACCGCGATCTTCCTGCACAAGCTGCCCGAGGGGCTCGCGATCTCGAGCCTCTTCCTCGCCGCGGGGCTCGGGCGACGGCGGGCGTTCGGCGCGGCGGCGCTCCTCGGCGCGGCCACGCTGGTCGGTGTGGTCGTCGCCGAGGCCACGCATCTCGAGGGCGAGGTCGGGCTGGCGCTGTCCGGCGGCGTGACGCTGTACGTCGCGGCGTGCAACCTCGTCCCCGAGTTCCAGTCGAAGGGCGGGTGGCGGCTGCCGACGGCGTTCTTCGCGGGGAGCGCGCTGTTCTTCGCGGCGCGCGAGCTGATCGGCGGCCACTGACGCGCGTCGGTGGACCGCGCGTCTCCATACGCGAGCAGGGGAGTCATCTCGTGAGCGCCAAACGGGGTCGAACGAAGCCGGCGGGCGACTCGCTGTTCGCCGCGGCGCGGCGCGAGCGTGCCGAGACCGGCGCACCGCTCGCCGCGCGCATGCGGCCGCGCACGCTCGACGAGTACGTCGGGCAGCAGCACCTGCTCGCGCCGGGGAAGCCGCTGCGCGAGGCGATCGAGCACGGGCGCGTCGGCTCGATGATCTTCTGGGGACCGCCCGGCACGGGCAAGACGACGCTGGCACGACTCATCGCGAACACCACCGACCGCGCGTTCGTCCCGTTCTCCGCGGTGACCGAGGGCGTGCCGCGCGTGCGCGAGATCGTCGCCGAGGCGGCCGATCGGTGGGACGCGGAAGGGCGGGGGACCATCCTCTTCGTCGACGAGATCCACCGCTTCAATCGCGGGCAGCAGGACGCCTTCCTCCCACACGTCGAGAGCGGGACCGTGACGCTCGTCGGCGCGACGACCGAGAACCCGTCGTTCGAGATCGTGGGCGCGCTGCTCTCGCGCACGCGCGTGTTCGTGCTCGAGCCGCTCGCGCCCGCGGATCTGGAGATCCTGGTGCGGCGCGCGCTCACCGATGCGGAGCGCGGCATCGGCGCGCTCGCGCTCAGCGCGGACGACGACGCGGTGACGCTGCTCGCGGCGCTGGTCGACGGCGACGCGCGGCGCGCGCTCACCGTGCTCGAGGCGGCGGCGGAGGCGGTCGGCGCCGGCGGGCGGCTGACGACCGACGCGGTGAAGGACGCGCTGCAGCGGCGCGTGCCGCGCTACGACAAGGCGGGCGAGGAGCACTTCAACGTCATCTCCGCGTACCACAAGGCGCTGCGCGGCAGCGATCCGCAGGGGGCGCTGTACTGGCTCGCGCGCATGATCGAGGGCGGCGAGGACCCGATGTACATCGCCCGACGCATGGTGCGCTTCGCCGCCGAGGACGTGGGCCTCGCCGATCCGCAGGCGCTGCGCCTCACCATCGCCGCGCGCGACGCGTACCACTTCCTCGGCTCGCCGGAGGGCGATCTCGCGCTCGCGGAAGCGGCGGTCTACCTCGCGACCGCGCCCAAGTCGAATCGCGTCTACACCGCGTGGAAGGCGGCCCTGCGGGCGGCGCGCGAGACGCCCGCCGCGCCCGTGCCGCTGCACATCCGCAACGCGCCGACAGGGCTGATGAAGGAACTGGGGTATGGCGCGGGGTACCAGTACGCGCACGACGCTCCCGAGGCATACATCCCGCAAGAGTATCTCCCGGAAACGCTGCAGGGGGCCGCGTACTACGAGCCCGGCCCCTTCGGCTTCGAGCGGGAGATCGCGAAACGCCTTGCGTGGTGGGAGGAGCGGCGCAGCCGCGTGTCCCCGACCGACGACGCGGCGCGACCTCCCGAGGGGACGGACCGGTCGGCCGACGGCGCTGCGAGCGACGCGGCCGACCCCTGACGGCGCGGCGATCGCGCCCGCGGAGGATCCAGATGCATCGTCGATTCGTCGGAGTGGCGCTCGCCGCCGTGTGTGCCGTGACCACCGCCGGGTGCGCCTCCCTGGGGCGCGCCGTCTTCGAGGAGCCGGTCGTCAACTTCCGGAACCTCGAGGTGAAGGGGCTCGGGCTCTCGGGCGGCTCCCTGGACGTCGTGCTCAGCGTCTACAACCCGAACGGCTTCAAGCTCGACGCGACGCGGCTGACCTACCAGCTGCAGGTCGACTCGATCCCGGTCGGCAACGGCGCGATCGACCAGGAGTTCATCGTGCAGGAGAAGGACTCGGCGATCGTCCGCCTGCCGGTGACCTTCACCTACGCGGGGCTCGGCGCCGCCGGCCGTCAGCTCATCCAGTCGGGCAGCGTGAACTACCGCGTCCTGGGCGACGTGACGGTGCGCACGCCGCTCGGCAACTTCACGCGGCCGTACCGCGGCACCGGGCGCTTCTCCGCGCTCGGCGGCACGCGCTGATCCGCCCTCCGGGAGCGCCATTTGCGCTCCCGCTCCCGCCAGCCGCGGCCGGCGCCCGCGCGAGCTTCGCTTGCGGCGGGCGCTGCCCGTGCATCAGGATATCCGGGAGTCCGCGGCGGTCGCGGGCCCCGACACCGCCCGACCCCCTTCGAGGAGCCCTCCCATCGCACGCGATCTGATCGACCTCGCCCCGCCCGCCGAGCGCGCCATCATGGTGGGCGCGCCGCTCAAGCGCTCGTCGGACCGTCACCTCGTGGAGGAGCACCTCCAGGAGCTCGCGCGCCTCGCCGACACCGCGGGCGCCGAGGTGGTCGGCTCGCTCACGCAGCAGCTCGACCGCCCGCACCCCGGGACCTACCTCGGGAAGGGAAAGGTCGAGGAGCTGCGGCAGATGGCGAGCAGCAAGGGCGCCACGCTCGTGCTCTTCGACGACGAGCTCTCCCCCGCGCAGGGCCGCAACATCGAGCAGGCGCTGAACGTCCGCGTGATGGACCGCGCGGAGCTGATCCTCGACATCTTCGCCACGCGTGCCCGCACCAACGAGGCGAAGATGCAGGTGGAGCTCGCGCAGCTGGAGTACATGCTGCCGCGCCTCACGCGCATGTGGACCCACCTCGAGAAGTTCCGCGGCGGCATCGGCATGCGCGGTCCCGGTGAGACCCAGCTGGAGACGGACCGCCGCCTCGTGAACCACCGCATCCGCGTGCTCAAGGAGCGGCTGGAGGACGTGCAGCGCTCGCGCGAGGTGCAGCGCTCCGCGCGCCGGCGCGAGTTCCGCGCGGCGCTCGTGGGCTACACGAACGCCGGCAAGTCGTCGATCCTGCGCGGGCTCTCGGGCGCCGCCGACGTGTTCGTCGAGGACCGTCTGTTCGCCACGCTCGACCCGCTCACGCGCGAGACGACGCTGGGCGAGGGCTACCGCGTGCTTGTGACCGACACGGTCGGCTTCATCCGCAAGCTGCCGCACGACCTCGTCGCCTCGTTCCGCGCCACGCTCGAGGAGACGCGCGAGGCCGACCTGCTGCTGCACGTCATCGACGCGAGCCACCCGTCGTGGGAGGAGCAGCGCGAGGTCGTCGAGGAGGTGCTGTCGGAGATCGGGGCGCAGGAGCGGCCGGTGCTCTACGTCTTCAACAAGATCGACGCGCTGGATCCCGAGACGGTGACGGCGCTGCGCGAGCGCGCGGCAGGCGAGGGGATCGACGCCGTGTTCGTCTCGGCGCTCGAGCCGGAGGGGCTGGTGGCGCTGCGCGGCGCGCTGCGGCAGCGCGCGGAGGCGGCGTTCCCGCTCGTGGCGCTCACGCTGCCGGCCGAGGACGGGTCGGTGCTGGCGCGACTGTACAAGATGGCGGACGTCGTGGACGTGTCGTCGAACGACGGCGACGGGGCGCTGCACGTGACTGCGCGCGTGCCAGGCTGGTTGATGCCCGAACTGTCGGCGTATCGCGCGGTGGGCTGACCTGCAGGCCGGCGGCGACGGGCGGGCGATGCTGCACTTGCGGCGCGCCCGCCCGTCGTCGTGGGGCGGCGCGGCGCCGGGCTGCGGCGACGTCCGTCCGCCGAGCGTCCGGCTCCTCGGCGAACGAGCGTTGCCGCGGTGGCGTCGGCGGAGCGGGCCGCGATAGGTTGCGGAGGCCCTCCGCCTCCGGAAGGGCTCGCCGTCGAAGCTGTCCTCCCTGATGTCACGAATCGGAAGTCTCTGGCGCGACTTCGCGGTCAACGCGGTCGGCTCGATCGCGTACGCCGCGGCACAGTGGGCCGTGCTGATGCTGCTGGCGCGGCTCGGATCGCCCGCCGTCGTCGGAGAGTATGCCCTGGCGCTGGCGCTCACCGCGCCGGTGATGATGTTCGCGAACCTGCGGCTCAATGCACTGCTCGCGAGCGACGCCGCGCGGCGATACCGCTTGGGCGACTATCTCTCGGCGCGCGCGGCCACGACGGTGGCGGCGTTCATGGTCTGTGTGCTCGTCGCGCTGTGGGGTGATCGCGGGTCGCACCTGGTGCTGGTGATCACCGTGATGGCGTTCGCGAAGGCGTGCGAGTCGTTCGGTGACCTCGCGCACGGCTTCCTGACGCTGCATGGGCGCTTTCCGCGGGTGTCGCTCTCGTTCGTGCTGCGGGGGGTGCTCACGGTCGCCGGCGTCGCCGCGGTGCTCGCGGCCCGGCCCGACGCGCTCGGTGCGACGGTCGCGTTCGCGGCGGCCATCCTGCTCGTCGTGGTGGCGATCGACCTGCCGGCCGTGCTGCGGCTCGCGCGCGCCGAGCCAGCGCAGCACCTCGGCCGCGAGGTGCGGCGGCTCGGCGACCTGGCGGCGCTCGCCCGCCCGTCCGGCCGAGCGCTGGAGATCGTCCGGGAGGCGCTCCCGCTCGGATTCGTCGCGCTGGCGCTCTCGCTCAACGCCAGCGTGCCCCGCCTCTTCCTCGAACGTGAGCTCGGCCTCGAGGCGCTGGGCTACTTCTCCGCGCTCGCCTACGTGATCGTCGGCGCCCGGCTGGTGATGCTGTCGCTCGCCTCGGTCGCGATCCCGCGGCTCGGTGCGAGCCACGCGCGTGACGACCGCCCGGCTTTCCTGCGCATGCTGATGACGCTCGTGGGGTTCGGCACCCTCGCCGGGCTGGCCGGCGTGGCGATCGGGTGGCTGTTCGGCGAGCCGCTGCTCGCGCTGCTCTACGGCGCGGAGTACGCCGCGCACGCGCCGCTGCTCGTGCTGCTGCTCGCGGCCGGGGGGCTCGGCTTCGTGTCGACGTACCTGCAGGATTCCCTCGTCACGATGCGCGTGCTGCTGCCCAAGGCGCTCCTGCTGGTCGTGGTGGCGGCGGCGCTCGCGGTCGCCTGCGCGATGCTCGTCCCCGCGCACGGGCTCATGGGAGCCGGGTGGGCGGTGCTGGTCGGGGCCGTCGTGGAGCTCGTCGGCAGCGCGCTCCTCGTACGTCACGCGCTCGTGAACGAGTGGAGAGCCCCGGTGCTCGCGGCCGCGACGTGACGCGGCTCACGACGTCACGCGGCCCGTCCGAGATCCGCCTCGACATCGACCGGTCCGCGAGGGGTCTCCGGCTGCCTAAGACCAACGGGCGCATTTAGATTGCTGCGTTGCCGAGTCCGTCCAGGCCGGCATGGCCAGTCGACGGAGAGATGGTGGAGCGCGAGCCGACGTTCACGTACGGGATCCCGCTGCGATACGGTGGCGGCGGTGCGCGAACGGCGCCGACGGCACATCCAAGGGGAGTGGTTCCGCGATGACCGTCGCGGTCGACTCCCGGCGGCCCGTTCGGCGATTCGCCGCGGTGTGGCTCGGGGTCGGACTGGCGCTGACCTCCGCGACGCAGCTGCGCCTGCCGGGGCTGCCGATCGGTCCCGGTGAGCTGATCCTGCTGGGCTGGATGCTGGCCGAGGCGGTGGTGCTCCTCCAGCGCGGGCGCGTGAACGCCGTGCTGGCCGTGCGCGGCTACGCGCTGTTCTGGGGCCTCACCACGCTGGCGCTGGCGCTCGGTTCGTTGGCGAGCGTGCTGCACGGCACGTGGCGGACGGACTATGCCCGCAATCTGCCAGCGCTCGGTCTGTCCGCTGCCGCGTCGTGTCTGGCGCTGCTCTCCCCGGACGGACTGACCCGCTGGCGAACGGTGGTGCGCGCGGTGCTGGCGACGATCACGCCCTGCATGGTGGCGCTCGGCCTGCTCGCCGCTGCCGGGCGCACCAATCTCGGACCGCTCGCCACACTGTACGAGCTCCGCTTCACGGGATGGGCCGAGAACCCGAACCAGCTCGCGCTGGTGTGTCTGCCGCTCCCCTACTTCGGCATCGAGTGGCTGCGCTCCGCGCGCGGCTTCTGGCGCCGCTCGCTGGTGCTGTGCCTGCTGCTCGGAATCGTCGGCGTCGGCCTCGCGACGCTCAGCGACGCGCTGATGTTCTCCTGGGGGATCGCGACCATGCTGCTCGTCGCGTACGCATGGTGGCACTCGCTCGCGGGCGCGCGCCGCACGACGCGGACGGTCGCGTTCGGAGTGCTGATCCTTCCCGCGACGATCCTCGTCTCGGTTGGCGTGCTGATGCCGACGCTCGAGCGACTCGTCGAGGAGCGCGTGCAGGCCACCTACGGCAACAACAGCCAGGGCAGTGACCGGGTGGCGCTCTGGACGAACGGGATCCAGGCGGCGATCCGCTCCCCGCTGTTCGGACTCGGCCCCGGCGGCTACTCGGGGGTCACGCGGCCTTTCGACGGCATCGAGGCGCACAACTCCTACATCGACTGGCTCGACGCGACGGGCCTGGTCGGCCTCACCCTGCTCGCCGGGCTGCTGGCCTGGGCGGGCCTCTCCGCGATGCGTGCGGGCGACGCGACCGCGTTCGTCTCGCTGATCGCCGTCTGTGTCTTCGTGATGTTCCACTACGTGCTGCGACAGCCCCTGTTCTGGTGCTACGTGCTCGCCGTCGGGGCGAGCGGCTACCGAGCACGCCTGCTCGTGCGCACGGCCACCCTGGAGGCGCGCTAGCATGTGCGGCATCGCAGGCGCCCTCGGCGGCGGTCCCGGTCGCGCCGATGCGGCCGTCGCCATGGCGGGCGCGCTCGTGCATCGCGGCCCGGATGCCGGCGGCCACTGGTGCGACGACGACGCCGGAGTCGCGCTCGCCCACCGTCGGCTGTCGATCCTCGACCTCAGCGAGGCCGGGGCGCAGCCGATGACGTCGGCGTCCGGGCGGTACGTCGTGACCTACAACGGCGAGGTCTACAACTACCAGCGGCTCGCCGCGGAGCTGACGCCGCGCGGGCACCGGTTGCGCGGCCACAGCGACACGGAGGTGATCCTCGCCGCGATCGAGGAGTGGGGCGTCGAGGAGGCCGCACGCCGCTTCGTCGGGATCTTCGCGTTCGGCGTCTGGGACCGTGCGGAGCGCACGCTCTCCCTCGTGCGCGACCACCTCGGCGTGAAGCCGCTCTACTACGGGTGGGTCGGCGACACGCTCGTCTTCGGCTCGGAGCTGAAGGCGCTCGCGCGCTATCCGGGGTTTCGCGGGGACATCGACCGCGATGCGGTGACGCTGCTGCTCCGCTTCAACTGCATTCCGGCACCCCACAGCATCTATCGCGGCGTGCGCAAGCTGCTGCCGGGGCACGTGCTGCGCGTGCCGGCAGGGTCGACGCCGGGCGAGGCCGCGCCGAAGGCGTTCTGGTCGGCGCGCGACGTCGTGCAGGCCGGCGGAGACGCGCCGCTACAGCTCGACGACGCAGAGGCGGTGGAGCGGCTCGACGCGCTCCTGCGCGACGCCGTGAAGATGCAGATGGCGTCGGACGTGCCGCTCGGCGCCTTCCTGTCGGGCGGCGTCGACTCGTCGCTCGTGGTGGCGCTCATGCAGCAGCAGAGCAGCCGCCCGGTGCGCACCTTCACGATCGGGTTCGAGGAAGCGCGGTACGACGAGGCGACCTACGCCCGCGAGGTCGCGGCGCACCTCGGCACGGACCACACCGAATGGTACGTGTCGGCGGACGATGCGATCGCCACGCTGCGCGAGCTGCCCACGCACTACGACGAGCCGTTCGCCGACTCGTCGCAGATCCCGACCCTGCTGGTGTCCAGGCTGGCGAAGCAGCACGTCACGGTGAGCCTCTCCGGTGACGGCGGCGACGAGCTGTTCGCCGGCTACAACCGCCACGTGCTCGGCGAGCGCCTGTGGCGCCGACTGCGTCCGATACCGCGCCCCATGCGTCAGCTCGCCGCGCGCGCGATCACGGCGGTGCGGCCGGACGTCTGGGAGCGCTCGATCGCCGCGACGGGACTGCTGCGGTCGCGCCAGATCTCCAGCAAGCGCATCGGCGCGAACCTGCACAAGCTCGCGGAGGTGCTCGGCGTCGCGGACGCCGACGGCGTGTACACGCAGCTGGTCTCGCACTGGAAGGATCCGGAGCGCGTGGTCATCGGCGGAAGCGAGCCGCCGTCGCTCATCCGCGACGAGGGCGCGTGGGCGCGCACCCGATCGTTCACCGAGCGCATGATGTACCTGGACCTCGTGACGTATCTGCCCGACGACATCCTGGTGAAGGTCGACCGGGCGAGCATGGCCGTCGGCCTCGAGGCACGCGTGCCGCTGCTGGACCCGCGCGTCGTCGAGTTCGCGTGGCAGCTGCCGCTCCATCAGAAGCTGCGCGACGGGCGCGGCAAGTGGGCGTTGCGCGAGGTGCTGTACCGGTACGTGCCGCGTGCGATGATCGATCGACCGAAGTGGGGCTTCGGCGTGCCGATCGACGAGTGGCTCCGCGGCCCGCTGCGAGATTGGGCCGAGGCGCTGCTCGATCCGCGCCGGCTGCGCGACGACGGGTTCTTCGACGTCGCGCGCGTGCGCGCGCTGTTCGACGCGCATCAGAGCCGGCGCGCCGACTGGCAGTACCACCTCTGGGACGTGCTCATGTTCCAGGCGTGGTACCATGATGGGGGACGCGCGGCGTGAGCGGGCATCGCGCGCTCCGGCTCGTCCACGTCGTCACCGTGCCCCAGAGCTTCAAGCTCCTGCTCGGCCAGACGCGGTTCATGCGCGATCGCGGCCTGGAGGTCACCGCGATCGCGTCGCCCGGCGAATACGCGGCGGAGTTCGCGTCGCGCGAGGGCGCGGAGGTCGTCGCGGTCGAGATGCCGCGCCGGATCACGCCGCTGCGGGATCTCGTGGCGGTCGCGCAGCTCGTGCGCGCGCTGCGCAGCCGGCGGCCGCACGTCGTGCACGCGCACACGCCGAAAGGCGGTCTGCTGGGCATGCTGGCGGCGACCCTGGCCGGCGTGCCGGTACGCATCTACCACATGCGCGGCCTGCCGCTGATGACCGCGGCGGGCACGCGCCGAACGCTCCTGCGCTGGTCGGAGCGCGTGTCGTGCGCGCTCGCGCACCGCGTGTTCTGCGTGAGCCATTCGTTGCGCGAGGTCGCCCTCGCGGAGCGGTTGACGCGCGCCGACAAGATCGTCGTGTTCCACGGCGGGAGCGGCAACGGGGTGGATGCGGAGGAGGCCTTCGGCACCTCCCGCGCGCCCGACGACGAGCGGCGCACCGCGCGCGCGACGTTCGGGCTTCCGGAGGACGCGCTCGTCGTCGCCTTCATCGGTCGAGTCGTGCGCGACAAGGGAGTCGTCGAGCTCGCGACCGCGTGGCAGACGCTGCGGGCGGCGCATCCGGAGGCGCATCTGCTGCTGGCGGGTCCGGAGGAGCCGTTCGATCCGGTGCCCGAAGACGTCATGCAGTCGCTGAGGAACGATCCGCGCGTGCACCTTCCGGGTACCGTGCGCGCGGTGCGGGCCGTGTATGCGGCCGCCGACGTCGTCACGCTGCCGAGTCACCGGGAAGGATTTCCGAACGTGCCGCTGGAGGCTGCCGCGATGGAACGTCCGGTGGTGACGACGACGACGGCGGGGTGCCGCGACGCGGTGCAGGACGGTGTCACCGGCGCGCTCGTGCCGGTCGGCGACGCCGCCGCGTTGGGTGCGGCCATCGATCGATACCTCGCCTCGCCTGCGCTGCGGCGTGCGCATGGCGAGGCGGGGCGGCGCTGGGTGCGCGAGGCGTTCTCGCCAGCTCGCATCTGGGCGTCGTATCACGACGAGTATCTGCGGCTGCTGGCGGAGCGCGGATTGACGCCGCCCCCTCGGGTGGAGAGACTGCAAGGCTCGGTCGCGAGCTCCGCCACGGTGGCGGAGACGGTGTGAGTACGGAGGACGGACGGCCCATGATCGATCGCAGCCATCTCGCGGACCGCGTCCGGCCGGAGGAGGTGACGCTGGCGCAGCTGCTGGCGCCCGTCCTCGCCCGCTGGCGTACCATCGTCGCGGTGACGCTCGCCGTCGGCGCCCTCGGCGTCGGCCTCGTGACGCTTCGCGCCACGCGCTACGAGGCCGGCGTGACGGTCGCCACGATCTCGAACTCGCCGTCGCTGCAGCTCGGCGGCGCGGCCGCGCTGCTCGCGGGCGGGGCACTCGCGCAGAGCGGCTTCCAGCCGAATCCCGCGCTCGTCGCTTCGCTGCTCGAGTCGCGGCGCGTGCTGCACGCGGTGGGAACGAAGCCGGCGGGCCCGCCGGGCGGCCGCGTCGTCGAGCGCGTGCGCGGACGCCCCGTGGAGGACGCCGAGGTCGCGAAGGAGATGGCCAAGCTCCTCCGGGTGGACGTGTCCCGCGAGACCGGGCTGGTGTCGATGGTGGTGACGCATCCCGACAGTGCGCTGGCGCGGCGAGTGGCGGACGGGATCCTCGAGGAGACGACGCGCACCTTCGTGCAGACGGCGCGCGCGCAGGCGTCGCAGCTGCGGCGGGGTCAGGAGGCGCGCGTGGACAGCGCCGCGCGGAGGCTGCGCCGTGCGCAGGACGCGCTGCAGTCCTTCCGCTCGCGCAACCGTGGGTACGAGGAGTACGCGGCGAGCGCGCTCGACGAGGTCGTGCTGCAGCGCGAGGTGAGCCTCGCGGAGAACGTCTACTCGCGGGCCGTCGGCGATCGCGAGGGCGCGATCGCGAAGGAGCTCGAGGAGACGCCCGTCGTCGTGGTGGTGGACTCGCTGCCGCAGGCCATTCCGCCGGCGCCGCGCTACCGCGGGCTGGTGGCGCTGCTGTCGGTGTTCGTCGGGTTCGTGTCGGCCGTGCTCTGGGTCCTCGTGGCCGACGCGGTGCGCCGTCAGCGCGCGTACACGCAGATGGCGGAGAGCCCCGTCGTGCTGGCGCCGGAGGGCGCGCTCGGTGGAGCACGCCCGCCCGTTCGCACCGCCGCCGAGCGCTGATCGGTCGCGCATGCAGGCAGACGTACGAGCGCGCGTCGGTGACCCGGCGGCTGCACGCGGCGGCGGGGCACGCGCGGCGAAGCGCCTGCTCGACATCGCCGTCGCCGGGAGCGCGCTGCTCATCGCCACGCCGGTGCTGGTCGTGGTGGCGCTCGCGATCCGCGCGACCATGGGCGCGCCGGTGGTATTCGCGCACGAGCGACCGGGCATCGGCGGCAGGCCGTTCCGGATGCTGAAGTTCCGCACGATGCGCGAGCCGCGCCCGGGCGAGGACCGCTACCTCTCCGACGCGCAGCGACTGACGCGGCTCGGCGCCTTCCTGCGCCGCACCAGCCTCGACGAGCTGCCGGAGCTGTGGAACGTGCTGCGCGGCGACATGTCGCTCGTCGGGCCGCGGCCCCTGCTCATGCGCTACCAGCCGTACTTCACCGAGCGCGAGCGGCTGCGCTTCACCGTGCCGCCCGGCGTGACCGGCCTCGCGCAGGTGCGCGGGCGCAATCACGTCAGCTGGGACGAGCGGCTCGCCCTCGACGTCGAATACGTCGAGCGGTGGAGCCTCGGCCTCGACCTGCGCCTCCTGTTCGAGACGCTCCTGGTCGTGGCGCGAGGCTCGGGAGTCGCCGTCGACGCGCGCGCGGTGATGCAGAACCTCGACGAGGAGCGGCTGGGTCGCGAGGAGCGCGCGTCGTGACGGGCGTGCCCACCGGTGCCGTCCCGCGCGTGCGTGTCGCACGCGCGGGTGACGAGCGGGCGATCGTCGCGCTCATCCGCGATGGCTTCGACGTGTGCGTCCGCGAGCGGATCATCTACGGCTGCCCCGGCGCGGAATCATGGGTCGCCGAGCGGCTCGGTCCTGCCGCTGGCGGCGATCGCGCGTTCACGGTCGCCGACGCGGGTGACTCCGTGGTCGGAGTGGTCGACCTGCAGCGCGCGGACGAGGTGGCCTTCCTGTCGTACGTCGCAACCGATCCGCGGGCGAGAGGGCAGGGCATCGCCGCTCGGCTGCTCGCAGCCGCGCTCGACCGCGCTGCCGAGGAGGGCGCCCGCGCCTTCGCGCTCGACGTGTTCGCGCACAACGCCGTCGCGCGGGCGTGGTACGCGCGGCTCGGGATGGTGGCCGAAGGGCAGTCCGTCTGGATCGAGCTCGCGCCACGCGCAACGCGCCGTCGGCCGACGCACCTCGTGGTCGCCGACCGGGATGCCGCCGACGCGCACCATCGGCGCTACGGCTTCTCGCAGCTGCGCGTGCGCAGCGCGCGCGGCGAGTACGCCGTCGGCCGCCTGGGCGAGCGCTGGTTTCGTCTGACATCGCCCGACGCGCTACGCGACGCGGAACTCCTGGACGGGCTCGTCGACCTCGATCCGCGTCGCTCGGTGTTCGCGATCGTTCCGCGAGGCGCGGCCGCTGCCGACGCCGGACGCCCGATCCTCGAATCGCACCGCCTCACCGCGTCGCTGGACGTCGTGCGGGCGCGCCTGACTTCCCACCGCGCGCCGACTTCGGGCGCGCCCTCCGTCGCATGATGTCCGACCCCGCGCTTCCCACGATCGAGAAGCTGGCCCGCGACCCGGACGCGTATCGCCGCGCCGCGATCGGCTTTCCGAGCGCCCGCGCCGCGTTCACCGAGGCGCTGCGCGCGTTGCGTCTCGCCCCCGGCGAGCGGGTGCTGCTCCCCGCGTTCGTCGGCTGGTCGGCGCGCGAGGGCTCCGGGGTGTTCGACCCGATTCGCGAGCTGGGCCTCGCGCACGCCTTCTACCGCGTATCCGAGCGGCTCGAGGCCGACGTCCAGCATGTCGAGGAGCTGCTGCGCCGCGGCGACGCGGCCGTGGTCGTGATCATCCACTACTTCGGCCGCGCCGAACCCCAGTCGGCCGCGATCGCGGCGCTCGCCCGCGCGCACGGCGCGACGCTCATCGAGGACGAGGCGCACGCCCTCTACACCGATCTCGTGGCAGGCGCGACGGGCCGCCTCGGCGACGCCTGCCTGCTCTCGCTCCACAAGATGCTGCCGCAGCCGACCGGCGGCGTGCTCCTCCTGAACCCTTCCGCCGACGCGCGGCTCCGATCGCTCGCCGATCGGGACGGCGCGGGCGGCGTCGCGCTGCCGGGCTCCTGGGACCTCGCGGGCATCGCCGCGCGTCGCCGCGAGAACGTGGCCGCGCTCGAGGCGGCACTCGACGCCTCGCTCGCGGAGGGACTCGCGGAGGAGGTGGAGCCGCTGTGGCGCGCCGAGGGCGACGCGAGCGTGCTGCAGACCTACCCGGTGCTCGTCCGGCGCGCCTCCCGGGACGCCCTGTATCACGCGATGAACGCCGCCGGTTTCGGGGTCGTGAGCCTGTATCACACCCTCATCGACCAGCTGTCCGCCGCCGAGTTCCCCGCGTCGCACACGCTCGCCAAGCGCATCATGAACCTGCCGGTGCACCAGGACGCGACGCCGGCACAGATGACGGCGCTCGTCGGCGAGCTGGGACGCCAGCTTCGGAGCGTGCCGAGGGCCGCGACGTGAGCACCGCGTCGTCGCCCATGCTCCCCTCCGACGGGGTGACAGCGACGGGCTTCACGGTGCTGCACGCGGACGTGCCGAGGGAGCTCGCCGCGTGGCAGGCGCTCTGGAGCGCGAGCCCGTACCGCGAGCCCTTCGCGCACGCGGCCTACGTCGCGCTCGGCGCGCGCAGCGGTGAGCGCGCCCTCTGCCTCGCATGGCGCGAGCCGGATGGGGCGACGATCATGTACCCACTACTGCTCCGCGACATCGCGGCCGCGCCGGGCGAGTCTCCGCTGCGGGACGTGGTCTCGCCGTACGGCTACGGTGGCCCGTACGCGTGGCGCGGGGGCCGGCGACCCGCGGTCGCCGCCCGGTTCTGGGAGGAGTTCGACCGGTGGGCCGCGCGTGAACGCGTCGTCAGCGAGTTCGTGCGCTTCTCCCTCTTCGACGAGCAGCTCGCGCCGCACCCGGGAGAGCACGAGGAACGGCTGCGCAACGTGGTGCGGTCGCTCGCGCTCGACGACGACGACCTCGCGCGCGACGTCGAGCACAAGGTCCGCAAGAACGTGCGGCGGGCACAGGCAGCAGGGCTGCGGGTGGAGATCGATCCCGCCGGGGAGCGTCTCGACGACTTCGTGCGCATCTACGACGGTACGATGGACCGGCGCGCCGCAGCGGGCAGCTTCTACTTCGGACGCGACTACTTCGCGCGGCTGGGTGCCGAGCTCGGCGCGGCGAAGGCCTACGTGCACGTGCTGCACGAGGAGCGCGTCGTCTCCACGGAGCTGGTCCTGCTCTCGTCCGATCACGCCTACTCGTTCCTCGGCGGCACCGAGGCCGAGGCGTTTCCGCTGCGCCCGAACGACCTCCTCAAGTGGGAGCTCATTCGCTGGGCGCGCGACACCGGGCGCTCGGCGTACGTCCTCGGCGGGGGGCCGCGCCCGGACGATGGGATCTTCCGCTACAAGGCCGCGTTCGCGCCGAACGGCCTCGTGCCGTTCCGCGTGGGGAGGCGCGTGCTGGATCCCGAGGCATACGCGCGGCTCGAGGCGGAGCGAGACCTCGCGCGCTCGGATCAGGAGCGCGCGAGAGTCGCCGCGGATCGCCCGTTCCCGTCGTATCGCTTCTAGGGGCGGGCGACGAACAGCGACGGACGCGTCAGCGCACCGCGGCCGTGCGGGAGAGGACGCCGCGCACCTGCTCGATGACCCGTGACTGGTCGGCGTCGGACAGGCTCGACGACGAGGGTAGGCACACGCCCGTGCGGTAGAGCCCCTCGGCGACCTCCCCTCCAACGCGCTCCGCATCCTTGAAGAGCGGCTGCGTGTGCATCGGCCGCCAGACGGGTCGCGCCTCGATGTTCATGCTCCCGAGCTCCGTGACCAGCTCGGCAGGGGACGTGACGGCGGCCACCGGGTCGAGGTAGAGCACCGTGAGCCAGCGCGTGTGCGTCCCCCAGGGAGCCTCGTTCTGGAAGCTCACACCGTCCAGGTCGCTCAGCGCCTCGACGTACCGCTCGAACACCGCGCGTCGCTGGCGTACACGGTCGCCCAGGACGCGCAGCTGTCCGCGACCGATGCCGGCGAGCACGTTGCTCATCCGGTAGTTGTAGCCGACCTCGGCGTGCACGTACTCGATCGCCGGCTCGCGCGACTGGTTCGCCCACTTCCGCATCCGTCCGAGCGCTTCGGTGTCGCGCGTCACAACCATCCCGCCGCCCGTCGTGGTTATGATCTTGTTGCCGTTGAAGCTGAGGATGGCGTAGTCCGCCGTGGTGGCCGTCTGACGCTCCCGGTACGTGGCGCCCAGCGACTCCGCCGCATCCTCGACCAGCACGACGCCGTAGGCGCGGCAGGTCTCCGCGATGGGATCGAGATCCGCGTGCTGTCCATACAGGTGCACCAGTACGAGCGCTTTCGGGAGCGTGCCCCGGGCGGCCGCATCGCTCAGGTACTCGCGCAGCAACTGGGGGTCGAGATTGCCGGATACCGACTCGCTGTCGACGAACACCGGGTGCGCGCCGAGGTACAGGATCGGCCAAACCGAGCCCGCGAACGTCAGGGTGGAGACCGCGACCCGATCACCTGGACCGACCCCGACCGCGCGCAGCACCAGGTGCAGGGCCGCGGTCCCGCTCGAGACGGCGAGCGTCCGCACACCGCCGCCGAGGTGCGCGGCCATCTCTTCCTCGAAGGCATCGAGGTTGGGCCCGACCGACGACAGCCAGTTGGACTCGAACGCCTCGGAGACGAACTCCTGCTCACGGCCGCTCATGTGCGGCACCGACAGGTGAATGCGTTTGGACAGCACGGAGAGGATGGAAAGGCTGGTGATGCCGGACGGTGTGCCGCGGGTGCACGGGGGCACGGGTCGGAGACCGCTCCGGGTCGTCTCAGCGAATCTACACAGCCGCCTTACCACCTACAGCAACTTGGGTCACGGTCCCGCACGCAAACCGACTAACGAGATGGACTTCGGAGATGGCTGTCCATCCCGGGCCCGCTATGTTGATAAGCCTCGCCGAGTGCGGCAGGTCGGGTACGACGTCGTGCCGGCCTGCCCCGCCCGACAATTCCAGTGGTTGACATGATTGCCCTCCGCAACCGGCACCTGCTCGTCGCCGATCTCCTGCTCGCGTCGCTCGCGACGTTCCTCGCGTTCACGGTCCGCTTCGAATCGGGATCGTGGCCGGCCGGAATGGCGCGGATCGCCATGCTGTACATCGCGGTCGCGACCCCGCTCCGGCTCGCCAGCTTCTTCCGGGTCGGGCTGTACGGGCGCCTCTGGCGCTACGCGAGCGTCCGCGACCTCGGGGTGCTGGTGTACTCCGTGCTGGCGAGCGCGGCGGTCGGGGCGGTGGTGGGGCTGATCGTGCTTCCGGCGGCCATCGGGGAGCGCGTGCCGTTCTCGGTCCTCGTGCTCGACACGCTGCTCGGCGCGGCGATCCTCATCCTCCCGCGGCTGATGCTGCGGGCGCCGATGCGCGGCCGCCGCGCCGAGGGGAACCTCCGCAGCGCCGTGGTGGTCGGCGCGGGCGCCGCCGGGTCGATGATCGTGCGCGAGGTGCTGGACTCGCCCCACCTCCAGGTGCTCCCGGTCGCGATCGTCGACGACGATCCGTCGAAGCAGTCGCGGACGCTGCACGGCGTCCCGGTCGTGGGGCGACTCGACGACCTGCCGGCGGTGATCCAGCGCTATGGGGCGACCGACGTGATCATCGCCATGCCGACGGTGCCGGGCGCGGTAGTCCGCCGGGTGGTGCAGGCGGCCGCCGAGGCGGGCATCCAGGCGCGCACGGTCCCGGGACTCTACGAGATCATCGCGGGGCTCAAGTCGGTCAGCGCGCTGCGCAAGGTCGAGATCGAGGACCTGCTGCGGCGTGATCCCGTGGTGACCGACCTCGATCAGGTTCGCGAGCTCGCCCACGGCAAGGTCGTCATGGTCACGGGCGCCGGCGGGTCGATCGGCGGCGAGCTCTGCCGTCAGATCGCGCGGCTGCAGCCGGCCCGGCTTCTCGCGGTCGGGCGCGGCGAGAACTCGGTGTTCGAGCTGCTGCAGGAGCTGACCACGACCTACCCGAAGCTCGACGTCGTGCCGGTGATCGCGGACGTGCGCGACCGCGCGCGTCTGGAGCGCGTGTTCCGGCAGTACACGCCGGCGACGGTCTTCCATGCCGCGGCGCACAAGCACGTGCCGCTCATGGAGCAGAACGTCTCCGAGGCCGTGCTCAACAACGTGCTCGGCACCCGCGTCGTCGCGGAGCTCTCCGCGCGGTTCGGCGCCGAGCGGTTCGTGCTGATCTCGAGCGACAAGGCCGTGCGCCCGTCGAGCGTCATGGGCGCCACCAAGCGGATCGCCGAGGGGGTCGTCCAGGAGGTGCAGGCGCGGTCCTCGTGCCGCTTCATGTCGGTCCGGTTCGGCAACGTGCTGGGCAGCCGCGGCAGCGTGATCCCGACCTTCCTGCGCCAGATCCAGGCGGGCGGGCCGCTGACGATCACGCACCCGGAGATGCGTCGCTACTTCATGACCATCCCCGAGGCCGTGCAGCTCGTGCTGCAGGCCGGCGCGATGGGCACGGGCGGCGAGGTGTTCGTGCTCGACATGGGCGAGCCCGTGAAGGTGCTCGATCTGGCGCGCGACCTGATCCGCCTCTCGGGGCTGCAGGAGGGCCAGGACGTCGAGATCCGCTACACGGGGCTGCGGCCGGGCGAGAAGCTGTACGAGGAGCTGTTCTTCAGCGCGGAGAACGCCGTGCCGACCTCGCACGCCAAGGTGCTCCGGGCGCGCAACGCCGCGATGTGCCTGGACGGCACGCCCTCGGTCGACGACCTGATCGGCCTCGCGCACGCGTGCGCGCCGGCGACCGAGCTCCGCCGCCACATCAAGGCGCTCGTTCCCGAGTACACCGGCGTCCCCGACGAGCCGCCGGTCGTTCGCGAGCCGCTCGTCGCCGGGGGACGGCTCGCCGGTGTCTGAGGGCGGGCAGGGCGGCCGGCGCACCACGCGCCGGCCGCGCGTCGCCGTGGTGCACGAGTGGCTCACGACGTACGCGGGATCGGAGCGCGTGCTCGAGCAGATGCTCGACGTGCTGCCGGACGCCGACCTGTACGCGGTCTGCGACTTCGTACCGGAGGCGGAGCGCGGGTTCCTCCGCGGCCGCACGGTGGGCACCACCTTCGTGCAGCGGCTGCCGTTCGCACGCTCGCGCTATCGCGCGTGGCTGCCGGTCATGCCGTTCGCGATCGAGCAGCTGGACCTGTCGCGGTACGACCTGATCGTCTCGAGCAGCCACGCGGTCGCCAAGGGCGTGCTGACCGGGCCCGACCAGCTGCACCTGTGCATGTGCTATTCGCCGATCCGCTACGCCTGGGATCTGCAGCACCAGTACCTGCAGCAGGCGGGGCTCGGGTGGGGGCCCACCGGGCTCGCCGCGCGGCTCATGCTCAAGCGGCTCCGCGACTGGGACGCGCGGTCGGCGAACGGCGTCGACGCGTTCGTGGGGATCTCGGAGTTCGTGGGGCGCCGCATCCGGAAGGTGTACCGCCGCGGGTCGACGGTGATCTACCCGCCGGTGGACGTCGATGCGTTCACGCCGGCCGGCGACCGCGGCGACTACTACGTGACCGCCTCGCGCATGGTCCCGTACAAGTGCATCGACATGATCGTCGAGGCCTTCCGCGAGATGCCCGAGCGCCGGCTGGTCGTGATCGGCGACGGCCCGCAGATGCCGATCGTGCGCCGGAAGGCCGGCCCGAACGTCACGCTCCTCGGCCACCAGCCGTTCTCCGAGCTGCTCCGCTGGGTGCGCGGGGCGCGGGCGTACCTGTTCGCGGCGATCGAGGACTTCGGCATCGCCCCGCTGGAGGCGCAGGCGGCCGGCACGCCGGTGATCGCGTTCGCGGGCGGCGCGCTCCCCGAGACCATCCCGGGACTCGACGCGCCGGAGCCGTGCGGGGTGCTCTACGACGAGCAGTCGCCGGCCGGCATCCGCGCGGGCGTCGCGGCGTTCGAGGCGGCGGGCGACCGCATCACGGCGGAGGCGTGCCGGCGCAACGCGCTGCGCTTCTCGCCCGAACGATTCCGCCGGGAGTTCTCGGACTTCGTCGACCGCGAGTGGGCGGTCTTCGAGGAGGAGCGTCGGCGGGGCACGGGGACCGCGTCGATCGAAGCGCGCGCGCGCACCACGCCGGTCTGACCGGGGTGTCGAACGCGGAGCGGGGGGCGGCCATCACCGCCCCCCGCTCCGCGTTCGATCAGTGCGCGCCGTGCTGCTGCAGGACGGCGCCGACCGTGCGCACCAGGATCCGCAGATCCTCGGCGACCGTCCACGAGCGGACGTAGGTCAGCTCGATGTCGGCGCGCTCGGGGTAGTTCACCGAGCTGCGGCCCTGGACTGCCCACGCGCCGGTGATGCCCGGACGGACCGAGAGCAGGAGCTCGCGCGCCGCGCCGTAGTGCGCCAGCTCCTCGGGCACGACCGGACGGGGGCCCACGAGCGACATGTCGCCGCGCAGCACGTTCCACAGCTGCGGCAGCTCGTCCAGGCTCGTCGCGCGGAGGAAGCGCCCGAATCGCGTCACGCGCGGGTCGCAGTCGACCGGGAGCTTGTAGCCGTTCGCCTCGTACTTCGCCCGCAGCGTGCGGTCGCCGTTCAGGCGCGCCTCGGCGTCCACGCACATCGTGCGCAGCTTGTAGCACGAGAACGCCCGCCCGTAGCGACCCACGCGCCGCTGCACGAACAGCACGCGTCCACCCGAGTCGGCGCGGATGGCGAGCGCGAGGACCACGAGGAGCGGCGCGGCGACGGCCAGGCCGAGCGCCGACCCGACGACGTCGAGGGTGCGCTTCGCCACCGCCTGCCACGGGCTGACCCGCGGCAGATGGCCGACGACCGCCGCCGACTCGAGCGACGGCCGCGCGACGGGACGCGGCTCAGCGCGCGGCGCGGTGTACGGGAGCTCGGCGACCTGGGTCGCCAGCGACGCGTTCGCGTGGTGGGCCGCTCGTGCACCGGACACCGGCGGCGTGCCGACCGCGACTCCGTGGGACGACGTCACCAGCGCCTCGCTCGAGGCGCTCGGGTGGGCCGGGGCGGGGCGGGCGCGCAGCAGCGTACGACTCGGCATTCAGTGAGGGGTGCCTCTACCACGTGTGGGAGCGTCGAGCATGGCTGCCGCTCGTGTCAGCCATAGACACGAGCACCGCAGTCATGCGACGCGCGAAACGTAACCGTCACAGGAGGGCGGAACCAGCGATTCATGACACGGGCTGGTCGCGACCAGCATCGGACAGACGCCGACCTGACCATCCACCAGTGCGAACCCCGCTCGCGTGACCTGCGACACGGGGCATCGGGGGTGGCGATGCGGCGGGTTGCCCGGCGCGAACGAAAACCGTTAGGATCATCGGGATACCGATCTTCGCACGCCGTTCCGCACGACCCTACCCGCCGAGCCGGCCACGGTCACCGACCGGCGCCGCTCCGCTTCCCGTCAGCTCCCGATGTACCACGCTCACCCGACCACCGCGCGCATGGTCCGCTCGGCACACGCGCCCGGCCGCGCCGCGAGTCTCCGCGGCTCCGGTCGGCGCTGCACGGGCGCAATCATCGGCGCGCTCGCGGTCGCCGCGGTGATGGCCGTCACACCGGCCGCGGCGCAGGAGCGCTCGGTGAGCGACAGCGTGCGGCGCGCCGAGGTCCCGATCGGGCTGGGCGACAAGGTCGTGCTGCGCGTGTGGCGTGAGCCGACCTGGAGCGACGCCTTCCCGGTGGACCCGTCGGGGGACGTGGTGCTGCCGCGCATCGGCCGCATGCGAGTGGCCGGCATGATGCCCAGCGCGCTGGAGGACTCGGTGCGCATCCGACTCGCCACCTATCTGCGCGAGCCGAACGTCGACCTCATCGTCCTGCGGCGTGTCGCGGTGCTCGGGTCGGTCAAGAAGCCCGACGTGCTCTTCGTCGAGCCGGTGACGACGCTGCAGGACGTCATCGCCCAGGCGGGCGGGCTGAGCGAGGACGGCGACGTGAACCGCATCGAGATCCTCCGCGGCGGGGAGCGCGTGCCGGTCGGCCGGTGGCGGGACGTCGCGTCGCGCCCGGCGACCGACATCCGCTCCGGCGATCAGATCGTCGTCGGACGCAAGAACTGGCTGTCGCGGAATGCGCTCGCCGCCGTCTCGTCGATCGCGGTGGCGGCGTCGGTGCTCCTCTCCGCGATCGCCCGATGAGCGCGATGGACCCGACGAGCGCCCGCGGCGTGGTCGATCGGCTGCCCGGTGCGCCGCACGGCGCCGCGCCCGCGGGCGCCGACGTCGTCGACGTCGGCGAGCTGCTCCAGGCGCTCCGACGCGGCTGGCGCAGCCTCGCACTGGCCGCGCTCGCGGGGCTCGCGATCGCGGCCGCGGTGCTCGCCTGGGCGCCGCGCCGCTACGAGGGAGCGGCGACGGTGCTGCTGCGCAGCGCGCAGGACGCGGGCGGCTCGCTCCTCGGTCGGCTCGGCGTCCCGGCCGAACTGGCGCCGGGGGCACTCGGCGGCGCGCTCAAGTCGCCGATGGAGACCGAGCTGGAGATCCTCGGCTCGCGGAGCGTGCTCGGGAACGTGAGCGACTCGCTCGGGCTGCAGGTACGCGTGCTCTCGCCCGTCGGACGACCGCCGTGGACGCTGCTCGCCCCTCGCCCGTACGAGGGCAGCTTCCGCAAGCTGAACCTGACGTTCGAGCGCGAGGGGGCGGGGTACCGCGTGCGCGGCCGCGGCGTCGACGGGCGCATCGCGCCGGGCGCGCCGCTGACGACGCCCGCCGGCACGCTGACGCTCGCGGCCGGGCCGCTGCCGGCGCGCTTCGAGGTGCAGCTCCTCGACCGCGAGGACGCGATGGAGCGCCTCGCCGAGCGCGTCAGCGTCGAGAAGTCGGGCGGCGAGGTCGCGCGCGTGGGCTACGCGGCCCCGGACTCGCTCTCCGCCGCGGCCGTCCCGAACGCGATCGTGCAGGCCTACCTGCAGCGCCGCCGTACGACCGACCGCGGCGTGAACCAGCACCGCGCCGAGTTCGTCGCGGCGCAGGTGGACAGCGTCAGCCGCCAGCTCGCCGACGCCGAGCTCGCGCTCCGGCGCTACCAGGAGGAGAGCGGCGTCGTCGATCCGAAGCTCGTCGGCGAGATCGACCTCGAGGCCGCGAGCCGCGTGCGCGAGCAGCTCGCCGGCAACCAGGTCGAGAGCGTGGCGCTCGAGCAGATGCTGCGCGAGGTCGGCGCGGGGACGATGAGCGCGCGACAGCTCGCCGCCTATCCGAGCTTCCTCCGCAGCGGCGCGGTGAACGAGCTGCTCTCGCAGCTCGCCGAGCTGGAGACCGAGCGCGCGGCGCTGCTCGAGCGGCGCACCGAGGCCGATCCGGAAGTGGCGGCCCTCACCCGTCGCGCCTCGGATCTCGAGCGTCAGCTCCAGCCGCTGGGCACCGCGTACGCGCAGTCGCTCGGTCGGCAGCGCGCCGAGCTGCAGCAGCAGGCGGCGCGGTTCGAGTCGGCGCTCGCGTCGCTCCCCGCGTCGGCGCAGGAGTTCGCCCGCCGCGAGCGCGAGGTGCGCCGCCTGTCGCAGGTCTCGCTGGCGCTCCAGACGCAGCTGCTCGATGCGCGGCTCGCCGCGATCGGCGAGGGCGGGGAGGTGCGGCAGATCGACGACGCGCTGATCCCGAAGCGCCCGGCGTTCCCGCGTCCGGTCAAGACGCTGGGCGGCGGCACGGGCGCTGGCGTGCTCGTGGGCGTGCTGCTGGTCCTCGGCGTCGCCTTCTTCTCGCCGCGCGTCGCGGGGCCCGCGGAGGCGTCGCGCCTCGTCGGCGTGCCCGCGGCCGCGCTCGGTGCGGCGAGCCCGCTGTTCGTCGCCGTCGTCCGCCGACATGGCGCCTTCACGGTCGTGCCGCTCGACGACGCGAGCGCCGGCGAGCGGGTGGCGCGCTGGCTCGGCGGCGTGCCGTCGACCAACGGCGACGGCGCGTCGAACGGCACTCACGCTGACGCCCTGGCCGCGGTGCACGCCTTCCCGCACGCGAGCGCCGTGGGGGGCGAGTCGGACGCGGCGCGCGGCGGCCGCGCGACGCTGGCGCCGCGCTTCGCGTCGACCGCCGCTCCGGCGGCCGTGCTGCCGCCGCTGCTGTCCGACCCGACCGCGCCGCAGCTGCTCGCGCCGGGGCGGCCGGTGGTGCTCGCCGTCGGCCGCGGGACCTCGCGCGCCGCGCTCGTGGACGCCGCCGCCGCGGTGCGCGTCGCCGGCGCCGAGATCGTCGGGTGCGTGATCGTCTGACGTCGGGGAGGGTCGCGGCCCGCGACGACCGGGCCGCGTGAGCGCGCCCCGCGCGGTGCCGTCCGCGCTGCCCCTCCCGTCCCAGCTCGAGTCGTCGGGGCGCGCCGCCGTGCGCGTCGCCACGCTGCTGCGCGCGGCGCTCTGGGTGCTGCTCGCGGGCAATCTGGTCCGGCTGCCGGCGCTGACGTCGGGCGCACGCGAGGCGCCGCTCTCGGTCAACGATCTCGCGGTCATCGCGCTGCTCGGGCTCGGGCTGCTGGCCGGTGCCGGCGCGCGCTCGTTCGTGCTCGACGGCGTCGCGCGCCGCGCGCTGCTCTTCGTCGCGGTCGGCGCCGCGTCGGCCGTGTGGGCCGTGCCGCGCTTCGGGCTCACCGGCGCGGAGCTCGGCTTCAGCCTCGCGTACCTCGCGCGATGGCTGATGTACTTCGCGATCTACATGGTCGTGGTGAACGCGGTCCGCCTGGCGGACGTCGCCGCGGTGTCGGGCACGCTGCAGCGCGTCATCGTGGTCTTCGCGGCGTTCGGCATCGTGCAGGCCGCGCTGCTGCCGGGGTTCGCGCAGCTCGTGTATCCGGAGTCGACGCTCTACGTCGACTGGGATCCGCAGGGTCATCGACTCGTCTCCACGATCCTCGACCCGAACTTCGCTGGTGGGCTGATCGCGATCGGCTTCGTGCTGACGCTCGCGCGCCTGTCGTGCGGCGTGCCGGGGATGGGCGTCCGCCTCGCGATCCTGCTCGTCGCGCTCGTGCTGACCGTCTCGCGCTCGTCGATGCTCGCGGCCGCGGTGGGCGCGCTGGTGGTCGGAGCCGCGGCCGGGCTGTCGCGCCGCGTGGCGCGCGTGGGCGCCGTGCTCGTGCTGCTCGCCCTGCCGGCGCTGCCGTCGCTCCTGAGCTTCGCGAACGCGTTCAACAAGCTCTCGATCGACGCGTCGGCGCTCACGCGCGTCGTCTCGTGGCTGCGCGCGCTCACGGTGCTCGCGGACCACTGGGTGCTGGGCATCGGGTTCAACACGTACGGCTTCGTGCAGCGCGCGTACGGGTGGGAGAGCGGGCGCGCGGCGTTCGGCTTCTCGCTCGACGGCGGACTGCTGTTCATCGCGGTGATGACGGGGATCGTGGGCCTCGCGCTCTATCTCGCTATGATCGGCCGCATGACGCGGCACGCCCGCGGCATCTGGCGCTCGGACGGGCAGCCCCCGGAGCACCGCGCCCTGGCGGTCGGCACGGTGGCGGCGACCGTCGCGCTGATCGTGCACAGCGTGTTCGTGAACAGCCTGCTGCTGCCGTTCCTCATGGAGCCGCTCTGGATCCTGTGGGGGCTCGTGTACGTGGTGGCCGCCGCGCCGGTGCGCGAGCAGGGCCGGGGCGGCGATCTGTCGTGACGTCCGCGCTCGTGCCGTCGACGCCCGCCGAGGCGCGCGCGTCGGACGCCGCGCCCCGCACCGCGCCCGGTACGCTGGCCGTGGACGCGCGCGCGCTGCACGCGTCCGGCATCGGCCGCTACCTGCGCGAGCTGCTGTCGGCATGGCTCGCCGAGCCGCCGTTCGAGTCGCTGACGCTGCTCGGCGATCGCGACGAGCTCGCGGCGTGGCTGCCGTCCGGCGCGCGTGGGGTGTCGATCGTGCCGCACTCGGGCGGCTTCTACGGTCCGGGCGCACAGCGCTCCTGGCTGCGCGCGCGAGGCGATGCCGCGGTGCGCGATGCGCGGGTGGCGTTCTTCCCGCACTGGGACGCGCCGCTGCTCGGCATGCCGGCACGCAGCGTCGTCACGGTGCACGACCTCATCCCGTTCCGCGTGCCGGGGGCGTTTCCCGCGCACAAGCGCCTGCTCGCGCGGCCGGCGCTCGGCCGCGTGCTCCGCCGCGCCGCGCGCGTCGTCTGCGTGTCCGAAGCGTCGGCCGTGGACGTGCGTGGCTGGGCACCGGCGCAGGCGCACAAGGTGATCGCGATCCCGAACGGCGTATCCGAGGTGTTCGGCCGCGGCCCGGGCGGGGAGCTTCCCGAGACCGTCGCGCGCCCCTACCTCCTGTGCGTGGGGAACCAGAAGCCGCACAAGAACCTGCAGGCCGCGGTGCGCGTGCTCGCGAGGCTGCGGGCCGCGGGACATCCGGAGCTGCGCCTGGTCGTGGCCGGGCGCCGCTTCACGGCCGACGGTGACGTCGTGCGCGCCGCCCGGTCGGCCGGCGTCGCGGAGGCCGTGGTGGCCATCGGCGAGGCGGACGACGCGCTGCTCGACGCGCTCTATGCGTCGTGCGGCGCCTTCCTCTTTCCCTCGCGCTACGAGGGGTTCGGCCTGCCGGTGCTGGAGGCGATGCGGGCCGGGGCGCCGGTCGTGGCCTCGTCGACGCCGGCGGTCGCGGAGGTGGCGGGGGACGCGGCCGCGCTCCACGCACCCGACGACGTCGACGGCATGGCGGCGTCGTGCCACCGGCTGCTCACCGATCCGTTCGTCCGATCGGCGCAGATCGAGCGCGGCCACGCGCGGGCGCTGCGGTTCCGCTGGACCGACACCGCACGGCGAACGGCGCGCGTGCTGCAGGCCGTCGCCGGCGTCGCGACGTCGTAGCGGCGACCGGCGCGCGCTATCTTCCGAGCATGACGCAGGCAGTGGAGCAGGGACCCGCGCCGGACCGCAGCGCGCACACGGGCGACGTCACCGAGCGCGCGATGCCGCACGTCGTGGTCGTCGTGCTCAACTGGCGAGGCTACGACGACACGGCGGCGTGCCTCATCTCGCTGCGCGCGTGCGACTGGCCGCGCACGACGGTGCTCCTCGTCGACAACGGGTCGCCCGACGGATCCGGCGAGCGCCTGCATCGCGACTTTCCGGACGTCCCGTACCTGCAGACGGGCGAGAACCTGGGATACACCGGCGGCAACAACCGCGGCTTCGCGTGGGCGCTCGCGCACGGCGCCGATCACGTGGTCGTGCTGAACAACGACACCGAGGTCGAGCCCGACTGCATCCGGCGCCTCGTCGCCGTCGCCGAGTCCGATCGCTCGGTCGGCCTGGTCGCGCCGAAGATCTTCATCCACGGCGCGCCCGGCACCCTCTGGTTCGCGGGCGGCGACCTCGCGCTGGCACGCGGCACCGGTCGACATCGCGGGGAGAATCGCGCGGACGCGGCGTTCGCGCCGGGTCACGCGGCGGGCGAGATCACCTTCGCGACGGGCTGCTGCTTCCTGATCACCCGGCGCGCGCTCGAGGCGACGGGCGGATTCGACGACGCCTTCTTCGCGTACAACGAGGACGTCGATCTCTCGTGGCGCCTGATCGATGCGGGGTTCCGCCTGCACTACGAGCCGGCGGCGCGGCTCTACCACAAGGTGCCGGTGGTCCCGCAGGAGCCCTCGCCGTTCCAGATCGTGCAGCGGGACCGGAACCGCCGCCGCTTCGTGGCGCTGCGACTCGGGGTTCTGGCTCGCCTGCGCTTCGCGGCCTGGTTCTACCCCACGCGCGCGGTGCACGTCGCGCGCTACCTGCTCCGCGGTGACCGCGCGCGCGCGGCCGCGATCGTGAAGGGCGCGCTCGCATGAGACGCGTGCGCGTGCTGCTGACGGCGGCGCTGCTCGGCGCCTCCGTGACGGCGTGCGACCCGTGCGCCGGCACGGCGAACTGTCGTGTCTCGCCGCGCGTCAGCTACTCCGGCAAGGTGATCGACTTCGCGAGCGGGCGCGGTGTCGCCGGCGTCGCCGTCGCCTTCCGCCGCACGGGCGGCGCGTCCATCGCCAGCGACTCCCTCGCGACGGTCACCGACGGCGAGGGACGCTTCGAGTTGCGCGTCGGCGCGGCCGGCGGCGGCGACGTGGTGGGCGAGCTGACGGTGCGCCCGCCCGCGCCGCTGCCGGGCTACACCGTGCCCGACGTGCGGCTCGCGCAGACGACGGTCGGCGGTGGAGGCGGCGTGCTGCCGACCTTCGTGACGCAGCCGTACGTCGACTACGTCGCGGAGCTGCTGTACCGCCGAAGTGGCGGGCCGCTCGCGTACAGCAGCGTGACGTTCACGCGCACGGGCGGGGCACGCCTGGTGGGCGGCGATTCGGTGACGACCGGTGCGGGTCCCGACGGCTGGTTTCACCTCACCGGGCCGGTCGTGGGACTCGGGCCGGTGATCGGCGACCTCGCGGTGAAGTACTACGAGTTCGACCGACCGCTGATCGTGCGCGGCGTGGAACTTCCGGTGCGCTACGTGGACCGGCTTCCGACCTTCGATCGCTCGTATCGGCTGGGCGCCGCCCTCGACTACATCGCCGAGTTCCGCTCACGTGGGACGAGCACCCCGATCGCGAACGCCGAGGTGGAGTTCCGCCGAACCGGCGGCCTCGCGCTCACGAGTCCGTCGTTCACCGGCCGTACGAATGCCGATGGGCGGCTCCTGCTGTCGCTCGTCCCGGCCAGCGAGGCCGCGGGCGAAGTGGTCGGCGACGTCACGGTGCGTCCGTCGAGTGGGGAGCCTCCGTTCACCATTCGCGGCGTGCGCGTCCGCACCTACGACGCGGATGTGGTGCCGTTCCTCGGCATCCTGAACGTCGGCTATCAGGCGGTCGCGGTGGGCGAGCTGCAGTTCCGCGGCGACCGCGCGCCGCTGGGCGGGGTCGACGTGGTGTTCGAGCGGACCGGCGGAGCCGACGCGCGCCCGGCGCGCGTGCAGTCGCGCACGCTGCCCGATGGACGCTTCGGGCTCACGCTGACGACGGATGAAGCGGGCATCGTCGAGGGCGACCTGCTCGTGCAGACGCCCGGCGCGGCGGCGCCGACGCGCATCCCTGGCGTTCGCCTGGCGGCGCGCGGCGACGACTCGGTGCGCTTCCTGGGGCGCTTCGGCGTCGGCGCGCAGCTGCTCTACGTCGGTCAGCTCGCGCAGCGCGCGACGGGCGCCGCGGCGGTGGGATGGACGGTCACCTTCCGGCGGACGGGCGGCATCGCGCTGCTGCGCGATACGACGTCGGCCGTCTCGGTCGACTGGGGCGGCTTCTCGATCGCGCCCGACACGCGCGCCGAGGGAGAGGTCGTCGGGGAGCTCACGGCGCGCCCTCCAGCCGGGGGCGCGCCGGTGCCGCTCGGCACGGTGCGGCTCCGGACCCGGGCGGACGATTCCGTGCGCTTCGCCGGACGCTGGAACGTCGGCCCGAGCCTGCTCTACGTCGGTGAGCTGCTGCGCGATAACGGGACGCCGATCGAGGGCGCACGGGTCGAGTTCCGCCGCACCGGCGGCCTCGCGACCGCCGAGTCGCTGCTCGTCGAGCGCAGCAACGCCGTCGGGCGCTTCCGCCTCGCCCCAACGCCGCTCGGCACCGGCGAGGTGGTGGGCGAGCTCCGCGTGTTCCCGCCCGCGCCGCTGCGCGACACCGTCATCACGAACGTCACGCTCCCGACGTTCGAGAGCGACGAGGTGCGCCTGCGCGCGGTCTGGCGACTTCCGGTGCCGCGGTGAGTGCGTCGCTCGACGGCGCGCGTCTGACCAGCTCGCGCCTGCTCGCCCGCAACGTCGGACTGAACGCCCTCGGCTGGCTCGTGCCGATGGTCCTCGCGCTCGGGGCCATCCCGATCCTGGTCCGTGCGCTCGGCGCCGAGCGGTTCGGTGTGCTCAGCCTGGTGTGGACGCTGGTCGGCTACTTCAGCCTCTTCGACCTCGGGCTCGGTCGCGCGCTGACCCAGTTGGTGGCCGAGCGACTCGGCCGCGACGAGCGCGGCGAGCTGCCGGGGCTCGTATGGACCGCCACCTGGATGCTCGCGCCGCTCGGCGTGATCGGCGGGGCGTCGGTCGCGCTGCTCGCCCCGTGGCTCGTCGAGCGCGTGCTGCGCGTGCCCGCCGAGCTGCAGGCGGAGAGCGTGGCGGCGTTCCGATGGCTCGGCGTCGCGGTGCCGTTCGCCGTGTCGACCGCAGGCTTCCGCGGCGTCCTCGAGGCCGTGCAGGCGTTCAAGAGCATCAACGCGCTGCGCGTGCCGCTCGCGCTGATCACCTTCGCTGGTCCGCTGGCGGTGCTGCCGACCACCCGCGCGCTGCCGCCCATGGTGGCCGTGCTCGCGATCGGACGCGCGCTGCTCTGGGTGCTGCACGTGCGCAGCGCGCGCGCGGCGTTCGAGCCGCTGCGCGAGGTGCGCGCGCCCGAGCGACGGCATCTCCGACCGCTGTTGGCCGTCGGCGGCTGGATGACCGTCAGCAACGTGGTCAGCCCGCTCATGTACTCGCTCGACCGCTTCGCGGTCGCGGCGGTGCTCTCCGTGACGGCCGTCAGCTACTACGCCACCGCGTACGAGGCGGTCACGCGGCTCTGGATCGTGACGTCCATCCTGCTGCCCGTGCTGTTCCCGGCGCTCGGGGTGGCGCTGCAGCGCGACCGCTCGCACGCGGCCGCACTGCTCGATCGCGGCTCGCGACTGACGCTCGGCGCCGTGTTCCCCGCGGCGCTCGCGGTGTCGGCGTTCGCCCCCGAATGGCTCACCGTGTGGCTGGGCCCCGCCTTCGGCGCGAACGCGGCGATCCTCGCGCAGGGGCTCGCCGCGGCGGTGTTCGTGAACGTCGCGGGCCAGATGGCGTACACGGTGCTGCAGGCGAGCGGGCGCGCGGACATCACGGGGCGCCTGCATCTGCTGGAGCTGCTGCCGTACCTCGCGGCGCTGTGGCTGCTGCTGCACGGCGCGGGAACGCTCGGCGTGGTGATCGCGTGGGGGCTGCGCGTCCTGTTCGACAGCGCGGCGCTGCTCTGGATCGGCGCGCGCGTGCAGCGCGAGTGCGCCGGGGCGTTCGGTCGCCTCGCGTGGCGCACCGCGGTCGGCACGCCACTGCTGCTGGCGCCCGCGTTCATCCCGAGCGTCGCCGCCCGCGCGGCGTTCGCGTTCGCGACGATGGCGGCATTCGTGGTCTACGTCATGACCCGGCTGCTGGCCGCCGAGGAGCGCGCGGTCGTCATGCGCGAGGTACGACGTGGCCTGCGCGGGCGCGGCTCGTCACCCGCCGCCGACGCCGCCTGAGGCGCCGGACGCCGACGTCACGCGGCGCGGAAGAGGAACGCCGCCTGGTCGCCCTCGCCGCGCGCGTTCGCGCGCGCCGCGCGAAGTCGACCGCGCTGCTTGCCGAACCAGCTCACGCGCGCCCCGCCGGTCGACAGCGGCACGTCGCGACGATACAGCTCGCTGCCCCAGAACTGGATCGCCTCCGAGTCGTAGCGGCGCTCCACCGGCTCGAGGCCGCAGCGCCGCGCGAGCCGCTCGAGCGCGTCGGCGGCGGGGATGACCAGGTGTCGCGGCGCATCCAGCTGCACCCATCGGTCGCCATAGCGGCGCAGCGCCGCCGACCGCGCGACGGGCACGCGGACGAGGCACCAGCCGCCGGGTTCGAGCCGATCGCGCAGTGCGCGCAGGGTGCGCGCCGGATCCGGCACGTGCTCCAGTGCATGGTGCATCATCACGAAGTCGAACGTCTCGTCGAGCTGGTCGACCGTGCGCCGCAGCAGCCGCACGCCGTCGACCGCACGGTCGCGGTCGAGGAATGGATCGACGCCCGTGAGCTTCCGATAGCCGACCGCGGCCATCGTCCGGAGCAGCGCTCCAGAGCCGCATCCGACGTCGAGGATGCGGCTCTCGCGCGACGCGCCGGCGCGCGCGAGCCACCGCGCGAGGCCGGCGCCGGGCGGCGGCTGCAGCACGGCCAGGGTGCGCCCCAGCAGACCGCGTCCCGTCACGGCGCTCAGTGCGCTGGCGCGCTTGAGACGCGCGACGAGTCCACGTGCGGCCGCGGGTTCGAAGCTGTAGTACCCTGCGGGGTAGAACGCGCCGAGATCCGCCGGCGGATCGAGCAGCTGCAGCGACCCGCACGCGCCGCACTCGCCGTACGTGAACGTTCCGGGGAGGCCGAACTGACGCTCGCGCGCGTCGATCGTGCGCGGCCACTCGTCCGCGCCGCACATCTTGCAGTCGATGCCGGTCACGTGCCGCGCGTCGCCGAGCGTTGCGCCGAGGGCGGAGCTGCTCATCGCGCCGTCACTCCGAACACGAGCGAGAGGTTCGTCACGTCCACCGTGCGGCGGCCGCCCGGATTCGCGATGCCGTTCTGGAACAGGTAGTTGTAGCGGCGCGCCCACGTGGCCTCGCCGTGCAGATCCGCGAAGCGCAGCCTCGCCTGGCCCCGCGCGCCGAGCAGCGTCGACACGTCGTGGCGGAAGAAGTTCGCGTTCTGCTGATCGTACAGCGCGTCGTTCTCCCAGCGCACGCGACCGAGGAAGAGGCCCACGGCGCTGCTCCGGGTGACGTGGTCGGTCGCGAGCCACTGCGCGGAGGCACCCGGGCCCACGCCGGCTCCGAGCAGCTGGCCGCGGTGCGTGTATCCCTCGCGCGTCGCCCGCCCCGTGTAGAACGGAGCGGGGCGCCCCCGATCCGTGAAGGCGATCGACTGCTCCGTGTTCGTGAGCTCGATCTCGAGTCGGAGATACCGCGAGCCGAGCGGTCCGCGGCCGAGCGGCCGCAGCGCCCGCGCGCCGAGCGTGAGCGCGGCGCCTTCCTGCGGCGCGGCGAGGAACTGACGCACCGACGCGGGCGTGGCCTGACGCGCCCACTCCGCGTACAGCTCCGCATGGTCGTCCGGCAGCACCCAGCGCGCGAACGCGCCCGTCAGCTGATCGGCGCGCGGCGCTCCGCCGCCCTCGCCGGGCTCCGAGCTCCAGAGCAGCAGCGGGTCGAGCGCGCGGGTCGCCGCGCCGAGCGCGTCGTCGAGCGGCGCGACGACCGTTCGCGTGACGCCGAGCGTCAGGTCCGGCAGCCCGGCGGGTCGCAGGGTGGCGGCGATGCCGCTGAACGCGCGGTAGCGCGCGACGACGTTGGTGTCAACGAAGGTCGAGGGCGTCAGCGTGCCGAGGAGGTATCGCGCCTCGACGGTGCCGACGATGGTGCGGAGTGGACGCGCGGTGCGGACGAAGGCGTGCGGGAACCCCTCGGCGTTGGCGCTGAGCGACAGCGCGCTCCACCGGCCCGGGCCCCAGACCGAGTTCTCGGTGCTGAGACCCACCGCGACGGGTCCCGCGTCGATCGAAAGCGAGGACTGCCCCGGAGTCACCCGGACGTACGCGTCGTCGCCGAAGCGGGACGGCAGGTCGATCGTGCGCGCGCCGACGTGCCACGGCGAGGCGAACGGGCTGCGCCCCGGCGCCTCGTTGACCCGGAAGTCGAACGCGCGATTCGCGGAGTACGCGAGCTCCGGCGCCAGAACGATCCGCACCCGGCCGAGCCGTGCCTCGCTGCCGACGCGCAGGAGCGTCGACGCACCGCGACCGGCCCACAGTGCGCCGTCGTTGAGCGTGTAGGGGATCGCGCTGTTGCTCGCGAACAGGAGCGACGCGTCCACGCTCCGCGGCCAGCGACCCGCGGCGGGTCCGTCCGTTAGTGTCGAGCGGCTGCGCAGCAGGAATCCGTCGGGCGAGCGGCCGACGAGCAGCTGGGAATCTCGTAGGCGGTCCTCGGCCACGCTGCCGAGCCACACCGGGCCGCCGATGCCACCGGCGGCGGAGTCGGGCCGGGCGGGGACGGGAGATTGCGCGGCCGCCGGCAGAGTGACGAGGGTCGCGATCGCGGCGCCCGCCGTCGCGAGCGAGCGGCTCCGACGGCGCCCAGCGATAGATTTGGGCGCGCGCTCCGCGCGCGCCGCACTCCGCAGGGTCCGCTCACCCATCCCGATTCGTGATTCCACGTCGTCCGGTCTCGTCAACGTCGCTTCGGCTCGCGCCCTGGATGCTCGGTGCGGTCGTCGGCACCGCACCCTCGGCCGGCGCGCAGCGCGTGGTGACGACGCGGTCGGTCATGGAGGCGGTGGCGGGGAGTCCGCTCGAAGAGTACCTGCGCGCTCGGCAGCTCGACTCGACCAGCGCATTCCGCCCGGTCGGCGCCCGCGCGGACGGTGCGATGGCGCTGCGCGCGCTCGCGGCGTCGACGGGCGCACACCCCTGGCGCGGCCGCCTCGCCGTCGACTCCGGGCGCGCCGCAATCTACCTGCTCCGCCCGTCGCTCGGCACGGTCTACAACAGCACCTTCCCGATGGGTGGGAACGACGGCGCCGTGTGGGCGGGACGCGGCCTCACGGTGGCGGCCAGCGCCGGCGTGCAGCTGCTGGCCGGCCCGCTCAGCGTGCGTCTGGAACCCGTCGTGTTCCGCGCGCAGAACGACGCGTTCCCGTTGTTCGACGAGACGCGCGCGGCCGACGTCGCGCTGCGGGACCCGATCGAGCCGACGGCGATCGACCTCCCCCAGCGCTTCGGCCGCGGGCCGTACCAGCGGATCGACCTAGGCGACAGCGAGATCCGACTCACCGTCGCGGGCGCCACGGTCGGTGTCACGAACGCGCGCGAGGTGTGGGGACCGGCGCTCGACCATCCGCTGCTGCTCGGCGCGAACGCGCCCGGCTTCCTGCACGGCTTCATCGGGACCGCGCGCCCGGTGGGGATCGGCATCGGTCGGCTCCACGGGCGCGTGATCGTCGGACGCCTCGACGAGTCGGAGTTCTCGCCGTCCGTGGACTCGCTGTCGGCCCGTCTCGCCAGCGGCATCGTGCTGACGTTCGTGCCGCGCGGCCTTTCCAACCTGGAGATCGGCGCGATGCGCTTCTTCCACCGCCGGTGGGACGCGGGGGATCTTCCCGGCGCCTGGCGTGTGCCCTTCGAGGGGCTGCTGTTCAAGGAGGGCCGCCTCGACGTCGACGACTCGACCAGCGGCCGGTTCCTACCCGACAACCAGCTCGCTTCCGCCTTCCTGCGCTGGCGTCTGCCGAGGGCGGGAGTGGAGGCCTACGCCGAGTACGCGCGCAACGACGCGAGCTTCAACCTGCGCGAGCTGATCTCGGAGCCGGACCACGCGAGCGCGTACACGCTCGGGCTTCGCAAGGCGCTCGTCCGGCGCGACGCACGATTGCTCGTCGTCGGGGGCGAACTCGTCAACGCGCGGTTCACGCACCTGCATCGGCTCCGACCGCAGGCGCGGCTGTATCAGCACGGGTACTTCACGCAGGGTCACACGAACCGTGGCCAGGTGCTCGGCTCGAACGCCGTGCTCGGTGGGGGCGGGCTGTCGCTCCGTCTCGACGACTACACCCCGAGCGGGCGAGACGCGCTCGCGATCGAGCGCATCGTGCGGCTCGTCCCGTTCGGCGAGGGAGCGCCGTCCGTCGATCAGGTGGACGTCATGCACTCGCTGCGCGTCGCCCGCACGCGATTCCGCGGGCCCATCGACCTGACGGGCGGCGCGACCGTGACGTGGGAGCAGCAGCGCGACTTCCGGAGCGACGCGTTCAACCTCCGCCTCGAGGCCTCCGCGCGCGTCGGGTGGTGAGAAACGCGCGCGGGGTGGCGACGACGGCCGCGCGCGCCGTCTCACCACCCCACGCAGCGTCGCCCTGCACGCGACGCGAGTCGGGATCAGTTCCGGCGGATCGCGATCGCCGTGAGGATCAGGCCACCCACGGTTCCCAGGATCTGAACGATCGTCGTCAGCGTCTGCGCGGTCGTGTTGACGACGGACTCCTCGGGACGGGCGGGAACGAAGACGCGAGCGCCGGGGAGCGGCTCGGGCGTCTGGTCCGGCAGGAACGCCCGGCGCTTCACGCCCTGCACCTTCCCGTTCGGCTGCGTCACGTAGACGCGACCGAGATCCGCCCGTGCGCCGCGTCCACCAGCCGCGAGCACGTAGTAGTCGATGCTCGCTCCGGGCACGTACGGCACCGACGTCGGCGCGTTCACCTCGCCCTCGACGCGCACCAGGGGCACGCGCGCGACCAGCACGATCGAATCGCCGTCGACGAGCGGCAGGTTCTCGCGGCTGCGCCCGTCGCGCAGCACGCCGCGGAGATCCACGCCCACGCGCCCCTGACGCTCACGGTTGCGGAAGAACTCCAGGCCGTTCGGATCCGCCTCGGCCGTGGTGCCGCCGGCGCGCGCGATCACGTCGCTCAGCCGCTCCGACCGGGTGCGCAGCGCGTACCGGCCGGGGTAGCGCACCTCGCCGCCGATGAAGACGGTGCTCTGCAGCGCGAAGCCGGGCTGCCGCAGGATCAGCACCTGATCGTACGGCTCGAGCGTCACCTCGGGCGAGGGGCCGGAGGGCCCGGGGATGCCCGGCGGAGCGTCGACGTCGCCGCCCGGACCGCGCTCGGACACGTACGTCGAGTCGAGCGGCACGCGCACGGTGCGCGCGGTGACGCCGTTCGCGCGGCTCTCCGGGAGGCGCGCGACCTCGGCCTCGGTCAGCAGCGCGCCTTCCTCGAGCCCACCGGCGAGCAGGGTGAGGTCGCGCAGGGTCATTCCCTCGCGATAGCGGAATCGCCCCCCCTTCCGGACCGCGCCGGCGATCGCGACGTAGCGCTCCGGACGGAACGCCGTCGTCGAGAAGACCTGGATCTCGTCGTCCTCGCGCAGCTCCAGGTCGTCGAGCACGGCGCCCGTGGTGTCGCGCAGCATCGCGCGCAGCTGCACGCGCGTCGAGTCGGGCTGCAGGCGCGCGACCAGCACGCGTCCGAGGTACGTGTCCGCCTTGACGCCGCCGGCCGCGCGCAGCGCGTCGGAGAGCCGCATGCCCGCGCTGAAGCCGATCGGTCCCGGGCGCCATACGTTGCCCACGATGTTCAGCCGGTTGCGCACCCGCTCCGCGATGCGGAAGACCCGCACCACGTCGCCGTTCACGAGGGGCAGGGCGGGCGCGGCCGACTGCGCCGCCACGTCGACCACCAGGCGGTCGCGTCCGGCCTCCTCGCGCTGCGCCGGCGGCACGACGCGGTCGACCTGGATGCGGCGAGGCGCCGCGAGCGCGGTGAGGCCGCCGGCCGCGCGCATCAGGTCCGCCAGCGTCTCGCCCGGCTTGAGCTCGTAGGTGGCCGGACGCAGCACCTCGCCGACCGCGCGGACGCGGGCGAGCCGCGGCGGGACGAACACCACGTCGCCCGACTCGAGCCGCACGTCGGCCGACGCGTCGCCGCGGATCAGGTAGTCGTAGACGTCGAGCGCGCCGACCACGCGCCCGCCGCGCCGCACCTCGATGCGTCGCAGCGAGCCGGCCTCCGAGGGACCGCCGGCGGCGTAGAGCGCGGTCAGCGCGGTCCCGGCGCTCGACACGCGATAGCTGCCCGGGCGCTGCACGTCGCCGGTGACGAACACCTGGTTCGAGCGGAGCTGCACCACGGAGACCGAGAAGCGCGTGCTGCCGCCGCCGCGCCGAACGCCGGAATACACCCGGCCCAGGCGCGTGTAGAGCAGGTTGTCGAGCTCCGCGAGCGAGAGGTTCGCCACGAACAGCTGCCCGACCTGCGGGATGACGACGAAGCCCTCGCGGGTGACCGTCAGCGGATACGCCTGCTCGACGTCGCCCGTGAGGATCAGCATCAGCCGGTCGCCCGGGCCCAGGCGGTAGTTCCGATCGACGGGACCGGCGGCGTTCGCGTCGAAGAGCGACGTGCCGTTGGTGAAGAGATCGAGGCCGAAGATCGCGAAGCCGCTGTCGCGCTGGGCGCGGAGCTCCTGCTGGCGACGCTCACGCGCGATCGAGTCGCGCTCCGCTTCCCGATCGTCGAAGCGACGGCGCAGCGAGTCGTAGGCCGCGCGCCGCGTGGTGTCGGGCAGGCGAGCCGGGTCGGTCAGCCGCAGCGTGTCGACCGGCAGCGTGTCCGGGAGGAAGTCGCGCGCGCCGGTGCGCACGCGTCCCGGCAGGCGGCGACGCGTCGAGTCGCGCCCGACGCCGAGCGTGTCGTCCTGCGCGGCGCGCAGCGCGTCCAGCTCGTCCTCCTCCGCCAGCCCGAGCACCTGCATCGCGTCGAGCAGCTGCGAGTTGGAGAGGGAGGCGCCACCGCCGGAGCGCCGCCCCGACCCGCCGGAGAGGTACTGGTCGAGCATCGACTCGGAGTAGCCCTCGGCGCGCAGGCGCGCGCGCACCTGGTCCGGCGTCAGCCCGCTCGACTGCAGGCGTTGCTGGAGCTGCGTGGCGAGGTCGGGGCGCGTCCGCAGGAGCTCCTGCGCCTGCGCGGGAGTGGGGCGGGTGGTCGGGAGCTGCGCGCCGGCGGCGCTGGCGCAAACGAAAAGGGCCGCAGCGGTGAGCAGCGGCCTGAGGAGGCGCAGATGCATATGTCGGGTTGTGCTCTTCGAGCGACGTGATCGTCGCGGGAGGAGAAGTGGGCGCACAGGGACTCGAACCCCGGACCTCTGCTGTGTGAAAGCAGCGCTCTAACCAGCTGAGCTATGCGCCCGAACGCATCGCGGCGAGCCGCCGATGCGGACCCGGATTGTAAGCGGACGAGGCCGGGAACGGAAGGGTCCCGAGCGTCCGGCCGGAGACATGGGCCCTGTGGGATTCGAACCCACGACCGAGCGATTATGAGTCGCCTGCTCTAACCGCTGAGCTAAGGACCCGGCGTCCGAAAGGTATTGCGCCGAGGCTCAGACCGTGAGCGCCGCGCTCCCCTCGTGCGCGGTGAACAGGTCGTATGCCTCGAGCACCTCGGCGGCGCTCACCGACTGCGCGCCGAGCTTCCCGACCTCGACGCCGGCGGCGAAGTTGGCGACCACCGCGGCCTCCTGCGGCGTCGCGCCGGCGCCGAGCATGACGGCCAGGTACGCCGTCACGGTGTCGCCCGCGCCCACGACGTCGTAGACCTCGCGCGCGGTCGTCGGGACCCGGAACGGCTCGCCCGCGCCCGAGAGCAGCGCCATCCCGTGCTCCCCGAGCGTGAGCAGCAGGTGCTCGACGCCGAGCCGCGCGAGGGTCGCCGGGAGCGCCGCGGGGTGCGCGAGGTCGACCGCCGCCCCGAGCGCCGCCTCCAGCTCGCGGCGGTTCGGCTTGAAGACCGTGGCGCCCCGGAACGCGAAGAAGTTGCGGAACTTCGGGTCGACGACGATCGGGACGCCGGCCGCGCGCGCCATGGCGATGGCCTCGCCGATGACCGTGGGCACGAGGACGCCCTTGTTGTAGTCCTCGAGTACGAGCGCGCTCGCGCCGTCGAGCGCGGCCCGCACGGCGTCGAGCACGCGCGCGACGTCGGCGTCCTCGAGGTCGGCGTCGTCCTCTTCGTCGAACCGGACGACCTGCTGCGACCGCGCGAGCACGCGCGTCTTGGTCGTCGTCGGCCGCGCCACCGGGACGAGCGCCGCGGTGTCGGCGCCGATCGCCTGCATCATCCGGCGCAGCCGCTCGCCGGCCACGTCGTCGCCCACCGTCGCCACGAGAGCGCACCCGGCGCCGAGCGCGGCGACGTTCTGCGCGACGTTGGCGGCGCCGCCGAGGGCGTCCTTCCGCTCGCGCACGCGCACCACCGGCACGGGCGCCTCGGGCGAGATGCGCTCGACGTCGCCCCGCAGGTAGACGTCGAGCATCGCGTCGCCGACGATGACGACGCGCTGCGCCGGGGCGGCGGCCAGCAGGGATTCGAGGCGGGCGCGGGAGAGAGGGACGGCCATGGGCGGGAAGGCTATCGGCGGCGGGAGGGACGGTCAACGCGACTTCCGGCGCGACCGCCGGCGCGAGCCTCGACCCGCTGCGCCACGCGCGCGGCCCCCTTCGCCCAATGCCACGGCTCGCCTGAGGCACGGGCCTTGCCCCTCCGCGGGGCGGCCGCCCTCCGGCGCCCCCTTCGATCCCACGCGTGACCGCAATCGCCGCTCGTCTGAACGCCGCCGCCCAGGGCACTGTCCTCGGCGTCCAGAACTACGTCCGTCTCGCCTGGAACGCGATCCGCTTCATCTTCGCGCGCCCGTTCTACGCGGGCGACCTGGTGCAGCAGATGGACGCCATGGGCGTGCAGTCCCTCGGCATCGTCCTCCTGACCGGCTTCTTCACGGGGATGGTGCTCGCGCTGCAGTCGTCGGTGCAGCTGCGGACCTTCGGCGCGACCCAGTACATCGGCAGCCTCGTCTCGGCGTCGATGATCCGCGAACTCGGGCCGGTGCTCGCCGGGCTGATGGTCGCGGGCCGCGTCGGGTCCGGCGTCGCGGCGCAGATCGGCTCCATGAAGGTGACCGAGCAGATCGACGCGCTGAACACGCTCGGCACCGATCCGATCAAGAAGCTCGTCACCCCGCGCGTGCTCGCGGGGCTGATCATGCTCCCCATCCTCACCGTCATCAACGACCTGGTGGGGATCCTCGGCGGCAACCTGATCGCCAAGGTGTACGTCGGGCTCCCGACGGAGTTCTACTGGCGTACCGTGTGGGAGCAGATCGCCGGCGGCGGGTTCTCGTTCGGCTTCATCCCGAACGACTTCATCCAGGGGCTGCTCAAGCCGTTCGTCTTCGGCGGCATCATCGCCACGACCGCGTGCTACCACGGGCTGGCGACGACGGGCGGCACGGAGGGCGTCGGCGTGGCCACCACGCGGACGGTCGTCTCGGCGAGCATCGCGATCCTCGTCAGCGACTATTTCCTGACGCAGATCCTCCTCTCCCTGCTCGGCTCATGAGTGGCGGCGATTCCGATACGCGCGTGACGAACCCGCGACTGAGCGACCCCGATCGCAGCGATCCGCGCGGCGCGGCGTCCCCGGCGGCTTCCCCCGCGCCCGATCCGGCGACCGGCGGCGCGGCCCTCCCGCCGCAGCCGCGCGACGGCGCGTCCGAGCGCGCGCACGAGGGGCAGCCGCACGACGGCGACGCGCGGGCCGGCGAGCGACGCGCGGACGGCCGTGCCCCCGCGGAGGGCAAGGAGCGCCGGATCCGCGCGTCGATCCGCGACGCGCTCCGCGACCCGGACGCCGAGGCGCGTCCGCGCGCCGAGGACCCGGGGCCGGCCAAGGGCGCGATCATCGAGCTCGAGCGGGTCCATCTCGGCTTCGGCGACCGCACCATCCTCGAGGACGTGTCCTTCCTCGCGCAGCGCGGCGAGACGATCGCGGTGGTCGGCGAGTCGGGCACCGGCAAGTCGACGACGCTGAAGCTGATCCTGCGGCACCTGCAGCCGGACAGCGGGCGCGTGTACGTCGACGGCGAGGACATCTCCGGCCTCTCGTTCTCGGAGGCGCTGCGCGTGCGCAAGCGCATGGGCATGGTCTTCCAGGGGGCGGCGCTCTTCGACTCGATGAGCGTCTACGAGAACGTCGCCTATCCGCTGCGCGAGCACACCGACTACGACGAGACCGAGATCGAGCGCCGCGTGCGGGAGAAGCTCGAGTTCGTGGACCTCGAGCCCGACCGCGTGATGGAGCAGCTCCCGTCCGAGCTGTCGGGCGGCATGCGCAAGCGCGTCGGCGTCGCGCGCGCCATCGCGAACGATCCGCAGATCATGCTCTACGACGAGCCGACCTCGGGGCTCGATCCGCTGACGACCGGCACCATCACGCGGCTGATCATGAAGCTGCAGCGCGAGCTGGGCGTGACCAGCATCGTGGTCTCGCACGACATCCGGTCGGTGTTCCGGATGGCCAGCTACGTCGCGGTGCTCGCCGACAAGCGGATCCGCTTCTTCGGCACCCCCGAGGAGATGGCCGCGTGCGACGACCGCTACATCCAGGACTTCCTCGGCGGCTTCTGAGCGCCCATGTCCGCACCTTTCCCCGCGTCCCGAGCGCCGCATGCGCCGTAACAGCGTCATCACCTGGGAGCAGCTCCGCGTCTTCGCGGTGATCATCGTCGCGCTCGTCATCCTGGGCTTCGGCGGCTACAAGCTCGGCGAGGCCGCGCACCTGTTCGGCAACCGCTATCAGCTCGTCGCCTTCGTGCCCAACGCGAACGGCCTGCGCGTCGGCGGCTCGGTCACGGTCGCCGGACAGCTGGTCGGCAGCATCACGCGCATCGAGTTCATGGCGCCCGACGCCGACACCACGCGGAACCTCCGCGTGACGGTCGAGCTGAGCGAGGATGCGCGTGACCAGGTGCGCGCCGACTCGCGCGCCAAGCTGCGCACGCAGGGGCTCCTCGGCGACAAGGTCTTCGACATCTCGCCCGGCACGCCGCGGTACGCCGTGCTGACCCCCGGCGACACGCTGGCCCTCGCGCCGTCGCTCGACTACGACCAGATCATCGGCCAGGCATCGGGCGCGGTCGGCGACGTCGTCGGCCTCACGAAGGACCTGCGCGGGATCACCGGCGGCATCGCCAAGGGCGAGGGCACGGTCGGTCAGCTCGTCACCAACCGCACGCTCTACGACGAGCTGACCGGGACGCTCAACCAGACGAACGCGCTCCTCCGTCGGCTGCAGAACCCGAACGGCACCGTGGGCCGCCTCCTCGACGACCCGGCGCTGTACGCGAACCTGGTGAAGGTCACCGGCACGCTCGACACCCTCACGGGGCAGATCGCCCGGTCGGACGGCACGGTCGGGAAGCTGCTCCGCGACGACTCGCTGTACGTCCGGATGGTGGGCGTCACCGCGGGCGCCGACTCGCTCATGAAGCTCCTCACGCAGGGGAACGGGATCGCGGCGAAGCTGCTGACCGACCAGCAGGGCTACGATCAGCTGAACCGCGCGCTGACGGAGCTGAACGCGATCCTCGCGGACGTCCGTCGGAACCCGGGGCGCTACACGAAGGGGCTCATCAAGGTCTTCTAGCACGGTCGCGCCCGCCCCCGCCGCCCGGCGGCGGGGGTGGTTAGCTTGTCGTCATGCGCAAGCTCACGCTCGACGTCGTCGCCACGCGCGGCGGCGTCGTCGAATCCCGGCACCACGTGCACGCCGCAGTCGTCGACGCCGCCGGCCGCCTCGTCGCCACGGCCGGCGATCCCGCGACGGTCACCTTCTGGCGCTCGTGCGCGAAGCCGTTCCAGGTCATGCCGCTCGTCGACACGGGGGGCTTCGACCGGGCCGGGTGGGGCGACGACCAGCTGGCCCTCGCCTGCGCGTCGCACGGCGGCGAGCCGGAGCACGTCGCGATCGCGGCCGGGATGCTCGCCTCGCTCGGGCTCGAGGAGGGCGACCTCGCCTGCGGGCCGCACGAGCCGCTCGCCACGCGGGGGACCCGCGTGCTGCGCGAATCGGGCATGCGCCCCACGCGCCTGCACAACAACTGCTCCGGCAAGCACGCCGCGATGCTCGCCCGCGCGGTCGTCGAAGGATGGCCGCGCGAGGGCTACGAGCGCCTCGAGCACCGCGTGCAGCGCGCCTGCACCGAGACGGTCGCCGAGTGGGCGGGGATCGCGCCCGGCGACATCGCCTGCGCGGTCGACGGGTGCGGCGTGGTGGTCTACGCCATGCCCCTGGAGGCCATGGCCCGCGCCTACGCCCGGCTGGGCGCGGCCGCACAGTCCGGCGACGACGTGCCGGCGCGCATCGTCCACGCGATGCGCACGCGCCCGTTCCTGGTGGGCGGCACCGAACGATTCGATACCGTGCTGATGGAAGAGACCGAGGGTGAGCTGCTGGCGAAGGTCGGCGCCGAAGGCGTGCACAGCGTGTCGGTGCCCGCGCGTGGGCTGGGCTTCGCGGTGAAGGTGGAGGACGGCGCGCAGCGCGCGCAGTACCCGGCCGTGCTGCGCCTGCTGCAGGCGATGGACGTGCTCCCCGCGACGCTCCCGCCGCGCCTCGCCGAGTTCCTCAACCGCCCGCTCCGCAACACGCGCGGCGAGGTCGTCGGCGAGGTCGTCGGCGAGCTGGTGCCCGCGGCGTGAGCGCGCGCGAGACCGAGGCGCTGCGTCGCGAGGAGCCGGCGCGCGTCGACTCGATGTCGCTCGCGGAGACGGAGGAGCCCACGTTGGAGGTGCTCGACGCGCCGACGCGCTCGCTCGTGCGGCTGGCCGCGGTCATCGCCACGGCCGACGAGCCGGCGATGCGCGTGGCGCTCGTCGCCGCGGCGGCAACCGTCCCGGCCCAGTGGGTCGAGGAGCTGATCCTGCAGAGCTACCTGTTCGCGGGCTTTCCCCGGACGCTCAACGCCATGCGCGAGTGGCGGCGGGCGTCCGGCCGCAAGGCACCGGCCGACGACCCGGGGGCGCGCATCGAGCGGGCGCCGACGTGGGCCGCCGACGGCGAGGAGACCTGCGCGAAGGTGTACGGCCCGTTCTACGAGCGGCTGCGCCCCAACATCGCCGCGCTCCACCCCGCGCTCGATGCCTGGATGATCGTCGACGGCTACGGCAAGGTCCTCTCCCGGCCCGGGCTCGACCTCGTGCGACGCGAGCTGTGCGTCATCGCGGTGTGCGCCGTCGGGCGGCAGGACCGGCAGCTCCACTCGCATCTCCACGGCGCGCTGCACGTCGGCGCGGCGCCGCAGCTCGTCGAGGACGCGCTCGAGGCGCTCGCCGACATGATGACGCCGGCCGACCACGAGCACGCGCTCCGTCTCTGGTCGCACGTCCGCGCCGCACAGCACGCATCCTGACCCGCCGCCCGGCGCGCGAATCGCGCGTGCCGCTCGGCGCTCCGCACTCCTTCAGGTCGCACTCCCGATGTTCATCGATCGCGTCGTCGTCCGCGTGGAGGCCGGTACCGGCGGCTCCGGCGCCAGCTCCTTCCGCCGAGAGAAGTTCGTCCCGCTGGGCGGTCCCGATGGCGGCGACGGAGGCCGCGGCGGCGACGTCATCGTGCGCGCCGATCGCAACCTGACCACGCTGCTCGACTACACGTACCGCGACGCGTGGCGCGCCGAGCGTGGCGAGCACGGCTCGGGTTCGAACAAGACGGGACGCTCGGGCGACGACGTCGTCATGCCCGTGCCCCCGGGCACCGTCATCCGCGACGCCGACACGAACGAGTTCCTCGGCGAGGTGGTCGAGGACGGTCAGGAGATCACGATCGCGCGCGGCGGCCGGGGCGGGAAGGGCAACGCGAAGTTCGTCAGCGCCACGCACCAGGCGCCGCGCGAGTGGGAGCCCGGCGGCGAAGGCGAGATCCGCTCAATCGAGTTCGAGCTGAAGCTGATCGCCGACGTGGGCCTCGTCGGCCAGCCGAACGCCGGCAAGTCGACGCTGCTGTCCGTGATCTCGGCCGCGCGCCCCAAGATCGCCGACTATCCGTTCACGACGCTCGCGCCGAACCTCGGCGTCGTGCCCCTCAGCGGGCATCGCACCTTCGTCGTCGCCGACATCCCGGGGATCATCGAGGGCGCCGCGGAGGGGAAGGGGCTCGGGCTCCAGTTCCTGCGGCACATCGAGCGCACGCGGATCCTCGCGTTCATGATCCCGATCGATGCCATGGACTGGCAGGCGGAGTACGACCAGCTGCGCCACGAGGTCGCCGCGTACTCCGCCGAGCTCGCCGCCAAGCCGCACTGCGTCGTCTTCACGAAGCTCGACCTGCTCGGCGAGGACTACGTGCCCCCGATCGAGGCACCCGGGAGCTTCGGGGCGTGGGCGGTGAGCGCCGCCGCGCGCGAGGGGCTCGACGCGCTGCTGAGCGGCTGGTGGGAGCAGCTGCTCGCCCTCCGCAAGACCGAGGAGCGGCGCCAGGCGACGACGCTCGAGCTGCCCTGAGCGCCGCTCGAATCGGGGATCGGGAGAGCACGCGACCGTGACCGCGCTGCCGACCGCGCCGACGCGGCCCATGTGCCCGGAGGACCGCCGGTCGGCGCTCGCGCTGGCGTGTGCGCCGCGCGTGGGGCCCGTGCGGTGGCGCGCGCTCGTCGAGCGCCACGCCGGCGACGCGCGGGCGGCGCTCGTCGAGGCGACGCCCGGCCCGGACGTGCGCGCGGCCGCCTTCACCGCCGCGGACGAGCAGCTCCGCCGGGCCGAAGCGGCATCGCTCGGGCTCGTGCTGCTCGGCGAGCCTGGGTACCCGACGGCGCTGCTCGACCTGGCCGATGCGCCGCCCGCGCTGTGGTGGCGCGGCGATCCGTCGCACCTGCGGCGGCCGACGGCGGCGCTCGTCGGCACGCGCGCGCCGACCGCGTACGGGCTGCGATGCGCGCGCGCGCTCGCCTCGGCGCTCTCGCGCGCCGGCGTGGTCGTGGTGAGCGGGATGGCGCGAGGCATCGACGGCGCGGCGCACGAGGCGGCGCTCGATGCCGGCGGCGCCTCCATCGCGGTGCTCGGCACCGGCGTCGACGTCGCCTACCCGGCCTTGCACCGGCGACTGCACGCACGCCTCGCGCGCGAGGGGCTCGTGCTGTCCGAGGCTCCCCCCGGCAGTGCCCCGAGCCCGGGCGCATTCCCGCGCCGCAACCGGATCATCGCGGCGCTCGCCTCCCTCACCGTCGTGGTCGAGGCGGGGGTGAAGAGCGGCGCGCTCATCACGGCGACTCATGCGATGGAGCTCGGACGCACCGTGGCGGCGGTTCCGGGGCCGATCGATGCGCCGACGGCGAGCGGCGCCAACGCGCTGCTCCGCGACGGCGCGCATCTCCTTGCCGCCGTGGACGACGTGCTCGCGCTGGCCGGGTGCGCCCCGGCCGCGCCTGGATCGGCGATCACCGACGCCCCCGCCGGCCTCGGAGCGGACGAGCGTGCGCTGTGGGACGCGCTGCAGGCACCCGCCCCAGGCGCCGACGCCCTGGTCGACCGCACCGGGCTCCCGGTCCAGCGCTGCATCGCCGCGCTCACCGCGCTGGAGCTCGCGGGGCTGGTCGAGGCGCGCTGGAGCGGCGAGATCGCGAGGCGCTGACGGCGCCGCGCCCCGCTCGCGGTCAGCCAGCGCCGTCGCGGGCGTCGCGCACGGTCGGGCCGTCCACCGGCTCCACCTCTACGGCGACCGCGGCGCCGCTCGCGTCGAGCGTGAAGCGGAAGCGTGAGGTCTGGCTGCGGAAGACGAGATCGTCCGCGCGCGTGAGCGTCGCGGTGCGGCCGGTCGCACCGATCCAGACGAGCGCGCCGTCCCGCACCTCGAACCGCCGGCCGCCGTACGTCCCGGCGAAGGTCGCCAGCGGCCGGTCGGATGCGCGCGCCGGGCGCGCGGCGGCGCTCACCAGCTCCAGCGCGAACGCGCGCTCCCGCGCGACCGCCGGGTCGGCGGGACGCGCGGCCAGCCGCTGCAGCGCCAGCCGGTGTGCGACCGCCGGGGCGTGCTCGCTCGGCGCCCAGACGTCCGGGACCACGCCGGTGCGCTCGAACCCCGGACCCGTGGTGATCCGGAACTGCGGGATGAACAGCGCGAGCCCCGCCCCGACGCTGACCTTCGTCCCTCCGTTCCCCGCGCCGGCCGTCGTGTCGCCGACCACGGTGCCGAGCCGGTGCTGCTGCGTGACGTAGCCGATCGTCTCGGCGGTCGACGCGCTGTTCCGGTCCTGCACGACGTAGAGGTCGACGCCGGCGAGTCGCGGACCCGACGGCTCGGGCTCCGCCCAGTGCTCGAACCGGCGGTCGGCCGCACGATTGTACGCGGCGAAGAGCAGCGTGCGCTCGCGGACGAAGTGGCCGAGGAGGAACTGCACCGCGTCGGGCGCCCCGCCGACGTTGCCCCGCACGTCGACGATCAGCGCGTCCACGTGCCGCAGGAAGGCGAGCGCCGCCGCCCACGTCTCGCGCGACAGGTCCAGCGGCACGAACTGCTCGAGTCGGATGTAGCCCACGTTCCCCGGCAGCCGCTCGACCCGCTCGAACGCGAAGTTGGTCCGCGCGATCGCCGATGCCTCGCGCCCGTCGATGCGCGTCCACGGCGCGCGGCCGCCTGAAGCCGGCTGCCCGGCCGCCGGAGCGCCGCTCGCCTGGTCGGGCGGCCGGCGCATCACCATCGTCGGCGCGGCTGACGCCCGCGCCTCGGGACCGGCGACCGCGAAGTCGCGCTGCGGCTCGTAGGTCACGCGCAGGTGCTTGTCGGCGATGACGCCCTGCAGGTCGCGCATCAGGACGTCCGCGAACGCGGGAGCCGTGGCGACGGCGTCGTAGGCGCGAGCGGCGAGCCGCTCGCGCAGCCGCGAGCCGATGCGCCGGGCGATCGTGGTGTCGACGTAGCGCGCCTCGAGCACGCGCGCGACGCTGTCGACGACGGAGCGCCGCACCTCGTCGGTGAGGGCGGACGGCGCATTCGGCGCCTGCGCGAGCGCGCGCGTGGAGCAGAGGAGGAGCGGCGCGGCGAGGGCGGCCGCGAGGAATCGCGAGGGGTACGACACGATGGCGGTAGTGGGAAGGGAGGCGCCGCGGCGGGGTCGGCGGCGCTCCCGCCACGCTGCCGCCGGCCGAGCGCGCCGTGATAGGGCGCCTGACCCATGGGCCGCGACGTCCCTGGCCGGCGGCCGCCCGTCGCCTGCGCCGCGCACCCTCGCCGCCCCTCGGGGGTACATTGACGGCCCCAGCGTTCGCCCCGATCCCCTCGTCGTGCGTCACGTCTACGTCCACGTTCCCTTCTGCGCGCGCCGCTGCTCGTACTGCGACTTCTCCATCGCCGTCCGCGCCCGCGTGCCCGTCGACGAGTACGTGCACGCGCTGACCGGCGAGCTGAGCATCCGGCTCGGTGCCCCGCCGGCGCCCGACGCGCGTCCCGAGATCGACACCCTCTACTTCGGTGGCGGGACGCCCTCGCGCCTCGGACCGGAGGGCGTCGCGCGGTCCGTCGCGACCGTCGAGCGGTGGTTCCGGGTCGCCGATGGCGCGGAGGTGACGATCGAGGCCAACCCGGACGACGTCTCTCCCGAGGCGGTCGCCGCCTGGCGCGCCGCCGGCGTGAACCGCCTCTCCCTCGGCGGTCAGACGTTCGACGAGGCCGCGCTCCGCTGGATGCACCGCACCCACGGCGCCCAGCAGACCGAGCGCGCGATCGAGGTGGTGCGCGCCGGCGGGATCGAGGACGTCTCGCTCGACCTCATCTTCGCGATGCCCGCGGAGGTGCCGCGCGACTGGCCGGCGGACGTGGCGCGCGCGCTCTCGCTCGCCCCCACCCACCTCTCGCTCTACGGGCTCACGGTGGAGCCGGGAACGCCGCTCGGTCGCTGGGCCGAGCGGGGCGCCGTGAGCGAGGCCGACGAGGACCGGTACGCGGCGGAGTTCATGCACGCGCACGAGGCGCTCTCCGTCGCCGGCTACGAGCACTACGAGGTCTCGAACTTCGCGCGCCCGGGCCGTCGCGCGCGGCACAACTCGGCGTACTGGTCGGGAGCGCCGTACCTCGGGCTCGGGCCGTCGGCGCACGGGTTCGACGGCGCGCAGCGGCGGTGGAACGTCCCCGCGTATGCGGCGTGGGTGCGGGCCGTGGAGGAGGGGCGCGACCCCGTCGAGGGCAGCGAGACGCTGGACTCGGCCATGCGGAGCGCCGAGGCGGTGTACCTTGGATTGCGCACGACCGACGGGCTGGTGCTCGCGGGCGAGGACGAATCGCGCACCGCCCGGTGGGAGGCCGCCGGGTGGGCCGAGCGCGCCGGCGACCGCCTGCGGCTCACCGCGCCGGGCTGGCTCCGGCTCGACGCCCTCGCGGCGGACTTGACGGTAGCCCGAAGTCGTTCCTAGGATTGTACTTATGTCGTCCAACGAGCTCACCGAGCGCGAGCGCCGCGTGCTCGAGGCAGTCATCCAGAGCTACGTCGCCACCGCCGAGCCGGCCGGCTCGCGCAACATCGCGCGGGGCTTCGGGCTGGGCGTCTCCGCCGCCACGGTCCGCAACACCATGAGCGACCTGGAGGCGAAGGGGTTCCTGTATCACCCCCACACCTCCGCCGGCCGCGTTCCGACGCACAAGGCGTATCGCCTGTACGTCGACTCGCTCATGCACGTCGCGCCGCTCGACGCCGCGGGGCAGGCCCGGCTGAAGGAGGAGCTGGCCGGCGCCTCGACGATCGAGACGATCCTCCGCCGCGCCGCGCAGTCGCTCGGCGTGCTGACGCAGGAGCTGGGCGTCGCGGTGAGCCCGCGCTTCGACGAGGCCGCGCTGCGCCGCATCGACCTCGTGCGGCTGGCGAGCGACCGGGTCCTCATGGTGCTGACGCTCGACCGCGGGGCGATCCGCACGATCTTCGTCGAGGTGCCGGGCGAGATCGCCGAGGACGCCGTCGCCGAGGTCGCGCGCGTCCTCACCGAGCGGCTGGCCGGCCTCACGCTCCGCGACGTGTGCACCACGCTCCCGGAGCGGCTCCGCGACGCGCCGACCGGCCCCGACGCCGAGGGGCTGCTCAACATCTTCATCTCCGGCGGGGGGCAGCTGTTTGATCGCGCCACGAGCGACGACGGGCAGGTCGTGCTCGGGCAGCCGTCGCTGCTCGCCGAGCAGCCGGAGTTCGCCTCGGGCGAGCGGCTGCGCCGCCTGCTGGAGCTGACCGAGACGCGCGACGAGCTCGCGGTGCTGCTGCGTCAGCGCGGGGGCGCGGCGGGACTCTCGATCACCATCGGAAGCGAGCACGGAGATCCGCGGCTCGACCCCTTCACCGTTGTGACGGCCGAGTACCACGCGGGCGGGCTGTCCGGCGTAATCGGCGTCATCGGGCCGACGCGCATGCCGTACGAGAAGGTCGTCTCGCTCGTCAGCCACACCTCACGCCTGGTCTCGGACCTGCTGCATTGAACGGCAGCGCTGAGCGTGGAGCGATCAGCGTGGAGCGACCTGCGCTCGGAGAGACGCGCTGAGCGCCGAGCGCTGAGCACTGCGCGATTCCGATCCCGCCCGACGGCGCACGCACGCCACGTCACACCATCCCGTCCGCGGGACCTCATAGATCATGGCCGACCTCTACGAGCAGCTCGGCGTCGCCCGCGATGCGAGCGACGACGACATCAAGAAGGCGTATCGCAAGCTCGCGATGCAGTGGCACCCCGACCGCAACAACGGGTCGAAGGAGGCCGAGGAGAAGTTCAAGGTGATCACGGAGGCGTACGACGTCCTGCGTGATCCGCAGAAGCGTGCGGCCTACGATCGCTACGGCGACGCGGCGTTCCAGCGCGGCGGTCCGGGCGGGATGGGCGGCATGGGCGGCATGCACCACGTCGACCTGTCGGAGGCGCTGAACATCTTCATGCGCGACTTCGGCGGCTTCGGCGGGCTCGGCGACTTGTTCGGGCAGGCGGGTGGCCGCGGCGCGGGGCCGCGCACCGGCGGCGACGTGAAGATCGGCATCCCGCTGACGCTCGCCGAGGTCGCGACCGGCGTCGACAAGACCGTCGTCGCGAAGCTGCTCGACGGCTGCGACAAGTGCGAGGGGAGCGGCGCCGAGCCGGGCTCGAAGCCCGAGCGCTGCGGCACGTGCGGCGGCAGCGGCGAGGTGCGCCGCGCGCAGCGCTCGTTCTTCGGGCAGTTCGTGAGCGTCGCGCCGTGTCCGACCTGTGCCGGCGAGGGGAGCGTCATCGCCACGCCGTGCAAGAAGTGCCGGGGCGACGGCCGCGTGCGCGCCGAGAAGACGATCAAGGTGACCATCCCGGCGGGCGTCGCGACGGGGCAGTACATGACGCTGCGCGGGCAGGGGAACGTCGGGCCGCGCGGCGGTCCGCGCGGCGACGTCATCGTCCTGTTCGAGGTCGAGGAGGACCCGCGGTTCGAGCGCGACGGCGAGGACCTCTACACCGAGGTGCTCGTCAACTACGCGCAGCTCGTCCTCGGCGCCGACGTCGCCGTGCCGGGCGTGTCCGGCGAGCTGTCGCTCCGCGTGCCCGCCGGTACGCAGAGCGGGCAGGTCTTCCACCTGAAGGGGCGGGGGCTGCCGCGCGTCAACGCGAGCGGCGTCGGCGACCTGCACGTCCGCGTGCAGCTCTGGACGCCGGAGAAGCTGTCGTCGCGCGAGGAGCAGCTGGTGCGCGAGCTCGCCGAGCTGCAGCAGGCCGCGCCGGACGGCGGCCGCTCCAAGGGCTTCTGGTCGAAGATGAAGGAGGCGTTGGGCGCGTGACCGACTCCATCGACGACGCGCGCCCCTGGTACGCCGTCCGTGCGCGCCCGCGCGGCGGTCCGGCCGCCGCCGAGGCGCTGGTCGCCGCCCTGTTCGCCGCCGGCTCGCAGGGCGTGCAGGAGGAGGGCGACAGCGTGCTGACGCAGTTCCCGCCCGACACGGACGTCGAGGCGATCCGCACCGCGCTGCTCGACGCCGATCCGAGCGCGGACGTCGCGATCACGCCCGCCGCGCCGGTGGACTGGACGGAGGGGTGGAAGGCGCTGATCGGCGCTCACGAGCTGGGGCGGCTCGCCGTCGTGCCGCCGTGGCTCGCCGAGGGCCGCGATCCGGCGGCGACGATCGTCATCGATCCCGGGATGGCGTTCGGGACCGGCGACCACCCGACCACGCGCGGCGTCGTGCGCCTGATGCAGGACGTCGTGCGCCCGGGCGACGTCGTCGCCGATCTCGGCGCTGGCAGCGCGGTGCTCGCGATCGCGGCGGTGAAGCTGGGCGCCGCCCGCGTGGCCGCGATCGAGTACGACCACGACGCGATCGAGAACGCCGAGGAGAACGTCGTGCGCAACGACGCCTCGGGGCGCGTGACCGTGATCGAGGGGGACGCGAACGTGCTGCTGCCGCTCGTCGCGCCCGTGCGGCTCGTGCTCGCGAACATCATCTCGAGCGTGCTCGTCGAGCTGATGCCGGCGATCGACGCCGCGCTCGCGCCGGATGGCGACGTGATCCTCAGCGGCATCCTGTGGGAGGAGCGCGACGCGATGCTGCGCGTGATCGCCGCGCGCGGCTGGAAGGCCGTCGCGGAGGACCACGAGGACGTCTGGTGGAGCGTGCGCTGCGTGCGCGCCGCGTGACGGCGTGAGCACGGACGGGCGCGCGCCGCGCGTCGAGGCGGCGACCGTCGCGACCTTCGTCGCGCACGAGGCGCTGACCGCCGGCACTGCCATGACGCTGGGCGAGGACGCCGCGCATCACATGCGCGTCCGGCGCCTGGAGCCCGGCGACGCGATCGCGCTGCGCGACGGCGTGGGACGCTCGGGGGAGGGCCGCCTCGTGCGCCTCGCGAAGAGCCACGCGGTCGTCGAGCTCTCGGCGGTGCGCGAGCATGCGCCGCCGCCCCCCGTGCACCTCGTCGTGCCGGTGGCGGACCGCGACCGGATGCTCTGGCTCGCGGAGAAGGCGGTCGAAATCGGGGTGGCCAGCTGGCGCCCGGTGCTGTTCCGCCGCTCGCGCTCGGTGGGCGGACGCGGCGAGGGCGCGACGTTCCAGCAGAAGGTGCGCGCCCGGATGCTGTCGGCGCTCACGCAGAGCGAGGCGGCCTGGCTGCCGGATCTGCACCCGGAGGCGCCGCTCGAGCGCGTCATCGCGGCGGCGCCGACGGGGGCGCGCTTCGTGTGCGATCCTGACGGCGCGTCGCTCCTCGACGCGACGCCGGCCGCCGGCGATCCGGCGACGGTGGTGGTCGGTCCGGAGGGCGGGCTCGAGCCGGCCGAGCTCGAGGCGCTGCAGGCGGCGGGCTTCCGTCCGGCCGCGCTCCCCGGCAACATCCTGCGCTTCGAGACGGCCGCCGTGGTGGCGGCCGCGCTGGCCCGCGCGCTGGTGGAGCGCGCCGGGCCGCCGCTCCCCTGAACCGCGGCGCGAGCCGAGGGCGATGGCCGACACCCAGTGCCTCTTCTGCCGCATCGCGCGCGGCGAGATCCCGACGGCGCTCGTCGCCGAGACCGACGACTGCGTGGCGTTCCGCGACATCAACCCGCAGGCGCCCCTGCACGTGCTCGTGATCCCGCGGGCGCACGTCGCCTCGCTCAACGAGGCGAGCGACGCGGCGCAGATCGGCCGCCTCTCGCTGCTCGCCGCCGCCATCGCGGAGCGGGAGGGCTACGCCGAGAGCGGCTACCGCACGGTGGTCAACACCGGGCCGGCGGCGGGGCAGACGGTCTTCCACGTCCACCTGCACCTGCTGGCCGGGCGCGATCTGCGCTGGCCGCCGGGATGACCCGCGCCGGTCCCTCGAACGGCTTGCGTCGGGCTCCCGGGGCTCCGTAGCTTCCCGGCCGCTTCACCACCAGCCGGCGCGCCAACGCCACGAAGGGGGGAGATCGGTTTTGGAAGTCGTCATCAACGAGGACGAGAACGTCGAGCGGGCGCTGCGTCGCTTCAAGCGCATGGTCCTGAAGGCGGGGATCCTCGCGGACGTCCGCAAGCACCAGCGCTACGAGAAGCCCAGCGAGCGCCGCAAGCGGGAGCGCGAGCAGGCGATGCGTCGCAACCGCCAGCGCGCCTGAGCCGCACCCGAACGGAGATGTCATGGCCGACCTGACGACCCGCCTGCAGGACGATCTGAACGCCGCGCGCAAGGCGCAGGACAAGCCGCTCACGCTGGTCCTCGGCACGGTGCTCTCGGACGTGAAGAACAAGCGGATCGAGCTGCGCCGCGACCCGACCGACGACGACGTGGTGGACGTGCTCCGCAAGGGCATCAAGCGTCGCCGCGAGTCGATCGAGATGTACGAGAAGGGGAACCGCGCGGAGCTGGCGGCGAAGGAGCAGGCGGAGCTCGAGGTGCTGGAGCGCTACCTGCCCCCGGCCGTCGACGAGGACGAGCTGCGAGCCGCCGTGCGCGCGGCCATCGCCGGCGGCGCCGCGAACATCGGCGCCGTGATGGGCAAGGTGATGCCGCAGTTCAAGGGCCGCGTGGACGGCAGCGCGATCAACGCGATGGCCAAGGCGGAGCTGGCGAAGTAGGAAGCGCGAGAGCGGCCGGCGGGGCTGCGGAAGTGCCGACCGGGTCGACCGGCGCGGCGGCTCCGCAGCCTCGCAGCCCCGCAGCTCTTTCCGTCCCTTTCGGGGTACATTCCAGGGTGATGAATTCGCACGCCCTGACCGTCCTGGAGTTCCCGCGCGTCCTCGCCGTCGTCGCCGAGCGCGCCACCTCGTCGCTCGGCGCACGACGCCTGCGCGCGGCGCAGCCGACCACCGATCTGGCTTGGCTCGCGTCCGAGCACCGCCGCGTGGCGGCCATGCGCGCGCTCGTCTCGAGCGAGGGCGGCTGGTCGCCCGAGCCGGTGCCCGACCTGACCGAGCCGCTGGCGCGCCTGCGCGTGTTCGGCACCGTCTGGACCGCGCCCGAGCTGCTCGCCGGCGGCACGCTCCTGCGCTCGTCGCGCCGCACGCGCGAGGCGCTGTCGGACCCCAAGCGCCCGCCCGTCGTGAGCGCGGTGCTCGCCTCCATCACCGACCGGCTGCTCAGCCAGTCGCGCCTCGAGCAGCAGGTCGAGCGGACGATCGCCGAGGACGGGACGGTGCGCGACGACGCGAGCCCGAAGCTGCGCGGCATCCGTCGCGACCTGCGTGGCGCGCAGGGGCAGCTCGTCGCGCTGCTCGAGCGGATCATGGGGAAGCTCGAGGCGCATCATCAGGTCCCCGACATGTCGGTGACGGTGCGCAACGGACGCTATGTCATCCCCGTGCGGGCCGGCGGCCGCGCGGTCGTCGGCGGGATCGTGCACGACGCGTCGAGCACCGGCGCGACGCTCTTCGTCGAGCCGCCGGCGGCGATCGAGTTCGGCAACCGCATTCGCGAGCTGGAGGCCGCCGAGCACGAGGAGATCCTGCGCATCCTCGCCGAGCTGACCGACGAGCTCCGTCCGCTGCGCGAGCCGATGCTCGACGCGATGGACGCGCTCGTGGCGCTGGACACGCTGTACGCGCGCGCGCGCTGGGCCGTGGAGTTCGGGTGCAGTCCCTGCGACATGGTGCCCGCGGGCGAGGGCTTCGCGATCCGCGACGGACGGCATCCACTGCTGCTCGCGCAGGGCGTGCCGGTCGTGCCGTTCGACCTGGCGATGGAGCCGGGCGAGCACACGCTGCTCGTCTCGGGTCCGAACACGGGCGGCAAGACGGTGCTCCTCAAGGCGGTGGCGCTGCTCTCGCTGCTCGTGCAGAGCGGCATCCCGGCACCCGTCGGCGAGGAGAGCCGGGTTCCCGTGTACGACGACGTGTTCGCCGACGTCGGCGACGAGCAGTCGATCCAGGCGTCGCTCTCGACGTTCTCGGCGCACCTCAAGAACCTCACCGAGATCGTCGGCCTCGCGACGCACGCGTCGCTCGTGCTCATCGACGAGTTGGGCTCGGGCACGGACCCCGTCGAGGGCGCGGCGCTCGGCGGCGCGATCCTCGAGGAGCTCACGCTGCGCGGCACCACGACCGTGGCGACGACGCACCTCGGCGCGCTGAAGGAGCTGGCGACGGAGGTGCGCGGCGTGGTCAACGCGTCGCTGCAGTTCGACGCGGTCGCGCTGGCGCCGACCTACCGGCTGATCAAGGGCGTACCCGGCCGCTCGTACGGCCTCGCGATCGCGCAGCGGCTGCGGATGCCGGTGCACATCGTCGAGCGCGCGGTGGAGCGCATCCCCAAGGGCGAGCGCGACGTCGACGCGCTGCTCGCGGAGCTGGAGAAGCGCGAGACCGAGCTCGCCGACCGCGAGAAGCTCGCGGACGAGCTGGTGCAGAGCGGGCAGGCGCGCGCGCAGCGCCTCGCCGAGCGCGAGAAGGCGGTGCGCGAGCGCGAGCGCACGGCGGAGAAGCAGGCGCGTCTCGAGGCGCGGAAGTACCTGCTCGACGCCCGCAAGGAGATCGACCGCACGCTGAAGGAGCTGAAGCAGGGCGCCGCCGACGCGGTCGAGGAGCAGGCGAAGGACGCGCGTCGCAAGGTCGAGGAGCTCGCCGCGCGGCAGGGCGAGCACCTCGACCGGCTGTCGCGCGAGGAGCGCAACGTCGCGGTGCGGCAGGCGCACGCGACGCGTCCCGGCGGCCCGGCCGTTCCGCGCGAGGAGATCGCCGCCGGCGACACCGTCGAGGTGGGGACGCTCGGCGGCAAGCTCGGAAAGGTCGTCGAGCGCCGCGGGCGCGACGCGGTGGTCACCGTCGGCGTGATGAAGCTGACGGTCCCCGTGAAGACGCTCGTCCGCTCCAAGCAGCAGATGCCCAAGGCGGAGGTGTTCGTGCCGGCGATGCTCGACGCGGCGGACATCTACCACTCGGGCGAGGTGGACCTGCGCGGCATGCGCGCGGACGAGGTGGACGGCTTCCTCCTGTCGTCGATCGACCAGGCGGTGCGCGCCGATCGCCGCGAGCTGCGCATCATCCACGGCAAGGGCACGGGCGCGCTGCGCGAGCGCGTGGTGGAGCTGCTGCGCAAGGAGACGCGCGCCAAGTCGTTCCGCATGGGGCTGTGGAACGAGGGCGGGGCGGGAGTGACGGTGGTGGAGCTGGAGTGATGACGAGCCCTCGGTACGCTCGACGCTCGACGCTCGACGCTTCCGCTGTCGCAGGGACGACGCGAGCGTCGAGCGTCGAGCGTCGAGCGTCGAGGGATGCACGATGATCACCCCCGAGTCCATCGACCGCGTCCGCGAGGCGGCCGACATCGTCGAGATCGTGGGCGAGCACGTGAAGCTGAAGCGGTCGGGCGGCGACTTCCGCGGACCCTGCCCGTTCCACGGCGGCAAGAACCCCAACTTCTCCGTCTCGCCCAAGCGCAACGCGTACTACTGCTTCAAGTGCCACGCGAGCGGCGACGCGATCGGCTTCGTGCGCGAGCACCTCGGCATGGACTTCGTTGAGGCGGTGCGCTACGTGGCGGCGCGCGCCGGCGTCGAGGTCCAGGAGACGCGCGCCGCGCGCGAGCCGGGCGAGAAGGATCCGCGCGAGCCGCTCTGGGAGGCGATGAACGCGGCCGCGGAGCTGTTCCGCGAAGCGCTCTGGGACGATCCCGAGGCGCAGGTCGCGCGCGCGTACCTCGCGTCGCGCGCGCTCTCGCGCGAGGACGCCGACCGCTTCACCCTCGGCTACGCGACGCGCGACGGAAAGTGGATCGAGAAGCTGCGCGCGCTCGGGCACGACGACGCGCGCCTGCTGGAGGTCGGGCTCCTGGTCGCGCGCGACGACGGCAGCCCGCCGCGCGCGCGCTTCCGCGGGCGGCTCATGTTCCCCATCTACGACGGCAGCGGAAGGGTCATCGCGTTCGGCGGGCGCGTGCTCGGCGAGGGTGAGCCCAAGTACCTCAACAGCCCGCAGGGCACGCTCTTCGACAAAGGGCGCCAGCTCTACGCGCTGTCGTGGGCCAAGCATCCGATCCGCAAGCAGGAGCGCGCGCTCGTCGTCGAGGGCTACTTCGACGCGATCCGTCTCGCGCTCGCTGGCGTCGAGGAGACGGTCGCCCCGCTCGGCACCGCGCTGACCGAGTCGCAGGCGGCGCTGCTCGCGAAGCTCACGAAGAACGTCTTCCTGCTCTACGACAGCGACGAGGCGGGGCTCAAGGCGACCTTTCGCGCCGGGCTCGAGCTGCTGCGGCTCGGCATCTCGGCGCGCGTGGTGACGCTGCCGGAGGGGGAGGATCCGGACACGTTCGTGCGCGCGCACGGCGCCGAGCGCCTCGAGCTCGCGCTGTCGCAGGGCGTCGACATCCTCGAGCGCCAGATCCAGCTGCTGGAGCGGCGTGGCTGGTTCGCGGAGCTCCACCGCAAGCGCCGCGCGATCGACAAGCTGCTGCCGACGCTGCGCGCCGCGTCCGACCCCGTCACGCGCGAGCTCTACCTGGCGCGCGTCGCCGAGGCGGCCGGTATGGACCGCGACGTCCTGCTGCGCGAGGTCGAGCACGAGGAGCGTCGGCGCGGCGCGAACGTCGCGCCGCCGGCGCCCGACCGGCCGCCGGTCGAGCAGCAGCGCGAGCCCGATCGCGGCGGGTGGGGTCGCAACCGCTGGCGCGAGGAGCCGCCCACGCCGCATCCGGACGACTCGACGCCGGAGGTCACCTTCGTCGAGCCCGCCCGCCCGCGCGACGACTTCCGCCGGTTCGAGTGGAAGGGGCGTCGCAAGTCGACCGGGCGGCGCGAGGAGGACTGGAAGAGCTCCCTCGCGGTGCCGCGGGTGGCGGCCACCGGCGCCGTGCTCCGCGCCGAGGGGCAGCTCATCCGCGCGATGGTGCAGGAACGCGATCTGGTCGAGGCCGTCGCCGAGAAGTGGGCGCCGGAGAGCTTCAACCGCGCCGAGTGGCGGCTGGTGTTCGAGCGGCTGCTCGAGAATCCGGAGCAGCCGCTCGACGTGCTGGCGCAGGCGCTGCCGGCCGACATCGTGGTGCAGCTCGACCGCCTGCTGGAGCTGCCCGACCCGGACCCGCAGCGGACCGTGCAGGACTGGGTGAGCCGCCTGCAGGCGATGGCGCTCGACGAGGAGAAGGAGCGGCTGATCGCGCGGCTGCCGATGGTCGACGACGCCGAGAAGGACGCGATCACCGTCCGGATCCGCGAGCTGCAGGAGGAGCGTCAGGCGCTGTCGAAGCACTTCTCTCGCATCGGCCCGCGGCTGCGACCGTGAGCGGTCGCGCGCGTTCGCGCCGCGCCGGTACGCATCTTCCCGTGACGGGCGGGGAACACTTCGACGACGGAGGATCTGCCGTGAACGATCAGCTCGACGCGCTCCTCGCGCTGCAGTCGGCCGACGACGCCATCCAAGCGCTGGAGACGCGACTCGCCGCCCTCGCCCCTCGGGTCGCCCGCCTCGACGGCGAGCGGCAGGCCGCGGACCGGGCCGTCACGTCCGCGCAGGCGGCGCTCGAGCGCGAGAGCGAGCGGCACGCGCACCTCAGCGAGCGGGCCGGCGAGTTCCGGCGCATGAACGACCGTGCCGTGTCGCAGCTCGACCAGGTCCGGAAGGCGCGCGACGCCTCAGCGGCCGGCGCGCAGGTCGACATCTCGCGGCGCGCCCTGTCCGACGCCGAATCGGAGCTGCACGCGGCGGGGCAGCGCCTGTCGACGCTGCAGGCGGCGCTCGACGCGGCGCAGGCGCGCATCGGCGCGATCGAGGCGGAGCAGGCGCCGGTGCGGGCCGAGGTCCGCGCCGAGCAGACGCAGATCGAAGCGCAGCTGGCGACCGCGCGCGAGGGGCGCGCCGTGCTCGCGCGCGCCGTCGAGCCGCGACTGCTCTCGAAGTACGATCGCGTGCGCGGCCGTCGGCGCGGCCCCGCGGTGTTCGCGCTCCATCACTTCACCTGCGGCAACTGCGACACGGCGATCCCGACGCAGCGCCGCGCGGGGCTCCTGGCCGGGGCGATCGAGGTCTGCGAGTCGTGCGGCGTGCTGCTGTACGCGATCCCGGCGGCGGCGCAGACGCCGTCGCCCGCGGCGAACGCGCTCTGATCTACCCCCGGAGGCGCCCGCGGCCGCGTCGACGTGCTGCGGCGCGGCGCACCGCCCCGCGGGCCCGCGGTTGTCGCGCCTTCCCGGCGCGGCCTAGATTGCGCGCGTGACCGCCCCGACCGCAGCTCCCCCCGCCTCCGTTCGCCGGCGCGCCCGCCCCGAGGCACGCTGGGTGCTCTCCCCGCCGGCGGATCCGCAGGTCGTCGCCGGGCTCGCCCGCGATCTCCGCCTGCCCGACGCGATCTGCCGGCTGCTCGCCGCGCGCGGCCATGGCGCCGGCGACGACGTGAAGCGGTACCTGCGCCCGCGCCTGGAGCAGCTGCACGCGCCCGATCGCCTGGCCGGCGTGCGCGTGGCCGCGGAGCGGCTGGCGGAGGCGGTGCGTCGCGGCGAGACGGTGCTCGTGCACGGCGACTACGACGTCGACGGCATGTGCTCGACGGCGCTCATGACCCGCGTGCTGCGCGCCGTCGGCGGACTGGTCGTGCCCTTCATCCCGCACCGGCTGCGCGACGGTTACGACCTCACGGATGCCGGGGTGCGCGCGGCGGTGGCCGCGGGCGCGCGGGTGGTGCTCACCTGCGACTGCGGCACCAGCGCGCACGGCCCCGTGCGCGACCTGTGCGACGCCGGCGTCGACGTCATCGTCAGCGACCATCACCTGCCCGGGCACGGCCGTCGCGCGCCGGCGTGCTTCGCGGTGCTCAACCCGAACGTGCCGGACTCCGATTATCCGGAGGATGACCGGGGGCTGTGCGCGGCCGGCGTGGCGTTCAAGCTGGCCCTCGCGACGGTGCAGGCGCTGGGCGCCAACGACGCCATCGTCTGGCGGCAGCTCGATCTCGTGGCGCTCGCCACGATCGCCGACATCGCGCCGCTGCGCGGCGAGAACCGCGTGCTCGCGCGCTACGGCCTGAAGCTGATGGCCGAATCGCAGAACCCGGGGATCCGCGCGCTCACGCGCTCCTCGGGGCTGGACGGCAAGCCGCTCACCGCCGGGCGCGTCGGTTTCATCCTCGCGCCGCGCCTCAACGCCGTGGGGCGACTCGGCCACGCGCTGCGCGGGGTCGAGCTGCTGACGACCGACGACGACCGCGAGGCGCACGCGATCGCGCGCGAGCTCGAGGAGCTGAACCGCCACCGGCAGGAGCTCGATCGCGCCACCCTCGACCAGGCGCGCCGCCAGGTCGACCAGCTCGATCTCGACGCGACGTTCGGCCTGGTGATCGCCGGCGAGGGATGGCATCCGGGCGTCATCGGCATCGTCGCGTCGCGCATCGTCGAGGAGACGGCGCGCCCGGCGGTGCTCATCGCGGTGGAGGACGGCGTCGGCAAGGGGAGCGGGCGCTCGATCTCGCGTTTCGATCTGCACGCCGCGCTCACCGAGTGCGACGCGGACGGTCTCTTCGAGCGCTTCGGCGGGCACCGCGCGGCGGCCGGCGTGACGATCGCGGCGGATCGCATCGCGCGGTTCGCGGAACGGTTCGACGAGGTCGCGCGTGCGCGGCTCTCGCGCGAGGATCTCGTCCCCGAGCTCCGCATCGACCTCGAGCTGCCGATCGAGGAGGTCACGGAGGATCTCGAGGCGATGCTGCGCCACTTCGAGCCCCACGGCATGGGCAACGCGGCGCCGGTGCTCGCCGCGCGCGACGTCGAGCTGGGCGCGACGCCGAAGCGCGTCGGGGAGGACGGCGTGCGGCTCAAGCTGCGCCGCGCCGACGGCCGCGAATTGGAGGCGATCGGCTGGGGGCTCGCGGCCCGCGCGGAGGGGCTGCTCCCCGGCATGCGCGTGGACGTCGCGTTCCGGCTCGAGCGCGACGAGTTCCGCGGAGTCAGTCGCCTGCAGGCGCGACTCGCCGACGTGGTGCCCGCGCGCCGGACGCCGCTCGCGCTCCGGGGCGGCTGAGCGCCGGTGCGCATCGTCGCGGGCCGCTGGCGCGGCCGCACCATCGACGCGCCCAAGGATTCGCGCGTGCGCCCGACCGCGGATCGCGTGCGCGAGGCGTGGCTGAGCATCGTCTCGGGCGACGTGCCGAACGCCCGGGTGCTCGACCTGTTCGCCGGCTCGGGCGCGCTCGGCCTGGAGGCGCTGTCGCGCGGCGCCGCGAGCGCCGAGTTCGTCGAGCTGAACGCGCCCTCGCTCCGCGCGCTCGGCGCCAACATCGCCAAGCTCGGCGCCGACGACCTCGCGCACGTGCGGCGCGGCGACGCGCTCCGCTTCGTCGAGTCGCTGGCGGCGGGCGCCTACGACCTCGCGTTCGCGGACCCGCCGTACGCGCACGACGCCGCCGTGAAGGTCGCGGAGCGCTGGCTCGCCGTGCCGTTCGCGCGCGTCCTTGGCGTCGAGCATTCGACCCGCGTGACGCTGCCGCCGGGCGGTGACGTGCGGAAATACGGCGACACGGCGATCACCATCTATCGGCGCGATGACGAGGCGTGAGCCGAGGGCGGCGCGCCGCCGCTCGGCCGGCGCGCCGCCGTGGGGCGGCCTCGTCGGCCCGCGTTCGACGGCCGCCAGCTACCCGTCCGCGCGCGCCGCGGTCTAGATTCCCGCGCCATGCGCACCGCGATCTACGCCGGCAGCTTCGACCCGATCACGCTCGGGCATCTCGATCTGATGAAGCGCAGCCTCCACTTCGTGGATCGGCTGGTCATCGGCGTCGCGGTGAACTCGACCAAGCAGCCCGCGTTCACCCTGGAGGAACGGGCCGCGCTGATCGTCGACGCGCTCGGCGAGGACGCGCGCGGCGCGACGCCGCGCGTGGAGGTGCGGCACTTCCGCGGATTGCTCGTCGACTTCGCGCGCGACGTCGGCGCCACGCTGTCGGTGCGCGGTCTCCGCGCGGTCGCCGACTTCGAGTACGAGTTCCAGATGGCGCTCATGAACCGGCACCTCTCGCCCGCGCTCGAGACGCTGTTCCTCGTGCCCTCGGTCGACACGACGTTCATCAGCTCGAGCCTCGTGCGCGAGGTCGCACGGCTCGGCGGGTCCGTCGACGCGCTCGTGCCGCCGAACGTCGCCGCCGCGCTGCGCGCGAGGTTCCCGCAGTGAGCGTCGTCGCGAGCGACGCCGCGGGATTCGTCGCCGACGTCCGCGCCCGCGCCGCGCTGGCGCGCCGGCCGATCGCGTTCGCCGAGGTCGACGACGCACGCACGCAGTCGGCGATCGACGTGCTCCTCGCGGACGCGATCGTGCGCCCGTGGCTCGTGGTCGACGGCGGGAGCGGCGCGGTGCCCGCGTCTCGTCTCGCGGGCTGGCGGGCCGGCGGCGCCGAGATCGTGGACGTGCGCGACGCGGCCCTGCAGGCGCGCGTGGCGGAGCTGCTGCTCGCGCGCCGGGCCGGCAAGGGGCTGACGCCGGAGGCAGCGCGCGAGCTCGCGACGCGCCCGCTGTACGTCGCCGACGCGCTGGTGGCGCTCGGCGACGTGGACGGCTGCGTCGCCGGCGCCGTGCACACGACCGCCGACGTGATCCGCGCGGCGCTCTGGTGCGTGGGGCCGGCGCCGGGCGTGCGCACGGTATCGAGCGCGTTCTACATGCTCGTGCCTCCCTTCCGGGGCGACCGCTCCGAGGTGCTGACGTTCACCGACTGCGCCGTGGTCCCGTACCCGACGGCCGCGCAGCTCGCGGACATCGCCGTCGCCGCGGCGGCCGACCGGCGGCGGATCGTCGGGGACGCGCCGCGCGTGGCGATGCTGTCGTTCTCCACCCGGGGCAGCGGGGGCGAGGGTGCGAGCGTCGCGCTCGTACGTGAGGCGCTGGCGCTGGCCCGGCAGCTTGCGCCCGAGCTCGCGCTGGACGGAGAATTGCAAGGGGACGCCGCGCTCATCCAGGCAGTGGCCGAGCGGAAGGCGCCGGGAAGCCCGGTCGGGGGGAGCGCGAACGTGCTGGTCTTCCCCTCGCTGGACGCGGGGAACATCGCGTACAAGCTCGTTCAGCGCCTGGCCGGCGCGGCCGCGGTCGGGCCGATCGTGCAGGGGCTGGCGCGGCCGTGCAGCGATCTCTCCCGCGGGGCTGTGCCGGATGACATTATCAACGTCGCCGCGATCACGGCGCTGCAGGCGGGCGAGCTGCCCGCCGGGCGCTGATCGGCGGCCAGCACTCTGAAATCAACGCAGCACAGACACGGTGCGCACACGGGGCGACCGGGAGACCGACTCATGAGCTTCCAGATGCATCGCGAAGGCGACGTCACGGTGGTGGATGTGGAGGGGCAGCTCATCGTCGGCAATCGGCAGGAGCTGAAGCAGAAGGTGCTGGACGAGCTGGAGCGCGGCGAGCGGAAGTTCCTGATCGACTTCAGCCAGACCGGCTACATCGACAGCTCGGGGCTCGGCGTGCTCGTGTCGCTCTCCAAGAAGATCCGCGAGCAGGGCGGGGAGCTGCGGCTGGCGAACCTGAACGACGACCTCAAGACGCTGTTCGAGCTCACGAAGCTCGACACGCTCTTCCAGATCGCCGAGACGCGCGAGCGCGCGCTCGACAGCTTCTGACGGGCCGCGTGATTCCCCGGGTGCGACGCCGGCCGTGAGCGCGCGTCGCGCGACGGACGACGTGCCGGCGGACGAGGTGCCTCATCGGGCCTCTGCCGCCGGCACGTCGGTGCTGGAGATGACCATCCCGAGCGACGTGGACGCCGTCCCCGGCGTCGTCGACGCGGTCGTGGGGCAGTGCGTCGCGCACCGCTTCTCGCGGCAGGCGTGTGCCCTCAACGTGCCGGTCGCGCTCACCGAGGCGCTCGCGAACGCGATCCTGCGTGGCAACCGGCAGGCGGCGGACAAGCAGGTGCAGGTGCGCGCGACCGTCGACGACGCGCAGCTCGTCGTCGAGGTGCAGGACGAGGGCGAGCGCTTCGATCTCGACGCGAGCGCCCATGACCCGACGACGCCCGAGCGTCTCGAGCGCGAGGACGGGCGCGGGATCTTCCTGATGCGGCGCCTCATGGACCGCGTGGAGCGTCTCGACGCCGCGTCGCGCGGCAACGTCGTGCGGCTCACGCTGCGGCGGGCGTGAGCGCGAGCGCGGGGCGCACGTGCTGAGCGCCGCCGGCATCGGACCGCGGGCGACGGCGCGCGCGGCGGGTGAGCTGGACGCGCTGTTCGCCGCCTACCACGCGAGCACCGGCTGCCATGCGGCGCTCTGGACGCCGACCGCCGGCGCCGCCCTCGAGCGACGCAGCGCCTCGCGCCGCGGTCGCGTGCCGTCGCGCGACGACATGCCGCGCCCCGCGCCGACCGACGCGCCGGTCGCGTGGCGCGAGCCGGACGGCGACGCGCTGATCGTCGCGATCGACGGCTTCGCCGAGGCGTGGCTCGTGGTCGGCCCGTGCGACGGCGACGCGACCGCGCTCGCGCGACACGCGGCCTTCCTGCGCGTCGCCGTGCTGGCGCACCTCGACGCCGCCGTCGAGGTCGAGCAGTCGGCGCACGAGCTCTCGGAGCGCTACGAGGAGATCAACCTCCTCTACACGATCAGCGAGATCCTCGGGCGCGCCGTGACGCTCGAGGACACCGCGAGCACCATCCTCACCGAGCTCGCCGAGACCGTCGGCGCGACGCGCGCCGCGCTCCTGCTGCACGATCGGGTGACCGACACGCTGCAGGCGGTCGCCGCCGTCGGGGTCCCCGTCGAGACGCTGATGCCGATCGCCGCCGACGACGCGGCGAGCGCCAGCGGCCGGGTCTTCCGCACGCTGCACCCGACGACGTTCGAGCGCGACGTGCCGGTCGCCGCCGCGGAGGCGCCCTACCGGCAGGGCGCGATGCTCTCGGTGCCGCTCGTCTGGTCCACACCGTCGGGCGGTGAGCCGCTCGGCGTGGTGCACCTCTCGGGGCGCCGCTTCGGCGCGTTCACGGCGGGCGACCTGAAGCTCGTCACCGCGATCGCGTCGCAGATCGCCGCGGCGGTGCAGAATGCGCGGCTGGTGCGCGCCTCCATCCAGCAGCAGCGCATGGCGCAGGAGATGGCGCTCGCGCACGACCTGCAGATGCGCCTCCTGCCGCGTGTCGACGTCGCCGCGCCGCACGCCGAGGTCGCGGCGCGCGTGGTGCCGGCGGAGAGCGTCGGGGGCGACTTCTACAATCTCTTCCGGCTCGATGACGCGCGGACCGGCGTCATGATCGGCGACGTGTCGAGCCACGGGTACCGCGCGGCGCTGATCATGGCGCTCGCGATGAGCGCCACCGCGATCCACGCACGCGGATCGAGCGATCCGTCGGCGACGCTCGCCGCGGTGCTGCAGTCGCTGCACGAGGAGCTGTCGAGCACCGAGATGTACATCACCACGTTCTACTCGGTCGTCGATCCGGCGCGCGGCGAGCTGCGGTACGCGAACGCGGGGCACCCGCACGCCTTCCTGCTGCACGCCGACGGCGCCGCCGAGCGCCTGGGCGCGAGCACGCCGCCGCTCGGGATGGTCGACACGCCGCCGGCGACCGAGACACGGCCCTGGGACGCCGGCCGCGACCTGCTGGTCCTCTTCACCGACGGCATCAGCGACGCGATCGATCGCGCGGGACGCCGACTCGGCGAGGAGCCGGTGCTCGACGCCGTGCGTGCGGTGCGCGACCGCCCGGCCGACGAGATCGTGCAGGCGGTGTTCTCGCAGCTGGAGGTCTATCAGGGCGGCGCGCGGCCGCTCGACGACCTGACGCTCGTCGTCCTGCGGAGCTGACGATGGCAGACGACCGCGCGCCCCGACCTGCCGGCCTGCCGCGCCCCCGCAAGCGCTTCGGGCAGCACTTCCTGCGCGACCGCGGCGTGCTCGCCCGCATCGCCGACGCGCTCGCGCTCACCGGGCGCGAGACAGTCGTCGAGATCGGTCCGGGCCGCGGCGCGCTGACCGATCTGCTGGTGTCGCGCGCCGGACGTCTGCTCGCCATCGAGGTCGATCGCGACCTCGCCGCGTACCTGCGCGAGCGGTACGCCGAGCAGCCGCACGTGCAGGTCGTGGAGGCCGACGTGCTGACGGTCGACCTGGGGGCGCTTGCCGCCGGAGAGTACGTGCTCGCCGGCAACGTTCCGTACTACATCACCACGCCGATCCTCTTTCACGCGCTGCAGCATCCGCGGCCGGCGCGCGCCGTCTATCTCGTGCAGCGCGAGGTCGCCGAGCGGGTGGCCGCGTCGCCGGGCGGCAAGGAGTACGGCGCGCTGAGCGTCAACGTGCAGGCCGTCGCGCGGGTCGAGCTGCTCGCCCGCGTTCCGCCCGGTGCGTTCCAGCCGCCACCGCAGGTCGACTCGGCGGTGATCCGCGTGACGCCGCGCCCCGATCCCGTGGTCGCGCCGGACGAGGAGGCGCGCTTCCGCAGCATCGTGCAGGAGGCGTTCGGCCTGCGGCGCAAGCAGCTCCGGCGCGTGGTGCGCACGATCGCGCGTCTCGACGCGGAGCGCGCCGACGAGGTGCTCGCCGCCGCCGGCATCGATCCGGAGGCACGCCCGGAGACGCTCGCGCCGCACGATTTCGCGCGCCTGGTGCGGGCGCTTCCGCCGCGCGGTACGCCCGCCTAGCTTTCGACGCAACTCGACCGGGGTGCCCGTGCGCGGAAACGCGCGAGGGCTGAGAGAGTCCCGCAGAACCTGATCCGGTTCGTACCGGCGTAGGGAGTCGCGAGTGAGCAGCACGAGTCTTGGCGGGCCCGAGGGCCCGGCCGCGCGTGCGGGCATTCCGGCGAGGCACGTCGCGCCATCCGAGCGTCGGCGTCGGTTCCATCTCACCGGCCCCCCTCCGTGCTCCCCATTCTGCTTCTCGCGGTCTCGCTGCCGCTCGCGGCGCAGGACACCACGCGCGCCCCTCGCGACACCGCCCGCGCTCGCGACCTGGAGACCGTCACGGTCCGCGCCGTACGCGGTGGTGACGCCGCCGCCGCGCAGACCATGCTCGGCGCGGCGGCGCTGACGCGAGGCTACACCGGTCAGGACGTGCCGCAGCTGCTGCAGCAGGCGCCCGGCATCTCCACCTGGTCGCAGAGCGGCTCGCAGTGGAACTACTCGTACTTCCGCATCCGCGGTATCGACCAGTCGCGCATCAACCTCACGCTCGACGGGATCCCGCTGAACGAGCCGGAGGACCAGCAGCTCTACTTCTCGAACTTCGCCGATCTCGCGAACTCGATCCAGAGCGTGCAGATCCAGCGCGGCGTCGGCACCGGGACGTACGGGCAGGCATCGTTCGGCGGCTCCGTGAACTTCGAGACGGTGCCGCTCGCGGCGACGTCGCGCGGAGCCGAGGTGCAGCTCGGGGCGGGCTCGTTCGGCGCGCGGCGCGCGGCGGCCGAGTACGCGAGCGGACTGCGGGAGAACCGCACCGCCGTGTACGCGCGCTTCTCCAACCAGCGCGCCGACGGCTATCGTCGCGGCTCGAGCCACGCGGGGAACAGCGCGATGGTCAGCGCCGGCTACTTCGGCGATCGCGACCTGCTGAAGCTCACCCTGCTCAGCGGCATGGAGTCCAACGGCCAGGCATATACCGCCGTGCCGCTCGCCGAGCTCCGGGAGGATCCGCGCGCGAATCCGATCGACGGGGTGGGGGACCGCTTCCGGCAGTCGATGGCGGCGCTCACCTACACGCGCCTGCTCTCCGCCTCGACGTCGATCGCGACGACGGCGTACGGCTTCGACGCCGGCGGGTGGTACGACTATCCGTCGTGGGTCGCGGACGCGCCCGATCCGCGCTGGCAGCTCGCCTCGCGCTGGGGCGGCATCGTCAGCGCGCTGCACACCACCCGCGGTGCGGCGACGATCGACGCCGGCGTGCACGCGCTGACGTACCGGCGCGACCACATGTTCGATGCGCGTGCCGACCTGGAGTCGTACGGCTACGGCAATCGCGGGACGAAGCAGGACGCGAGCGCGTTCGCGAAGCTCGCCTACCAGCTGGGCAGCCTGACCGCGTTCGGCGACCTCCAGGCGCGCGCCTCGACCTTCCGGTACCGCGCGACGGAAGGATCCGCCGTGCCGGCGGCACGGGCGTCGTGGACCTTCCTCAATCCGCGCGTGGGTCTGAGCTGGCAGGCCACGCCCGCGCTGCGCGCCTTCGCTTCCGTCGGCGCGACCGGCCGCGAGCCCACGCGCGCCGACCTGCTGGCCGGCGCCGACGACGTCGGCGCGGACGACGTCGAGGCGCTCTTCCCGCTGAGCCGCGTGCGTCCCGAGCGCGTCACCGACTACGAGGCGGGGGCCGAGTGGCGGTCGACCGTGCTGTCGCTGCGCGCGAACGCCTACGCGATGGAATTCCGCGACGAGATCGCGCTGGTCGGGCTCACGACGCCGCTCGGCTACGACGTGCGACGCAACGTGGGGCGGAGCTTCCGCCGGGGCGTGGAGGCGGAGGCGACGTGGCGTCCGGTGCAGGCGCTGACGCTCGCGTCGACCGTCGCCGCGAGCCGCAACCGCATCGCGCGCTTCCGCGACGAGGCGACCGACGCCGAGTACGTGGACGTTCCCACCGTGCTCACGCCTTCGCTGGTGGCGGGGCAGCAGGCGACGTGGCACGCGAGCCGCGCGCTCTCGTTCATCCTCGACGGCCGCTATCAGTCGCGACAGCACCTCGATCCGACCGGGGACGCCGCGCGCACGGCGCCCGCGTTCTTCGTGCTCGACGGTGGCATCGCGACGCGGATCGCCGGGCACGAGGTGCTGGTCCAGGGGCGCAACCTGCTCGACCGCTTCGCCCTCACGGCCGGCGACGTGAGCAGCCGCGGGGTGCCGCGCTACTTCATCCTCGCGCCCCGCAGCGTCGAGGTGAACGCGCGCCTGCGATTCTGAAGCGGCGTGCGCATGGACGGGCGTCCGTCGTCCACGACGAGACGGACGCCCGTCCCGTCCCTCACCCGTCGCCGGGCCGCTCGCGCTCCCGCAGCCATCCGGCGACGAACGACTCGGCGTCGCGCAGGCGCGTCGCCCAATCGCCGCTGAGCACCGAGAACTCGCAGCACGCCTCGGTCAGCGTCTCGACGAAGACGTCGCGCATCGCGAACCGGTCGCCGGCCTCGCCGCGCACGTGGTCGACGACCCATGGCGCGTCGACGTCGCACAGCAGATAGCGGTCGCCGCGTCGCGCGCGCGCGGTCGTCACCACCCACTCGGGCGCGGCGCCGTACAGCGCCCGCGAGTAGGCGACGGTGCTGAACAGGTCCGTGTCGCGCACGACCAGCCGCGCGCCGCGCCGCCGCGCCGCGGACTCCGCGGCCTCCTCGAGCGCGACGTGCACGCGCGCGATCGGCGTGACGGTGTCGTAGCCGAGGGCGACGGGCGCTCCCGCGGCGCGCTGCTCGTCCACGAACACGCGCGCTCCCTCGCGTGACCACGGTGCGTCGAAGCGCTCGGCGAGCAGGGACGCGATCGTCGTCTTGCCGGTGCTCTCCGGGCCCGTCAGGACGACGACGAGCGGGCGGTCCGCGCGCGCCACCCTACTCGCGATGGCTCAGCGCGTACGAGAGCCCTTCGAGCTCCATCGCCATGTTGACGTTCTTGATCGTCACGCCCGGCGGCGCGTGCACCTGCGCGGGCGCGAAGTTCAGGATCGCCCGGATCCCGGCGCGCACGATGCGGTCGACCTCTCCCTGCACGTCGTCGGCGGGGATCGCCAGCACGGCGATGTCCGGCCGGTCGCGCGCTGCGTCGGTCTCGAGCGTGACGATGTCGCGCACCGTCTGCGAGTCCCAGCGCTTCCCGATCTTGCGCGGGTCGTTGTCGTACACGCCGACGACGGTGAAGCCGCGCTGCGTGAAGCCGCGATAGGCGCTCAGCGCCGAGCCGATCTTGCCGGCGCCCACGATGACGACCCGCCACTCGCGGCCGAGGCCGAGGATCTCCCGGATGCGTCCCGTGAGCTCGGGGACCGAGTAGCCGAGCCCGCGCTTCCCGAAGGAGCCGAAGAACGAGAGGTCCTTCCGGACCTGCGCGGACGTCGTCCCACTGTGGGCGGCGAGCTCGTCGCTCGAGGTGGTGGCGATGCTTCGCGCCGCCAGCTCTTCCAGGTACCGCAGGTACACGGAGAGACGGCGGACGGTCGAATCGGCGATGCGCTTCACAGCTCCGGTCACAGCTCCGGTCACGGCTCCGGGGTCGGCTCGGTCGGCAGCGGGTCGGCTCGCCCGACTTTGTGAAATCTTTCACGAAGATAGCCGCCGAGCTGGGCGGAGGCCAGCGGGGCACGCGAGCTCGGTGCGCCGCCGTACCGTCGCGTGTGGATGCGCCGCGACGCGTACGGCCGACGCGCGCGCGGGCGTCGCGCGTGCGTATAAGTTGCGAGCGCCGCCGGATCTTCCTGTCGGCGTGCCCGGTAGCAGGGTCGAGCCACGCGACCTCACCGCGGCCGACTCCGCGGCCTACCCGAGCTCCTCCTCCGTGACCGAACGACCGGACCCGATCGGCGGGGTGCAGACCCGCGCGCCCGACAGCCTGCTCGTCGAGCGCGCGCGCGACTTCCTGGCCGGCGGGCCCGCCGACGCGACGACCCTCGTCGCACGCGTCTGTCAGCTGCCGGGGCTGCGGCGCGAGATGGCGGAGCGGATCGCGATCGAGCTGCTGGCGCCGCACCGCGAGTTCGTGCTCGACGCCGAGGGGCGGTGGGCGCTGGCGCCCACGCCCGCGTACCGCGAGGTGGGCGCGCCCGTGCGGGGCGCCACGACCGTCGTCCCGGCGGTGCCGAGCTTCGACGAGTGGCGCGCCGCCCGCGCCGCGCAGGGAGCCGACGTGCCGACCGCCCCGCTCTCCGAGCCCGCAGCCGAGCCGGCCGCGCCGCGCCGCGCACGCGAGCGACGTCCGTCGGTGGCCGACCTGCCCCGCCCCACGCTGCCGGGCGACGACGAGTCGCTGCTCGATCTGTCGTACGTCGTGGTCGACGTCGAGACGACGGGCGGCAGCCCGTACGCGGGGCACCGCATCACCGAGATCGCCGCCGTCGTCGTCGCCGGCGGCGAGGTGCGCGAGGTCTACGAGACGCTCGTGAACCCGGAGCGCGTCATCCCGCCGCAGATCGTGCGGCTCACCGGGATCACGGCGGAGATGGTGCGCGGGCAGCCGGCGTTCCGCGAGGTGGCGGGCGACGTCGTGAAGGCGCTGCAGGGCCACGTCTTCGTCGCGCACAACGTCACGTTCGACTGGCGCTTCGTGTCCGCCGAGGTGGAGCGCGCGTCCGGCGTGTCGCTCGAGGGGCGGCGTCTCTGCACGGTGCGGCTCGCCCGCAAGCTGCTCCCGCACCTGCGGAGCCGGTCGCTCGGTTACGTCGCCGACTGGTACGGCGCGGACGCCTTCGCCAAGACGTACTTCGAGGGGCGGCACGGGGGCAGCCGCCCCTGGCGGCACAGCGCAGCCGGCGATGCGGTCGCGACTGCCCACTGTCTCGTGCGCCTGCTGCACGACGCGCGCGAGCACGGCGTGCAGACCTGGGGCGAGCTCGATCGCTGGCTCAGCGGCGGCACCGGCGCCGCGCGACGCCGGCGTCGCAGCGCGCTCCCCTCCGCCGTCGACCGCGACACCACCGCCTGAGGATCGCCCGACCGTGACCGCATCGTTCCCGCTCGTCGAGACCCGCCGACTCGGTCGGCTCACCCTGCACGCCATCCACGCCGGCACGCAGCGGCTGGACGGGGGCGCGATGTTCGGCGTGGTCCCGAAGCCGCTGTGGGAGCGGAAGATCCCCGCGGACGAGCGCAACCGCATTCCGCTGGCGATGCGGTGCCTGCTCGTCGAACACGACGTCGGCCCGGTCCTCATCGACACGGGGCTCGGCAACAAGGAGCCGGCGAAGTTCCACGAGATCTACGGGGTCGAGAACGCCGGCGCGGACGGGCGGACGCTGCTCGAGGACGGGCTGCGCACGGTCGGCGTCCGTCCGGAGGACGTGCGGCTCGTCATCAACACGCATCTGCATTTCGATCACGCGGGCGGCAACACGTACCGGGATGCCGAGGGCACCGTCGGGCCGGCGTTTCCGAACGCGCGCTACGTGCTGCAGCGCGGCGAGTACCACTACGCCACGCACACGAACGAGCGCACGGGGGCCAGCTTCCTGCCGCTCAACTTCGTCCCGCTGATGGAGGCCGGGCTGGTCGACGAGGTGGTGGGGGAGGGGGAGATCGTGCCCGGGATCCGCGCCATGCCGACGCCGGGGCACACCCCCTTCCATCAGAGCGTCGTGATCGAGAGCGCCGGCGAGACGGCGTGCTTCCTCGGCGACGTCGTCCCGACGACCGCGCACCTGCCGCTGCCCTGGATCATGGGCTACGACGTCGAGCCGCTGACGACCCTCGAGAGCAAGCGCCGCGTGCTGCGGCGGGCGCAGGAGGAGGGTTGGCTCCTCGTCTTCGAGCACGACCCGCTGATCGCGTTCGGGCACGCGGCGCACGACGGCAAGGCGTACGCGCTCGCGGAGGCCGCCGGAGACGCGGTGCGGCACCCGGCAGGGGCGGGTCCGGGCTCCGGTTGACGTGGTCGCCGGGCCGGGCTAGCTTATAGGGTCACAATACGCGAAGTGGGGCGATGTCGTCGCCCCCACCCTCTGGCCCTCGCGACGCCTCGGCGTCCAGGAGCTGCAGGAGTCCTGACTACCCGACATTCGTCGTGGGCGATCGCTCGCCCGCGGCGCATGGACGTGTTGCGCGGACTCCGACCCCGGGGTTCGCGTTCTTTCGTTCGTCCCCCCTTCCCGAGGAGCACCACCATTCAGGACTCGACGAAGCAGCGCGTGCGCGTGAACCGGCAGATTCGCATCAGCCCGATCCGTGTCATCGCCGCTGACGGCAGCCAGCTCGGCATTCTCGAGGTCGACAGGGCGTTGGCCATCGCCGAAGAGCAGGGGCTCGACCTCGTAGAGGTAGCCCCGATGGCCCGCCCTCCCGTGGCCCGCATCATGGACTACGGGAAGTTCAAGTTCGAGCAGGCGAAGCAGGCCCGTATCGCCAAGAAGAAGCAGCACGTCATCCAGCTGAAGGAAGTGAAGTTCCGGCCGGGCATCGACGAGCACGACTTCGAGACGAAGACGCGGCACGCACGCCGGTTCCTCGAGGAAGGCAACAAGGTCAAGGTCACCCTGATGTTCCGCGGCCGACAGATCACGCACCCCGAGTTGGGGCGCGCGGTGGTCACGCGGGTCGCCACCGAGCTCGCCGACATCTCGAAGATCGAGGCGGACGCCCGGCTGGAAGGGAAGGCCATGACGATGATTCTCACCCCGAAGTGATCTCGGAGCGGGTGCACGCATGCCGAAGATGAAGAGCCACCGCGGCGCTGCGAAGCGCTTCTCGGTGACGGGCACCGGAAAGGTGCGGCGCCTCAAGGCGTTCAAGAGCCATATCCTCACGAAGAAGTCCCCCAAGCGGAAGCGGAACCTCCGCCGCGCGACCACGGTCGCGACCAACGGCGAGGCGAAGAGGCTCAAGCGCCTCCTGCTGGCGTCCTAACCGTAGGAGTCGACTATGCCTCGCGCAGTATCGAACGTCCCGCGCCTGAAGCGGAAGAAGCAGATCCTCAAGGCGGCCAAGGGCGCCTACGGTGGCCGGTCCAAGCTGTGGAAGGCCGCCAAGGAGACCGTGGAGCGTGGCTGGCGCTACGCCTACCGCGACCGCAAGAACAAGAAGCGCGACTTCCGTCGCCTGTGGATCGTGCGTATCAACGCCGCGGCCCACCAGCACGGCATGAGCTACAGCGTCTTCATCGACGGGCTGAAGAAGGCCGGCCTCGAGATCGACCGGAAGATCCTCGCGGACATCGCCGTGCGCGATCCGCAGGCCTTCGGCGCGATCGCCGACCAGGTCCGTCAGGCGATCGACCGCGCCCAGACCGCGGCCTGAGTCGGATCGCGGGATGCGGTGCGGCGCGAGCCGCCGGCGTTCCGTTGAAAGTGATCGACGGCGGTGCGACCTTACGGCGCACCGCCGTCGTCGTTTCCGCACCTTCCGCTTGCCCGTGCAACTCTCCGAATACCTCGCCCAGGCCGCGCAGCTCGAGCAGGACGCGCGCGCGCTGCTGGACGGGCTCGACCCCGCGATGCGTCTCGACGACGCCAAGGGCCGACTCAACGCGCTCAAGGACGCGCGCCTGGGCGAGCTGCAGGGCGCGCTGCGCACGCTCGCGCCCGAGGCCCGCCGCGACGCCGGCCTCGCGTTCAACCGGCTGAAGACCGGCATCCAGGAGGCGCTCGACGCGTTCGCCGCGCGGCAGGCCGCAGCCGCCGGCGGCGGCCCGGCGCTCGACCTCACGATGCCCGCGCGCCGCACCTGGCAGGGCGCGGTGCATCCGGTGACGGCGGTCATCGACGAGATCTGCGCGATCTTCCGCGAGCTCGGGTTCACCGTCGCACTCGGCCCCGAGGTCGAGCACGAGTGGTACAACTTCCAGGCGCTGAACTTCCCGTCGGACCACCCCGCGATGGACGTGCACGACACGCTCTATCTGGCGGGGCAGGAGGGCGTCGCGCCGGGCGAGGGGATGCTGCTGCGCACGCACACCTCGCCCGTGCAGGTGCGCACGCTGCAGCGGTACGCGCCGCCAGTGCGGGTCGTGATCCCGGGCATGGTGTACCGCCGCGACTTCTTCGACGCGTCGCACGCGCCGGCGTTCGCGCAGCTCGAGGGGCTCGCCGTCGACGAGGGGATCTCCTTCGTCGATCTCAAGGCGACGCTCGCCGAGTTCGCGCGCCGCTTCTTCGGCAGCGCGCGAACGCGCTTCCGCCCGAGCTACTTCCCGTTCACCGAGCCGTCGGCCGAGATGGACGTGCAGTGCCAGGTGTGCGGCGGCAGCGGCTGCGCGACCTGCAAGCACACCGGCTGGTCGGAGATCCTCGGCTCGGGCATGGTGCACCCCGCCGTGCTGGAGGCCGCGGGGCTCGACAGCGAGCGGTACACCGGCTGGGCGTTCGGCATGGGCCCCGCGCGCATCGCGCAGCAGCGCCACGGCGTCCCCGACATCCGCAGCTTCTACGATTCCGACGTGCGCTTCCTGGAGCAGTTCGCCCGATGATCGTCTCGCATGACTGGCTGCGCGCGTTCGTGCCGCACGGGCGCACGGCCGCCGAGATCGGGCAGCTCCTCAGCACGCACGTCGCTACGCTCGAGGGGATGGAGGCGCTGCGCACGGACCTCGCGCCGTTCGTGGTCGGGCAGGTCGTGCACACCGAGAAGATCCCGGAGACGCGGCTCTCGTTCAATCGCGTGGACGACGGCTCGGGGCAGCTGCTCGAGGTGGTGTGCGGCGCGCCCAACGTGCAGCTCGGCGCGAAGTACCCGCTCGCGCGCGTCGGCACCGTCATTCCCGGCAAGGGCGGGATGACGATCGAGCGCCGCAAGATCCGCGGCTTCACCTCGGCGGGCATGCTCTGCTCGGCGCAGGAGCTCGGGCTCGGCGAGGACGCCGACGGCATCATGACGCTCGACACGGACGCGGCGCCCGGCACGCCGCTGCTCGACATCATGCCGACCGGCGACGTGCGGCTGGAGCTCGACGTGCTCGCGAACCGCCCCGACCTGCTGTCGCAGCTCGGCGTGGCGCGCGAGGCCGCGGCGCTGACCGACGCGCCGATCACGATGCCGCCCGAGCTGCGCGACCTGGCGCCCGTGCCGGCCCCCGTGCGCGGCGCGCGCGAGGCGTCGGCCGCCGGCGCGAGCGTGCGCATCGAGGACGCGGAGGGGTGCGCGCGCTTCACGCTTGCCGTCATCCGCGGCGTGCGCGTGGGCGCGAGCCCGGAGTGGCTGGTGCAGCGGCTCGCCGGCGTCGGCGCGCGCAGCATCAACAACGTCGTCGACGTGACGAACTACCTGCTCCACGGACTGGGGCAGCCGGCGCACGCCTACGATCTCGCCAAGGTCGCCGGCACGACGCTCGTGGCGCGCCGTGCGCGCGCGGGCGAGGCACTGACGACGCTCGACGGGCAGGCGCGCACGCTCGACGCCGAGTCGCTCGTGATCGCGGACGCCGAGCGGGCGCAGGGCATCGCGGGCGTCATGGGCGGACGGGACTCCGAGGTCACCGAGGGCACCACCGACGTGCTGCTCGAGGTGGCGCTCTTCGATCCGCGTCGCGTGCGCACGTCGCGGAAGCGCGCCGGCGTGTCGAGCGACGCGAGCTATCGGTTCGAGCGCGGCATCGACCGCGGCGCGACGCTGGAGCGGCTGGCGCAGGCGGCGGCGCTCATCGTCGCCGTCGCCGGTGGGACGGTCGAGGCCGTGCTGGACGTCGGCGATGCGCCGGCCGCGCTCGCGCCGGTGCGCCTGCGCGCCTCGCGGATCACGCGCCTGCTCGGCGCTCCGGTCGCGGAGGCCGACGTGGAGCGGCTGCTCGGCGCCATCGGCTTCCGGCTGGCGCGCGAGGACGCCGCCGAGACCGCGTGGATCGTCACGCCGCCGTCGTGGCGGCAGGACGTCACGCGCGAGGTGGACCTGATCGAGGACGTCGTGCGCCTGGTGGGCTTCGACGCGCTGCCGAACGAGCTGCGCCCCTTCCGCGCGGGCAACGTGCCGGACGATCCGATGCACGTCGTGACGCGCCGCGTGCGCGACGCGCTCGTCGCGCAGGGGCTGCTGGAGACCAAGCCGCTCCCGTTCGTGCGCGGCGACGACGCGACACACGTGCGCGTGGGGAATCCGCTCGCCGAGGACGAGCCGCACCTGCGCACGCGGGTGCTCGACTCGCTGCGGGCGCGCGCCGAGTACAACCTGTCGCGCATGCAGGGGAACGTCCGGCTGTTCGAGGCCGGCGGCGTGTTCGCGGCGGGCGACGGCGGAGCGCCGCGTGAGCGGTGGCAGGTCGGCGCGCTCGTCATGGGCGAGCGACGGCCGCCGCACTTCACCGAGCCGAAGCCGCCCGCCTTCGACGCGTGGGACGCCAAGGGCATCGCCGAAGCCGCGGCGGCGGCTGCGTTCCCGGGCGCGACGATCGCGCTCGTGCCCGCGCCCGACGAGCGCGGGCGCCTGTGGGCGGTGCAGGCGGATGGCCGCGAGGTCGGAGAGGTCGTGCGGCTCACGCTCGACGCTCCGGTCTGGGCGTCGCCCGCGTTCGGCATCGAGCTCACGCTCGCCGACGTCGAGTCGGCGCCGGTCGCGGCGCGCGGCGCCCGGCTCGCCGCCGCGCCGGCCAACGCGGCGGCGGTGCCGCACGTGCGCGCTCGCGTGCTTCCGTCCACGCCGGCGGCCGAGCTGGATCTCGCGCTGCTGGTGCCGGACGCCGTCACGGCGGCCGACGTGGAGCGCGTGCTCCGCGCCGCCGGCGGCGAACTGCTCGAAAGCCTCACGCTGTTCGACGAGTTCCGCGGCGGGGACGTGCCGGCCGGGTCGCGCTCGCTCGCGTGGCGGCTCGCGCTCCGCGATCCGTCGCGCACGCTGCGCGACAAGGAGGTCGAGGGGCGCCGGCAGAAGCTGCTGAAGGCGCTCGAAGGCGAGCTGGGCGTGCGTCCGCGGGCCGGCTGATGGCCGACACGGTGATCGCGCCGGCGGCGGCCGCGTTCGACGACCTCGAGCGGCTCGTCCGGCACCTCGGCGAGGAGCTGGCCTTCTTCCGGCGCCGTGCGCTGGAGGCGGAGCGGCGCGTCAAGGAGCTGTCGGGCGCCGCGAACGGCGCCGAGCAGCCGCGCGAGAGCGTCGAGGCGCTCGAGACGCGGCTCTCCAGCCTCGAGTCCGAGAACGCGGATCTGCGCGCGCGCCTGGGCGAGGCCGCGGAGCGCACGCGCGCCATGGCCGATCGGCTGCGCTTCCTTCGACAGCAGCAGGAGGCCGATGGTGAGCGGTGAGCAGGAGGGGCGGCAGGGGCGCAGCTCCGTCCGGGTGTCGATTCTCGGGGACGACTACACGATCCGCACGGACGCGCCGCCGGCGCACACGCGCGACGTCGCGGCGCACGTGGACCGGGTCATCAAGCAGGTGATGGCGAGCGGCACCGTCGTCGAGACGCACAAGGCGGCGATCCTCGCCGCGCTGCAGATCACCGACGAGCTGTTCCGGGCCCGCGCCGAGGCGCGGGAGCTGGGCTCGCGGACGCAGGAGCTGGCGGCCGAAGTGAGGCGCTGGCTCCCGCCGACCAAGCGGGGCGACTCGGCGGCGGGCTGACGCGCGGCCGTCGACCGGGCGGGCACCCCGGGGTGCAGCGGACGAGGCCGCGTTGCCTTTCCCCTGCACGGCGGGTAGGTTGCGGCGGAGCGGGCCCCGTAGGTTCAAGCGTGCGTTGCGGTTAGGCGCCAGGATGGGAGGGTGGCCCGGCGTGTCCCGGCGCATGTGCGCGGGCCGCCGTCCGAGTCGCTCTCTCCCGTCGGGCGCACACTCGGTCGATTGCGCGGCGCCTGCGCCGCGCCGGAGCATAGATCCGACATGGGAGAGCAAGCGATCCTCGCCCTGCTGGGCGTGCTCGTCGCGTTGGGCGCCGCCGTCGGGGCGTTCGTGTACGGGAAGGGCGCCGGCCGCACGATCGGCCGCGCCGAGGAGGTCGAGCGGCAGCGCGCCGCGCAGGCCACGGCCGAGGAGAGCGCCCGCCGCATCCTCGCCGAGGCCGAGCGGGAGGCCGAGGCGGCGCGCAAGAGCGCCGTCGTGAGCGGGAAAGAGGAGCTGCTCCGGCTGCGCGAGGCGCAGGACGCGGAGGTCCGGGGCCGTCGCGAGGAGGTCGAGCGGGAGGAGCGCCGGCTGCAGGATCGCGAGGCGCAGCTCGACCGGAAGAGCGAGACCATCGACCAGCGCGACCGCGAGCTGGCGCGCCGTGCGAGCGAGCTCGGACGACGCGAGAAGGTCGTCGCCGATCAGCAGGGCGAGATCGACACGCTGCGCGCCGACGCGACGCGCCGGCTCGAGGAGCTCGCCGGCCTTTCGGCCGAGGATGCGAAGGCCGAGCTGATGCGGCGGATGGAGGAGCAGGCGCACGCCGACGCCGCGAACCGCATCCGCGAGATCCGCGAAGGCGCGCGCCGCAACGCCGAGCGCGAGGCGAAGAAGATCGTCGCCCTGGCGGTGCAGCGGATCGCCGCGGAGCACACGGCCGAGACGACCGTCTCGTCGGTGGCGCTGCCGAACGACGAGATGAAGGGGCGCATCATCGGACGCGAGGGGCGCAACATCCGCGCGTTCGAGCTCGCCACCGGCGTCGACGTCATCATCGACGACACTCCCGACACGGTCGTCGTGTCGTGCTTCGACCCCGTGCGGCGCGAGATCGCGCGGCAGGCGCTGGAGAAGCTCGTCTCGGACGGGCGCATCCACCCGGGCCGGATCGAGGAGGTCGTCAACAAGGCGCGCCAGGAGGTCGACAAGCAGATCCTCGAGACCGGCGAGGCCGCCGCGTACGAGGTCGGCGTCGCCGGGCTGCACCCCGAGATCATCAAGCTCATTGGGCGGATGCGGTGGCGGACGAGCTACGGCCAGAACATCCTGCAGCACTCGAAGGAGGTCGCCTGGCTGGCCGGGATCATGGCGGCCGAACTGGGGTTGGACGTGGCGATGGCGAAGCGCGGCGCGCTCCTGCACGACATGGGCAAGGTCCTCACGCACGAGCACGAGGGCACGCACGTCCAGCTCGGCGTCGAGATGGCGACGCGGTACGGCGAGCACCCGCTGGTGGTGAACGCGATCGCGGCGCACCACGACGACGTGCCGCACGAGAGCGAGGTGTCGGTCCTCGTCCAGGCCGCCGACGCGATCAGCGGCTCGCGCCCCGGTGCGCGGCGCGAGGCGTTCGAGACTTACGTGAAGCGGCTCGAGGGGCTGGAGAAGATCGCGTCCAGCTACCGCGGGGTGGAGAAGGTGTTCGCCATCCAGGCGGGGCGCGAGGTGCGCATCGTCGTGACGCCCGAGGACGTGGACGACGTCCGGATGGCCGCGCTCTCGGAGGAGATCGCGCGGCGCATCGAGGCCGAGCTGCAGTATCCGGGGCAGATCAAGGTGGTCGTGATTCGCGAGACGCGGGCGGTGGACTTTGCACGCTGAGGGGAGCGCCGCCGCCGTGGCGGACCAGGACGAGGGGAGCGCGCGCCTGCTCGACGGCGCGGCGGTCGCGCGGTCGGTGCGCGCGCGGGTCGCCGAGGACGTCGCGGCGCTGCAGGCGGCGCACGGCGTCACGCCCGGGCTGTCGGTCGTGCTGGTGGGCGACGACCCGGCGAGCGCCGTGTACGTGCGCAACAAGGAGAAGCAGTCGGTCGAGGCCGGGATGCGCGGCGAGACGATCCGCATGCCGGCGACCACGACGCAGGACGAGCTGCTCGCGGTCGTCGATCGGCTGAACGCCGACGAGCGCGTGCACGGCATCCTCGTGCAGATGCCGCTGCCGAAGCAGATCGACCCCGACGCCGTCATCCGTCGCATCCGCCCCGACAAAGACGTCGACGCGTTCCACCCGGCGAACGTCGGGAAGCTGCTGATCGGCGAGAGGGACGGCTTCGCGCCGTGCACGCCGGCCGGCGTGATGGTGCTGCTCGAGGAGGCCGGCGTTCCGCTCAAGGGCGCCGAGGTCGTGGTGATCGGCCGCAGCAACATCGTCGGCAAGCCGATGGCGGCGCTCCTGATGCAGCCGGGCGTCGACGCCACCGTGACCGTCTGCCACAGCCGCACGCGCGACCTGGCGTCGCACACGCGGCGCGCGGACGTGCTGATCGCCGCGATCGGGCGCGCGCGCTTCGTCACGGCGGACATGGTGAAGCCGGGCGCGGTCGTGATCGACGTCGGGATGAACCGGATCGACGATCCGAGCACGAAGTCGGGGACGCGCCTCGTGGGCGACGTCGACTTCGACGCGGTGCGCAGCGTGGCGTCGGCGATCACGCCCGTTCCGGGCGGCGTGGGTCCGATGACGATCGCGATGCTGCTCGCGAACACGGTGCGCGCCGCGCGGCTGCAGGCGGGACTCGGCGCCGCGGACGGCGATCGGTGACGCGGCGTCGGCGAACGGACGCGCCGGGCGCCGACGCGCTGGAGCTGTTCCCGCTGGATCTCCCCGCGCCGCGCCGCGACGTGGGCGAGGCGCTCTTCGGCCCGCCGCGCGCGGTGCCGCAGCCTGCGCCGAAGGCGCCCGCGCGCGCCGCCGCCCACGCGGTGCCTGCCGCGCCTGCAGTGGACCCGTACGCGCGGCCGACGCCCGAGATGGAGGCGTTCGCCACGCTCGCCGCGGCGGCCGGGCTCGACGCGGCGAGCAGCGAGGCGGAGCTTGCGGCGGCGTTCGATGCGGTGCTGGCGGAGGAGCAGGCGATCGGCCGGCAGGGCCAGATCCCGGGCGCGACCCCCGCGGCGGCGATCACGATCTCGACGCTCACGCAGACGCTGAAGGAGGTCGTCGAGGGCGCCTTCGTCCCGCTCTGGGTGCGCGGCGAGGTGAGCGACTTCAAGGCGCATCGGAACGGCCACTTCTACTTCTGCCTGCGCGACCAGGTGGCGCAGGTGAAGTGCGTGATGTGGGCGCGCGACGCGCGCCGCCTACCGGCGATGCCCGACGACGGGATGCAGGTCGTGGCGCTCGGGCAGGTGTCGGTCTACGCGGCGCGCGGCGACCTGCAGCTCAGCGTGAAGGCGCTGGAGGCACAGGGTGACGGGCTGTGGCGGAAGGCGCTCGACCAGACGCGCGCGAAGCTGGCGGCCGACGGGCTCCTGGACCCGATGCGCAAGCGCGCACTCCCGCGGCACCCGCGACGCATCGCCGTGATCACCAGCCCCGACGGCGCGGCGCTGCAGGACATCGTCGCCGTCGCGCGCCGCCGCTCGCCGCTCGTGGAGATCGTCGTCATCCCCGCGAAGGTCCAGGGCGACGGCGCGGCCGAGGAGCTGCGCGCCGCAGTCGAGCGCGTGGGACGGTGGCGCGACCTCGACCTCGTCATCATCGGGCGGGGCGGCGGGGCGCGCGAGGACCTGTGGGCGTTCAACGACGAGCAGCTCGCGCGCGCGGTGGCCGCCTGCTGCGTCCCGATCATCTCGGCCGTCGGGCACGAGGTGGACGTCACGCTGTGCGACCTCGTGGCCGACCTGCGCGCGCCGACGCCGTCGGCGGCCGCGGAGGCGGCGGTGCCGGTGCTCGCGGACGTGCGCGACGAGGTGCGCGCGCTCGCGGACGCGCTGCGCACCGCCGGCGCGTGGCACGTGCGTCGCGCGGCCGAGCGGCTCGCGGACACGAGCGCCGACCTCGTGGCGGGCGCGGCGCGCGTGACGGAGCGGCGGCGCGCGGTGCTGGAGACGGTCGCCGGGCGGTTGCACGCGCTCAGCCCCCTCGCCACGTTGGGACGCGGCTACGCGGTCGCCCGCGCGGCAGACGGTGCCGCCCTCTCACGCGTGGCGGACTTCGCGCCGGGGACGCCGTTCGACCTCCATGTCCGCGACGGCGTGGTGCCCGCCGTGGCGCGCGCGCGCGACGACGGCTGACCGCGCCATCACTCCCGCATCTCGCACCCGTCATGACGTTCGAAGCGACGCTCGCCCGCCTGCAGGAGATCGTGGACGAGCTGGAGCACGAGGAGCTGGAGCTCGACCGCGCGCTGCACCTGTTCGAGGAGGGCGTCGCCAAGCTGCGCGAGGCGTCGGGGGAGCTGTCGCGCGCCGAGGCGCAGGTGCGGCTGCTGGTCGAGAAGACCGACGGCACGTTCGACCTCCCGGCGCTGGACGGCTGAGCGATGCCGCACGGGGCGGGGAGCGCGGTGGCGCAGGACGCGACGACGGACGAGGCGGCGCGCGGGTTCGCGGCCCAGCGCGAGCGGGTGGACGCGGCGCTGCGCGGGTTCTGCGAGCGCTACCTGGACGGCCTGGAGCCGAGCGTGGCGGACGCGATCCGCTACTCGCTGCTCGGCGAGGGAAAGCGCCTGCGGCCGATCCTCGTGCTCGCGGCGTTCGAGGCGGCGGGCGGCGCCGGCGACGCCTCCGAGCTGGCGGCAGCCGTCGAGGTCGTGCACGCGTACTCGCTCGTGCACGACGACCTGCCGTGCATGGACGACGACGACATGCGGCGCGGCCGCCCGACGGTGCACCGCGTCTACGGCGTCGCCGCGGCAACTGCCGCCGGCCTCGCGATGGTGCCGCTCGCCGCGCGCTGCGCGCTCGATGCGGCGCTCGCCCTCGGGCTCCCGGACGCGGCGTGCGCCGCCGTGGTCCGCGAGCTGATGCAGGCGTCCGGCGCCGGCGGGATGATCGGCGGGCAGCAGCTCGACCTCGAGGGCGAGGGCGAGTCGCTCTCGCTCGAGCAGCTCGAGCGCATCCACCGCGCCAAGACCGGGGCGCTGATCCTCGCCGCGGCGGTGCTCGGCGGGCTGGCGGCCGAGGCGTCGGCCGAGCGGCTCGCCGCGCTGCGCCGGTACGGGTCGGCGGTCGGCCTCGCCTTCCAGATCGCCGACGACGTGCTCGACGTGACGGCGACGACCGACCAGCTCGGGAAGACCGCGGGGCGCGACCTGGAGCTGCAGAAGAGCACCTACCCCGCGCTTCTCGGGGTGGACGGGGCGATGCGCCGCGCGGAGGCGCTGATCGACGACGCCTGCGACGCCCTCGCCTCCGTGGGGCTGCTGACCCCCTCGCTCGAGCATCTGGCGCGGTTCACGGTCGCCCGGCGCTCCTGACGCCGCGACGGCGGCGCACCCGGGATTCCGCGTCGGTCGGGATCGGTCCTGCCGCCTCCGCCGTTGGTCAGTAGATTCCGTGACGTGGCGGTGACCGAAGAGGGCCCGCAGCCTCGGCCCCGCGCCGTCACCCGTCCGTCCATCCTTCCGATCCTCCCATGAGCCTGCTCGCCCGCCTCGAGTCGACGTCCGACCTCAAGGCCTTCTCCCGCGACGAGCTCCGTGCGCTCGCCGACGAGATGCGCGCGCGCCTGATCGACGTGTGCTCGCGCACCGGCGGCCACATCGGCGCCGGGCTCGGGGTGGTCGAGCTGACGATCGCCCTCCACGCCACGCTCGACACGCCGCGCGACCAGCTGGTCTGGGACGTCGGGCACCAGGGCTATCCGCACAAGCTGCTCACCGGCCGCGACCGCGACATGGAGTCGCTGCGCCAGGAGGGCGGCATCTCCGGCTTCCTGAAGCGCACGGAGAGCGACTACGACGCGTTCGGCGCCGGCCACGCCGCGACGTCGATCTCGGCGGCGCTCGGCATGGCGGTCGGCCGCGACCTGATGGGCGAGGACTTCAAGGTCGCGGCGGTCATCGGCGACGGCGCGCTGTCGTGCGGGCTCGCGTACGAGGGGCTGAACAACGCCGGCCACTCCGAGCGCGACATCATCGTCGTCCTGAACGACAACGAGATGTCGATCGCGCCGAACGTCGGCGCGATGCACAAGTACCTCACGTCGGTGCAGCGCAACTCGCTGTACAACCGGGTGCGCTCGAAGATCGGCGAGGTCGCCGACGGCCTGGGCGGGAAGGGCGGCGTCGCGGGTACGCTGCTGCGCAAGTGGGAGGAGAGCGTCAAGGCGTTCCTGACGCCGGGCGTGCTGTTCGAGGAGCTGGGCTTCCGCTACTTCGGGCCGATCGACGGCCACGACATCGACCAGCTGGTCGAGACGTTTGCCGCGGTGCGCGAGCTGAAGGGCCCGCGCCTCGTACACGTGCTGACGCAGAAGGGGCGCGGCTTCCCCGCCGGCGAGAGCGTCGAGAAGTGGCACGCGCTGCCGCCGGGCCACGACCCGTCGACCGGCAAGCAGCTCAAGACGTCGACCGCGAATCCGGCGTACACGGCGGCGTTCGGGAAGGGGCTGGCGGAGCTGGGCACGCTCGATCCACGCGTCGCGGTGATCACCGCCGCGATGCCGAGCGGCACCGGCACGGGTGCGTTCGCCAAGGCGCACCCCGCGCGCTTCTTCGACGTCGGCATCGCCGAGGGGCACGCGGTGACGTTCGCCGCGGGGCTCGCGACGCGCGGCGTGAAGCCGGTGGTCGCGATCTACTCGACGTTCCTGCAGCGCGGCTACGACAACGTCGTGCACGACGTCGCGCTCCAGCACCTGAACGTGGTGTTCGCGATGGACCGCGCGGGCCTGGTCGGCGAGGACGGCGAGACGCACATGGGGCTGTACGACATCGCGTACATGCTCGCCGTGCCGAACATGGTCGTGACGGCGCCGAAGGACGGCACCGAGATGCTCGCCCTGCTGCGCGCGGGCGTCGAGCACGAGGGCGGGCCGTTCTGCCTCCGCTATCCGCGCGACGTGGTGCCCGACGTGGTGCCCGACCTCTCGCAGGTGGAGGCGACGCCGCACGCGACGTGGGAGGTCCTGCGCCGCGGCCGAGAGGTCGCGATCCTCGCGGTGGGCACCATGGTGCAGAAGTCGATGGAGGCCGCCGAGACGCTGGCGAGCGAGGGGCTCGACGTCACCGTCGTGAACTGCCGCTACCTCAAGCCCTACGACGAGCTCACGCTGACCGCGCTGCTCGCCCATCACCGCACGCTGCTGGTGGTGGAGGAGGGGACCGTCGTCAACGGCTTCGGCGCCTACATGGCGTCCGTCGTCGAGCGCCGCGAGCCGTCGGTGCGCGTGTACGCGCACGGCGTCCCTGATCGCATCGTGTACGCGGCGTCGCGCGCGGCGCAGCTCGCGAGCTGCGGCCTCGACGCGGCCGGCATCGCGGAGCGCGTGCGTGCGCTCCACGAGACCGAGGCGCTCGCGGGCTGAGGGTGCGTCGCCGCCCGGAGGACCCCGCGCGCTCGCCGATCGGCGCCGCACACCGGCTCGCGCGCTGATGCGCCTCGGCGTCGTCGGCAATCCGGACTACGGCGGGCTGGCGGACGTCATGCAGCGGCTGCGGGCGCTGGTCCCGCGGCTGGGGCTCACGCTCGCCTTCGAGCCGCTGCTGCTCCCGCACGTGCCGGGAGCCGCGGTGCTCGATTCGGAGACGGTCGTCGATGCGGTGCTGAGCCTCGGCGGCGACGGCACGCTGCTGCGCGCCGCGCGCCTGCTCGACGATCGTCCGGCGCCGATCCTCGGGGTGAACCTGGGGCGACTCGGCTTCCTCACCAGCTGCGACGCCACGGGACTCGAGGAGGGCGTGCACCGCCTCGCGTCCGGCGACTACCACGCCGAGCCGCGCATGGCGTTGCGCGCGGCGGCGATCGACGACGAAGGCCGCGAGCAGGCGCGCTGGCGCTCCCTCAACGACGTCGTGCTGCACAAGGGCGGCTTCGCGCGCGTGGTGCGGTTCGCCGTGTGGGTGGACGACGAGCCGATCGGAGCGTTCGCCGCCGACGGCGTGGTCGTCGCCACGCCCACCGGCTCGACGGCCTACTCGCTCTCGGCCGGCGGGCCGATCGTCGTGCCGACCGTCGAGTCGATCGTGCTGACCTCGGTCGCGCCGCACACGCTCGCGATCCGGCCGCTCGTGCTCCCGCCCACGGCGGAGCTGCGGCTGATGGCCGACGACGGTCCGGGCGAGCTGCTCGTGACGCTCGACGGCCAGCCCGGCACGACGCTCGGCGAGGGCGCGTCGCTCGTGATCCGCCGCGCGTCGACGCCGGTGGTGATCGTGCGCTTCGCGGACAGCAGCTTCTTCGCGCGCCTCCGCACCAAGATGGGCTGGGGCGGCCTCTCCGAGCGCGACGAGCGGTCGCGCGACGGCGCGCCGATCGCCGCGCGACCGACGCCCGCCGTCGCCATGCGCGCCATGACGGATCCGGGGAGCGCGGACGCCGGTGACGGGGTATCTTCGGGGATGCCCTGAGGCCGCGCACGCGCCGTCGTCCGACGCGCGTTCCCGTGGTCCTCGACGCGTCGCGCCGGCATCGCCCAGCCGCCGCCACGCCGTAGACTCGTTCCCAGGCGCATGCTCACCGAGCTCCGGATCAAGAACTTCGCGATCATCGAGTCGCTGTCGGTCCCGTTCGCACGCGGCTTCAACGTGCTCTCGGGCGAGACGGGCGCGGGCAAGTCGATCATCGTCGGCGCGCTCGGGCTGCTGCTGGGCGAGCGGGCGAGCACGGACCTGATCCGCACCGGGAGCGACCGCGCGAGCGTCGAGGGCGTGTTCGACGTCGCCGGCCGCGACGACGTGGCGCGCGCGCTCGACGAGCGCGGCATTGAGGTCGAGGAGCAGACGGTCGTGCTGAAGCGGGAGATCGCCGCCGGCGGCCGCGCGCGCGCCTGGGTGAACGGGTCGCCCGTCACGGCCGGCGTGCTCGCCGAGATCGGGCGGCAGCTGGTGAACCTGCACGGACAGCACGAGGCGCAGACGCTGCTCGACGCCGACTCGCAGCGCCGCATCCTCGACGCGTTCGGCGGCGCGACCGCGCAGGCGGAGCGCGTGCGCGAGGCGGCCGCGGAGCTCGCGCAGGTGCGCGAGGAGATGCGCACGCTCGCGCAGCGGCGGGCCGAAGCCGAGCGGCGCGCCGACTACCTGCGGCACGTCGTGAAGGAGATCGACGAGGCGAAGCTGCAGCCCGGCGAGGACGAGCGGCTGGAGGAGGAGGCGCGCCGGCTGGAGCACGCCGACGAGCTGCGCACGCTCGCCGGCGGCGCGGCCGGCCTGCTGGAGAGCGGAGAGGAGGGCGTGCTGCACCAGCTGGCGCAGCTGCATCGCACGCTCGCGAACCTGGAGCGCATCGATCCGGCGCTCGCGCGGCTCGGGGAGCTGTACGACAACGGCTTCTACGCGCTCGAGGAGCTGTCGCGCGAGCTGGTCGAGTACGAGCGCGGCGTGGAGCTGGACCCCGAGCGGCTCGCCGACGTGCAGCGGCGACGCGACCTGATCTTCCGGCTCTGCAAGAAGTACGGCCCGTCGCTCGAGCAGGTGATCGAGGCGGGGCGACAGGCGCGCGAGGAGCTGGATCTCGTCGACTCGGCGGGCATCGACCTCAAGGCGCTGGAGTCGCGCGAGGTGCAGACGCGGGAGCGACTGCACGAGACCGCGGCCGCGCTGACGACGCTGCGGCAGGCGGCCTCCGAGCGGCTCGCGGGTGCCGTCGAGGCGGTGTTCCCGGACCTCGGCATGGCGGACGGCCGCTTCCGCGCCGTGCTGACGCCGCGTGAGGAGCCGGGCGCCACCGGTGCGGAGGACGTCGAGTTCCGCGTCGCGCTGAACGTCGGGCACGATGCACGACCGCTGGCGCGCGTCGCGTCGGGCGGCGAGCTGTCGCGCGTGATGCTCGCACTGAAGACGATCCTCGCGCGCCTTGACGGCGTGCCGACGCTGGTGTTCGACGAGGTCGACGCCGGCATCGGCGGCCGCGTCGGGCTCATGGTCGGCGAGACGATGCGCCGCGTCGCCGAGCATCATCAGGTGTTCGCGATCTCGCACCTGCCGCAGCTCGCGGCGCGTGCGCACCACCACATCCAGGTGGCGAAGGGCGCGCGTGCCGGCGTCACGACGGCCGACGTGCGCGTGCTCGCGGGCGACGACCGCGTGCGCGAGGTCGCGCGGCTGCTCGGCGGCGATCCGGAGAGCGAGGTCAGTCGCGCCCATGCGCGCGAGCTGCTCGACGCGGCCGCCGGCGCGGCGCTGCGGACCGCGCCCGATACCGCGCCGTCCGCGCCGGTGCGCGCGACGCGCGGCAAGTCGCGGCGCGCGGGCGAGGCCGAGCCGACCGCGCGCGGCTGACGCGTCGCGCCCGGCGTTCGCTCAGCGCACGCCGGTGACGTTGCGCGCGCGGTCGCCGAGGATGCGCAGGTAGACGCGCACCATCACCTGCTGCGACGAGGTGCGCAGCACCTGGCCACCCTCGCCGCCGAGCGAGCGGCGATAGAGCCAGCTCACCTCGAGTGGGAAGGAGCTCGCGCCGCGCGCATACGCCGCGAGCGTCGAGTAGTTCACGCCGATGCCGGCGCGCTGCTCGCGCGCTTCGGACTCGACGTCGAGGATCGACGCGTCGACCGTCACGGCCGGCAGCTCGCCCTCCGCGGGCAGCTCGAAGGTGCCGCGGTTGCGGTCCGCCTGCTTGCTGCGCAGCTGGTACTGCCCCCAGATCCCGAAGAAGTCGGTGAGCGCGAGGCGGGGATTGAGCTCGAGCTGCAGCTCGCGGCCGAGGGTGCGCTCGATCTGCGCCTCGCGGTAGAGGGGGACGAATACCTCGTCGGGCGTCGCCGGGATGCGCACGACGGGACGGTCCGCGAGCGGCTGCACGACGCGCACGACCGCCGAGGCCCAGAAGCGCCGCCCGACGACGACGTCGGTCGCCGAGCGGAGGAGCATCGCGTTCACGCCCGAACCGGTGGGCACGTCGTACCAGAACGACGGGAAGTCGCCGCTGCCGGTGCCGAGCCGGTATCCCGCGGTGATCGCGCTGCGGAAGTGCACGCCGGTGGGGGCGAGGCGCGCGCGCTCGTCGCCGCGGAAGGTGTCGAGCCACTGCAGCGTGCCGGCGAGCTCGATGTCACCGGACCCGCTGCGCACCAGGCCGCGCAGCGAGTCGCCCGCGATGCCGAACGCCTCGTCGGAGAGGATCGTCTGCAGCCCCGCGAGGCCGAGCCGCGCGGTCGCGCCAGCCGGGGTGCTGGTCGCGGCGAGGGACGTGATCTGGAAGGTGCCGAAGCGCCGCGCGAGATCGGCGATCTGCGCCTCGACGGCGCGCTGCGGTGCGGTGCCGGCGATCGGCACGAACGGCCGCCCGGTGTTCGCGCCGCCGGTGCCGTACACGTAGCCGATCCGGGACTGCAGCGTCGTGGCTTCGGCGGCGAGCGCGGTCGCGGCGGCGGTCGGGAAGTTGGTGCAGCGCGGGTCGGTGGCACCCGTGGCGGCGCACGCCGTCGCGAGCGCACGCAGCTCCGCGGCCGCCGCGCCCAGCTGCCGCGTCGCCTGCTGGTTGCGGGCGGCCGCCGTCGTCGTGCCCGACCCGCCGCCGAACGCGGTCGCGGGATTGAAGCCGAGCGTGCCCTCGGTACCGGTCGGGTTCACGACCGGGTTCACGGTCGAGCGCGTGCGCACGTACGGGATCATCAGCGACAGCGTCAGACGGTCGAGGACTCCGTACTCCGCCGTGAACGGGATCGTCTGCACGTCGATCCGCGTGCTGGTGCGCAGCTGCCCGAGCGACGCGAGGTAGCCGGGCCGCCCGGTCAGCAGGCGCAGCGTGTCCTGCAGCGGCTGCAGCACGTCGGGCAGGAAGCCGACGCCGAGCGAGTCGAACGACGCGTCCGCGCCGATCCCCTCGCGCTGGTCGAGCGTGCCGCCACGACCGCCGTAGCGCTCGGTCGACGATTCGAGCAGCCCGCCGATGCGGATGCGCGCGCGCCCGCGCCGCAGGACGGTCGCGTCCTCGCCGCCGCCGAGCACCGGCTGCGCGGGCAGGATCGCGGGGAGGAGCGCCAGCAGGGCAGTCGACAGCGCGGCGCGCGCGGCCGATCGCAGCACGACGCCGGCGGGGCGAGCGCCCGCGCGGGTCGTCGGAATGATTCGCAAGTCGTTGAAAGGCAACGAGAAACGCGCCTCGGAACCCGTCCGGGCGCGGAGCGGCTAGATTAGCGGCGCCACCCGGCGCCGTCAACCAAACGGCGGCGGATCCGACGCCTCGCGCCGCGCGCTGGGCGCGGCGCTCCTCTCTGCTCATTCCGTTCCGCTCGCATGCGCCGTCCTCCGCAGATCCCCTGGCAGGTCACCGGCAACCACTGGCTGTCGCTGCCGTGCGTGCACCCCGCCGACGGCTCGCTGCACGCCGTGGGCGTGCTGCACCGCGGCTCGCGCGCGGCGGTGGAGTTCGCCGGAAGCGCGGACTTCGAGGGGGGCACCGGAGCGCCGCTCCTCAAGCCGACGCTACGGGTGAACGGCGTGCTGCGAGAGCTCTCGGAGCAGGGGATCGCCTGGGAGCGAGCGGTGCAGTGGCTGCCGACCTTCACCTGTACCGTCGGCTCGCTGGTGGTCCGCGGGACGATCTTCGCGCCGCACGGGCGCGACACCGACCTCTCGGGCGCCGTGTACACGATCTCGGTCGAGAACCGCGGCCCGGAGGCCGTCGACGTCGACCTGGCCGTCGAGGGGACGCTCGGCCATCGGCAGCTGCGCGTGCGCTCGCCGCGCGCGTTCGACGACGCCCATCGCGTCAGCCGCGTGGGCGACCTCGTGGTGCTCGAGGGCGCGGCGCTCCCCGGGCTGGTGACGTTCGCGCTGGGCGCCGACGGCGAGGCCGAGGTGGAGGTGCAGCCGGGTGCGCAGCCGACGTTCGCGGTCCGGCGTGCGCTGCGCATCGAGCGCGGCACCACGCGCCAGGCCGCGTTCTACCTGGCCGCCGGCCCGGAGCGCGACGGCGCCGAGGCGACCGTCGCCGCCATGCGCCGCCGCGGGTGGCGCGAGCTGCTGACCTCCACGCGCGAGGCGCTGCGCGCGCTGGAGCAGGTGACCGGCAGCGAGGCGGTCGATCGGCTCATCAACCGCAACCTGCTGTTCGCCTACTTCCACGGCTGCGGGCGCGCGCTCGACGACGCGCACTTCTACCTGATGCGCACGCGCGTGCCGTGGCATGCGCAGGGCATCACCGTGCGCGACTGGGAAGCGGTGATGTGGACGCTGCCCGCGATCCAGCTCGCCGACACGGGGCTCGCGCGCGAGCTGCTCATCCGCGCCTGCGAGCTGCACGGCTACGCGCCGGGGCAGGGCGTCCACTACATCGACGGCACGCTGTTCGAGCCGGGCTTCTCGCTCGAGGGCGCGGCCGGGTACGCGCTGGCGGTCGACCGCTACCTGCGCGACACGGGCGACGACCAGATGGTCGAAGAGCCGGTCGTCGCGGACACGCTGTACCTCGCGCACGACGACATCGCCGCGCGGCAGGACGAGCGCGTGCCGCTGTACCGCACCGAGGTCGGCGTGTCCGGCGCGCCGGTCGCGCACCCGTTCACGCTGCACGGCAACGCGGTCGTCGCGCAGGCGCTCGACGTGTTCCGCCGCACGCTCGACGAGGACACGGCGAAGGAGGTGCAGGACCCGGAGGCGGTGCGCGCCGCGCTGCAGCAGCAGTTCGCCGCCGACGTCGAGGGGAAGCCGACGTTCGCCACTGCCGTCGACCTGAAGGGCGCGCGGGCGCTCGACGACGACCCGATCGGCACCGCGATCTGGCTCCCGCTGTACGAGGCGGCCGACCGCAGCGACGCGACCTACAAGCGCATGGCAAAGCGCCTCGGCGCGGGCGCGCCGCGCGAGCTCGGCCACCAGTGCGCGCGACTGCTCGGTCCGGACGCGGCCCTGGTCCTGCAATGGCTCCGGCGCGCGCCGCTCGACAACGGCGTCGCCTCCGAGCTGGTCGACGAGCAGGGGCGCGCGCTGTTCAACGGCGGCGACGCGGCGCTCTCGGGGCTCCTGGCCTACATGGCGTGGTACGCCGTGCACATCCTCGGCGTCGAGGCCTAGCCCGCGCCCACCGCGTCCCCCGACGCGCTCCGACCCTCGCGCCTCCTCGACCGCATGTCCACGTCCAGCACGACCGACGCAGCCGATCCCCGCGAGCAGCAGGTCCGACGCCTCTTCGCCGGTGCGTTCGGCGGCGAGCCGGTGGTCGTCGCATCGGCCGCCGGCCGCGTGAACCTCATCGGGGAGCACACCGACTACAACGGCGGCGAGGTGCTGCCGATCGCGATCGACCGACGCACGGTCGTCGCGCTCCGGCCGAACGGAGGGCCCGAGTGGCGCGCGGTGTCGGCGACCGAGACGACGCGCGGGCGCTTCGACGCCGATCCGCACGAGCGCGCCGGCGCCTGGTGGGACTACCTGGCCGGCGTCGTGTCGGAGCTCGCCAAGTCGGGCGTCGCCGCGCCGACCTGCGACGTCGCGGTGTGGAGCGACGTGCCGGCGGGCGCGGGGCTCAGCTCCTCGGCGGCCCTCGAGGTCGCGGCCGCGCTGGCGATCAGCGCGCTGGTCGGCGCCGACCGCGCGCTCGAGCCGCTCGCGCTCCTCGCGCAGCGCGCCGAGGTCGGCTTCGTCGGGGTGAACTCGGGGATTATGGACCAGTTCGCATCCGCGCTCGGGCGCCGTGAGCACGCGGTCCACGTCTGGTGCGACACCGCGCGCTGGGAGGTGCTCCCGATGTCGGAGTCGGTGCTGATCTTCGACACCGCGGTCCCGCGCTCGCTGCGCTCGTCGGCCTTCAACACGCGTCGCGCCGAGTGCGACGCGGCGCTGGCTGCGCTGCGTGTGCTGCAGCCGGACCTGCCGCACCTGGCCGCCGCGACACCCGAGCTGCTCCAGCGCGCGGCGCTGCCCGACCCGCTCGACCGTCGCGCGCGGCACGTGGTCGAGGAGACCGCCCGCGTGCGCGAGACGGTGCGCCTCCTCGGCGCCGGCGCCACGCTGCCCGGCGAGCTGCTGAACGCGTCGCACGCGTCGCTGCGCGACCTGTACGAGTGCTCGTCGCCGGAGCTCGACTGGTTCGTGGAGCATGCACGGCGCGAGGACGGCGTGCGCGGCGCGCGCCTGACGGGGGCAGGGTGGGGCGGCTGCGCGATCGCCGTCGGCGCGCACGACGCACTCGTCGCCGCGGCGGCGCGGCTCGCGCCGGCGTACACGGCGGCGTTCTCGCTGGAGCCACGCGCGTGGATCTCGCGCGCCGCGTCGGGTGCGCGCGTGGACCTGGAGCCCACGACGACGCACGCGCTGTGAACGGACGGTGCACGGCCCCGCTTGTCGTGCTCCCGATGCCCCGCTATACTCAGCGCACGACGCGGGAATAGCTCAGTTGGTAGAGCACAACCTTGCCAAGGTTGGGGTCGCGGGTTCGAGTCCCGTTTCCCGCTCTGATGGACACACGCGAAGCGGGGGCGGCCACTGGCCGCCCCCGCTTCGTGCGTGCATGTACGAGTCCTGCATGCGTGCGTGGCGACCGCCGGTCGGAGCGGCGGGCCGCGCCCGCTGCCTGGGTGGCGTAATCGGTAGCCGCGGCGAGCTTAAACCTCGCTGACCTTCGGTCGTCCGGGTTCGAGTCCCGGCCCAGGCACTGCCGGACCTGCCGTCGTCAGAACGGCAGGTCGTCGTCGTCCGCGCGCGCGCCCAGCGGCGAGGCGTCCAGCCCGACCGCGGCGTTGTCGGCGGCGACCGCCGCCGGCTCGGCCGAACGGCCTCGCTTGCGGCGCGGGGCCGGCTCCGCGGCGGCGGTGGAAGACGGCGGGCCATCCTCCTCCGGCGCCGACTCGGTCGCGGGCGCGTTCCCTCGCGGCGGCCAGACGACGCCGTCGCAGCTGCGGTCCCGGCACTTGAAGTCGGGCGCCTTGGGATTGCGCTTGGTGAGCCGGTTGTCCCACGTGCGCCCACCGCACTTCGGGCAGGCCACCTGCTCCGGATCGAGCGTCACCGCGACGGCACTCGCCGGCAGGGCGTCGATCGACACCTCGCCACGCTCGGCGTGCGGCGCCGCGTCGGCGCGCATGCCGGTGCCACGGGGCGCCGGAGCCGGACGGTCGGCGATGCGATCCCCGTTCCCCGTCTCCGCGCGCTCGACCACGCGCGCGGTGCGGTCCGCACCACGGCGCGCCTGACGACGCTCGTACGCGGCCTGCGGATCCTCGACCGGCTTCGCGAACCGACCCTCGCCGTCCACCTGGACCCAGTTGGGCTCCATCGCGTACAGCTCGTGGCCGATGCCGAAGCGGACCGCCGCGCGCTTGAACGCGTCGGTCGCCGCGGCCTTGTAGTCGCGCCCCGTGCCGACGTCCTCGCGGATCACGCCGAGGATCTGCAGGCGCGCCTTGAAGGAGGCGGGCTGCGGAAATCCGGCGTGCTGCGCGTCGTCGTCCTCGCGCGCCACGAGGGGCGGGAGGAGGTCCAGCGTGAGGTCCCATTCGCCGGGCACGACGGCGTCCAGCCGCTCGCGCACCGTGTTCGCGTCGACGTAGGCCACGAAGCGGGCGATCCACCGCCCGTCGCGCTCCACCGCCCGCCCGTCCTGCCGCCACGAGATGGCACCCGCGGGAAGCGGGGCCGCCAGTGCGGACCAGAGGTCCGTCTTGTCCATCTGCGCTTCGTGTCTCGCAATCATTGCTGCTGTCCTGCTCTCGTCCGTCCGGTTGTCGTGTCGTGGTCGGCGCTGCGGAGGGCGTCGCGTGAGCGACTCGTGGGCGCGCCGTCAGCGCCGGTCAGGCGCGCGCCCGCAATGCGGTGTTCGTGGCGGCGGCAGGGCGGATCCGGAACTCGCGGTGCACGTCGGTGACCGCGGGACAGGAGCGACCGTGGTAGCAGTACCAGCCGTGTCGATCGAGGAAGACCAGGTGCACCGTCGGCCGCCCGTCGAGCGACTCGTCCACGCGGAAGAGCTGCTCGACGGAGGTGTCGGGGCCGCACCGCGCGAACGGATCGAGCTCGCGGATCCGGACCTGCCGGACCGCCGGCACCACCGGTCGGCCGCGCTGCACCGTCTTCTTGATGGTACCCCGCCCGGTGCGCCCGGCACCGCCGAGCGGAGCCGTCGCGCGCCTGGTGGTCACCGGCGCGCCGCGCGAGGCGGCCGGCCGCCCGACGGCCGCGCGGGTGGTGCTCGCCGCCCGCGCGGGCTGCGCGCGCGTGGGACGTGCGACCGCGGCTTTACCGGCCTTCGCCGGCTCCACACGCGCCCGCGCCGCCGCCTTCGGCTGCGCGACGAACTGCTTCGTCGCGCGCGTGGGGACGGCCTGCTTCGGCACCGCCACCGTCGCACGCTTCGGCGCGGCCGCTCGCGGAGCTGCCTTCTTCGGAGCCACCGGCTTCGGTGCTGCCGGCTTGGGTGGTGCTGCCTTCGGTGCCGCCGTCTTCGACTTCGTGGACCGCGACGGCGCCGCCTTCGGTGCGACCGTACGCTTCGCCCCGCTCGGCTGCACGAGCGCCGGCGCGGTCCTCGCCGCCGCGCGCGTGGTCCGATCCGGCGCCGCGACGACCGGCGCCGACGTGCGCCGCGCCGCTTCCTTCGCGACCGCGGGCACGCGCACCGGCGGCGCGCCGCCGCGGCGCTCCTGCGGTGCCGGCGCTGGCGCCTTCGCAGGCGCGACGCGCCGCACGGGGGCGGACACGGCGGGCGGCAACGGTGCGGGCGCAGCCGACGAGTTGCGCCCGCGATGGGCAGGCGCCGGGGCCTCCGGCACGGCGACCGCCGCCCGCTTCGCCGATCTCGCGGAGGACGCCGGAGCGGACCCCGACGGCTCGGCCGGCGCCCTGCGCGGCTGCGCCGACGCGCCCAACTCCACCTCGGCCATCGGGGCGACCGCCACCGACCGCGCGCGACGCGTCGCCCGTGGCGGAGCGCCGGCCGACGCGCTCGCGAGCTCCGGAGGAGCGACGCGCTCGGTGGCCCGCGACGGGGATTTCTTGGTCACTTTCACGCGGGCTCCTGACGGCGGTCCGTTCTCCGCACGGTAGTCGCGCGGACCCGAATAATAGCCGAAACACGGCGTGCAAGCAACACTTTCGTACGCGCCGCGCCCGGGCCACGCCATGCGTCTAAACTGTTGCGCATGAGCGACTTAGCTGCGCGTCGCCGAGCCGTGCTCAGGTTCGGGCAGGCGGCGGAGGGCGGTGGCTCGCGGCACTGCTGCCGAGCCTGCCAGAGTGGCGGCTCACGGGAGCGCACGCGCTGCGAGGTGGCGCGCGTCGTGCACCGGTCGGCGGGGCTCACCCAGACACCGACGAGGACAGCCATGGATCGTGGACAGGACTTCCTGAAGAGCCAGGTCAACAACGCGGTCATGCAGCACCAGACCTTCCTCAAGAACCTCGAGGACCACGAGGGGCAGGCGGAGGACACGCGGTTCCGCGACCTGTGCAGCCGCTTCATCCCGCACGTCCGCGAGCACCAGCGAATGCTGGAGACCTACCAGCAGTCGATCGGCGCCGAGGCCGGCGCCGGGAAGAAGGCTCTCGGCGCAGCGCTCGGCTTCGCGCGCGATCTCGCCGATTCGGTGCGCGAGAGCGACTTCCTGCGCCTCGTCGGCGACATCGTGACCTCGCGCCAGTCGCAGGACACGTTCTACACGTTCGCGGAGGCCGGCCGCGCGCTCGGCGACGTGCAGCTGCAGCAGATCGGCGAGACGGGGCAGCGCCATCACGAGGAGTACGCGCGCGAGGCGAACCGGCTCGCCGTGCAGATGTTCGTCGAGCACACGCGCGGCACCGACCCGACGATGGGCGCGTCGCACACGACCGGCACGACGCCGCGCTCGACGCTCTGACCGCGGATCGGCGCGCACGTCGGCGCGCCGCGGGCCCGTGTTCTCGTCGCGTGGCGACGGCAACACGGGCCCGCTAGCTTTGCGCCCATGACCGACGTCGTCGCGCTCGCCGCCGAACTGCTGGCCATCCAGTCGCCCACCGGCGCCGAGGGACCGGCCGTCGATTTCGTCTCCCGCTGGCTCGTGCGCCGCGGATGGAGCGTCACCGTGCAGGAGGTGTCCACGGGGCGCGGCAACGTCTGGGCGACGCGCGCCGGCGGCGGCGTGACGCTCTCGACGCACCTCGACACGGTGCCGCCGTACTACCCGCCGCGCCTCGAGGGCTCCCGGCTGTACGGCCGCGGCTCGTGCGACGCCAAGGGGATCGCGGCCGCGATGCTCGCGGCGGCCGATCGTCTGGCGCAGGCGGGCGAGGAGCGCGTCGACGTGCTGCTCGTCGTCGGGGAGGAGAAGGGGTCGGACGGCGCGCGCGCCGCGAACCACCTGCCGGCCACGAGCCGCTTCCTCGTGAACGGCGAGCCCACCGAGAGCCGCCTCGCGACGGGAGCGAAGGGGTCGCTCCGCGTCACGGTACGCACGCGCGGCCGCGAGGCGCACTCCGCCTACGCGCACCTCGGGCGCTCCGCGATCGAGCCACTCATCGAGCTCCTGCCGACGCTCCGTGACCTGCCGCTCCCGAGCGATCCGGTCCTCGGCGAGACGACCTACAACGTCGGCGTGATCCGCGGCGGCACCGAGGCCAACATCGTCCCGGCGCACGCGGAGGCCGAGGTGATGTTCCGCCTGGTCGGCGACGTCGAGCCGCTGAAGGCACAGCTGACCGCGTGGGCGAACGGGCGCGCGGAGCTGGAGTGGGGCTCGCACATCCCCGCGCAGCGCTTCCACACGATCGACGGCTTCGACGTCGCGCCGGTCGCGTACACCTCCGACATCCCGCTCCTGGGGCGCTGGGGGACGCCGCTCCTCTTCGGCCCGGGCTCCATCCACGTCGCGCACACCCCCGACGAGTACGTGCACGTCGACGAGCTGCGCGCCAGCGTCGATGCGTACGAGCGCATCGTCCGCGCGCTGCTCGACGACCGGTGACCGCCATGACGCCACACGAGATCGACGCCGCGCAGCCGCGCATCGCCGCGCCCACGCCCGCCTCCATGCGCGGCAAGCGCCTGCCGGTCGCCATCCTCGGCGCGACCGGAGCCGTGGGCCAGACCTTCGTGCGACTGCTCGAGGGACATCCGTGGTTCGAGGTCACCGAGCTCGCCGCCTCCGAGCGTTCGGCCGGCCGGCCGTACCAGGAGGCCGCACGCTGGATCGAGGGACAGATGCCGGCGCGTCTCGCGGACGTCGTGGTGCAGCCCTGCGATCCGTCGGCGGTGCGTGCGCCGATCGTGTTCTCCGCGCTCGACTCGGCGGCGGCCGGCGAGGTCGAGCCGGCGTTCGCGGCGGCCGGGCGGCTGGTGTTCAGCAACGCGAAGAACTACCGGATGGCGCCCGACGTCCCGCTGCTGATCCCGGAGGTCAACTGGCCGCACGTGGCACTGCTCGAGCGGCAGCGCCGGCTCCGCGGCTGGTCTGGTGCGCTCATCACGAACGCGAACTGCTCGGTGACGGTCGCGGCGCTCGCCCTCGCGCCGCTGCACGAGGCGTTCGGCATCGAGCGCGTCTTCGCGGCGACGATGCAGGCGGTGTCGGGCGCCGGCTATCCCGGCGTGCCGTCGCTCGACATCCTCGGCAACGCGATTCCGTACATCGCCGACGAGGAGCCGAAGATCGAGCAGGAGATGCGCAAGCTGCTCGGCGCCTACGGTACCGACGGCGTCGCCGAGCCGCCGTTCCGCGTCAGCGCGCACGCGAACCGTGTCCCGGTGGAGCACGGCCACACCATCTGCCTCTCGGTCGGCTTCGCGCGGCGCCCGTCCATCGCCGACGTCGAGGAGGCGCTGCGCGCCTGGCGCGGTCCGGAGGGGATCGGCGGCTTCCTCGAGGCGTGTCCGAGCGCGCCGGCGCGGCCGATCCTCCTGTCCACGGCGCCGGACCGGCCGCAGCCGCGTCGCGACGTCAACGCGGGGCGCGGGATGAGCGTCGTCGTCGGCCGCGTCCGCGAGGACACGCTGCTCGACGTCAAGCTCGTGGCGATGGGACACAACACGATCCGCGGCGCGGCGGGCGGCTCGATCCTCAACGCCGAGCTGTGCGTGCTCGGCGCGCCGCCGATGCCGGCCGGACTGCTCGCCGAGATCACCGCCGCCTCCGCGGCCGGCGCCGCGTGATCGTCGTCAAGTTCGGTGGGACGTCGGTCGGCGACGCGGCGGCCATCGAGCGAGCGGCGGACATCGTGCGCGGACGCCTGCCGGGCCGGCCGCTCGTGGTCGTCTCCGCCATGTCCGGCGTCACGAACGCGCTGCTCGCCGTGTCGGAGCAGGCGTCGAAGGGGCACCTCGTGGGCGCGGTGCGCGGCGTCGAGGTGCTGCGCGAGAAGCATCTCCAGGCGCTCGCCGAGCTGGTGCCCGACGAGTCGCTCGCGGCCGACGTCGGCGCGGAGCTGAGCGCGAGCTTCGACGACCTCGCGCGCCTGGCCGAGGCGCTCAGCGTGCTCGGGTACTGCACCGCGCGCAGCCAGGACGCGATCGCGGCGCAGGGCGAGCTGCTGTCGTCGCAGCTGGTGACGGCGGCGTTCCGCGCGCGCGGCATCCCCGCGGAGTTCGTCGACGCGCGGCAGGTGATGATCACCGACGACCGCTTCGGCCGCGCGGAGCCACAGGTCGACGCGATCGCCGAGCAGGCGCGCGAGCGCTTCCTCCCGATCCTCCGCGAGGGGCGCGTGCCGGTCACGGGCGGCTTCATCGGCGCCACGCGCGATGCGGTCACGACCACGCTCGGCCGCGGCGGCTCGGACTTCAGCGCGTCGCTCTTCGGCGCGGCGCTTCAGGCCGACGCCATCGAGATCTGGACCGACGTCGACGGCATGCTCACGGCGGACCCGCGGGTGGTGCCCGACGCGCGGCTCATCGAGCGCATCCGCTTCGACGAGGCGAGCGAGCTGGCGTCGTTCGGCGCGAAGGTGCTGCACCCGAGCACGATCACGCCCGCGGTGCGGCGCGGCATCCCGGTGTACGTCTACAACTCGCGGCGCCCGCAGGGCACCGGCACGATGATCACGTCGGACGCGCCCCGTCGGTCGGTGAGCGCGATCGCCGCGAAGAGCACGACGACGGTGGTGAAGCTGCGCTCCGCGCGCATGCTGCTGGCGCACGGGTTCCTGCGCACCGTGTTCGAGATCTTCGAGCGGCACCACACGTCGATCGACGTGATCGCGACGTCCGAGGTGTCGATCTCGGTGACGCTCGACCACGCGGAGAACCTCGAGGCGCTGCTGGTCGACCTGCGCGCGCTCGGCGACGTCTCCGTGGAGCGTGGCCGCGGAATCGTGTCGGTGGTGGGCGCGGGACTCTCGGACGGCTCGAATGCGATGGCGCGCGCGTTCGCGGCGCTCGGCGACGCACGCGTGCACATGGCGTCGGTGAGCGCCACGGGCATCAACCTCACGCTGGTGCTCGACGCCGAGCAGGTGACGCCGGCCATGCAGCGACTCCACGACGCCTTCTTCGGGAGCACGCCGGCGGCGGCGACGTCGTGAGCGCCACGGGCGGTCCGGCGCTGCGGGTCGCGCTCGTGGGCATGGGGCGGATGGGCCGCACGATCGCCGCGCTCGCAGCCGAGCGTGGCGTCGCGATCGTCGCCACGCTCGGCCCGACGGACGCCATCACGCGCGCCACGCTCGCAGGCGCGGACGTCGCCATCGAGTTCACGGAGCCGGCGGCAGCCGTCGCGAACGTGCGTGCCTGCGTGGCGGCGGGCTGCCCGGTGGTCGTGGGGACGACGGGCTGGCTCGACGAGCTGCCCCGGCTCGCGGCCGAGGTGCCGGCGGCCGGCGGGCGGATGCTCTGGGCCGCCAACTTCTCCGTCGGCGTCAACGCCATGCTCGCCGTCGCGAGCGCGGCGGCCCGGGTCCTGCGCGAGGCGGGATTCGACGCGCACCTCGTGGAAACGCATCATGCCGCCAAGAAGGACGCGCCTTCGGGCACCGCGCTCGCCATCGCGCGCGCGGTGCGAGACGCGGGGGGCGGTGAGGTGCCGATCACGGCGGTGCGCGTCGGGCACGTGCCGGGCACGCACGCGCTCGTGCTGGACGCGCCGTTCGAGCAGGTGACGCTCACGCACGAGGCGCGCGACCGGCGCGTCTTCGCCGAGGGCGCGCTCGTCGCGGCGCGCTGGCTCGCGGCCGCACGAGCGCCGGGTGTGTACACGATGCAGGACGTCCTGGCGCCGGCGCGGCCGGGCGGGGAGGGGCGGTGACGATCGGAGGCGCGATGCGCACGAGCGAGGGGAGCACGAAGCTGCGCGGGTGCGGGACGGCGCTCGTGACGCCGTTCACCGGCGACGGTGCCGTCGACGAGGAAGCGCTGCGCGCCTTGGTGCGCTGGCAGCTGGCCGAAGGCATCCACTTCCTCGTGCCGTGCGGCTCCACCGGCGAGGCGGCGACGCTGGCGCTCGACGAGCAGCGGCGCGTGGTCGAGATCGTGGTCGAGGAGGTGGCCGGCCGCGTGCCCGTGATCGCCGGGGCCGGCTCCAACGACACGCAGCGCGCGATCGCGCAGTCGCGCGCGATGCGCGACGCGGGGGCGACGCACCTGCTGCACGTCTCGCCGGCGTACAGCAAGCCGCCGCAGCGCGGCATCGAGGCGCACTTCCGTACGGTCGCCGACGCCGTCGACCTGCCGATCGTGCTGTACAACGTGCCGGGACGCACGGCGAGCAACGTCGAGGCGCAGACGACGCTGCGTCTCGCGGAGGTCGCGAACGTCGTCGCCGTGAAGGAGGCGTCGGGGAGCCTGCCGCAGGTGCAGGAGATCCTGCGCGCGCGGCCGGACGGCTTCGCGGTGCTCTCGGGGGACGACGCCCTCACGCTGCCGATCGTCGCGGCCGGCGGCGACGGCGTCATCTCGGTCGTGTCGAACGCGACTCCGCGCTTGATGGCGCGGCTCTGCGAGCAGGCGCTCGACGGAGACCTCGCGGCCGCGCGCGCGACGCAGGACGCGCTGCTTCCGTGGATGCAGGCCGCGTTCGTCGAGTCGAATCCGATGCCCGTCAAGGCGGCGCTCGCGATGATGGGCCGGTGCGCCAACGTGCTGCGCCTGCCGCTCGTCCCCCTCGCCGCCGCGCACGAGGCCACCATCGTCGCCGCGCTGCGCGCGGCCGACGCTCTGCCCGACTCGCACTCCTCGGAGAACCGCACGTGATCGTGAAGCTGCAGGAGCTCGAGCGCCGCGTGCTGGAGGCGGCCGACACGCCGGCCGGCGCCGCGCTCCCCCACCACGCCGCGACGACGGTCGAGCAGCTGCTGACCGCGCTGGAGCACGGCGACGTGCGCGCCGCCTCGCGCGACGCCGACGGCCGATGGCATGCGGTGCCGTGGGTGAAGCGCGGCATCCTGCTGGCGTTCCGCGCGGGCCGCATGATCGACATGTCCGCCGGCGGCGCGGGCGCGCACTCGCCCTTCCAGTTCTTCGACAAGCACACGGTGCCGCCGCGCGCGTTGCGGCTGGAGTCGCAGGTGCGCGTGGTGCCCGGCGGCTCGACGATCCGCCGCGGCACCTTCGTCGCGCCGGGCGTGGTGTGCATGCCGCCGATGTACGTGAACGTCGGTGCGTGGATCGGCGCGGGAACCATGGTCGACTCGCACGCGCTGGTCGGCTCGTGCGCGCAGATCGGGGAGCGGGTGCACCTGAGCGCCGCCGCGCAGATCGGCGGCGTGCTGGAGCCGGTTAACGCCTCGCCGGTCGTCGTCGAGGACGACGTGGTGGTCGGCGGCAACTGCGGCGTGTACGAGGGCACGATCGTGCGCCGACGCGCCGTGCTGGCGGCGGGCGTCGTGCTCACGCGCGGCACGCCGGTCTTCGATCTCGTGCGCGAGACCGTGTACCGCGCCACGCCCGAGCAGCCGCTTGAGATCCCCGAGGGAGCGGTCGTGGTGCCCGGCGCGCGCCAGGTGAAGGGCGCGTGGGCCGGGGAGCAGGGGCTGTCGCTCCAGACGCCGGTCATCGTGAAGTACCGTGACGAGCGCACCGACCTCGCGACCGCGCTCGAGGAGTGGCTGCGGTGACCCGCCGCGTCGACGGGGATCGCGGCGGTCGGCGGCACGTGCGCACGGCGAGCTCGCGAGGCTCCGCGTGAAGGTTCACGGCTCCGTCCGCGTCCCGGGCGACAAGTCGATCTCCCACCGCGCGCTGCTGCTGGCGGCACTCGGGGAGGGAAGCTCGCGCATCACCGGCATCCTCGACTCCGCCGACGTGCGCTCGACGGCCGGCGTGCTGCGCGCGATGGGCGTCGCCGTGCCGCCGCTCGCGCCGTCGCTCGTGGTCAAGGGGCGCGGCGCGCGTGCGCTGACCGCGCCCGCCGTCGACCTGGACTGCGGCAACAGCGGCACCACGACGCGCCTCGCGGCGGGCATCGTCGCGGCGCAGTCGTTCGCCGCCCGCTTCGTCGGCGACGCCTCGCTCAGCCGGCGTCCGATGGGACGCGTCGCGCGCCCGCTCGAGGCGATGGGCGCGCGCGTGAGCTACGACGCCGAGACGGGTCGGCTGCCCATGACGGTGCACGGAGGCGCGCTGCGCGACGTCGACTGGACGAGCGAGACCTCGAGCGCGCAGGTGAAGAGCGCGATCGTGCTCGCCGGCGTCGCGGCGGGCGTCGAGGTCACCGTGCGCGAGCCGCACCGATCGCGCGATCACACGGAGCGGATGCTCGCCGCGCGCGGCGTCGACGTCTGGGTGCACGACCGCGCCGTGCACGTGCCGGCCGGATCGCGCGTCGCCGCGCTGGACACCGCGGTTCCCGGCGACCCGTCGTCGGCGGCGTTCTTCGCCGCGCTCGGCGCGCTCGGCGACGTCGGCACGCTGCAGCTGCCCGACGTCTGCCTGAACCCCACGCGCACGGGGTTCTTCTTCGCGCTCGCACGCATGGGCGCACGCCTCACGGTCGACGACGAGCGCCGTGAGGGCGGGGAGGACGTCGGCACCGTGGTGGTCGAGGCGGGGCACCCGCTGCGGGGCACGACCGTCGAGGCGGACGAGGTGCCGTCGATGATCGACGAGCTGCCGCTGCTCGCCTGCGTGGCGGCCTGCGCCGAGGGGGAGACGGTCGTCCGCGGCGCCGCCGAGCTGCGCGTGAAGGAGAGCGATCGGATCACGGCCGTGGTGCAGGCGCTGCGCGCGGTGGGCGGCGAGGCCGACGAGCTGCCCGACGGCTTCGTCGTGCGCGGGCGGGGCGCGCGCGCCTTCCGGGGTGCGGTCGCGACGCACGCCGACCACCGGCTCGCGATGGCGTTCGGGGTCCTCGGCGCGCTGCCGCGGAGCGACGTCGTCGTCGACGACCCGGCGTGCGTGGACGTGTCCTTCCCCGGGTTCTGGCAGGCGCTCGCCGGCGCCGTCGCCTGACCGACCACATTCACCTGTCCGCGCCGTGCCGCACGAGTCCGCGCTCCCCTCCGACACGCCCCTGGTCGTCGTCGCGATCGACGGCCCCGCCGCCAGCGGCAAGTCGTCCACCGCACACTGGGTGGCGGAGCGCCTGGGGTATCGCCACGTCGACTCGGGGGCGCTGTACCGCACCCTGACGCTGCTGGCCTCGCAGGAGGCCGGGCCGGCCGAGGAGTGGACCGAGGCGCGCCTGCTGGCGCTCGCCGAGCGGGTGCGCCTGGCGCCGATCCCGGGCGGCTTCGAGCCGCTCATCGACGACGCCCCGGCCGGCGACGGCATCCGCGGGATCGAGGTCACGCGCGCGGTCTCGCGCGTCGCGCAGATGCCGGCGATCCGCGAGTGGGTGAACGCGCGCGTCCGCCTCGCCGCGCGGGGGAACGCCGTCGTGGTGGACGGCCGCGACATCGGCACGGTCGTCTTCCCCGACGCGCCGTTAAAGGTGTTCCTCGTGGCCGACCCGTGGGAGCGGGCGCGGCGGCGGCTCGTGCAGCGGCTGGAGCGCCGTCCCTCGGACGACGAGATCGCCGAGGAAACCGAACGCCTGGTGCAGCGCGACGCGAAGGACGCGACGCAGACGGTCCAGGCGAAGGACGCCATCCTGCTGGACACGACCTACCTGACGCAGGCCGAGCAGGTGGACCGGATCGTCGCGCTGGCGCGGGCGCTGGAGCGCGTCGGGCACGACCGCGGGCAGGCGGGGCGGGGCACGGACGCCTGAGGGAGGGCCGGGCGCCGGGCGAGCGGGGCGGGCGATTCGTTCACGAATCGCGCAAATTGGCCTCACGCCGTGACTTGGTGCATGTCACGCGTTGACGGCCTCGCGCCCGCCCGCTACCTTCCGTGGTTCGCGCGCGATCGCCCCACGTCCGTGGGGTCCCGTCGCGCTCCACCTCTCTGACTCGTCGCGGCGAGCCTAAAGATCCGCGATTTGGAGACCTGCTCCAGTATGGCCGAGCTCGAAACCACCCTCACCGACGCGGCGTCCGCCGCCGCCCCTGCCCCCGCCCTCACCCAGCGTGAGAAGCGGGACCTGCAGAAGAACCAGCTGCGTCCGCTCGCGAACCGTCGCCCCGAACTCTACGAGGAGGACGAGTACTCGTCCGACGAGTACGAGGCGATGCTGGACATGTACAACGGCACCCTCGCCTCGATCGAGGAAGGGGAGATCGTGAAGTCCAGGGTTCTCGAGATCCGCGAGAACATGGTCGTCCTCGACATCGGCTTCAAGTCGGAGGGCACCATCCCGCTCGAGGAGTTCAAGGACATGCCCGACCTCAAGCCCGGCGACGAGGTCGAGGTCCTGCTCGAGCATCTCGAGGACGCCGAGGGCTCGGTCGTCCTGAGCAAGAAGAAGGCGGACTTCATGCGCGTGTGGGAGCGCATCCGTCTGGCGTACGAGAACGACGAGCCGGTCACCGGCACCCTGGTCAAGAAGATCAAGGGTGGCGTGGTCGTCGATCTCATGGGCGTCGACGCGTTCCTCCCGGGCTCGCAGATCGCGCTCCGTCGCGTCCCGAACATCGACGAGCTGCTCGGGCAGACGTACGACTTCAAGATCATCAAGCTCAACAAGCGCCGCCGCAACATCGTCGTCTCCCGCCGAGTGATCCTCGAGCAGGAGCGCGCCGGCAAGCGCGAGAAGCTGATGAAGGAGCTCGAGAAGGATCAGGTCCGGAAGGGCGTGGTGAAGAACATCACGGACTTCGGCGCCTTCATCGATCTCGGCGGCGTCGACGGTCTGCTCCACATCACCGACATGTCGTGGGGCCGCATCTCGCACCCCAGCGAGATGGTGCAGATCGGGCAGGAGCTCGAGATCAAGGTCCTCGACATCGACTGGGATCGCGAGCGCATCTCGCTCGGCCTCAAGCAGCTCCAGGCCTACCCGTGGAAGGACGTCGCCGCCAAGTACCCGGTCGGCACGCGCGTCCAGGGCAAGGTCGTCTCGATCACCAACTACGGCGCCTTCATCGAGCTCGAGCCGGGCATCGAGGGGCTCGTGCACATCAGCGAGATGAGCTGGACGCGCAACGTCCGGCACCCGTCGAAGCTGGTGTCGATCGGCGAGACGATCGAGGCGGTGGTGCTGAAGGTGGATCCGGACGAGGAGAAGATCTCGCTCGGCATGAAGCAGACGGAGACGGATCCGTGGACGGTGCTGCCGCTGAAGTACCCGGTGGGCACGCGCATCACGGGCAAGGTCCGCAACCTCACGAGCTTCGGCGCCTTCGTCGAGATCGAGCCGGGCATCGACGGCCTGATCCACATCTCCGACATGAGCTGGACCAAGCGCGTCCAGCATCCGTCGGAGGTCGTGAAGAAGGGTGACACGGTCGACGTGGTCATCCTCAACATCGACAGCGACAACAAGCGCATCTCGCTCGGCCTCAAGCAGGCCGAGGAGGATCCGTGGCTCCGCATCGGGGAGAACTTCCCGGTCGGCACGGAGCTGCGTGGCCACGTCGTCCGCCTGATGGACAAGGGCGTCGTCGTCGAGATCGGCAACGACATCGAGGGCTTCGTTCCGCTCTCGCAGCTCAACATCACGGGCCGCATCGTGCAGAACCCGGCCGACGTCGCGTTCGAGGGCATGCTCCTCGACATGCGCGTCCTCGAGGTGGATCCGATCCACCGCCGGATCGTGCTCGCCGTGACGAACATCCCGGAGGAGCAGCCTCCCCGCCCGGAGGAGCCGCCGACGGTCCACTCGAGCGAGGGCGAGGACGTCTGACGTCCGCGCGATCGCCGCGGTGATCCCCGGTGAGACGAAGGCCCCGGTCCTCTGGACCGGGGCCTTCGTCGTTCGATGCGATCGGCGGAGGAGGCGTCCGCACGTCCGGCCGCGTCGCGCGAAGCACGATGGCGTCGTACACGAGTGTACGTGCGCGCCTGACGCGCCTGTCGGAAATCGGAGAATTGTCCGCCCGTCCCGGCGCGAGTAGCATCCGCCGAAGTACAGGCAGCTGTTTCCAGATGCCGGATCGCGACCTGCCGCGTCGCACGATCGTGCGACGCGTGCGCGCAGTGCTTCCTCCCACGCCCCTCGCCATGCAGAAGCTCGTCGAAGGCATCCACAAGTTCCAGACGAACGTCATCGGCCAGGATCGGGAGTTCTTCGCACGGCTGGCCGACGGGCAGAGCCCCGAGACGCTCTTCATCACCTGCTCCGACTCGCGGATCGTTCCCAACCTGATCACGCAGACGCAGCCCGGTGAGCTGTTCATCATCCGCAACGCGGGCAACATCGTGCCGCCGTTCGGCGCGGCGAACGGCGGCGAGGGCGCGACGATCGAGTACGCCGTCGCGGCGCTCGGCGTGCGCGACATCGTCGTGTGCGGGCACTCGCACTGCGGCGCGATGAAGGCGCTGCTGCACCCCGATGGACTCGACGAGCTGCCCGCGGTGCGCTCGTGGATCGGTCACGCCGAGAGCACGCGCCGCGTCATGCGGCAGTGCTACGGACACCTGGAGGGACAGGCGCTGCTGACGGCCACCGTGCAGGAGAACGTGGTCTCGCAGCTCGAGAACCTCCGCACGCATCCCGCAGTGGCCGCGCGCCTCGCCCAGGGCGATCTCCAGCTGCACGGCTGGGTGTACAAGATCGAGACGGGCGAGGTGTTCGGGTACGATCCCACCAGCGGGCAGTTCGCGCCGATCACGGCGGTGACGGCGCAGTCGGTCGTGCGGCCGCGCGCGGCGGTCGCCATCTGACGAGGACCCCCATGTAGGAGCAGTTCCATGTCGACCCTACTCGCGCAACGGCGTGCCGAGTTCGTCGGCGCGCTCCGAACGGACCTGCTGGCCTCGATCGTCGTCTTCCTCGTCGCGCTGCCGCTGTGCATGGGAATCGCGATCGCCTCCGGGGTCCCACCGGCGGCCGGACTGATCACCGGCATCGTCGGTGGGCTCGTCGTGGGCTTCCTGGCGGGCGCGCCGCTGCAGGTGAGCGGTCCCGCCGCCGGCCTGGCGGTCATCGTCTGGGAGCTGATCCAGCGTCACGGGCTCGCCGCCCTCGGGATCATCGTCCTCCTCGCCGGCATGATCCAGCTGACCGCGGGCGCCATGCGCCTCGGGCAGTGGTTCCGCGCCGTCTCGCCCGCGGTGATCCAGGGCATGCTCGCGGGGATCGGCGTGCTGATCTTCGCGAGCCAGTTCCACGTGATGGTCGACGATCGGCCGAAGGGGAGCGGGCTGACGAACCTGCTCACCATCCCGCAGGCGATCCAGCGCGGCGTGACGCCGGTGGAGGGGACCTCGCACCACCTCGCGGCGCTCGTCGGTCTGCTGACGATCGCCTCGATCGTGCTCTGGATGCACTTCGCGCCGCGGCGGCTCAAGATGATCCCCGCGCCGCTCGCCGCCGTGGTCGTGGCGGTGATCTTCGCGGGCGTGCTCGCACTCCCGGTGCGCTACGTCGCGGTGCCGTCCAACCTGCTGGATGCGGTGCGCCTGCCGTCGAGCGAGACGCTCGCGCTCGTGGCGTCCGGTCCGATCCTCGGCGCCGCGCTCGCCCTCGCGGTCGTCGCGAGCGCCGAGACGCTGCTCTGCGCCACGGCGATCGACCAGCGGCACACCGGGCCGCGCACGAACTACGATCGCGAGCTCATGGCGCAGGGCGTGGGCAACATGCTCTGCGGCGCGCTCGGCGCGCTGCCGATGACGGGCGTGATCGTCCGCAGCGCAGCGAACGTCGAGGCCGGGGCGCGGACGCGCCTGTCGGCGATCCTGCACGGCGCGTGGATCCTGGCGTTCGTCGCGGCGATGCCCTGGGCGCTGGAGCGCATTCCCGTCTCCGCGCTCGCGGCGGTGCTCGTTTTCACCGGCTACAAGCTCGTGAACCCGGTCGCGATTCGCGCGCTGGCGCGGCAGGGGCGCGCGGAGCTCGCGATCTACGCGGCCACCGTCGTCGGCATCGTGGCGACCGATCTGCTCACGGGTGTGCTGATCGGTCTGGGGCTCTCGCTCGCGAAGCTGGTCTACACCTTCACCCACCTCACGGCGGAGGTCGAGCCGGGGCCGACGCCGGGATCGCACCGCGTGGTGCTCGACGGCACGGCGACGTTCGTCCGGCTGCCGAAGATGGCCGCCGCGCTGGCGACGCTCCCCGCCGGCTCCACCGTGGAGGTCTGCGCCCAGCGGCTCGCGTACATCGATCACGCGTGCATGGAGCTGCTCTCGAGCTGGGAGCGTCAGCACCGCGCCGCCGGCGGTACGGTGACCATCTCGTGGGAGCGGCTGGAGCAGCTGTCGCGCGAGGCGCGGCCGGCCGTCGCCGCGACGCCACAGGTCGACCAGCGCACCGCAACCGCCACGGCGGCGTGAGGGCGGACGGCCGCGCGGCGGGGATGCCGCGCGCCCCGACATCCTGACGGCCGCCGGTGGGCCACGGGGCACGACGACGGGGAGAGCCCGTGGTCGTGCCCCGTCCGCGTCCCGGCTCCTGGAGGAGCGCGTGCGCGGCGCGACGCTCGGCGCGCTTCGCGGCGGGACCCGCTTGGCCCGCGGCGCACCGTACATGTAGCTTGCGCCCCCATGACCATGCGCGAGAAACTCGACGTCCTGGCGCGCCGCCGCGCGCAGTCCGAGCTGGGCGGCGGCGCCGCCCGCCTCAAGTCCCAGCACGACAAGGGCAAGCTCTCCGCCCGGGAGCGACTCGACGTCCTCCTCGACGAAGGAAGCTTCGTGGAGCTCGACCGGTTCGTGACCGCGCGGTCGTCGGAGGACGGCGGGGAGCCGATCTACGGCGACGGCGTCGTCACCGGCTACGGGCGCATCGACGGGCGCCTCGTGTACGTCTTCTCGCAGGACTTCACGGTGTACGGCGGCTCGCTCGCCGAAGCCCACGCGCAGAAGATCTGCAAGGTGATGGACCTCGCGGTGCGCAACGGCGCGCCCGTGATCGGTCTCAACGACTCGGGCGGCGCGCGCATCCAGGAAGGCGTCGTCTCGCTGGGCGGCTACGCGGACATCTTCCTCCGCAACACGCTGGCGTCGGGCGTGGTGCCGCAGATCAGCGCGATCCTGGGTCCGTGCGCCGGCGGCGCGGTGTACTCGCCCGCCATCACGGACTTCATCTACATGGTGCGCGGCACGTCGTACATGTTCGTCACCGGTCCGAACGTCGTGAAGACGGTGACGCACGAGGACGTGACGATGGAGCAGCTCGGCGGCGCCGACACGCACGCGGGCACCTCGGGCGTCGCGCACTTCGTGCACGACAGCGAGCTCGCCTCGCTGGCGGCGATCCGGGAGCTCTTCCGCTACGTCCCGAGCAACAACCTCGCGGAGCCGCCGCGCGGACGCGGCACCGATCCGCGGGAGCGCCGCGACGAGGCGCTGCTCGACGTCGTGCCGGACCATCCGAACAAGCCGTACGACATGCACGACGTCATCCGGCGCATCGTGGACGACGGCGAGTTCTACGAGGTGCAGCCTGCATACGCGCCGAACATCCTCTGCGGCTTCGCGCACCTCGGCGGGTACAGCATCGGGATCGTCGCCAACCAGCCGGCGGTGCTCGCCGGGGTGCTCGACATCGCGGCCTCGCTCAAGGCGGCGCGCTTCATCCGCTTCTGCGACGCGTTCAACATCCCCATCGTGACGTTCGAGGACGTGCCGGGATTCCTGCCGGGCGTGACGCAGGAGCACGGCGGGATCATCAAGCACGGCGCCAAGCTGCTCTACGCGTACTGCGAGGCCACCGTGCCGAAGCTCACGGTCATCACGCGGAAGGCGTACGGCGGCGCGTACGACGTCATGAGCTCCAAGCACATCCGCGGCGACTTCAACGTCGCCTGGCCGACGGCGGAGATCGCGGTGATGGGACCGAAGGGGGCCGTCGAGATCATCTACAAGAAGGAGATCGCCGCCGCCGACGACGCGCAGGCGGCGATGGACCAGAAGGTCGCGGAGTACACCGAGCGGTTCGCGAACCCGTACGTCGCCGCCGCACGCGGGTACGTCGACGACATCATCGATCCGCGCGACACGCGCCCGCGCCTCATCGACGCGCTCGAGACGCTGCAGACCAAGCGCGATCGCAATCCGCCGAAGAAGCACGGCAACCTCCCGCTCTGACCACGGCGACGATGTTCACCAAGGTTCTCGTTGCCAACCGCGGGGAGATCGCGCTGCGCATCATCCGCGCGTGCCAGGAGCTCGGCGTGCGGACGGTCGCCGTCTACAGCGACGCGGACGCGCGCGCGCCGCACGTGCGCGAGGCGGACGAGGCCGTGCACGTCGGTCCGCCGCCCTCGGCGCAGAGCTATCTCCTCGGCGATCGGCTGATCGAGGCGGCGCTGCGCACCGGCGCGCAGGCGATCCATCCGGGCTACGGCTTTCTGTCCGAGCGCGAGTGGTTCGCGCGCGCGGTGCGCGACGCGGGGCTCGTCTTCGTCGGTCCGCCGGCGGAGGCGATCGAGGCGATGGGCAGCAAGACGGCCGCGCGCCAGCTCGCGATCCGCGCCGGCACGCCGGTGGTGCCCGGCACGACGGAGGCCCTGCGCGACGCCGACGAGGCGGCGCGGATCGCGGAGTCGTTCGGCTACCCGGTGCTGCTCAAGGCTGCCGCCGGTGGGGGCGGGAAGGGCATGCGCGTGGTCCGCGCGCCCGACGAGATCGCGTCCGCACTGGCCTCGGCGCAACGCGAGGCGAAGAACGCCTTCGGCGACGACGCCGTCTACGTCGAGAAGTACATCGAGGGGCCGCGTCACGTCGAGATTCAGGTACTCGGCGATCAGCATGGCAACATGCTGCACCTCGGCGAGCGCGAGTGCTCGGTGCAGCGGCGCCACCAGAAGATGATCGAGGAGGCGCCGAGCGTCGCCGTGTCGCCGGAGCTGCGCGCGCGCATGGGCGCCGCCGCCGTCGCGGCCGCGAGGGCCGCCGGTTACGTGAACGCCGGGACCTGCGAGTTCCTGCTCGATCGCGACGGCAACTTCTACTTCCTGGAGATGAATACGCGCATCCAGGTCGAGCACCCGGTCACCGAGCTGGTGATGGGCGTCGACCTGGTGCAGTGGCAGCTGCGCGTCGCGGCGGGCGAGCGACTGCCGTTCGTCCAGGAGGACCTGGTGCCGCGCGGGTGGGCGATCGAGTGCCGCATCACGTCGGAGGATCCGGCGAACGGCTTCCTTCCGTCGACGGGTCGCATCTCCTACCTGCACCTGCCGAGCGGCCCCGGCGTGCGCTGGGACGGCGGCATCGAGGCGGGCAGCGAGGTGGGGCTGTTCTACGACCCGATGCTCGCGAAGCTGATCGTGCACGCGCGCACGCGCGAGCTGGCGATCGCGCGCATGCAGCGTGCGCTGCTCGAGCTCACCGTCGAGGGCGTCGAGACGTCGCGCGACTTCCATCTGCGCGTGATGGAGCATCCCGACTTCCGCAGCGGCGACATCACGATCCAGTGGCTCGAGCAGCGACTGCCGGAGCTCACCGCGACGGAGACCTCGCCGGACGCGCGGCGCATCGCCGCCATCGCCGCCGCGCTGCTGGCGGACCGCGATCGCTCGGGCGGACGCCGGGCCGCCGGAGCCGCCGCCGGCACGAGTGCTCCTGCCGCCGGCACGGCTGCCGCGGCGGACGACGCCTGGCGCCGCGCGGCGCTGCTCGACGGGCTGCGGGCGCGGTGAGCGGGCGGTGACGCCGCGTCGACCGGGCGATCGTCCGCCGCGGCGTCCGGGCCGGCGTGCCGACGCGCCTCGCCGCGCCGCATCCGAGCCGGTGGTCCCGACGGAGCTGGCGATCGACTCGATCGCCGCGGGCGGCGACGGGGTCGGGCGCGTCCACGGCATGGTCGCGTTCGTGCCGCGGACCGCGCCCGGTGACGTGGTGCGTGCGCGCCTGCAGTCGGGCGGGCGGTTCGCGCGCGGACTGCTCGACGAGGTCCTGTCGCCGTCGGACGCGCGCATCGCGCCGCCATGCCCGCACTACGTCGTCGACCGCTGCGGCGGGTGCCAGCTGCAGCACCTCGCGCTCGCTGCGCAGCACGAGGCGAAGCGCCGGATCGTCGAGGACGCGCTCACGCGCATGGCGCGGCGCGAGGTGACCGTTCCCGCGCTGATCCCGAGTCCGAGCGCGTGGCGCTACCGTCGCAAGCTGACGCTCGCGCTGCGGCGCCAGCGCGGACGCTGGATCGCCGGGCTGCGCGCGTACGACGATCCCGATGCGGTGTTCGCGCTGCACGACTGCCCGATCACCGACGAGCGGGTCGTGAGCGCGTGGCGCGCGGTGCTCGACGCGGCGGAGCTGCTGCCGGCCGCGCGCGAGCTGCGAGGCGCGGTGCGCCTGCTCGACGCGGTCGGGGACGATGTCGACGGCGTGCCGTCGGTGGCGTTCACCCTCGAGGGCGCGGAGCGCTGGCCGAGCGCGGAGCGCTTCTTCGAGGCGGTGCCCTCGATCGCCGCGCTCTGGTGGCAGCCCGCCGAGGCGCGGCGGCGCCTCCTGTTCGACCGCCGCGCCGACGCGGCGCCCGGCGCCTCGTTCGTGCAGGTCAACCCGCAGGTCGGCGCGCTGCTGGCGGACGCCGTGGTCGACGCGGTGCGCGCGCACCAGCCCGCGACCGTCGTCGACGCGTACTCCGGCGCGGGCGACGTCGCGGTGCGTCTCGCCGCACACGGTGCACGCGTGACCGCGATCGAGCTCGATCGCGAGGCGACCGCGTTCGCGGCCGCGCGCCTGCCGGCCGGCTCGCGGGCGATCGCCGCCGCCGTCGAGGACGCACTGGCGGAGGCGCTGCCCGCCGAGCTGGTGATCGTCAATCCGCCCCGCGCGGGCCTCGACGCGCGCGTGTCGGCGACCCTCGAGGCGGCCGCGCGGGGCGAGTTCGGCCCCGCGCCGCGCGCGGTGCTCTACGTCAGCTGCAACCCCGCCACGCTCGCGCGCGACCTGTCGCGCATGCCCGCGTGGGCGGTGCGTCGAGTGCAGCCGTTCGACATGTTCCCGCAGACCGCGCACGTCGAGACGCTCGTCGAGCTCGTGCCGGCCGCGATCTCCTCCTCCTCCGACTCCGAGTCCCAGCCCGTGGAGCCCCGCGCATGAAGTACGTGGTCGACATCGACGGCGAGCGCCTGACCGTCGAGCTCACCGGCGACGAGGTGCGCGTCGGTGACGAGCTGCTGAGCGCCCATCTGGTCGACGTGGAGGGCACGCCGGTCAGCCTGCTGACGATCGGCGACCGGGTGTATCGGCTGGTCGCGCGTCGGGGGGGCGCCCGCGGGCAGTATTCGCTCTCGCTGGAAGGGCACCGCTACGCCGTCGAGGCGCTCGACGAGCGCACGCGCGCGATCCGCGATCTCTCCGCCGCGGCGGAGGCGGCCGCCGGTCCGGCGCCGCTCGTCGCGCCCATGCCGGGGCTGGTCGTCCGCGTGACCGTGCAGGTCGGCGACGCGGTGGCGGCCGGGCAGGGGCTCGTCGTGATGGAGGCGATGAAGATGGAGAACGAGCTCCGGGCGCCGGCGGCCGGGACCGTGAGCGCGGTGCACGCGGCGCCCGGGACGGCGGTGGAGAAGGGCGCGGTGCTGGTCGAGCTGACCTGACGCGGCGGCTCCGGGCCGAGTCCGCCGGTGCCCTTGCGCGTTGGTTGACTTGAACTTAGGGCTCCGATAGCTTGCGGGACTGCACGAAAACTCCCGCCGTACGAACCGGTGGGGGCCGAGACCCGGGTTGCGATACGCACCGGTGAGGCGCGCACGTTCGAGCAATCGGAGTAGGATGCGTTCCACGTACACTGCGACGCCCGCGGACATCGAGCCGCGCTGGTACGTCGTCGACGCCGAGGGCATGGTCCTCGGCCGGCTCGCCTCGGAGGTCGCGAAGATCCTCCGTGGCAAGCACAAGCCGATCTTCACGCCGCACATGGACACCGGCGATCACGTCATCGTGATCAACGCGAGCAAGGTCCGCGTGACCGGGCGCAAGGCCGAGCAGAAGCAGTACTTCCGCCACACCGGCTACATGGGTCACGAGCGCTTCACGCCGTTCGCGACGATGATCGCGAAGCACCCGGAGCGCGTGATCGAGAAGGCCGTGTTCGGCATGCTCCCCAAGACGACGCTCGCGCGGACGGAGATCCGCCGCAAGCTGCGCGTCTTCCCGGGCGCCGAGCACCCCCACGCGGCGCAGCAGCCGACCGTGCTGACCTTCAACGGCGAGGCGAAGTAACCCATGGCCGACGCGAACCTGCACGCCATTGGCCGCCGCAAGGAAGCGGTCTGCCGCGTGTACCTGAAGCCCGGCTCGGGCAAGTGGGAGATCAACGGCCGCGCGCTCGGGGACTACTTCCCGCGCCCGACGCTCGTCTCCTCGATCCAGCTGCCCCTCTCGGCGACGGACAACCTGGGCAAGTGGGACGTGATGGCGAACCTGAACGGTGGCGGCGTCACCGGCCAGGCCGGCGCGCTGCGCCTCGCGATCGCCCGCGCGCTCGTCAAGCAGGACGAGAACTACAAGCCGCGCCTCCGTGAGCTCGGCCTGCTCACGCGCGACGCCCGCGCGGTCGAGCGCAAGAAGCCGGGCCGTCCGAAGGCCCGCAAGCGCTTCCAGTTCTCGAAGCGCTAAGACGGCGCTGCGGACTGCGGGCTGCGGATCGAACCCGCAGTCCGCGGCCCGCGGACATCTCTCACGCCGTCCGAGCGCTCGTCTGGTGCTGGATCCCCGGATCCGGTCGGCGGGCGCGACGACGACGGCGGACGACACAACCTCACAGCACACATCACGATGTCGCAGCAGCAGATGCTCGAGCAGCTCCTGGCCGCTGGCGTCCACTTCGGACACCAGACGCGCCGTTGGAATCCCAAGATGCGCCGGTTCATCTTCGCCGAGCGGAACGGGATCCACATCATCGACCTGCAGAAGACCTTGCGCCAGCTCGAGCTCGCGCAGAAGCTGGTCCGCGAGGTCGTCTCGCGCGGCGAGCAGATCCTCTTCGTGTGCACGAAGCGCCAGCTGGCCGCGATCGTGAAGGCCGAGGCCGAGCGCGCCGGCGCCTTCCACATCACCGAGCGCTGGCTCGGCGGGCTGCTCACGAACTACTCCACCGTCAAGAAGCAGATCAAGAAGCTCAAGGACCTCGAGGCGGGGTCCGAGGCGGGTGGTGAGTTCGAGAACTACACGAAGAAGGAGCAGCTCATGATGACCCGCGAGCGCGACAAGCTCGCGAAGAACCTCTCGGGCATCAAGAACATGGGCCGCCTGCCGGGCCTGATGTTCGTCGTCGACTCCAAGAAGGAGCACATCGCGGTCGACGAGGCGCGCAAGCTGGGCATCCCGGTCGTCGCGATCGTCGACACGAACGCGGATCCGGATCTGATCACCGTGCCGATCGCCGGCAACGACGACGCGATCCGCTCGGTCGAGCTGATCGCCAAGGCGATCGCCGACACCGTCGCGGAGGCCCGCATGGCGGCGCCGTCGCGTTCGGACGACGAGGAGCAGGAGGCGACGGTCTACTCCTCCGAGCGCGGCAGCGAGCGCGCCGAGGGTGGTCGTGGTGGTGAGGGCGACCGCAAGCGCCGCCCGCGCCGCCGCCGCGCCCGTCCCGAGGCGATCGCCGCGCTGCGCAAGCCGGGCGCCGAGGGTGATGGCGGTCCCGAGGGCTCGGAGGGTGCCGAGGGCGCCGAGGGTGGCGACGAGGGCGAGGGTTCGGACGACGCCGCCGAGTGAGGTGGGCCCGGGGCGCGGAGCGATGCTCCGCGCCCCGGACCGCGGCCGGGCGGTAGTCTCGCCCTGCCGAGCACTGTAAACTACGATGCGCCGCCGGCCCCGCGCCGGCGGCGTTCTCACGCCAGAGACGACCCACGATGACTGCTACGTTCACCGCAAAGGACGTCCAGGAGCTGCGCCAGCGGACCGGCGCCGGCATGATGGACTGCAAGAAGGCCCTGGAGGAGAACCAGGGGAACATGGAGGCCGCCGTCGACTTCCTCCGCAAGAAGGGGATCGCCAAGGCCGAGAAGCGCGCGGGCCGCACGGCCAGCGAGGGCGCGGTGATGGTCGAGTCGTCGGACGACGCGTCCTCGGCCGTGATGGTCGAGGTCAACAGCGAGACCGACTTCGTGTCGCGCAACGCGGACTTCCAGGCGCTCGCGCGCTCGGTCGCGCAGCACGCGCTGGCCACGCAGGGCGCCGGCGACGCGTCGACGCTGCTGGCCGCGCCGGTCGCGTCCAAGGGCGGCAAGTCGCTCGACGACGTCATGAAGGAGTCGGCCGCGGTCATGGGCGAGGCGCTCGGGCTGCGCCGCGCGGTGCGCTACGACGCGCCGAAGGGCGTCGTCGGCTCCTACGTGCACTTCAACGGCAAGATCGGCGTGCTGGTCGAGGTCGAGGCCGAGAACGGCGCGAAGGGCGAGGAGCTCGTGAACCTGGCGAAGACGCTGGCCGAGCACGTGGCCGCCGCGGCGCCGCTCGGCGTCGACAAGGACACCGTGCCCGCGGACGTCGTCGAGCGCGAGCGCGCGATCTTCGTCGACCAGGTCCGCGCGAGCGGGAAGCCCGAGAACATGATCGACAAGATCGTGACGGGTAAGGTCGAGGCGTACTACAAGGACGTGGCGCTGCTCCACCAGATGTGGGTGCGCGAGCCGAAGACCGCGATCTCGACGGTCGTCGCGGACGCGGCCAAGAAGGTCGGCGCGCCGATCACCGTGAAGCGCTTCGCGCGCTTCCAGCTCGGGCAGGAGTGAGCGACGGCGCGACGCTGGTCGCCGGAGGGGAGCGCAGCGAGCCGCTGCGCTACCCTCGGGTGCTGCTCAAGCTCTCCGGCGAGGCGCTCGCCGGTGAGCAGCGCTTCGGCTACGACTTCGACCGCCTGACGTTCTTCGCCGAGCAGGTACAGGAGGTCGTCGAGACCGGCGCCGAGGTGGGGCTGGTGATCGGCGGCGGCAACATCGTGCGCGGGGCACAGCTCTCGCGCATGGGGATGGACCGGGTCGGCGCCGACTACATGGGCATGCTCGGCACGGTGATCAACGCGCTCGCGCTGCAGGACGTGCTGGAGAAGCGCGGCATGGAGACGCGCGTGATGACGGCGATCCGCATGGAGGAGCTGGCGGAGCCGTACATCCGGCGCCGCGCCGTGCGGCACCTCGAGTCGCGGCGCGTCGTGATCTTCGCCGCCGGTACGGGCAATCCGTACTTCTCGACGGACACGGCGGCCGTGCTGCGGGCGATCCAGATCAAGGCCGACGTCATCATCAAGGCGACGAGCGTCGACGGCGTCTACTCGGCCGATCCGAAGCAGGACCCGAACGCGCAGTTCTACGAGACGATCAGCTACCGCGACGTCATGCTCGAGGAGCTGCGCGTGATGGACCAGACGGCGATCACGCTGTGCAAGGAGAACCAGCTGCCGCTGATCGTCCTGAACATCAACCAGACCGGGGCCGTGCTCCGCGCGGTGCGCGGGGAGAAGATCGGAACCCTGGTCAGCTGACCATCGGGCCGGCGCGCGGCACGCCGCGCCGGCACCCACTGCGCCGCACAGCACTCACCTCAGCGCGACAGCCGCGATGGCCACGATCAAGGACATCCTCCAGAACAGCCGCACGGCGATGGACAAGGGGATCGAGAGCTCCAAGCGGGAGTTCGGATCCATCCGCGCCAGCAAGGCCAGCCCGAACATGCTCGACACCGTGCGCGTGGAGGCGTACGGCTCCTCGATGTCGCTGAACCAGGTCGCGACGGTGACGGCGCCCGAGCCGCGCCTGCTGCTCGTCACGCCCTTCGACAAGGGCCAGGCGAAGGCGATCGAGAAGGCGATCCGCGAGAGCGATCTCGGCGTCGAGCCGTCGAACATGGGCGGCGTGATCCGCGTGCCCCTGCCGTCGCTCAACGAGCAGCGTCGCAAGGAGCTCGTGAAGGTCGTGCACAAGCTCGCGGAGGAGGGACGCGTGGTCATCCGCCACGCGCGCACCGACGCGCGCGACAAGATCAAGAAGCTCGAGGGCGTGTCCGAGGACGACAAGAAGCACGCCGAGAAGGACCTGCAGAAGCTGCACGACGACTACATCGGGAAGATCGAGGCGCTCCTGAAGGTGAAGGAAGCCGAGATCATGGAAGTGTGATTCTGGTGTCTGCCGCGCGTTCCTCCACCATCTCCGAGCAGGCCGACGACCTGCTCGCGCGCCTGCGGGTGCACGGCGCCATCCCGCGCCACGTCGCCATCATCATGGATGGCAACGGGCGCTGGGCGCGCGAGCGCCTGCTCCCGCGGCCGCTCGGGCACCGCTCGGGCATGAAGGCCGTGCGCGAGGTGGTGGAGGGCGCGCTGCAGGCGGGCGTCGAGTACCTCAGCCTCTTCGCCTTCTCGCAGGAGAACTGGCAGCGCCCCGCCACCGAGGTGGGCGCGCTCATGTCGCTGCTCGAGGAGTACATCGCGCGTGAGGTCGAGGAGCTGCGCGAGCAGGGCGTGCGCGTGCGGGTGCTCGGGGACCTCGAGCGTCTCACGCCCGCGGCGGCACGCGCGGTCGAGCGCGTGGTGTCCGAGACGTCGGCCAACGTGAAGCTGACGCTCAACCTGTTCATCTCGTACGGTGGCCGCGCGGAGCTCGTGCGCGCGATGCGCGCCATCGCGGCCGACGTCGCGGCGGGCGTGCTCTCGCCGGCGGACATCGACGACGCGGCGATCGCGCGTCGCCTGTACACGGCCGACTGCCCCGACCCGGATCTGCTGATCCGCACGTCGGGCGAGCTGCGCGTGTCGAACTTCCTGCTGTGGCAGATCGCGTACACGGAGCTGTTCATGTCGCCCGTGCTGTGGCCCGACTTCGGCCGCCGCGAGCTGTTCGACGCGATCGTCGCTTACCAGAGTCGGGAGCGGCGGTTCGGCCGGGTGTCGGCCTGAGGTCGGCCGCGCTGCCCGCGCACGGCCACGCGCCGGCGGGATGCCCGTGAGCGAGCTCGCCAAGCGTGTCGCGTCGGCGCTCGTCGGCGCACCGATCGCGCTCGCGTGCATCTGGTACGGCGACGCGCCGCTGGCGACGCTGCTCGCGATCATCGCGGCGACGGGCACGTGGGAGTTCTACCGCATGGCGCGGCAGGCCGGTGGCGCACCGATGGCGCGCACGGGTATCGCCGTCGCCGCGGTCCTGCCGCTGGTCGCTCACGCGCAGGCGCTGCGTCTCCCGACGCCGTCACCGACGGTCGGCCTGTTGATCGTGCTCGGGATCCTGGCGCTCGCCGTCTGGCGCCGCGGCGTCACGGGCAAGCCGCTCCTCGCGGTCGCCACGACGCTGCTCGGGATCGTGTACGTCGGCGTGACCGTCTCGTACGGCTACGCCCTCCGCAACTTCGACTGGGCCGTGGGTCGCTCGGCGGGCGCCGCGGTGCTGCTGCTCCCGGTGCTCTGCACGTGGGCGAGCGACATCGGCGCCTACTTCGCCGGCCGCACGATCGGCGGGCCGAAGCTCATCCCGGCCGTGAGCCCGGGGAAGACGATCTCCGGAGCGGTGGGCGGCCTGGTCGCCTCCGCGGCGCTGGCGGCGGTGTACGCGCCGCAGGTGCTCCGTCCCATCGCGCAGCTGGGCTTCGCGCCCGGCCGCGCGCTGCTCTTCGGGGCGCTCATCAGCGTCGCCGCGCAGCTCGGCGATCTCGTCGAATCGCTGCTCAAGCGCGACGCGGGCGTGAAGGACTCGTCGAACCTGATACCGGGGCACGGCGGCGTGCTCGATCGCATCGACTCGCTGCTGTTCGTGCTGCCGGTCAGCTACGTCCTGCTGCGAGCCATGGTCCTGCCGGCGTTCGGCGGATGACGTCGACCGCGACGACTCCGCGCGTCTCCGCGCCGGCCGCAGGCGCGCCGCGCGGCGTCGCGATCCTCGGGAGCACCGGCTCCATCGGCACGACGGCGCTGCGCGTGCTGGAGCGACAGGCCGGGCGCTTTCGCGTGGCCGCGCTCACCGCGCACCGCAACGCCGCGTTGCTCGCCGAGCAGGCCGCGCGCTTCCGTCCGGGCTACGTGGGGCTCGTCGGCAACGGCGGCGGTGCCGTCGGCGCGGAGGACGGGTGGGGAACCGGCACGCCCTGCCTCGTGGAGGCGGCGACGCGTCCGGACGCCGACATCGTGCTGAACGCGGTCGTGGGCGCGGCGGGGCTGGACGCGACGCTCGCCGCGCTGCGCGCGGGCAAGCGCGTGGCGCTCGCGAACAAGGAGACGCTCGTCGTCGCAGGGGAGCTGGCCTACGCCGCGGCGCGCGAGGGGGACGGGGAGCTGGTGCCCGTCGACAGCGAGCACTCGGCGATCCTGCAGTGCATCGCCGGACGGCCGGGACACGAGGTGCGCCGCCTGATCCTGACGGCGTCCGGCGGCCCGTTCCGCACGTGGAGCCGCGATCGGCTGGAGCGCGCGACGCTCGCCGACGCGCTCCAGCATCCGACGTGGAGCATGGGCCGCAAGATCACCGTCGACAGCGCGACGCTCGCCAACAAGGCGCTCGAGGTGATCGAGGCGCACTTCCTCTTCGGGATCCCGTACGAGCGCATCGAGGTGGTCGTGCATCCGCAGAGCGTCGTGCACTCGTTCGTCGAGTTCGTGGACGGGAGCGTGCTGGCGCAGCTCGGCGTGCCGAGCATGGAGCTGCCCGTCCTGTACGCGCTGACGCACCCGGAACGGGTCTCCGACACGGGGGTACCACCGTTCGATCCGGTCGAGCTCGGTCCACTCACCTTCGAGCGCGTGCGCGAAGAGGACTTCCCGGCGCTCGGGCTCGGCATGGCCGCGGGTCGTACCGGCGGATCGGCGCCGGCGGTGTTCAACGCCGCCAACGAGCAGGCGGTCGCGCTCTTCCTCGACGGCCGGATCGGGCTGCTCGACATCCCGCGGGCGATCGAGCACGCGCTCGGACGGCTCTCGGGCGCGCCCGCGGGCACGCGGGAAGCCCTGCTGGAAGCGGACGCCGCCGCCCGGCGCGTCGTCCTCGAACGCTACGCTCGCTGAGCGGGCCGTCCGCCCTGCCGCTGCGGCCGGGCCGGCCCTGGAGGTAAGTTCCCGGCATGCTGGCCTACGTCGCTCCCATCCTGGTCTTCGGTCTCGTGGTGTTCGTCCACGAGCTCGGGCACTTCGTCGCCGCGAAGCTCACCGGCGTCTACGCGCCGCGCTTCTCCATCGGCTTCGGCCCAGCGCTGCTGAAGAAGCGCGTCGGGGAGACGGAGTACGTGCTCGCGGCGCTCCCGCTCGGCGGCTACGTCCGCATGGCGTCGCGCGAGGACGAGACCACAATGGCCGTCCTGGAGGGTGGCCCCGAGCAGCGACGCGACGACGCGCTCCCGACCACCGGCGCCAACGCGGCCGGGCGGGCGGTCGACGACCACGCGGGCGACGCGCACCGGGGCAAGGACTGGGATCCCGACGCGATGATCCCGTTCGGGCCGAAGCCGGTGCCGCCGCACCGCTGGTTCGAGTCGAAGGGGCTCGCCGCCCGTCTGTTCATCCTGCTCGCCGGGGTGACGATGAACGCGGTGCTCGCGTTCGTGGTCTACGCGGGGAGCTATGCGGCGTACGGCCGCGCCTACGTGCCCGCCGTCATCGACTCCGTGGTCGCCGGCCGTCCCGCGGCCGCTGCGGGGCTGCAGCGTGGCGACAGCGTGACCGCGGTCGACGGCGCCCCGGTGCGCACGTGGAGCGACGTCGTCGAGCGCGTCAGCTCGGTTACCGACCGCGCCGTGACCATGGACGTCGCCCGGGCCGGCATCGTGCGCCAGGTGACGGTGACGCCGGCCGCCGAGGAGGCGACCGACCCGATGACGAACGAGAAGCGTCGCGTGGGCCGCATCGGCGTGCTGCCGCGCGACAGCATCGCCCGCGAGCCGGTGGGCATCGGCACCGCGATCCGGGAAGGAGCGAACGAGACCTGGTACGCCGCGACGTCCGTGGTCGGGGTGGTGCGCGGGCTCTTCACGCGCGACGTCGCGGTCTCGAACCTCGGGGGGCCGATCGCGATCGCGCGCACGTCGGTCCAGGCCGCGAAGATGGGCTTCGAGCCGCTCCTCCGTCTGCTCGCCTTCCTCAGCATCAACATCGCGGTGCTCAACCTGCTCCCCATCCCGGTGCTCGACGGCGGGCAGGTCCTGATGAATATCGCCGAGTCGATCAAGGGCGGGGCGTTCAGCCTCCGGACGCGCGAGAACATCCTCCGGGTCGGGCTGGTCGCGATCGGGCTGCTGTTCGTCACCGTCATGTGGAACGACCTGGCGCGGCTGGCGCAGGATCTCGTCCGCTGATCGCGCGCGTGCCCCTCGGTCGCGTCGCGCACGTGGGCACAGCGGCGCTGCTGCTCGCGAGCGTCGGCTGTCGCGCGGTGCGGCCGAACGGTGCCGGCGCGAAGGCCGCGGCGTCGGACAGCGTCGCCGTCGCGCGTCCCGACACCGTCGCGAACGGCTCCCGTGCGCTCCCCGATCCGTCGAGCGCGGTGCGCTTCGAGATCGTGACGGCTGGGGACAGCACGTTCCAGCTGCTCGCTCCGTCGGCGTCGTGGCTGCGCACGGGCATGACGGGAATCGTCGTCGATCCACGTCGGCGGGACGTGCTCGTCGCGCGCTTCACCCTGCTCGCGCAGCGTGGGGACACGACCGACGCACTCGTGACCGGCCAGACGATGCGCGTCAGCACCGATCACGTGGCGCTCGTGGCGCGTCCCGCGGAGCCGCCGCGCATCATCGAGCGCGTCGAGCGGCGACGCTTCTGGACGGGCGCGGCGGTCGGGGGCGTGCTCGGCCTGATCTTCGGCATCCTGATCGACTGACCGCGCGCGCAGGCGCTGCGCGCCGGGTCCGCGTCAGTCGCAGATCAGGTTGATCGCCACGCGCGCGGGCGCCCCGCCCGCGACGCGCACGCTGTCGTCGTAGGCCGCGCACAGCGTCGCCTGCACCCGCACCTGATACCAGCCCTCCGGCAGCACGAGCGGGCCGGCGAGCGGCAGGATGCCCTGCTGCGCGCCGACGCTGCCGCGCTTGGGCGTGACCGTGAACTGCGCGCGCGGCGGCTTCCCGACCGCGATGGACAGCTCGCCGCACGGCGTGGGTCGCAGCTGCACCGTGCGCTGCTCGCCGGCGGCGAGATCGATCGTCTGGCGGTCGACCGCGGTCGGGCAGCCGTCGAGCGCGCGTACGGTCCCGCGGATCACGTGGCGCCCCGGCGCGATGGAATCGCCGTTCCACGCCGCGCGCGGCAGGGTGGTCCCGTCGACGCTCACGGTGGCGGTCGGCGGGGCGTCGACGGTGAGCAGCGCGACCGTCGGCACGGTCAGGAGCGAGTCGGTGAAGCCGGCGGCGAGCGTGTCGGGCGCCGGCGCCTGGGCGAACGCGGAGTCGGCGCGCGGGGCGCCGCCGGGGGCGAGCCGCGCCCGCGTCTCCGCCCCGCTGTCCGAGAGGGCGAGCCAGACGCCGATCCCCGCGGCCGCGCCGAGTCCGATGATCGCCCCGGCGAAGCGGCGGCCGCGCGCGGCTGCCTTCCGCGGAGCAGGGTACGCCGGCACGGCGATGGTGGCCGCCTCGGCGCCGTGCGCGCGCAGCGCGGAGAGCGCGTCGGCGAGCTCGCTCGCGGAGTGGAAGCGGTCGGCCGGGTCCTTGGCGAGGCAGCGCAGCAGCACGGCCTCGAAGGTCGGCGAGAGGTGCGGCGCACGCTCGCGCGGCGAGCGCGGCGCGGTCTCGACGTGCTGCCGCATCACGTCGTACCAGTCGTCGCCGCCGAACGGGAGGGCGCCCGTCGCGGCCTGGTACAGCGTCACGCCCAGCGCGTAGATGTCGCTCCGGCCGTCGAGCGGCAGGCCGCGCGCCTGCTCCGGCGAGAAGTAGCTCGGGGTGCCGAGGACGACCTGACGGCTGACGGAGGAAACGCGCGCGTCCACCGCCCGCGCGATGCCGAAGTCGCTGACCATGGCGCGGCCGTCGGCGGCGAACAGCACGTTGTCCGGCTTCACGTCGCGATGCACGACGCCGCGCTCGTGCGCGTAGGCGAGCCCGCGCGCGACGTCCTCCCCGACGCGAGCCAGCTCCGACTCCGCGATCGAGCCGCGCTCCGCCAGCCGCTTCTCCAGCGAGCTCGGGAGGAAGTCCATCACGAGGTAGGGCGTGCCCGCTGGCGCGCCGTCGAACGCCTCGTCCAGGCGGCCGACGTTGAGCACCGTGACGACGTTCGGGTGGCGCAGCTTGGCCGCGGTGCTCGCCTCGCGTCGGAAGCGCTCGACCGTCTCGGGCTCAGCGGCGAGCTCGGGCTTGAGGATCTTGAGCGCGACGTCCAGGTCCAGCTCGGGGTCGTAGGCCTGGTAGACCCGGGCGAAGCCGCCGGCGCCCACCCGGCGCCGTACGCGGTAGCGGCCGAGCGTGCGCTCGGCGGGCGCGTCGAGCGGGGCGTCGAGGGCGACCTCGCCGCTGGCGGGTGCGCCCGGCGCGCGGTCGCGCGACGCGAGGTCGGCGGGGAGCGAGTCCGGCGTGCGGGAGTCGGGCAAGCGCGAGGCGGACGCGGTCGAGGGGGCGGTCGGGGCGCCACCGTGCGTGGGGGCGGCGGCCGATGGCGGGGCCGTGGTCGGCGGCGGGGAACCCGGCGTCCGAGGAGCGGTTCCCGTCACCGGCGGTGCGGTCCGACACGGCGACGAGGCTTTACAGCCCCGGCCCAATCCAGTAACTTAGTGTGCTTACGACTGTTGCGCGGCACGCGCGCCTGGACGTGCGGAGAATATACCATCATGGCTTTCGACAAGGCACCGACCATCAGCAAGTACCAGACGCACGGGACTGACACCGGTTCGGCGCGCGTCCAGATCGCGGTCCTCACGGATCGGATCAACTACCTGACGGACCACTTCCGTTCGCACCACAAGGACCATCACGGGCGGCTCGGCCTCCTGAAGATGGTGGGCAAGCGTCGCCGCCTGCTGACCTACCTGAAGCGGACGGACGTCGTCGGGTACCGCCAGATCGTGCAGGAGCTCGGCCTCCGGCACTGAGTCGTCTCCCCAGGCGCGTGGACGCGCGGGCGCAGCATTTGCCGCCCGCGCGTTTTGCGTTGTGGGGACGTCGATTCTCCTGCGCGGCCGGGGAGCGCGGCCGCACCATTCAGGCGCGAACATGATACGCGCCGCCGCCGGACTCCGACATGCGGAGCCGGCGCCCACAGCAACAAAGCGATCAAGAAATGATGCAACGCGTGGAGCGTACGTTCGCCGGCCGCAAGCTGGTCATCGAGACCGGCCGCATGGCGAAGCAGGCCGCCGGCTCGGCACTCGTGCAGTTCGGCGACACCATTGTACTTGCCGCCGTCACGGTGAGCGAGAGCCAGAGCCCGCTGCCCTTCTTCCCGCTCACGGTCGAGTACCGCGAGAAGACGTACGCCGCCGGCAAGATCCCGGGCGGGTTCATCAAGCGCGAGGGGCGGCCGCACGACAACGAGATCCTGTCGGCCCGCATCATCGACCGCTCGATCCGTCCGCTGTTCCCCGAGGGCTTCAAGAACGAGATCCAGGTCTTCGTCTACGTCATCTCCGCCGATCAGGAGAACGACGCTGACGTGCTGGCGCTCGTCGCCGCGTCGTTCGCGATCAACGCGTCGAAGATCCCGTTCGCCGGCCCGATCGCCGGCGTGCGCGTCGGCCGCGTGCAGGAGAACTGGATCCTGAACCCGACGTTCCAGCAGCTGCAGTACAGCGACCTGGAGCTCGTCGTCGCCGGCTCGCAGGACTCCATCGTGATGGTCGAGGGCGGCGCCCTCGAGGTCAGCGAGGAGGACGTCGTCGGCGCGCTCGGCATCGCGCACAACGGGATCCGCGAGCTCATCGCCGCGCAGGAGGAGCTGCTCGCCAAGATCGAGCGCCCCGCGAAGATGTCGTGGACCAAGGCGGAGACGCCGGAGCACGTCGCGGCCCGCGTGAAGGAGCTCGCCGAGGGCAAGATCCTCGAGGCGATCAACCAGGCGGACAAGCACACGCGCGTGCAGGCCGTCGAGGCCGTGAAGAAGGCCGTCAAGGAGCAGCTGCTGCCCGAGTTCCCGGACAACAGCAAGGACTTCGGCAGCATCCTCGGCGACATCGAGTACGACGCGCTCCGCGGCCAGGTGCTGAGCACCGGCCTGCGCGTCGACGGCCGCAAGCCGAACGAGATCCGCGCGATCTCGATCGACAACGGGCTGCTTCCGCGCGCCCACGGCTCGTCGCTCTTCACGCGTGGCCAGACGCAGGCGCTCGTCGCCGTGACGCTCGGCACCGCCAGCGACGTGCAGCGCCTCGACTCGATCGACGAGCCGGGCGAGACGACGAAGTCGTTCATGCTGCACTACAACTTCCCGCCGTTCTCGACGGGCGAGGTGCGCCCGGTGCGCGGCACGAGCCGTCGCGAGATCGGCCACGGCAACCTCGCCGAGCGCGCGCTCCAGGGCGTGCTGCCGCCGTTCGAGGAGTTCCCGTACACGATCCGCATCGTCTCCGACGTGCTCGAGTCGAACGGCTCGTCGTCGATGGCGTCGGTCTGCGGCGGCTCGCTCGCGCTGTTCGACGCGGGCGTGCCGATGCAGGCTGCGGTCGCCGGCGTCGCGATGGGGCTCATCAAGGAGGGCGACAAGTACGCCATCCTGAGCGACATCCTCGGCACCGAGGACCACCTCGGCGACATGGACTTCAAGGTCGCCGGGACCGAGCGCGGGATCACGTCCATCCAGATGGACATCAAGATCCAGGGGCTCGACCTCCAGATCATGACCGAGGCGCTGACGCAGGCCCGCGAGGGCCGGCTGCACATCCTCGGCGAGATGGCGAAGTCGCTCGCCGAGCCGCGCACGGAGCTGTCGCCGTACGCGCCGCGCATCGTCACGATCCAGATCAGCCCCGAGAAGATCGGTGACCTGATCGGCCCGAAGGGCAAGACGATCCGCGGCATCCAGGAGGAGACGAAGTCCGAGGTCACGGTCGACGACACCGGTCTCGTAACCATCTCCGCCGTCGGCGGGGAGGCGATGGAGCGCGCGCGCCAGATGGTCATGGCGATCACCGCCGAGCCGATCGTCGGCGAGGTGTACGAGGGCACGGTCAAGAGCACGACGGCGTTCGGCGCCTTCGTCGAGATCATGCCGGGCACCGAGGCGCTGCTCCACATCTCGGAGATGAAGCACGCGCGCGTCGAGAAGACCGAGGACGTGGTCAAGAAGGGCGACCGCGTGAAGGTCAAGCTCATCGACCGCGACGAGCGCGGCCGCCTGCGCCTCTCCATGAAGGCGCTGGAGCCGAAGCCGGAGGGCATGGTCGACGCGCCCGCCGAGGAGAACGGCAACGGCTCCAACGGTGGCAACGGCGCCGACGGCGACGGCTCGCGTCGCGAGCCGCGCGGCGACCGTCCGCCGCGTGCCGGCTCCGGCTCGGGCGACCGCCCGCGTCGTGGGGGGCGCGACCGCGAGTGACGAATCCGACGGTGAGCCCGATCTCGGCGAACACCGAGGTCGGGCCGCGCCGCACGACGCTCGACAACGGACTGACCGTACTCTCGGAGCACATCCCGGGAGTACGGTCGATCGCGTTCGGGGCGTTCGTGCTGGCCGGCTCCATCCACGAGCAGCGCGACACGATGGGCGTCTCGCACCTGCTGGAGCACATGGTGTTCAAGGGCACGCCCACGCGCAGCGCGAAGCAGCTGTCGCTCGAGATCGAGACGCTCGGCGGGTCGCTGGACGCCTACACGACGCGCGAGTACACGTCGTACCAAGCGCGCGTGCTGGCCGAGCATCTCGACGTGGCGGCCGACGTCATCGGCGACCTGGTGTTCCGTCCGCTCCTGCGCGCGGAGGACCTGACGCTCGAGCGCAACGTCATCCTGGAGGAGATCGGGATGATGGAGGACACGCCGGACGACCTCGTGTTCGAGCTGCACAACGGGCTGCTGTGGGGCGACCACCCGTACGGCTACTCCATCCTCGGCACCCGCGACACGGTGGGCGCGCTGGACACGGACGCGCTGCGGGCGCTGCACACGCGGGCGTATCACCCCGGCCGCGTCGTCGTCGCCGCGTCGGGGCTGGTCGACCACGATGCACTCGTCGAGTCGCTCGTGCGCACCGGGTGGGCGGCGGTGGCGAGCGGCGACGCGACGCCGCTCCCCACGCGGCCGCCGCTGGCTGCCGCGCCGAGCTACGTGCACCATGCGGACAAGGAGCTGACGCAGACGCACGTCGTGTTCGGGGCGCCGATGCCGGCGCACGCCGACCCGCGGCGCTACGCGCTCTCGCTCGTGAGCATGGTGATGGGCGGCGGGATGAGCTCGCGCCTGTTCCAGCGCGTCCGCGAGGAGCTGGGGCTCGCGTACGCGGTGCACACCTTCCAGTCGTTCCACGTCGACGTCGGGATGCAGGGCGTGTACGTCGCGTCGGCGCCGGGCACGGCGCGGAAGGCGGCCGACGCGATCCGCACGGAGCTGTCGCGCCTCGCCGAGCACGGGCTCCCGGCCGACGAGCTGGCGGCCGCCAAGCGGCAGCTGAAGGGGCAGGTGACGCTGTCGCAGGAGAGCGTCACGAACCGGATGTACCGCGCGGCCGCGCAGGTGCTCTACGACGAGCCGTTCCGACCGCTCGACGAGGTGCTGGCCGCGATCGACGCGATCGACGAGGCGGAGGTGCTCGCGGTCAGCCGCGAGTTCTTCGCCCCGGAGCTGCACACGGTGCTCAGCCTCGGCCCCAAGCCGGTCGGCTGAGCACGCGCACGGGGGACGTCGCTTTCGCGCGCGCCCCTCGTGCATTTGCGCCGCGTCCAGCGCAGATTTCCGCGCGGCGCGTCGTCCGAAGCGCCCCGACGTGTCCCGACCGGCTCCGCGCGACCGCGCGACCGGTCCGCTTCCATTCCCTCCGCTCGCCTCGCAGCCATGAAGATCGGCGTACCCAAAGAGATCAAGACCAACGAGAATCGCGTCGCGCTGGTCCCCGCGGGCGCGGAGGCGCTCGTCGCCGCCGGCCACACCGTGTTCGTGGAGGCGGGAGCGGGCGAGGGCAGCGGCTTCACCGACGCCGACTACACGGCCGTCGGCGCGCAGATCGCGCCGGACGCCGACGCGACGTGGGCAGCGGCGGACATGATCCTGAAGGTGAAGGAGCCGATCGAGCCGGAGTGGAAGCGCATCCGGAAGGGGCAGACGCTCTTCACCTACTTCCACTTCGCCGCCGACGAGCGCCTGACGCGCGCGCACCTCGACAGCGGCGCCACGTGCATCGCGTACGAGACGGTCGAGCTGCCGTCGCGCGAGCTGCCGCTCCTGACGCCGATGTCCGAGGTGGCCGGGCGCATGGCGGTGCAGGAGGGCGCCAAGTACCTGGAGAAGCTGTACGGCGGGCGCGGCGTGCTGCTGGGCGGCGTGCCGGGCGTCGCGCCGGCCAAGGTGGTCATCCTGGGCGGCGGCATCGTCGGCATCAACGCGGCGAAGATGGCGGCCGGCCTGGGCGCGAAGGTGGTCCTGCTGGACATCAACCTCGATCGCCTGCGCTACCTGTCGGACGTGATGGCGGCCAACGTGCAGCTGATCTACTCCAACCATCAGAACATCCGCGAGCAGATCTCGACGGCGGACCTGGTGATCGGCGCGGTGCTCATCCCGGGCGCGAAGGCCCCGAAGCTGGTGAAGCGCGAGGACCTGAAGCTGATGCGTCCGGGCGCCGTGATCGTCGACGTCGCGGTCGACCAGGGCGGCTGCATCGAGACGATCAAGCCGACGACGCACGAGAACCCGACGTACACGATCGACGGGATCATCCACTACGGCGTGGCGAACATGCCCGGCGGCGTGCCGCGCACCTCGACGCTCGCGCTCACGAACGCGACGCTGCCGTACGTCCTGCAGCTGGCGAACAAGGGGTGGCGCCGGGCGCTCAAGGAGAACCCGGCCCTGCTGAAGGGGCTCAACGTGGCCGACGGCCGCGTGACCTACGCCGGCGTCGCCGAGGCGTTCGGCCTCGAGGCCACGGACCCGTCGGACATGCTCGCCGAGCCGGCGCTGGTCTGAGCCAGGGGCGCGTCGGGCACGCGGAACGGGGGGCGCAGCGACCGCTGCGCCCCCCGTCGTGCGTTCGGGCGGCGCGGTGCCGGCGAGCCGGCGGCGGGCGCCGGCGCCGCGGTCCGGCGTGTGCACCGCCGCGACCAGCGCGCGGCGTAGGTCACGTGACGGTGCGCACTTTCGCTTGAAGCAGCCTGCCGCTGCGGCTAGGTTACCCGCGGCGGCACCCCCTCCCGAGCAGGGCCGCACGCGTTCGCCGAACGGCCGCGTAGCCAGCCGTTCGGCCGTCCGTGCGTCGCGGCTCGACGCTCCGATCGCCCCACCGACCTCGTAGATGCGCTGGCCCTTCAAGAAAGCGGGTTCGCTGTTCCCCGCCAACGCGGTTGCCGTCGATCTCGGCACCGCGAACACGCTGATCTACGTGAAGGGCGAGGGGATCGTCCTGAACGAGCCGTCCGTGGTCGCCATCGATCGCGAGACGAAGAAGATCCGCGGCGTCGGCCTGGAGGCCAAGCGCATGCTCGGCCGGACGCCGGAGAGCATCATCGCCGTGCGTCCGATGAAGGACGGCGTGATCGCCGACTTCGACGTCACGGAGAAGATGCTGCGCTACTTCCTGACGCTCGTCATCGACAAGCACGTCTTCAAGGTGAAGCCGCGCGTGATCGTGTGCGTGCCGTCGGGGATCACCGAGGTGGAGAAGCGCGCCGTGCGCGACTCCGCGATGGGCGCCGGCGCGAAGGAGGTCTTCATGGTCTCCGAGCCGATGGCCGCGGCGATCGGCGTCGGGCTGCCGGTCGAGAGCCCGACGGGCAACATGGTGATCGACATCGGCGGCGGCACGACGGAGATCGCCGTCATCGCGCTCGCCGGCATCGTGAGCGACACGTCGATCCGCACGGGCGGCGATGAGCTGGACATCGCGATCGTCCAGTTCATGCGCAAGAACTACAACCTGCTCATCGGCGAGCCGACGGCCGAGCAGATCAAGATCACCATCGGGTCCGCGTACCCGATCGGCGACGAGCGCGAGATGGAGGTCAAGGGGCGCGACCTCGTGTCCGGCATCCCGAAGACGGTCCGCGTGCACTCGAGCGAGATCCGCGAGGCGATCCAGGAGCCGGTGCAGCAGATCGTCGACGCCGTACGCCGGGCGCTGGAGATCACGCCGCCCGAGCTGGCGTCGGACATCGTCGACCGCGGGATCGTGATGACGGGCGGCGGGGCGCTGATCCGCGGGCTCGATCACATGCTGAGCCAGGAGACCGGGCTGCCGATCCACGTCGACGAGGATCCGCTGACCTGCGTCGTGCGCGGCACCGGGCGCATCCTCGACGACGAGGAGAAGTACTGGTCCGTGCTCTCCACCTGAGCGGGCGAGGCTGGCGGTGGCGCGTGGCACGCGTACGAGCAGCAGCGTCGTCGACACCACGCTGCTGGCGATCTGCCTCCTCTCCTCCCTCGTCGTGCTCTTCCTCCCGGGGACGCTGCGCGACCGGGCGGCGGGCGCGCTGCGCCGCTCGGTGGTCGCACCGCTCGCGGAGCTGCAGCGCCGCGCGGAGCTGAGCCGCGCGGCGTTCGTCTCGTACGACGCGCGCATGACGCAGCGCGGCGCGCAGGCGCGTTCGGCGTCGGAAGCCGAGTCGCTGCGCACCGAGAACGACCACCTGCGCAACCTGCTCGGCCTCGCCCGTCGCCTCGGATGGGGCTTCGTGACCGCCGAGGCGATCCCGAACCAGCTCACCGGTGAGCTGATCCAGACGCAGATCCTCCGCACGTTCATGGTGACGGCGGGGAGCCGGGCCGGCGTCGCGCCGTTCACGCCGGTGGTGACGGCGGAGGGGCTGGTCGGCATGGTGCAGGAGGTCGACCCGGCGATGAGCCTCGCGATCTCGTACCTGCACGAGGACTTCCGCGTCAGCGCGATGACGACCGACGCGTCCGCGTTCGGCATCGTGCAGCCGCACCTCGGGCGTGGGCCCGAGCGCGGGCTGCTCGAGCTGCGCGGCGTGCCGTTCCGCAGCCAGCTCAAGGCGGGGACGCTGCTCGTGAGCTCGGGACTCGGGGCGACGTACCCGCGCGGGATCGCGATCGGGACCGTGCTGCGCGAGGTGCAGACGCCGGAGAAGTGGGCGCGCACCTACCTGCTGCAGCCGGTCGTGCCGCTCGCCTCGGTGGGCCCGGTGCTGCTGCTGTCCAAGCCGCGCGTGAACGCCGGCGTGGACAGCGTCTGGACGAACGTGGCCGCCGCCGACTCGGCCGCGCGCGCCGTCGCCGCCGCCGGCGACTCGCTGGTGCGCGCGACGCTGCTGCGCGAGGCGGCCGCCCGCCGCGCCGCGCTGGACTCGCTGATCCCGGACTCGCTGCGCACCGACTCCACGCGCGCCGACTCGGCGGCCGCCCCGGCAGCTCCCGCGCCGACGCCTGCGGCGCCGCGGCCGTTTCCCGCGACCGCGCCCGCTACGGGCGCGACCGGCGGCGCGGCGGCGACCCCGCCGCGCCCTCGGCCGACCGTCCGCGACTCGGGCGCACCGCGTCCGACGACGCCCGCCGCGACGCCGGCGGCGACACCGCCCTCCCGCCCGCGCGCGGACACGGGGGCGCGACCCACGACGCCCCGCCCGGCGACGACCGCGCGCCCGGCGCCCGCCCGCCCGACCGTGCCGCCTCCTGGCGCGGCCGCGCCGCGCGCATGAGCTTCGTCGCCTTCCTGCGCGTGACCTTCGCGGTCGCGCTGCTCGTCCTGCTCCACTTCACGCTCCGCCCGCTGCTCGGGTGGCGGGCGCCGATCGACTTCCTCGTCATCGCGGCCCTGTGCGCGGCCGTCCGGCTGCGGCCGGGGATCGCGGCGCTCGTCGGCCTGCTGCTCGGCTTCGCGGCCGACGCGCTGACGCCGAGCGCGTTCGGCGCGGGCGCGCTGGCGCTCAGCGCGGTGGCGTTCCTGGCGTCGTGGCTCAAGGCCGTCTTCTTCGCGGACAACCTGGCGCTGAGCCTGCTCTTCTTCTTCGGCGGCAAGTGGACCTTCGACCTGCTGTACCTGGTAGCAGAGCGTCGGGTGCGCGGGACCGAGCTGGCGATGCAGCTGCTCATGTGGTCTCCGCTCGCCGCCACGGTCACCGCCTTCGCCGGGATCGTGCTGCTGCTCGTGCTGCGGCCGGTCCTGGGGCGTTCCTCGGCCTGAGCCCCGGCCGCCGCCGGACCCTCGCGTGAGCTTCCATCCCAACGACGTCGCCCGTCGGTCGCGCATCGCGCGGCTGCTGCTCGTCGTCGCGTTCGTCCTGCTGGGCGGCGGCTTCTACCGCGCCCAGGTCCTGCAACACTCCGAGTGGGTGGTGCAGGCCGAGGACAACCGCCTGCGCGAGGTGCCGCTGCCGGCGCCGCGCGGCATCATCTACGACCGGACGGGCAAGGTCATCGCCGAGAACCTGCCCGGGTACACGGTCTCGATCGTCGCGACGTCCGCGGACTCGCTGCGCGCCGCGCTCCGCCGCCTGAACGAGATCATCCCGTACAGCGAGGAGGACATCGAGACGGCGGTGCGGCGCTACAACCGTGCGCCTGCGCGTCCCGCCGTGATCCTCGCGGACGCGAACTTCCAGCAGGTCTCGGTGCTCGAGGAGCACCGCACCGAGTTCCCGGCGCTCATCATCCAGAGCGCGCCGAAGCGCTGGTATCCGGACAGCTCGGTGGTCGCCGCGTTCGTCGGCTACACGGGCGAGATCTCCGAGCCCGAGCTGGCGACCACCCGCTTCGAGGAGTACAAGGCGGGCATGCGGATCGGGAAGCAGGGGCTCGAGCGGCAGTACGAGACCCAGCTCCGCGGCCAGGAGGGCTATCGCTTCGTCGAGGTCGACGCCCGCGGCCGCGTGGTGCGCGAGGCGGGGCAGGCGCGCGCCGACCAGGAGCCGGTGCCCGGGCCGAACCTGCAGACGAACATCGACCTGGAGCTGCAGCGCTTCACCGCGAAGCTCTTCGCCGACACGATCCTCGGCGCCGCCGTCGCGATCGACCCGGCGACGGGCGGCGTGCTCGCGCTCCACTCTTCGCCGACGTACAACCCGAACCGGTTCACCGGCGGCATCCCGAAGAGCTACTACGACTCGCTCAACAACGACCCGCGGCGCCCGATGTACAACAAGGCGATCCAGGGTCGCTACTCGCCCGCGTCGACCTTCAAGCTCGCGACGTCGATCATCGGGCTGCAGAAGGGGCTCGTCACGCTCGAGGACCGGATGCCGGTGCCGTGCAGCGGCGGCTTCTGGCACGGCCGCTACTGGCGCTGCTGGGACAAGCGCGGGCACGGCAGCGTCACGCTCGCGCAGGCGCTGGAGAAGTCGTGCAACGTCTACTTCTACCAGCTGGCGATCCGCCTCGGCCTCGACACCCTGGTGGCGGGCGGCGTGCGCCTCGGCTTCACGGACCGCAGCGACATCGACCTGCCGAACGAGACGAAGCCCGAGTTCCCGACGGGGAACGAGTACTTCCGCAAGAAATTCCCGCGCGGGTACGTGAAGAGCTCGGAGGCGCTGAACCTGGCGATCGGGCAGGGCGTCGACGCGCAGACGGTCATCAACATGGCCAAGTTCTACACGGCCATCGCGAACGACGGCGTGATGTCGCGCCCGTCGATCGCCCGTCGCCCCGCGCAGCAGGAGCGCGCCTTCACGCTCACACCGGAGGCGATCGCCGGGCTGCGCACCGCGATGGCAGGCGTCGTGTCGGCCCGCGGTACGGCCGGCAGCGCCGCGCTGCAGGGCGTGACCATCGCCGGCAAGACCGGCACGGCGCAGGCGCCGCCGTATCCGGACCACGCCTGGTTCGTGGGCTTCGCGCCGGCCGAGAACCCGAAGATCGTCACCGCGGTGTTCGTCGAGTTCGGTGAGCACGGCTACGTGGCCGCGCGCCTCGCCTCCAAGATCATCGAGGCGTACCTCAAGAAGCCGATGATCGCGCCGCCGGTGACCGACGACGTCGACGCCGCGCGCACCGTCGTCCCGACGGCGGCCAGCACGGCGGGCGCTCCGGCGCCGGCCGCGGCGGGTGCCACGGGTCCCGGGCAGCGAGGCACGCGATGAAGCGGAGCGCCGCCATCGACTGGCCGCTGATCTCGATCGCGCTGCTGCTCTCGCTCTACGGCATCGCCATGGTCTACTCCGCGGGCCAGGTGGACGTGGGCGTCACCTACGTCACGGGCGCGTGGATCCGGCAGGGCGCCTGGTTCGTGCTCGCGGTCGGCATGGCGCTCTTCATCAGCCGCGGCTCCACGCGCTTCATCGAGTGGGTCGCCTGGCCGGCGTACCTGTTCACGCTGGTCCTGCTGGTGATCACCCTCGCGTTCGGCTCGGGCGCCGGAACGGCGGCGAGCGTGAAGGGCTGGCTGACGATCGGCGGGGTGCGCCTCGGCCAGCCGGCCGAGCTGGCGAAGCCGGTGACGGTGCTCATGCTGGCGCGACTGCTGACCCAACGGCGCGAGGAGCCGAAGTCGCTGCTCGACCTCTGGCAGCCCGTGCTGGTCGTCGCGGTGCCGTGGGTGCTCATCATGCTCCAGCCGGACCTCGGCTCGGGGCTCGCGTTCATCGGCATCCTGTTCGCGATGCTGTTCTGGGCCGGCGTGCCGTGGCAGATGCTGGTGCTGCTCGCGAGCCCCGCGGTGAGCCTGGTGCTGTCGTTCAACACCGCGCTCTGGGGCGCCTGGTTCCTGCTGCTCGTCGCGCTCGTGGTGTGGTACAAGCCGTACCTCGCCGAGGGCGTGACGCTCGTGGTGGCGAACGTCGTGATGGGCGTGCTCGCGCCGCTGCTGTGGGACGCGCTCAAGCCGTATCAGCAGCGCCGCCTGCTCGTGTTCCTGGACCCGATGAACGATCCGCGGGCGTCCGGCTACCACGTGATCCAGTCGCAGGTGGCGATCGGCTCGGGCGGTTGGTTCGGGAAGGGGTGGACGCTCGGCACGCAGAAGCGGCTCGCCTTCCTCCCGGCCCAGCACACCGACTTCATCTTCGCCGTGGTCGGCGAGGAGATGGGCTTCATCGGCGTGTCGATCGCGCTGGTGCTCTTCCTGGCGCTGCTGCTCCGGTGCACGCGCATCGCGACGCGCGCGACCGACGCGTTCAGCTCGCTGGCCGCGTTCGGCCTGCTCGCGAGCTGGTTCGTCCACGTCGTGGTCAACATCGGGATGACGCTGAACCTGATGCCGATCACCGGCATCCCGCTGCCGTTCTTCAGCTACGGCGGATCGTTCATGCTCATCAGCTGGCTCGCCATCGGCGTGCTGGCGCGCTTCTCCGCCGAGGGACGCGGTCGCGGCGAGCATCTGGCGATCTGAACGGGCGCTGCCAGGCGTCGCGGGCGCGGGCGGCGCGGCGTTCGCGTGCGAAACTGGCCCGGCGGCCAGCCATCCCTTGCTCAGGCTGCCCGCTTCGCTGACATTTCGCCGCTATGGCCTGGTTCCGTAAAGAGCGTAAGCCGCGCGTGCCGCGCCGCGATCGCCTCGAGATTCCGCCGGACGCCTGGGAGAAGTGCGAGGCGTGCGGGCACACCGACATCCGGGAGAAGTTCGCCCGGAACCTCAACGTGTGCCCGGAGTGCGACTATCACCGTCGCATCCGCGCCGTGGAGTACGTCAACATCCTCCTGGACGACGACTGGGAGGAGACCGAGGAGGGGCTGCGCTCGGCCGATCCGCTCGGGTTCCCCGAATATCAGGCGCGCCTGAAGAAGGCGCAGAACAACGCCGGGGACACCGACGCGATCCTGACGGCGAGCGGGAAGCTCGGCGGCATCCCCACGAACGTCGGCGTGATGGACTTCGCGTTCATGGGGGGCTCGATGGGCTCCGTCGTGGGCGAGAAGATCGCGCGCGCCGGCCAGCGATCGCTCGAGAAGAAGCAGCCTTTCATCATCGTGTCGGCGTCGGGCGGGGCGCGCATGCAGGAGGGCGTGCTCTCGCTCATGCAGATGGCGAAGGCGTCGGCCATCCTGTCGCAGCTCGCCGAGCGGCGCATCCCGTACATCTCGATCCTCACCAACCCGACGACGGGCGGCGTGAGCGCGAGCTACGCGATGCTGGGCGACGCGATCCTCGCCGAGCCAGGCGCGGTGATCGGCTTCGCGGGTCCGCGCGTGATCAAGCAGACGCTCGGGCAGGACCTGCCGGAGGGCTTCCAGACCGCCGAGTTCCTGCTGGAGCACGGGATGCTCGACGCGGTGGTGCACCGGCGCGAGCTGAAGGCGACGGTGGGCCAGCTGCTGCGGCACATGACGGGGAAGCCGGCGGCCGTCCCGCTCGCGGCGTCCTGAGCGCCGCCCGCTCGCCGACTGCCGTGGCGTCGCGGAGTCCGGGCGCCTATCGGGACGCGCTCTCCCAGCTGTTCGCCCGCACCGGCGGCGGCAGCAAGTACGGGCTCGATCGCGTGCGCGCCCTGCTCGCCGAGGTCGGCGACCCGCACCTCGCGGTGCCGGTGTTCCACGTCGCCGGCACGAACGGGAAGGGGAGCACGGTCGCGACGCTCGACGCGGTCCTCCGCTCCCGCGGGCACCGCGTCGCGCGCTTCACGTCGCCCCACCTCGTCGACTTCCGCGAGCGCATCGTCGTCGACGGCCGCCCGATCGACGAAGGCGCCGTCGTCGAGTTCCTCGACCGCTGGATGCCGGCGGCGGAGCGGCTCGGCGCCACGTTCTTCGAGATCACGACCGTCCTCGCGTTCGACTGGTTCCGACGCTCGGGAGCGGACGTCGCGGTCGTCGAGACGGGGCTGGGCGGACGACTCGACTCGACGAACGTCGTGCTGCCGGAGGTCGCCGGCGTGACGGCGATCGGGCTCGATCACACCGAGCTGCTGGGCGCGACGCGCGAGCGCATCGCCGGCGAGAAGGCGGGGATCTACAAGGCGGGGACGCCGGCCGTCGTCGGGGAGCTCGATCCGGCGGTGCGCGCGGTGCTCGCCGAGCAGGCGCGCGCGGCAGGCGCCTCCGCCGTGCGCGAGGTGGCCACCGAGTGCGCGGTGCACGACGTGCGGATCGGCCGCGAGGGGACGGGGTTCACGTTCGAGGCGCCGTTCGGGAGCGCGCGGCTGCTGACGCCGCTGCTCGGCGCCTTCCAGGCGCACAACGTGGCGACCGCCCTCACCATGCTCGACGCCGCCGGTCCGCGCTGGCGCGTCACGCCGGAGCAGGCCGCGCCGGCGCTGGCGGCGGTGCGACTGCCCGGCCGCTTCCAGTGGTCGGGCCGCTACCTGTTCGATGTCGCGCACAACCCGGACGGCGCGCAGGTGCTCGCCGAGACGCTGACCGCGCTCGCGCCCGAGCGCCCGGTGGCGGCGCTGGTGACGGTGCTCGCGGACAAGGACTGGCGCGGCATGCTCGCCGCGCTCGCGCCGGCCGTCGATCACATCGTGGTATCGACCGCGCCCACGGCGCCGCCGGGCCGCGTGTGGGATCCCCGGGAGGCGGAAGCGTACGGCATGGCGCGCGGCTGGCCCGTGACGCTCGAGCCGGATTTCGACCGGGCGCTCGCCCGCGCCGAGCGGCTCGGCGCCACCGTGCTGGTCACCGGGTCGTTCCACACGGTCGGCGACGCCATGCTTCGCTTGCAGGTCGATCCGCTGGCCCGATAGCTTTCCCGAATGTCCGCCAAGCCACTCCCCGGGTTCCGCGACTTCTATCCGACGGAACTCGCCGAGCGAGCGCACGTCATGCGCGTCTGGCGCGAGGTCGCCCGCCGGTACGCGTTCGTCGAATACGACGGTCCGCCGCTCGAGCCGCTCGACCTCTACACGCGCAAGAGTGGCGAGGAGATCGTCGGTCAGCTCTACAACTTCACCGACAAGGGCGACCGCCCCGTCGCGCTGCGGCCCGAGATGACGCCGACGTTCGCGCGCATGGTGGCCGCGCGCGCGAACGCGCTCCGCAAGCCGGTGCGCTGGTTCTCGATCCCACAGCTGTTCCGCTACGAGCGCCAGCAGAAGGGACGGCTGCGCGAGCACTTCCAGCTGAACGTCGACATCGTCGGCGAGGCGGACGTCACGGCCGATGCGGAGCTGCTCGCCGTCGCCATCGACATGCTGCGCGCCTTCGGGCTGTCGCAGCACGACGTGCGCGCGCGCGTCTCCGACCGCCGCCTGCTCGCGGCGCTCCTCGCCCGCGTCGGCGTCGGCGAGGCGCAGCTGCCGGCCGCCTACCAGGCGATCGACAAGGTGGAGCGCGATCCGCGCCCCGTGCTCGTCGAGCGCCTGGTGAGCGGCGGCATGACGGAGGAGGTCGCGCACCAGGTGCTCGACTTCGCGCGCCTGGCGACGGTCGAGGAGCTGCGCGCGTCGCACGGCGACGATCCGGCCGTCGCCGAGGCGCTCGATCGCTTCGCGCGCTACCAAGCGCACCTGAACGCGCTCGGCGTCGCGGACTGGGTCGTCCTCGACCTCACGATCGTGCGCGGCCTCGCGTACTACACGGGGATCGTGTTCGAGCTGTTCGATCTGCGCGGCGAGTTCCGCGCGATCTGCGGCGGGGGGCGCTACGACAACCTGCTCGCCGCGCTCGGCGGCGTCGACCTGCCGGCGCTCGGCTTCGGCATGGGCGACGTCGTGCTGGGCGAGCTGCTCAAGGCGCGCGGCCTGATGCCGCCCGCCGAGCCGTCGATCGACTACTGGATCGCGGTCGAGGACGCGGAGCTGCTGCCGGTGGCACAGAGCACCGCGTCGCTCCTGCGGCGGCTCGGGCACAGCGTCGAGTACCCGCTGCGCGAGCAGGCGCTCACGAAGCAGCTGAAGGCTGCCGTCTCCGCGGGCGCACGCACGGCCGCGATCCTGCGGCGCGAGGCGCTGGCCGGCCGCGGCGAGATCATCCTGCGCTCGCTCGTGGACGGGCAGGAGGAGGCGCGCGAGCTGGGCGCCTGGCTGGAGGAGCGCATCACCGCCGGCGCTCCGAGCACGAACGGCCTGCCGCCCGCCCCCCCGCTGTCGTAGTCGCGCGATGGCCGCTTCCGGTCATCGCGCATCCGTCCCTCTGCCCGGCGCCCGCGGCGCCCACGCCTGAACGCATGGCCGACGAGAAGAAGCTGACCACCCGCGCCGCCGACTTCAGCGCGTGGTACAACGAGCTGGTGCTCCGCTCCGAGCTGGCGGACTACTCGCCGGTGCGCGGCTGCATGGTGATCCGTCCGAACGGATACGGCATCTGGGAGCGGATGCAGCGCGCGCTCGACGACATGTTCAAGGCCACGGGGCACGTGAACGCGTACTTCCCGCTGTTCATCCCGGAGAGCTTCCTCTCGAAGGAAGCGCAGCACGTCGAGGGCTTCGCGCCCGAGACGGCGGTGGTGACGCACGGCGGCGGGAAGAAGCTCGAGGAGCCGCTCGTCGTCCGCCCCACGTCGGAGACGATCATCTACTCGATGTTCGCCAAGTGGGTGCAGAGCTACCGCGACCTGCCGCTGCTCTACAACCAGTGGGCGAACGTCGTGCGCTGGGAGATGCGCACGCGCCTCTTCCTGCGGACGATGGAGTTCCTCTGGCAGGAGGGACACACCGCGCACGCCACGCACGACGAGGCGGAGGAGGAAGCGCGGAAGATGCTCGGCGTGTACCGCGACTTCATGGAAGGGTGGATCGCGATGCCGGTGATCACCGGCCAGAAGACCGAGAGCGAGAAGTTCGCCGGCGCGCTGCGCACCTACTCGTGCGAGGCGATGATGCAGGACGGCAAGGCGCTGCAGGCCGGCACCTCGCACAACCTCGGGCAGAACTTCTCGAAGGCGTTCGATCTCACGTTCCAGAGCGAGGCCGGCAGCATCGAGCACGCGTGGAACACGAGCTGGGGCGTGTCGACGCGGATGGTCGGCGGCCTGGTGATGACGCACGGCGACGACAACGGCCTCGTCACCCCGCCGCTGCTCGCCCCGATCGAGCTGGTGATCGTCCCGATCTGGCGCACCGACGAGGAGAAGGCGACGGTGTTCGAGGCCGCGCGCAACCTCAGGGCGTCGCTCGGCGCGTGGGAGCGCCGGGCCCCGGCGCGGCTGCGCGTGCATCTCGACGACCGCGAGGGGATCAAGCCCGGCGCGAAGTACTACCACTGGGAGACCCGCGGCATCCCGCTGCGTCTCGAGCTCGGGCCGCGCGACGTGGCGTCGAACCAGTGCGTGCTGGTGCGGCGCGACACGCGCGCGAAGCAGGTCGCCTCGCTCGACACGATCGGCGAGGACGTCGCGGAGCTGCTGACGCGCATGCAGGCGGACCTGCTGATCGCCGCGCGCGAGCGCATGGACGCGCGCACGCACCGCGACGTGACCTCATACGACCAATTCAAGGAGATCATGGACGCGGGCGGCTTCGTGTTCGCCGGGTGGAACGGCGACCCGGCCGTCGAGGCGCGCGTGAAGGAGGAGACCAAGGCGACCATCCGCGTCATCCCCGACGCGGAGTTCCGCAGCGCCGAGGCGCCGACGAAGTGCCTCGTGACCGGCGAACCCGCGAAGCACGAGGTCCTGTGGGCGAGAGCGTACTGAGCGTGGGCGCCGCGGCGCCCGCGGAGCCGGGCTTTCCGTACATCGACGGCGTGCTGCACTGCGACGCGGTGCCGGCCGCCGTCATCGCGGAGGCGGCGGGCACGCCGACCTACGTGTACAGCGCCGGCATCATCCGGCAGCAGTACCGGCGGCTCGACGCCGCGTTCGCGCGCGTCCCGCACCGCATCCACTACAGCGTGAAGGCGAACTCGAACCTCGCGATCCTGCGCCTGCTGCAGGCCGAGGGCGCGGGCGTCGACATCGTCTCGGGCGGCGAGCTGTATCGCGCGCGCGAGGCCGGCTTCGCCGGCGGCGACGTCGTGTTCAGCGGAGTCGGGAAGCGCGCGCGCGAGCTGCACGAGGCGCTCGCCGCCGGCGTGCTGTTCGTGAACGTGGAGAGCGAGGGCGAGCTGCTCCTGCTCGACGCCGTCGCACGCGAGCGGGGCGTCATCGCGCCGGTGGCGCTGCGCGTGAACCCCGAGGTCGCCGTGGACAACCCGCACGAGTACATCCGCACGGGTGAGAAGGGGCACAAGTTCGGCATCCCGTTCGACGACGTGCCGCGCGTGGCGCGCGAGACGCGCGACCTGCCGAACCTGAAGCTGGTCGGCCTCGACATGCACATCGGGTCGCAGATCGCGTCGTGGGAGCCGTACGACGCGGCGCTCGCGCGGCTCGTGGCGCTGCTGGTCCGCGTGCGCGCGGACGGAGCGGCGGACATCCGCTACCTCGACGTGGGCGGCGGGCTCGCCGTCACGTACGACGACGAGGCGCCGGCCGACGTGGCGCGCTTCGCCGCCGGCGTGATCGAGGCGACGCGCGGTCTGGACGTGACGCTCGTGCTCGAGCCGGGACGCTTCCTCGTCGCCGAGTCGGGCATCCTCCTCACCGAGGTGCTCTTCCGGAAGCGCAGCGGCGGCAAGGAGTACGTGATCACGGACGCGGGCATGAACGACCTGCTGCGCCCCTCGCACTACGAGGCGTTCCACCGCATCGACGCGGTGCGGCCCACGGGCGAGCAGGTGGTCGCCGACGTCGTGGGCCCGGTGTGCGAGAGCGGCGACTTCCTCGCGCTCGACCGCGCGACGGACGACGTGCAGCCCGGTGGCCTGCTCGCGGTGCGCACCACGGGCGCGTACGGCTTCTCGATGGCCTCGAACTACAACTCCCGCCCGCGCCCCGCCGAGGTGCTGGTGGACGGCGAGCGCTTCGCCATCGTCACGGAGCGCGAGCGGTACGAGGACCTCGTGCGCCAGGAGCGCGCATCGCTCGACTGGAGGGTCGGATGAGGATCGGACTGCTCTCCGACACGCACGACCGGCTGCCGGCGGTCGCCGAGTTGCTGCGCCGCTTCAAGGACGGCGGCGTGGAGCTCGTCATGCACGCGGGCGACCACTGCGCGCCGTTCTCGCTGCACCCGCTGCGCGAGCTCGCCCTGCCTCTGCTCGGCGTGTTCGGCCGCAACGACGGCGACCGCGACGGACTCGCGGCCGCGGCGGCCGCGCTCCCCGCGGGCGGAGAGCTTTACGACTCGCCGCACAGCTTCGACGTCGGCGGGCACAGCGTCCTGCTGGTGCACGATCTCGCCGAGGCGAACCCGCGCTCGCTCGACTCGCACCAGGTCATCGTGTACGGGTGCTCGCACCATGCCGAGATGCGCGAGCGCGGCGGCGCGCTCCTAGTGAATCCCGGCGAGGCGTGCGGCTGGCTGCGCGGCGTCCCGACCGGCGCGATCCTCGACCTGACCGCCCGGCGCGTCGAGTTCCTGAAGCTCGACGAGCCCGAATGGCGCACCTGACCGACATGTCCAGCCGCATCCTCATCATCGACTACGGCTCGCAGTACACGCAGCTCATCGCGCGCCGCGTGCGCGAGGCGCGTGTGTACTCGGAGATCCACCCGCCGACACGGTCGCTCGAGTGGGTGCGCGAGTGGGCGCCGACAGGGATCATCCTCAGCGGCGGCCCGAACTCCGTGTACGACGCCGGAGCGCCGACCGTGGATCCCGAGGTCCTCGAGCTCGCGCCCGTGCTCGGTGTCTGCTACGGGATGAACCTCATCGCGCACCTGCACGGCGGCACGATCGAGCCGGCGCAGCACCGTGAGTACGGACGCGCCGAGATCGAGGTCACCGAGTCGACCGGCCTGTTCGAGGGCTTCGCGAGCGGCGAGCGGACGAACGTCTGGATGAGCCACGGCGACCAGGTGCGCGCGCTCCCCGAGCAGTTCGTGCCGATCGCGCGCACCGCGAACAGCCCGATCGCGGCGTATCGTCACGCCGAGCGGCCGATCTTCGCGGTGCAGTTCCACCCCGAGGTCGCGCATTCGGTGCGCGGCAGCGAGCTGATCTCGAACTTCCTGTTCAACGTCTGCCACGCGAAGCCGGACTGGACGCCGGGCGCGTTCATCGACGACGAGGTGCGGAAGATCGCCGAGCAGGTCGGCTCCTCGCGCGTGATCTGCGGGCTCTCGGGCGGCGTCGACTCGTCGGTGGCGGCGGCGCTCGTGCACCGCGCGATCGGCGACCAGCTCACCTGCATCTTCGTCGACACCGGGCTCCTGCGGCAGCACGAGCGGGAGCAGGTGGAGCGCACCTTCCGCGCGCACCTGGGCATCAAGCTCGTGACGGTCGACGCGTCCGAGCGCTTCCTCTCGGCGCTCGAGGGCATCGAGGAGCCCGAGGAGAAGCGGAAGCGCATCGGCCACACCTTCATCGACGTGTTCGAGGAGGCAGCCGCCGACGTCGGCGACGACGTCGACTTCCTCGTGCAGGGCACGCTCTATCCGGACGTGATCGAGTCGTTCTCGCCCACGGGCGGTCCGTCGGTGACGATCAAGACGCACCACAACGTCGGTGGGCTCAAGCCCGGCATGAAGTTCAAGCTCATCGAGCCGCTGCGCGAGCTGTTCAAGGACGAGGTGCGCAACGTCGGCCGCGAGCTCGGGCTGCCCGAGGAGATGGTCGGTCGGCACCCGTTCCCCGGACCGGGGCTCGCGATCCGCATCCTCAGCGACGTGACGCGCGACAAGCTCGACGTGCTGCGCCGCGCGGACGCGATCTACATCGAGGAGATCCGCAACGCGGGGCTCTACGACGAGATCTGGCAGGCGTTCGCCGTGCTGCTGCCCGTGCGCAGCGTCGGCGTGATGGGCGACTACCGCACGTACGAGAACGTGGTGGGCCTGCGCGCCGTGACGAGCACCGACGGCATGACGGCCGACTGGTTCCCGTTCCCCTACGACGTGCTCGGGCGCATCTCGAACCGCCTCATCAACGAGGTGCGCGGGGTGAACCGCGTCGTGTACGACGTCAGCTCCAAGCCGCCGGCGACGATCGAGTGGGAGTGATCGCGCGCGGGGACGGCGCGCGAGCGATCGGCGCTCAGCGTTCAGCGCCCGGAACGGGAATCGAGAAGGCCGGCCTCCAGTCTCGGAGGCCGGCCTTCTCGACGGACTGACTCATCGCTGAGCGCCGAGCGCTCCCTCAGACTCCCTTCTCCTTCAGCAGCTCCATGAACTGTGCGGGCTCCGTCAGCGAGAGGAGGCGCGTCGGCACGTCGGGCTCCTTGCTGAACTGCGCGATCTTGCCGAGCACCGGGAGGTACTGATTCGAGACCTCGAGCGGCGGTGCGACGATCAGGAAGAAGAAGTTGACCGGCTTCTCGTCGATCGCCTTGAAGTCGACGCCGCCGCTCTTCCGACCGAACGCGACGCGGAGCTTGTTGACGACGAGCGAGCGGCAGTGCGGGATCGCGATGCCGCGGCCGATCCCGGTCGAGCCGAGGTTCTCGCGGCGCTTCAGCATCTTGAAGAGCATCCCCTCGGACTTGTCGTCGAGCCGGAGCAGGGAGATGAGCTCCTTGAGGATGTCGTCCTTGGACGTGCCCTCCAGCTCCAGCTTCACGGCGTCTTCGGAGAAGAACTCTCGCAGTTCCATCGCGGGCCTCGTGCGTGTCGATCGACGCGGCGCCCCGGGTGGGTCGGCCGCAAGTCGTCCGAAGCTACCCGCGCGGACAGGTCCGGGCAACCCGGCCGGGCTCGCGTCGTGACGCACTGTAAGCGAAAGCGTTGCAGCGAGTTGCCGTGCGCCGTTAGCTTTCGGGCATGCCTCGCTTTCCGTTCCCGGTCGCGGCCGACGTGCCGCTCTATCTCGCGCCGATGGCGGGCGTGTCGGAGTCGCCCTTCCGGCGCCTGTGCGCGCGGCACGGCGCCGACGTGGTGGTGACGGAGTTCCTGTCCGCCGAGGGGATCCGGCGCGAGAACCAGGCGACGCTGGACAAGCTGCGCTTCGGCGCCGACGAGCGCCCAATCGGCGTGCAGATCTTCGGCGCCGACCCGGCCGCCATGGCGGACGCGGCGGCGCTCGTGACCGACGTCTTCCAGCCCGAGTTCGTCGACATCAACTTCGGCTGCCCGGTCAAGAAGGTCGTCAAGCGCAACGGGGGCTCCGGGTGCCTCAAGGACCTCGACCTCGTGCAGACCATCATCCGCGCCGTCGTGAAGGCGACGCACCTGCCCGTCACGGTCAAGACGCGCTCGGGGTGGAGCGAGGACACGCGCGACCCCGTCGGCATCGCGCTCCGCATGCAGGACGCCGGCGCGAAGGCGTTCACGCTGCACGCGCGGACGCGGACGCAGATGTACACGGGGCACGCGCGCTGGGAGGAGATCGCCGCCGTCGTCGAGGCGCTCGAGATCCCGGTCATCGGCAACGGCGACATCAAGACGCCCGAGGACGCGCTGCGCATGCACCGGATGACGAACGCCGCCGGGATCATGATCGGACGCGGGTCGTACGGCCAGCCGTGGATCTTCGACCAGACGAAGGACCTGCTGGCCGGCCGGCCGATGCGCGCGACGCCCGACGTCGAGACGCGCTTCGCCGTGGCGCTCGACCACGCGCGCATGGTGCAGGAGTACGAGGCCGACCCGGTGGGCGCGGCGATCGAGTTCCGCAAGCACCTCGGCTGGTACGCGAAGGGGCTGCCCAACTCGGCGGACCTCCGCCGCAAGCTGCACACGGTCTCGTCGTTCGGAGAGGTCGAGGGGATCTTCGCCGACTACGTGGAGCGCATGCAGCGCGGCGAGTTCGCGCAGGCCTCTGCACCCGCGCCGTCCGAGGCGGGCGAGCCGCTCGGCGTCGAGGAGCCGTGCTGCGAGGACGCCGCCGCGTGAGGGCGCGGTGAGGCGCGACCGGGCGATCGCGCTGCTGCGCGCGGTCGCCCGCGGCGAGGTGGAGCCCGACGCGGCGCTGTCGGCGCTTGCGACGGCGCCGTTCGAGCGCGTGGCCGACGAGCGCGGGGCCGTCGCCACCGTCGATCACCACCGCGCGCTGCGGCAGGGCGTCCCCGAGGTCGTGTTCGGGGAGGGGAAGACGCCGGCGCAGTGCGTCGCGATCGTCGAGCGTCTCGCCGCGCGTGGGGACGGCGCGCTGGTGACACGAGCGGACGAGCCGACACGCCGCGCGCTGCTCGCCCGCTTTCCCGAGGCGGCGGAGAACGCGCTCGCGCGTACCGTCCGCCTACCGAGCGAGGGGGCGCCCGCCGCTCCGGTGGGCCGGGTCGTGATCGTCACCGCCGGGACCGCCGACCTTCCGGTGGCGGAGGAGTGCGCCGAGACGCTGCTCGCGGCAGGAGTCGCTGCGGAGCGGATGACGGACGTGGGGGTCGCCGGCATCCACCGGCTGCTGTCCCGCACGAACGAGCTGGTGGGGGCTGCCGTGACCATCGTGATCGCCGGGATGGACGGCGCGCTGCCGTCGGTCGTCGGCGGGCTCGTACCGGGCGTCGTCATCGCCGTCCCGACGAGCGTCGGCTACGGGGCCAGCTTCCAGGGGCTCGCGCCACTGCTCACGATGTTGAACTCGTGCGCCGCCGGGGTGCTCGTGACGAACATCGACAACGGGTTCGGCGCGGCGACGGGCGCGCTGCGGGTGCTCGACGGACTTCGGGAGGCGCAACTCAACGGTAAGAGTGGCAACGACTTCCGAGCCGCCGGTCACCCCGATCCGTCGGCGCGCGCGGGTTGAATCGCCAGCTGTCACCGGCTACATTTCATTCCGTTGGTCACGGGGGTGATCTGGCTTCGACGGGGTCGGTGAAGCCGTGGCTGCGCGCCCAGGTCCTCGGGTTCCTGGTAAAACACTCGGGAAAGATCTAACTGCCAACAACAACCTGGCTCTCGCTGCCTAACCCTTAGGGGTTAGCGTGGCAGTGCTCACGAGGCAGCCCGCCCGGGGCGGCGCGTGAGTATCGCAAATCTGGGCTAGCTCGCGGGTGCGTCTCCCGCACGCGGGCAAAACTCTAGGAGACTCGTCCGGGAGTGGGCCGCCCACTGGCCAGCGACCGGAGACCTCAATCGGTGGGCTACGCGCGTAGACGCTGTGGTAGAGCTTGCTTCGGACAGGGGTTCGAATCCCCTCACCTCCACTGCTCGACCGTCACGAACGACACGAAGGGCCGGTCCGCGACGCGGACCGGCCCTTCGTGCATTGTCCCACGCCGTCAGCGCTCCGCCTGCGACCAGTCCTGGCGTCGCGTGCTGAGCGCGCCACGCTGCTCCTGCTCGTCCTCCGACTGTAGCGCCGCGTGCGCGGCCGCGAGGCGGGCGACCGGCACCCGGTAGGGTGAGCACGACACGTAGTCGACGCCGCTGCGATGGAAGAAGCGCACCGAGCGCGGCTCGCCCCCGTGCTCGCCGCAGACGCCGACCTTCAGGTCGGGACGCGTCGAGCGGCCGTCGAACACGGCGCGCCGGATGATCTTGCCGACGCCGGGCTCGTCGAGCACCTGGAACGGATCGTCCTCGAAGATCCCCTTCTCGATGTAGGCGCCGAGGAACCGCCCGGCGTCGTCGCGCGACAGCCCGAGCACCGTCTGCGTGAGGTCGTTCGTGCCGAACGAGAAGAACTCGGCGGAGCGCGCGATGTCGTCGGCGGTGAGCGCGGCACGTGGCAGCTCGATCATCGTGCCGAGCAGGAACGGCACCGGCTCGCCCATCGCGCCCATCACGTCGTCGGCGACCTTGCGGATGATCGCGGCCTGGTGCTCGAACTCCTTCACCGACGCGACGAGCGGGATCATGATCTCGGGGCGCACGTCGATGCCGCGGCGCGAGCTCCGGACGGCCGCCTCGAAGATCGCGCGCGCCTGCATCTCCGTGATCTCGGGATAGGTGATCCCGAGGCGGCATCCACGGTGCCCGAGCATCGGGTTCGCCTCGCGGAGGTCGTCCACGATGCGATGCAGCTCGTCGCGTCCCATGCCGAGCGTGCGCGCCAGGAGCTTGGACTCCTCGCCACCATGCGGGAGGAACTCGTGCAGCGGCGGATCGAGCAGGCGTACGGTGACCGGGAAGCCGTTCATCGCCTCGAAGATCCCCTCGAAGTCCGCGCGCTGCATCGGCAGCAGCTTCGCGAGCGCGCGACGGCGCCCGCCCTCGTCGCGCGCGACGATCATCTCGCGCATCGACGTGATGCGGTCGCCCTCGAAGAACATGTGCTCCGTGCGACAGAGCCCGATCCCCTCGGCGCCGAACGCGCGCGCGACCCGGGCGTCGCGCGGCGTGTCCGCGTTCGCCCGCACGCGGAGCGTGCGCACCTCGTCGGCCCAGCCGAGCACCCGCGAGAACGCGCGGTAGACCGGCGCGCGGTCCCCGAGCAGCTGCCCGCTCACGACGCGCACGATCTCGCTCGGCACCGTCGGCAGGTCGCCCGGGTAGACGTTCCCCGTGGTGCCGTCGAGCGTGATCCAGTCGCCCTCGCCGATGGTCGTCTCGCCGGCCGTCATGCGGCGACGCTCGTTGTCGACGTGGAGCGCCTTCACGCCCACCACCGCGCACTTCCCCATGCCGCGCGCCACGACCGCGGCGTGGCTCGTCATGCCGCCGCGCGCCGTGAGGATCGCGCGCGCGGCGACCATCCCGTGGAAGTCCTCGGGGGTGGTCTCCTCGCGCACGAGCACCACCGCCTCGCCGGCGGCGGCGCGGCGCTCCGCCGTATCCGGATCGAACACCGCGCGTCCGCTCGCCGCACCGGGGCTCGCGGGCAGTCCGCTCGCGATCGGCGTGGCGCGCACCGACGCGTCGATCACGGGGTGCAGCAGCTGGTCGACCTGCGTCGGGCTCACGCGGCGCACGGCCTCCGCGCGGTCGATCAACCCTTCGCGCACCATCTCGTCCGCGATGCGCACGGCCGCCGTCGGCGCGCGCTTGCCGGTGCGCGTCTGCAGCAGGTAGAGCTTCCCGCGCTCGACGGTGAACTCGATGTCCTGCATGTCGCGGAAGTGCGACTCGAGGCGCTTCTGCGTCTCGAGCAGCTCCGCGTACGCCTGCGGCAGGCGCTCCGCCATCTCCTCGATCCGCAGCGGGGTGCGGATGCCGGCGACGACGTCCTCGCCCTGCGCGTTGACGAGGAACTCGCCGTAGAAGCGGCGCTCGCCCGTGGACGGATCGCGCGTGAAGGCGACGCCCGTTCCCGAGTCGTCGCCCATGTTGCCGAACACCATCGCGACCACGTTCACCGCGGTGCCGAGCTTCTCGGAGATCCCGTTCACGCGGCGGTAGTCGACCGCCTTCTTCAGCGTCCACGAGCGCCACACTGCCTCGATCGCACCCCACAGCTGCGCCTCGGGCTCCATCGGGAACTCGTGTCCGGTGGCGTGCCGCACGACGCCCTTGTACTCCTCGACGAGCGTGCGGAGCGCGTGCTCGGAGAGCTCGGCGTCCGTCTCGACGCCCTCGGTCAGCCGCTTGGCGCCGAGCAGCTGCTCGAAGCGCGCGATCGGCACGCCGAGCACCACGTCGGCGTACATCTGCAGGAAGCGGCGATACGAGTCGAAGGCGAAGCGCGCGTTGCCGCTGTGGCGCGCGAGCCCCTGCACCGTGCGGTCGTTGAGCCCGAGGTTGAGGATGGTCTCCATCATCCCGGGCATCGACACGGGCGCGCCCGAGCGCACCGAGACGAGCAGCGGATCGTCGGGATCGCCGAGCCGCCGGCCGCTCACGGTCTCCAGGCGCGCGAGATGGTCGGCCACCTCGGCACGCAGGGCGTCGGGCACGCCCCCGTCGCGCAGGTAGTCGATGCACGCGCGCGTCGCGATGGTGAACCCGGGCGGGACCGGCACGCCCAGGTTCGTCATCTCGGCGAGGTTGGCGCCCTTGCCACCGAGCACCGCCTTCATGTCCTTCGTCCCCTCGGCCGCTCCCTGACCGAAGGAATAGACGAGGCGCGACCCGCTGGTCGCGCCGCCGCTCACCTCAGCAGCCGCACCCGAAGCGGAGCTTGTCGGGGTCTGTGGGTGGTGGGGTGGGGTAGTCGCCGGAGAAGCATGCATGGCAGAATCCTGCTGGACCGGTGGGAACGGACGCGAGCATTCCGTCGAGCGAGAGGTAGCCGAGCGAGTCGACGCCGATCTCCCGCGCGATCTCCTCGAGCGAGAGGTTGGCTGCGATCAGCTCCTCCCGGTTCGGAGTATCGATGCCGTAGTAGCACGGGCCCGTGATGGGCGCCGAGCTGACCCGCATGTGCACTTCCCGGGCCCCGGCGGCCCGTACCATGGCGACCAGTCCGCGCGTGGTCGTGCCACGCACGATCGAGTCGTCGACCATCACCACGCTGCGCCCCTCCAGCACCTCGCGCACGGCGTTGTACTTCACGCGCACCTTCGAGTCGCGGTCGCCCTGCGACGGCTGGATGAACGTCCGGCCGACGTAGTGGTTGCGGATCAGCGCCAGTTCGTACTGGATCCCCGCCTCCTCGGCGTAGCCCAGCGCCGCCGAGTTGGAGGAGTCGGGGACGCTGAAGACGAGCTCCGCCCCCGGCGCGGGGCACTCGCGCGCGAGCTGCCGGCCGAGCGCGCGGCGCGCGCGGTCCACCGACCCGCCGAAGATGCGGCTGTCGGGACGCGCGAAGTAGACGTGCTCGAACACGCACTTGCGCGACTCGAGCCGCGGCAGCGGGAAGGTGCTGCGCATCCCCTCCGCGTCGACCGCGACGACCTCGCCCGGCTCGACGTCGCGCACGAAGCGCGCGCCGACGATGTCGAGCGCACACGTCTCGGACGCGAACACCGCGGCGCCGTTGAGATCCCCCAGCACGAGCGGGCGCCAGCCGCGCGGATCGCGCGCGGCGACGAGCGTGTCGCCGATGTTGATCAGGAGGCAGTACGCGCCCTCGACGCCCTGCAGCGCCTCGGCGACGCGGAGCTCCGGCGTCGGCGCGTTCGAGCGCGCGATCCGGTGCACGATCGCCTCGCTGTCCATCGTCGACTGGAAGATCGCGCCCTTCTCCTCCAGCTCGAAGCGCAGCTCCGTCGCGTTGGTCAGGTTGCCGTTGTGCGCGAGCGCGATGTGCCCGCCGCGCGAGCGCGCGAGCACCGGCTGGGCGTTCTCGAGCGTCGACGACCCCGCGGTGCTGTAGCGCGTGTGCCCGATCGCCAGTCCGCCGCCGCGGAGCATCTCGCGCTCGTCCTCGAGCAGCCCCTCGTTCACGAGCCCCATGCGCTTGACGGCATGCGGCTGCCCGGCGGCATCGAGGGCGGCGATGCCCGCCGATTCCTGGCCGCGGTGCTGGAGGGAGTAGAGTCCGAGCTGGGTGACGGCCGCCGCGTCGGGATGGCCGCGCACACCGAAGATGCCACACATCGAGAAGGTCCTGGTCAGGGCGTCTGGTGAATCGGCCGGGTCTCGCCGACGACGGCGGCAATGGCCGAGGCGGAGCGCTCCATGAGGCGCGGGATCGCGCCGTGGTAGGCGTCCGCGAGCGCGGTGAGCGGCGCCGTGAAGACGTCGCCGCCGATGCGCACCGCGAGTCCGTGCGACGCGTCGCGCACCGTGCCGATCGCGCGCGCCGGCACGCCGTAGCGAGCGGCCGTGGCGAGCAGGGCATCGGCGTCGGTCGTGGTCGCGACGATGCGCCCCTGCGCCTCGCCGAACAGCAGCGCGCGACGCGACAGGCCGGCCCACGGCGAGAGATCGATCTCCGCGCCGAGCCAGCGCTCCTCGTCGCCGATCGCGCACTCCGCCAGCGCGACGGCGAGGCCGCCATCGGCGCAGTCGTGGGCGCTCGCCACCTGCCCGGCCGCGATCGCGTCGAGCAGCGCGTCGACCAGGCGACGCTCGCCGTCGAGGTCCACGCGCGGCGGCGCACCCGCTGCGACGCCGTGGACGCGCGCGAGGTACTCGCTCGCCCCCAGCTCGTCGGTATTGTCGCCGAGCAGCACGATCGAGTGCCCGGCCTGCTGGAAGCCGGCGCGCGTGACGTGGTCGAGCGACTCGACGAGGCCCACCATCCCGACGACGGGCGTGGGATAGATCGCGCCGCTCGGGTTCTCGTTGTAGAGCGAGACGTTGCCGCCGGTCACCGGCGTCTGCAGCGCGCGGCAGGCGTCGCCCATGCCGCGCACCGCCTCGCGCAGCTGGAAGTAGACCTCGGGCCGCTTGGGATTGCCGAAGTTCAGGTTGTTCGTGATCGCCTTCGGACGCCCGCCCACGCACGCCACGTTGCGCGCCGCCTCGGCGACGGCCGCCATCGCGCCGACGTACGGGTCGAGATAGCAGTACCGGCCGTTGCAGTCGGTCTTGAGCGCGACCGCCTTGTCCGTCCCGCGCAGCCGCACGACGGCGGCGTCACCGCCCGGCCCGATGACGGTGTTCGTGCGCACCATCGTGTCGTACTGGCGGTGCACCCAGCGCTTGCTGGCGATCGTCGGCGACGACAGCAGCTCGCGCAGCGTCCACACCGGGTCGGACTCCTCCGGGCGCGCGGCGATCGCGTGCACGTCCGTCTCGCGCAGGCGGCGCACCTCGTCCGCTTCGCGCGCCTCGGGCTCGTACGTCGGGCAGTCGGTCACCAGGCGGATGCCCGGGAACTCGGCCACGACGCGGTCGCCCTCGGTCACGCGGTACACCGGCTCGGCGATCACCTCGCCGATCACGGCCGCGGTGAGGTCCCACTTCGCGAGGATGGCGATGACCTCCTGCTCGTGCCCCTGCTTGGCGACGACGAGCATGCGCTCCTGCGACTCGGAGAGCAGCAGCTCGTACGGCGTCATCCCCTCCTCGCGCGCCGGCACCTTGGTGGTGTCGATCGTCACGCCCACGTCGCCGCGCGCGGCCATCTCGGCGCTGCTCGACGTGAGCCCCGCCGCGCCCATGTCCTGGATCGCGACGATGTGACCGGACCGGATCAGCTCGAGCGACGCTTCGAGCAGGAGCTTCTCGGTGAACGGATCGCCCACCTGCACGCGCGGCCGCTTCGCCTCGCTCTCCTCCGACAGGTCCTCGGACGCGAACGAGGCGCCGTGGATGCCGTCGCGCCCGGTGCGCGCGCCAACGGCGATGATCGGGTTGCCCACGCCCTCGGCGACCGCGCGGATCAGCTCCTCCTCGCGCAGCAGCCCGACGCACATCGCGTTGACGAGCGGGTTGCCCTCGTACGCCGGGTCGAACATCACCTCGCCGGCGACGGTCGGAATGCCGACGCAGTTGCCGTAGTCGCCGATCCCCTTCACGACGCCCGAGAACAGGTAGCGGACGCGCGGGGTCTCGAGGTCGCCGAAGCGGAGCGAGTCGAGCAGCGCGATCGGCCGCGCGCCCATCGTGAAGACGTCGCGGAGGATGCCGCCGACGCCGGTCGCCGCACCCTGATACGGCTCGACCGCCGACGGGTGGTTGTGCGACTCGATCTTGAACGCGACCGCGAGCCCGTCGCCGACCGCGATGACGCCGGCGTTCTCGCCCGGCCCCTGCAGCACCCACGGCGCCTCGGTCGGCAGCGTCTTGAGGAGGGGGCGCGAGTGCTTGTACGAGCAGTGCTCGCTCCACAGCGCGCTGACGATGCCGAGCTCCGTGAACGTCGGCTCGCGACCGAGCATCGCGAGCAGACGCTCGTATTCGAAGGGCGTGATCCCGTGCTCGGCGACGAGCGCGGGGGTGATCTTCGGGTCGCCGGGGCGCGGGGTGACGGTCACGGGTTCAGGGCAGGGGAGTGGGTCAGTCCTTCACGCCGAACAGGCCGCTGATGAAGCTGCGGCGCGACGGGGCGTCGACGTGCTCGAGCAGCTGCAGCTCGCCCTTGTCGAGCCAGACGCCGCCGCACCCGGTGCACTCGTCGATCTTCACGTTGTGGTACTCGCGCTCGGCGAGCGTGCCGCCGCAGCGCGGGCACGTCATCGCCGCCGCCTGGGTGCCGGCCTGCGCACGCTGCGCATCGCGCTCGGCGCGCAGGCGCTTGATCAGCTCCGCGTTCTCGCGCGCGAAGTACTCGTCCTCGTTCTTGCTCGGCTTGTTCTCGATGGCCATGACGGGGGAACGAAGGGGAGGGTGGAAGGGGGACGATCCTGGCGTCAGGCGCGCACGGCGCCGACGATCGACTCGAACAGCGCGAGCCCGTCTCCGGAGCCGACGATCGGCTCGACCGCGCGCTCGGGGTGCGGCATCATGCCGAGCACGTTGCCACGCTCGTTGACGATGCCGGCGATGTCGCGGAGCGATCCGTTCGGGTTGGAGGTGTCGTCCGAGCCGCCGTCCGCGCCGACGTAGCGGAACACGACGCGCCCCTCGCCCTCGAGCCGGTCGAGCGTCGCGTCGTCGGCCACGTAGCGCCCCTCGCCGTGCGCGATCGGGATGCGCACCACCTGGCCGCGCGTGTAGCCGCTCGTGAAGCGGGTGTCGACGTTCTCGACGCGCAGGTGGCGTTGCTCGCAGACGTACTTCAGCGACGCGTTGCGCAGGAGGGCGCCGGGAAGCAGCCCCGCCTCGCACGCGATCTGGAAGCCGTTGCAGATCGCGAGCACCGGTCCGCCACGCGCGGCGTGGGCGGCGACCGACTCCATGATCGGGCTGAAGCGCGCGATCGCGCCGCAGCGCAGGTAGTCGCCGTAGCTGAAGCCGCCCGGCAGCACGAGCACGTCGGCGCCCTGCAGGTCGTGCTCCTTGTGCCACAGGTAGAACGCCTGCTCGCCGAGCTGGTCGACCACGGCGTGGTAGGCGTCGTAGTCGCAGTTGGAGCCGGGGAAGGTCACGATGCCGAACTTCATCGCGGGCGCTCCGTCACTCGTGGGCGGCCGCCGAGACGGCCTGGATCGCGACGACCTGCTCGATCTCGTAGTCCTCGGTCACCGGGTTGGCCAGCAGCCGCTCGCACATCTCAACCGCGCGCCGTCCGGCCTCGTCGGAGGTGGCGGCGCGCGTCTCGACGACCACGTGCCGGCCGACGCGCACGTCGGTCACGTCGGGGAAGCCGAGCGAGTGCAGCGCGTCGGCGACGGCCTTGCCCTGCGGGTCCAGGATGCCGCGGCGCGGGACGATGCGGATCTCGATGCGATAGGCGTGCATGCGGGAGCGGGAGTGCGGGCGGAGGGCGCGGCGGGTGGGGTCAGCTGGTCGGCTCGGAGGAGCCGCCGGCGGCGTCGGGCATGCGCGGGGCGCGCGGCTGCTCGCCGGCCTGCTTGCGGCGGCGCCGGCGGCGGCGCAGGCGCCGGAGCTCGTCCTCGGCGGCGTCGTCGAACGCGTCGGCCGACTCCCCGTCGCCGTCGCTCGACGACATGCCGTACGACTCGGCCATCGGGTCGACGAAGTCGCTCGAGCGGCGGCGCGGCTGTCCGGCGTTCGGCAGCTCGAAGAGGCCGAGCAGCAGCGCGCGGAGCAGCCCGTACGCGAGATAGCCGATGCCGAAGAGGAAGAAGAAGTACTTCGTGAAGAAGATGCCGCCGATGACGATCGCGAGCACGCCGGCGAGGCCGGCGACGCCGCGCCACGAACGCACGCCGACCTTCGGCCACGACGGATACGGCACCGTGCTGCTCATCATCGCCGCGAGCAGGAGCATCAGCACGGGCATGATCTCCTGCCACGGCAGGTCCACGATGCGCGTGTCCTGGAACAGGCGCGTCTGCGTGAACCAGTAGTACGTCGCGAGCGTCCCGCCCGCGGCCGGGCTGGGCAGCCCGATGAAGTACGTCTTCGCCTCGCCCGCCTGCGTCACGTTGAAGCGCGCGAGGCGGAACACCGCGCTGGCCGCGTAGATGAAGACCGGCAGCCACCCCCAGCCCTGCTGCGGCAGCACGGCGTAGTACACGATCATCGCCGGCGCGAGGCCGAACGAGATCGCGTCGACCAGCGAATCGAGCTGCTCGCCGAGCTGCGAGCCGGTGCGCGTCGCGCGCGCGACGGCGCCGTCGAACAGGTCGCAGACGCCGCCGAACACGATGCAGCGCACCGCCGTCTCGAAGTTGCCGTGCGACGCCGAGATGATCGCGAAGATGCCGAAGCCGAGGTTCGCGAGGGTGAACCCGTTCGGCAGCCACGGGCCGGCGCGGCGCACGTTCGGACGCCGGAGCGCGGGGCGACGCATGAGGGGGCTCACCGGTGACCGCCGGGAAGCTCGGCGAGTACGGTCGCACCGGCGACCGTGAGCTCGCCGAGCTTCACCCTGACCGTCGAGCCGGCGGGCACGAACACGTCGACGCGCGAGCCGAAGCGGATGAGGCCCATGCGCGCGCCCTGCTCCGCGTGGTCGCCGTCACGGCTGTAGGTGACGATGCGCCGCGCGATGAGCCCCGCGATCTGCCGCATCAGCACGCGATGGCCGCCGGCTTCGATGCCGACGGAGCTCTGCTCGTTGTCGGCGCTCGACGCGTCCGAGACGGCGTTCAGGAACTTGCCGTGCACGTACTGCACGTGTCGCACGGTGCCGGTGACCGGATAGCGGTTCACGTGCACGCTGAACACGTTCATGAAGATCGAGATGCGCGTCGCCAGCCCGTGCAGGAAGGTCGGCTCGTCCAGCTCGGTGATGAGGACCACCTTGCCATCGGCGGGCGCCACGACGAGGCGCTCGCCGCGCTCGCCCTGCCGCTCGGGATCGCGGAAGAAGTAGGCGACCCAGCTCGCGACCACGCCGACGACGATCGCCGCCGCCCACCACGCCCCGCCGCGCTGCACGGCGAGCGTCAGGACGACGAGCGCGATCGACGCGCTCACGATGATGAATAGACGACCTTCGCGCGCGAAATTCACGGCAGCGGGGTGTGCGTCACGTGGCGGCGACGTCGAGGTCGAGCCCCGTGAGTCGCCGGTATGCCTCAAGATAGCGGAGGCTGGTGGCCTGGACGACCTCGGGCGGCAACGACGGTGCCGGGGCCTCGCCGTTCCAGCGTCCCGCGCGCCGCTCGGCGTCCAGCCAGTCGCGCAGCGGCTGCTTGTCGAAGCTCGGCTGCGCCCGGCCGGGCTCGTACGCGTCGGCGGGCCAGAAGCGCGAGCTGTCCGGCGTCAGCACCTCGTCGATGAGCAGGATGCGCCCGTCGCGCGCGCCGAACTCGAACTTCGTGTCGGCGATGATGATCCCGCGCTCCGCCGCGAGATCCCGACCCGCCTCGTAGACCAGACGCGCCAGCCGCTCGAGCTCGGCGGCCACGCCGCTCCCCAGCAGCTCGGCCACGCGCGCGGGCGTGATGTTCTCGTCGTGCCCCTCCTCGGCCTTGGTCGCGGGGCTGAAGCGCGGCGGATCGAATCGGTCGCTCTCGCGCAGCCCCGCGGGCAGCGGCTCGCCGGCCAGCGTGCCGTCGGCGCGGTACTCCTTCCACGCGGAGCCCGAGAGGTAGCCGCGCACCACGCACTCGACGGGGAAGACGTCGGTGCGGACGCAGAGCATCGCCCGTCCGGCGAGGGTGGCCCGATACGGCACGAGCGCCGGGACCTCGGCGACGATCGCCTCCACGTCCGCAGTCAGCAGATGGTGCTCCAGCCGCCCCTCGAGCTGCGCGAGCCACCACGCGGTGAGCTGCGTCAGCACGGCGCCCTTGTGCGGGATCGCCTCGGCCATCACGACGTCGAACGCGCTCACCCGGTCGGTCGCCACGAGGAGCACCCGGTCCGCGCCGACCGCGTAAACGTCGCGCACCTTGCCACGCCGCACGACCGGGAGCGGCAGGTCCGTGCGGCGCAGCGCGCCTCCGTCGGTCGTCATACCCGCACCTCCTCGCGCGTGCCCTGCGCCTCCGCGCCGGCGGCGGCGAGCAACGGCTCGACCACCTCGACGAGGAACTCGTCCACCTGACGCGGCGCGCGCCCGACGAAGCGCGACGGCTCCACGGCCGCGTGCAGATCCTCCATCGACAGGCCGAGCGCGGTGAACTCCGTGTCGCCGGCGAGGCGGTCGAGCAGGTCGTTGCGCGCCGCGCCTCCGTCCTTCAGCGCGCGCGCCGCCTCGACGCTGTGCCGGCGGATGACCTCGTGCACCGCCTGGCGATCGCCACCGGCCCGCACCGCGCGCACGATGATCTCCTCGGTGGCCATGAACGGGAGCTCGTCGTCGACGCGGCGGCGGATGCGCGCCGGATGCACCTCGAGCCCCGCGGCGACGTTCTGGTAGAGGACGAGGATCGCGTCGGTGGCGAGGAAAGACTCCGGGATCGCGAGGCGCCGGTTGGCCGAGTCGTCGAGCGTGCGCTCGAAGTACTGCACGCTGTGCGTCTGGTTCGCGTTCGGCTCGATCGACTGGACGAAGCGGGCGAGCGCGTTGATCCGCTCGCAGCGCATCGGGTTGCGCTTGTACGCCATCGCCGAGGAGCCGATCTGCTCCTTCTCGAACGGCTCCTCGATCTCGCCGAACGCCTGCAGCATGCGGAGGTCCGACGCGAACTTCGCCGCGCTGGTCGCGACGCCGGAGACCGCCGACAGCACCTGCGCGTCGACCTTGCGCGAGTAGGTCTGCCCGGTGACGGGGATCGCGTGCGCGAAGCCCATCTTCTCCGTGACGCGGCGGTCGAGCGCGCGGACCTTCTCGTGATCGCCGTCGAAGATCGAGAGGAAGCTCGCCTGCGTCCCGGTCGTCCCCTTCACGCCGCGGAACGGCAGCGTGGCGATGCGGTGATCGAGGTCCGCGAGGTCCAGCACGAGGTCCTGCATCCAGAGCGCGGCGCGCTTGCCGACGGTGACGAGCTGCGCGGGCTGCAGGTGCGTGTAGCCGAGCGCCGGCTCATCGCGCCACTGGCGGGCGAAGCGCGCGAGGTCGCCGAGCGTCGCCAGCACCTTCTGCCGCAGGATCTCCAGCCCCCGGCGCATCAGCAGCAGGTCGCCGTTGTCGGTGACGTAGCAGCTCGTCGCGCCCAGGTGGATGAACGGGCGGGCCGCCGGCGCGACGTCGGCGAAGGCGTGCACGTGCGCCATGACGTCGTGCCGGAAGCGCCGCTCGTACTCGGCCACCGCCGCGAAGTCGATGTCGTCCAGGTGCGCGCGCATCTGCGCGATCGCCTCGTCGGGGATCGGCACGCCCAGCTCGCGCTCGGCCTCCGCGAGGGCGAGCCAGAGGCGACGCCACAACCCGTGACGCTCGCGCGGCGACCAGAGGGCGAGCATCGCGCGCGACGCGTAGCGTTCGGCGAGCGGCGAGGAGTAGCGATCGTGCTGGGCGGCGGTGGTCACGGCGATGTCGAGAGCGGCGCGAGGGCGGCGACCCGGGGTCGCGCGCCCTCGCGCGGAGTCATTGGCGGATGATGACGTCGGTGAAGCTGTATCGACCCTGGCGTTCGAAGAAGATCCGGATCGGACCTCGTCCCGCGAAGTAGTCGATGGCACGCGCCACGTCGTCGGCGCTCGTGATGGGCGCGCGGTTGATCTGCACGATCACGTCCCCCGGCTCGAGGCCGATCTCCGTGCTCACCCGCTCCGACGCCTGATAGACGAGGGCGCCCGCGGAGGCCTGCAGTCGGCGCTCGGTGCGGATGGCGGCGGTGAGCGTCACGAGCTGCAGCTCGCGCAGCACGGTCACCTTGGGCGCGGTCACCTCGGGCAGGTCGGCGACGCGCAGGGTGGTCGGGACCTCGCGGCCCCCGCGCCGCACCGCGACCGCGACCTCCTCGCCCGGGCGCAGGTCGAGCAGCGCGGCCTCCCAGTCGAACGGATTGCGCAGCGTGCGCGTGCCGACGCGCGCGAGCACGTCGCCCGCCTGCCACCCGGCGCGCGCGGCGGGCGAGCCCGGAACGACGGTGCGGACGACGACGCCGGCGGTGAGCAGCTCGCGCGGATTGCTCGCCGCCTCGGGCGTGCGCAGCACGACGCCGACCCACGGCCGACGCACGCGCCCGTGCGCGAGCAGGTCCTCGGCCACGCGGCGCGCGCGGTTGATCGGGATCGCGAAGCCGAGCCCCACGGAGCCCCCGCTCGGCGTGTAGATCGAGCTGTTGACGCCGATCACCTCGCCGTCGGCGTTGATGAGCGGGCCGCCCGAGTTGCCGGGGTTGATCGCCGCGTCGGTCTGGATCATGTCGAGCGACGCGCCCGCGCCGTCCTGGCCCGCGCCCACGAGGTTGCGACCCGTCGCGCTGATGACGCCCGCCGATACGCTCGGCTCGGCGTTCCCGAGCACGAACCCGAACGGATTGCCGATGGCGACCGCCCACTCGCCGACGAGCAGGCTGTCCGAGTTGCCGAGCGGCGCGACGGGGAGCCGCTGCGCCTCGACCTTCAGGACCGCGAGATCGTTGCTCTCGTCGACGCCGACCACGCGCGCGGAGTAGGTCGTGCCGTCGCGCATCGCGACCGACACGCTCGTGGCGCCGGCGACGACGTGCGCGTTCGTCACGACGACTCCGTCCTCGCGGACCACGAAGCCGGTGCCGATCCCCGCGCGCCGCTGCTCGGCGGGACGGCGTCCGAAGAAGACGTCGAACGGATCGCCCGGCATCTGGGCGACCGACTCGGTCTGCACGGTCACCACCGCCGGCGCCACGCGCGCCACCGCGGTCACGACTGCCGTCCGTCGGGACGCGCCGACCGTGACCGACGCGGGCTCCGGAAGGCGCGCGGCCGGCGGCGTGACGGGCGGGGGATTCTGCGCCTCGGTGTCGGCCGGCGTGCCACCCTGACAGCCGACCAGCAGCAGCGCCGACGCCAGCACGCGCGACGAGCGCGCACCGGAGCGCGGCGACGAGGCGGGACGGGGAGTGCGGCGGACGCGCATCGTCAGACGGGCGCGATGCGCGGCTTGGTGCGGGTGCTGAGCTCGCGCAGGAAGGCGTCGATCCCGCGATCGGTGAGCGGATGGACGAGCAGCGCGCGCATGGTCGGGAGATCGATGATGACCGCGTCGGCACCCGCCTGCGCGCACGCCGTGAAGGTCGCGCCCGAGCGGGGGAAGCCGGCGACGAGATCGCACTCGACGCTGCCGCGGTCGAAGAGGCGGCGGATCTGGTCGAGCACCAGCGTGCTGTCCTGCCCGAGCGCGTCCAGCTGGTCGACCGGCACGGTCACCACCGACGCGCCGGCCTTCGCGGCGAGCAGCGCCTGCGCCGCGCTGAACACGAGCGTCGCCGCGACGCGCACGCCCTCGCTGGCGAGCCGCCGGATGGCGACGACCGCGTCGTCCACGAGCGGCACCTGCACGACGACGTTGTCGGAGATGCGCGCCAGCTCGCGCCCGTCGCGGTAGATATCCCCCGGGTCCACCGAGTGGACGCTCGCGTGCACCGGCAGGGCGACCGAGCGCGCGAGCTCCGCCAGCAGCTCGCGGCCGTCGGTGCCGGGGCGCTGCTCGGCGAGCTGGGAGGGCGACGGGACGAGACCGTCCGCGAGCCCGTGGTCCACCGCCCACGCGATCTCGGCCACCGAAGCAGACGCCAGGAGGATCTTCATTCGCTGGTCAGATAGAGGTCAGCGGGGTAGCGCACCGCGTCGAGGAAGAGCGCGTGCGCCGGGGCCGGCGCCGAAACCTCGCTGTTGTCGCCCGCTGCGAGCAAGCGGGGGAGGTCTTCCGGCGGGCGCTTCCCGAGGCCGATCTCGATCATCGTGCCCACGAGGAAGCGCACCATGTGATGAAGGAAGCGGTTCGCCTCCACGTCGAAGGCCAGTCCGCCCTCGCGCTCCCGCCAGCCGGCGTGGTGCACGATGCAGCGATGGTGGTCGTCCTCGGGCGCGGTGCCCTTGACCGCGAAGCCGCGGAACGTGTGCTCGCCGCGGATCGCCGCCGCCGCCGCGTCCAGCCGGCCGCGATCGAGCGGGCGGACGACCGGCCACTCGCGGGTGCGGCGGAAGGGCGAGTGCGCGGCGTCGTCGGTGCCGACGTGGTAGGCGTACCGCCGCGCCGTCGCGTCGTACCGCGCGTGGAAGGCCGGCACCATCTCGTGTGCCTCGGCCACCCAGACGTCGCGCGGCAGCAGGGCGTTCAGCGCCTTCCGCAGTGTCGCCGCGGTCCAGCGCTCGGCGACGCGCACGCCCGCCGCCTGGCCCCGCGCGTGCACACCCGCGTCGGTGCGCCCGGCGCCGAGGACCGGCACCGGCGCGCCGCAGAGGCGCGCGAGCACCGCCTCCAGCTCGCCCTGCACGGTCCGCGCGTCGCGCTGCCGCTGCCACCCGGCGAAGCGGGAGCCGTCGTAGTGCAAGACGAGCTGCAACGTGCGGTCGGGCATCGCGGCAATCCTAGCGGCCGTGCCGGAGCGCTTCAAGCGCGACGCGATTGACCGCGCGCCCGCGCACCGGGCACATTTCGCCCCGGCGCCCTCCGCGCCCCTTCGCGGCGCTTCGGGGCCGCCCCTCTCCGCCCGCATGCCGCCACGCCCGCTCGCCTCCCTCGCCCTCTCCCTCGGTGCGGCGCCCGATCTCGACGCGGCGCTGCTGGCCCTCGGCGAGACGCTCTCCGAGCTCGATCGCGGCGCGCAGGTGGTGCTGTTCCCGTACGACGCGCGGCGCGAGCTGCTGCGGGAGCGCGTCGCCCCGACCGCGAGCGGCATCGCGCGCGTCACCGCCGAGGCGAGCCTGGAGCACCTGCCGACCGCGGTCCGGCAGACGCTGCTCGGCGGCGCCCGCTTCGTGGAGCTCGGGGAGCGCTCGCCCGACTACGGACGCCTGCTCGGCTTCACGACGCCGATGGACGGCACGCTGTCGCTGCGCGGCGTCGTGATCGAGGGGCACCTCGTCTCGGTGCTCGCGCTCCTCGAGCCGCGGCGCATCTTCGGCGCCCGGGTGCTCGACCGCTTCGCGCCCGCGGTGGAGCTGTTCGAGCTGTGCGTGGCGCGCTTCTGGGAGCGCGAGGCGCGCGAGGAGGCGGTGCGGACCCTCGAGGAGGTCACGCAGCAGGTGCACGGCGCGTACGTGCGGCGGCTGGCGCAGCTGGAGCGCGCGCTCGACGCCGCGCGCCGGACGCCGGCGGCAGGGATGGACGGGCTGCCGCTGGACGCGCCCGCGCCGCCCGAGGATCCACGCGCCGAGCGCCTGGCCGCCGAACGGCTCGCCGCGCAGCAGGCGGAGAGCGTCCGGCGCGCCGAGCGACGCGCGCAGCGGCTGGAGGAGCAGGCGGCCGCCGTCGCGGTGACGCTGGAGCAGACGCAGGTCGAGCTGCTCCGCCGCGGCGAGGCGTTGCGGCAGACCGAGCGCACGCTCTACCTCATCGACCGCGTGCTGTCGCTGGATGCGGCCGCGCACGATCCGCGGCAGCTCGTCGACGGGCTCCTCGCGCTAGTCGGCGACGACATGCAGGCGCAGCGCTGCTCCCTCATGCTGCGCGCGCCGGAGCCGGACAACCTGTACCTCGCGGCTGCGCGCGGTCTGTCCCCGCACATCACGGAAGGCGCCCGCGTGCGCATGGGCGAGGGCGTGGCGGGGAAGGTGGCCGCCTCGCGCGAGCCGATGCTCGTGCGCGACGTGCGCGACGCCGGCAGTCATCCGCTCCTGCACGACCAGTACTTCACGAGCGGGAGCTTCATCAGCTTCCCGCTGATCTATCACGACGAGCTGGTGGGCGTCGTCAACCTGACGAACCGCGCCACGCAGGCCGGCTACACCGACGCGGACGTCGAGCGGGTGCGGCTGCTGGCGCTCGTGATCGCGCTCGTCGCCACGCACGCGCGGCTGCCCGAGCGGCTGGTCGCGCACCTGGAGGTCGCGTGAACGCGCCCACGCCCGACGCGCTGCGCGCCGCGCTGCGGACGCTCTCGGCCGGCGAGCGGCTGTCGCCCGCCACGGTGACCGAGGCGTTCGACGCCGTCATGCGCGGCGAGGCCACCGCCGCACAGATCGCCGGCCTGCTGATGGGGCTCCGCGTGCAGGGCGAGACGCCGGAGGTGGTCGCGGCGGTCGCGCGGTCACTGCGCACGGCGATGCTCCCGCTGCCCACGGAGCGCCCGGACGAGCTGGTGGACACGTGCGGCACCGGCGGCGGCACGGTGACCACGTTCAACATCTCGACGGCCGCCGCGCTGCTCGCCGCGGGCGCCGGCGCTCGCGTGGCCAAGCACGGCAACCGCTCGTTCACCTCCCGCTCCGGGAGCGCCGACGTGCTGGAGGCGCTCGGCGTGCCGATCGACCGGCCGGTGGAGCTGATGCGCCGCTCCCTCGACGAGGCGGGGCTGGTGTTCATGTTCGCCCCGCTGATGCACCCGGCGATGCGCCACGTGGGACCGGTGCGCCGCGAGCTCGCCGTGCCGACCGTCATGAACATCGTCGGACCGCTCGCCAATCCGGCGTCGGCGGGGCGCCAGGTCGTCGGCGTCGCCGAGTCGCACCGCGTGCCGCTGATCGCGGGGGCGCTGGCGTCGCTCGGGAGCGTGCACGCGCTCGTGGTGCACGGCGAGCCGGGGATGGACGAGATCTCGCCGATCGGACCGACGCGGGTGCTCGAGATCCGGCGGCACGACGGCGCCGCGCGAGTCGTCCGCGAGTGGAGCATCGACCCGGCGGAGCACGGATTTGGCGGCATCGATGCAGCCGACCTCGCGGGCGGCGGTCCGGAGGACAACGCGGCGCTCATCGAGGCGGTGCTGGCGGGCGGTGGACCGCCCGGTGCGCGCGCCGCCGTGGTGCTGAACGCGGCCGCCGCCCTCTACGTCGCGGGCGTCGTGGACTCCTACGGCGCGGGCGTGTCGCGGGCGACGGCGGCGCTCGATGCCGGCGCGGGGCGCGCGACGCTCGACGCGCTGCGACGGGTGTATCGCGACTGAGTCGCGCATACAGAAGAAGGGGCGGCCCGCTGATCGGGCCGCCCCTTCTTCTGTATGGGCAACGCGTGAGCCGCTCAGTAGCGACGCAGCACGCCGACGACCACGCCCTGGATGCTGATGTCGTTCTCGTGGACGTAGATCGGCTCCATCGTCTCGTTCGCGGGCTGCAGCCGGATGCGGCCGTCGCGCTCGCGGTAGAACTTCTTCACCGTCGCCGCGCTGCCCTGCATCATCGCGATGACCATCTCGCCGTTGTCGGCGGAGCGGCGCTCGTTGACGATGACGAAGTCCCCGTCGCCGATGTGCGCGTCGACCATCGAGTTCCCGCGCACCTTGAGGACGTAGTGGCTCCCCGACTTCCGCAGGAACGACTCGGGGACGCAGAGCGATTCACCCGATGCCATCTGCTCGATGGGGAGGCCGGCGGCGACGGTGCCGAGCAGCGGCAGCTCGACCGAGCGCTGGAAGGCCTCCGACGGCAGGATCTCGATCGCGCGGCTCTCGTTGTAGCCGCGCTTGATGTAGCCCTTCCGTTCCAGGTTGCTCAGATGCTCGTGGACGGTCGCGAGCGAGTTATACTGGAACTGGTCGGCGATCTCCTCGAAGCTCGGCGCGTAGCCGTGATTTTCGGAGTACGATCCGAGGTAGGTCAGGATCTCGCGCTGGCGCTTCGTGAGCGGCATGGGGCGGCCTCGAGCGGGTGTAGGGCACACGGGGCCTGATCGGTCCCGAATAGCTGCCGAATGCCACATTAGCCGAAGATCGGCCGAAGTGCAAGCATTTCAAGGATGGACGCCCCCCACGGGGGTGCTGGGCGAGCTGAGCGCGGCCTCGCGCGTGCGCGCCGACCGACTGACCAACCGAGCCGCCGTGCTGGAGCGGGCTGCCGCCGCCGCACCGCCGGTGCCCGGCCTCGCCTCGGCGCTGCGGGGCGCCACCGTGGCCGTCATCGGCGAGGTCAAGCGGCGCTCCCCCTCTAAGGGGGACATCGCCCCGGGGCTCTCCGCGGCCGCGCAGAGCGCGGCCTACGAGGCGGGGGGCGCCGCGGCGCTGTCGATCCTCACCGAGCCGCTCCGGTTCGGCGGGAGCGACGAGGACGTCCACGCGGCCCGCGCCGCGACGATGCTCCCGATCCTCAAGAAGGATTTCCACGTCGACGCGCTGCAGATGCTGGAGGCGCGCGCGCTCGGCGCCTCGGGAGCGCTGCTCATCGCCCGGGCGCTCCCGCCGGCGGCGCTCCGCGAACTCGCGGCGGTCGCGCGCGGCGTCGGCCTCGAGACGCTCGTCGAGATCCGCGACGAGTGGGAGCTGGAGGCCGCGCTCGCGGCCGACGCGGCGATCATCGGCGTCAACAACCGCAACCTCGAGACGCTGCAGATCGACCTCGCGACGGGCGAGCGGCTGGTGCCGCAGATCCCGGCCGACCGGATCGCCGTCTTCGAGAGTGGCGTCTACACCGTCGCCGAGGTCGAGCGGGCGGCCGCGGCCGGCGCCGACGCGGTGCTGGTCGGGTCGAGCATCTCGGCCGCGCCCGACCCGGCGGCGGCCGTGCGCGCGCTCGCGCGCGTCGCGAGCCGCGGTCGGACGGGCGTCGTCGCGTGAGTGGAGGGCCGGCCGTCAAGATCTGCGGGCTCGTGCGCGCCGAGGACGCGGCGCTCGCCGGCCGACTCGGGGCGGACTACGTCGGGAGCATCTTCGCCGGCGGGCCGCGGATGATCGACCCGGCGACGGCGCGCGCCAACGTCGCGGCCGCGCGGGCGGCCGCACCCGGGCGGGCGCCGCTCGCCGTCGGGGTCATGGGGACGCAGCGCGCCGCGGAGATCGCGGCAATCGCGAACGCCTCGACGCTCGACGTCGTGCAGCTGCACGCCGACCCCGACGCGCGCGACGTCGCGGCGGTGCGGGAGGTCTGGGGCGGCCGCGTGTGGGCCGTCCTCCGCATCGCCGGCACTGACCTGCCGCCGCAGACCGAGGCGCTCTTCGCCACGGCCGACGCGGTGGTGCTCGACGCCAAGGTCGACGGGCCGCAGCTGGGCGGCACCGGGGTCGCGCTCGCCTGGGAGGCGCTGGCCGACGCGCTGGCGCCCTTCCGCGGCCGTGCGACGCTGGTGCTCGCCGGCGGGCTGCGGCCGGAGAACGTCGGCGCCGCGGTCGCCGCGCTGGGCCCGGACGGCGTCGACGTCTCGTCCGGGGTGGAGCGCGCGCCCGGAGAGAAGGACCCCGAGCGCGTCGCGGCCTTCCTCGCGGCCGCCCGTTCCGCTACGACTTCGAGATGACCACGCCCGACACCAGCGCCGGCCTCGCCGCCGCGACCGACCGCTTCGGACCCTTCGGGGGCCGCTACGTCCCCGAGACGCTGATCCCGGCGCTCGACGCGCTCGAGATCGAGTACGAGGCCGCGCTCCGCGACCCGTCGTTCCAGGCGGCGCTGGACGACATGCTCCGCAACTACGTCGGCCGTCCGTCGATCCTCAGCGAGGCGCCGCGGCTGTCGGCGATGGTCGGCGCGCCGGTCTGGCTGAAGCGCGAGGACCTGAACCACACCGGCGCGCACAAGATCAACAACACCGTCGGGCAGGTGCTGCTCGCTCGCCGCATGGGCAAGCGGCGCATCATCGCCGAGACCGGGGCGGGGCAGCACGGCGTCGCGACGGCGACGGTGTGCGCGCGCTTCGGGCTGCAGTGCGTGGTCTTCATGGGGGAGGAGGACATCCGCCGCCAGGCGCTGAACGTGTGGCGCATGCGTCTGATGGGCGCGACGGTCATGCCCGTGACCAGCGGGACGCGCACCCTCAAGGACGCGACGAGCGAGGCCATCCGCGACTGGGTCACGAACGTCGAGGACAGCCACTACATCATCGGCTCCGTCGTCGGACCGGCGCCGTATCCGCGCATGGTGCGCGAGTTCCAGGCGGTCATCGGTCGCGAGGCGCGCGCGCAGATGCTCGAGCGCACGGGTCGGCTGCCGCGGTCGGTCGTGGCGTGCGTCGGCGGCGGCTCGAACGCCATGGGCATGTTCGCCGGCTTCGTGGACGACGCGGAGGTGGAGCTGGTGGGCGTCGAGGCGGCGGGCGAGGGCCTCGAGAGCGGGCGCCATTCCGCCTCGCTCACGCTCGGGACGCCGGGCGTCCTGCACGGATCGCTCAGCTACCTGCTGCAGGACGCGAAGGGGCAGGTGATCAACGCGCACTCCATCTCGGCGGGACTGGACTACCCGGGCGTCGGGCCCGAGCACGCGCATCTCAAGGACAGTGGGCGCGCGACCTACGTGAGCATCAGCGACGATGAGGCGATGCGCGGCTTCGCGCTCCTGAGCCGCGCCGAGGGCATCATCCCGGCGCTCGAGACGTCGCACGCGATCGCCTGGGTCGAGAAGAACCGCGGCCGCTGGGCGAAGGACGAGCCGGTGCTGATCTGCCTCAGCGGCCGTGGCGACAAGGACGTCGCGCAGGTCAGCGAGATGGGCGAGCTGCCGGACGTGGGCACGCTGCCGGAGTACCCGCGATGACCGCGCCGACGCTCGTCGCGCCGACGACGGCGCCGTCCGCCATCGATCGCCGCTTCGCCGAGCTGCGCGAGGCGAACCGCCGCGCGCTCGTGTGCTACGTGACGGCCGGACACCCGGACCCGGAGCGCTCCGTCGCGCTCCTGCAGGGTCTCGAGGCGCAGGGCGCGGACGTCATCGAGCTGGGGGTGCCGTTCTCGGAGCCGCTGGCCGACGGGCCGGTGATCCAGCACAGCTCCCAGGTGGCGCTCGACCAGGGCATCGATCTCGACGGCGCGCTGGCGCTGCTGCAGCGCGCCCGCCTGAGCGTGCCGGTGGTGCTCTTCAGCTACCTGAATCCGCTGATGGCGGCCGGTCGCGACGTGCTGACGCGCGCCGCGTCGGCGGGCGCGAGCGGCATCCTGGTGACCGACCTGCCGGTCGGCGCCGATCCGGAGCGCGAGGCCTGGATGGGGAGTGGGCCGCTCGACTTCGTGCGGCTCGTCGCCCCGACCACGCCGTCGGCGCGCATGGCCGAGATCGCGCGTCACGGACGCGGCTTCGTGTATCTCATCAGCCGCATGGGCGTGACCGGCGTGCAGGACGCGCTCTCGGCGACGCTCCCGGAGTCGGTCGCGCGCCTGCGCGCGGCGACCACGCTGCCGATCTGCGTCGGCTTCGGCATCTCGCGACCCGACCAGGCGGCGGCGGTGGCGCGCATCGCCGACGGCGTGGTGGTGGGGAGCGCGCTCGTGCGCGCGGCGGATGAGGGCGTCGATCGTGCGCTGGCCCTCGCCCGCGACCTGCGCGGCGCGATCGACATGGCCTGAGCGCGGTGCCGCACGGCGGCCGGGGCGGTTCGTTGACCCGCCCGCGGGCCGCCGATACGTTCCGCCCGTGACCGACCGCCTCTGCGTCTCCCTGACCGGCATGCGCTTCCACGCGCGCGTGGGCATCCTCGCGCACGAGCGCGAGCTACCGCAGCCGCTCGAGATCGACGTCGACGCGTGGCACGCGGCGGACGAGGCGGTGCTCGACTACCGCGCGCTGTACGACGTGGCGGCGGGCGTCGTCGCGGACGATGCGCTGCTCTACCTGGAGGACGTGGCCTCGCGCGTGGCCGACGGGGCGCTGGCGCTGGACCGCGTGTGGCGCGTGCGCGTCGCCGTGCGAAAGCCGCACGTCGCCCTTCCGGGTCCGCTCGCGCACGCGGGCGTGGTGCTCGAGCGCGACGCGCGTCGCGATGGGTGAGATCGTGTACCTCGCGCTCGGCTCCAACCTCGGCGACCGCGACGCGCACCTGGCGTTCGCGCGCGCGCGCCTCGACGCCCTGCCTGACACGCGCGTCCAGGCCGCGTCGCCGGTGGAGGAGACGGCGCCCCTCGGCCCCGTGCCGCAGGGCCCCTACCTGAACCAGATGCTCCGCGTGGACACCGCGCTCGCTCCGGAGGCCCTGCTCGACGCCTCCCTCGCCATCGAGTCGGAGGCCGGGCGCGACCGCGCGACGGTGCCGCGCTGGGGCGCGCGCACCCTCGACATCGACGTCGTGCTGTTCGGCGCCCGACGCGTCGACATGCCGAGGCTCCGCGTGCCGCACCCCGAGCTCGCGCGTCGCGAGTTCTGGCAGCGCGAGCTGGCGACGCTCGGCGTCGACTGGACGCGGGCGCTCGCCGACGTGGAGCGCGGCGCGTGAGCCAGGCCGCCGGCTCCGCCCCCGCGCCCAAGAAGGTCACCGTGCGCTCGTTCGCGCAGGCGAAGGAGCGCCGCGAGCCGCTGGTGATGGTCGCGGCGTACGACGCGCTGTTCGCGCGCCTCTCGGACGAGGGCGGCGTCGACGCGATCCTCGTCGGCGACTCGCTCGGCAACGTGGTGGCGGGGCTCGACACGACGCTGCCCGTGACGCTGGAGCAGATGATCTACCACGGCGCCGCCGCGCGTCGCGGCACGTCGCGGGCGCTGCTCGTGGTCGACATGCCGTTCCTGACCTACCAGGTGTCGGTCGAGCGCGCGCTGCTCAACTGCGGCCGCGTGATGCAGGAGACGCAGTGCGACGCGCTGAAGCTCGAGGGCGGCTCGCCCGAGATGGAGGCGACGGTGCGCGCGCTCGTGCGGGCGGGGATGCCGGTCATGGGACACCTCGGCTTCACCCCGCAGTCGGTGCACGTGCTGGGCGGGTTCCGGGTGCAGGGCCGCGGCGACGACGCGGCGCAGCGCATGATCGACGAGGCGCGACGGCTGGAGGACGCGGGCGCGTTCTCGATCGTGCTGGAGCTGGTGCCGGCGGACCTCGCCGCGCGCGTCACCGCCGCGGTGTCGATCCCCACGATCGGCATCGGCGCGGGCGTGGGCTGCGACGGGCAGGTGCTCGTCCTCCCCGACCTGCTCGGGCTGACCGACGGCTTCACGCCCAAGTTCCTCAAGCGCTACGCGTCGATGGCCGAGACGACGCGCGACGCCGTGCGCCGCTTCGCCGAGGAGGTGCGCACGCGCACGTATCCCGGCGACGAGCACGCGTTCTGACGCCGCACGCGATGCTGACCGTCGAGACGATCGATGCGCTGCGCGGCGAGCTGCGCCGGCTGCGCGAGGATGCGCGTGTGCTCGGCGGCGGGCGCGTGGCGCTCGTGCCGACGATGGGATTCCTGCACGACGGACATCTCGCCCTCGTCGACGAGGCGCGCCGCCACGCCGACGTCGTCGCGATGAGCATCTTCGTCAACCCGCTGCAGTTCGCGCCCACCGAGGACCTCGCGCGCTATCCGCGCGATCCCGGTGGCGACGCGACCAAGGCGGCAGATCGCGGCGTCGACCTGCTCTTCACGCCGTCAGTGGCGGAGATGTATCCGCGCGAGTCGCGCGTGCACGTCGTGCCTGGCGCGCTCGCGGGCCGCTGGGAGGGCGAGGTGCGGCCGGGGCACTTCGCGGGCGTGCTCACCGTCGTCGCGAAGCTGTTCCACCTGTTCGCGCCGGACGTCGCCGTCTTCGGGCAGAAGGACGTGCAGCAGGCGACGCTCGTGCGCGCGATGGTGCGCGACCTCGACATGCCGCTGGAGATGGTGATCGCGCCGACCGTGCGGGAGGCGGACGGGCTCGCGCTCTCCAGCCGCAACGTCTACCTCGACGCCGACGACCGGCGACGCGCACGCGTGATCCCGCGCGCGCTCGCGGCCGTCGAGGCAGAGTACGCGCGCGGCGAGCGCGACGCCCGCGCGCTGCTCGCCGCCGCGCACGCGCAGCTCGCCGAGGAGCCGGCGGTGAGGCCCGACTACCTGGCGCTCGCCGACGGCGAGACGCTCGAGCCGGTGGAGGTCGCCGCCGACGGCGCGGTCGCGATGATCGCGGCCCGCGTCGGCCGCACGCGACTGCTCGACAACGCGATCCTCGGCGTCTCGCCGCGCATTCCCGTGGGCGACGCCGCATGACGTGGCGCGCCGTCGTGGCCGCGCTCGACGAGCACGCGGCGTTCCGCTCGCAGGTGAGCCTGTACCTGCACCCGCTGGCCGGGCGCGCGACGCTCTGGCACGTCGTGCGGACGCTGCTCGCGCTCCCGACGCCGCCGCGCGAGATCGTCGTGCTGCATCTGCAGGGCTCCCAGGCGCAGGTCGACGTCGACACGGACGCGCCCGTGCGGTACGTCGCGGTGGAGCCGGGCACGGAATCGCGCGCGCTGCGCGTAGCGGTCACGCCGCCGGGCATGACGCTGCTCGTCGACGGGTCGGCGGCGCTGGTGACGGCGGCGACGCTCACCCGCCTGCTGCGCGCGGCGGAGCACGGCGTCGCGTCGGTGCGCGGCGACACGGAGCTGGCGACGAGCATCGCCGTCGCCGGCGAGGGGCCCGCGCTCGCATCGGCCGACGACCCGCGCGTGCCCGCGGGCGCCGCGCTCGTCTCGCCCACGCATCCCGAGGAGCTGCTGCAGGTGCTCGACCGGCACACGCTCTCGGACGCCGCCGTCGCCATGCGCGACCGGCTGGTGCGCCAGCACGAGCGCGGGGGCGTGTCGTTCCTCCTGCCCGCGACGACCTGGCTCGACGTCGACGTGCGCATCGGCGCGGACACGCTCGTCTATCCGAACGTCGTCATCGAGGGCGCGACCGACGTCGCCGGCGAGTGCGTCATCGGGCCGTACTCGCGCATCATCGACTCGGAGATCGGGCGCGGCGCGGAGCTGAAGGGATGGAACTACCTCTGCCGCACGCGCGTGCGCAGCCGCGCCGTGCTCGACGCCTACGCCCGCCGTGGCGACGACTGACCGCCCCCGCATGACGACGCTGCCGACGACCGATCCGCACGCCGCCTTCCCGCTCCCGGAGTGGGCGCAGGTCAGCGACAAGCGCCGGGCGCACATCTCGCGCGTCACCGCGCTGCTGGCGCAGTGGGCCCCGCACGTGGCGCGCGACGAGGGCGAGGCGCTCGCCATGCGCGACGCCGGGCTGCTGCACGACGCGCTGCGGGACGCTCCGGACGCGCTCCTCCGCGACCTGTCGGGCGATGCCGCCTCGCCGGTCGAGCTTCTGCACGGTCCCGCTGCCGCCACGCTGCTGGAGCGGGCCGGCGAGCGCCGCACCGAGCTGCTCGACGCGATCCGCTGGCACACGCTCGGCTCGGCGGAGTGGGGGCGGGTGGGGCGCGCGCTCTACATGGCCGACTTCCTGGAGCCCGGGCGCAAGTTCTCGACGGTCGACCGAAGCTTCCTCGCCGCGCACGTCGCGCACGACTTCGACGGCGTGTTCCGGCAGGTCGTGCGCATGCGCCTCGAGTGGTCGCTGCGGGAAGGGAAGGAGCTCTTCCCGCAGGCGGCCGCGCTCTGGAACGCGGTGCGATGACCGGCGACCGGCCGCGCTGGACGCGCCCCGGCTGGCTCATCCTCGGCACGCTGCTGCTCGGCTGGGGCGGCTACGCCGCGTATCCGCGGGTGCGCGCCGCGCTGCAGCCGGGCGCGGCGCCCGTGGCGGCCGCCGACGAGGCACCCAAGCTCCCCGCGCTCGACGACACGCTGGCGAACGCGCCGACGGCGACCCGCGTGCGCGTCGAGGTGCTGAACGCGACCGCGACGCGCGGCCTCGGTCGGCGCGGCATGTTCTACCTGCGCGACCGCGGCTTCGACGTCGTCGCGGTCGGGACGAGCCGCGCGCGGCAGGACGAGGTCGTCGTCATCGACCGCTCCGGGCACCCCGAGTGGGCGCAGCGCGTCGCGCGCGCGATGGGCGGGGCGCGCGTCGAGGCGCGCCCCGACAGCTCACGCTACCTGGACGTCACGGTCGTCATCGGCGGCGCGTGGCGCCCGCCGACCGAGCCGTTCCACCCGTAGCTGCCCGCACGCGGCGGCGATGTCGACGCCGCGGCTCTTGCGCACCGCGACCTCCACGCCGCGCGCGCGCATCGTCTCCGCGAAGCGCGCGATCTGCGCCGAGGGCGTGGGCGTGAAGCCCATCGAGCCGCCGGGGTGCAGCGGGATCAGGTTCACGAAGGCGCGGCACTCGCGCGCGAGGCGCGCCAGCTCCAGCGCGTGCTCCGGCCGATCGTTCACGCCGCCGAGCATCACGTACTCGAACGTCACGCGCCGGTCGAACGCCGCCGCGGCCGCGATCACCTCGGCCAGCGGGAACTTGACGTTGACCGGCATCAGTTCGCCCCGCAGCGCGTCGGTCGGCGCGTGGATCGAGATCGCCAGGCGGAACTGCTCCGGGCGCTGGCCCAGCGCCACGATCCCCGGCAGCACGCCCACCGTGGACACGGTGATGTGGCGCGCGCCGATGCCGCACCCGCGCGGGTCGTTGAGGATCGTGAGCGTCGGGTCGACCGCCTTCCAGTTCATGAGCGGCTCGCCCATCCCCATGAAGACGATGTTCGTGGGACGCAGCGGCTCCTCGTCGAGCAGCGCCAGCTCGCGCACCTGGCCGGCGATCTCGAAGACGTGGAGGTTGCGCTGGAAGCCCATCACGCCGGTCGCGCAGAACGAGCACTTGAGCGCGCACCCCGCCTGCGACGAGATGCAGAAGGTGAGGCGGTCGCGGTCCGGGATGGCGACCGTCTCGATCGCCTGGCCGTCGGCCAGCCGGAAGAGAAACTTGCGGGTCCCGTCGCTCGACCGCTGGTTCGCGACGAGCTGGAGCCGTGGCAGCGCGAAGTGCTCGGCGAGCGCCTCGCGGAACGCGGCGGGGAGCTCGCGCATCTCCGCGAAGTCGCGCGCGGGCTTCTGCCAGAGGCGCGGCAGCACCTGGGACGCGCGGTACGCCGGCTGCCCCTGCGCCTCGGCGAACGCGCGGAGCTGACGCTCCGCCTCGTCGGGCGTCAGGTCGAGCAGGTTCACCTTGCCCTCGGCCTCCGCCGGGATGCCCTCCGGGCGGCGCGCCATCGGCAGCGCGCGTCCGGTGGGCGTCGGGTCCGCCGGCGATGCCGGCGCAGAAGTCTCGGGTGCGGTCACTTGAGGATCGAGCTGAGCGTGATCTGGTAGATGGGGCCGAAGCCGGACGCGCTCTCCTCGCGCACGACGCCGACGAGCAGTCCGGCATACCGCAGGCCGAGGCCGAGCCGCGAACGCGTGTCCGCCTCGCCGGCGCGGGTGGCGCGGGCGACGCCGGCGCGCCCCTCGACGTTGCGGAGGCGCGCGCTGACGTAGCCGTACCCCTCCTGCTCGCCGCCGCGGCTGCCCACGTACGACAGTCCGAGCCGCACCTCGCGGGCGACCGCCCGCCCGACGACGCGGGCGTCGGCGCCGACCGTCGCCAGCGGGCGGTCGGCCAGCTTCGCCCCCGGCCGCCAGAGGAAGCTCGAGGCGCCCAGACGCAGGTCGTGCCGTCCGAGCAGTCCGTCCACGACGACGCCGGCGTCGCCGCCGACGGTCGAGGCGCTCGCGGTGTCCAGCCGTCCGACGCGGTAGCGCAGGGCGCCGCCGATCGCGACGTGCGGCAGCACGCGCGCCGTGCCGCCCGCGGAGACGAGGTAGCTGTCGTACACCACGTCGCCTCCGACGGCCGTCGGCGTGTCGTCGGTGCGCGGAATGTCCGAGACGCCGGCGCGCGCGATGGTGACGGCGACTCCGCGGCGCGCACTCGGCCGCCACTCGATCCCCACCACCTCGCCGCTCAGGCCGCGGTCGCCGGGCGCGTTCAGGTGCGAGACCGACGCCCGCAGCCGCCCGACCGGTGCGAGCAGGAGGGCCGCCGGGTTGTAGAGGCCGCCGGCCGATTCGACGGCGAGGGCCGGAGCCTCGCCGAGCGCGCCGACCGCGAAGTCGAACAGGTCGCGCCCCGGGACCGCCTGCGCCTGCGCGGTCCGGGGGACGGTGGCGAGCGAGGCCCCCAGCGTGGCGGCGAAGCACAAGTGGCGCATGAAGTTGAGACTACCCGACGCAGGGGGGCGAGGTCAAGCGCGGCGCTACCCTGCTTCCCGGGGGCTCGTTAGCTTCACCGGTTCGTATGCCATCGCGACATCGCCGTGCAGTTGACTGAGCTGCTCGCCCCGGAACGGGTGCGGGTGCCGCTCCGGAGCAGGGCCAAGGACGACCTCCTGCGAGAGCTCGTGGAGCTCGCCGCCGGCTCGCGAGGCCAGGACGTGGTCGAGGCGCTGCTCCGCAGCGTCCGCGACCGCGAGGCCGTGCTGAGCACGGGCATCGGCGAGGGCGTGGCCATCCCGCACGGGCGAACGCCGCTCCTCGACTCGCTGGTCGTGGCGGCGGGCATCTGCGAGTCGCCGGTCGAGTTCTCGTCGCTCGACGGCCGACCGGTCGAGCTCTGCTTCCTGCTCGCCGGCCCCGAGAGCGCCGCCGGCGCGCACGTGAAGGCGCTCGGCCGCATCTCGCGCCTGCTGCACCGCGCTCCGCTCCGCGATGCGCTGAAGGAGTGCACGAGCGCCGAGGAGTTCCTGGAGCTGGTCCGCGCGTCGGAGGGGGCATGACCGACGCGTCGGCCCGGCGGCGCTGGGTCGCGGCCGCGGTGTGGGCGGCCATCGTCGTGACCGCGACGTCGATCCCGAACCCGGACGTGACGAATCCCGGGGACGCCGACAAGCTGGTGCACGGCCTCTCGTACGCGCTGCTCGCCTGGCTCGTCGCGCGCGCGCTGCCGACGCTCGCGCCCGGTCGGCTGGCGCTCGTCCTGCTCGCGCTGGCCGCCTTCGCCGCGCTGGACGAGTGGCACCAGGCGTTCATTCCGGGCCGGTCGGCGAGCGTCGCCGACTGGTACGCGGACACCGCCGGCGTGATCCTCGGCCTGCTCACCGCCGCGCTGCGCCGGTCGCCGTCGCGCGCCGCCTCCGCGCCCTGAGCGCGGGGCGCGGCCGTTCCGCGCCCGGCCCGCGCTCGCTCGATCCGACTCTCTCCCGCACCCGCTCATGCCCTCGTCCGTGCCCGCCGTCGCCACCTCGCTCCGAACCCACGCCTGCGGCGCCCTGCGCGCCGAGCATGCGGGGCAGCGCGTGCGCCTCGGGGGCTGGGTGCACCGGAGCCGCGACCTCGGCGCCCTCGTCTTCCTCGACCTGCGCGACCGCGACGGGATCGTACAGGTCTCGTTCGACCCGGCGTTCTCCGACGCCGCCGCGCTCGCGCAGGCCGCCGCGGTCGGGATCGAGAGCGTGGTGCTGATCGAGGGCGAGGTGGCGCTCCGGCCGGCCGACCTGCGCAACGCCGAGCTGGAGACCGGCGAGGTGGAGGTGCGCGCGTCGTCGATCCGCGTCGTCGGCGCGGCCGACACGCCGGTGATCCCCGTGGCGCGCCAGCGCGGCACGCCGCTGCCCGCCGAGGACCTGCGGCTCCGGCACCGCTACCTCGATCTTCGCCGTCCGGAGCTGCAGCGCGCGCTGATCCTGCGGCACCGGCTGGCCCAGGTCACGCGGCGCTACCTGAGCGAGCAGGGCTTCCTGGAGCTCGAGACGCCGATCCTCACCAAGCCGACGCCCGAGGGCGCGCGCGACTACCTCGTGCCGAGCCGCGTGCACGGCGGGGAGTTCTACGCGCTGCCGCAGAGCCCGCAGATCTACAAGCAGCTGTTCATGATCGCGGGCTTCGATCGGTACTTCCAGATCGCGCGCTGCTTCCGCGACGAGGACCTGCGCGCGGATCGGCAGCCCGAGTTCACGCAGATCGACATCGAGGCGTCGTTCATCGAGCAGGACGACATCATCGCCGTGACCGAGGGGCTGGTGCAGGCGCTGTTCGCCGAGGCGGGCGTGCCGGTGCAGACGCCCTTCCGGCGGATGGCGTACGCCGAGGCGATGGAGCGCTACGGGATCGACCGGCCGGACCTGCGCTACGGGCTCGAGCTGCGCGACGTCAGCGAGGTCTTCCGCGGCACCGAGTTCGGCGTGGCGGCGACCGTGCTCGACGCCGGCGGGCGCTTCCGCGCCTGCGTGGCGCCGGGCGGCGCGAAGTTCTCGCGCAAGGAGCAGGACGAGCTCACCGCGCTCGCGAAGGGCGCCGGCGCGCAGGGGATCATCTTCCTCAAGCGCAGCGGCGAGACGCTCGAAGGGCCGGTCGCCAAGTTCCTGCGTCCGGACGCCACCGCGCAGCTCGGACTCGGCGACGGCGACCTTGCACTGGTGGTCGCGGGGCCGGACCACGTCACCAGCCCGGCGCTCGACCGGCTGCGGCAGGAGGTCGCCCGGCGACTGGACCTGGTGAGGGCCGACGCCCACGAGCTGCTGTGGGTGGTCGACTTCCCGATGTTCGAGCGCGATCCCAGGACCGGCGCGCTGGCCGCGATGCACCACCCGTTCACGTCGGCGCAGCCCGAGGACCGGCCGCTGCTCGCGACGGAGCCGTGGCGCGCTCGGGCGCGCGCGTACGACGTCGTGCTGAACGGCACGGAGCTCGGCGGCGGCAGCATCCGCATCAGCGATCCGGAGCAGCAGGCGGAGGTGTTCGGGCTCCTCGGGATCGATCCCGAGACGGCGCGGCAGCGGTTCGGGTTCCTGCTGGAGGCGCTGCGCTCGGGCGCCCCGCCGCACGGCGGCATCGCGCTCGGCTTCGACCGGATCGCCATGCTGCTCTCGGGCGCCGGATCGCTGCGCGACGTGATCGCGTTCCCCAAGACGACGGCCGCGCGCGCCCTGTTCGAGGGTGCGCCGACGCCGGTCCCGGCTGAGGATTTGCACGAGCTGGGGCTTCAGGTCGACCACGGAGGCATGGAGTGAGCGAAGACGGCGGCTCCCCACGCGGGGCCCAGGAGGGCGCACAGCAGCGCCTCTCCACCGAGGGCGCGGACCTGCTCACCCTCGCGGGGGTGAACGACGCGAACCTCGTCGAGCTGGCACGGATCGGCAGCATCAAGGTCGCGCTGCGGGGGGAGGGGATGACCCTCTCGGGACCCGCGGACGCGGTCGCGCGCGCGGCCGGCATCGGCCAGCGGATGATCGACATGGCGCGCCAGGGCATTCCCCTGACGCCCGACGACGTGCTGCGCCTGAGCCTCGACACGGGCGGCCGGGAGGACGGCGGCGCCGACGGCGGTCCGCCCGCGCCCGGCACCGGCGGCGAGGGGCGCCTCGCGCTCCCCGGCGTCCGCCGCCTGATCCAGGCGAAGACGTCCGGGCAGGCGGAGTACATGAAGCAGATCGCCGAGAACGACATCGTGATCGGCATCGGCCCCGCGGGCACGGGCAAGACCTTCCTCGCCGTCGCGATGGCCGTCGACGCGCTCGTGCGCAAGCGCGTGCGCCGGATCGTGCTCGCGCGCCCCGCCGTCGAGGCGGGCGAGAGCCTCGGCTTCCTGCCGGGCGACATGCAGGCGAAGGTCGATCCGTATCTCCGTCCGCTCTACGACGCGCTCGACGACATGATGCCCGCCGAGCGCATCGCGAAGGCGCTCGAGACCCGCACGATCGAGATCGCGCCGCTGGCCTTCATGCGCGGCCGCACGCTCGGCGACGCGTTCGTCATCCTCGACGAGGCGCAGAACGCGACCAACCTCCAGATGAAGATGTTCCTGACCCGTCTGGGGGTGAACTCGAAGATCGTCATCACCGGCGACAAGACGCAGATCGACCTGCCGCGCCGCGAGGACTCGGGGCTGATGCAGGTCGAGCGCATCCTGCACGGCATCGAGGGGATCGCCTTCCACTACTTCACCGACGCGGACGTCGTGCGCCATCGCCTGGTGCGCGACATCATCAAGGCGTACGCGGACGACGCAGGGGATTGACCACCGTGGGTCTCTGGGGTCAGCCCGAGCCCGACGAGGGGGAGGGATCACGAGGACGCGCGCTGGTGCGGGCGCACGGCGGCCGCGTGCTGCTGGCGCTCGCCCTCGCCGTGGTCGCGTATCTGCTCTTCCCGACGGCGCCCACGGCCGACGCCCCGCTGTACGAGGTCGGGTCGGTCGCGCCCGACAACGTCATCGCGCCGTTCGCCTTCCGCGTGCCCAAGGCGGACGGCGAGCTGCAGGCGGAGCGCGACGCCGCGCGCCGCTCGGCGCCGCTGGTGCTCGCGTTCGACACCGCGGCCGTCGACTCGGTGCGCTCGGCGGTGCGCCGCTTCCGTACGCTGCTCGACGCCTCGTTCTCGACGCCCGGCCCGGCCGCCGCGCAGGCGGCACCGCTCGTCGCCGACGCGGCGCGCATCGGCGTGCGGATCACCCCCGCGGAGGTCGCGTACCTGCGCGGCGGGCCGCGACGGCAGGCGCTCATGGACGCCGTCGCGTCGACGCTCGAGCAGTCGCTGCCGCGCGGCGTCGCATCGACGGGCGCGCTCCCCGACGGCGCGACGCTGGTGCGCATCGCCGGCACCGACGTCGGGCGGCTCGTGCCGGCCGACAGCGTGGCGACGCTGGCCACGATGCTCGCGCTGGCGCGCGGCGCGCGGGCCGACGTGCGGACCGAGGTCGCCGAGGCCCTGTACGTGAAGCTGCTCAGCGCCTTCTTCCGCCCGACGCTCACCGTCGACCGCATCGCGAGCGACCGTGCACACGCCGACGCGATCGCGGCCGTCGACCCGAACAAGTGGTTCGTCCGCGCGGGCGAGAAGATCGTCGGCGCGCACGAGGTGGTCGGCCGCGAGGAGTTCGAGAAGATGCGCGCGCTGCGCATCGCGGTGGAGCAGCGCGGCATCGCCGACCGGTCGCTGGCGCGCAGCGCGACCCGCGTGGCCGGCGCGCTGCTGCACAACCTGCTCCTGATCGCCACCTTCGGGCTGACGCTCGCGCTCTTCCGGCCGCAGCTCTACCGCTCGTTCCGGGTGGTGACGCTGTTCGCCGTCGGCTTCCTGCTCGTGCTGGGAACGGCGGCGTTCGTGGCGCGGATGCCGACGCCCCGCCCCGAGCTCATCCCGATCGCGCTCGCCGCGGTGCTGTTCAGCGTCCTCTTCGACGCGCGCATCAGCCTCGTCGCGGTGCTCGTGCTCGCGATCTTCGTCGGCAACCAGGGTCCGTTCCGCGGCTCGAACACGCTGTTCGTGCTGCTGGTCGGCGGCGTCGCGGCGGCGGCGAGCGTCCGCACCCTCAGCCGGCGCACGCAGGCCTTCTCGGCGATGCTCATCGTCGCCGGGGGCTACCTGCTGACCACCGTGACGCTGGCGCTGTCGCTCGGCTGGAACCTGCGCGAGTTCGGCGTGGTCGCCGGGCTGGGCGCGCTCAACGGGCTCGTGTCGGTCGCGCTGGCCATGGGGCTGCTCGCTCCCGCCGAAGAGTTCACTGGCATCGACACGTACCTGCGCCTCCTCGAATGGTCGGACCTGAACCGGCCGCTGCTCCAGCGTCTGAGCCTGGAGGCGCCGGGCACCTACGCGCACACGATCGCGATGGCGAACCTCGCCGAGGCGGCGTGCAACGCGATCGGCGCCAACGGGCTGCTGGCCCGCGTGGGGACGTACTACCACGACATCGGGAAGCTGGAGCGCCCGCAGTACTTCGTGGAGAACCAGGCGAAGGGGCGCAACCCGCACGACAAGCTGAAGCCGTCGGCCAGCGCGGCGATCATCCGCAATCACGTTCGCGAGGGGCTCGCGCTGGCCGACGAGATCAAGCTGCCGAAGGTGCTGCGCGCGTTCATCACCGAGCACCACGGCACCGGGCGCATCGTCTACTTCTACGAGAAGGCGAAGGAGCGCGGCGACGCCACGTCGCCGAACGCGTCGGAGTTCTCGTACCCGGGCCCGACGCCGCAGAGCGCCGAGACCGCGATCGTGATGCTCGCCGACGGTGTGGAGGCCTCCGCACGCGCGCTGCAGGAGCCCACGCCGCACAAGCTGCGCGAGCTCGTGGAGCACATCGTCCGCATGCGCGTCGAGCAGGGGCAGCTCCGCGACGCGCCGCTCACGCTCCGCCAGCTCGAGATCGTGAAGGAGCAGTTCGTCCGCGTGCTGCTCGGCATGCACCACGCCCGCATCGAGTATCCGGCGGCCAGCGGCGGGGTGACCGCGGAGTTCGCGTCGGCATGACCGGCGCCGGAGACAGTCGGCGCACCCGCGCCGGAGACGCCGCGCTGCAGGTCTCAGTCAACGCGGAGGGCACGCGCGCCGCGATCGGACGCGAGGCCGCGGCCTCGCTCGCCCGCCAGGTGCTGCGCGCCGAGGGCGTCCGTGCGGCGATGGTCTCGATCACCTTCGTGGACGAGACGGAGATGGCGCGACTCAACTGGCGTCATCTGCGCCACCGGGGACCGACGGACGTCATCACCTTCGCGCTCGATCCGGTGCCGGGCGCGCCGGTGACCGGCGACGTCTACATCTGCCCGGCGGTCGCGCGCGCGCACGCCGCCGCACACGGCGTCGGCGTGCGCGAGGAGACCGCGCGCCTCGTGGTCCACGGCGTCCTTCACGTGCTCGGGCACGAGCATCCGGAGGACGAGACGCGCACAGCGTCGCCCATGTGGGCGGCCCAGGAGCGCTACCTCCGCCGCTATCACGGCGCGGCCCGCGCATGAGCGTCGTCCTCTCGATCGCGCTCGGCGCGCTCGCGTTCCTGTTCGCGATGGCCGACTCCGCGCTCCTCGCCACCGCCTTCGCGCGCGGAGAGGACGTGCGGCTGGAGCGGCGGCATCGCGCCCTCGCGTTCGCCCGCCTGCTCGCGCAGCTGGCCACCGGCGTCGCCGTGTCCGTCGCGCTCGACCTGCCGGCGCGCAGCACGACGCACGCGGTGCTCATCGGGCTCGCCGCCGGTCTGCTGCTCGTGGCGCTCACCGAGGTCGCCGCACGCGAGATCGGCGACGCGCTCGGCGAGCGGGCGCTCGGTCCGCTGCGCCCGCTCGCGGTGGTGGCGGAGGTGGTGCTCGCGCCGATCGTGACGCTCGCGGCATCGCTCGACGACTCGTTGCGGCGCGCGCTCCCGCCGCTGGAGGACAACGAGGTCACGCGCGAGGAGACCGCGGAGCAGTTCCGCGAGATCGTGGCCGCGGAGGCCGAGGTGACGGAGCCGCAGCGCGCGCTGCTCGCCGGCGTGTTCACGCTCGGCGACACGCAGGTCAGCGAGATCATGGTGCCGCGCATCGACGTCATCGGCGTCGAGCGCGAGACGCCGTGGTCGGAAGTCGTCGATCGGGTGCGGAGCAGCGGGCACTCGCGCCTCCCCGTCTACGAGGAGACGATCGACGAGATCGACGGCGTGCTGTACGCGAAGGATCTCCTCCGCTACGTCATCGCCGGCGAGGAGCCGGACGCCGGCTGGACGTCGCTCGTGCGCACCCCGGAGTACATCCCGGCGACCAAGCGCATCGACGACCAGCTGCGCGACTTCCGGCAGCGGGGCGCCCACCTCGCCGTCGTGGTCGACGAGTACGGCGGCACCGCCGGCATCGTCACGATCGAGGACATCCTCGAGGAGATCGTCGGCGAGATCCGCGACGAGCGCGACGAGGAGGAGTCGCCCGTGGTCGCCGAGGGCGACCGCCGCTTCTGGGTCTCCGCGCGCGTGCGCCTCGACGAGCTGTCCGAGGTCCTCGGCGTGCCCATCGAGCACGAGGAGGTGACCACCGCGGGTGGGCTCGTGTACGAGCTGCTCGGCCGCGTGCCGCGCGCCGGCGAGTCGCTGACGATCGCCGGCTTCCGCGTGGTCGTGGAGCGCGTGGTGCGGCGCAAGGTGCTGCGCCTCTACTTCGAGCGCCTGCCCGAGCCGCCCGTCGAGGCGGCGGAGGAGGGTGCGGCCACGTCCGGCGGCGACGACCTCGCCGAGCGCGCCGCCTCGCGCGCGGGGCGCGATCCGGCACGCACGCCGGCACGCGTGACCGGCCGCGCCGAGGCCGATCGGGCGGCGGAGCGCGCGCCGTGAGCCTGCTGACCCTCGTGCTGCTCGCCGTCGTGACCACGGCGCTGCTCACCGCCGGCTCGATCGCCGTGCGATCGGTGAGCCGCATCTGGCTCCGCCACTGGGTCGAGCGCCGCCTCACGGGCGCGACGCTCGCGGAGCTGTACCTCGACCGCCCGCAGCGGCTCATCGTCTCAGCGGGCGGCGGGATAGCGCTGACGGTGTTTCTCGCGGGCGTCGCCGTCGCGACGCTCGGTCCCGCGCCGTTCGCGCTCGTGTGGCACGGGGTCGTGGTCGCGCTCGCAGTGATGATCGCGGGACAGGTGGTGCCCCGCGCGCTCGCGCGCCGCTACGCCACGCCCGCGGTACCCGTGCTCATGCCGGTCCTGCATGCGTTCGACGCGCTGCTCTACCCGATGCGCGTCGCCGGCGCCGCGCTCGCGCGGCTCGTCGTCGGCCGTCGCCCGTCCGGGCAGCCGGAGGACGCGCGCGACAACATCGAGGACCTGCTGCGCGAGGGACAGCTCGAGGGCGTCGGGGAGCCGGAGGAGCTGGCGATCATCACCGGCGTCGTGCAGTTCGGCGAGAAGCGCGCGCGCGAGGTGATGACGCCGCGCGAGCAGCTGTTCGCGCTCGACCTCGCGCTCCCGCCGCGCGAGCTCGCCGCCCGCCTCGCGCAGTCCGCGTACAGCCGCGTCCCCGTATACCAGGGCACGCCGGACGCGATCGTCGGCATCGTGCACGCCTTCGACGTGCTGTCGACGGCCGGAGACGAGCCGCCCCCGGTACTGCCCGTGCACGTGGCGGGGCCGGACACGCCCTGCAACGACCTGCTCGTGGCCATGCTGCGCACGCGTCGCCACCTGGCCGTGGTGCGCGAGCCCGGTGGGTCCACGCTGGGCATCGTGACGCTGGAGGACGTGCTCGAGGAGCTCGTGGGCGAGATCCGCGACGAGCACGACGAGCAGGAGGACTCCGCGTCGACCGACACTCCTTCGATCTTTCCGTGACCGCCGCGTCCACGCCCGTCCATCCCATCGACCGCCTGCTCGACGAGCTGCGCGCGGGACGTCCCGCCGCCATCGCGCGCGCGGTGAGCATCGTCGAGAACCATCGGCCCGGCTTCGACCGGATCCTGGCCGCGCTGCATCCGTCCGTGGGGCGCGCGCGCCGGGTCGGCGTCACCGGCCCGCCGGGCGCCGGCAAGAGCACGATGACGACGGTGCTCGCCCGCACGCTGCGCGCCGAGGGCAAGCGCGTCGCCATCGTGGCCGTGGACCCGACGTCGCCGTTCACCGGCGGCGCCCTCCTCGGCGACCGCATTCGCATGGAGTCGATCGCGCTCGATCCCGGCATCTTCATCCGCTCGCTCGCTACGCGCGGCTCGTTGGGCGGGCTGTCGTCCGCCACGCGCGAGGTGTGCGACGTCCTCGACGCGGCCGGCTTCGACACCATCCTGATCGAGACGGTCGGTGTGGGGCAGAGCGAGCTGGATGTCGCGCGCGCCGCGGACACCGCGCTGGTCGTGCTCGTGCCCGAGAGCGGCGACTCGATCCAGACGCTCAAGGCCGGCGTGATGGAGATCGCCGACGTCTTCTGCGTCAACAAGGCGGACCGTCCCGGCGCCGACCGGCTGCGCAACGACATCGAGCTGATGCTCGGCCTGCGCGGCGGCCCCGCGTCGATGGACCTGCCGGCGCACCACGGCGTGGACCTCGCCGCGCTGGCCAAGGACCCCGCGCACCGCGACTTCGTGAAGGACGCGATGAACCCGGCGCGCGCGGCCCGCCGCGCCGCCGCCGCGGATCAGACCGAGCGCTGGATCCCGCCGGTGCTGCAGAGCGTTGCGGCGAAGGGGGAGGGGATCGACGGCGTGCTCGCCGCGCTCGATCGCCACTTCCGCTATCTTGAGACGAGCGGCCAGCTGCGCGAGCGGCGTCGGGCCCGGCTGCGCGAGCGCGTGGTCGAGGTGGTGGAGCAGAAGGTGCGACAGCGCCTCTGGACCGACGCGGCGACCAACGCCTGGGTGGCCGACCACCTGGAGGCGCTGGAGGCCGGGGCGGAGACGCCCTTCGGCGTCGCCGACGCCCTCCTCGCCCGCAGCGGCGCGCTGCTGACCACGACCAACGGCTGACGACTCCGAGGACATCCATGGCCTCCCTGCACGAACTCGAGCAGACGCTTCGCGAGCGCGACGACGAGCTGGCGCGGCTGCGGAGCGAGGTGGACGCCTGGCGCGCCGCCTACGCCAAGGGGCGCACGCGCGACGTCGCGTTCACCAACTCGGCCCACGAGGTGGCACCGCTCTACACGGCGCTCGACACCGCCGAGCGGCCGGACGTCGAGGTGCCGGGGCAGTGGCCGTACACGCGCGGCATCCACCCGACCGCGTACCGCGGCAAGCTGTGGACGATGCGCCAGTTCGCGGGCTTCGGCACGGCGACGGAGACCAACGCGCGCTTCAAGTACCTGCTCTCGCAGGGGCAGACGGGGCTGTCGACGGCGTTCGACTTCCCGACGCTGATGGGCTACGACGCCGACCACCCGCGCTCCGAGGGCGAGGTGGGCAAGGCGGGCGTGTCGATCTCGTCGCTCGCCGACATGGAGACGCTGTTCGAGGGGATCCCCCTCGACAAGGTCTCGACGTCGATGACGATCAACGGGCCGGCGATCATCCTCTTCTGCTTCTACGCGGCCGCCGCGGAGAAGCAGGGGGTGCCGCTGGCCCAGCTCCAGGGGACGGTCCAGAACGACATCCTCAAGGAGTACATGGCGCAGCATGCCTGGTGCTTCCCGATCGAGCCCGCGCTGCGCCTGATCGTCGACATGTTCGAGTGGTGCTCCACGAACACGCCCAAGTGGAACACGATCTCGATCAGCGGCTACCACATCCGCGAGGCCGGCGCGACCGCGGCGCAGGAGCTGGCGTTCACGCTCGCCGACGGCTTCACGTACGTCGAGCGCGGGATCGCGCGCGGGCTCGGCGTCGACGAGTTCGCGCCCCGGCTGTCGTTCTTCTGGGACATCCACAACGACTTCTTCGAGGAGATCGCCAAGCTGCGCGCCGCGCGCCGCATCTGGGCGCGCCGCATGAAGGAGAAGTACGGCGCGAAGGATCCGCGCTCGTGGATGATGCGCTTCCACTCGCAGACGGCGGGCGTCACGCTGACGGCGCAGCAGCCGATGAACAACGTCGTGCGCGTGGCCTACCAGGGGCTCGCCGCGGTGCTCGGCGGCACGCAGTCGCTCCACACCAACTCGATGGACGAGACGCTCGCGCTGCCCACCGAGCAGGCGGTGCAGGTCGCGCTGCGCACGCAGCAGGTGCTCGCCTACGAGACGGGCGTGCCGAACGTCGCCGACCCGCTCGGCGGCTCGTACTACGTCGAGGCGCTCACCGACCAGCTGGAGCGCGAGGCGGAGGCGCTCTTCGAGCAGATCGACGCGCAGGGCGGCGTCGTGCAGGGGCTGGAGGAGGGCTGGTTCCAGCGTCGCATCGCGGAGAGCGCGGCGCGTCAGCAGTGGGAGATCGAGCAGCACCGCAAGGTGATCGTCGGCGTCAACGAGTTCGTCACCGACGAGGAGGAGCTGACGATCCCGCTCCTGCGCATCGGACAGGAGGCGGAGGAGGAGCAGCGCCGCCGCATGACCGAGCTGCGCGCCACGCGCGACCAGGCGCTGGTCACGCAGCGGCTCGACGCGCTGCGCGAGGCAGCCCGCGGGACGAGCAACGTCGTCCCGTACATCCTCGACTGCGCGCGCGCGTACTGCACGCTGTACGAGATCCGCGCGGCGCTCGAGGACGTGTTCGGCGCCTACCGCGAGCCGGTGTTCTTCTGACCGTGGCGCGGACCTCCACGAAGGCTCCGGCGAAGAAGGCGGCCACGAAGCGCGCCCCGGCGAGGAAGCGCGCCGCGGGCGCCGCCGACTGGTGGGCCTCGCAGTTCGACACGCAGTACCTGCGCGAGTACCAGCCGCTCTTCACCCCCGAGCGGGACCGCCACGAGGTGGCGCGCCTCGTCGAGCTGCTGGAGCTCCCGGCGGGCGCGCGCGTCCTCGACTGCCCGTGCGGCCAAGGGCGCCACGCGCACCTGCTGGCGGAGGCCGGCTACGACGTCGACGCGCTGGACTACTCCGAGGAGCTGCTCGCGGTCGCGCGGAAGCGGGGCGTCGGACCGACGCTGCGCTACACGCGCGGCGACATGCGGAAGCTCCCGGGCCGCTGGACCGGCCGCTACGACGCGGTCGTCAACCTGTTCACCAGCTTCGGGTTCTTCCTCGATCCGGCCGACGACGCGCGCGTGATCCGCGAGTTCGCGCGCGTGCTGAAGCCCGGCGGCGTCCTGCTCTGGCACGGGGGGAGCCGCGACGGCGTCATGGCGCGCTTCCTCGAGCGCGACTGGTGGGTGAGCGACGACGGGACGATGATCGGGCACGAGCGCTCGTTCGATCCGCTCTCCGGCGTGCTGACGGTGCTGACCACCTGGGAGGGGCGGCGCGCCCGCGGCGAGCGCGAGCACCGCATCCGCCTCTACACGGCCACGCGCCTGGCGGAGCTGTGCGCGGAGGCGGGGCTCGTGGTCGAGCAGGCGTTCGACGGCTGGCGCGACCGGCCGATGACGCGCCGGTCGAGCGAGATGCTGCTCGTCGCCCGGAAGGACGGGGAGTAGCGGGCTCGCGGATCGGCGGCGGCCGGAACCGACGCGCCGGCTCCGTCCGTTTCTCCGGCGCTGCCGCACTCGTGCCGCGCCCGCTAGCTTCCGGGTCTGTCGTACGGCGGGTGGGGAGCCGGGAGAACGCGCTCCCCGCTCCCCACTTCTCACTTCCGATAGTCATGGACCGTCCCATTCGCGTGCTCGTCGCCAAGCCGGGGCTCGACGGGCACGATCGCGGCGCCAAGGTCGTGGCCGCCGCGCTGCGCGACGCCGGCATGGAGGTCATCTACACGGGCCTTCACCAGACGCCCGAGATGATCGCGACCGCCGCGGTCCAGGAGGACGTCGACGTCGTCGGCCTCTCGATCCTCAGCGGCGCCCACATGACGCTCTTCCCGCGCGTGCTGCAGCTGCTGCGCGAGCAGGGGCGCGACGACGTGCTCCTCACCGGCGGCGGCATCGTCCCGAAGGAGGACATGGAGGCGCTGCAGGCGCAGGGCGTGGGACGGCTGTTCGGGCCCGGTACGCCGACGTCGGACCTCATCGACTACATCAACGGCTGGTTCGCGGAGCGCCAGCGACAGGAGAGCCACCAGGCGTGACCGCAGCCGTCCAGCAGGAGCGAGAGTCGCAGGACCGTCCGACCACGCGCCTGCGGCAGCTGGGCGCCGAGGTGCGCGCGCTCGAGGCGACGCTGCGCGAGGGGGGCGGCGCCGACAAGATCGAGCGGCAGCATCGCCAGGGAAAGCTCACGGCCCGCGAGCGCATCGCGCAGCTGTGCGACGAGGGGACGCCCTTCGTCGAGATCGGCCTCCTCGTGGCGCACGACCGCTACGAGGGCCAGGCCCCGGCCGCCGGCGTCGTCACGGGGCTCGGCGTCGTGCACGGCCGCGACGTCGTGATCGTGGCCAACGACGCGACGGTGAAGGCCGGGTCGTGGTGGCCCGAGACCATCCCGAAGATCCTGCGCGCGCAGGAGATCGCGATGCGCTGCCGCGTCCCGATCGTGTACCTCGTCGACTCCGCCGGCGTGAACCTGCCCTACCAGGGCGGCGTGTTCCCCGGGCAGTACGGCGCCGCGCGGATCTTCCAGTACAACTCGATCATGCGCCGGCACCTGCGGATCCCGCAGCTGGCCGCGGTGATGGGCCCGTGCGTCGCCGGCGGCGCGTACCTGCCCGCGCTCTCCGACGTGATCGTGATGACGAAGGGCACCTCGTTCATGGGGCTGGGCGGCGCGAACCTCGTGAAGGGCGCGACGGGCCAGTCGATCGACAACGAGACGCTCGGCGGCGCCGTCACGCACACCGAGATCTCCGGCGTCGCGCACTACGCGGCCGACGACGATCCGGCGGCCCTGCGGAAGCTGCGCGAGCTGATCGACCGCCTCCCGGCGCAGCGCCCCGTGACGACCCGCGCGGCCGTCGATCCAGCGGCCGCGCCCGAGACGCTGTACGACGTCCTGCCGGCGGACCACCGCATGTCGTACGACATGCACCACGTGCTGCGCGCCATCGTCGACGGCGGGGAGCTCGACGAGTTCCAGGCGAACCTCGCCAAGGAGATGATCTGCGGCGACGCGCGGATCGCCGGCATCCCGGTGGGCGTGATCGCCAACCAGCGCGGGCTGATCAAGGGGCGGCCGGGCGAGAAGCCGCGCTTCGGCGGCATCCTCTACGCGGAGAGCGCGGAGAAGGTCGCGTTCTTCATCGACCGGTGCGACCGCCAGGGCATCCCGCTGCTGTTCGTGCAGGACGTCTCCGGCTTCATGGTCGGCCCCGAGGCCGAGCACGAGGGGATCATCCGCTCGGGCGCGCGCTTCGTCGAGGCGATGGCCACGACGCGCGTGCCGAAGATCGTGCTCACGGTCAACCACGCGTCCGGCGCGGGCTACTACGCGATGGCGGGGCAGGGCTTCGATCCCGACTTCATCTTCTCGTGGCCGAGCGGGCGCATGGCCGTGATGGAGGGTGAGTCCGCGGTGCAGGCGGTGCACGGTCCGTCGATCGAGAAGGCGCGCCAGGCCGGCCAGCCCGTTCCGCCCGACGTGCAGGCCTCGATCGCGGAGATGCGCGCCGACTACGAGCACCAGCTCGACGCGCGCTACGCGGCCGCCCGCGGGTTCGTCGACGCGATCGTGCACCCCGAGGAGACGCGCACCGTCCTCGCAACCGCGCTCCGCGCGGCGCTCCAGAACCCCGGCCCGCACCTCGGCGCCTTCGTGCTGCCGGGCGGGCTCTGACCCGACCTCTCGACACCCGACCGCGTGACGGCACCGACTAACGACCGCATCGTCCGCGTGGCGAGCGGGCAGGGCTTCTGGGGCGACTCGCTGGACGCGCCGCGACAGCAGGTGGAGGGCGGCCCGGTCGACTACCTGATGCTCGACTATCTGGCCGAGGTCACGATGTCGATCCTCCAGAAGCAGAAGGAGCGCGATCCCAACATGGGATACGCGCGCGACTTCCTGGGGGCGATCGAGAGCGTGCTGCCGGCGATCGTCGACCGCGGCGTGCGCGTGATCGCGAACGCCGGCGGCGTGAACCCGCAGAGCTGCGCGCGCGCGGTGCTGGAGGTCGCGGCGAAGCACGGTGCCGCGGGTCGGGTGAAGGTCGGCGTCGTCACCGGCGACGACCTGCTGCCGCGCATCGACGAGCTGCTCGCGAGCGGCCACGAGCTGCGCAACATGGACACCGGCGAGCCGCTGTCGGTGATCCGCGACCGCGTGCTCTCGGCGAACGCGTACATCGGCTCGACGCCGATCGTCGAGGCGCTCGCCCGCGGCGCGAACGTCGTCGTGACCGGCCGTTCGACCGACACGGCGCTGACGATGGCGCCGCTGCGCCACGAGTTCGGCTGGGGCGCCGAGGACTGGGACGCGCTCGCCGCGGGCATCGTCGCGGGGCACATCCTGGAGTGCGGCGCGCAGTGCTCGGGCGGCAACTGCCTGCACGACTGGCGCTCCATTCCCGACCTCGCGAACGTCGGCTATCCGATCGCGGAGGCGCGCGCGGACGGCTCGTTCGTCATCACGAAGCATCCGGGCACCGGCGGGCGCGTGTCCTTCCACTCGGTGGCCGAGCAGCTCGTCTACGAGATGGGCGATCCGCACAGCTACATCACGCCCGACGTCGTCGCCGACTTCACGAGCATCCGGCTGGAGGAGGTCGGGCGCGATCGCGTGCGCGTGCACGGCATCGCCGGCAAGCCCGCGACCGACAAGCTGAAGGTGTCGATCGCCTACCGTTTCGGCTGGAAGGCGGTCGGCACGCTCGTGTACTCGTGGCCCGACGCGATGGAGAAGGCCCAGCTCGCGGACCGCGTGCTGCGCGAGCGTCTCGATCGGCTCGGCCTCAAATTCGACGAGGTGCTGACCGAGTTCGTGGGCGCCAGCGCCACGCACGGTGCGCTGGCCGGCCCGCCGAGCGCGGACCTGCCCGAGGTGCAGCTGCGAGTGGGCGTCCGCGGGAGCGACCGCGCGAGCGTCGAGCGCTTCACGCGCGAGATCGCGCCGCTCGTGCTGAACGGGCCGCCGAGCGTCACCGGGTTCGCCGGCGGACGTCCGAAGGTCGAGGAGATCGTCGCCTACTGGCCCGCGCTGGTGGACAAGACCGTCGTGCAGACCAAGGTCGAGGTGCTGTCGTGAGCGCGCAGACTGTGAAGGTCCGGCTGCTGGACGTCGCCCACGCGCGGAGCGGCGACAAGGGCGACACCGCGAACGTCGGCATCATCGCGCTGGAGCCGCGCTGGTACGAGTTCCTGGAGCGTCACGTCACGCGCGAGCGCGTGGTCGAGCACTTCCGGGGTGCGATCACCGGCGACGTGGTGCGCTTCGAGCTGCCCAACCTGACGGCGCTCAACTTCCTGCTGCACGGCGCGCTGGGCGGCGGCGGGACGCTGTCGCTCAAGACTGACGCGCAGGGGAAGGTCTACTCGACCGCGCTGCTGCGCATGGTGCTCGACGTGCCGGCGGACGAGGCCACGCGCCTGGGGCTCCCGACGCTCGCCGCCTGACGATGGACCGGCTGTCGCAGGCGAAGCTCGCCCTGCTGGTGATGGCGGCGATCTTCATCGCCGGCGGCGTCCGGATGGGGGTCGACTGGCCGGTGTGGGTCGCCATCGGCCTCCTGGTGGTCGCGCTCCTGCTGCGGGCGGTGGGGAAGCGGCGCTCGCCGCCCGACGAGACCGACGCGTCCGAGTAGCGTTCACCGCGAGCCCGGCCGTACCCGGCACGGCACCGCGGGCTGGGCCGCCCGGCGCCGCCGATAGATGCCGGCGTGAACCCCCGGCCGGTATTCGGGTACTGCGACGCCCCCTGCCTTCACGGGCAGGGGGCGTCTCGCGTTTCCGCCGGTCGGAAGGGTCGATCCGGAGGCGCGGCGCGGAGGTGCAAACGAGCGCCCAAGTCGTTTATATTTGGCAGCTTATGAGCATTCGACAGGTCCCCGAGCTCCTCGCCCCGGCCGGCACGCTGGAGGCCGTCCGCGCTGCCGTCGCCAACGGCGCTGATGCGGTCTATCTCGGCGCGTCGCAGTTCAACGCGCGCGACGAGGGCGCCCAGCTCACGCTCGACGAGCTGGAGCAGGCGTGCGCCATCGCGCACGCCCGGAAGGCGCGGGTCTACCTGACCTTCAACGTGCTCATCAAGCCCGACGAGCTCGCCGACGCGCTCGCCTACCTCGGCGAGTGCATGGACCGCGGGATCGACGCCGCGATCGTCCAGGACCTCGGCATCATCCGCCTGATCCAGCAGGTCTACCCCACGCTGGAGATCCACGGGTCGACCCAGATGACCGTGCACGACGTGAGCGGCGCGCGCGTCATGCAGGAGATCGGGATCGAGCGCGTGGTGCTCGCGCGCGAGAACACGCTGGACGACGTCCGGGCGATCCGCGAGGCGGTGCCCGACCTCGGGCTCGAGACCTTCATCCACGGCGCGCTCTGCATCTCGTACTCCGGGCAGTGCTTCATGTCCGGGATGATCTCCGAGCGCTCGGCGAACCGCGGCTCCTGCGCGCAGAGCTGCCGCAAGGACTACGTCCTGACCGACGTGGTGCAGGGGCAGGAGCTCGACCGCGGCTACCTCATCTCGACCAAGGATCTCGCCGCGCACGACCACCTGCCGGCGCTCGCCGAGCTGGGCGTCGGCTGCCTGAAGATCGAGGGGCGCAAGAAGAAGCCGGAGTACGTCGCCACGGTCACGCGCGGCTACCGCGAGTGGCTGGACCGAGTCGGGCGCGACGCCTGGACGCCGCCGAGCGACGCCGAGGTGCAGCCGCTGGTCCAGATCTACAGCCGCGGCTTCACGGGCGGGATGTACGGCGGCCGCCAGGGGCGCGACTACATCACGCGCACCCAGCCCGACAACGCGGGCGTGGAGCTCGGCGTCGTGGTCGGCCGTGAGGGCGCCGACCTGCTGATCGAGGTGCGGGAGCCGCTGGAGGTCGGCGACGGCGTGGGCTTCGAGCCGCCCGTCGGCACGCCCGGCACCAGCACGGGCTTCACCGTCACCGCGGCGCGCACGCTGGCGACCCGTGCCGGCATCACGCGCCAGGCGATCGCCGCGCGCGGGCGCGTCGCGCTCGGCTGGCGTGTCGTGCGGACCTCGCACGCCGCGCTGCTCGAGCGCGCCCGCGCGAGCTTCGCCGCGATGCCCGACGGCGCCAAGGCGCGCCGCACGCGCGTCGACGTGCGGCTCTTCGGCCACGCCGGCGGTCCGCTCAAGGCGGTGTTCCGCGCCGGCGAGGACGAGATCACGGTGCGCAGCGACGTCCCGCTCGCGCCGGCCAGCAAGCGCGCGCTCGACGTCCCGCAGCTCCGCGAGCAGCTCGGGCGCCTCGGCGAGACGCCGTTCTCGCTCGGCGCGCTGGAGACCTCCGGCCTGGGGGTGGGGCTCTTCCTGCCCGTCAGCGAGCTGAATCGCCTGCGCCAGGAGGCGATCGACGAGCTGCTGCTGCGCCGCGACTGGGCCCATCAGGCGACGCTCGCCGAGCGTGCGGATCGGATCGCCGCGGCGCTCGGGCGCGTGCGCCCCGCGGCGGCATCGGCCTCCGTGGTCGGCGTCGCCGCGGACGGCGGCGTGGCGGAATGGTCGGGTGACGGCGCCGTCGAGGCGGTTACCCTGAACGCGGGGGGCGCTGCCACGGCCGCGCTCGCCGGGCCCGCGGCGCCGTTCGCGCTGCGCGCCTCGGTGTACACGCTCGACGACGCGATCCTCGCCGCCGAGGGTGGCGCGACGGAGGTCGTGTTCGACCCGTTCCTGCGTCACCCCACGCCGCCACTCTCGCGCGTCCGCGCGACGCAGGAGCGGCTCGGGGCGATGGGAGTCGGGTTCCGCCTGCGCACGCCGACGATCGTGCGGCCGGAGGAGCGCCGCGCGCTGAACAAGTGGCTCGACCTCGGGCTGCCGCTGCTCACCGGCCACGTCGGCCTGATGATGGAGTTCGGCCGCGCGGGCCGTGACGTCGTCGCCGACTATGCCGTGAACTGCTTCAACCAGCACACCGCGGCGGAGCTGTTCCGCCTCGGCGCGCGCCGGCTCACGCTCTCGGTCGAGCTGACGACCGAGGAGATGGCGCAGGTCGTCGCGCCGTGGGACGGGGACGGCTTCGACGCCTTCGTCTACGGGCGCCCCGAGGGGATGACGATCGAGCACTGCGTCCTCTCCGCGGCGTTCGACCGGGTGCCGACGACCTGCCGCGACCTCTGCGTGCAGAAGCACACGAACGTCCAGCTCACCGATCCGGCGGGCTACGACTTCGCGGTGGCGACCGATTCGGCGTGCCGCAACCGGCTGCTGCACTCGCGACCGGTGGAGGGCGGGGAGTACCTGCCGCGTCTGTGGCGCTCGGGCATCCGGGGCTTCCACGCGGTGTTCAACGTGCCGGGCGATCCGATCCGCGAGATCGTGGGCGGCTACCGGACGGCGCTCGACGCGCTCGCCGGCGGCCGCCGTCCCGACACGGCCGCCGTGCGCGCCGTCGTCGGGCCGGCGTTCACGCGCGGCCATTTCGCCCGCGCCGTCTGACCCTGCGCGCCGCGCCCGTCCGGACGCGCGCCCGAACAATCCCTGGCGCGTGGCCGCGGTCCGCGGCGCGCGCGCGACGCGAGTAGCTTGACCGCATGCCGCAGGTGATGACGACGCCGACGCTCGACGACGCCCGTGCGCTCCTGCGCGCGCGCTTCGGCTACGGAGAGTTCCGCCCGGGGCAGGAGCTCGCCGTGCGTGCCGTGCTCGAGGGGCGGGACACGCTCGTCATCCTCCCCACGGGCGGCGGCAAGTCGCTGTGCTACCAGGTCCCGGCGCTGCTGCTGCCGGGGCTGACGGTGGTCGTGTCGCCGCTGATCTCGCTCATGAAGGACCAGGTCGACGCGCTGACCGCGCGCGGGCTTCCCGCGGCGTTCGTCAACAGCACGCTCACGAGCGCGCAGGCCGCCGACCGCTTCAACCGCGCGGCCCGCGGGGAGCTCAAGCTCCTCTACGTCGCGCCGGAGCGCTTCGACTTCGGCAACACGGCGGAGCGGCTGCGTGAGATGGGCGTCGCGCTGCTCGCCGTCGACGAGGCGCACTGCATCAGCGAGTGGGGGCACGACTTCCGGCCGTCGTACCTGCGCATGCGCCGCGTCCGCGAGGCGCTCGGCGATCCGGTGACGATCGCGCTCACGGCGACGGCGACCCCCGAGGTCCGGCGCGACATCGCGGCGCAGCTCGGCCTGCACGAGCCGGAGACGGTCATCACCGGCTTCGATCGCACGAACCTGCACTACCACGTCGTGCCGGTGAAGGGCGATCGCGAGAAGGACGCGGCGCTCGCGGACGTGCTCGCGCGCAACGACGGGCAGGCCATTGTATACGCGGCCACGCGCAAGTCGGTGGAGCGCGTGACGGAAGTGCTGACGCGCGCCCGCATCCCGGCCGTGGCCTACCACGCGGGGCTCGATGACGCGCACCGGCACGAGGTGCAGGACGCGTTCATGAACGAGGGCGTCCGCGCGATCGTCGCGACCAACGCCTTCGGCATGGGGATCGACAAGGCGAACGTTCGACTGGTCGTGCACCACGCGATGCCCGGCTCGCTCGAGGCGTACTACCAGGAGGCGGGACGCGCCGGCCGCGACGGGCTGCCGAGTGAAGTGTTCCTGCTGCACTCGTTCCCGGACCGCTTCACGCACGAGTTCTTCATCAAGGGCGCCTATCCCGAGCGCGCGCTCGTGGAGCAGGTGCACGAGCGGCTGCGCCGCGACGCCGACCGCTCGGGGCTCGTGCAGTACGGCGCCGAGGACCTCGCCGTGTCGCTGCCGGGCAAGGTGAGCGCCCGTGAGGTCGAGAGCGCGCTGCGCGTGCTCGCGCAGGCCGACGTGATCCGCACCGAGTCGGAGGCGCCGTCGCGCGTGCACGTGCGGCTGCTGGCGACGCCCGCCCGCATCACGAGCGAGCTCGGAAGCGACCCGATGGCGCTCGAGCTGCTGCGCGCGCTCTGGCGCATGGCGGGCAAGCAGCTGGAGTCGGGGGTGATCGTCGATCTCGACACGCTGCCGCCAGGCCTCGGCGGCGGTCCGGGCGCGCTGCCGGTGCTCGAGGCGCTGCAGGCTCGCCAGTTCGTCGTGGTCGAGCGGGCGGGGGGCGGCACTCGCCTCACCGACCGCCGGCGCGCGCTGGCCGACGCCCCGATCGACTGGAACGGGCTGGAGCGCCGCCGCCGCGCCGAGCTGTCGAAGGTCGACGCGATGCAGCGCTACGCCTACCACACGGGCTGCCGACGGCACTTCGTGCTGCGCTACTTCGGCGACCCGGCGGCCCGCAATCAGTGCACCGGCTGCGACAACTGCCTCGGCGTCAAGCACACGGTCACCGCGCCCGCGCTCCCGACCGCCGTGCCGAAGCCGGGCGGTGGGCGCTCGCGCGCGCGCACGTCGGCGGGCGGCGGCTCGGCGGCTCCGGCGCCGGCGCAGGACCTCGTGCTCGGCCCGGAGGAGGCGGCGCTGTTCGCCGCGCTCAAGGCGGTCCGCGGAGAGATCGCGCGCGCCGAGCAGGTCCCCGCTTACGTCGTCTTCCCCGACCGGACCCTCGCCGAGTTCGCGCTGCGCCGGCCGCGCACGCTCTCGGCGATGGGCGAGGTGCGCGGCGTCGGGCCCGCGAAGCTGGAGAAGTACGGCACGAGGTTCCTCGCCGCGCTGCGCGCGGCGGAGGGAACCGAGGCGGCCTGACGGGCGCTCGGCAGCCGAGAGCCCCGCTGGTGCGCGATGCTGCGACCGGCGAGCTTTCGAGGCTGCCGCACCCGACCGGTGCGGCGTGGCGCGCGTCCCGCGCGCCCTCTCCCGAACCAGACACGCCCGCGGGCGGCGACGGCCTATGGACGACTCGCTGTACTTCAACGACCAGCACCACGCGGTGAGCGAGATGGTGCGCGCCTTCGCCCAGGACGAGGTCCAGCCGATCGCGGCGCGATTCGACGACGAGGCGAAGTTCCCCTGGGAGACGGTCAAGCGCATGGGGGAGCTCGGGCTCCTCGGCGTGCCGTGGCCCGAGGAGGTCGGCGGCGCGGGGCTCGACCTGACGAGCTACATCATCGCCATCCACGAGATGGCGAAGGTCGACGCGTCGCACGCGATCACGATCTCCGCCCACACGACGCTCGGCACGTCGCCGATCTTCTACTTCGGCACCGACGAGCAGAAGGCGCGCTACCTCCCGATGCTCGCCAGCGGCCGGGTGCTCGGCGGCTTCGGCCTGACGGAGCCGGACGCCGGCAGCGACGCGGGGGGCACGCGGACCACGGCCGTCCGGAAGAACGGCCACTACGTGCTGAACGGCGCCAAGCGCTTCATCACGCACGGCTCGGTCGGCGAGGTCTTTGTCGTCACCGCCGTCACCGATCCCTCGAAGGGCACGAAGGGGATCAGCTCCTTCATCCTGACGAAGGAGACCTGCGACCTCGAGCAGGCGCGCGCGCTCGGCGTCGGTCACGACGACTCGATCACGACGCTCCCCGGCTTCCGCGCCGGCAAGAAGGAGGACAAGCTCGGGTGGCGCGCCTCCGACACGTCCGAGCTGATCTTCGAGGACGTCGAGGTGCCCTCTGAGAACCTCCTCGGCGAGGAGGGGCTGGGCTTCGTGAACTTCATGCGCACGCTCGACGCCGGCCGGATCGGCATCGCGGCGCTGTCGCTCGGCCTCGCCGAGGGCGCGTTCCAGGCGGCGCTCAAGTACAGCACGGAGCGCAAGCAGTTCGGGCAGGCGATCGTGAACTTCCAGGGGATCTCGTTCCCGCTCGCCGACATGGCGACGGAGATCGAGGCGGGGAAGCACCTGCTCTACGCGGCCACCAAGCTCGCGCAGGAGGGGCGCCCCTTCGGCAAGCAGGCGGCGATGGCGAAGCTGTTCTGCTCCGAGCTCTCGATGCGCGCCACCATCAAGTCGATCCAGATCCACGGCGGCTACGGGTACACGAAGGACTATCCGGTCGAGCGCATGATGCGCGACGCCAAGATCTGCGAGATCGGCGAGGGCACGAGCGAGGTCCAGCGCCTCGTGATCGCGCGCCACCTGCTGCGGGAGCTCGCGGATTGAGCGCGAAGCCCTGGTCGATCCAGCGGCTCCGGGTGCCGCTGGGGTTCGTCGTCGCGGCCCTGTACCTGTGGGCCGCGACGCGCTCGGAGTGGCTGACCTGGCGCTCGCTCGCGGTCGGCGCCGCGGTCGGCGCGCTGGGGCTCGTGATCCGCGCCTGGGCGGCGGGGCACATCGTCAAGAACGACCGCCTGGCGACGACCGGCCCGTACGCCCACACGCGCAATCCGCTCTACTTCGGCAGCTTCCTGCTCGCGGCCGGCTGCGCCCTCGCGGTGCACTGGGGGCTGCTGATCGCCGTCGCGGTGTTCTGGCTGGCGGTCTACGCGCCGGTCATCCAGCGCGAGCGCGCCTTCGTCAGCGCGCGCTTTCCGGACGCGTACGCCGAGTGGGAGCGACACGTTCCGGCCTTCGTGCCGCGCCTGACGCCGTGGCGCGGCAGCGGACCGCGCGCGTCGTCGGACGCGCCGCCGTTCGACCTCAAGCTCTACCTCTTCCACCGCGAGTGGCAGGCCGCGCTCGGCTTCGTCGCCGTGCTCGCCTGGCTGGCGTACTGGACCTGGCGACGGCAGGCGGGCGTCTGACGCCGGCGCCCGCAGGGAGCGGCGCATTGCCGAGGAGCCTCGCGGGCGAGTAACGTAGGACGGTGGCGGCGCGCGACGTCGCCACACGTGCGGCGGTCCGGCGACATCCGACCGCCGCGCTCGGCCATTGGCGCCCGCCGAGGGTGGGTGCCGCTCGTCCTCGCGCATGGCCGCACGCGCGTACCCCCGCGCCCCCGATCGCATGCTCCCTCGTCTTGTGCCGGACGTGCCCGGCCGCGCGATGCCCACCGGGCGTCCGCGGCCTCGTGGCGCGGTGCTCCGGCCGAGCGGCGCGTGGACGATCGGCCGTGGGGTGACGAGTCCTTCTGCCGGCGTGCCGGCCGACCGGGTGCGCCCGGTGGTCGCGACCGCCCCCACCTTCTCGCCGGGCCCCGCCCGCCGTGCCGCCGAGTCGCCGGCGAGCGGCGCCGGGGCCACCCGGAATGAAGCGCGACATTCTGATCAACGCGACCTCGCGGGAGACCCGGGTCGCGATCCTGGAGGACGACCAGCTGGTAGAGCTGCTGGTCGATCGTCCGGACGCCCGCCGCATGGTCGGCGACGTCTACCTCGGCAAGGTCGAGGCGGTGCTGCCCGGCATCCAGGCGGCCTTCGTCAACATCGGCACGGACAAGGCGGCCTTCCTGCACGCCTCCGACCTCGTGTTCGACGAGGACGAGGACCCGGACGACGCTGACGAGGACGACGACGAGGACGAGGCGCCGGACGCGCCGCCCAAGAAGAACGGGCGGCGGCAGCGGAAGGAGGCGCCGCCCATCCAGGACGTCCTGAAGAAGGGCCAGGACCTCCTCGTCCAGGTGTCCAAGGAGCCGATCTCGACGAAGGGGCCGCGCGTGACCGCGCAGGTCTCGCTCGCCGGGCGCTTCCTCGTCTACATGCCGCACGCCACCCGCGTCGGCGTGAGCCGCAAGATCTCCGAGCGCGACCAGCGCCGGAAGCTGAAGGAGATGGTCGGCGCCGTGCTCCCGCCCGATGAGGGCGGGGTCATCGTGCGCACCGTCAGCGAGGACGCGTCGCAGGAGACGTTCGGGCGCGAGCTGGCGACGCTGATGAACAACTGGAAGCGCATCAAGCGGAAGACGCGCTTCATGCGCGCGCCGGCGCTCATCCACCAGGAGACGAGCCTGACGCGCGGCCTCGTGCGCGACCTGTTCAGCGACAAGGTCGACTCGCTGGTGGTCGACTCGAAGGCCGTCTTCCACGAGATCCAGGAGTACCTGAAGGGGATCGCGGCCGACGAGCTCGCGGAGCGCGTGCGCCTCTACGAGGAGCCGGTGCCCCTCTTCGACAAGTACGACATCGAGACCGAGATCCGCGACCTCTTCAAGCGGCGCTGCGACCTCCCGTCGGGCGGCTACCTGATCATTGAGCCCACTGAGGCGCTCGTGTCGGTGGACGTGAACTCGGGGCGGTTCGTCGGGAAGAAGGACCCGGAGAAGACGAGCCTGAAGACGAACGTCGAGGCGGCCCGCGAGGTCGCCCGGCAGCTCCGGCTGCGCGACGTCGGCGGGATCATCGTCTGCGACTTCATCGACATGGAGACGCAGGTCAACCGGGACCGCGTGCTGCAGGAGCTGCGACAGGCGCTGTCCCGCGACCGCGCGCGGACGAAGGCGTACCAGGTGAGCGACCTGGGGCTCATCGAGATGACGCGCCAGCGGGTGCGGCAGAGCCACCTGCAGAGCATGACGGCGCCGTGCCCGACGTGCGCCGGCACCGGGCGCATCTTCACCCCGGAGACCGTGCTGCGCCGCATGGAGCGCTCGGTGAAGCGCATGGCGTCGGAGGGGAAGCGCGACCCGCTGACCGTCCGCCTGCACCCGGAGACCGCGCTCCACGTGCTGACCGAGGAGCAGGACCTCGTGCGGAAGCTGGAGAAGTCGGTCGGCTTCACGCTCGAGCTCCGCGACGACCCGCTCCTCAAGCCGGACGAGTTCAAGCTCGTGGTGAAGGGAGCGGGGCGCGACGTCACGGATCAGTACGCCGTGGCGTAGCCACGACGTACTGATCCTCGTCGACTGCCAGTCGCGGCGGCTGCTCGCCGCCGCTCCAGTCCCGCGCTCGACGCCTCACTCGGCGCTCGTCACCCGACGCTCACCGCTCGGGTTGACAGCTAAGCTCAGGCGGGATAAGCTTCTAGGCTCTCACGTCACCGCATTCGGTTTCCTGTCATGACCTACGCTATCATCCGCACCGGCGGCAAGCAGTTCCGCGCCGAGCCGGGCAAGACGCTCCGCGTGCCTTCGCTCATGGGCGAGGCGGGCCACGACGTCGAGTTCAACGAGGTCCTCCTCGGCTCCGACAACGGCACCGTCCGCACGGGCGTCCCCACGCTCTCCGGTGCGAAGGTCACGGCGGAGATCGTGAAGCACGGCCTCGGCGACAAGATCGTCGTCTTCAAGTTCAAGCGCCGGAAGAACTACGCCCGCAAGCAGGGGCACCGGCAGGGCTACACCGAGATCCGCATCAAAGACATCACCCTCGGCTGACGGGGAGCGATACAATGGCTCATAAGAAGGGCGTCGGCTCGTCGAAGAACGGCCGCAACTCCAACCCGCAGTACCGCGGGATCAAGAAGTACGGCGGCGAGAAGGTGATTGCCGGCAACATCATCGTCCGCCAGTGCGGCACGAAGTGGCACCCCGGCAACAACGTCGGTCTCGGCCGCGATTACACGATCTACTCGCTGATCGACGGGGTCGTGAAGTTCGAGCACAAGAGCAAGACGCAGCTCAAGGTCAGCGTCTACCCGGCGCAGGTCCCGGCCGAGGTCATCATCGACGCGCCCGCGTCGGTCTGACCCGCCTGGTCCGTCCGCTGAACGCCCCCGCGCCTCGCGCGGGGGCGTTCGTGTTTCCCGGGCGGCCGCAACCTTGCACCCCGCGCCTGCGTAGGATCCACCGACTGCACTCTGGGAGGAGTCCGATGCCACTGTGGGACAAGGTGAAGCAGGAGCTCGACCGCGCCGGCAAGGTCGCGCAGGAAGCGATCGACGAGGGGCGCATCCGCATCGAGCAGGTGCGCGCCCGCCAGCTCGCCGACAAGGCTGCGCAGCGGCTGGGCTACGCCTACGGGCGCGCCCGGACCGAGGGCCGCTCGGTCGACGACGATCCGGAGATCACGCGCCTCCACGCGACGCTGACGGAGCACGAGGCGGAGGCGACGCGACTGGAGGCCGAGCTGGCCGTCATCACCCGGCGCACGCCGCGGCCCGATGCCGCGGGCGACGCCACCCCGGACGGCGCGAGCGGCACGAGCGCCGCCGGCACGAGCGCCGGCACCACGAGCGGCAGCGCGACCGCGAGCGGGTTCGCCGGGGGGAGCGCGTCGGGTGGCGCCGCCGACGTCGACTCCGCGACGACCACCGACTTCGGCGGCAACTCAGGGGCGGCGCACCGTGCCGACGGGAGCGTCTACACGGGCGGCGCCGACGCGGGAGGAACCACCGGGAGCGCCGGTGGTGCATCGTCCACCCACGACGCCTCCGGCGCCCCGCCGTCGGAGCGCAACGAGTGGAACCGCGAGCACCTCTGAGCGGCGTCTCGCGGCGTGACGTACGGAATGCGAACGGGGGCGGACCTGGAGAGGTCCGCCCCCGTTCGTGCATCGCGAGGCGCGCTCAGGGCGCGCGGTAGCTCGGCGGGAGCGTCTTGTAGCGGTCCATCAGCTGGTCCTGCCGCGAGGGCGCCTTCACGCTGCGCCCGCGGATGAACACGTGCTCCGCGTCGGTGCGGAACTCGAACGGGTCGCCGCTCCAGACGACGACGTTCGCATCCTTGCCCGGCGCGAGCGAGCCGACCCGGTCCGCGATCCCGAACACCTCGGCCGGCGTGAGCGTCACCGCGCGCAGCGCGTCGTCCCAGGTCGCGCCGTACGCCACCGCGTTGCCCGCCTCGTAGCGGATGTTGCGCACGTTGAACGTCTCCTCGTCGCCGCCGCCGTTGCCGATCACCACGACCGGCACCCCGGCGCGGCGGAGCAGCCCCACGTTCTCCTGGCGCGCGCCGAGCGTGCTGAAGCTCGCAGGGATGTTGTTCATCGCGCCCGTGAGCACCGGCACGTTGGCCGCTCGCAGCCGCTCCGCCACCTGCCACGCCTCCGCGCCGCCGGCGATGATCAGCTTGAAGCCGAACTCGCGCGCCAGCCGCAGCGCCGCGTCGATGTCGCTCGCGCGGTCGGCCTGCACGAGCATCGGCATGCGCCCCTGCACGACGGGGATCAGCGCCTCGAGGTCAGCGCGGCTGACCGCCAGCTCGCGCGATTCGGCGCGCTCGTACGCGGCCTTGTTGCGCATGTAAGCGCGCACGTCGCTGAGGATCTCGCGCAGGCGCACCTGCAGCTCGCCGCGCGACGCGGGCACGTTGCCCTGACCGCCCGGCGGCGTCATCGTCGCGACCATCGCGACGGGTGCGCGACGCACCATGTCGGTCACCGTTCCGTCGGTGAGGTCGACCATCGCCGCCTGACCGGCGATCAGACCGCTGCCCGGGAACACGCCGACGGTGGTGATCCCCTCGTTGCGCGCGGGCGCGAGCAGCACGCTCGCCGGGTTGAACCCGTCCCACACGGTGAACGCGGCGGAGATCGCGTCGCGCCCGCGCGCGGCGACGTCGCGCGTCTCGGGCACGGCGCCCACCTCGACGACGCCGAGCTGCGTCGCCGCGTTGATGAAGCCCGGCGTGACCCACTTGCCGGTGGCGTCGATGCGCTGCGCGCCGGCTGGCACGGCGACGTTCGTGCCGACCGCCACGATCCGCCCGTCGCGCATCAGCACCGTCGCGTTCTCGAGCTTCGGTCCCGACACGGGATAGACGGTGCCGCCCGTGATCGCGATGGTCTGCGCGCCGACTGGCGCCGCGGCCAGCGCGGCGATGGCGAGGAGTGCAGGGAGGCGGCGCATCAGCGCGTCCCCCCGTTCGCCGGCACGAAGCCCAGCTCGAAGTCGGTGCGCCACTGCTGCCTCGGGTCCTGGCGGTCGAAGTACATGGTGCCGTCGATCCACACCTTGTCGGGTCGCGCGTACACGCTGAACGGATTCGCCGACCAGAGCACGACGTCGGCGTTCTTGCCCACCTCGAGCGAACCGATGCGGTCCTCGAGGCCGAGCGCCCACGCGGCGTTGATCGTCACCCAGCGGATGGCCTCGTCCTCGGACACCTCGATGCCGAGCCGGCGGCCGGCCGCCATCGCCTTCGCGGCCTCCTGCAGCAGGCGCTGCGAGCCGGAGGGATCGTCGGAGTGCACGATCGCGCGCGCGCCCGCGCGGTGCACCAGCGGCAGGTTGCCGACGACGCCGTCGAGCGCCTCGACCTTGAAGCCGCCCCAGTCGGACCAGATCGACGCCGAGATGGAGTCGCGCGCGAGCAGGTCCGCGATCTTGTACGCCTCGACGCCGTGGTGGAAGCTGCGGATGCGGTATCCGAACTCCTTCGCGACGTCGATCATCTGCGCCATCTCGTCGGCGCGATAGCAGTGGTTGTGCACGAGGATGTTGCCGCGCAGCACCTCCGCGAGGGTCTCGTTGCCGAGGTCGCGCGCCGGGGCGTCGCCGGAGCGGTTGCCGGCCAGCCACGCGTCCCAGCGGCGGCGATAACCTTCCGCCCCGATCCAGGCAGCACGGTAGCCGGCGACGTTGCCCATGCGCGTCGACGGGCCGCGGCTCGCGTACACGCGCTTCGGGTTCTCGCCGCACGCCATCTTGAGCCCGTACTTGGCACCGGGGAACTTCATGCCCTGGACGGTGCGCGACGGCACCACCTTGAGGACGACGCTGCGCCCACCGATCAGGTTCGCGGACCCGGGCAGCACCTGCAGCGTCGTGACGCCGCCCTGCAGGTTGCGCGGGAACTGCGGATCGTGCGGCCACACCGAGTGCTCGGCCCACACGTGCGCCGTCACCGGGTTCGTCGCCTCGTTGCCGTCGCTGAGCGCCTGCCCGCCCGGCGCCGGGTACACGCCGAGGTGGGAGTGCGTGTCGACGATGCCGGGCGTCACGAACTTGCCGCCGCCGTCGATCACGACCGCGTCGGCCGGCGCGTCGACCGTCGCGCCGACGGCCGCGATGCGACCGTCGCGCAGGAGGATGGCGCCGTTGCGGATGGCGGGGCCGGCCGCGGTCAGGATGGTGACGTTGCGGATGACCGTCGGTCGCGTGGCGAGCGGCCGGTAGGTGCTTGGAAACGGATCAGCGTTGGGCTGCGACAGCGCACCGGCGCTGGCACCGGTCCGCCCGCCCGCCGTCGCAACGGAGGGGCTGCCGGCCGTGCCGCCGGTCGGCTGCGCCGCGGGCGTGGCGCCGGTGGTCGGCGACGTGGCGCGCGAGCCGCCGCACGCCGAGAGCGCCGCCGCGAGCGCCGCCGCGAGCAGCGTCGTGGATGAGGAGTAGGGGATGGCCGAGCGCATCGCGGGACGGATCCTCCGCGTGAGGGGGAGCCCGACGCCGCGGACGATCCGCGTGCGGGCGTGGCGCCGAGAGCGGCGCCCTTTCGGGACGGACGTCAGGGCTGCCGAGGCGCGAGCGCCCCGGCCATCAGGTCCGGGAGATCGGTGCAGATGCCGTCCACGCCCATGCGGGCGAGAGCGATCGCGTGCACCGGGTCGTTGACGGTCCACGCGATGACGCGCCCGCCGGCGGCGTGCACGGACTCGACGAGCGGCGCGTCGATCATGGTCCAGTGCTGCCACAGGTCCCGCGCGTGGGCCGCCCGCATGGCGGCGATCGTGTCGACCAGGTAGCTGACCGACAGCACGCCGACCGGCGTCGACGGCGCGCGGTCGCGGACCCCACGAGCCACCCGATGGTCGAAGGAGTGGACGGGGGTCGTCTCCCGCCGCGGCCCGAGGAGCGCGGCGACGGCGTCCTCGGCGTCGCGGGCCTTCACCTCCACGTAGAGCGTGGCGCGCCCCTCGGCGAGCGCGCAGACCTCGGCGAGCGTCGGGACCGGCACGTCGCCGGCCAGGCGGTGCGTGCGCAGCTCCGCGAGGGTGAGCTCCACGATGCGCCGGCCGGCGACCGGGGAGTCGGTGCCCATGGCGAGGTCCGGATCGTGGTGGACGACCGGCACGCCGTCGCGCGTCAGGTGGACGTCGAGCTCGATGCCGTCGGCGCCGACCGCCAGCGCGTGCGCGAAGCCCGGCATGGAGTTCTCGGGGTGCGCGCGCGGCGTGCCGCGGTGGGCGATGATCTCGGGGCGGGGCATCGGCTCGCGGCGGAAGGGGCGCGGCCGGTGGCGTCGGCCGCGACCGGGCGAGAGCTTAACGCCCGGGGAGGGGGGGCGTCTACCTGTCGGGTGATGACCGAGACGATCGCTGATACGAGCAACGACGACGCGGTCGACGCCGCGCTGGTGGCGCGGTGGCAGGCGGGCGACGAGCGCGCGGCCACGGAGCTGGTGCAGCGCCATGCCCCGGCGCTCGCGCGCTTCGCGGCCAGCCTGGGCGAGCGCGCGGAGATCGAGGAGCTGGTGCAGGACACCTTCGTGCGCGCCTTCCAGGCGCTCCCGGGGTTCCGGGCGGAGAGCTCGCTGCGCACCTGGCTGTTCACGATCGAGCGGCGGCTGGTGCTGGATCGGCGACGCTCCCTCGCGCGGCGCCGGGCGCACGAGTCGAGCGAGGAGGCGGACGCCGCGGTCTCGCACACGGCGCTCGACGCGGTCGTCGCCTCGGAGACGCAGGAGCGGCTGACCGCCGCGCTGGATCGGCTGACGCCGTTGCAGCGCGAGGTCTTCACGCTCCGGGTCGCGGAGGGGCGGTCGTACAGGGAGATCGCGGGGATCGCCGGCACCACGGAGGGCGCGGCGCGGGTGCACTACCACAACGCCATGCGGGCGATGAAGGAGTTCGTCGATGCGTGAGATCAACGGGGACCGGGCGCCGGAGTGCGCCGACGAGGCGATGCGCGATGCGCTGCCGGCGCTCGACCACGGGCGGCTGCCGGGGAGCGAGCGGCGGGCGGTCGAGGCGCACCTCGCGGTGTGTGCATCGTGCGTGGAGGAGCTGGCGCTGCTGCGCGACGTCCGGACGTCGCTGACGGCGGCGGCGCCGTCGCTGGACCTCGACCGGCTCGCGCGCGCGGTCGCGGCGTCGACGCGCGTCGCGACCGCGGAGGGTGCCGAGGTGATCCCGCTCGCGCCGCGGCTCGCGGCGCGGCAGGCGCCCGCGCGCAGGCTTTGGATGCGCGCGGGCGGCCTCCGCGCGGCCGCGGCCGCGATGCTGATCGGGGGTGGCGTGGGCGCGGTGACGCTGGCGCGCCGCGGGGACCAGCCGGTCGCCACCGGCAGCGCGCCGGCGAGCGTCGTGGCGGCGGGAGCTGCCACGCGCGGCGCGGGCGCGGCCGAGCCCTCGGTGGGCAGCGTCGCGACGGCGAACACCCCCGCGGCCGCCGGCGCCGCGCCGGCGCGCGCCGCGCACGTGCTCGGCCAGCCGTTCGATGACCTGAGCGACGCGGAGCTGGACGCCGTCCTGCTCGCGATCGACGACGCGGATGCGGAGCTGCCGGCGCTGGAGCCGGCGGTGCACGCGAGCGAGTACCGGGAAGGAGGCGGCGCGTGAAGCGCACGACGATCGGACGCGCCCTCGCGGGCGCGATGCTCATGGCCGCCGCGGCGACGCGCGCGCCGGCACAGTCCCCCGCAGGCGACAGCTCGCGCGACCGCGTCAGCGAGCGCGTGATGGGCGCGCGGCCGACGGTCGATCGGATGGCCGAGGCGGTGCGACGGCGGCTCGGGCTCACCGACGACCAGGAGCGGCGGCTCCGCGAGGTCACCGCGAGCTATGCGGGCCAGCGGCAGCAGCTGCTGCGGCAGGAGCGCACGCTCCGTCGCGATCTGCGCGAGGAGCTGGCGCGCGGAAGCGGCGCGCAGCAGGAGCGCGTCGGGCGCATGCTCGACGACGTGCTGGGGCTGCAGCGGCGACGCGCGGAGCTGCTCGCCTCCGAGCAGCGCGATCTGTCCCGCTTCCTCACGCCCGTGCAGCGCGCGGAGTTCCTCGCGCTGCAGGAGCGCGCCTTCCGCGCCGCGCAGCAGATGCGCCAGCAGCGCGAGGCGCGCGCCGGCATCGCGGGCGAGAAGGGACGCTCGCGGAGCCCCGACCGCTGACGCGCCCCTGCGCGACGCTCCCCGGCGTGCCCCGGCGGCGCTAGGTTGCGCGGAGTCGCGCGCCCGCGACAGCGAGCGGGTGGCCGGCGCCGGGGTGGCGGAATGGTAGACGCGGAGGTCTCAAAAACCTCTGTCCGCAAGGACGTACGGGTTCGAGTCCCGTCCTCGGTATCGCGAGCCGGACGTGCGAAGGGACGACGCGAGAGGGCGACCGGGTCACCGGTCGCCCTCTCGCGCGTCCGTGGTGTGGAGCGAGCGGTGACGTGCCGATACTCGCCAGGAACAGCCGTGCCCTCCCAACGCCATCCGTCCGCCATGCGCCTCCGTCCCATCCTGTCCTGTGCCGCGCTCGCGCTGGCCGCGTGCGGCGACGCGCGCGAGTCCAAGCCGAGCGGCGCCCCGCAGTCGCTCGTCATCGCCACCCCGGCCGATGCCGACGCCCTCGTGCCGCCGCTGGTGGCCTCGACGCAGGGCAAGCAGGTGATGGACATGATGTTCGACTACCTGGCCGCCCTCGGCGACTCGATGGTCGTGGACGGCGATCGCGGCTTCGCGCCGCAGCTCGCGAAGGGGTGGCAGTGGGCGGCCGACTCGATGTCGATCGCGTTCGAGATCGACCCGCGCGCGCGCTGGCACGACGGGCGGCCGGTCCGCGCGGCCGACGTGCGCTTCTCGTTCGGCCTCTACACCGATTCGAGCATCGCCTCGCCGCACGCGTCGAGCTTCGCCAACATCGACTCGGTGAGCGTGCGCGACTCGCTCACGGCGGTCGTGTGGTGGAAGCGCCGCAGCCCGGAGCAGTTCTACCAGATCGCGTACAACCTCGTCGTCATGCCGGAGCACCTGCTCGGCAGCGTGCCGCGCAGCGACCTGCTCGCGTCCGAGTTCGCGAAGCATCCCGTCGGCAGTGGGCGCTTCCGGATGCGGGAGTGGCGCCGCCGCGAGCGCATCGAGCTCGTCGCGGACAGCGCGAACTATCGGGGACGTCCGAGCTTCGACCGGCTCGTCTGGACGATCGCGCCGGATCCGGCCGCGGCCGCGCTGCGCGTGCTCGCGGGCGAGGCCGACGTGCTGGAGGCGGTGCGCGGCGACGTCGTGCAAAAGGTCGCGAAGTCGGAGCGCGTGCGCGGGCAGCCCTACGGCTCGCTGGACTACGGCTACCTCGTGTTCAACCAGCGCGACGCGAAGGCGAAGTCGCGTCCGAACGCGCTGTTTGCCGATCGCGCGGTGCGAGTGGCGCTCAGCCACGCCATCGACCGCGCGGCCGTGGTGCAGAACGCGCTCGACGCGCAGGGGGAGGTCGCCCTCGGACCGGTGACCCGCGCGCAGGCGACCGCGGACACGTCGCTGCACGCGCCGGCCTTCGACCTCGCCGCCGCCGGTCAGGCGCTCGACGCGGCCGGCTGGCGCGTCGATCCACGCGACGGCGTGCGGCGCCGCGACGGGAAGCCGCTCGCGTTCTCGCTGCTCGTGCCCAGCTCCAGCAGCACCCGCATGCGGCTCGCGGTCCTGCTGCAGGCGCAGTTCAAGGCCGCCGGCGCGCAGGTCGAGCTGGAGCCCGTCGACGGGCCGACGTTCGTGGAGCGCGTCACGAAGGGGAAGTTCGACGCCGCGCTCAACGTGTGGCGCACCGATCCGAGCCCGGCCGGCCTGCGGCAGTCGTGGGGCACGCCGCGCGGCGACGACGTCGGCGCGAACTTCGGCCGCTATGCGAACGCCGCCTTCGACGCCGTGGTCGACAGCGCTACGGGCGAGTTCTCGCCGGCGCGGCGTCAGGCGCTCTTCCGGCGCGCGTACCAGATCGTGCTCGCGGACGCGCCGGCGATCTGGCTCTACGAGCCGCGCAACCTCGCCGCCGTGAGCCGGCGCGTGCAGCCGGTGGGAATGCGCGCAGACGCCTGGTGGGCGCACCTGGCCGACTGGAAGCCGGCGGGGCAGGTGGTGACCGCGGACGCTGGCACGCGCTGATCGAACCACGGGCGGACGAAGCAGCGGGGCGGCACCGATCTCGGTGCCGCCCCGCTTTCGCGTCGAGCTGCCGCGCGAACCGGATCCGTCGACTCGGGCTCGCGGCTACTGCGGCGGACGCAGGCGCTCGACGAGCGGGAGGTAGCCGAGTGCGCGCGCGTGCACGGCGAAGCGGTGCAGCAGGTCGTCGCTCTCGACGCCGAGCGACCGGAGCACCGGCGCACACTCCGCTGCCAGCCACACGGCGGCGTACTGGTCGTGCTCGTCCGCGCGATCGAGCGCACGCGCGACGTCGGCGGCGACCGCGTCACCCTCGCCGCGCAGGCCCGCCAGCTTGAGCGTCAGCGCGTCGTACAGCTCGCGCCCCTGGAACCACCACTCCTCACGTCCGGTCGCCAGCTCCGCCGCGTCGTCCAGCTGACGCGCGGCGCTCTGCGCGAACCCGAGCGCCAGCTCCGCGAGACCCGCACCGGCCAGGGCGCCGAGGTGCACGTCGCGCTGTCCGAGCGACGACGCCAGCGACACGCAGGCGCTGTAGAGCTCCAGCGCGCCGGCGGGATTGCCTTCCTCGCGCGCGAGGTGCGCGAGGTTGTAGAGCGCGATCAGCCGGATCGGCTCGTTGCCGATGGACGCGAAGAGACGCAGCGCCTCCTCGAACCGCTCGCGCGCCGGCGCGAAGCGCCCGGACTTCATGAGCAGCACGCCGAGGTTCAGCGACGTCGCCCCCGCGAGATCGGCGGCCTTCACCTCGCGCGCGATGTCGAGCGCGGTCGCGTAGGACACCTCGGCGGCCGGGTGATTGCCCGCGCGGTCGCACGCGACGCCCACGTTGATGTGGCACCGGAGCTGGCCGCGACGATCCGACAGCCGCGTGAACAGGTCGAGCGCGCGCCGGTAGTGCGGGACGGCGTCGCCGGGATTCGCCCCGAGCAGCGTGGAGCCCACGCGCATGATCGCGTCGGCCTGCAGACGCGGATCACCGCTCTGCTCGGCCTCGGCGAGCGCCTGCCGCGCGACCTGCTCCGACGCGTCGACGTCGCCCAGTCGGCCGTACGCCTGCGACACCATCGTCAGCAGCGCGACGATCTCGGCGCGGTCCTCGCGCGCGCGCGCGGCCTCGAGCAGCTCGAAGCAGGCGGCGAGCACCTCGTGCGCCGCCACGCCGCGCTGCAGCTTCAGGCGCTCCAGCATGCGCTGCGCGGCGGGGAGCACGCCGAGCGTCGCCGCGCCCGCCGAGTACGACGAGAGCACCTGCTGACAGTGCCGCTCGGCCTCGACGTAGCGGCCGCTGTGCTCGTGGATCTGCGCGAGGCGCCACTCGACGTCGGCGTTCTCCGAGAGCGACCCGGCGTGGCGCCGCGCCATCGCGAAGAACTCGGTCGCGGAGTCGAACGCGTACACCGCGGCGGCGTGCGCGCCGGCGTCCATCGCGCTGCGGAACGCCTCCTCGGCGATGCCGGCGCGATCGTAGTGCAGCGCGACCTCGCCCGACGTGCCCGCGGCGCGCGACTCGATCGCGCGCGCGACCCGCGCGTGTGCGCGACGCAGGCGAAGCGGGTTGGCGCCGCGCAGCAGCACCTCCGCGAGCAGACGGTGCGCGAACGCCAGCGTGGAGGAGGCACGCCCGGCGGTCGGCACCAGCACCGACCCGGCGAGCGCCGCGTCGACCGCGTCCAGGACCTCGCCCTCGCCCTTCTCGCAGGCCGCGAGCAGCGTCTCCGCGTCGAACTCGCGGCCGATCACCGCGGCGACCATCAGCACGTCGCGCGTCGCGGGCGAGAGTCGGTCCAGACGGCGGGAGAGCAGATCTTCGACCGCCGTCGGCACCGGGCACGCGCCGTCCACGGAGTACTGCCACCGGCCGTCGGCGAAGCGCAGGCGCTCGTCGTCGACGAGCGCGCGCACCGTCTGCACGGCGAAGAGCGGATTGCCCTCGGTGTGGGCGACCAGATGGTCGACGAGCGCGTCCTCCGGCGTCTGCCCGCCGAAGATCGTGCGCAGCCAGTGCCCCAGCTCCTCGCGGGTGAGCCGCTCCAGCGGCAGCTCGCTGAACCGCTCGTCGCGCGAGAGCCGGCGGCGGCGTGCGACGCCGGCCTCCGTGAGATCCTCGCTGCGGATCGTGAGGCAGATCAGGATGCGCTGCGACTCGAAGCGCTGCAGCAGGTACTCCAGCGCGTCCCACGTCGCGCCGTCGGCCCACTGCATGTCCTCGAGGATCACGACCAGCGGCCGCTCGCTCGACGCGAGCGTCAGCAGCTCCTCCAGCTCCTGCAGCAGCGCGAAGCGCGAGCCGTCGGTCAGCGGATCGGACGTGCCGCGCGCGACGCCGGGCAGCGTCGGCACCAGGCGCCGCAGCTGTTGCCACGGCCGCTCGGGCACGAGCCCGGCCGCCGCGGCGGAGGTCGCGACCTCGGTCCACGGCCCGTACGGCGGCTGCACGTCCGCCTCGATGCAGCGGCCCGCGAGCAGCGCACCGGCGCGCACGACGATGTCCGGCGCGAGCTGGCGGAGCAGCGTGGTCTTGCCGACGCCCGCCTCGCCCACGAGCGCGACCATCGCCGGCCTGCCGCGCGCGGCCTCGTCGAACAGCCGCCCGAGTCGTGCGCGCTCGTCTCCACGGCCGACGAAGCAGTCGAGCAGCAGGCGCGCCTCGCGCCCCTCGTTGCCGGCCGAGGCGGTCGCCACGGCGTTGCGTCCGCGGCGCTTCGCCTCGTAGAGCGCGGCGTCCGCCGACGCGAACAGCGTGTCGAGCTGGTCGCCGTGCATCGGCGCCGACGCGGCGCCGATCGACAGGGAGACCTGCACGAACTGGTCGGGCGCGTCGCGGCGGGCGCAGGTCAGCCCGGCGACGGCGACGCGGATGCGCTCCGCGACGACGACCGCGTCCTCGAGGCGCGTGCCCGGCAGCATCGCGACGAACTCGTCGCCCGCGTAGCGCGCCACGTAGTCGGTCGGCCGCGTGTTGACGCGCAGCTGGTCGGCCACCAGGCGCAGCACGTCGTCGCCCTGCAGGTGGCCGAACGTGTCGTTCACCAGCTTGAAGTGGTCGATGTCGATGACGAGCAGCGACACGGGACGCTCGGTGGTGCGCCGCGCGGCGAGCACGCGCTCGGCCGTCTCGCGGAAGGCGCGTCGCAGCGGCATCCCGGTGAGGTCGTCGACCTCGACGGTCGTGGTCACCGTCTGCAGCGGTGCGGCCGGCGCCGTCGGCGCGCTGCTCGCCGGCTCGGTCGGCGCGACCGGCTCGGCGGGCGCGACCTGCGCGGCGGCCGCCGCCGCGTGCGCCTCGCGCGTGCGCGTCGCCCACGCCGGTGAGAGCGACTCGAACCACTCGAACACCTGCGGGTCGAACATCGTCCCGATGTCGCGACGCAGGATCGTCATCGTCTCGTCGTGCGACAGCGCGCGCTTGTAGGAGCGCACGCTCGTCAGCGCATCGTAGACGTCGGCGACGCACAGGATGCGCGCGACGAGCGGGATCTCCTCGCCCTTCAGGCCGTGGTAGCCGCCGCCGTCCCACCGCTCATGGTGGTACTGGATGATCGGCCGGATGTCCCACGGGAACTCGATGTCCGCGAGGACCTCGACGCCGGCAGTGGTGTGGCTGCGCATCAGCGCCCACTCCTCGTCGTTCAACTTCCCGGGCTTGTTGAGGACTTCCGCCGGGATCACGATCTTGCCGACGTCGTGCAGCAGCGCGCCGATGCGGAACCAGAAGAGCGACCGCGCGTCGAAGCAGCCCGCCTTCTCGGCGATCGCGCACGCGAGGTCGGCCACGCGCACGCAGTGACCCTGCGTGTAGCGGTCCTTCGCCTCGATCGACTCGCCCCAGCGCCGCGCGACGTGGATGAACTCGTCCTGCAGGCCGGTGAAGCGCTGATCGATGTCGGCCAGCTCGCGGGCCGCGCGCAGCCGGTCGAACATGCTGTGCGCGCGGTTGAGGTGCTGGAGGACGTCGCGGTTGCGACCGAGGCGCCGCGCGAGGTCCGCGCGCTCGCGGGCGATCTCGGCCTGCAGCAGGATGTCGGTGCGCGTCGCCGCCATCTCCTCGGCGCGCACGAAGTGCTGCTCGGCCTCGTCGAGGTCACCGGCCTCCCGGGCGATGATCCCCTGCAGCTTCGTCGCCTGGCCGATCGCCGCCGCGTCGCCGGTGCGCGCCGCGAGGTCGAGCGCGTGGCGCACCGCGCCCTGCGCGTAGGCGTACTCGCCGCGCGCCACCCACAGCTCGGCGAAGTTCACGTCGAGCAGGATGCGCGCGCTCAGGTCGCCGGCGAGGTCGGCGATCTCGCACGCTTCGGCGAAGGCGCGGTGCGCATCCTCCCAGCGCCGCTGGTGGGTGTGCAGCAGTCCGAGGTTGTTGAGCGCCACGCACACGTCGCGCAGCAGCCCGAGCGCGCGATACTCCGCCAGGCTCGCCTCGTAGTGGCTGCGCGCGACGTCGTGGTCGCCGCGGATGTTCGCCAGCACGCCGAGGTTCTGCGCCGTCATGGCGGCGAGCTTCGCGTCGCGGGCGTGGAGCGCGCGGCTGCGGGCGTTGAGATACAGCCGCTCGGCCTCGTCCAGCTCCCCCTGCCGCCAGCGGACGACCGCCTGGATGTTCGTGGCGTGACCGCCCGCCGCGTCGTCGCCGCACGCCTCGGCGACCGCGAGCGCCGCCTCGAGGCAGTCCCACGACGCGTCGTAGTCCGCATCGTCCAGGTACGTGCGGGCGATCCAGCGCAGCGTCGCCGAGGCCTGGCTCGCGTCGGCGGCGTCGCTCATCGCGTAGAGCGCGCGCTCGAAGGCGAATCGCGCCTGCTCGCGCTGGCCCAGGCGATCGGCCGCCTTCGCCTCCGTCAGCCACTCGCTCGCCGAACGCCCCGCCGCGCCCGCCCCGGAGGGGAGGAGCGACAGGTGGCCACCACGACTGGCGGCGGAGGCGACGGTCCGGGACATCAGGCGGGATGCGGGGAGCGGGGACGCGGGTCGGTCTCGGAGTGTCGGCACCCGCCGGCGGGAAGTGCAGCCGGGCGGCGCGCCTGGCTCATGACGCGGCCCGGGGGGCTGCCGCAACGGCCGGCCGTCGGTCGGCGCCGGCTCGCGCCCGCCCGCGCGTTCCATAGCCGCCGGCGCGCGGTCGCCGGCCCGTGGCCGCCGGTGCGCGGGTTGCCGCGGCCGGCGGGCGCCGGCTAGCTTTCCGCCCCGCCGCGATCCCTGGGTCGATCGCACGCGGCGGCGCGTGTGCCCTCGTGGCGCGGCGCCGAGCACCTGCCACCGAGGCGGGCGCGCCTGCGGCGCCGCCCGCCCGTCGTCTCTCTGCCACCGGTTCCATGGCGACCTACCGCTTCGCCCAGATTCCCGCCGACGGTCAGCGCATCGAGTACCAGAACGGCGCGCTCTCCGTCCCGGCCCGTCCGATCGTCCCGTTCATCGAGGGCGACGGCACCGGCCCCGACATCTGGCGTGCCGCGGTCCGCGTCATGGACGCCGCGGTGGCGCGCGCCTACGGTGGCGAGCGCAAGATCGCCTGGATGGAGGTGTTCGCCGGCGAGAAGGCCGTCGCCACGACCGGCGAGTGGCTCCCGGAGGAGACGATCGAGGCGCTGCGCGAGTTCCGCGTCTCCATCAAGGGCCCGCTCAGCACGCCCGTCGGCGGCGGCATCCGCTCGCTCAACGTGGCGCTGCGGCAGATCCTCGACCTGTACGCCTGCATCCGCCCGGTGCGCTACTTCGAGGGCGTCGGCGCGCCGGTCAAGGAGCCGCAGAAGCTCGACATCGTGATCTTTCGCGAGAACACGGAGGACGTGTACTCGGGCATCGAGTTCAAGGCCGGCTCGGACGAGGCGAACGAGCTGCGCGACATCCTGCAGGAGAAGTTCGGCAAGTCGGTGCGCGAGAGCTCGGGCATCGGCATCAAGCCGATGTCCTCGTTCGGCTCCAAGCGCCTCGTGAAGATGGCGATCGAGTACGCGCAGAAGACGAAGCGCGGCAAGGTCACCCTCGTCCACAAGGGCAACATCATGAAGTTCACCGAGGGCGCGTTCCGCGACTGGGGCTACGAGGTCGCGCGCGACGAGTTCGGTGGGCAGGTGATCGACAAGGGCCCGTGGCAGCAGATCCCCGGCGGCCCGCAGATCACGGACGCGATCGCCGACGCCATGTTCCAGCAGCTCCTGCTGCGCCCCGACGAGTACTCGGTGATCGCCACGCCGAACCTCAACGGCGACTACATCTCCGACGCGGCCGCCGCGCAGGTGGGCGGGCTCGGCATCGCGCCGGGCGGCAACATCGGCGACGGCCTCGCGGTCTTCGAGGCGACGCACGGCACGGCGCCCAAGTACGCGGGCCTCGACAAGGTCAACCCGGGCTCCGTCATCCTGTCGGGCGTGATGATGCTCGAGTACCTCGGCTGGGACGAGGCGGCGAAGCTCATCGTGAGCGGCATGGAGACGGCGATCGGCAAGAAGACGGTGACGTACGACCTCGCCCGCCAGATGCCCGGCGCGACCGAGGTCTCCTGCTCGGGCTTCGGCGACGCGATCATCGCCGCGATGCAGGCCTGACGCTTGCGGCGGGGGCGGGCGGCCTCGGGAGCGATCCCGCTGGCCGCCCGCCTCGCGTCCATCCGGCGGGCGCTGGTGTACGAGCGCCGGCGCCCGCCTTCGCATTCCGCACGCATTCCGACCGATGCCACTCCAGTTCGCGCTCTCCTCCGACGCGCCCGACGCGCTGTCGACGCCGCTGCTCGCCATCGCCCTCGGCGCCGACGAGCCCCTGCCGCCGGCGCTCGCCGGGCTGGACGCGCGGCTGAACGGCACCCTCGGGCGCGCGATCACGCGGCGGGACTTCCGCGGCGGCCGCGACGAGACGCTGCACCTGGCCGGCGGCGAGCAGGGCGTCGAGCGCGTGCTCCTCGTCGGCCTCGGGAAGGGCGGCGACCGCAACGCCGCGCTGCGCCGAGCGGGTGCCGTCGCCGCGCGCGCGGCGACGAAGCTCGGCACGGGCGCGCTGGCGTTCTACGCGCCCGACCTCGACGCGCGCGGCGCGGAGGAAGCCGCCGTCGGCATGGGGCTCGGCGCCTGGACCTACGACGACCTCAAGGCCACGCCGTCCGAGAAGGATCGCCGCGCGCGCGTGTCACGCGTGACGGTCGTGGCCGACGCGAGCGCGCAGGCCGGCATCGACGCGGCCGACGCGATCAACGCCGGCTACACGACGGCGCGCCGCCTCGCGATGATGCCGGGCAACGTCTGCACGCCCGACACCTTCGTGCAGGTGGGCCACGAGATCGCCGACGCGCACGGCCTCACCGTCACGGTGCTCGGGCGCGCGGAGATGGAGCAGGAGGGCATGGGCTCCTTCCTGTCGGTCGCGCAGGGCACGACGCAGGACCCGAAGCTCGTCGCGCTCGAGTACCGCAAGGGCGGCGACGCCAAGCCGATCGTGCTGGTCGGGAAGGGGCTCTGCTTCGACTCGGGCGGGATCAACATCAAGCCCGGCGACGGCATGTGGAACATGAAGTTCGACATGTGCGGCGCGGCGGGCGTGATGGGGGCCATGGAGGCGATCGCGCGCCTCGGTCTCGCGGTCAACGTCGTCGGCGTGATCGGCTCGACGACGAACATGCCCTCGGGCGAGGCGATGAAGCCGGGCGACGTCGTGCGCGCGATGTCGGGCAAGACGATCGAGAACCACAACACCGACGCCGAGGGGCGCCTGGTGCTGTGCGACCTGCTGCACTGGGTGAAGAAGTACGAGCCGGCCGCCGTCATCGACGCGGCGACGCTCACCGGCGCGATCGTCATCGCGCTCGGGCACCAGGCCGTCGGGGTGTTCGGCAGCGACGACGCGCTGACGCGCGAGGTGCTCGCCGCCGGCCAGCGCGCGTCGGAGCGCGGCTGGGAGCTGCCGATGTTCGAGGAGTACAAGGAGCAGCTCAAGAGCGACGTCGCGGACCTCAAGAACGTCGGCGGCCGCGCCGCCGGCTCGATCACGGCCGCGTGGTTCCTGCGCGAGTTCGTCGATGGCGCCTATCCGTGGGTGCACCTCGACGTCGCGGGCACCGCGTACTCCGAGACCGATCTCGGCTGGCTGCCCAAGGGTCCGACGGGCACGCCGACCGGCACGTTCATCGAGTTCGTGCGGGGGAGGGCGAGCTGAGTCGCCGTCGCTCGATCCTCGGCCGCGGCCTCCTCGCCGCGGCCGTGGCGCTGTTCGCGGGGCGGGGCGTCGGGGCGCAGCAGCCCGTGCCTCAGCCCCCGCGCCCCCCGGCCGACACCGCCCGCCGCCCGGCTCCCACTGCTCCCCCGGGCGACACGCTCCGCCGCCCGGTCCGCGTCGACACGGTCCGGACCACGCGCGATTCCGTGACGGTGGGCACCCCCGCGCGCCCCGATTCGGCGGCGCGCGCGCGCGTCGACTCGGTGCCGGGAATCCGGGATTCGCTGCCCACGCGCGTCCGCCGCGACAGCATCCAGCCGCCGCTCGCCCGCGCCGAGCTGCCGACGACGGTGGAGGTCGGGCCGCTCTACCGGTGGACGCGCGACTCGCTCTTCCGGACCGGCGCGCTCACCGCGCTCGACCTGCTCGACCGGGTGCCGGGCCTCACCGGCTTCCGCACCGGCTGGCTCGCGTCGCTCCAGACCGCCGCCTATCTCGGCGACTTCCGGCGCGTGCGCGTCTTCCGCGACGGCGTCGAGCTCGACCCGATCGACCCGCGCATGGGCGGCGCCCTCGAGATGCACGACCTGCAGCTCTGGCAGCTGGAGGAGCTGATCGTCGAGCGCGCGGCCGCCGAGGTGCGCGTGCACATGCGCACCTGGACGGTGCGGAGCACGACGCCCGCGACGCGCGTCGACATCGGAACCGGCGACGACGACACGAACCTCTACCGCGGCTTCTTCGGCAAGCGCTTCGGCAACGGCGGCGCGCTGCAGCTGGGCGCGCAGAACTTCGGCACGGGCGCGCGGAACCGGCGCATCGGCGGCGGCGGCGACGCCGTCTCGGCGTTCGCCCGCATCGGGTGGGCGCGCGGCATCCTCTCGGTCGACGCGCTCGTCTCGCGGCTCGACCGGCAGCGCAACCCGACGCTCGCGTTCAACACCAGCGACACGGTGCTCACGCGCTCCGAGGCGCGCCGCGACGAGGGCTATCTCCGCGCCGGGTTGGGCAACCCGGACAGCGGACCGTGGGCGCAGGCGGTGGCGAACGTCGCCCGCTTCGTGCTGCCGGGCACGCGCTACGTGCTCACTCGACCGGACACGGTGTTCGGCGCGAACGGGCAGGTCATCCGCATCGACCTGCGCCCGGCGATCGACACGACGCGCGGGCCCGGCGACGTGATCGTCGGCGTCGATACGGCGTTCGCCGACGACAGCAGCGCCTCGCGCACGCAGTACCTCCTCAGTGGCGGGTTCACTCGCTGGGGCGTGCGCCTGTCCGCGGCGGACCGGTGGCGCGTCTTCAACGGCCGCAACTGGCACGCGCCATCCGTCCGGGCGGCGTTCGAGCGCGGCTTCCTCTCCCTCTCGGCGTTCGGCGAGCGGAGCGCGGCCGACTCGACGACCCGGCTCGACCTGCTCGGCCGCGTGCAGCCGCTCCCCTGGCTCGCGGCGACCGGTGCGATCGCGCGCACGACGACCGATCCGCTCGGCGAGGGCGAGGAGACCCGCACCGTGGTCCGGGCGGAGCTCGGCGCGCGGCTCGGGGGGCTCTGGCTCGCCGGCGGCCGGGTGATCCGCGACGGTGGGACGCTGCTCCCGCCACGCGCGCTCTCGCGCGACACGAGCGACGCCTTCGTCGTGTACGCGGCGGATCCGCTTCCGCTGGCGACCGTCGCGGAGGCACGCGCCTCGGGCACCGTCGCCTCCGCGCGGGGGCGGCTCTACCGGGACGTGTTCCTCGACGTGCACGGCACCGCCTGGGACTCGCCCGGGTTCTACCGGCCGCAGTATCAGGCGCGCGCCGAGATCCGGCTCGAGACGAACTGGCTGAGCCGCTTCCGCACCGGGAACTTCGGCCTGCTCCTGGCCATCACGAACGAGTACCGGAGCCGCACGTCGTTCCCGGTGGAGGGAGAGGAGCCGGGAACGATCGAGGAGCGGCTCGTCGGCGCGTCGAACACGCTCGGCGCCCTGCTCGAGATCCGGATTCAGCAGGCCACGATCAGCTACCAGATCCGCAACGCCCTCGACCGCGAATACCAGTTCGTCCCGGGCATCACCATGCCGCGGCCTCTGAGCTTCTACGGGGCGCGCTGGTACTTCTTCAACTGACGGCGCCCGCGTCCGGCACGGCGAACGGTGCCGCCTGCCATTGACCAGGTCGTTGTGGGCCAATAGCTTGCGCAGTTCGCCATGATCCGTAGCATGACAGGGTTCGGGACCGCCGACGGGCGCGTGGGAGCCGCGCGCGTCACCGTGGAGGTCCGTACCGTCAACCACCGCTTCTTCAGCCCGAGCCTCAAGCTGCCGTCCGCGCTTTCGCGGTGGGAGTCGGAGGTCCGCGAGGCGCTGCGCGTGCGCGTCGCGCGCGGACACGTGACGCTGATGGCCCGCCACGAGCGGGACGGCGCGGAGGAGCGCGGTGGGCTCGCGGTGGACGAGGCGCGCTTCGCCGCCTACGTCGCGCAGCTGCGGGACCTCGCGGCGCGCCACGGCCTCGCCGACACGCTCGACGTCGCGACGGTCCTGCGGCTCCCCGACGTGCTGACCGCCGAGGTGACCCCCGAGGTCGAGCCGACGCTGGAGGAGCTGCTGGCCGTGGTCGAGCGCGCGGCGGACGCGCTCACCGCGATGCGCGAGGACGAGGGGCGTCGCCTCGCCGCCGTGCTCGAGGAGCGGATCGCGATCGTCGAGCAGGCGCTCGCACGGATCGCGGAGCGCGCGCCGCAGCGCCTCGCCGAGCAGCGCGACCGGCTCCGCGCCGCGGTGCGCGAGCTGCTCGACGGTGCGGCCGTGGACGAGCAGCGGCTGGCGCAGGAGATCGCGATCCTGGCGGACCGCCTGGACGTCAGCGAGGAGATCGACCGCTTCCGCTCCCACGTCACCGCGTTCCGCGCCGCGCTCGGGGGGACCGGTGGCGACCAGGTCGGCAAGCGCCTCGGCTTCCTCCTGCAGGAGATGTTGCGCGAGACCAACACGACCGGGAGCAAGGCGAACGACGCGGCCATGCTCCACGAGGTCGTGCTGGTGAAGGAGGAGTTGGAGCGGATCCGCGAGCAGGTCGAGAACGTCGAGTGAGCCGTCGAGTGCGCCCCCGTCCCCAGGCGTCGTGATCCACTTCCCAGTCATCCTCTCCGCGCCGTCCGGCGGTGGCAAGACGACCATCGCCCGCCGGCTGCTCGCCACGCGCGCCGATCTGGGGTACTCCGTGTCGTGCACGACGCGGGCGCCGCGCGGAGGCGAGGCGGACGGGAAGGACTACTACTTCCTCACGCGCGACGAGTTCGAGGCGCGGCGCGCGCGCGGCGACTTCGCCGAGTCGGCCGAGGTGCACGGCAACCTGTACGGCACGCTGAAGAGCGAGGTGCAGCGCGTGCTCGACGGCGGCCGGCACGTGATGATGGACATCGACGTGCAGGGCGCGAAGGCGTTCCACGCCGCGTTCCCGAGCTCGGTGCTGGTGTTCGTCCTCCCGCCCTCGGCCGAGGTGCTGCGCGACCGGCTGTCGGCGCGGTCGACGGAGAAGCCGGAGGTGCTCGCGCTCCGCCTGCGCAACGCGCGGGACGAGCTGCGGGCGATCGCCGACTATCACTACGTCGTCGTGAACGAGGATCTCGACCGCGCGGTCGCGCAGGTCGGCTCCATCATCGACGCCGAGAGCGCGCGACGCGAGCGGCTGCGCGCGCTCGAGGAGCAGGTCGCCGCGCTGATCGCCGAGATCGAGCGCGGGCTGGACGGCGTGCACGCGGGCGCGCACTGACGCGGCGCGCGATCACGCGAGCTGTACGGGTTCGGTACGAGAGCAGCAGACGGGTCGCGCGCCGCGCGCCCGATCATCCATAGCCGGAGAGAGAGCCATGCAGGTATTCACCCCGAACGAGATCGCCAAGCATTCCGCCAACAAGTACCTCGCCGTGCTCGTCGCGGCGAAGTATGCGCGCGTGCTGAACGAGTTCCCGCGCGTCCCCGGGCGCTCGGGCGAGAAGAAGCTCACGACGCGCGCGCTCGAGGAGCTGTCGGGCGGCAACATCGAGTACGCGGTGGTGCCGCGCCGCCGCGCCGGCGAGCCGTGACCTTGAGCGATCGGCGTGCAGCGGTCAGCGTTCGGTCGTCTGAACCCGCTGCCCGCTGTGCGCTGACCGCTCCTCGCTGACCCACATGCGTCCCTTCCGCGGCCGCCGCATCCTGCTCGGCATCACCGGCGGCATCGCCAGCTACAAGGCGGCGTGGCTGGCGCGCCTGCTCACCCAGGCGGGCGCGGAGGTCGACGTGGTGATGACGCGCGCCGCGACCGAGTTCGTCGGCGCGGTGACGTTCGAGGCGCTGACGGGTCGGTCCGTGCACACCGCGCTCATCGCCGCGGGGCACGCGCTCGACCACATCAGGCTCGCGCGCGCGGCTGACGCGATCGTCGTCGCGCCGTGCACGGCCGACTTCCTCGCGCGTGCGGTGCACGGGCAGGCGGACGATCTGCTGTCGGCGTGCCTGCTCGCGACGAGCGCGCCCGTGCTGCTCGTGCCGGCGATGAACGACCGCATGTGGGCACACCCGCAGGTCGGTCTCAACGTCGCGCACGCGCGCGAGCTCGGCTACCGCGTGCTCGATCCGGACGACGGACCGCTGGCGGCGGGCGAGGGGAGTGGCCCCGGACGCATGCCCGAGCCCGAGACGATCCTCGCGCACGTGGCGCGTCTGCTGGAGCGCGAGGGATCGCTGGCCGGTCGTCGCGTCGTCGTCACCGCGGGTCCGACGCGCGAGGCCATCGATCCGGTGCGCTACGTGACGAACCACAGCAGCGGCAAGATGGGCGTCGCCATCGCCGCCGCGGCGTGGCGGCGGGGCGCCGACGTGACGCTCGTGGCCGGACCGCTGCAGGTTCCCGTTCCGGTCGGCGCGCGCGTCGTGCCGGTCGAGAGCACGCAGGACATGCGCGATGCGGTCGCCGCCGAGCTCCCCTCGGCCGACGCGCTCGTGATGGCCGCGGCGCCGGCCGACTTCCGCCCCGCCACGGTCGCCGCGCAGAAGATCAAGCGCGGTGCGGGCGGCACCACGCTCGAGCTGGCGTCCACCGACGACATCCTCGCCGGCACGCGCGCGCTGCGCCGTGCGGACGCGGTGATCGTGGGCTTCGCGCTCGAGACGACGGACCTCGAGGCGAACGCGCGGAAGAAGCTGGCCGCGAAGGGGCTCGACCTGATCGTCCTGAACGACGCGACGGAGCCGGGCGCCGGCTTCGGCGTCGACACCAACCGAGTCACCTTCCTCACCCCCGACGGCGCGGTCGAGCCGCAGGCGCTCCTGCCGAAGGGCGAGGTCGCGGACGTCATCCTCGATCGCGTCGCGGCGCTGCTCGCCGGCCGCGGCGCGCGCTGAGAGGGAGTTCATCGATGGACGCACGCGAGCGGCTCCGCCGCTATCTCGAGCAGCGGCGCGAGCTCGGCGAGTCGGAGCTGCAGCTGGACGGCATGAGCGTGGACGACGTGCTGAACGTCGTCGGCGCGCTCCGGAGCCCGGGGGCTCCCCTCGCACGTCCCGCGGCTCCCATGCGCCCGCTCGGCGGGGATCCGCCGCCGCCATCGGCCGCGGATGCGGCGGCGAGCGACGATCTCCCGGTGCCGGCCGATCACCCGCGGCTCCGCGGCGAGGGCGAGCCGGGCGTGCAGCAGCTGCCGCCGCGGCCCGCCGTCGAGCCCGAGAACGCGGAGCGCGGCGGCCTCGCGCGCGACCTGCACGTCGAGGGCGCGGACACGGGCGACTGGCGCGCGGCGCTGCGCGCCGCGGGGCTCGGCGGCCCCGGCGCGGGCGGTCCGCCGGCGTCGTCGCCTGCGCCCTCCGAGGCCGAGGAGCCCGCGGCGGTGCCCGAGCCGACGCCCGCCGCGCCGACGCCGCGCGCGGCGGGTCGGCCGACGTCCGGGCTCGTGAGCGGTGCGCTCTTCCCGGGCACCGACATCCCGATCGGGCTCGTCACCGGGACGGCGGGGAGCCTGCTCCCCGGGGCGTTCGACGACCTGCCGGACCTCGAGGCGATCGCGCGCACGGTGCACGCCTGCACGCGCTGTCCGCTCTACAAGACGGCGACGCACGGCGTCCCGGGCGAGGGTAACCCGAACGCGGACTTCGTCGTCGTGGGTGAGGCGCCGGGCGCCGACGAGGACGCCTCCGGACGACCGTTCGTCGGCGCGAGCGGTCAGCTTCTTACGAAGATCCTGGCCGCGATTAAGTTGGCTCGGGAGGACGTGTTCATCGCCAACGTGGTGAAGCACCGTCCGCCGGGCAACCGGAATCCCACCCCCGACGAGGTCGAGGCCTGCAGCCCGTATCTCGTCCGACAACTCGAGCTGGTGCGCCCGAAGGTCATCCTCACGGTTGGCAACTTCGCGGCGCAGACGCTCCTCGGCACGAAGCACGGCATCGGGAAGCTGCGCGGCCAGGTGCACCTCTACCACGGGGTGCCGCTGATCGCGACGTACCACCCCGCCGCGCTGCTGCGCAACCCTGCCTGGAAGCGGCCAACCTGGGAAGATGTCCAGCTCGCCCGTCGAATTCTCGATAGCGCCACCGCCGCGGGTTGACCCGTACCGCGACCGCCGTCCTCCCTATACCGAGGAGGCCGAGCAGGCGGTGCTCGGCGCGATGCTGCTCGACCAGGACGCGATCCTCCGCGCCGGCGAGCACGTCGACGACACCATGTTCTACCGCGAGGGGCATCGCCGGATCTTCCGGTCGATGCTCTCGATCTCGGAGCGCGGCGCGGTCGTCGACCCGCTGACGCTGAGCGACGAGCTCGCGCGGCGCGGTGAGCTCGAGGCGAGCGGCGGCAAGGACTACATCGCGTTCCTCGTCGACGCGGTGCCGACCGCGGCGAACGTCGAGTACCACGCGAAGATCGTCCGCGAGAAGGCGCTCCTGCGGCGCCTGATCGAGGTCTCGACCAGCATCGTCACGGAAGCGTTCGACGGTCGCCGCCTCGCCGGCGAGCTGCTCGACGAGGCCGAGGCGAAGATCTTCCAGATCGGCGAGCAGCAGAACTCCGGGAACTTCACCCGGATCAAGGAGCTGCTCTGGCCGGCGATGGAGAAGATCGAGGCGCAGAGCAAGGCGGGGAACGCCGTCACGGGCGTCGCCACCGGCTTCCGCGACCTCGACGAGATGACGTCGGGCTTCCAGCCGTCCGACCTCGTCATCGTCGCGGCGCGCCCCTCGATGGGCAAGACGGCGTTCACGCTCAACATCGCGCAGCACGTCGCGATCACGGAGCAGAAGAGCGTCGCCTTCTTCTCGCTCGAGATGTCGAAGGACTCGCTCGTGCAGCGCATGCTCACGTCCGAGGCCCGCATCGACGCGCAGACGCTCCGCAAGGGCCGGCTCCGCGACGACGACTATCCGCGGCTCGCGCGCGCGGCCGGCATCCTGTCGCACGCGCCCGTGTTCATCGACGACACGCCGGGCATCTCGGTGCTCGAGATGCGATCCAAGGCGCGGCGCCTCAAGTCGGATCACGGCCTCGATCTCATCATCGTCGACTACCTGCAGCTGATGACCGGCCCCTCGTCCGAGAACCGGCAGCAGGAGGTGTCGCAGATCTCGCGCGGGCTCAAGGCGCTCGCGAAGGAGCTCAGCGTGCCGGTCGTCGCGCTGTCGCAGCTCTCGCGCGCGGTCGACAGCCGCGCCGGCGCCGAGAAGGGGCGTCCGGTGCTGTCCGACCTGCGCGAGTCGGGCGCCATCGAGCAGGACGCCGACCTGATCATGTTCCTCTTCCGCGAGGAGGTCTACGCGGAGCGCGAGAACGGCGTCCTCAAGGACCCGAGCGTCGAGGGCAAGGCGGAGGTCATCATCGGCAAGCAGCGTAACGGTCCGATCGGCAGCGTCCCGCTCTTCTTCCACAAGCAGTACACGCGCTTCGAGGGGATCGCGAAGAACCACCAGTGGCACGGGCAGATGGGGGAGTAGCGGCGCGAGCGCGCCCTGCCCTCAGCTCATCGTCCGTGATCCGGGCCGGCGCATCGCGTCGGCCCGTCGTGCGTGCAGCGGGTCGCACGCGGCGTCGGCTTCGGGGTATAATCGGGTCACGGAGCGCGAGCTCGGCGACGAGCCGACTCGACGCTCATCGCTCACCGCTCGACGCGCTCCCATGGCCAAGACCAAGACCGTCTATCGCTGCACCGACTGCGGCGCCGAGTACTCGAAGTGGCAGGGGCGCTGCGAGACCTGCGGCGAGTGGAACTCGCTCGTCGAGGAGGTCGCCGCGCCCAAGATGCCCGCGAAGGGTGCCGGGTCGGCGCGCCGCATGGGCGGCAGCGCCTCGCTCGGTGAGGGCGGGAGCGTGGCGGTCGCGCCGCGGCTGCGCGACATCTCCGGCTCGGAGCGCGAGCGCTGGCAGACGGGGCTCGACGAGTTCGACTTCGTGCTCGGCGGCGGCATCGTCCCGGGATCGATGGTGCTCGTCGGTGGAGAGCCCGGGATCGGCAAGTCGACGCTCCTCCTGCAGATCGCGGCGCGCCTGCAGCACACGGGACGCAACGCGCTCTACGTCTCCGGCGAGGAGTCGCCGCTCCAGGTCAAGCTGCGCGCGGACCGCCTCGACGAGCCCGCGGGCGACGTGTCGCTGCTGAGCGAGACGCTGCTGGAGACGATGATCGCGACCGGGACGGCGAGCGCGCCGGACCTGATGATCGTCGACTCGATCCAGACGGTCTTCACGCAGGATCTCGAAGGCGCACCCGGAAACGTCGGCCAGGTACGCGAATGCGCCGCGCGCCTCATGCGATTCGCGAAGGAGACGGGCACCGCGACGTTCGTCGTCGGGCACGTCACGAAGGGCGGCGGCATCGCGGGTCCCAAGACGCTGGAGCACATCGTCGACACGGTGCTCTACTTCGAGGGGGAGAGCACGCTCGACCACCGGGTGCTCCGCGCCACCAAGAACCGGTTCGGCTCCGTCGACGAGATCGGCGTCTTCCGGATGACCCAGGGCGGGCTCCTCGCCGTCGAGAACCCATCGGAGCTCTTCCTCGGCGATCGCGACAACGCGGCGTCCGGGAGCGCGGTGACGGCGCTGCTCGAGGGCACGCGCCCCGTGCTCGTCGAGATCCAGGCGCTCGCCGCGAAGGCCGGGTACGGCACGCCGCAGCGCGTCGCGACGGGCTACGACGGGCGGCGGCTCGCCCTGCTGCTGGCCGTTCTCGACAAGCGCGCGGGGCTCAACTTCTCGCAGCTCGACGTCTTCCTGAACGTCGTCGGCGGGATGCGGCTGCAGGAGCCGGCGGGCGATCTCGCGGTCGCGGCGGCGCTCGCGTCGAGCATCTACGACCGCCCGCTCCCGCGCGAGGCGGTGTTCCTCGGCGAGGTGGGGCTCGGCGGCGAGATCCGCCCCGTGTCGCAGACCGAGCGCCGGCTCGGCGAGGCGGCGAAGATGGGGATGACCGTCGCGTACGTCGCCGAGCGCGGCGTGCCGAAGCGCGCGCCGAGCGGGATCCGCGCGGTCGGCGTGAAGAACGTGCGCGAGCTGTTCGATCGCGTCTTCGCCTAACGCGCACGCGGGGGATCCGGCGCTCCACGACGCGACGGCACGCGGGCGGCGATTAGCTTTCCGCCGTGCCAGAATTCGACCTTCCGCCGTCGTCGCCGCGCCGCATCGTTCCGCCGCCGGCGATCACCAGCCGCCCGGGCGCCGAGCCGCGCCCCGCGCCCGAGGGCGTCACGCGGGACGTGGGCGTGGTGATCGTCGCGGGCGGGCAGGGGACCCGCACCGGAGGTCGGGAGCTCAAGCAGTTCCGCTGGGTGGCCGGCAAGCCGATGCTGCTGCACAGCCTCCAGACGTTCATGGCACGCCCCGAGGTGCACACGGTGGTCGTCGTGCTGCCGCGCTCCCACGCGGCCGATCCGCCGCCCTGGCTGTTCCAGTGCGACATCGACCGCCTGCTGGTGTCCTCCGGCGGTCGGGAGCGCGCCGAGAGCGTCGCGAACGGCCTCGAGGACATCCCGGAGGAGGTGCGCACGGTGCTCGTCCACGACGCCGCCCGCCCGCTCGTGCCGGACGACGTGATCGAGCGCGTGATCGCCGAGGCGCGCCGTGGCCACGGCGCGGTGCCCGCGCTTCCGGTGGTCGACACGCTGAAGGAGGTCGACGAGGAGGGTCGGATCGTCCGCACCGTCGACCGCGCGCGGCTCTGGCGCGTGCAGACGCCGCAGGGCTTTCCGCGCGAGATGATCGAGCGCGCCCACGCCGAGGCGCGCCGTGACGGGATCGACGCCACCGACGACGCGGGGCTCTGCGAGCGGCTCGGCTTCCCCGTGGCCGTGGTGCGCGGGAGCGAACGCGCCCTCAAGGTGACCGAGGAGGGCGACTTCGCCCGCGCCGAGGCGCTCAGCACGCTGCCGGCATGATCGCCGCGCCGAGCGCCGTCCCCTTCTGGTCGCCCGAGGAGATCGGCGCCGCCATGCGCGGCAACCTCGCGCATCTCGAGGCGGGCGGCGTGCTCGCGTATCCGACCGAGACCGTCTACGGCTTCGGCACCGCGGTCGACCACGAGTCGGTGGAGACGCTCGTGCGCCTCAAGCGGCGGCCGCCGTCCAAGCCCTTCCTCCTGCTGATCGCCGGCAGCGACATGCTGGAGCGCCTCGGGCTGCACCTCACGGCGTCGGCCTCGCGGCTGGCGGCGCGTCACTGGCCGGGGCCGCTCACGCTCGTGCTCCCCGGGGGCGAGCGCCGCGTGCCGGCGCGACTTCGCGGTCCCGAGGGCGGCGTCGCCGTGCGCTGGACCCCGCACGAGGGGCTCACGCGTCTGATCCGGACGCTCGGCGACTCGATCACGTCGACGAGCGCGAACCGGCCGGGCGTGCCGCCCGCGATGGCCGCGAGCGAGATCGTGGCGCAGTGGCCCGACGCCATCAACCGCGGCATCTTGCGCGTATTGGACGGCGGGCGCATTCCACCCTCGCAGCCGTCGACGGTCGTCGACTGCACCGGGCGGCACCCGCGCGTCATCCGTCCGGGCGCGATTCCCGCTACCGTGCTGCGCGAGAGCGCACCGGATCTCATCGGCGAACGGTAGGTATCACACGCATGCGCATTCTCTTCGTCTGCACGGGGAACACCTGCCGGAGCGCGATGGCCGAGGGCATCGCTCGCCGCGTCGCGGCCGAGCGCGCGCTGTCGGACGTCGTGATCGAGAGCGCCGGCACCGGCGCCAACCCCTTTCCGCCCGGCACGCCGATGCCCGAGTTCGGAGCCTCCGACGGCGCGATCCTCGTCGCCCTGGAGCACGGCATCGACCTGGGGAGTCATCGCGCGCGCCCGCTGACCCGCGAGGCGGTCGCGTCGGCCGACGTGGTGCTCGCCATGGGCGAGCGTCACCTGGCGCGCGTGCACGAGCTGGGCGGCGCCAGCAAGGCGCACCTCCTCACCTCGTTCGCGAGCAACGGCGCGCAGTCGGACGGGATCGAGGATCCGTTCGGGGGCGACCTGACGGCATATCGCGCGACGTTTGAGCAGCTCGAGCGCGAGATCCGCGCGACGTTCGATCGCCTGGTGCCCACCGGCGCCGCAGGCGACGCCGGCTGACCGTTCCCGCGTCGCGGGGATCCGCGGTGCATTCACCGGATCCGCGGCCGTCCCACGGGCAGGGTGAGGTTGAGGCGTCGCCCGCACCCGAGTCGCCGATGCCCGTCACGCTCTCCATGCCCGCCGATTTCGAGGTGCCGTCCGCCATCGGCCGGCTCGTGCTGTTGGGGCATCCGGTGGCGCACTCGCTCTCACCGCGCTTCCAGAACGCGGCGCTGCGCGCGGCGGGCATCCCGCTCCAGTACCAGGCGGTCGACGTCGCGCCCGGTGACCTCGCGGGCGTCATCGAGTCGCTCGTGGCGGCGCGCGCGGCCGGGAACGTCACGCTACCGCACAAGGAGCGCGTCGCCGAGCGGTGCGACCTGCGGACCCCGGTGGCGGAGCGCGTCGGCGCCGTCAACACCTTCTGGTGTACGCTCGACGGTCGCCTGTGCGGCGACAACACCGACGTCGCGGGGGTGCACGCGTCGGCGCGCGCGCTCCTCGGCACGGTGCCGCACGGCCTGCGCGTGGCCCTCCTCGGCGCCGGTGGATCGGCGGCGGCCGTGCTCGCGGCCGCCGAGTCGTGGCCGGGAGCCGAGGTGCGGGTCTGGTCGCGCACCGCGGGGCGCGCTGCGTCGCTCGTGCAGCGCTTCCAGGGCGTCGGCCGCGTCGAGACCGATCTCACGGCGGCAGTCGCCGGTGCGGAGCTCGTGGTCAACGCGACGCCGCTCGGACTCCGAGCCGAGGACGCGCTGCCCGTCGCGCCGCAGGCGCTGCACGCGCAGGCCGCCGTGTTCGACCTGGTCTACCGGCCGGGCGAGACGGCCTGGGTGCGTGCCGCCCGCGCGCAGGGGCTCCGCGCGCTCGACGGACTCACGATGCTGATCGCGCAGGGGGCAGCGTCGTTCGAGCGCTGGTTCGGCGTCGCGCCCGATCCCGAGGTGCTCTGGGCCGCGGTCGGCGGCCGCCCGCTCGACGCACGCTGACGCCCGGCCGTGCGCACCGGCCGGGCGGCCCTCGACGGCGCGGCCGGCGCGCTGCTCGATCTCCTGCTGCCTCGGCACTGCGCCGCGTGCGGTGGGGCAGTGGAGCGGGGTTCCACCGAGCCGGTGTGCGGGCGCTGCTGGGCCGCGCTGCCCCGCATCGCGCACCCACAGTGCGACCGCTGCGGGCATCCACGGCTCGTCCGCGATCTGCCCGCCGCCGCGCAGGCGCGCCACTGCCGCTGGTGCGAGCTGCTGCCGCCGTACGTGCGCGCGGTGCGGTCCGCGTGCTGGGTGCCCGAGGGCAGCGGCGGCGCCATCGTGCACGCGTGCAAGTACGAGGACTGGCCACGCGTCGCCGAGGGCATGGCTCGCCGGATGGCGATGCTGTCGTTCCCCGACGACGTGCGCGTGGAGCGCGCCGCGCTGATCCCGGTGCCGCTCGCACGCGAGCGTGAGCGCGCACGTGGCTTCAACCAGAGCACGCTCCTTGCACGGGGCGTCGCGCGCGCGTGGGGCATTCCCGTCTGGGAGGACGCCCTGTGCCGCACGCGGGCCACCGAGGCGCAGGCGCGGTTGACACCGGCTGAGCGTTTGCGCAACGTTGCCGGCGCCTTCAGTGTGGTGGAGTCCGCCCGTGGAAGGCTGCGCGGCACGCACGTCGTGCTGGTGGACGACGTGGTGACCACCGCATGCACGCTCAACGCCTGCGCTGCCGCGCTCTGCGCCGGCGGCGTGCGCATCGTCAGCTACGTGACCTTCGGTCGGGCACGGTCCTGAGCGCTGCCCCGTGGCATCCACGGGATGTCGCGCGAGGGGCCGCTACGTTTGCCCGGCCGTCCGCCCCGAAAGGAGATCCACCGCGATGGCCATTCGCGTCGGCATCAACGGCTTCGGCCGCATCGGCCGCCAGGTCCTCCGCGCCGCCAAGCTCCAGGGCGTCGCGGACCTCGACTTCGTCGCCGTCAACGACCTCACGGACACGAAGACGCTCGCGCACCTGTTCAAGTACGACTCGGTGCACCGCACCTACCAGGGCGACGTCGAGTCGGGCGAGGGCAGCATCACGATCGACGGCGACGAGGTGAAGATCTTCGCCGAGAAGGATCCGGCGAAGCTGCCGTGGAAGGACCTCGGCGTCGACATCGTGCTCGAGTCGACCGGGCGCTTCACCGACGCCGACAAGGCGGGTGCGCACATCCAGGCGGGCGCGAAGAAGGTCATCATCTCCGCGCCCGCCAAGGGCGAGGACCTGACGATCGTGATGGGGGTCAACTCGGACAAGTACGATCCGGCGAACCATCACATCATCTCGAACGCGTCGTGCACGACGAACTGCCTCGTGCCGATGGTCAAGGTGATCAAGGACAGCTTCGGCTTCCGGCACGGCACGATGGTGACGATCCACTCGTACACCAACGACCAGTCGATCCTCGATCTGCCGCACAAGGACCTGCGGCGTGCCCGCGCCGCCGCGCTCTCGATCATTCCGACGACGACCGGCGCGGCGAAGGCCACCTCGCTCGTGCTGCCCGAGCTGAAGGGGAAGATCGACGGCATCGCGATCCGCGTCCCGACGCCGGACGTGTCGCTCACCGAGCTCGCCGTCGAGGTGGAGCGCGGCACGACGATCGAGGAGGTCAACGCGGCGTTCCGCGCCGCCGCCGAGAGCGGCCCGCTGCACGGCATCCTCGCGTACACCGAGGAGCCGCTCGTCTCGAGCGACTACATCGGCAACCCGCACTCCTGCATCCTCGACTCCCAGAGCACGAACGTGATCGACGGGACGATGGTGAAGGTGTCCGGCTGGTACGACAACGAGTGGGGCTACTCCTCGCGCTGCGTGGATCTGCTCCGTTTCCTCGGCGCCCGCCTCTGACCGCGGGGCGAGCGGGGCGCGCCGGACCATCCGGCGCGCCCCGCTCGCGTTTCCGCCCCTTCCGCTGCCCCGATGAACAAGAAGACGATCCGCGACCTGCGCGACGACGAGCTGCGCGGCCGGCGCGCGCTCGTGCGCGTGGACTTCAACGTGCCGCTCGAGAACGGGCAGGTCGGAGACGACACGCGCATCCGCGCCGCGCTGCCCACGATCCGCGCGCTGCTCGACCGCGGCGCGCGCGTCGTGCTGCTCTCGCACCTGGGACGCCCGAAGGGTGCTCCGGAATCCAAGTACTCGCTCTTCCCAGTGGCGACCAAGCTGGCCGAGCTGCTCGAGGGGCCGAAGGTCACCTTCGTGAGCACGACGGTCGGCGAGCAGGCGCGGCAGACCACCGAGCAGCTCGCGCCCGGTGGCGTCGCGCTGATGGAGAACACGCGCTTCCTCCCCGGTGAGGAGAAGAACGACGACGCGCTCGCCCGCGAGCTGGCGCAGCTCGGCGACGTGTACGTCAACGACGCGTTCGGCGCCGCGCACCGCGCGCACGCGTCCACGGAGGGCGTCGCCCGCCACCTGCGGCCGGCGGTGGCCGGCCTGCTGATGGAGAAGGAGCTGGCCTACCTCGGCCGCGCGCTCGCCGAGCCGAAGCGGCCGTTCGTGGCGATCCTGGGTGGGGCCAAGATCTCGGGGAAGCTCGACGTCATCAGCGCCCTGCTGCCCAAGGTCGACCGCATGCTGATCGGCGGCGCGATGGCCAACACGTTCTTCCGGGCCATGGGGCTGGAGACCGGCAGGTCGCTCGTCGAGGAGGACCGCGTCGACATGGCGCGCGAGCTCCTGGCGACGTCGGGCGACAAGCTGCTGCTCCCGATCGACGCCGTGGTCGCGCCGACGCTCTCGGGCGACGCGCCCACGAAGATCGTCACGCGCGCCGCGATCCCGGCCGACCAGGCGATGTTCGACATCGGCCCGCTGTCGGTCGAGGCGTTCGCGGAGGAGGTGTGCGGGGCGAAGACGGTGCTCTGGAACGGGCCGATGGGCGTGTTCGAGACCCCGCCGTTCGACGCGGGGACGCTCGGCGTCGCGCGCGCGCTGGTCGAGGCGACCGAGCAGGGCGCGACCACCATCGTCGGCGGCGGCGACTCGGCCGCGGCCATCGCCCAGGCAGGCCTCGAGGAGCGGGTCACGCACGTCTCGACCGGCGGCGGTGCCTCGCTCGAGTTCCTCGAAGGGAAGGAGCTGCCCGGCGTGGCGGCCCTGGACGATCGCGAGGGCGATCGTCCGTCCACGGCCGACGCCTGAGGAGGGCGCACGCATGCTGAAGCCGATCTACGCCGCGAACTGGAAGATGAACCACGGCCCCTCGGACGCGCGCGCGTTCATGCGGGCCTTCCTGGACCAGGTGCCGCGCGCCAGCGGACGCACCCTGATCTTCTTCCCGCCGGCGCTGGCGCTGCACGCGCTGCAGGAGGCGCTGCAGGAACGTCACGACATCCTGCTCGGGATCCAGAACGTCCATCACGAGGCCTCGGGCGCCTTCACCGGCGAGCTGTCGGTGGGGATGGCCCGCGACGCCGGGGCGCGGCTCGCGCTCGTGGGGCACTCGGAGCGTCGGCACGTCTTCGGCGAGACCGACGAGCAGACCGCGAAGAAGGTCGAGCTGCTGCTGCGCGCCGGCATCATTCCCATGCTGTGCGTGGGCGAGAAGCTCGAGGAGCGCGAGGCGGGGCTCACCGAGCAGGTGGTGCTGCGGCAGTTGGAGGCGGGACTCTCGCTGATCGAGGCGGAGAAGGCCGGCGGGGTGCTGATCGCCTACGAGCCGGTCTGGGCCATCGGGACCGGGCGCACGGCGACCCCGGACGACGCCTCGGTCGTCCACGGCGCGATCCGCCGCTGGCTGCGCCAGCGCGTCGGCGAGAAGGCCGGCACGATGCCGATCCTGTACGGCGGCAGCGTGAACCGCGGCAACGCCAAGCTGCTCCTCGCAGCGCCCGACGTGGACGGGCTGCTGGTCGGCGGTGCCAGCCTCGACTCGTCGAACTGGGCGGCGATCGTGACGGAGTGAGGCGAGGGGCGGGACGGACGGCGGGGCTCGCCCTTGACCCCGGCGCCTAACTCTCGTGATATTAGGGGCTTGCGTGCGTCGGCCCTCGTCGGCGCACGTCCTCCCGCCCTCACCTCGCCCGCCGCGCGATGTACACGTTCCTCTTCGTCCTGCTGATCCTCGACGCGATCGTTCTCATCGCCGCCATCCTGCTGCAGTCGGGCAAGGGCGGTGGGCTCGCGGCGAGCTTCGGCGGCGCGTCGTCGGCCGCCGAGTCCGTGATCGGGAGCCGGCAGGCGGGCAACCTGCTGACGAAGACCAGCTGGTGGGCGGGCGGCCTGTTCGTCGGCCTCTCGTTCATCCTGCAGCTCGCCGGCTCGCGCGGCCGCACCCCGGAGTCGGTCCTCGACCGCTCGTTCGGGACGACCCCGGCCCAGCAGGCCGCGCCCGCGGCGCCGACCGCGCCGGCTGGTGCGGCGCCGGCGGTGCCGCTCACGCCGTCCGGCCAGCAGCCTGCGCCGACCACTCCGGCCGCGCCCGCGCCGAAGTGATCGATCTCGCGGCGCGGTCCTGACGGGACCGCGCCTCGTCGTTCGCTCGCAACCCGACCGCCCGTGCAGAGCATCCCAGGGTTCCTCCTCCTCGAGGACGGAACCCTTTTTCGCGGCCAGCTGATCGGACCTTCGGCGCCGAGCGTGGCCGAGGTCGTGTTCACGACCAACATGACCGGCTACCAGGAGGTCTTCACCGACCCCTCGTATCGCGGCCAGGTCGTCGTCATGACGGCCCCGATGATCGGGAACTACGGCATCAACGCCGAGGATCCGGAATCCGGGCAGCCGCAGGTCGCCGGCGTGGTCGTGCGCGAGCTGTCGCCGGTCCACTCGAACTGGCGGGCGACCGGCGATCTCGCGAGCTGGCTCACCGACGCCGGCGTGCCGATCCTCACCGACGTCGACACGCGGCGCCTCACGCGCCATCTGCGCACCGTCGGCGTCATGCGCGGCGCCATCGGGGCCGGCGAGGCACCGACCGAGGAAGCGAAGGCCGCCCTCGACGCCTGCCCGTCGATGGAGGGGCTGGACCTCGCGACGCGCGTCAGCACTAAGGCGCCGTACGTCTGGGGCAACCCGCAGGCGCTGCAGCACATCGTGGCGTACGACTTCGGCATCAAGCGCAACATCCTGCGCCTGTTCGAGGAGCAGGGGTGCCGCATCACCGTCGTCCCCTCGGACACGCCGGCGGAGGAGGTGCTCGCCTACCAGCCGGACGGTGTCTTCCTGTCGAACGGTCCCGGCGACCCGGCCGCCGTCGAGTACGCGCCGGCGAACATCCGGGCGATCGCGGCGGCGGAGGTGCCGATGTTCGGCATCTGCCTCGGGCACCAGATGCTCGGCCTCACCTTCGGCGGCCGGACCGAGAAGATGCCGTACGGGCACCGCGGCGGGAATCATCCCGTGCAGGACCTGGCGACGGGTCACGTGATCATCACGTCGCAGAACCACGGATTCGCCGTGGCGGGCACGGCCGAAGGCGTCGAGGGCGCGCCGGCGCTCGAGGTCACGCACGTGAACCTCAACGACGGCTCGGTCGAGGGGCTGGCGCACCGCGAGCTGCCGATCTTCGGCGTGCAGTACCACCCCGAGGCGGCGCCCGGTCCGCACGACGGCCGCCCCCTGTTCGACCGCTTCCTGGCCACCGTCCGCGCCCGGTCGGCAAGCGGACAGAAGTGAGCCAAGCGGTTGACACACAACAAGTAAGCTCGTAATATCGCTGTCGGAGCGTGCGCGGGATCGGACCGCCGCGCGGCAGTTGCGTCTGACTTCGAGAGCACCCTGATGACCAAAGCTGACCTGGTCGAGCGCGTGACGGCGACCATCGCCCGCACCGCCGGCCCGACGATCTCGAAGAAGGACTGCGCGCGCGTGGTCGACGCGTTCCTGGAGGCGATCAAGGACGCGCTGCACGAGCAGCGGAACATCGAGGTGCGCGGCTTCGGCACGTTCAAGATCCGGCAGCGGAAGACGCGCATGGCGCGCAACCCGCGCACGGGTTCGCCGGTCGAGGTGTCGGCCCGTCCGGTTCCCGTGTTCAAGCCGTCGAAGGAGCTCCGCGCGCTGGTCGCCGGCATCGACATCAGCGAGCTGCACGACAGCGACCTGCACGACTACGAGCACGAAGGCGTCGGCGAGTAAACGGACGCAGCATCCACGGCCCGCACGGCCCCGCGCGCATGCGCGGGGCCGTGTTGCGTACCGGTCCCGCGGTTATGTTGCGAGCATGCGCGTAAGTGTGCTGCTCTTCGCCTCTTATGCCGATGCGCTCGGCCCCGGGCCGCTCCCGCTCGAGCTGCCGGCCGGCGCAACGGCCGCCGACGTCGTGACCGCGCTCCGCGCGCGGCCCGCGGCCGCCGGGCTGCCCGCCGTGCCGATGCTCGCCGTGAACGCGCGCTGGGCCGCGCCGGGCACCGCGCTGCGCGACGGCGACGAGGTCGCGCTGCTGCCGCCGGTCGCCGGCGGATGAGCGCCGCCGGTGACACGATCGCGACGGCCGTCGTCGGCCGGCTCGTGCGCACGCCCATCGAGCCGGCGGCGCTGCTGAGTGCGGTCGAGCATGCGAGCGCGGGCGCGCAGACCGCGTTCTTCGGCGCGGTGCGCGACCACAACGTCGGCCGCGCCGTGACGGGCATCGACTACGCGGCCTACGAGCCGATGGCGGACGCCGAGCTCGCCGCGATCGCGCGCGACGCCGCCGCGCGCTGGCCCGGGCTGCGGATCGCGATCGAGCATCGGATCGGCACGCTGACCGTCGGAGAGCTGAGCGTCGGCATCGCGGTGGCGCACCCGCATCGCGGCCCGGCCTTCGACGCCTGTCGCTTCGCGATCGAGGCGATCAAGGCGCGCGTGCCGATCTGGAAGCGCGAGCACTACGTCGACGGCTCGCGCGCGTGGGTGGACGCCTCCACGAGCGGCGCCGCCGGGCAGCCGCCGGGCGAGGGCGTCGCGCCGTGATCGTCGCGCCTGCGCCGGGGGCGCCCGCGTCGTCGCTGCACGATCAGCACGGGCGGCGCATCGAGTACCTGCGCGTGTCAGTGACGGACCGCTGCAACTTCCGCTGCGTGTACTGCATGCCGCTGGCGGGGCTGCCCTGGCTGCCGCGCGAGGCGCTGCTGACCGACGACGAGATCGTGCAGGTCGTGCGTGAGCTCGCGCCGCTGGGGCTGCGGCGCGTGCGGCTCACGGGCGGCGAGCCGACGCTGCGGCCGAACCTCGTCACGCTCGTGACGCGCCTCCGCGAGATCGCGGCGATCGAGGATCTCTCGCTCTCCACCAACGGGACGCGGCTCGCGGCCTCCGCGGTCGCGCTGCGGCGCGCCGGGCTGGATCGCGTCAACGTGAGCGTCGACTCGCTGCGCCCGGACCGCATCCCGGAGCTCGCCCGCCGCCGCGAGGCGTTCGATCCTATCGCCGCGCTCGAGGCCGCGCAGGCGGCGGGGCTCGCCCCCATCAAGATCAACGTCGTCGTGATCGCCGGCCGCAACGACGACGAGATCGAGGCGATGGCCCGTCTTACCCTCGACCGACCCTGGCACGTCCGCTTCATCGAGCTGATGCCGGTCGGCGAGCTCGCCGAGGCGGAGGCAGCCGCTGGGCGGGATCCGCTCGCGCTGGTCGTGCCGTCAGGGGACGTGCTCCAGCGCCTCGCACGCGTCGGGCGCGCAATCGGGCGTCCGCTGCAGGCGGGCGGCGCACCCGAACGCGGGAACGGACCGGCAGCGTACCATCGTTTCGAAGGTGCGAGCGGGAGCGTGGGCGTGATCGCGCCGATGACGCACACGTACTGCGGAACGTGCAACCGCGTCCGCCTGACCGCCGACGGCCGGCTGCGGACGTGCCTCTACGGCGATCACGAGGTCCTGCTGCGCGACGCGCTGCGCGCGGGGCTTCCGCTCGGCCCGCTCGTGCACGAGGCGCTGGCCGGCAAGCCGCTGGAGCACGCGCTGCTCACGCGACGCGTGGGCGGACTGCGGGCGCTGTCGCAGGTCGGCGGCTGAGCGCGACGCGGGGCGCGGCGTCGTCCCGCGCGCAGGCTCGTCCGTTGCCGCCCGTGCGCAGGGCCGATAGCTTTCGCGCGCTGTCACCCAACCACCTCAGCACATCCGGCCACATGGTCAACAAGATCACGGTGGTGGGCGCCGGGAACGTCGGCGCCACGACCGCGCAGCGCATCGCGGAGAAGGAGCTCGCTCGCACCGTCGTGATGGTCGACGTCGCGGAGGGCATTCCGCAGGGGAAGGGCCTCGACCAGTGGCAGTCGGCCCCGATCGAGGGCTTCGACTCGCGCGTCATCGGCACGAACGGCTACGACGAGACCGCGGGCTCGGACATCGTCGTCATCACGGCCGGCATCGCGCGCAAGCCGGGCATGTCCCGCGACGACCTGCTGAACACCAACGCGGGGATCGTCAAGCAGGTCAGCGAGCAGATCAAGGCGTCCTCGCCCGACGCGATCGTGATCGTCGTGTCGAACCCGCTCGACGTGATGTGCTACGTCGCGAAGGAGGTCACCGGCTTCCCGCGTGAGCGCGTGATCGGCATGGCCGGCGTGCTCGACACCGCGCGCTACCGCGCCTTCCTCGCCGAGGCGCTCGACGTCTCGGTCCGCGACATCCAGGCGATGGTGCTCGGCGGGCACGGCGACACGATGGTCCCGCTCATCAGCTACACGACCGTGAGCGGCATCCCGGTCACGCAGCTGATGGACCGCGCGACGCTCGACGCGATCGTCGACCGCACGCGGAACGGCGGCGCCGAGATCGTGAAGCACCTCAAGACCGGCTCCGCGTACTACGCGCCGTCGGCCGGCGCCGTGCAGATGGTCGAGGCGATCGTCAACGACCAGCGCCGCATCCTGCCGTGCGCGGCGTGGCTGGAGGGCGAGTACGGGATGTCCGGACTCTACCTCGGCGTGCCATGCAAGCTCGGGAGGGGCGGGCTGCAGCAGGTCGTGCAGGTCGAGCTGACGGACGCCGAGCGCGCCGCGCTCGAGCAGAGTGCACAGGCGGTACGCGACCCGATGGCCGCGATCAAGCTCTGAGTCATTCGACGCCGCGGGGCGCCTGGGCGCCCGCGGCGTTTCCTTTCTCCGCACCGAGAGATGCAGCTGGTTCGCAACTTCTGGCAGTCGCAGATCGGCAAGAAGGTGGTCATGGCGGTCACCGGGCTGATCGGCGTCGGCTTCGTGCTCGGCCACATGGTCGGCAACCTCCAGATGTTCCAGAGCCCGGAGAAGATGAACGGCTACGCGTACTTCCTCCACAACACGGTGGGGGGCGCGCTGTGGCTCGTGCGTCTGGTGCTCCTGGCGGCGGTCATCCTGCACGTCGCGGCGGCCGTGCAGCTCACGCGGCAGAAGCAGGCCGCGCGCGCGCGCGCCTACGAGAAGTGGGAGCCGCAGATCTCGACCTTCGCCTCGCGCACGATCCGCTGGGGCGGCGCGCTGCTGCTCGTGTGGCTGATCTACCACATCCTGCACTTCACCGTGCGCCCGCAGTTCACGTCGGCGGGGTACAGCGACACCGACGTCTACGGGAACGTGATCCGCGGCTTCAGCAACCCGCTGATCGTCGCCTTCTACGTCGTCGCGATGGGCGCGCTCGCGCTGCACCTGTTCCACGGCGCGTGGAGCTCGTTCCGGACGCTCGGCCTCAACCAGCCGAAGCCGCGCCCCACCGCGCGCAGCGTCGCGACGCTCGTCGCGGCGATCGTCACGCTCGGCTTCGTCGCCGTGCCGCTCGGCGTCTTCTTCGGCGCGATCGATCCGAATCCGGCGCCCGCGGCCGCCGAGACGGCCGTGTCCACCACCGCGTCCGCCCAGGGGCAGTGAACCCGATGGAGCTGAACTCGAAGATCCCCGCGGGCCCGCTGGCGGAGAAGTGGGACAACCACAAGTTCAACGTCAAGCTCGTCAACCCCGCGAACAAGCGGAAGTACGAGGTGATCGTGGTCGGCGCCGGTCTCGCCGGCGCCTCCGCGGCGGCGACGCTCTCGGAGCTCGGCTACCGCGTGAAGTGCTTCGTCTACCATGACTCGCCGCGCCGCGCGCACTCGATCGCGGCGCAGGGGGGCATCAACGCGGCGAAGAACTACCAGAACGACGGCGACTCGATCCAGCGCCTGTTCTACGACACGATCAAGGGCGGCGACTTCCGCGCCCGCGAGGCGAACGTCTACCGCCTCGCGCAGAACTCGGTGAGCATCATCGACCAGGCGGTCGCGCAGGGCGTGCCGTTCGCGCGCGAGTACGGCGGGCTGCTGGCCAACCGCTCGTTCGGCGGCGCGCAGGTGAGCCGCACCTTCTACGCGCGGGGGCAGACCGGCCAGCAGCTGCTGCTCGGCGCCTACCAGCAGCTCGAGAAGGAGATCGCGAAGGGCGGCGTGCAGATGTTCACGCACTACGAGATGCTGGATCTCGTGGTGGTCGACGGACATGCCCGCGGCATCGTCGCGCGCAACCTGCAGACGGGCGCGATCGAGACGTACGCCGGGCACGCCGTGCTGCTCGCCACCGGCGGCTACGGGAACGTCTTCTACCTGTCGACGAACGCCAAGAACTCGAACGCGACGGCGATCTGGCGCGCGCACAAGCGCGGCGCGGCGTTCGCCAACCCGTGCTACACGCAGATCCACCCGACCTGCATCCCCGTCTCGGGCGAGCATCAGTCCAAGCTGACGCTCATGTCCGAGTCCCTGCGCAACGACGGCCGCGTGTGGGTGCCCAAGAAGGTCGGCGACAAGCGCGCGCCCGCGCAGATCCCGGAGGACGAGCGCGACTACTACCTCGAGCGGCGCTACCCGAGCTTCGGCAACCTGGCGCCGCGCGACATCTCGAGCCGCTCCGCCAAGTACGTGTGCGACGAGGGGCGCGGGGTGGGGGAGACCGGCCTCGGCGTGTACCTCGATTTCGGCGACGCGATCAAGCGGCTCGGCAAGCAGGCGATCGCGGAGCGCTACGGCAACCTGTTCGAGATGTACCAGCGCATCACGGACGAGAATCCGTACGAGGTGCCGATGCGCATCTACCCGGCCGTGCACTACACGATGGGCGGCCTGTGGGTGGACTACAACCTGATGAGCACCGTGCCGGGCTGCTTCGTCCTCGGGGAGGCGAACTTCTCCGACCACGGCGCGAACCGCCTCGGCGCGTCGGCGCTCATGCAGGGGCTGTCCGACGGTTACTTCGTGATCCCGTACACGATCGGCGACTACCTCGCGAACCTGAAGCCGGCGCCGATCGACGGCGACGCGCCCGAGTTCAGGGCGGCCGCGCAGGAGACGCGCGCGCGCCTCGAGAAGCTGCTCGCGATCAAGGGCAAGCGCACGCCGACGTCGTTCCATCGGCAGCTCGGCAAGATCATGTGGGACAAGTGCGGCATGGCGCGCAATCGCGCCGGCCTCACCGAGGCGATCGAGCAGATCCGCGCGCTCCGCGAGGAGTTCTGGACGAACGTCAACGTGATCGGCGAGGTCGGCTCGCTGAGCCAGCAGCTCGAGATCGCCGCCCGCGTGGCCGACTTCATCGAGCTCGGGGAGCTGATGTGCCGCGACGCGCTCCACCGTGAGGAGAGCTGCGGCGGCCACTTCCGCGAGGAGTACCAGACCGAGGACGGCGAGGCGCTGCGCAACGACGACGAGTTCGCGTACGCGGCCGCCTGGGAGTACACGGGCGAGAACGCCACGCCGGCGCTCCACAAGGAGCCGCTCGTCTACGAGAACGTGAAGCTCTCGACCCGGAGCTACAAGTGACCCGCGGTGCTTCCATGAAGATCACGCTGCACGTCTGGCGGCAGGCCGGCCCGAACGCCACGGGCAAGCTCGAGACCTACCAGCTCGGCGATGTCTCGCCGGACATGTCCTTCCTCGAGATGTTCGACGTGCTGAACGAGCAGCTCGTCGAGCAGGGCAAGGAGCCGGTCGCCTTCAGCCACGACTGCCGCGAGGGGATCTGCGGCTCGTGCGCGATGATGATCAACGGGGCGGCGCACGGTCCGATGAAGGGCACGGCGACCTGCCAGCTCCACATGCGCAGCTTTAAGGACGGCGACCAGATCTGGGTCGAGCCGTGGCGCGCGCGCGCGTTCCCGATCATGAAGGACCTCGTCGTCGACCGCGGCGCGCTCGACCGCATCATCCAGGCGGGCGGCTACGTGTCGGCGAACACCGGGGGCGCGCGCGACGCGAACGAGATCCTCGTGCCGAAGCCGGACGCGGACGCCGCGATGGACGCGGCCGCGTGCATCGGCTGCGGTGCCTGCGTCGCGGCCTGCCCGAACGCCTCCGCGTCGCTGTTCACGGCGGCCAAGATCGCGCACCTAGGCCACCTGCCGCAGGGGCAGCCCGAGCGCTTCCGGCGCGTGCTCTCGATGACCGAGCAGATGGACATCGAGGGGTTCGGCCACTGCACCCTCTACGGCGAGTGCCAGGAGGCGTGCCCGAAGGAGATCAGCATCGACACGATCGCGCGCATGAATCGCGACTACATCCGCGCCTCGCTGACCGCCTCGCCGCGCGCGGCGGTGGAGTTCGCGGGGTGAGCTGACCCGCTGGCCGCGAGGCCGAACGGCGGGACACGAGCGGGCCACGCACCAGCCGGTGCGTGGCCCGCTTGCTGCTCAGGTGGCCGGCCGAACCCAGCGGAGGAGAGCGCAGATGGCCACGCCCGACAAGGTGCCCGCCGAAGAGCACGGCGGTCGCAGCGGTCCCCAGCTCACGGCCGACGAGGCGCGCTCGGTCGCGCACCGCGAGGGCACGCTGCCGGGCGCCCCGAGCGCGGGGTCGCTCGGCGGCTCGAGCGGCGGTGGGGACGCACCCGGGAACGACCAGCTCCGGTACGCCGGCGACCGCGAGGTGCCGCAGGTCCCGCAGCGCGACGCCGCGACCGCACAGGGCGAGCGGGGGCGCGGCGCGAGCGGCTCCGGTCGACTGTCGAGCAACGACCAGAACACCGCCGAGATGATGCACCCGGAGGCCGCACTGGGCGGCGCGGACTCCGTACAGAAGACCAGCTGGGGCGTCGGGACGGGCACCGAGCCCGACGGACGCGCCGAGTTCGCGCCGGTGGGGCTCCGAAAGGGCGAGGGGTCCGTCGTCGCCCGGTCCAGCGCCGGCGGCGGCGTCAATCCGGTGGCCTGGATCGTCGGGGTGCTCGCGGTGCTCGCGGCGGTGCTCTACGGCGCGGGCATGCTCACGGGCTGAGCTGGCCGGTCGTTCCCTCTGGGCGGCACGCGGCGCCGGCGAGTAGGGGCGCCGCGCCGCCGTCGCACGTGCGAGGTGAGGCCGTCGGACCGGCGCCTGGAGGCCCCCCGCCGGCCCGGAGCGTTCGGGTTGAACTCCTGCGCGGCGGCGGGTTATCTTCAGGTCGTCGCTCGTGAAAAATTTCACGAGCCGTGGGCGGACACCGCGACAGCCATGGCCCGGTCCTACTTCCCGCTCCTCCTCCTGTTCGGCTTCGTGGCCATGAACGCCGCGCTGATCCTCGCGATCGGCGCGCTGACGGTTCGGGTGCGCAAGACGGCAGTGAAGTCGCAGCCCTACGAGTCGGGCATCGCCCCGCTGGGCGACGCGCGCGAGCGGTTCAGCGTCAAGTTCTACATGGTCGCGATGTTGTTCATCATCTTCGACATCGAAACCGTGTTCATGATCCCCTGGGGCGTCGCCTTCCGGCAGCTCTCCTGCGCGGTTCAGCTCACGGCGGCTGGCTGCCCGAGCGGGCAGATCTCGTTCTTCGGCCTCGGCGAGATGCTCGTCTTCATCGGCATCCTGCTCGTGGGCTACGTCTACGTGTGGAAGAAGGGGGCGTTCCAATGGGACTGATCACGCGTCCTGACGGGAGCACCGGCGACGGCCGCCAGGCCGTCGCGGTCGACCCGATCTCCCAGGAAGGCTGGATCACCTCGCGCCTGGACTTCCTCGTGAACTGGGCGCGCGCCAACTCGATGTGGCCGATGCCGTTCGGCACCGCGTGCTGCGCGATCGAGTTCATGGCGACCGCGGCGAGCAAGTACGACCTCGCGCGCTTCGGCATGGAGCGCCTGAGCTACTCGCCGCGTCAGGCCGACGTGCTGCTCTGCGCCGGACGCGTGCCGTACAAGCTGGCGCCTGTGATCCGGCGCATCTATCAGCAGATGCCGCAGCCCAAGTGGGTGATCGCCATGGGGGCGTGTGCGAGCACGGGCGGCATGTTCGACAACTACGCGGTGGTGCAGGGGATCGACACCATCATCCCGGTCGACGTCTACGTGCCCGGCTGCCCGCCGCGCCCGGAGGCCCTGATGTACGGGATCATGATGCTGCAGAAGAAGGTCATGGGCGAGCGCCTCCGCGACGAGGCGCTGCGGCACGAGATGGTGCCCGACCCGAGTTCGCAGCTGTACATCCCGCCGTCGGCGATCGACGAGCTCTCGGAGCCCTTCGGAAACTCGGTGCACCAGACGCGGTCCGGTCTGTGAGCGCCCGGGGCGACGGCGCGTTCGCCCGCTGCACGACCCGCACGACCGGCATCACCCCCTCGCGACTTCCGTGACCCCGACGACGCCGATCCAGATCGCGGGGTCCGCGGCTCCGCACGACGCGCCCCGGACCCCCAGGCAGCTTCCCCACCGCGGGGGAGAGCCGAACCCCAGCGCCGCCGCCCTGCAGCAGCAGTTCGGCGCCGCCGTGCTGCGCGTGGACGTCGTCTGGGGCGAGACGAGCGTCGTGGTCGACGGCGCGCGGATCCTCGACATCGTGCGCTGGCTGCACGACGACCCGGCGCAGCGCTACGACTACCTCGTGGACGTCACGGCCGTCGAGTTCCGCGACCTCGAGCAGCCGCTCGAGGTCGTGTGGCACCTCCGGTCGCTGCCGTTCCGCCGCTTCCTGCGACTGAAGGCGCTGCTGCCCAAGCGCGGCCCGCTCGAGGTGGCCAGCGTCTGGCCCGTCTACCACGGCGCCGATTGGCTGGAGCGCGAGTGCTTCGACATGTTCGGGATCCGCTTCACCGGTCACCCCGACCTGCGCCGCATCCTGATGTGGGAGCAGTACAAGGAAGGGCATCCGCTGCGGAAGGACTTTCCCCTCCGTGGGCGCTTCAGCCGTTCGGAGCAGCTCCGCCAGGCGCTCTCCGCGAACCCGGAGGCGCGCTACTCGATGGAGGAGATCAGCGTCGTCGAGGCGTTCAACGAGCTGCCCGACGACATGCGCCGGCGCCTCGCCTCGGGCGAGGCCACCGGGGAGTGAGGAGCACGCACTGATGGCCACGACCAAGCGAACCGTCGAAGTCGCACTGTCCACGACCGGTCTCGGTCCCGACGGCAAGCCGCAGCGCGTGCCGCTCGTCGTCGACGACCGCGGGAACGCGGTGACGATGGAGGCTCCGCCCGCGCTCGAGCCCGACCTCGCCGGCGAGCACATGCTCATCAACATCGGCCCGCAGCATCCCGCGACGCACGGGGTGCTGCGCCTCGTGCTGGAGCTCGACGGCGAGACCGTGGTGCGCTGCATCCCGCACGTGGGCTACCTGCACTGCGGCTTCGAGAAGATCGGCGAGTACCGCCAGTACAACCAGATCATCCCCTGGACGGACCGCGAGGACTACCTCAACTCGCCGGGGAACAACTGCGCCTTCGCGCTCGGGGCGGAGCGCCTGTTCGGCATCGAGATCACCGAGCGCTGCAAGGTGCTGCGCGTGATCACGATGGAGCTCTCGCGCATCATCTCGCACCTCGTGTGGATGGGCACCACGGCCGTCGACATGGGCGCGTTCACGCCCTTCCTGTGGACGTTCCAGGAGCGCGAGAACGTCTACAACCTGCTCGAGGGGTGGGTGGGGGCGCGCCTGACGACGTCGCTCACGCGCGTCGGCGGCATGGCGGCCGACATCCCGGACGGCTGGCTCGACGGGCTGCGGAAGTTCCTCAAGGGCTTCCCGAAGACGCTCGCCGAGGCGGACCGCATGCTGACGCGGAACGCGATCTGGGTCGGCCGCACGGTCGGGCTGGGCGTGATGACCGGCGACGAGGCGATCAACTGGGGCCTCTCGGGCCCGATGCTCCGCGCCTCCGGCGTCGCCTACGACGTGCGCCGTGACTTCCCGTACCTCGACTACGAGACCTACGACTGGGACGTCGCGGTCGGCACGAACGGCGACGTCTACGATCGCTACCTCGTCCGCATGGAGGAGATGCTGCAGAGCGTGCGCATCCTCGAGCAGGCGGTCGAGCGCCTTCCGGACGGACCGATCAACGTCGACGACCCGCGCATCATCCTGCCGCCCAAGCGGAAGGCGACGAGCGAGATGGAGAGCATGATCCATCACTTCAAGCTCGTGATGGAGGGGCCGCGTCCGCCGGTCGGCGAGTGCTACGTCGCCACCGAGAGCCCGAAGGGCGAGAAGGGCTACTACATGGTCTCCGACGGGACCAGCAAGCCGGTGCGGTGGCGCATCCGCCCGCCCGCGTTCATCAACCTCTCCGCCATCCCGAAGATGGTCGAGGGGCACCTGCTCTCCGACGTGATCGCGATCAACGCCAGCATCGACATCGTGATGGGCGAGGTGGACCGGTGACCTACGGCCCCTCCACCCCGAAGCCGTCGCCGGACGCGCTGGCGTCGCACGGCGCGGCGCACGATCACGCGCCCTACGAGGCGGTGTTCACCGCCGGCACGCCGGCGCGCGCGGAGCTCGACGAGCTGCTGACGCGCTATCCGACGAAGATGGCCGCGCTGCTGCCGGCGCTCTGGATCGTGCAGCGCGAGCGCGGCTGGGTGAGCGACGAGGCGATGGCGGAGGTGGCGCAGGTGCTGGAGCTGACCGCCGCCTACGTGAAGGGCGTCGTGACGTTCTACACGATGTACCACCAGCATCCCGTCGGTCGGTACTTCATTCAGGTCTGCACCACCACGCCGTGCCACGTGTGCGGCGCCGAGGGCGTCGTCGACGCGTTCCTGCAGCACACCGGCTGCGGTGAGCTCGGCGTGACCTCCGCCGACGGGCGCTACACCGTGATCGAGGTCGAGTGCCTCGGCGCGTGCGGCTTCGCCACGCCGGTGATGATCAACGAGCAGTTCCTGGAATCGGTGACGCCGTCGCGCGTCCCCGAGATCCTGGCCGCGCTTCCCTGAGCCATGGGCTATCCGCACCCCTCGCATCCGCGCGAGACCCCGGTCCTCTCCAAGCACTTCGGCGACGCCGAGGCGCGCACCCTGAAGGGGTGGCGCGACCGCGGCGGCTACGTCGCGCTCGAGAAGGCGCTGTCGATGGACCCCGCGGAGATCCAGAACATCGTGAAGGACTCCGGCCTCCGCGGGCGCGGCGGCGCCGGCTTCCCGACCGGCGTGAAGTGGAGCTTCATGAAGCCCGACGGCAAGCAGCACTACCTGTGCTGCAACGCCGACGAGTCGGAGCCGGGCACGTTCAAGGACCGCGAGATCATGCGCTGGACGCCGCACGCCCTCGTCGAGGGGGTGGCGCTCGGCGCGCACGCGATCTACGCCAGCACCGCGTACATCTACATCCGCGGCGAGTTCACCGAGCCGCTGCAGCACATGCGCGCCGCCGTGAAGGAGGCGTACGCCGCCGGCATCCTCGGCGAGAACGCGATGGGCACCGGCAAGACCGTGCACGTGCACGTGCACCAGGGCGCCGGCGCCTACATCTGCGGTGAGGAGACGGCGCTCATGAACTCGCTGGAGGGGCGCCGCGGGAACCCGCGCATCAAGCCGCCCTTCCCGGCGGTGGCCGGCCTGTTCGGGCAGCCGACGACGATCAACAACGTCGAGACGCTCGCGGCGACGTCGCACATCGTGAACAACGGCGCCGACTGGTACAAGCAGTTCGGCCGCCCGGACAACCCGAAGAGCGTCGGCACGAAGCTGTTCTCGGTGTGCGGGAACGTCGCGCGCCCGGGCAACTACGAGGTACCGCTCGGCTTCAACTTCGGCGAGTTCCTGTGGGAGCTCTGCGGCGGCGCGGCGAACGGACGCGAGATCAAGGCCGTGATTCCCGGTGGATCGTCGGTCCCGTTCCTCACCGCCGAGGAGTGCCGCACGGCGTTCATGGACTACGAGGGGATGGTCGCCGCCGGCTCGATGCTCGGCTCGGGCGGCGTCATCGTCTTCGACGATCAGCAGGACATGGTGCGGCAGATCGCGCGGCTGACGCGCTTCTACGCGCACGAGAGCTGCGCCCAGTGCTCGCAGTGCCGGGAAGGCACCGCGTGGACGACGAAGATCATGGAGCGGATCGCCGCCGGTGACGGCACCGCGCGCGACTTCGACACGCTGCTGTCGATCGCCGACAACATGACCGGCAAGACCATCTGCGTGCTGAGCGACTCGTGCGCGACGCCGGTGGTGTCCGGGCTCAAGAAGTTCCGCCACGAGTTCGAGGCCAAGTTGAAGCACACGCCCAACGTCGTGAGCTTCGCAGGCACGTCCACCGCAGCCGCGGCGCCGCGCGCCGCGAGCCCGACGGCCTGACCTCGCCACGAGAGAATCCATGGCCGACGTGAAGCAGGTCACGCTCACCATCGAGGGCCGGCAGGTCGTGGTCCCCGAGGGCACGAGCATCCTCGAAGCGGCGAAGTTCGCCGGTGTGCTCATCCCGCACTACTGCTACCACCCCGGGCTTCCGGTGGCGGGCGTGTGCCGGATGTGCCTCGTCGAGGTCGAGAAGTTCCCGAAGCTCGCCCCCGCCTGCGCGACGGCCGTCGGCGAGGGGCAGGTCGTGCACGTGCACTCCGAGAAGGCGCTCGAGGCGCGAAAGGGCGTCCTCGAGTTCCTGCTCATCAATCATCCGCTCGATTGCCCGATCTGCGATCAGGCGGGCGAGTGCGAGCTGCAGGACTACACCTTCCAGGAAGGGCGCGCCGACTCCCGCTACATGGAGCCGAAGCGCTTCAATCCGGTCGAGGACTTCGGCGGCGACGTCCTGTACGTGACGAACCGGTGCATCCTGTGCACGCGCTGCGTCCGCTTCATGGACAAGGTCGCGCAGGACTCGGTGCTGAACGTCAGCGAGCGCGGCGACCGCGCGGTCATCGGCATCCATCCGGAGCACGATCTCGGCGACCACGCGTGGTCGGGCAACGTGATCGATCTCTGCCCGGTCGGCGCGCTGATCTCGAAGGACTTCCTGAACAAGGCCCGCGCGTGGGAGCTGGATCGCACCGCGTCGGTGTGCCCGAACTGCACGCAGGGGTGCAACGCGATCCTCGAGACGCGCGAGGATACGGTCGTGCGCATGCGCCCGCGGCCGAACGAGGCGGTGAACCAGTACTTCCTCTGCGACCAGGGGCGCCTGAACTACCGCTGGCTCGAGCGCCGCGACCGCGCCGAGCTGCCGTACGTGCGCGGCGCCAACCGCAGCGGCGGGACGGAGCTGCGCGTCGCCGACTGGGACGTGGCGCTGCGTGACGCTGCGGCGCTGCTCAACGGCCGACGCGCGTACGTCCTCGCCTCGCCCATGCTGTCGAACGAGGCGCTCGGCCTGCTCGCGCGGGTCGTGACGCGAACGGGTGGCACGGGCGTGTACACGGTCGCCACCGGTCCCGAGGCACCGCTCGCCGGCGTGCCGGACCTCTCGCTGCGCGCCGATCGGGCCGCGAACGTCGTGGGCGCCGAGCTGCTCGGCTTCCAGCGGCGCGAGCCCGGGGCCGCGCTCGCGGGGCTGCAGTCCGGCGACGTGCTCGTGGTGGCCGACGAGGAGCTCGCGGCGGCGCCTCCGACGGCACTGCCCGAGGGGGTGCGCGTGCTGGTCCTCGGCACCACCGTTCCCAGCTGGGCGGCGGCGGCCGACGTGGTGCTCCCCATAGCCAACATGGCGGAGGAGGAGGGCACCTTCACCAACATCCGCGGCCGAGTGCAGCGCTTCATGCAGGCCAAGGCGGCGCCCGGCCTGGCGCGCCCCAGCTGGTACGTGCTCGGCGACCTGCTCGCCGCGATGGGCGAGGGCGAGGGCTACTTCACCGCGACCGACGCGTTCACGGCGCTGGCCACGACGCACGCGAGCTTCGCCGGGCTCTCGTACGACACGCTCGGGCTGCGCGGTGCGCTCGTGGCGGACGCCGAGCGCTTCGCCGCCGAGCCGGCGATGGCGGGGGCGGCATGAGCGGCCCCGCTCTCGCGGCGCTCGCGCTGCTGCAGGCGTACGACCCACAGGTGGTCCATCCGAGCAACGGCGTCTTCTTCGTGTCGACGCTGGTGAAGATGCTGGTGGTCTTCGCCGTGACGCTGGGCCTCGTGTCGCTGCTGACGCTCGCCGAGCGGAAGATCTCCGCGTGGATCCAGGACCGGCACGGCCCGAATCGCGTGGGCCCGGGCGGCCTGCTGCAGCCGGTCGCGGACGGCCTCAAGAACTTCATGAAGGAGCGCGTGTCGCCGGGCATGGCGTACGGGCCGATCTTCTGGCTCGCGCCGGCGCTCGCCTTCGTGCCCGCGCTCTGCACGTTCGCCGTGATCCCCTTCGCGGCGCCGCTGCCGACGCCGTGGGGGCTCGTTCCCATGGTCGTGGCGGACCTCCCGATCGGCTTCCTGTACATCCTGTCGATTACGTCGCTCGGCGTGTACGGGCTGACGCTGGCCGGCTGGAGCTCGAACAACAAGTACGCGCTGCTCGGCGGGCTCCGCTCGAGCGCGCAGATGGTGTCGTACGAGATCGCGATGGGCATGTCCACCATCCCGATCCTCCTGCTCGCCGGGAACGTGTCGCTGAACACGATCATCGCGCAGCAGGTCACGACGGGCTGGAACGTGTTCGCGCTCTCGGTCTCGTTCTTCGTCTTCATGGTCGCCGCGTTCGCCGAGACGAACCGGCTGCCGTTCGACCTGCCCGAGGCGGAGTCGGAGCTGATCGCCGGCTACCACACCGAGTACAGCGGGATGGCGTTCGCGATGTTCTTCATCTCCGAGTACTCGGCGATGATCACGGCGAGCGCGCTGATGGTCACGCTGTTCTTCGGCGGCTGGGACATCCCGTTCACGACCTGGGACAACACCACCCCGTACAGCGTGCTCAAGACGCTCGCGACGCTCGCGAGCTTCGGTCTCAAGACGCTGTTCTTCCTGTTCACGTACATCTGGATCCGCTGGACGCTGCCGCGCTTCCGCTACGACCAGCTGATGTCGCTGGGGTGGAAGTTCATGCTGCCGGTGGCGCTCGCCTACATCGTGGTCATCGCCTCGGCCACGCTGGCGCTCGACGCGGCGGGCATCGCGCGCGGCACGCTGTACGGCGCGATCCTGTTCGCGATCAACCTGGTGATCCTCGTCCTGCTGTTCGCGGTGCTCGACCGCGGCCGGCTCATCAGCCCTGCGAGTCCGCGCGTGCGGACGGCCGAGGTGGCGCGTCGTCGGGCGCGTGCGTACGCGGCGGCGCGCCGTGCCGCCGTCGCGCCCGACCTCGCCAGCGAAGCCGCCGACTGAGGCGACCATGACGATCAACGTGAAGGTGCTCGATCGGCCGATCGAGCAGGTCAGCTACGTGCGCGCCACGCTCAAGGGCATGGCGATGACGTTCAAGCACCTGGTGAACCGCGAGCGGCGGCACGAGGTGACCGTGCAGTACCCCGAGCAGAAGTGGGATCTCTCGCCGCGCTGGCGGGGCACGCACCGCATGCTCACGACCGAGACCGGCAAGGCGAAGTGCGTCGCCTGCGGGCTCTGCCCGACCGTCTGCCCGGCGAACTGCATCAAGCTCGTGCCCGGCGAGGACGAGCAGGGGAACCGCTACCCGCTGGTGTTCGAGATAGACGAGTTCCGCTGCATCTTCTGCGGCTACTGCCAGGAGGTGTGCCCGGAGGAGGCGATCCACGTCGGCCGGCACTTCGAGAACGCCGAGTACAGCCGCGAGGGCATGGTGTACGACCTCGAGCGGCTGATGGCGCAGCGCCACCCGGTCAGCGAGCTGTGGGACCCCGCCGACCCGAAGGGCGAGTGACCGCATGAGCCTCCTCTTCCAGTTCCACTTCTATCTGTTCGGCCTGCTCGCCGTCGCGTCGTCGATCCTGTTCATCACCCGCAAGAGCCCCGTCGCGGCGGCGCTGTGGCTGGTCAACACGATGTTCGCGCTGGCCGGGCTGTACATCATGCTGGACGCGCAGTTCGTCGGCGCGATCCAGGTGCTGGTCTACGCCGGCGCGATCATGGTCGTGTTCCTGTTCGTCGTCATGCTCCTGAACCTCGGGCACTCCGACATCGCGGCCGACTTCCGCGAGAACAAGGTGCGGCTCGGGGCGGGCGTGGTGGGCATCGCGCTCCTCGCGCAGCTGCTCACGCTCTCGCGCGGGCGTCTGCCGGCGGTCGCCAGCGCGACCCAGCCCGAGACGAACGTCGTGGCGCCGGTGGCGCAGGCCCTGTTCACGGAGCACCTGCTCGCGTTCGAGTTCACGAGCATCCTGCTGCTGGCCGCACTAGTCGGGGCCGTGGTGCTCGCCAAGCGCGGGGGGCGCGCGTGATCGCCGAATCGCTGTTCTTCAGCGCCATCCTGTTCGTCGTCGGCGTGGTGGGCGTGCTCACGCGCCGCAACGCGCTGATCATCTTCATGTGCGTGGAGCTCATGCTCAACGCCGTGAATCTCAGCTTCGTGGCGCTCTCGAAGATGCACGGCGAGGCGCTCGGGCAGGTGTTCGTCGTGTTCGTGATGACCGTGGCGGCCGCCGAGGCGGCGGTCGGGCTGGCGATCGTCATCGCCGTGTACCGGCACTACGGTACCGTCGACCTCCAGAACATCAACCTGCTCAAGGGCTGATGCCGCTCGCTCTCCTGCAGGCCGCGGCGCCCGCGGCCCAGCACCCGCTCGCGGGAACGGTGGCGGAGTACGTCTGGCTGCTGCCGCTGCTGCCGCTGCTCGGGTTCGTCATCAACGGCGGGCTCTCGCTCTTCCCGGCGTATCACGCCGGCCCCCAGGACCCGTCGCACGACGCGAACGCGGGCCACACCGACATGGCGCACGAGGAGGCATACGACCGGGAGACCGAGTCGTTCCACTCGCGCTGGAACCGGCTCTCGAGCATCGTCGGACCGCTCGTCGTGGGGCTCGCGTTCGCGCTCGCGGTCGCGATGTTCCTGGCCATGCGCGGGGCAGGGGACGCGCTCGCGAGTGCCGGCGCGTTCACGCGCACGTACGGCTCGTGGATGCCCGCCGGCGATCTCCGGATCGACTGGGGCTTCCAGGTCGATCAGCTCTCCATGCTGATGACGCTGATCATCACGGGCGTCGGCACGCTGATCCACCTGTTCAGCATCGGGTACATGCGGACGGACCCCGGGTACTCGCGCTACTTCGCGTACCTGAACCTGTTCGTCTGCTTCATGCTCATCCTGGTGCTGGGTGCGAGCTACCCGGTGCTGTTCGTGGGCTGGGAGGGGGTGGGGCTCTGCTCCTACCTGCTCATCGGCTTCTGGTTCTCGGACGAGGCGAACGCGAACGCCGGCAAGAAGGCGTTCATCGTCAACCGCATCGGCGACTTCGGGTTCCTGGTCGCGATGTTCCTGCTGTGGGCCAACCTCGGCACGCTCGACTACGCGGGCGTCGACGCGGCCGCGGGGCGGCTGGCGGTGAACGGCGCGGTCATCACGGCCATCTGCCTCTTCCTGTTCCTCGGGTGCGCGGGCAAGAGCGCGCAGCTGCCGCTCTACATCTGGCTGCCGGACGCCATGGCCGGCCCGACGCCGGTCTCCGCGCTGATCCACGCGGCGACGATGGTCACGGCGGGCGTCTACCTGATCGCCCGCAGCGGAGCGCTGTTCGCGCTCGCGCCGTTCGCATCGCTGCTGGTCGCGCTCACCGGCGCCCTGACCGCGCTGTTCGCCGCGACGATCGGCCTCAAGCAGTGGGACATCAAGAAGGTCCTCGCGTACTCCACCGTCTCGCAGCTCGGCTACATGTTCGTGGCCGCCGGCGTCGGGGCGTACTCGGCGGCCGTCTTCCACCTGGCGACGCACGCGTTCTTCAAGGCGCTGCTCTTCCTCGGCGCCGGCTCGGTGATCTACGCCCTCCACGAGGCGTACCATCACACGCACAGCCACGAGGACGCGCAGGACATGCGCAACATGGGCGGGCTGCGCCGGTTCATGCCCGTGACCTTCGTCCTCATGTGGGCCGCCACGCTCGCGATCTCCGGCGTGCCGCCGTTCTCCGGCTTCTTCTCCAAGGACCAGATCCTCGGCTCGGTCTTCGCCGCCGCGCAGCACTCGGCGATCGCCGACCTGTCGCTGGCCGGCATCCCCGGCTCGGCGATCCTCTACGCGATCTACGTCCTCGGGCTGATCACGGCGCTGCTCACCGCGATCTACATGACGCGGATGATGCTCTACACCTTCCACGGCGCGAACCGCACCGGGGACGCCGAGCGGCCGCACCTGCACGAGGCGCCGTGGATCATGACCGGCCCGCTCGTCGTGCTGGGCGTCCTCACCGTGTTCGGCGGCTGGCTGAACATCCCGGCGATCCTCGGCTGGATGGGCGCCGAGGGGGCGCTCGATCGCTGGCTCGCGCCGGTGGTGGGCCGCGCCTCGGCGACGCTCGCCGGCGGCGAGGCCGCGCATCTCTCGCACGCGACCGAGTACTGGCTGATCGGCGCCGCGGTGGCCGTCGGCGCGATCGGCATCGCGCTCGCCTTCGCCCGCTTCCGCGGTCCGCTGCGCCCGAAGCGCGAGGCGCTCGCCGAGGAGCGCGGCCTCGGCGGTGCGATGGAGCACGCGTACTACGTGAACGAAGGGGTCGACCGGCTGATCATCGATCCCACCGTCGCCCTGTCGCGCAAGGTCCTGTGGCGCGGCCTCGACGTCGGGCTGATCGACGGCGTGCTGGTCAACGGCAGCGCGCTGCTGATGCGCAGCGTCGCCTGGGCCGGCGCCCGCATCCAGACGGGGAACGTCGGCAACTACGCGTGGATCATCGCGGTCGGCGCCCTCGTCGTGATCGGCGCCGTCGCCTTCCGCTGAGCCGACGCTCGTGTCCGGCCCTCTCCACTCCTCGAACGACTCGACGCGGAATGCGTGACGTGCTCGCCGCGCTGCACCTTGGTCAGTGGGTGCTTCCCGCGCTGCTCGTGTGGCCCCTGCTCGGGGCGCTGCTGATCTTCATGTTCGGACGCACCGCGCTCCCCGGACGCGAGCCGGGGTTCGCGCCGTGGCGCGACGTGCGGGTCCTGACGATGATCGTACTCATCGGTGAGGCGCTCATGGCGCTCGGCCTGTGGGCGATCTTCGACCCGACGCTGACCGGCTGGCAGGCGCACGTCGACATGCCGTGGATTCCGGAGTGGGGCGCCGGTGTGACCCTCGGCGTCGACGGGATCTCGCTCGTGATGGTGCTGCTGACGACGTTGCTCATGCCGCTGGCGGTCTTTGCCAGTTGGAGCAACGTGCAGCACAAGATCCGCAGCTACTACGGGCTGCTGCTGATCCTCGTGACCGGCGTCGTCGGCGTGTTCGTCTCGCTCGACCTGCTCCTGTTCTACGTGTTCTGGGAGCTGGTGCTCATCCCGATGTACTTCATGATCGGGGTGTCGGGGGGGAAGGACCGCACGCGCGCGAGCCACAAGTACTTCATCGCCGCGTTCATCGGCTCGCTGCTGATGCTCGTCGCGATCGTAGCCCTGTGGGTGGCCGGCGGGTCGCGCACGTTCAACTACGACGCGCTGCTCGTCGCCACGCGGGGCGCGCTCGCCCAGTCGACGCAGACCTACCTGTTCCTGGGTTTCTTCCTCGCCTTCGCGGTCAAGAGCGCCTTCTTCCCGTTCCACACCTGGCTCCCCGACGCGCAGCATGAGTCGCCGACGAGCGGCGCCGTGGCGCTCGGCATCAAGGTGGGAACGTACGGGATCCTGCGCTTCGCGATGCCGTTCTTCCCGGCGGCCGCGCTGCATCCGACGCTCCGGATGGCGATCGTGGGGCTGGCGGTCGCCGGCATCATCTACGGCGCGCTCGTGGCCATGGTGCAGCCGGACTTCAAGAAGCTCGTCTCGTACGCCTCGGTGAGTCACCTGGGCTTCGTCGTCCTGGGGATCTTCGCGCTGACGGTGCAGAGCATCCAGGGCGCGCTGATGGTGATGATTGGCCACGGCGTCTCGCTGGGCGCCCTGTTCCTGCTCGTCGGGATGCTGCAGGACCGCACCGGGACGGGGATGATCCAGCGCTTCGGCGGCATCGCGCGCATCGCGCCGCTCTTCGCGGCGGCGCTCATGCTGGCGGCGCTCAGCACCATCGGGCTGCCGGGGACCAACGGCTTCGTCGGGGAGTTCCTCGTGCTGATCGGCGCGTACGGGGTGTACCCGGTGCCGGCGGTGCTGGCGACCACCGGCGTCATCCTCGCCGCGGTCTACCTCCTGTGGGCGCTGCAGCGCGTGATCTTCAACCCGCTCGCCACGAGCGACGTGGGCGTCGTTCGCGACCTCGATCGGCGCGAGATGGTCGTCATGGCGGTGTTCGCGGTGGCGATCGTGTGGCTCGGCGTGGCGCCGGGCCCCGTGCTGCGCCGGATCGAAGGACCGGCGGCGCGCGTGGTCGAGCAGGTCACGCGGGACGCGGGCACGGTGGCGGTGGATCGCTCGGCGGTCGGCGCTCCCTAGCAGCCGCGGCCGCCGGCCATGGGGCGGGACGCGATCCGGGGGCGATGTGGCGTGCCTTCCGGCATCTCGGGCCGGGGTGCAACTTGCCGCGCAGGTTGCCCCGTAGCACCGGATCGCATCGCGTCACCGTCTCGACGACCCGGACGTCCGTTCGGACGCGCGGCTCGCGGGACGTCCACCGGGAGGACGGCTCATGCGTGATTGGCTCGCCGCCATGCAGTACGCCACCTGGGTGCTCCCCGCGCTCCTCCTCATACCCCTCGCGGGGGCCGCACTCATCGCGCTCGCCTGCCGTCCCGCCCGACATCCCGACACCGACGAGGAGTACGTCGACGGTGGGCGCGTGCGCGCGATCGCGTTCGGGACGCTGCTGCTCGAGGCGCTGGTCTCCGCCGGCATGTGGTGGGCGTTCGATCCGGCCAATCCGGGGTGGCAGTTCCGCGTCGACCTGCCGTGGATCACCGACTGGGGCGCCCGCTTCACGCTCGGCGTCGACGGGATCTCGCTGTTCATGATCCTGCTCACGACGTTCATCATGCCGCTCGCGATCATGGGCGACTGGACGAGCGTGCGCACGAAGCTCCGGACGCACTACGTCCTGCTGCTGATCCTGACCACCGGCATGGTGGGGGTGTTCGCGACGCTCGACCTGCTGCTCTTCTACATCTTCTGGGAGCTGATGCTGGTGCCGATGTACTTCATCATCGGCATGTGGGGCGGGGAGCGGCGCACCTACGCGAGCGTCAAGTTCTTCCTCTACACGATGTTCGGATCGCTGCTGATGCTGCTCGCGATCATCTGGCTGTGGGCGGGCACGGGAGCGACGAGCTTCGGCTACGAGCACATCCTCGCGAACTTCCGGCACACCGGCCCGGCGACGTTCTGGCTGTTCGGCGCCTTCTTCCTGGCGTTCGCGATCAAGGTGCCGCTCTTCCCGTTCCACACCTGGCTCCCCGACGCGCACGTCGAAGCGCCGACGACCGGCAGCGTGATCCTGGCCGCCGTCATGCTGAAGATGGGCACCTATGGCTTCCTGCGGTTCGCGCTCCCGCTCTTCCCCGCGGCGGCGATGCACCCGACGGTCCGGGCCATCATCCTCGGCCTCGCGGTCGTCTCGATCGTGTACGGGGCGCTCGTCGCGATGGTGCAGCCGGACCTCAAGAAGCTCGTGGCCTACTCCAGCGTGAGTCACCTCGGCTTCGTGATGCTCGGGATCTTCGCGCTGACCACCCAGAGCGTGCAGGGCGCGCTGATGGTGATGATCAGCCACGGGATCTCGACGGGCGCGCTCTTCCTCATGATCGGCATGCTCTACGAGCGCGCCCACACGCGCGAGATCGCCAAGTTCGGCGGGATCGCGCGCTCGGTGCCGATGTTCTCCGCGTTCTTCCTGCTCGTGGCGCTCAGCAGCATCGGGCTCCCCGGGACCAACGGCTTCGTGGGCGAGTTCCTGACGCTCCTCGGAGCGTACCGCACCGCGCCGCTCTTCGTGCTGATCGCGTCGACCGGCGTCGTGTTCGCGGCCGCCTACCTGCTGTGGGGCGTGCAGCGCGTGCTCTTCAATCCGCTCCGGGGCGAGGCGAACGCCACCCTGGTAGACTTGAACCGCCGCGAGCTCGCCGTGGTCGGCGTGTTCGCGGTGGCCATCCTCTGGTTGGGGCTCGCCCCCGGCCCGGTGCTGCGCCGCATGGAGCCGGCCGCGGCCCGCCTCGTCCAGCAGGTCGAGCGCGGTGCCCAGGTCGCCGCCGTCCCCGATACCAGCGCCCCCAGCGCCGTCGTTCAGCCCTGACCTCATGCCGCTCGACCTGACCGTCCCGTCCGCGCTCCTCACCGCGCTCCTCCCCGACCTGATCGTGATGGGCGGGGCGATGCTCCTGCTGCTCTGGGGCGTGTCGCGGCCCGAGAGCACCTCCGGCCGTCCCGTGGCCACGGGCGCGATCGGCGTCTGCCTCGCCGCCCTGGCGGCCATCGTCTGGATGGGGATCAACGGGGTGAGCGCCGCCCCGGGCGTCATCGCCATCGACAACTTCCGGTGGGCGGCGGACGCGGTCATTCTCGTCGGCACGATCCTGAGCATCGCCCTCGCCGACGACTACGGTCGGCGGAGCGAGCCGGTGGCGGTCGAGTCGCACGCGCTCACGCTGCTCGCCGCCGCCGGCATGATGCTCCTCGCCGGTGCGCGCGACCTGATCCTGGTCTTCCTCGGCATCGAGCTGATGTCGATCGCGGTCTACGTGCTCGCCGGCATCAACCGGCGCAGCGCACGGTCGGCGGAAGCCGCGCTCAAGTACTTCCTGCTCGGGTCGTTCTCGACCGCGTTCCTGCTCTACGGCGTCGCGCTCGTGTACGGGGCCACGGGTTCGACCAACCTGGGCGAGATCGGCGCGGCCGTGGCGACGACGCCCTCCGGCCCCGGCTCGATGCTCGTGATCGGGCTCGCGCTGATGCTGATCGGCTTCGCGTTCAAGGTCGCGGCGGCGCCCTTCCACATGTGGACGCCCGACGTGTACGACGGCGCGCCCACCCCGTTCACCGCCTTCATGGCGGCCGCGGTCAAGGCGGCGGCGTTCGCGACCTTCGCCCGCGTGTTCATGGAGGGCTTCGCGGGGATGTTCGTCCGCTGGCACACCGTCATCTGGTGGCTGGCCGCGATCACCATGGTCCTCGGCAACCTCATCGCGCTGTCGCAGCGGAACGTGAAGCGCATGCTCGCCTACTCGAGCATCGCCCACGCGGGGTACCTGCTGGTCGCGCTGGTCACGAACACGATGGACGGCGCGGCGGCGCTCGTGTTCTACCTGTTCGCCTACACGCTCGCCACCGTCGGCGCGTTCGCCGTCATCATGGCGCTGAGCGAGGGAGCCGAGCGTCCGACCGACGTCCGCGAGTGGTCGGGGCTCTTCTCGGTCCGCCCCGGCCTGGCGATCGCGATGGCGGTCTTCATGCTCGCGCTGCTCGGCTTCCCGATCGCCGGCGGGATGGGCTTCTTCGCCAAGTGGTACGTCCTGCAAGCGGCCCTGCAGGCGCCCGCCCCGCAGACGCGCCTCGCCGTGCTCCTCGTCATCACCTCGGTGATCTCGGCGGGCTACTACCTCTTCGTGATCATGGTCATGTTCATGCGCCCGCGGGCGGCAGACGCGCCGGCGTTCCCCGCGACGGCGTCCTGGACGCGCACCGTGATCTTCGGATCGGCGGGGCTGCTGCTCGCTCTCGGCCTGTACCCGTCACCGCTCGTGCGCTGGGCGCGGTCCAGCCCACTGAAGCCGGCGACGGCCGTCGCAGCGCCGTCCGCGGCACCGGTCGCGCCGATCGTCGCGTCAGACGCCGATCCCCTGCGCGTCACGGCGCGCTGACGACGCGACGCGCCCGCTCGCGCGGCAGGACTTCGGGAGGGCCGGCCGCGTGCCGGCCCTCCGCTTGCCTGCGCTCCCACCGATGGCGATACTCGCCGGCGCGACGCCGTGTCCGTCGCGCGTTCGCCGGGGCGCTGCGCCCCTGACCTCCGACTCTCCCGCCGCATGGCCGACCAGCTCCGGCAGCAGATCTTCCGTCAGTACGACGTTCGCGGCATCGTCGGCCGCGACCTCAGCGCCGATGTCGCGCGCACCCTCGGGCGCGCCTACGCCGCCTACCTGTCCGAGCGGGGCATCGCCGGCGCCGTGGCCGTCGGGCGCGACAATCGCCCGAGCGGTCAGATGCTTCGCGACGGCCTGGTCGCCGGACTCACCGAGTGCGGCTTCGACGTCGTCGACATCGGCGTCGTCCCCACGCCGCTCACGTACTGGGCGCTGCACCACGAGCCGGTCGTCGGCGGCATCCAGATCACGGGCTCGCACAACCCCCCCGAGTACAACGGCTTCAAGATCTCGGTCGGCAAGGGTTCGATGCACGGCGAGGAGATCCAGGAGCTGTATCGCCTGGCGGTCGCCGGCCGGTTCCCGAGCGGGCAGGGCAGCGTGCGCGACAGCGCGGTGGTCGAGCGCTACATCGACGACGTCGTGGCGCGCACGGGCCAGCTCTCGCGACCGCTGCACGTCGTCGCCGACTACGGAAACGGCGCGGGCGCGATCGTCGGGCCGCAGCTGCTCGAGCGGCTCGGCGCGCGCGTGACGCACCTGTTCGCGGAGAGCGATGGCACCTTCCCGAACCACCACCCCGATCCCACGGTCGTCGAGAACCTCACCGACCTGATCGCGGCCGTGCGGCGCGAGAAGGCCGACCTCGGGATCGCGTTCGACGGCGACGCCGATCGCATCGGCCTCGTCGACGACGCGGGCGCGATCATCTGGGGCGACCACATCCTGATCCTCTACGCGCGCGACGTGCTCGCGCGCACGGGGCAGGGGCAGCCGGTGATCTTCGACGTGAAGTGCTCGCAGGCGCTCCCCGACGCGATCCGCGCGGCGGGCGGCGATCCGATCATGTGGAAGACCGGCCACTCCCTCATCAAGGACAAGATGAAGGAGACGAACGCGCCGATCGCCGGCGAGATGAGCGGCCACATGTTCTTCGCCGAGGGCTTCTACGGTCACGACGACGCGCTGTACGGCGCCGCGCGCCTGCTGCGCATCGTCGCCGACTCTGGGCGCTCCGTCTCGGAGCTGCTGTCCGACGTGCCGAAGTTCGTGTCGACGCCGGAGCTGCGCGTCGACGTGCCCGAGGAGCGCAAGTTCGCGATCGTCGACGACGCGGTCGCGTACTTCCGCGGCAGGTACGACGTCGTGGACGTCGACGGGGTGCGCGTCCTGTTCGGCGACGGCTGGGGGCTGATCCGCGCCTCGAACACGCAGCCGGTCCTCGTCATGCGCTTCGAGGCGCTGACGCCGGAGCGTCGCGACGCGATCCGCGCCGAGATGGAGGACTGGCTCCGGGCGCAGGGCGTCGACCCGACCCCCGGCGTCGGCCATTGATCACCCGCGCCGAGGTGCGCCGGGCGTGACGCGCCGCCGCTGGCTGGTGCTCGCGCTCGGCCTCGCCGCGCTGCTGCTGCTCGGCCGCGCGGTCGCCGAGCTGGTGGTGGAGCGGCGCTGGTACGCGGCGTTCGGACCGGGTGCGCTCGCTGTGTGGCGCGCCCGGGAGTCGGCGCTCTGGCTGCTGCGTGGCGTGTGCGCCGCCGCGGCGGCGGGGCTCTGCTTCGCGAACCTCTACGGGGTCGTCAGCTCGGTCGAGAAGGTCGTGCTGCCGCGCCGGCTCGGTGACCTGGAGATCGGCGAGACGGTGCCCGGCCGGCGCCTACTGTGGGGCGCGGCCGCGCTGTCGCTCACGGTCGGCTCGCTGCTCGCGCTGCCGCTCGACGCGTGGATGCCCGTCGTCGCGATGCAGGCGGGCGGCATGTTCGGCGAGATCGAGCCGTTCACCGGGCACGACCTCGGCTACCACGTGCACTGGCTGCCGCTGGAGCACGCGCTCTACACGTGGGCGCTCTTCGCGCTGCTGGCGATCGGCGCACTGGTGCTGGCGTGCTACGCGCTGACGCCGGGGCTGCGGCTCGTGCGCGGTCGCGTGCGCATGAGCGGTCACGTGCGCCGGCACGTCTCGGTGCTCGGCGTCGGGCTGCTGCTGCTGCTCGCGTGGGGGCACCGCCTCGACGCGTACGGGCTGCTGACCGCGGGCAGCGGCGACGGCGGCGCATTCACCTTCGCCGATCACCGCGTGGGGCTGCCCGTCCGCTTCGGACTGGCGGTCGTGACGGGGCTGTCGAGCCTCGTGGTGCTGCGCGCGGGATGGGCAGGGCAGCCACGCCTCGCGTTCTGGGTGGTGACGGGGGTGCTCGCAGTGACGTTCACGTCGCGGTGGCTCGCGCCGCCCATCGTCGTGCAGCTCATGCCTGCCGACGAGCTCTCGCGCATGCAGACGGCGTACGCCGCGACGCGCGCACTCTACACGCGCCGCGCGTACGCGGCCGACGCGGTCGCGAACGCGCCGGCGGGGTACGGCGTCGACTCGCTCGCGGCGCTCGCCTCGCGCACGTCCGTCTGGGATCCCGCGGCGCTGCTCGGCGCGCTCGAGCACGCGCGGCGCGGCGGGAGCGCGGTCGCCGACGTCGGCTGGGCGACGGCTCCGGACGCGGCGCTCCGCGCGGTGGTCGTCGAGCGACCGACCGGCGCGACGGAGAGCGCCGTTCCGGACTGGACGGTCCTGACGCTCGACGCCGTGCGCACCGAGGCCGACGGGTCGCCGCTCGCCGTCACCGCGGACGCGCGGCCGCTCGCCGACGCCGGACGACGCGTGGACGTGCTCGTGTATCCGGACGCCGTGGGTCCGGCCGTCATGAGCGACCCGGCGCAGGGGATCGTCGGCGACCCGGCCGAAGGGTGGGGCGCTCGCCTCGCGCACGCGTGGGCGCGTCGCGACCTGCGGCTCGCGTTCTCCTCGACGCTGGATCGCACCTCGGCCCCGGAGCTGGTGCTGCGTCGCGATCCGCGAGAGCGGCTGCGCGCGCTCGTTCCCTTCTTCACGCAGGGCGAGGCGCTCTATCCGGCGGTGCACGCGGACTCGCTGCACTGGATCGTGCACCTCTACGCCGCGACCGACGCGTACCCGCTGAGCGGGCACTGGGGCGTGCTGCGCCGAGAGCGCAGCTACTTCCAGCACGCCGCCGTGGCCATCATGAACGCGCAGTCCGGCGCCGTGCGCCTCGTGCCCGACTCGGCACCCGGCGCGCTGGCCCGCACCTGGATCCGTCGATTCCCGGGGCTGTTCGAGCCGCGCACCGCGCTGCCCGCGTCGCTCGCCGGCGCGATCCCGCCGGCGTCGGACGCGGTGCTGGTGCAGGCCTGGGCCTTCGCGCACTTCGGCGCGCGCGGCGCCACGAGCATCGCGCCGCGACGCCTGAGCGGCGGCGCCAGCGGCGACAGCGCGATCGGCACCGCGCCGCGCGCGGTCACCCTGCTGCCCGGCGTCGCGACGGGCGCGAACGGCGTGCTCACGACGGTCGCGGGGAGCGCCGTCCCCGCATGGACCATCCCGCTGCTCGACGCCGCCAGTCGCGTGGACGGGACGCTGGTGGCCCTGGGGGGTCCCACGCCGCGAACGCTCTGGCTGCCGGCCGCGAGTGCGTTCCCGCGCTGGCCCGAGCTCGGCGAACGCATGCGGGACGCGGCCACGCCGGTGCTCGCGCGTCCCGCGAGCGAGCCCGGAGTACCGCGGGCGCCGGCGAGCACGCCGGCGGGGGCGCTCCGCGGGCAGCTGCGGGCCCTGCCGGTCGCCGGCACCATCGCGTTCCTGCAGCCGACCTACGAGAACGCGCGGGAGCCGTCGCCAACGCTCGCGTCGATCGCCGTCCTGACGGCGGACAGCGCGCGTGCCGGCCGTTCGCTCGCGGCCGCGGTGGGTGCATCGCCTCCGCTGGACGTCACGGGCACCGAGTCCGACCGGCTCGGGCGCGCACGAACGCTCTACGACGTGATGCGGCAGGCGCTCTTGCGTGCCGATTGGACGCGCTTCGGCGCCGCGTTCGACTCGCTCGGTGGGGCGATCGGCGCGCGTCCGCGCTGAGCGACCGGCCCGCGGCGCAAGACGCGCTGGCTTGCCCGTCGCCCGGCCGCCCCGGTAGCTTGCCCGCTTCCTGACGCCATCGCTCGACGCCGGGGGCCGCGCTGCCGATCGCGCGCGGCCGCGTGCGCGCCGAGCACGTTTCGGGACGCGCTCGGCGCGATAATCCACCCTCCGGAGATCCCAGTGAACATCCACGAGTACCAGGCGAAGGACATCCTTCGCCGCTACGGCGTGCCCATCCCGCCCGGCGAGGTCGCGACGTCGCCGGAGCAGGCCGAGGCCATCGCGACGCGCGTCGGCAAGCCGGTGATGGTGAAGGCGCAGGTGCACGTCGGCGGGCGCGGCAAGGCCGGCGGCGTGAAGTTCTGCCCGACGCCCGAGGCGGCGCGCGAGAAGGCGCAGGCGATCCTCGGCATGGACATCAAGGGGCTGACCGTCGAGAAGGTGCTCGTCACCGAGGCCGCCGACATCGGCACCGAGGCGTACGTCGGGATCATCGTCGACCGTGCGACCAAGAAGGCGGTCTTCATGGTCAGCGCCGCCGGCGGCATCGACATCGAGGAAGTCGCCGCGACGACGCCGGAGAAGATCAAGTACTTCCCGGTCGATCCGCGCTTCGGCCTCCTGCCGTTCGAGGCGCAGCAGCTCGGCTTCTTCCTGTATCAGGATGCGAAGCAGGCGCGCGCGGCCGGCAAGATCATGCAGCAGCTCTACACGGCCTTCGTCGAGAACGGCTGCTCGCTCGCCGAGATCAACCCGCTCGTCGTGACGCCGCAGGGCGAGGTGATCGCCGTCGACGCGAAGATGGTGATCGACGACAACGAGCTGGAGCGCCGCAAGGACCTCGAGGAGCTGCGCGACGAGAGCTCCGAGGCGCCGAGCGAGGTGGACGCGCGCAACGCGAACCTCACGTTCATCAAGCTCGATGGCAACGTCGGCTGCATCGTGAACGGCGCCGGCCTCGCGATGGCGACGATGGACCTGGTCAAGTTCTACGGTGGCGACCCGGCCAACTTCCTCGACATCGGCGGCTCGTCGAATCCGGAGAAGGTCGTCAACGCGCTGCGCATCATCACGTCCGATCCGAACGTGAAGGCGATCCTGTTCAACATCTTCGGCGGCATCACGCGCACCGACGACGTGGCCAACGGGATCGTGACCGCGACCAAGCAGAATCCCCTCAAGGTGCCCATCGTGATCCGACTCACCGGCACGAACGAGGAGATCGCGGTGAAGATCCTCGAGGAGAACGGCTTCACCGCGCTCACCGACATGGACGAGGCGGTCAAGAAGGCCGTCCAGCTCGCGACGGAGGGCGGCAAGTGAGCGTCTTCATCGACAAGAACACGCGCCTCATCGTGCAGGGCATCACGGGCCGCGACGGCTCGTTCCACGCCAAGCAGATGATGGAGTACGGCACGCAGGTCGTGGCCGGCGTGACCCCGGGCAAGGGCGGGCAGAAGTTCGAGGGCACGGTGCCCGTCTTCAACACCGTCGAGGAGGCGGTGCAGGCGACCGGCGCGAACACGTCCGTCATCTACGTGCCGCCGCCGTTCGCGGCCGACGCGATGATGGAGGCGGCAGCGGCGGGCGTGAAGTTCGTCGTCTGCATCACCGAGGGCGTGCCGGTCATCGACATGCTCAAGGTGCGTCCCTACGTGATCGAGCGCGGCGCGCGTCTCCTCGGGCCGAACTGCCCGGGCGCGATCACGCCGGGCGAGTCGAAGGTCGGCATCATCCCCGGCCGCATCTGCACGCCCGGCAACGTCGGCGTCGTGAGCCGCTCGGGCACGCTGACCTACGAGGTGGTCAACCACCTCACGCGCGCGGGCCTCGGCCAGAGCACCTGCGTCGGGATCGGCGGCGACCCGATCAACGGCACCGGCTTCATCGACGTGCTCGAGGCGTTCGAGAACGACCCGAACACGAAGGTCGTCGCGATGATGGGCGAGATCGGCGGCACGGACGAGCAGGACGCCGCCGCGTTCATCAAGGAGAAGATGACGAAGCCCGTCGTCGGCTTCATCGCCGGCCAGACCGCCCCGCCGGGCCGCCGCATGGGTCACGCCGGTGCGATCATCTCCGGCTCGTCGGGCACGGCCGCCGAGAAGATCGAGGCCTTCAAGGCTGCGGGCATGGGCGTCGCCCAGCGTCCGATCGACTTCGTCGAGCTGGTTCGCGAGCGCCTGAGCTGAGCTCACTAGGAGCTGCGGACTGCGGACTGCGGGTCGAATCCGCAGCCCGCAGTCCGCAGCGTCTTTTCATGTACCTCTCCGACTTCATCCGCCCCGACCGCGTCGTCGTCCCGCTCCCCGGGCCGACGCTGCAGGATGCGGCCGGCGCGCTGCTGGACCGCCTCATCGGGGCCGGGCTGGTGGCGCACCCGGAGCGGCTGCGCGCGCGGCTGGGCGAGGAGCGGGTCGAGGACCTGGTCGGCATGGGCGACCGGGCGTTCCTGCTGCACTACCGCAGCGATGCGGTGCGCGAGCTCGTCGTGGGCGTCGGCATCACGCGCCTGCCCGTCGAGCGCGAGCTCGGCGAGAGCGACGAGACGCAGTCGGCGCGCATCATCCTGCTGATCGCCGCGCCGCCGCGGCAGGCCGCGCTCTACCTGCAGGTGGTCGGCGCGTTCGCGCGCGTGCTGTCGAAGCCGGACGTCGTGGCGAGCGTGCTGGCGCAGCCCACGCCCGAGGCGCTGGCCGCCCTGCCGATCTTCGGGCAGGTGGCGCTGCGCGACCAGCTCACGGTGCGCGACCTCATGACCGAGCGCCCGCGCTTCGTGGCGCCGGACGCGCCGCTGCGCGACGCCGCGCTCGACATGGTGCGCGCCGGCGTGGCGGGGCTCCCGGTCGTCGACGACGGCGGGCGCGTGATCGGGATGCTCTCGCAGCGCGAACTGCTGCAGCATCTCCTGAACAGCTATCTTCAGCGCGGCGGCCACGCGGCGCCGGCGGCGGGCGTGCCCGGCGCGGTGGACGCGCGGCCCCGCACGGTGCGCGACGTCATGACGCGCCAGGTGCTCTGCGTCTCGCCGGAGCAGCCGGTGGCGGAGGTCGCCGCGATGATGACCAACAAGGACGTCGACCGGGTCCCGGTCGTGCGCGAGGGGCGCCTGGTCGGCTTCCTCACGCGCGGGGACATCGTTCGCAAACTGATCGGCTCCTGATCCCACGAGCGTTCGGCTCTCGGGACGGCGCCGCGGAGATCAACTACATGGCCGGCAACCGCACGCTCGCGATCATCAAGCCCGACGCCTTCGGCGCGGGCAAGGCAGGGAAGGTCCTCGCGCTCCTCGAGGAGAAGGGGTTCCGCCTGATCGCCGCGAAGGCGAAGCAGCTCTCCCAGGCCGAGGCCGGGGCCTTCTACGAGGTCCACAAGGAGCGCCCGTTCTACGGGGAGCTCGTGAGCTTCATGACGTCGGGCGCCTGCATGCCGCTGGTGCTCGAGAAGGCGGACGCGGTCGCGGCGCTGCGCGAGGCGATCGGCGCGACGGATCCGGCGGAGGCCGCCGAGGGCACCGTGCGCAAGCTGTACGCGGAGTCGAAGGGGCGGAACGCGATCCACGCGTCCGACTCGGACGAGAACGCGGCGCGCGAGATCGCGTTCTTCTTCGCCCAGACGGAGCTGGTGGGCTGAGGGGAGCGGCCGGCGGTCGGTGCTCCCGGCGGGCCCGCGGCGGTGCGGCGGCGCGCGGCATGCGAGGCCCGCGGGACGCCGACCGCCGGCCGCTCGGGGCCTGCAGCCCGGCTAAGTGCCCATCCGGGCACGACTTGAATTGCCCTCCCCTGGTCGCTAGGTTCAACGGCTATGCTGTCCTTTGACATCCGCTCGCTCGAGTCGACGGCCGCCATGGTCGCCGGGGAGCTGTCGCCCACCGATCCCGTCTGGGTCGAGGGAGATCCGCTTCCACTGGAGCCGATCCGGGTGTCCGGGCGCCTCTCGGCGGCCGGGCCCGGGCGTTTCTACTTCAGCGGGCGGATCACGGGGACGGCGACTGGCGAGTGCCGCCGGTGCCTCACGGACGTCCAGTCCGGCGTGGACATCGACGCGCACCTGATCTTCGCCGAGGAAGAGCTGGACGCCGACGGCGACGAGTCGGACGCGTACCCGTTCGACCCCGGCGAGCGCATGCTCGATCTGCGGCCGGCGATCCGCGAGGAGTGGCTCCTGGCCGCGCCCGCGTTCCCGCTCTGCCGCGAGGACTGCCGGGGGCTCTGCCCCCAGTGCGGCGCGGACCTGAACGAGGACCCGCAGCACGCGCACGCCAGTTCGGATCCCCGGTGGGAGACCCTGCGCGACGCCCTCGGTGGCGCGCCGGGCGACACGCCGGCTTCCAGCTGAATCCACGAACCGACCGCCGCGCGGGGCCGCGCCCCTGCGCGGTCTGGTGCGTCGCCGCCTGGCGCGTGCCGTCCGGTGCCGCCGCGCGACAACCGATCCTCTAGTCATCCTGGTATCCCGCCATGGCCGTCCCGAAGCGCCGTACCTCCAAGCGGAAGAAGCGCGCCCGTAACACGCACAAGGCCGCGCCCGCGATCGCGCTGCAGGCGTGCCCGCAGTGCAGCAGCCCGAAGCGCCCGCATCGTCTCTGCGACGAGTGTGGCTACTACGCCGGTGAGCTGCGCGCCGCGGCCCAGGAAGCCTGACCTTGGCGCGCGTCGCGTTGGACGCGATGGGGGGCGATCACGCCCCCCGGGCGACGGTGGCCGGCGCGCTCCTCGCGCTCGCGGAGCTTGAGCGCGAGCACTCCCTGCAGTTGGTCGGACAGACGTCGGTCGTGCAGGCCACGATCGACGAGCTGCTCGCGGGCGAGATGGCGGCGCACGCCGCCGCCGCGCGCGAGCGCCTCGAGATCGTCGAGGCGCCCGACGTCATCACGATGTCCGACAAGCCGACCGTGGCGCTGCGCGGCAAGCCGCAGAGCTCCATGGTCGTCGGGCTGCGCCTGCAGGCCGACGGGAAATCGGACGCGTTCGTCTCCGCCGGCAACACCGGCGCGCAGATGGCCGCGTCCGCGTTCGTGCTCGGGCTCCATCCGGGGCTCGCACGACCGGCGATCTGCACGCTCTTCCCGACGGCGCGCAAGCCGGTCGTCGTCCTCGATTCCGGCGCCAACGTCGACTGCTCGCCCGAGCAGCTCGTGCACTTCGCCCGCCTGGGCACCGTGTACGCGGAGGACATGCTCGGCCGACCGCACCCGGCCGTCGGGCTGCTCTCGATCGGCGAGGAGCCGGAGAAGGGGAACGCGTCGGTGAAGGAGGCGCACCAGCTCCTCGCCGCGTCGGATCTGAACTTCGTCGGCAACGTCGAGGGGCGGGACATCCCGGTCGGCGCGTGCGACCGCGGCCCGATCGACGTCGTCGTCTGCGACGGGTTCGTGGGCAACGTGCTCCTCAAGTTCTACGAGTCGCTCGCCCCGACGCTCATGGGCATGTTCGCCAAGGCGCTCGGCGCCGAGCGCGAGGCGCTGGAGCAGGCGTTCAAGGAGCTCGACTACTCCGATCACGGCGGCGCGCCGCTACTCGGGGTCAAGGGCGTCAGCATCATCTCGCACGGCAAGAGCGGACCGCGGGCGATCAAGAACGCGATCCGCGTCGCGGTGCGCGCGAGCGAGTCGCGCATGAGCGACCACATCGGCCGCCGCGTCGCGGAGGCCGCCGCCAGCCGCGCTGCCACCGACGGCGCTCCGGCCGCCTGAGGCGGCTCCCTCCCGGCGCCGTCGCCGTCCCACCGCGCGCCCGTCCGCGCGTGCGCCCGATCGGGGCGCGCGGGCGCCGTGCCGCCCAGCCACTCCGAGCGTGAAGCGTCCCGTCGCGTACGTCGCCGGCACCGGCCGTGGGGTCCCGGCCGGGGTCCTGACCAACCACGACTTCGCGTCGCGCGGCATCGAGACCTCGCACGAGTGGATCGTGGAGCGCACCGGCATCCACGAGCGCCGGATCGCGAGCAACGGCGAGTCCACCTGCTCCATGGCCGCCGACGCGTCGCGCCGCGCGATGGAGAAGGCCGGCGTGCAGGCCGGCGATCTCGACGTCATCGTGCTGAGCACCGCGACGCCGGACCGGCTGCTCCCCGCCACGGCCGTCGACCTCCAGGCGGCGCTCGGCGCGCAGCGCGCGGCGGCCTTCGACCTGTCGGCCGCCTGCTCCGGCTGGCTCTACGGGATCACCGTCGCCGAGGGGTTGATCGCCACCGGTGCCGCCGAGACGGTGCTCGTGGTCGGCGCGGAGAAGATGAGCGCGATCGTCGACTGGACGGACCGCAACACGTGCGTGCTGTTCGGCGACGGCGCCGGCGCCGTGGTGCTCAAGGCCGCGAAGCCCGCGCGCCGCGTCGACGACGCCCGCGACGCGAAGGGCATCCTCTCGACGTTCATGCGCAGCGACGGCCAGCTCGCCGAGCTGCTGTGGCGCCCCGGCGGCGGTGCGACGATGCCGTTCGCGGAGGCGATGCTGACCGACCGCTCGCACTTCGTGAAGATGGCCGGCCGCGAGGTGTTCAAGCACGCGGTGCGCTCGATGAGCGAGGCCGCCGACCGTGCCCTCGACGGCGCGCGCCTCACGGGCGCGGACATCGACGTGATGATCCCGCACCAGGCGAACGTCCGCATCATCGAGGCGACGGCGAAGCACGCGAACGTCCCGATGGACAAGGTCTACGTGAACGTCGACCGCTACGGCAACACGTCGTCGGCGTCGATCGGCATCGCGCTCGACGAGGCGATCGAGAAGGGGCGCGTGAGGGAAGGCACGACGGTGCTGCTGGTCGCGTTCGGCGCCGGCTTCACGTGGGCCTCGATGGTCGTGCGGTTCTGACCCGCGGGCGCGCCCCCGGCGGGCCGCCCTCCACCTGCTCGGATCGATGCAGCCACTGGTTCTCCTCTTCCCGGGACAGGGCTCCCAGAAGCCCGGCATGGCGCGCGACCTGGTCGAGGCGTTCGCGCCCGCCCGCGAGACGATCGCCGCCGTCGACGCGGCGCTCGGCGTCCCGCTCTCGACGCTGATGTTCGACGGCCCGGCCGACGAGCTGACGCTCACGCACAACGCGCAGCCCGCGCTCTTCACGCACGGCGCGGCCGTGTGGGCCGCGGTGCGCGATGTGGTGGGCGCGCACGTGGTCGCCGCGGCCGGCCACTCGCTCGGCGAGTTCACCGCGCACCATGCCGCCGGCACCTTCGACGCGCCGACCGGCGCGCAGCTCGTGCGGCGTCGCGGCCTGCTGATGTACGACGCGGGCGTGGCCCGCCCCGGCACGATGGCGGCGCTGCTCGGCGACCCCGATCGCCCGATCGAGGAGATCTGCGCCCAGGCGACCGCCGAGGCGGGCGAGGTGGTGCCCGCGAACTACAACTCGCCGGGGCAGCTCGTGATCTCGGGCGAGGTCGCCGGCGTCGAGCGGGCGATGGAGCTCGCGAAGGCCGCCGGCGTGAAGCGCGCGGTGCGCCTGCAGGTCAGCGGCGCGTTCCATTCGCCGCTCATGGCTCCGGCGCGTGCGGGCCTCGAGTCCGCGCTCGCCGAGGCAGCCATGCGCGATCCGGCGTTCCCGGTGGTGGCGAACGTGAGCGCGGCGCCGGTGACCTCCGCCGCCGACGCGCGCGAGCTGCTCGCCACGCAGCTCGGCGCGCCGGTGCGCTGGACCGAGGTCGTGCGGACGCTCGCCTCGCGCCACCCCGACGCGCTGTTCGTCGAGATGGGCCCCGGCACCGTCCTCGCCGGCCTCGTGAAGAAGATCGCGCCCGAGGTGCAGACGGCGCCGTGCGGCACGGCGCCCGAGGTCGAGGCGCTGCTCGCGCGGTTCGACGCGCCCGCCTCGGCCTGACCTCCCGCCCACACCCGCTCCTCGCTCTCCATGCAGATCGACCTGACGGACCGCGTCGCGGTCGTCACCGGCAGCACGCGCGGCATCGGCCGCGCCATCGCCGAGACCCTCGCCGGCTGCGGCGCCGCGGTCGCCGTCGTCGGCCGTGATCTCGCGCGCGCCGAGGCGGCCGCCGCCGAGATCGGACGTGGCGCGCGCGGCTTCGCCGCCGACATCGCCGACGTCGCGCAGGCCACGAAGCTGATCGAGGACGTGGAGCAGGCGCTCGGCCGCGTGGACGTGCTGGTGAACAACGCCGGCCTCACGCGCGACAACCTCCTGCTGCGGATCAAGGACGACGACTGGGACGCGGTGATCGACGCGAACCTGCGCGGCGCCTTCGCGACCACGCGCGCCGCCACGCGCGGCATGATGAAGCGGCGCTGGGGGCGGATCATCAACATCGCCAGCGTCGTCGGCATCACCGGCAACAAGGGGCAGGCGAACTACGCCGCGAGCAAGGCGGGGCTCATCGGGCTGACCAAGAGCGTCGCGAAGGAGCTCGCCAGCCGGAACATCCTCGCGAACGTCGTCGCGCCGGGCTTCATCGAGACGGACATGACGAACGCGATGACCGAGGAGGCGCGGAAGGGGATGGCCGGCATGATCCCGCTCGAGCGCTTCGGCACCCCGCAGGACATCGCCGGCACGGTCGCGTTCCTCGCGTCGCCGCTGGCGGGCTACATCACGGGCCAGGTCTTCGTCGTCGACGGCGGCATGGTGATGTGATCGTCACCCGGCGCGTCCGGCGGACGGGCGCCCGGGCCGCCTCGGCACTTCGGCGCGGCGATCAGCGTTCGGTGCCACGAGGGGTGGAAATGCTGGCCGGGTGGCCAGTTCCGGCGTTCCATCCGTCCCACGCGCCGAGTATCTTTGGGCCGATCTTCCTTTCCACGACCCACCACCATTCGGCACTCCTATGCCCGACTATACGAACAAGGTCAAGGACATCATCGAGAAGGAGCTCGGCGTCGAGCGCGAGAAGATGACCGACGACGCGAGCTTCATCGACGACCTGGGCGCCGACTCGCTCGACATCGTCGAGCTGGTGATGGAGTTCGAGAAGGAGTTCAACATCGACATCCCGGACGAGGAGGCGGAGAAGCTCCGCACGGTCGGGGATGCGATCGCGTACCTGAATCAGAAGGTCGCCGGTTGATGCGACGGCGGGTCGTCGTCACGGGACTCGGGGCGATCTCGCCGGTCGGGAATGACGTGCCGACGACCTGGCGCTCGCTCCTGGAGGGGCGCTCGGGCGCGGCGCCGATCACGAAGTTCGACGCGAGCACGTTCGCGGTGCGCTTCGCGTGCGAGGTGAAGGACTTCGACTCCTCGCTGTGGATGGATCGCAAGGAGGCGAAGCGGTCCGACCTCTACACCCAGTACGCGATGGGCGCGGCCGTGCAGGCGATGCAGGACGCCGGCTTCGGCGAGGGCACGGGGTACGTGCCGGAGGAGACGGGCGTCCTGATCGGCTCGGGCATCGGCGGGCTGCGCACGTTCGAGGAGCAGCACGCGCAGTACATGCAGTCGGGCGCGAAGCGCATCTCGCCCTTCTTCATCCCGATGTTCATCTCCGACATCGCCGCCGGCGTGGTGTCCATGCGCTTCAACGCGCAGGGCCCGAACTTCGGCATCGTGTCCGCGTGCTCGACGAGCGCGCACGCGATCGGCGAGGCGTTCCGCGCCATCCAGTACGGCAGCGCGGACGTCATGATCGCCGGCGGGTCGGAGGCGGCGGTGACGCCGATGTCGATCGGCGGCTTCGCCAACATGGGCGCGCTCTCCACGCGCAACGACAGCCCCGCGACCGCCTCGCGGCCGTTCGACGCGGACCGCGACGGCTTCGTCATGGGCGAGGGAGCGGGCGTCGTGGTGCTCGAGTCGCTCGAGCACGCGCAGGCACGTGGGGCGCGCATCTACGGCGAGGTCGCCGGCTACGCGGCCACCGGCGACGCGTACCACCTCACCGGTCAGCGAGAGGATCACGCGGGGCTCCAGCGCGCGATGCGCCGCTGCCTGGCGGACGCCGGGCTGCAGCCGTCGGACGTGCACTACATCAACGCGCACGGCACCTCCACGCCGCTCAACGACCCGAACGAGGCGCGCGGGATCCGCGCCGTGTTCGGCGAGGCGGTGCAGGGGCTGAGCGTCAGCTCGACCAAGTCGGCCACGGGGCACATGCTCGGCGCCGCCGGCGCGATCGAGTTCATCGCCTGCGCGCTGGCCATCCGCGATCAGATCGTGCCGCCGACGATCAACCACGATCGCACCGATCCGGAGATCGACCTGGACGTCACGCCCAACACGCCACGACGGCGTGAGATCCGCGCGGCGATCAGCAACAGCTCCGGCTTCGGCGGCCACAACGCCACGCTCGCGATCCGCCAGTTCGAGTCCTGACCGCGACGCGCGGCGGACCGGCTCACGCCGGCCGCCGCGCGAATCGCCTGCAGGTCGGTCTCCGCAGCCCCCGCCAGAGGAGCAGCACATGCCGTCCCCCGTCGCCTTCGATCTCGACCGCGTGCGCGATCCGGCCCTCCGGCCGATCGCCGAGAAGGTACGCGCGGGCGAGCGGCTGACGCGCGACGACGGAGTGGCGCTCTTCCGCTCGCACGACCTGCATGGCGTGGGCGCGATGGCGGACGCGGTGAACCGCGCGCGCCACGGCGACGTGGTGACGTTCGCGGCGAACCAGCACATCAACCCGACGAACGTCTGCGTCCTGCGCAAGACGTGCGCGTTCTGCGGCTATGCGCGCCTGCCCAAGGAGGAGGGCGCGTATCGGTACACGCTCGATCAGGTGCTCGCCGAAGCGTCGAACGCGGCGGACGGCCTCACGCGCGAGTTCCACATCGTGGGCGGCCTCGACATGCAGACGGGGCTCGAGTACTACGCCACGATGTTCCGCGCGCTGAAGGCCAACTTCCCGCACGTCCACATCAAGGCGCTCACGGCAGTCGAGATCGCGCACATCGCGCGGATCGAGAAGATGACCTGGGCCGACGTGCTGACGACGCTGCGCGAGGCCGGCCTCGACACGCTGCCCGGCGGCGGCGCGGAGACGTTCAGCGCGGCCGTGCGCGAGCAGATCGCGGGCAAGAAGCTGGGCGGCGCCGACTACATCGGCGTGCATCGCGCGGCGCATCAGCTGGGCATCCGCTCCAACTGCACGATGCTCTACGGCCACGTCGAGACGCTCGAGGAGCGCCTGGAGCACCTGCAGATGCTGCGCGATCTCCAGGACGAGACGGGCGGCTTCCTCGCCTACATTCCGCTCGCGTACCACCCCGACGGCAACGAGCTCGGGCGGCGACTGGGGCGCGAGGGAACGTCCACGACCGGATTCGACGACCTGAAGAACCTCGCGGTCGGTCGCCTGTTCCTGGACAACTTCGCGCACGTGAAGTCGCACTGGATCATGGTCGGCCAGCCGGTGTCGCAGGTCGCGCTGCACTTCGGCGTCAACGACCTCGAAGGTACCGTCGTGCGCGAGAAGATCTATCACGCCGTCGGCGCGCGCACCTCGCAGTCGATGTCGCTGGACGACCTGCTGCGCCTGATCCGCGGGGCAGGGAAGATCCCGGCCGAGCGCGACTCGTTCTACAACGTGCTGCGCACCTTCGACGGGCCCGTGCGCGTCCCCGCGGCGGACGCGGCCTGACGTGAGCGATCGCGTCGCCGCCTCCGATCCTGCGCGCGCGCTGCGCGTCGGGCGCATCCCGTACATCAACTGCTATCCCGTCTACGGCGCCATCGACCGCGGCATCGTCCCGCTCGACGCGACGTTGATCGACGGCGTGCCGACGGTGCTCAACCGGGGCATCGCCGACGGCACGCTCGACGTGAGCGTGGTCTCGGCCGTCGAATACGCGCACGACGCCCGCAACCTGCTCCTCCTCCCGGACCTCGGCATCACCTGCGATGGTCCCGTGCGCAGCGTGCTGCTGTTCAGCGACGTGCCCGCGGAGGAGTTGGGCGGTAGGCGCGTCGTGGTGAGCACGAGCTCGATGACGAGCGTCGCGCTGCTCCAGCTGCTGTTCGAGAACGTCTGGCGGTGCCGGCCCGACTTCGTCCCCGGCGACGCGGAGATCTCGGATCTCGCGCGCTTCGAACGCGGCGCCGACCGACCGGCGCGCCTCGTGATCGGCGATGCGGCGCTGCTGCTCGGCGCGGGTCCGCGCGAGGAGTCCGAGCACGCCGACGCGCCGCCGCCGTTCGCGCACGTCTACGATCTCGGCGACGAGTGGAAGCGCTGGACCGGCCAGCCGTTCGTCTTCGCGGTGTGGGTCGCGCAGCGCCGCACCCCGGTGGCGCGTGCGCTTGCCGTGCACGCCTCGCTCATCGAGAGCCGCGACTGGGGGCTGGCCCATCTCGACGAGCTGGCACAGCAGGCGCACCGCACGACCGGCATCGCCCAGTCGGTGTGCACCGAGTATTTCGCCGGTCTCGACTACGGCCTGTCGTATCCGCACCTCGCCGGGCTGACGGAGTTCTTCCGCCGCCTGGTGCTCGCCGGCCGCGTGCCCGACGGGCGGCTGGCGTTCCTGCCAGCCGCCTGACCGCGCCCTCCTGCCTCGCCGTCCGCCATGCGCGATCTTCTCGACCTCTACGCCAACGCGCCGCTCCTGGAGCTGGGCGCGCTCGCCGACGCCGAGCGTCAGGCTCGGCACCCGCACGGCGTGGTGACGTACATCGTCGACCGCAACATCAACTACACGAACGTCTGCGTCGCCGACTGCGGCTTCTGCGCGTTCGCCCGCCGGCCCAAGCACGCCGAGGGCTACACGCTCTCCTACGAGCAGATCGGGCAGAAGATCGACGAGACGAAGGCGCTCGGCGGCGTGCAGATCCTCATCCAGGGCGGGCACAACCCGTACATCCCGTTCGAGTGGTACCTGGAGCTGCTCCGCTACATCAAGCGGTATCACCCGATCCACATCCACGGCTTCAGCCCGAGCGAGGTCGATTTCTTCGCGACCCGCTTCCGGCTCGATGCACGTGACGTGGTCCGCGAGCTGAAGGCGGCGGGGCTCGACTCCATCCCGGGCGGCGGCGGCGAGATCCTCGTGCAGCGCGTGCGCGACTTCGCGGCGCCGAAGAAGGCCGGCGCCGACCGCTGGCTCGAGATCATGGAGATCGCGCACCAGGAGGGGATGAAGACCTCGGTCACGATGATGTACGGGCTCGGCGAGACGCTCGCCGAGCGGATCGACCATCTGCAGCGCGTGCGGGACCTGCAGGCGCGGACGGGTGGCTTCACCGCATTCATCACCTGGCCGCTGCAGCCCGAGAACACGCCGGACTTCTCGCACATGCAGAAGACCGACGCGACCGAGTACCTGCGCACCGTGGCGCTGTCGCGCATCGTCCTCGACAACGTGCCCAACCTGCAGGCGAGCTGGGTGACCATGGGGATGAAGGTCGGGCAGATGGCGCTTCGCTTCGGCTGCAACGACTTCGGCTCGTTGATGATCGAGGAGAACGTCGTCTCGGCGGCGAACACGACGCACCGCACGACGATCGACGAGATGGAGCGCCTGATCCGCGACGCCGGCTTCACGGCGGCGCGTCGGACCCAGGACTACCGCATCATCCTCCCGGACGCCGCCAGCGGCGCGATGGTCGCCGCGTGAGCGTCGGCGAGATGCGCGTCGGCATCGGCTACGATTCGCATCGCTTCGGGCCGGGTGGGCCGCTGATCCTCGGCGGTGTGGCGATTCCGAGCGACGTTCGACTCGTCGGACACTCCGACGGCGACGCGGTGGCGCACGCGCTGACGGACGCGGTCCTCGGCGCGGCTGCGGCGGGCGACATCGGCGAGATGTTCTCCGACAAGGACCCGGCCAACGCCGGGCGGGACTCGATCGACATGCTGCGGCGGGCGGTCGCCCGCGTGCGCGCGCTCGGTTGGGAGGTGCGCAACGCCGACGTGACGGTCGTCGCCGAGCAGCCGAAGATCGGTCCGCACCGCGAGGCGATGCGCCCGGTGCTCGCGGCGGCGCTCGGCGTCGCGCCGGACGCCGTCAGCGTGAAGGGCAAGACCAACGAGGGGATGGGCTGGATCGGCCGTGGCGAGGGGCTCGCGACCATGGCCGTGGCCTCGCTCATGCGAGTCGCGACGAGCGCGGACTGATCGCGCGGTACGGAACCGCGACCACCACACCTCGATGCTCGAACGCCTCCTCGACTGGTTCGCGCAGCTCCCGCCGCTGGCGCTGTACGCCGCGCTGGCGCTGACCGCTGCGGCCGAGAACGTGTTCCCGCCGCTTCCCGCCGACACCGTGGTCGCCTTCGGCAGCTTCATCGCCGCGCGCGGCGAGGCGAGCGCGATCGGCTCGTTCGCGGCGACGCTCGCCGGGAACCTGGCCGGCGCGATGTTCATGTACTGGATCGGCGCGCGCTACGGCGCCGAGCGGGTGCTGCGCCGCCTGGGGGGCGGCGAGAAGGGGCAGCAGAAGCTGCAGGCGCTCTACGGCAGGTACGGCGTCTGGGCCCTGGTCGTGAGCCGCTTCCTTCCCGGCGTGCGCGCGCTGGTGCCGCCGTTCGCCGGCGCGCTGCGCCTCGGCGCTGCGAAGGCCGCGATCGCGATGGGACTCGCGTCCGCCGTCTGGTACGGCGCCATCACCTACTTCGCGTTCACCGCGGGCGCGAACTTCGACGCGCTGCAGGCGAAGGTCGCGCAGGGGCAGAAGTGGCTCGCGATCGGCGCCGGCGTCATCGTGCTCGTCGCCGGAGGCGCGTGGTGGCTTCGGCGCAGGCGCGCGGCCGCGTGAGCGTCCCGTGCGACGCCGCCGGCGCGTTCGCCGTCCCCGACGAGGTCGCGCGCGCGTACCGGCTGGAACAGTTCCACGACTTCCTCGCGCTCGAGAAGGGGGCTGCCGAGACGACGCAGGAGGCGTACGCCCGCGACGTGGCGCGCTTCGCGGCGTTCGCGCGCACGTCGGGTGCGACCGGCCCGGGCGACGCGACGCCTCGCGCGCTGCGCGAGTTCGTCTTTCACCTGAAGGACCTCGGGCTGGCGCCCGCGTCGATCCGGCGCACGGTGAGCGCGGTGCGCACGTACTACCGATTTCTCCTGGGCGAGGGGTACGTCGCGCGCGATCCGAGCGAGCGCCTCGAGACGCCGCAGCGGTGGCGCACGCTGCCCGAGGTGCTCACCGTCGCCGAGGTCGAGCGACTGCTCGCCGCGCCGTCGCTGGACGACGCGCTCGTCTTCCGCGACCGCGCGATGCTCGAGCTCGCGTACGGCGCGGGGCTCCGCGTCTCCGAGTGGATCGGCCTCCGCACGCAGGACGTGCTGTTCGAGGACCAGCTGCTCCGCGTGTTCGGGAAGGGAAGCAAGGAACGGCTGGTCCCGATCGGACGCTCCGCGATCGGCGCGACCGCCGTGTACCTGCGGGAGCTGCGCCCGGCCCTCGAGAGGGGGAAAGGGAAGGGGGTGCTCTTCCTGAACGCGCGAGGCGAGCCGCTGTCGCGCATGGGCGCGTGGACGATCCTGCGCAAGCACGTCGAGCGTGCGCAGATCGCGAAGCCGGTGTCGCCGCACACGCTCCGGCACTCGTTCGCCACCCACCTGCTGGAAGGCGGCGCCGACCTGCGCGCCGTGCAGGAAATGCTCGGCCACGCCGACATCGCGACCACGCAGATCTACACCCACGTGGACCGGGAGTACCTGCGCAGCGTCCACCGGCAGTATCATCCGCGGTCATGATCCTCGTCATCGACAACTACGACTCGTTCACCTACAACCTGGTCCAGTACCTCGGCGACCTGGGGGTGGACCCGGTCGTGCGCCGCAACGACGCCGTCGACGTGGAGGAGATCGGCGCGCTGCGGCCGCGCGCGATCCTGCTCTCGCCGGGTCCGTGCACCCCCTCGGAGGCCGGCATCACCGTTCCGGTGGTTCGGCGCTGGGGGAGCGAGATCCCGATCCTCGGGGTCTGCCTCGGCCATCAGGCGATCGGCGAGGCGTACGGCGGCCGCGTCGTGCGGGCGCGGCGCGTCATGCACGGGAAGACCTCGACCATCCGGCACGACGGTACCGGCCTCTTCGCGGGGCTCCCGGATCCGCTGCCCGTCATGCGCTACCACTCGCTGGTGGTCGAGAACGAGTCGCTGCCCGGCGAGCTCGAGGTGGTCGCGCGCGCGGAAGATGACCCGTCCGAGATCCACGCCCTGCGACACCGGACCCATCCGGTATGGGGTGTGCAATTTCATCCCGAGTCGATCCTGACCACCGGCGGGCGCGAGCTGCTCGCCAACTTCCTCCGACTCGCCCCCTGAGACTGCCGGTGCCCAGACGCGGCGCGATGGAACGCGGTACGATGGTCGCGGTCCTCGGCGCCCTGCTCCTGGCACCGACGGGCGCGCGCGCGCAGCAGCGCCCCGAGCAGCCGCCGGTACCGGAGCGACCGCTCGCTCCCGGCGAGCCCGGGCTCCCGCAGCTGCGGCCCGACAGCGCCGGCGCGCAGGAGCTGGCCGATGCCGCGGCGCGCCGACGCACCGCCGTCGTCCGCGACCTGGGCCCCGGCGTCGCGGGACGCGCGCTGCGGGCGACGCTCACCCAGCCGCACCTCCTCGTGGTGGCGCCGGACACCGGCCTGGTGCTCGGCCGCGCGCTCCGCGTGGGCACCACGCTCGTCGTCGTCGGCAGTGCGCGGGTCGCCTCCACCGTCCGTGGCGACGTTGTCGTGCTCGGCGACCTGTACCTGCGTCCCGGCGCCCTGATCGAGGGGCGCGCCGTCGCGATCGGCGGGCGCGTCATGCCCTCCGCGCTCGCGGCGGTGCGCGGCGGCGTTCGCGCCTACCCGGAGCTCGCCTTCGCTGCGCGATCGGAGCTGGGCGACACGCTCGGCCTCGCGGTGCGCCTCCTGGATCCCGTCGACGTCCGCACCGTCGTGCTGCCGGGGGTCACCGGCGTTCGGATCCCGGCGTACAACCGCATCGACGGGCTCGCGCTGGCCTTCGGTCCCGAGATCCGTCTCGACACCGGTCGCGTGCGCATCGAGCCGCTGGTGACGTACCGCTCGCACCTCGGTGTCGTCGATCCGGGGCTCGTCGCGGCGGCGGAGCTGACGCGCCGCACCGGCGTCGCGCTCCGCGCGCAGCGTGCGACGCTCACGAACGACGCGTGGATCCGGGGCGACATCCTGAACTCGGGGCTCGCGCTCGGCCTCGGGACCGACGTTCGCAACTACTACCGGGCGGACCGGGCGGAGGCGGCGGTCACCCGGCGCTTCGAGACGACGCGCCACGTCGTCGAGCCGTTCGTCGGCGCGCTCGTCGAGCGCGCGTGGTCGGTCGCGCGCGACTCCGGCTCGGCGAGCGCGCCCTTCAGCTTCCTGGGGCGGAACGATCGGGAGGGCATGCGCCGCGCGAACCCCGCCTTCACGGGCGGCCGGCTCGCCTCGGCGCTTGCCGGCGCGCGCTGGCGCACCGAGGCGGACGGGGTGCGCACCGACGTCACCGTGCGGGTCGAGCAGGCGGTGTCGGTCGCGCGCGGCGGCGCGTTCACGCAGGGAACGCTCGACGCCGAGCTGGCGCTGCCGGGCTTCCGGGATCACACGATCATCCTGCTCGCGCACGCGGTCGGCACGATCGGTGGCGACGTGCCCACGCAGCGATACGCGTACGTGGGCGGGAGCGGCACCATCCCGTCGATGTTCCTGCTGGAGCAGGGCGGGGCGCAGCTCGTGTGGGCGGAGACCCGCTACACGGTACCCCTCACGGGCATCCAGCTGCCCCTCGTCGGCTCCCCGCGCGTTACGCTGCGCCACATCGTCGGCGGCGCCGGCCCCGAGCGCCTGCCGTCGCTGACGCAGAACCTCGGGGTGCGGCTGGGGATCTCGCTGCTGCGGGTCGACTACACCTTCGATCCGCGCGGGCGCGGGCGGCGCGACTTCTCGATCGGCGTCGGCTTCCGCTGACCGGCTCCGCTCAGACGACGTCCTTCTGCGGGGCCTGCTGCTCGTCCGGGATCCCGTCGCCGACCTGCTCGATGTCGTGCGAGCCGTGGATCTCCGCCACGTCCGGGCGCTGCGGGAACATCAGCGAGGCCACGATCGACCCGCCCAGGAGCAGCGCGATCGCGCCGAGCGACAGCCCGATCGGGACGTGGTAGTATCCCGAGACGAGCATCTTGATGCCGACGAACGCGAGCACCGCCGCCAGGCCGAAGCGCAGGAAGTGGAACTTCTCGATCACGCCGGACAGCAGGAAGAAGAGCGAGCGCAGGCCGAGGATGGCGAACACGTTCGACGTGTAGACGAGGAACGGGTCGCGCGTCACGCCGAAGATCGCCGGAATCGAGTCCACGGCGAAGACGAGGTCCGTCGTCTCGACCAGCACGAGCACGACGAAGAGCGGCGTCGCCATGCGCCGCACGGGGCCGGAGGTGCCCGGCGGGGCCTCGTGCACGAAGAACTTCTGCCCGCGGTAGCCGTGCGTCACCGGCACCGCGCGCCGCACGAGGCGGAGCACCGGATTGTGCTCCGGGTCGATGTCGTCCTCGCCCTTCACGGCCATCTTGATGCCGGTGTAGACGAGGAACGCGCCGAAGACGTAGATGATCCAGTGGAAGCGCTCGATCAGCACGGCGCCCGCGGCGATCATCGCTCCGCGCATGACGAGCGCGCCGATGATGCCCCAGAAGAGCACGCGGTGGCGCAGCTCCTCGGGCACGCGGAAGTACGTGAAGACGAGGATGAAGACGAAGAGGTTGTCGACCGACAGCGCCTCCTCGACCAGGTAGCCGGCCGCGAACTCGAGCGCCGGCTGCGGCCCCATGGTGAGGTAGATGCCGAAGCCGAAGACGACGGCCATCGACACCCACACGGCCGTCCAGATCCCGGCCTCCTTCGTGGACACCGCGTGCGCCTTGCGGTGGAACACGCCCAGGTCCAGCGCGAGCACGCTCAGCACGAAGACCGTGAACCCCGCCCACATCCACCACGGTTGCGTCATGACACTCCTCGAGGCTCCCGCCGCGCCGGAGCACGGGCGGTGCGGCCGTGTTTGCGTTCGGCCGCGCGAGCGGATAGGTTAAATGGCGTGAATTTTGCGTCCGCGCCCGCCCGCTCGCGATGCGCCTGCTCGCCGTGATCCCTGCGCGGCTCGGCGCCACGCGCCTGCCACGCAAGCCGCTGCGCCTCCTCGGAGGCCGACCCCTCGTCGTCCGCGTCTGGGAGCGCATCGCGTCGCTCGACGTCGCCGAGCGCTGCGTGGTCGCCACCGACGACCACGAGGTGGCCGCGGTCGTGCGAGCGGCGGGCGGCGACGCCGTCCTGACGCGCGACGATCACCCGTCGGGGACCGACCGCGTGGCCGAAGTGGCCATGCGCGCGGAGTTCGCCGGGTTCGACGCGGTGGTAAATATCCAGGGCGACGAGCCCTTCGCCAGTGCAGAACTCGTGCACGCGGCGTCCGCCCTCGTCACGCGACGGGGCTACGCGCTCGGCACCGTGGCCTGCCCGGCCGCGCGCGACGTGCTGCTGCGTCCCGACGTCGTGAAGGTCGTCGCCACCGACGACGGGCGCGCGTTGTACTTTTCGCGCGCCCCCGTGCCGTTCCTGCGCGAGCCCGGCGACGCCGACGATCGTGCGCGCCGCGACGCGCTGGTCCGCCGGCACGTGGGCATCTACGCGTACACCCGCGAGGCGCTGGCTCGTTGGGTGGCGCTGCCCCCGCATCCGTTGGAGCTGGTCGAGCGTCTCGAGCAGCTGCGCCCACTCGCCGACGGCATGGCGATGGGCGTCGCGTTCGTTCCCGAGGCGCCGCTGCCCGGCATCGACACCGAGGACGATCTGCGTGACGCGAACGCGCGCTGGCCCGAGTGGGCGGCGCACCACGCGACACGCCCATCGCCCGCCGACTCCGCTTCCGAGGCGCGTCCCCGCGCGCCGCAGACCCCGCCCGCATGACCGCCGCCTCCTCCACGTCCACCACACCGTCGGCAGCGCCCGCGAAGTTCATCTTCGTGACGGGCGGCGTCGTCTCGTCGCTCGGCAAGGGGATCGCGGCCGCATCGCTCGGCCGGCTCCTCGTCGAGCGCGGGCTGACCGTGACGATGATGAAGTTCGATCCGTACCTGAACGTCGATCCCGGTACCATGTCGCCGTTCCAGCACGGCGAGGTGTTCGTCACGGACGACGGGGCGGAAACGGACCTCGACCTCGGGCACTACGAGCGCTTCGTCGACCGTTCGCTGTCCCAGTCGAACAACGTCACGACGGGGCGCATCTACCTGAACGTCATCAGCAAGGAGCGCCGCGGCGAGTACCTCGGCTCCACCGTGCAGGTCATCCCGCACATCACCGACGAGATCAAGGGCGCGATCAAGCGCATCGCGCCCGGCAACGACGTCGTGATCGTGGAGATCGGCGGCACCGTCGGCGACATCGAGTCGCTGCCGTTCCTCGAGGCGATCCGCCAGTTCCGGCACGAGGTGGGGAAGGCGAACGCGATGTTCGTGCACCTCACGCTCGTCCCGTGGATCGCGGCCGCCGGCGAGGTGAAGACGAAGCCCACGCAGCACTCGGTGCGCGAGCTGATGGAGATCGGCATCCAGCCCGACTTCCTCATCTGCCGCGCCGAGCGCCCGCTGCCGGACGACGTGAAGCGGAAGATCGCGCTGTTCTGCAACGTGGACTTCGGCAGCGTCATCGAGAGCGTCGACGTGCCGACCATCTACGAGATCCCGCTCGCCTTCCACGAGCAGGGCTTCGACACGCGGGTCGTGCAGCGCCTCGGCCTCCAGACGCGCGAGCCGGAGCTCTCCGGATGGCAGGAGCTCGTGCGGCGCGTCATCAAGCCGCGCGCGCGCGTCCGCATCGCCGTCGTCGGCAAGTACACCGACTACGTCGACAGCTACAAGAGCGTGCAGGAGGCGCTCATCCACGGCGGCATCGGCAACGACGTCGGCGTCGACATCGACTGGGTGAGCAGCGACCGGTTCAGCGACGGCGCGGCCGCGCGTGCGCTGCTCTCCGGCTACCACGGCCTGCTGGTGCCCGGCGGCTTCGGCGTCCGCGGCGTCGAGGGGATGGTGGAGGCGATCCGCACCGCGCGCGAGACGGGGCTGCCGTACTTCGGCATCTGCCTCGGCATGCAGACGGCGATCATCGAGTTCGCGCGCAACGTCGCGGGGCTCGACGACTCGCACTCGAGCGAGTTCGCGCCGGAGTGCGCGCACCCGGTGATCTCGCTCATGGAGTCGCAGCAGCACGTGACCGACATGGGCGGCACCATGCGCCTCGGCGCCTATCTCTGCCGCCTCACGCCCGGGACCCACGCGCAGCAGGCGTACGGCACGGAAGAGGTCAGCGAGCGGCATCGCCACCGCTACGAGGTGTCGAACCGCTATCGCGACCTGCTGCAGAAGCACGGCATGCGGCTCAGCGGGCTCTCGCCCGACGGCTCGCTCGTCGAGATCGTGGAGCTGGCGGACCACCCGTGGTTCGTCGGCTGCCAGTTCCACCCGGAGCTGAAGTCGCGCCCGACGCGCCCGCACCCGCTGTTCGCGGGGTTCGTGGCGGCGGCGGCCCGGCATGCGGGCATGCGCGACGGCGCGGCGAACGGCGCCGGCGACGGACTCGCGATGTCGGACCGCGCGCCGGCCATCGCGGCCGCGCGTTCCAACTGAGCCGGCGATGAGCGCTCCCGTCAGCAACGTCTCCCCGCGCCGCCACGCCGCGCCCGTGTTCCCGCGCGGCGCGCTCTTCCTGATCGCCGGGCCCTGCCAACTCGAGGACGACGCGCTCAACCTGCGCGTCGCCGAGCATCTCGCGCGACTCGCCGAGCGCGTCCCCGGCGGCATCGTCTACAAGGCGAGCTTCGACAAGGCGAACCGCTCGAACCCGGGCGCGACACGCGGGCCCGGCATCGATGCCGGGCTCGAGGCGCTCGCACGCGTGAAGGAGGCGTCCGGTCTGCCCATCCTGACCGACGTGCATCTCCCGGAGCAGTGCGCGGCGGCGGCGCAGGTCGTCGACGTGCTGCAGATCCCGGCCTTCCTGTGCCGTCAGACCGACCTGCTCGAGGCGGCGGGTGCGACCGGGAAGCCGGTCAACGTGAAGAAGGGCCAGTGGATGCATCCGGAGGGGATGCGTGGCGCCGTGCAGAAGGTGCGGCGCGCGGCGCGCGGCGTCGAGCGCCTCGCGCTCCCCGCGGGCGACCTCGTGGCGGTCACCGAGCGCGGCACGTTCTTCGGCTACGGCGACCTGGTCGTCGACATGCGCGGCTTCACGCGGCTGCGCGAGGCCTGCGACGCGCCCGTCATCTTCGACGCGACGCATTCGGTGCAGCAGCCGGGGCGTGGCGAGGGCGGCGCGAGCGGTGGGCTGCGCGAGCACATCCCGACGCTCGCCGCGGCCGCCGTCGCCGCCGGCGCGGACGGCCTGTTCATGGAGACGCATCCGACGCCCGACGACGCGCCGAGCGACGGACCGAACATGATCCCGCTGGACCAGCTCGACGCGCTCGTCGCGCGCCTGCTCCGCGTGTGGGAGGCGGTCCGCGCATGACGGCGATCGTCTCGGCGCTGCTCGCGAACGATGGTGGCGGCGCGCCCACGCCCACGCTGGACGCGGAGCGCGCGTGGCGCGTGAAGTGGGTGGGACTCGACGTCGACGGCGTGCTCACCGACGGCGGCATCTACCTGGGCGACGTCGCGGGCGAGCGCATGGAGTTCAAGCGCTACGACATCCAGGACGGACTCGGCATCCTCATGCTGCGGATGGCGGGCGTGAAGGTCGCCATCGTGACGGGGCGCGTGTCGGAGAGCGTGCGGCTGCGGGCGGCGGAGCTGGGCGTGGACGACCTCGTGCAGGACTCGAAGGCGCGCAAGCTGCCGGCGCTCAAGCGCATCGCCGCGGAGCGCGGCATCGGCCTGCACGAAATGGCGTTCCTCGGCGACGACCTGCCCGACGTGGGCGTCCTCCGCGAGGTCGGGCTCCCGGTCGCCGTCGGCAACGCGACCGACGACGCGTGGCGTGCCGCGCGCGGAGGCGTCCGGCTGACGCGGCGCGGTGGACAGGGCGCGGTGCGCGAGTTCGCCGAGCTGCTGCTGCGCGCCCGCGGTCAGTGGGAGGAGGTCACCGAGCGCTACGTCGCGCACTGCTCCGCCGACGTCGAGCCGACCGGAGGCCTGCCGTGAGCGAGGGCGTGGCGCTCCGCGAGTCTGCAGTGGCGCGCGGCGACGAAGCCGGCGCGGACGAGCGCGTGATCGCGCTCGGGCGGCGCGTGCTGCGGCTGGAGATCGAGGCGCTCGGGGAGGTGGAGCGCCGCCTGGACGCGAAGTTCGCGAAGGCGGTGGAGCTCATCCGGACGTCGTCGGGACGCGTGATCGTCGCCGGCGTCGGCAAGTCCGGGCTGATCGGCCGGAAGATCGCGGCCACGCTCACCTCGACGGGCACGCCGGCGACCTTCCTCCACCCGGTCGAGAGCGTGCACGGCGACCTCGGCATCGTCGGGCCGTCGGACGTCGCGATCCTCCTGTCGAAGAGCGGCGAGACCGCGGAGCTGCTCCCGCTGCTCGAACAGCTCGAACGCTTCGGCGTCCGGACGATCGCCATCACGGGCAACCTGCAGTCGTCGCTCGCACGCAACGCCGACGTCGCGCTCGACTCGTGGGTGAGCGAGGAGGCGTGTCCGCACGATCTCGCGCCCACCACGAGCACCACCGCCGCGCTCGCGCTCGGCGACGCGCTGGCCGTCGCGCTGCTCGAGGTGAAGGGGTTCCAGCGCGAGGACTTCGCCCGGCTGCATCCGGGCGGCGCGCTCGGCCGGCGCCTCCTCACGCGCGTGTCCGACGTGATGCTGACGAGCGAGCTGCCGGTGCTCGCACCGTCGGCCACCATGCGTCAGGCCGTCGTCGCGCTGGCTGAGCGCCGGGGGATCGCGATCGTCGTCGAGCAGGAGCAGGTGGCCGGGGTGGTGACGGCGGGGGACCTCACGCGCCTCATGGAACGCGAGGAGAACGTCCTCGACGTGCTCGTCCGCGACGTCATGGTCCGATCGCCCAAGACCGCGCGCCCCGAGGAACTCGGCAGTGCCGTGGTGTACCGGATGGAGCGCCACGGGATCATGGCCATGCCCGTCGTCGACGAGTCGCAACGGCTCGTCGGGGTGGTGCACCTTCACGACCTGATGCGCGCGGGCGCCGCTTGAGCGGCGCGCGCGCGTTCCGACTTCTCCGACCCTCGCTCATGACTCGCCGTCCCACGCGCCTCGTCGGCGTCGCCATCCTCGCATCCGCGCTCGTGGCGGCTTGCAAGGACTCGAAGCCGCCGACGCTGCCCGCGCGCGGCGTCATCCCCGACTCGGCCGACCAGGTGATGTTCGGCCTGCGGCACTTCGTCTGGAGCGGCGGTCTGCGCCGCGCGCAGCTCGTCTCCGACACCGCGTTCTTCTACGACCAGATGAATCGGATCGAGCTGCGCAACGTGCGCGCGATCTTCTACACCGCCTCGGGTGACTCGAACGGCGTGATGACCGCGCAGCGCGGCAGCTTCGACGTTCGCAACCAGCGCCTCGAAGGGCGGGGCGACGTGAAGATCAGCACCGTCGACGGGCGCCGGCTCGCGTCGCCGCAGCTCGTCTGGGAGCGACTGTCCAACCAGGTGACCAGCGACACGAGCTTCACCTTCACCGACGGCACCAAGACCGTGTCCGGCATCGGGCTCCGCACGGATCCGCAGCTGCGGAACCTCCAGGTGCTGCGGGGCGCCAGCGGCAGCGCGCCGGTCGGCACGCCTGCGCCGCGTTCGCGGCGGGGGCGGTGATGGCGCGGCCGACCGCGCGCGCGTGGGCGCTCGGCGCGCTGGCGCTCGCAACCGCGCTGGGCGCGGCCTGCGCACGCCTGCCCGGCCGTCGCGGCAGCCCGGCGCCGGCGGCTCGCGCCGACACGACGGCGGCCGCGACCGACACCACGCGCCGCGACACGGTTCCCGCCGTGACGGCGCGCGACTCCGCGGCGCGCGCGGACTCGGCGCGTGCCGCCGACAGCGCGCGCGTCGACAGCGCGGCTCCGAGCAGGCCCCGACGCGCCGCGGTCGATCCGTCGTCGCGCTGCGGGGAGGTGACCTTCAACGAGCCGCTGGTCTACCCGACGTCGCGCTTCCAGCGCCTGAGCGACGGGCAGGGGCGCTACATCACCTTCTTCGGCGGCGGCGTGTTCGCGCGCTGCGAGGCGGTGGGGAGCACGCTGCGCGCCGACAGCGCCGAGTCCTACGAGAGCCTCGGCCAGGTGTTCCTGGTTGGGAACGTCGTCTACGAGGAGCCTCGCCGCGCGCGGCTTACCTCCACGCGCCTCACGTACTACACGAACGAGGAGCGGCTGCTCGCCGAGGGGAACGTTATCGTGACGCTGCCCAGCGGCTCGACGATGTTCGGCCCCAGCGTCGAGTACCTCCGCGCCGTGACGCGCGTGCGGCCGGCGTCGCGGCTCACGGCGACCGGGCGCCCGACGCTCGAGGTGGTCGGCGGCGCGGCCCGCGGCACGACCGCTGCCCGCGCACCCGACACGTCCGTGACGACGATCGTCGCCAACACCATCGTGAACGAGGCGGACAGCGTCGTCTTCGCGTCGGGCATGGTGCAGATCGAGCGCACGGACGTGCTCGCGAACTCAGATTCGGCGACGTTCGACCAGGGCACCGAGATCGCGCGGCTGCTGCGCAACGCCACGATCCGCGGCAAGCGCGAGCGGCCGTTCACCCTCTCGGGCGCGCGCATCGACCTGTTCGCGCGCGAGCGGCAGCTGACGCGCGTCGTCTCGCGGGACTCGGCGCGCATCGTGAGCGAGGACATCAACCTGCGCTCGGACACGGTCGACCTGCGACTGACGTCGGGCGAGTTGGAGCGCGCGTACGCGTGGGGCCCGTCGCGCGCGATCGCGACGTCGCCCGAGCGCGACGTGGTCGCCGATTCCATCGCGGCCGTGCTGCCGGGGCAGCGGGTGCGCGAGCTGTGGGCGGTGCGGGGCGCCGTCGCGCGCTCCGTGCCGGACTCGACGAAGGTCGTGTCGCGAGAGCGCGACCTGCTGCGCGGCGACACGATCCACGCGCAGTTCGACACGCTCGCCGCCGCTCGCGACACCACGCGCATGCCGCCGGTGCGGCGCATCCGCGCGATCGGTCGGGCGAGCTCGCTGTACCAGGTCGCGTCGAGCCGCGGGCGTACGGCGCCGCCGGCGATCAACTACGTGCGCGGACGCGCGATCACCGTGGACTTCGACAGCGGCCAGGTCGAGATGGTGACGGTCACCGACTCGGCGACGGGCGTCTACCTCGAGCCGGCCGACAGCAGCGCCGACTCGACGCGCGTCGACTCGATCGCGGTGCCGACGATCGTGCCCGCCCGCGCGGCGGTGCCTGGAGCGGCCCAGCCGGTGTCACCCGCGCCCGCGAGTCCGACGCCGACCTCGCCGGTCACGCCCGCGCCGGGTACGCCGACGGCGCCGCGTGCGCCGGTGCCCGCTCCCACCAGCACGCCGTTCCTCCACGCCCAGCCGGATCCCACCGTTCATGGCCGCTGACCACTCGTCGGATCCTGAGCGCGGCGACTCGCCGCTCCCACCGGCGGTCCGTGCCGCGCTCGCGCACGTGATCGGCGACCGTTCGGCGGCGCTCGCGCTGCACGCGGTGTTCGCGGCCGCCGACGCCAGCGGGCTCGCGGCGCTGGACGACGTGGCGCCACGCTACCGTGACGACCACCTGACCGCGTTGCGCCACGACGGCGCGAGCGAGGCCGAGCGCGAGGCCGGGCGCCTGAGCCTCGACGAGGTGCGGCAGCACCTGATCGCTTCGGTGCTCCCGCGACTCGCCGGTCACGGGTTCCTGGCGCTCGTGCCGGACGCGGCGTCGCCGACGCACGCGCGCGTCTCGCCGGAGCTGTGGGCGGAGGCGGGGCCGATTCGCGACCGCGTCGCGGTGGAGTTCCGGCAGACCGGCGAGCACCACGCGGTGGTCCCCACGGTCGCCTCGGTACCCGCGCCGCTCCCGGGGGGCAGCGTCCTCTCGGCCGAGGGGCTGGTGAAGATCTACCGCAGCCGCAGGGTCGTGAACGACGTGGCCTTGCATTTGCAACAGGGCGAGATCGTCGGACTGTTGGGCCCGAATGGCGCCGGTAAGACGACGACCTTCTACATGATCGTCGGCCTGATCGCGCCGAACGCCGGCCGCATCCGCCTCGACGGCGTGGACGTCACGGACATGCCGATGTACCGCCGTGCGCGGCAGGGGGTCGGCTACCTGTCGCAAGAGCCGTCGATCTTCCGCAAGCTCTCCGTCGAGGACAACATCCTGGCGATCCTCGAGACGCTCGATCTCAGCAGGCAGGAACGCGCGGAGCGGTTGGAGGCGTTGCTGGACGAGCTGAAGATCCGACACCTCCGGAAGAGCAAGGCGTACCAGCTCTCCGGTGGGGAGCGGCGACGGCTCGAGATCACGCGCGCGCTCGTCACGCGTCCGAAGTTCATGATGCTCGACGAGCCGTTCGCCGGCGTCGACCCGATCGCGGTCCACGACATCCAGAGCATCGTCGCGGACCTGCGGAATCGCGACATCGGAGTGCTGATCAGCGATCACAACGTCGAGCAGACGCTCGACATCGTCGATCGTGCGTACATCATGTTCGACGGCCAGGTGAAGGTCGGCGGCACCGTGCGGGAGCTCGTCTTCGATGACACGGTCGCCGACATCTATCTCGGCCCCACCCTCACTGCGCGACTCCGCGCGCGTTTCGCCGAGCGCGGCGACGACGGGCCGACCGGCCCGGCTCCCGCGCCCTCGCAGCCCTCGCCGCCGCCCTCGGGCGCGGCGGACGCTGCCTGAGCGCCGCGCCACCCGCCCGACGACCGAAGGACCGGTGCCATGAAAGCTGGCCTGAACCAGAGCACCCAGCTCAAGCAGGAGCTGAAGATCAATCCGCGCCTCTACCAGGCGATGGATCTGCTCTACATGCCCCTGCTCGACCTCCAGCAGCACCTCAAGCAGGAGCTGCTCAACAATCCGTTCCTCGACATGGTCGAGCCGGACGACGAGGACGAGGAGGAGGGCGAGAGCACCGAGGAGCAGCCGACCGAGGCGCAGGAAGAGCAGAAGGAGAAGGACGAGGAGATCGACTGGGAGGAGATCCTGCTCGACGGCTTCGACACCGGCGGGCGGCGCGAGGAGCACGAGGAGAAGGAGTACTACGAGCCGGTCACGGTCGACACGCGCGACCTCGGCGACCACCTGCGCGACCAGATCACGCTGCTCGATCTGAATCCGCGCCAGCTCATGCTCGCCGACGAGTTCCTCGGCAACATCAACGAGGACGGCTACCTCGACTGCCCCGTCGAGGAGATCGTCGCCGGCATCAACGACGTCGTGCGCGCCTCCGCGGAGGAGCGCGGCATCGATCCCGACGAGGCGCCGGTGTTCAGCGAGGCCGAGGCGAACGAGATGCTGCGCATCGTGCAGAGCCTCGACCCGCCGGGGGTCGGCGCGCGCAACCTGCGCGAGTGTCTGATGCTGCAGCTCCGCGACGCGGGCCTCGAGCACTCGGTGCCGTTCCGGCTCGTGCGCGACTGCTTCGACGAGCTGATCGCACACCGGTGGAGCGAGATCTCGAAGCGCTTCGGGATCGCGCCGAGCGACGTGCAGCGCGCCGCCGACGAGATCGCGAAGCTCGATCCGAAGCCGGGCCTCCTCTATTCGGCGGGCACGGACAACTACATCATCCCGGACCTGATCGTCGACAAGATCGACGGCAAGTACCACGTCTTCCTCAACGACGCGAACCTCCCGCGCCTGAAGCTGTCGAAGGCGTATCAGGAGATCGCGCGCGACAAGAAGAAGTTCGACGGCGAGAGCAAGGAGTTCATCTCCTCGAAGCTCAACTCGGCGAACTGGATGATCCAGGCGATCGAGCAGCGCCGCCAGACGATGCTGAAGGTGATGAACTACATCGTCGACCGGCAGCGCGACTTCTTCGAGAAGGGCGTGCAGTTCCTCAAGCCGCTCACGCTGCGCGAGGTGGCGGAAGTCATCAACATGCACGAGAGCACGGTGAGCCGCGTGACGAACGAGAAGTTCGTACAGACCCCGCGCGGCGTGCTCCCGCTCAAGTTCTTCTTCTCGTCCGGTCTCTCGACGACCGACGGCGAGGACGTCTCGGCGCGCGGCATCAAGGACCAGATCCAGAAGCTCGTGCAGGGCGAGGACTCGAAGAACCCGCTCACCGACCAGGCGATCGTCAACATCCTGAAGAAGGGCGGGGTGAACATCGCCCGCCGGACGGTGGCCAAGTACCGCGACCAGCTCGGCGTCCTCTCCGCCCGGATGCGGAAGCGAGTATGATTCGGCGTCCATGACGCCGACCGCCACGCATCCCGCCGCTCCAGTGCACGTCACGCCCGCCTCGCCCGCGCCCGGTGCCTCCCCTCAGGAGCTCCGGGCCGTCGACGTATCGGTCCTCGTCCCCGCGAAGGACGAGGCGGAGAACCTGCCGCTGTTCATGGAGCAGGCGGCCGAGGCCTTTGCCGCCGACCCGCGCGTGCGCTACGAGGTCGTCGTGATCGACGACGGGTCGGTCGACGACAGCTGGGCGGTCCTGCAGCGGCTCGCCGCGCGCTACCCGTTCCTCCGCACGGCGCGCCACCGGGCCCGCCGCGGCATCGCCGACGGGCTGCGCACGGGCTACCTGAACGCGCGCGGCGACGTGCTGGTGTTCTACCCCGCGGACCTGCAGTTCAAGCCCGAGGACATCCCGCGACTCGTCGCGCCGATCCTCGCGGGCGAGAGCGACATGGTGACGGGCTTCAAGCAGGGGAAGTACGAGAAGGCCTTCGTCTCGCGCATCTACAACCGGCTGAGCCGCGCGCTCTTCGACATCCCGGTCAAGGACCTGAACAACGTCAAGGCGTACCGGCGCGAGATCATGGCCGGCCTGCCGCTCCGACCGGACTGGCACCGCTACATGATCGTGCTCGCCGCGGCGCAGGGCTACAGCGTCTCCGAGATCCCGATCCCGTTGTACCCGCGCCACGCGGGGCGCTCCAAGTTCGGCATCGGACGGATCCCGGTGGGCGTGCTCGACATGCTCTCCGTGTGGTTCGAGCTACGCTTCGGCCGCAAGCCGCTGCTCCTCTTCGGCATGCTCGGCGCGGCGCTGTTCGCCCTTGGCGTGCTGCTCGGCGTCGGCGCGCTGACGTGGCTCGCCGCGACCGGTCAGGGGCTGCGCGTCGTCTGGACGATCGTGACCACCTGCGTCATCGTCGGCGTCGTGCTGTTCGTCGGTGGACTGCTCGGGGAGCTGATCGCGGGCCAGCGCGCCGAGCTGGCGGAGCTGCGGCGCGAGCTGGACGAGGAGCGCGCGGCGCGCGTCGTCCGCGCCGCCGACGCGACGCGCTGATCGCGCACTCCGGAGATCGGCCGGTGCGCGTTCTCTTCGTGGCGCACTCGTATCCACGACACGCGGACGATCTCGCCGGATCGTTCCTGCTGCGCCTCGCCGCCGCGCTCCAGGCCGACGGGGTGGAGGTGCGGGTGCTCGCGCCATCCGCCGCCGGGCTGGCTGCCGAGGAGGTGATCGGCGGTGTGCTCGTGCGCCGCTATCGCTACGCGCCACGCGGCTGGGAGACGCTCGCGTACACCGGCGCGATGGCTGAATCCGCGAGGGCACCGCGCGGACTGTTGGCGCTCGGGGGACTGGTGCTCGCCGGAGCGCGCGCCATACGTCGCGAGGTGCGCGCGTGGCGCCCGGACGTCGTGCACGCGCACTGGTGGTTTCCCGGCGGGCTGTCGGCGATCCTGCCGGGCACGCTCGACGGCCGACCGCTGGTCGTCACGATGCACGGTTCCGACGTGCGGCTGGCGCTCGGCATCGCACCGGCGCGCGCGCTCTTCGCGCGTGTGACGCGGCGCGCGGTCACCACGACCGCCGTGTCGCGCTGGCTGTGCGAGCAGGCGGGCACGATGTCTCCGGGGCTCGCGTGCGAGGTCGCGCCCATGCCCGTGGCGACCGACTCCTTCGCGCCGCCACCACCGGCTGCCGCGCGTGAGGGGCTGCTCTTCGTCGGGCGGCTCACGGAACAGAAGGGCGTCGACGTGCTGCTCCGCGCGCTCGCCCGCACGCGCGCTCCGATTCCGCTCACCATCGTCGGCGCCGGACCGGAGGAGCAGGGGCTCCGCTCGCTCGCCGCCGAGCTTCGGTTGGGTGACCGCGTGCGCTGGCTCGGGAGCCAACCGCAGGCGCGCCTCGCCGCGCTGTATGGCGAGGCGCGCGCGCTCGTGGTGCCGTCGCGCGAGGAGGGACTCGGCCTCGTCGCGGTGGAGGCCCACCTCTGCGGCACACCCGTCGTCGCGTTCGCGTCGGGCGGCCTCGTGGACGTCGTGCAGCACGAGCGGGACGGACTGCTCGTGCCGACCGGCGACATCGATGGACTGGCTCGCGCCGCCGACCGGCTCGAATCCGACCCGGATCTCGCCTCCCGGCTCGGTGCGGCCGGGCGCGACGCGGCCCTCTCGGCGTTCGCGCCGGCGACCGTCGCGGCGGGCTATCGGGCGATCTACGCGCGCGCGATCGCCGGATGAACGCGCCCCGGGCGGGCAGGGGCCGTCGCGTCCCGGTGCGACGCGCGCTCATGTGGCTCGCGGCGCTCGCGGTCGTCGCGCTCGTGCTGTGGCGGGCGTCGCGCGAGCTCGCGGGTCAGTGGGCCGTCGTGCAGGCGCGCGCCGGCTCGCTCGCGCCGGACTGGCCGCTCGTCGGCGCCTCGGCGGCGCTGGTGCTCGCGACGTACGTGCTCCTCGCCGAGTCGTGGCGGCGCCTGGTGGCCGCGTGGAGCGTCCCGATGCGGTTCGGCGACGCGCTCCGGATCTACATCGTCTCCAAGCTCGGGGTCTACATCCCTGGACGGGTGTGGCAGGTGGCGGCGATGGGGCTGCTCGCGCGACGAGCCGGGGTCTCCGGAGGAGCGGCGTCCGCCGCGGCGCTCGCGGGGACGTTGATCAACGTCGCGGCGGGGTTCGCCGTCGTGCTGCTCGCCGGCCTTCCGGTCCTGCGCACCATCGCGCCCGGTGGAGCCGACGTCGCCATCGCGGTGGCGATCGCCGCGACGGTGGGACTGCTGCTCCTGCCCGTGCTGCTCGGCCCCACGCTGCGCCTGGTCGCCCGACTGCTGAAGCGCGAACTCCCGGTGCGCGAGGCGCCGCGCGCGGTCCTGTGGTTGGTCGTCCTCGCGAACGTTGGCGCCTGGGTGGGCTACGGGATCGGCTTTCGTGTGCTCGCGCTGGCACTTGTGCCCGCTTCCGCTGGTAATTGGCTGGAGTACGTCGCAGTTTTCACGGGCTCCTACCTCGTGGGGTACCTCGCGCTCGTCGTGCCCGGCGGCATCGGGGTGCGCGAGGTCGCGATGGTCGGCTCGCTCACCGCGCTCGGCATCGCGGGCCCCGTCGACGCATGGCTGCTCGCCGTGGTCTCGCGCCTCTGGCTGACCGTGCTCGAGGTCGTCCCGGGGCTGCTCTTCCTCGCGCGCGACGCCTCGCTCCGCTTCCCGCCCTCCCGTCCCGATGTCTCGATCTGACCCCGCCACGAGTGCGGAGGAGACGCCCGCGCGCGAACCCGCCGTGATGCGCGCCTCCCCCGCGCGCGCGGCGACGCGCTCCGGCGTTCGTGACGTCGCCGAGCCGGTGCTCACGGCGCCGGCGCGGCCGATGTTGTGGGCAGCGGCGACGTACGCCGTCGCGACGCTCCTGCTGGCGTGGCCGGCGCTGCTCGGCCGTTTCCTCGTGAATCCGCGCAGCGATCAGTACATCGCAGGCTACGCGTTCCGCGAGTTCGCCGCGTCGTTCATGCGGGAGACGGGGTCGTTCCCGCTTTGGAACCCGTATCTGTTCGGGGGGATGCCGTACGTCGCCGCGATGCACGGCGACATCTTCTACCCGACGTACCTGCTCCGACTCGTGCTGCCGCCGGACGTCGGGATGACGTGGGGCATGATCCTGCACGTCTTCCTCGCCGGGCTGTTCACCTTCGCCTTCCTGCGCGCGGTGGGCCTCGGCTTCTTCGGCGCGCTGCTCGGCGGGCTGGCGTACATGCTGGGCGGCAACATCGCCGGCCTCGTGTCGCCCGGTCACGACGGCAAGATTTTCATCTCGGCGCTGCTGCCCCTCGTGCTGCTCCTCGTGCATCGCGGCGTCCGCGACGGGCGGGCGTGGGCGTGGGGCGGACTCGCGCTCGCGGTCATGCTCGCGGTCCTCACGCCGCACCCTCAGCTGCTGCAGTACCTGCTGCTGGTCACGGGCGCGTACGCGCTGTTCGTCGCGTTCTCGGCGGATGGGGCAGGGGAGCGTCTCGCCCGCCCGACGGCGATCAAGCGCCTCGGACTGGCGGCGCTCGCGGTGGGCGCCGGCATGCTCGGCGGCGCGGTGCAGTTCTGGCCCGTGCTCGAGTACACGGCGTGGTCGCCACGCGCCGGCGGCAAGGGATGGGAGCACGCCGTCTCGTACTCGATGCCGCCCGAGGAGCTGATCAACACGTACCTGCCGCAGTTCTCGGGCATCCTCGACAACTACACCGGCCGGAACGGGATCCACTTCCACAGCGAGTACATCGGCGCGGCCGTCCTCGTGCTCGCGGGGCTCGCGTTCGGCGCGGCCGCACGCCGGCGGGTCGTGTGGTTCTGGACGGGCACGCTGGTCGTCGCGCTCCTGTGGGCGCTCGGCGGGCACACGCCGTTCTACCATCTGGTGTACGCGCTCGTCCCCGGCACGAAGTTCTTCCGGGCGCCCAGCACCATGCTCTACGTCGTCGCGTTCAGCGTCGCGGTGCTCGCCGGCATCGGCACCGAGCGGGCGCTCGCGCTGCGGTTCCGCCCGCGCTACGCGTTCGCCTGGATCGGGTTCGCCGCGCTGGTGGCGCTGCTGGCGGCAGGTGGCATGCTGACCAACATGGCCGCGGCCTTCGCGAACCCGCAGCTCGCCTCCGCCGTCGACGAGAACGCCGGCGCGTTGACGCTCGGCGCCCTGCGCTCGCTGCTCGCCGTCGGCGCCGTCGCGGGGGTGCTCGTCGCCCTCGGCCGCGGCGCGGTCACGGCCCGGGCTGCGGCGTGGGGCCTCGCCGCGATCGTCGCGCTCGACCTCTGGTCGATCGAACGGCTCTACTGGCGCTTCTCGCCGCCGGCGGAGACGCTCTTCGCCAGCGATCCGACGATCGAGTATCTGCGGACGCAGACCGACTCCGGTCGCGTCATCGCGACCCCGCTCAGCAACGAGTACACGCCGCGCGATCCGTTCCTCACGGGCGATGCGCTCATGGTGCATCGGGTCCGCCAGGTGCTCGGCTACCACGGCAACGAGCTGGGTCGATATCAGCAGCTGTACGGGATCGATGCCGGGGCGCAGAACATCGCGAACCCCAATTTCTGGCGGCTCGCGAACGTCCGCTTCTTCCTCACCAACACGCCCGAGCTGCCGATCGAGGGCGCGACGCGGGTGGCCGGTCCGGCGCGCAATGCGGTCGGCACCATGTCGTACGTGTACCGCCTGCCGGGCGACAACCCGCCGGCGTGGGTCGCGCCGGTCGCCGTCAAGGCGCCCGACGAGAGCGTGCTCGCGACCGTGCTCGACCCGCGGTTCGACGTCCGACGCGCCGCGCTCTTCGACACGGCCACCACCGTGCCGACGCAAGACGTTCCGTCGCAACTACCTGCGCCGCTCGACCTCGCGGTCCGCGTGACGTCGCGCGCTCCGGGGCGCATCGCGCTCGCGCTGGCAGCGCCCGCACCCGCGGGGGCCGCGCTCGTCGTCTCCGAGAACTTCTATCCGGGGTGGAAGGCGGCAGTCGACGGGCGGCCGGCGCCGGTCGGGCGTGCCGACTACTCGCTGATCGGCGTCCCGCTCCCGGCCGGCGCTCGCTCCGTCGAGCTCACGTTCGAGAGCCCGCGCTTCGAGACCGGGCGCACGATCTCGCTCGCCGTGCTCGGTGCGTCGCTCCTCGCCCTCGTCGGCGGGCTCGCGGTGGAGCGACGCCGGCGTGGCTGAGTCGACGACGCGCGGGGCGGGTGAGGGCGCGAGCGCGAGCTCGGGGCGCCCGTCCAGCGGCAGAGCGGTGGTCATCGTTCCGACCTACAACGAGCGGCAGAACATCGTCCGCCTGATCGAGCAGGTGCTGGCGCAGGATCCGCGGCTCGACGTGCTCGTCGTCGACGACAACTCGCCGGACGGAACCGGTGCGCTGGTGGACGAGCTGGCGTCGGTGAACGACCGCGTTCACGCGCTGCACCGCGAGCGGAAGCTCGGCCTCGGGACGGCCTACATCGCGGGCTTCCGGTGGGCGCTCGAGCGCGAGTACGCGTACGTCTTCGAGATGGACGCGGACTTCTCGCACGACCCGGCGCACCTGCCGCAGTTCCTGTCGGCCATCGAGAACGCCGATCTGGTGCTGGGGTCCCGCTACCGGTTCGGGAAGGTCACGGTCGTGAACTGGCCGATCGCGCGGCTCATCCTCAGCTACTCCGCGAACATCTACGCCCGCGTCGTCACGGGGCTCCAGCTCTACGATGCGACTGGCGGCTTCAAGTGCTTCCGGCGTGAGGTGCTTCAGGCGATCGACCTGTCGGACGTGCGATCCAACGGCTACGCGTTCCAGATCGAGATGAGCTTCCGCGCCTGGAGGCGCGGCTTCCGGATCGCCGAGATCCCGATCGTGTTCGTCGATCGGACCGAGGGCGAGAGCAAGATGTCGAAGCGCATCGTGCGCGAGGCGGTCTGGATGGTGTGGCGCCTGCGGTGGTGGTCCATGACGGGACGGGTGTGAGGAGCGACGGCGTGACCGGGACGATGGCGGGCGGCGCGAGCGGCCGCGAGTTCTACAAGCTCTGCGGGTCCGGGAACGATTTCGTCTTCTTCGACGCGCGCACGGAGCCCGCCGGCGACCTCGCAAGCGCCGACAGGATCCAGCGGCTGTGCGCCCGGGCAACGGGCGTCGGGGCCGACGGGGTGGTCTTCCTCGAGTTGCCAGGCGCGGGCGGTGACGTCCGCATCGCGTACTTCAACAGCGACGGGTCCCGGGCCACGCTGTGCGGCAACGCCACGCTGTGCACGGCACGACTCAGCGTCGAGCTCGGCGCGGTCGACGGGAGGGGGTTCGTGATCGAGACCGATGCCGGGCCGATCCGCGCCACGGTCGGTCCCGACGGGCCCGAGATCGAGATGCCGAGCGTTCGCCAGCTGGCCGCCGATGCGGCAGGCATCGCTCCGGGACCCGGCGAGACGCGGGTCGGATTCGCGCTGGTCGGCGTGCCGCACCTCGTCGTTCGGGTGTCGGACATCGAGACGGTCGACCTCGCGGCCCGCGGCCGGACGCTGCGCTTCGATCCGACGCTGAGCGCCGGCGCGAACGTGAACTTCATCGCGCCGACGGCCGACGGTCGAGGCTGGCGCATGCGAACGTACGAGCGCGGCGTCGAGGGCGAGACGCTGGCGTGCGGCACGGGCGCCGTGGCCTGTGCGGCCGTGCTCGCCGACTGGAGCGATTCTGGTGAGTCGACCGAGATCGTGACGAGCTCCGGCCGCTCGCTCCGCATCCGGCTGCCGCAGCGGGCCAACGTCGGGCCGATGCTGGCGGGCGAGGGGCGGCTCGTCTACTCGGGCCGGCTCGGCGACCTGGGCTGATCGGCACTGGCGCCTGCGTGGCGCCTAATTCGTTCGGCAGACCCACTCAACTCAGTTCTCCCCACAGGTATCCACAGCCTGAGTTTACATAACATATATTATACGTACACGGACCGGCCTCGCGAGGCGGCAGTTGAACTGTTCTGCGCAGACCCACCAATACGAAGTCCCGTCGGGGCTAACGCCCGACGGGACCATCCTGTGCGCCCGGTCGATCGGCCGCGTGTCCGGCCGACAGCTTCCGAATCAGCCCGCCGGCTTGGCGACGACCTCGCCGAGTCGGACACGTGCCTCGTCGGCCAGGGGGCTGCTCTCGTTCTTCGCCAGCTCGGTCCAGATCGTCCGAGCCGCCGCGCCGTTGCCGGCCGCCTGGTACGCCCGGGCGGCACTCGCGCGGAGCTCGTCACGCTGGCCGGCCGGCGCCGACTGGGCGATCTCCTCGTACAGCTTGGCGGCATCGGCGTGCTTGCCGAGCCCCTCGAGTCCGCCGGCCGTCAGCACCCGGGCGCTCAGCCGCAGCGCGTCCGGGGCGTCGTCGGCGTTCTTCAGGATGTCGATCCCCGCCTGATACTTCCCCTGCTCGTACATGATCTGCGCGAGCAGCAGCTGCGCCTGGGCTCCACCGGCAGTGCCGTCGTAGCGGTCCGACACGGCCCGGAGCTCTCGCTCGGCGCCCGCCAGATCCCCCTGCGCGATCGGCGCCTGCGCCTGGAAGTACGCCTGCTCGGCACGACCCGCCTTGCTCGCGGACGCGTTCCGCCAGAAGAACGTGCCGGCCGCGAGCGCAACGATCGCGAGCGCGCCGATGGCCACCGGGCGGCTGTGGTCGCGGAGCCAGTCGGTCAGGTTCTCCGAGGCGTCGTCCAGCGAGCTGGACGAGGAGGCGAGGCGGGACGTGGAAGCCATGGCAGGAAGGACGAACGAAGGGGTGATCGCCGGCCGGCGCTGGTAGCGCGCCGGATGCCCCCGGCAGGACTCGAACCTGCGGCCAACGGTTTAGGAAACCGCTGCTCTATCCACCTGAGCTACGGGGGCGCCGGGCCGAGCTCGGCCTGGGTCGAGCGGCTAAGCCATTGAAATTAGCCGCATTGCCCCCCGGTCGCCACCAGCGACCCGGGCTGCCGTCGGACTACGGCAGCACCACGATGGCGCGCTGCGACCGACCAGCGAGCCGAGCCGACCCGCCGAGGAACCCCAGCGTCAGCAGGAAGGCGCAGCCGACGACCTGACCTCCAACCGCTTCGACCAACTGGCAGGCCGCCGCGGCCGTCCCTCCCGTGGCGAGGACGTCGTCCACGACCAGCACGCGGTCGCCCGGACATGCGTCGACGTGCGCCTCCAGCGTGTCGGCCCCGTACTCGAGCGCGTACTCGACACGGCGCCGCTCGAACGGCAGCTTCCCGGGCTTCCGCAGCGGCACGAAGCCCACGCCGAGGTGCTGCGCGATCGGCGCGCCGAGGATGAAACCGCGGCTCTCGACGCCGGCCACGCGAGTCACGCCGGCCGCACGGTACCAGTCGGCCATCGCGGCCGTCGTGTCCCTGAACAGCGCGCCGTCCGCCAGCACGGGGGTGACGTCCTTGAAGAGGATGCCGGGCCGCGGGAAGTCCGGCACGTCGCGGAGCGCGGCGCGCACACGAGCCGCAACGTTCTCCTGCGCCTCGGCGTCGCGGACGTTCGAGCGAGGACCCATCGACGGGTACGGGTCGGGCAGCGGGTTCACTCGTCCTCCGGGACCGCGTCGCGGGTGAGGACCTGGAAGCCGGCGCCGCGCGGCTCACTGCCTCCCGCTACCTCGACCAGACGGCCCACCTGCGCGTGCGGCGGACCGGCGGCCAGCCGCTCTCTGAGCCGTGCGATCGCGCCCGCGTCTCCGGTCGCGGACACCTCCACCGAGCCGTCGGCGAGATTGCGCACCCAGCCGCTGAGCCCCAGCGTCTGCGCGGCGCGCTCGACGAATCGCCGGAAGCCGACCCCCTGCACCCTGCCCTCGACCCGCACGTGCAGCCAGACGCGCGATCCGGTCGGCCCCGACATGCTCAGTTGGGCTGCCAGCCGTGCGCGCCGAGCAGCGGAACGAAGCGGACCGGCCCGACGTCGCGCCGCTCGAGCGCTCCGTTCCGCTTCGTGAACACGCACAGGATCTGCTCGTCGCGCGATCCGATCGGGATCACCAGCCGACCGCCATCTGCGAGCTGCTCGCCATACGGGAGCGGCACGTCCGGCGACGCCGCGCCCACGACGATCCCGTCGTAGGGCGCGTAGTCGCGCCAGCCCAGCGTGCCGTCGCCGAGGAGGAGCGAGACGTTGCGGACGTCGAGCTGCGCGAGGATGTCCCGGGCCCGGTCGAGCAGCGCGCCCACGCGCTCGATGGAGAACACCTGCCCCGCCAGCTGCGCGAGCAGCGCGGTCTGGTACCCCGATCCGGTGCCGACCTCCAGGACGCGCTCGCGCCCCGAGAGCTTCAGCTCCTGGAGCGAGCGCGCGTGCACCGTCGGCTGCGAGATCGTCTGCCCGTTCCCGATCGGCAGCGCCGCATCCTCGTACGCGCGGTGGGCGACGCCGGTCGGTACGAAGGCGTGGCGCGGGATCGCATCGAACGCGCGCAGCACTCCCAGATCGGAGATGCCGTTCGCCTGCAGCGTCTCGATGAGTCGCCGCCGCGCGCCCCGGTACTCCGGGCCTACAGCGCCCGCCACCACGCCTCCGCGCTCGTCAGCCGATCGTAGTGCGTCAGGTCGAGGTGCAGCGGCGTCACCGACACGTAGCCGTCTCGCACCGCCTGGAAGTCCGAGTCGGGCTCGCCGCGCCACTCGGCGGACCCGCCGCCGATCCAGAAGATCTCGCGCCCCCAGGGGTCCTTCATGGGGGTGATCGAGTTCGAGTAGACGCGGCGACCGAGGCGCGTGAGGCGCACCCCCTTCACCTCCTCTGGCGGCACGGGCGGGAGGTTCACGTTCAGCAGCGTCTCGCGCGGGAAATCCGGCAGCGTCAGCAGGTGCCTCAGCAGCGACGACAGCAGGTCCGCCTGCGCCGCGAGCCGCGCGGGATCGGCGCGCAGATCGCCCCACGCATACGAGATCGCGATCGCGGGAATCCCGAGCGACAGCCCTTCCATCGCGGCGGCGACCGTGCCCGAGTAGAGCACGTCCTCGCCCATGTTCTGGCCGTGATTCACGCCGCTCAGCACGAAGTCCGGCCGCTCGGGCATGAGCGCCTCGACCGCGAGCATCACGCAGTCGGTCGGCGTGCCGTCGACCTGCCAGCGCCGGTCCCCGCGCTGGATCGGGCGCAGCGGATGGTGGAGGGTCAGCGAGTGGCTCGTCGCGCTCTGCTCGCGATCCGGCGCCACGACGTAGACCTCGCCGAGCGGCTCCGCCGCGCGCGCGAGCGTCTCGAGGCCGGTGGCGAGGATGCCGTCGTCGTTCGTGCAGAGCAGGCGCATCGCGAGCGTGTCTCCCGGAGTGTCGGAGGGCGAACGGAATCGCCGCGCCCCGCGCAGGGGCCGCCGGCGCGTGCGAATCTAACGGATGGTCTCCCCGGCCGTCGCGCTCGCCGTCCGGGGATCGGCGGCGTCGCTTCCGACATCGGCCCCAGGCTGCCGCGTCACCGGCGCGCGCCCCTCGAGCACCTCGACGATGCTGCGGAGCTCGCGCTCCATGGCGTCCGTCGTCTCGCGCGCGAGCGCGGCCCGCGCGGCGGGCCGCAGCTCGCCGCTCCGGCGCTGCGCGTCGAGGCGCTGGCGCGCGCCGTCGATGGTGTACTTCTCCGTGTAGAGCAGGTGCTTCACGAAGAGGATCAGCTCCACCTCACGCCGCGCATAGACCCGGTTCCCCGACCGGTTCTTGGCGGGGCTCAGCACCTTGAACTGCGTCTCCCAGTAGCGCAGCACGTGCGGCTTCAGGTCCGTCAGCGCGCAGACCTCGCCGATCGAGAAGAACTCCTGAACCGGATCCGGTCGGGCGTCCAGGGCGCGACGACGGGGCGCGTCCACGTCAATCCTGCTCCGCGCGAAGCGCCCGTGTCATCAGCTCGGCGACCGCGGGTCGTACGGGACGGCCCTCGAAGAGGATGCCGTGCACGGCCTCGACGATCGGCATCTCGACCTCGAGCCGCTCCGCGAGTGCGCGCGCGCTCTGCGTGTTGAGCACTCCCTCGGCGACCGTGTCGCGCGCCGAGAGCACCTCGTCGAGTGGGCGCCCCTGCCCGATCTCGACGCCCACCGCACGGTTCCGGCTGAGCGAGCCCGTGCACGTGAGCACGAGATCGCCGAGTCCGGCGAGCCCGGCGAAGGTCGCCGGCTGCGCACCGAGGGCAGCGCCGAGCCGGGTCATCTCGGCGAGCCCACGCGTGATGAGCGCCGCCCGCGAGTTGAAGCCGAGACCGAGCCCGTCGACGATCCCGGTCGCGACGGCCATCACGTTCTTCAGCGCGCCTCCCAGCTCGACGCCGGCGACGTCGTCGTGCGTGTAGACGCGGAACTCGCCCGAGCTGAGCGCCCGCTGCGTCAGCTGCGCCGCGGCCGCGTGCTCGGACGCCGCGACGATGGCGGTCGGCTGCCGAGCCGCGACCTCCGCGGCGAAGCTCGGGCCGGAAAGCGCGACCACGGAGCGACCCGGCACCGCCTCCGCGACGACGTCGGTCATGAGGGCGAAGCTCTCACGCTCGATGCCCTTCGTCGCGACGGCGAGCACCGCGTCCGGGCGCACGTCGCCGGCGCCGCTCGCGGCCACCAGGCGCAGCACGTGCGAGGGTGCCACGTAGACGACGAGCGCCGCGCCATCGACGGCGTCACCCATGTCGGACGTCGCGCGAAGCTCCGGCGCGAGCGCGACGCCTGCGAGGAAGCGCGAGTTGCGGTGGCTCGCGTTCACCTCGTCGACGACGTCCGGCTCGCGCGCCCAGAGCGTGGTCTCGTGCCCGTTGCGCGCGAGCAGATCGGCGAGCGCGGTACCCCACGCGCCGCCGCCGACCACCGCGCAGCGTAGCGCGCCCGTCGTGTCGTCGGCCGTCACGGCGAGGACTCCCCGGTGGGCGCGGCGGCCTCGCGGCGGCGCCGGAAGCTGTGCTCCTCGCCGCGACGCAGGCGGCCGATGTTCGCGCGGTGCGACCAGAAGACGAACAACGCCACCGCCGCGCCGAGCGCGAACACCGGCGCGCGGACCCCGGTCGTGGCGGCCAGCGTGAGGACGAGCGCGACGGCAGCGGTCATCGACCCGAGCGAGACGAAGCCACTGGCCGCGACCACGGTCGCGAAGACGAGGAGCGCGACCGTCGTGGCGATCGGCGCGAGCCCGAGGAAGACGCCGGCCGCGGTCGCGACCCCCTTGCCGCCTCCCCCGCCCCGCCCGAGCAGGAACACCGGCTTCACATGACCGACGATCGCGGCCACGCCGTACGCCATCGCCCAGTGACCGGCGCCACCGAACCACTGCGGGAACCAGAACGCGGGCGCGAAGCCCTTCAGCGCGTCGAAGAGGAAGACCGGCAGCCCGATCTTCCATCCGAGCACGCGCAACGCGTTGGTCGCACCGAGGTTGCCCGAGCCGTGCGACCGCAGGTCGACGCCGCGCGCCCGCCCGGCGAGGTACGCGGAGGGCACGGAGCCGAGCAGGTACGCCGCGAGGAGACCCCACGCCGGGTGCATGCCTTACTCCCGGACGCGGCGGTGGTCGGTGTCGGGCGCGTTCTTGTGGCGCATCACGATGCGCAGCGGCGCGCCCGTGAAGCCGTGCTCCGCGCGGAAGCCGTTGTGCAGGTAGCGGATGTAGTGCTCCGCGACCGCGTCCGGGTTGTTGCCGAAGACGGCGATCGTCGGCGGCGCCGACTGCACCTGCGTGCCGTAGAGGAGACGCACCTCGCGACCGGCGACCTGCGGCGGCTGGAGGCGCTGCACGAGCGCCTCGAGCGTCTCGTTCACCTGCGACGTGGGGATGCGCTTGCGCCACTCGGCCTCGACCTCGAGGATCGTGTCGAGCACGCGCGTGACGCGCTGCCCCGTGACCGCCGAGGTGAAGATCCAGGGCACGAAGGCGAGATACGGGACCTTCTCGATCGCCTCCTTCTTGAACTTGTCGGCGGTCTTGTCGTCCTTCTCCTTCAGGTCCCACTTGTTCACGACCATGATCAGCCCGCGGCCCGCCTCCCACGCGAGCGTCGCGATCTTCAGGTCCTGATTCTCGAGACCGAGCGTGGCGTCGATCATGAGCACGCAGATGTCCGCGCCCTCGATCGCGCGGCGCGTGCGCAGCGAGGAGTAGAACTCCACGCCGTCGTCGATCTTCGACTGGCGGCGCAGACCGGCGGTGTCGACGAAGACGAGGTCGCGCCCGTGGTACTTCATGGGCGTGTCGATCGAGTCGCGCGTGGTGCCCGCGACGTCGGTGACGACCAGGCGCTCCTCGCCGAGCAGACGGTTCACGAACGACGACTTGCCGACGTTCGGACGACCGATGACGGCGACCCGCAGCGCCTCCGGAATGTCCTCGTCCTGCGCCGGGAGGCGCTGCGTGATCTCGTCGAGCAGGTCGCCCGAGTTCGTGCCGTTGGCAGCCGACACCGGCAGCGGATCGCCCGCGTTGAGCCGGTAGAACTCGTAGAAGTCGGAGCTCTGCGGGTTGTCGACCTTGTTGGCGACCAGCAGGAACGGCTTGCCCGAGGCGCGCAGCAGGTCGACCACGCGAGCGTCGCTCGGGTGCACGCCGACGCGCGCGTCCGCCACGAGGAGCAGCAGGTCGGCCTCGCCGATCGCCTGCACGACCTGCTTCCGGATCTCGAGGTCCATCGGCACGTTCGAATCCTCGACCAGTCCGCCGGTGTCGACGAGCCAGAAGGCGCGCCCCGCCCACTCGACGCGCCCGAAGTGCCGATCGCGCGTCGTGCCCGCCTCCTCGCTGACGATGGCCTGATGCTCACCGACGAGGCGGTTGAAGAGCGCGGACTTGCCGACGTTGGGACGGCCGACCAGCGCGACGACGGGAAGACTCATGAGTGCGAAGGAGATCGAAGAGCGGACAAGCGAGGCGCGCGGCGGCGCCGGGAACGTGCGGTCACGCGGCGCCCTGCAGCGCCGGCTCGCCCTCGAGCGAGAGCACGTCAACGAAGTCGTACGACGGATACACCGGCATCGGCAGCGACTCGCGCACGACGACGAACGGCTCGTCGTCGAGGAACACCCCGGAGTCGTTGATGCACTCGGCGGGAATGAGCGCGAGATCGAGATCGTCACGCCCGTCGAGCGCGCGCCGGATGTCGGCGCCGACGAGGAGCCCCGCCGTCGTGGTGGTCGGACCGAACAGCGAGTTCACGGTCGGGATCAGCTCGAACCGCGCGCCCGTCTGCCGCGCGATCTGCTCGAGCAGCGGCGGCATCAGCTCGCCCATCGACACGCCGGTGACGACGCCAATGCGCTTCCCGTCGAGGCGCGGAAGCGACGACACGCCCTCGGCGACCCGCTGACGCAGCGCCGTCACCGCGCCGACGCCGTTCTCGATCTGCGAGAAGTCGCCGTAGTGCTCCGGCTCCGGCAGGTCGCGCTGCGCGAGCAGGTACAGCTCGTCCGAGCCGAACACCCAGCGGTCGTCGCGTTCGGCGAGCGCCCGCGCCTCCCACCGCTCGACCGCATCGAGGATGCGCCCGGCGTTCTCCGAGTCCATCGGCTTGCCGGTGTAGAGATGCGAGAACTGCGTCACGCCGACCGGCACGAGCGCGACCGACAGCACCGCATCGCCGAGGCTCCAGAGATCGTTCAGCGACGCCTCGAGCACGTCGCCGTCGTTCAGCCCGGGCACCACCACCATCTGGCAGTGGTACTGGATGCCGCCGTCCTTCAGCCGCGTGAGCTGCTCGATGATGTTCGGCACGCGCGGGTTGTTGAGCAGGACCTTGCGCGCCTCCCACGGCGTCGCGTGCACCGAGACGTACAGCGGCGAGAGCCGGTACTCGATGATGCGCTCGAAGTCGCGGTCCTTCAGGTTCGACAGCGTCGCGAAGTTGCCGTAGGCGAACGAGAGCCGGTAGTCGTCGTCGCGCACGTAGAGCGGCTTGCGCAGCCCCTTCGGCAGCCCCTCGATGAAGCAGAACTCGCAGCGGTTCGCGCAACGGCGGATCGTCGGCGGCTCGAGCTCGATGCCGAACGGCTCGCCCTCGGGGCGCCGCACCTGCAGGCGCACCGACTCGCCGTCCGGACGCCGCGCCTCGACGACGAACTCGTCCTCGGCGCTGAGAAACTCCCAGTCGATGAAGTCCGCCAGCTCGCGCCCGTTGACGGCGTGAAGCTGCATGCCGGCGACGATTCCGAGCTCGTCGGCGATGCTGCCGGGCTGCACTTGGGAGACGCGAACCACGCTGGGGACCTCACGGACACGGAACGGGGGAAGCGCCGGGTGGCTGGCTTCCCCCGCATCGACTCTGCCGGCCGGCGACCGCGCGTCACCGAGCCGGATGGCGCCTGCCTGCGCAAGCTCACTCAAGCTATGAGCGCAGGGGCCCGAAATCAAGCAGCCGCTACGACTTACCTGCCCTCACCGAAGCCGCCCTGATCGATCAGCGCGGCGGCCGCGCGCATGGCGGACTCCGCGACCTCGACCGCCGAACGGTGCGACGCCGCGGCAGCCGCCGCCACGTCCTCGAACTCGGGCTTCACCCGCGCCCGGCCGTCCGGCGTGCGGCTCACCTTGACCCGTACGCGATGGCCATCGACCTCGACCTCGTGCTGCGCGCGCGGAAGCGCGCGTCGCGCGACGCGCGACCAGCGGACGCCGATCGTCGTGGTGTGCGCGAAGATGCGGGCCTCCACCTGCGACGCGAGCTCCGGTGCGACGAGCACCTCGAGTCGCGAGCCGGGCCGCCCCTTCTTCATCATCGTGGGCAGCAGCACGACGTCGAGCGCGCCCGCCGCACGCAGCGCGTCGGCGGCGGCCGCGAGGTACTCCCCGCTCATGTCGTCGACGTCGGCCGCGAGCAGGACGAGCGACTCGCGCTCGGGCGAGACCGACGGCGTGACGACGAGCTCCTCGTCGGCATCGCGGCGACTGGGCGTCAGGTCGCCGAGAATGAGGCGCAGCGCGTTCGCGCGGTCCGGGAACTCCTTCGTTCCAGCCCCGAACCCGCTCCGCACCGGGACGTACTCGCGCGGCGGCGGCCCCTCCGACAGCACGCGCGCGAGCGCCGCGCCGGTCGGGGTGACGAGCTCGCCCGCGTCGTCGGGACCGGGCCGCACCCGCAGCCCCTCGAGGATCCGCAGCGTCGCCGGCGCGGGGACCGGCAGCACGCCGTGCGCGGCGCGCACGAAGCCGTCGCCGAGCTGGATCGGGCCGCAGAACACGCGCGAGACGCCGAGCAGGTGCAGCCCCCACACGCCGCCGACGACGTCGAGGATCGCGTCGACCGCACCCACCTCGTGCAGGTGCACGCGCTCGACGGTCGTGCCGTGGATCTGCGCCTCCTGCTCCGCGATGAGCGTGAAGACGCGGTCGGCGGCCTCGCGCACCGGCTCCGGCACGACGCCCGCGGCGGCGACCAGCTTCCGGATCTGCGACAGGTGACGGCCGTGCGGCTGCGGCGGGATCTCGAAGTCGACCTTCACCGCGCCGATGCCCGCGCGCTGCACGTCGCGCACGTCGACGGCGACGCCGTCGAGCCCCAGCGTGGACGGGAGCGCACGCAGCCAGTCGGCGTCGAGCCCGACGGCGACCAGCGCTCCGAGGAGCATGTCGCCGGCGATGCCGCTGTACGGATCGAGGATCGCGATGCGCTCGTTCACGCGGCGGCTCCTGCGGCAGCCATCTCGGCCTCGCGGCGATAGGACGCGCCGCTCCCGGTGTTGAACAGGACGACCTCCGCGTCGGGCGAGAGGCGCTCCTCGGCGACCAGCCGCTGCACGACGGCGAGCGCGCATCCGCCCTCCGGCGCGGCGTCGATGCCGGTCGCGGTCGCGAGCGCACGCGTGGCGTCACGCGTGACCTCGTCCGAGATCGCGGCCGCGTCTCCACGGCTCTCGCGCAGCACGCGCAGGAGCATGCGATCGCCGAGCGGACCGGGGACGCGCAGCCCGGCGGCGTAGGTCGCGGGGTTCTCCCACGGCGTCGCGCGATCCTCGCCGGCCTCGAAGGCGCGCACGATCGGCGCGCACCCCGCGCTCTGGGCGACGATCATGCGCGGCATGGTCACATCGCCCGGGAGCCACCCCCACCGTCGCATCTCGTCGAGCGCCTTCCAGATCCCGATCGTCCCCTCGCCCCCGCCCGTCGGATAGACGATCGCATCGGGCACGCGCCCGTCGAGCTGCTCGACCACCTCGTAGCCCATCGTCTTCATCCCCTCGACGCGATACGGCTCGCGCAGCGTGCTGACGTTGAGCCATCCACTCTCGCCGGCGAAGGCGGTCGCGAGACGCCCGGCGTCGCCGATGTGCCCGTCCACCAGGTGCAGGTCGGCGCCGAGCGCCGCGATCGTCATGAGGATCGCGGGGGGCGTGGTGCGCGGCGCGTAGACGCGCACCGGGAGACCGGCCGCCGCCGCGTACGCCGCGATCGCCGCCCCCGCGTTGCCGGCCGTCGGCACGACGAGCCCCCGCGCACCGAGCGCCCGGGCGCGCGTGATCGCCGCACTCATGCCGCGCGCCTTGAACGACGCGGTCGGATTGCGCCCCTCGTCCTTCACCCAGAGCCGCCGCACACCGACCTGCCGTGCGAGCGCGGGTGCGTCGACGAGTGGCGTCAGTCCCTCACCGAGCGTGACCGGCGACTCGTTCGCGGCGAGCGGCAGCACCGGCGCGTAGCGCCAGAGGCTCCAGTGCGGAGCGCGCGCGTCGGGCGCGACGCGATCATAGTGCGCGAGCAGCGGCTGTCCGCACGCGGGGCAGACGCCGGCAGGCTGATCGCCCGGCTGCGTGAAGTCGCACGCCGAGCATCGAAGAGTCCAGGTGGGCACGAGATCGCGGGTTGAGGTCGGCGTGAACGCTACACGGCGACCCCGCCGCCTGTCGAGGCGAGCAGGCGTGCGCTCGCTCGTCGTCAGCCTTCGGAGGCGACGCCGTCCCGTTCCGTCGAGACGGCGACCGGCGCCGGCTTGGTGGGATCGCTCTCCGCGAGTCCCTGCAGGAGCTTGCGCGCGCTCGCCTCCGTCCAGCCGGGCAGCTCGGCCACCGCGGCGACCGATGCCTCGCGCAGCCCCTGCACGCTGCCGAAGTGCTGCAGCAGCTGCCGGCGCTTGACGGGCCCCACCCCCGGGATCTTCAACAGCTCGGAGGTGACCGTCCGGATCGTGCGGCGCTTCCGCTGGAAGGTGACCGCGAAGCGGTGCGCCTCGTCGCGGGCCTGCTGCAGCATGCGCAGCGCGGGCGATCGGCGCGGGATGCGCAGCGGATCGCTGCGGCCGACGACGAACACCTCCTCCTCGCGCTTGGCGAGCGAGATCATCGGCATGTCGCGCAGGCCGACCGCGTCCATGGCCTGCTTGGCCGCGTTCAGCTGTCCCTTGCCGCCGTCGATGACGACGAGGTCGGGCAGCGGCCGCTCCTCCTCGAGTCGCCGACGGAAGTAGCGGCCCACGACCTCGTTCATCGACGCGAAGTCGTCGATCCCGACGACCGTCTCGACCTTGAACTTGCGGTACTCGGCCCGCTTCGCGCGCCCGTTCTCGAACCAGACGCAGGAGGCGACGGTGTCGGTGCCCTGCGCGTGCGAGATGTCGAAGCACACGAGCGAGCGCGGCACCTTCTTGAGCCCGAGCTCGCGCTGCAGCTCGTAGACCGGGTCGGCCGCGCGCTCCTCGGACTCCATGGTGGAGAGCCGGAACTCCTCGAGCAGATGCCGCGCGTTCTGCTGCGCGAGGTCGACGAGCTGCCGGCGCGAGCCGCGCTGCGGCACCACGACGCGCGTGCGCTCCAGCGACTGCTCCAGCACCTCGCGATCCTCGAAGTCGAACGGCACGAGCAGCTCGCCGGCGCGCTCCTCGCTGCCGAGGTAGCTGCGCGCGAGGAAGGCCGCGAGCACCGCGGGATCCTCGTCACCGTCGGTGTTCTCGAGGAAGCGGTGGTCGCGCGCGAGCAGCTTCCCGCCGCGGATGCGCATGATCGCGACGCACGCGTCGTCGCCGTCGCGGGCATAGCCGACCACGTCGCGGTCGCCGCCCTCGACCTCCATGACGACCGTCGGCTCCTCCATGCGCTCCAGGTGACGCAGCGCATCACGCAGCTCGGCGGCGCGCTCGTAGTCGAGCTGCTCGGCGGCCTCCGCCATCCGCGCGTTGATGCGGCGCGCGACCTCCGCCGTCTTTCCGTCGAGGAAGACCACGACCTCGTCGATCATCGCGCGGTAGTCGTCCTGCGTCTGGTTGAGGATGCAGGGCGCCTTGCACCGCTTGATCGCGAAGTCGAGGCACGCGCGCTCCGGCATCTCGCGCGGCATGTCGTAGTTGCACGAACGCACGGTGAAGATCCGCTTCACCACGTTGAGCGCGCGACGCATCGCGCCGACGTCGGTGTACGGCCCGAAGTAGCGCGCGCCGTCGCTCTGCAGCCGCCGGGTGACGAACACCCGCGGGAACGGCTCCTGGACGGTGACCTTGATGTAGGGGTACGACTTGTCGTCGCGCAGCGCGATGTTGAAGCGCGGCTTGTACTCCTTGATCAGGTTCGCCTCGAGGATCAGCGCGTGCGCCTCGGTGGGCACCACGATCGTCTCGAGATCGCGGATGTTGCGCACCAGGCCGCGCGTCTTCGGGCTCGTGACGTGGTCGCTGGCGAAGTAGCTGCGCACGCGCGAGCGGAGCCGCTTCGCCTTGCCCACGTACAGCACGCCCCCCTCGGCGTCCCTCCAGAGGTAGACGCCCGGGGACTCGGGGAGGTGGGGCAGCTTGGCGGCGACGGATTCGGGAGGCGCGATCATCGGATCGTAGTACCCGCTGGAGTCGACCGCGTTCTGGGCACGCCGCGCGCCGCCCGGTGCGCGATCCTCCGGAAGGCCGGGACCGGGCGCCTCGTCGCCCTCCTCGGCGCTCACCCGCGCCTCCCGAGACGATGCCGGACGCGTCCCAGCAGCGCGGCGCTCTCCCCCTCCCCTGCCGCTGCCGTCGCGGCCAGGTAGGTGGCTCCGAACGCCCCGCCGACGAGCGCCGCGGCCAGCACGTGCGGCACTCCGTCGACGACGAGCTTGATCCCCCAGCCGGCCGTCGCGGCCAGCGCGGCGGCGCCCCAGAGCCTCGCCAGGGTGCCTGCGGGGACGCGCGTCGCGCCGATCACCCGCCCGAGCGCCCCGCGGAGCAGCGCGTACTCCACCCACCCGGCGAGCCCGGAGACCGCGGTCAGCGCGGCCGTGCCCCAGCGGGGGTCCGCGCCGAGCATCCGCGGCAGGTGCCGGGCGGCCAGGTAGCCCAGCGCGAGCGTGAGCGCCACGCGGACGAGCGCGAACCGCAGCGGGGTACGCGCGTCCTTGAGCGCGTAGAACGTCGACGCGTAGAGCCGCCCGAGCGTCGACGGGAGCAGTCCGATCGATGCGCCCGCGAGCGTGCCCCACACCCAGAGCACGTCCCCGGTGGTGAAGCGGCCGTACCGGAACACCGCGGCCGCGAGCACGTCGCCGATCGCGAGGAACGCGACGGCGGACGGGATCACGAAGAAGGCGACGCGGCGCAGCGCGCGCGTGAGCCGATCGCGCAGCTGCGCCGCCACGGCGTCGCTCGCACCGTGCAGGCTCGACATCGCCGGCAGCTCCGCCGCCGAGACGGCCATCCCGAACAGGCTGCCGGGCAGCAGGTAGAGCGACTGCGCGTTCGTGAAGATCGTGAAGGCGCCGGGCGCGACGAGGCTCGCGAGGCTGCTGTCGATGTACCCGCTGATCTGCACGACGCCACGTCCGACGAAGACGGGCGCGAAGTTGCGCACCACCGTGCGCACGTGCGCGTTCCCGCGTCCGAACGCGAGCCGCAGCTCCGGCACCAGGCGGCGCACCATCGGGAGCTGCACCAGCAGCTGCATCGCCGAGCCCACGACGGCGGCCCACGCCACGCGCTCGACGAAGGGGACCTCGCTCGTGCGCCCGCCCCACCAGAGCAGCGCGCCGATGATCACCAGGTTCCAGGCGACGGGCGCGAGGTACGAGAGCAGGAACCGCCGGTGGCTGTTCAGGATGCCGAGGCACCACGCCGAACCGACGAGCAGCCCGATGCCCGGGAACAGGATTCGGACCAGCCGGATCGTGAGCTCCCGGCGCGCGTCGTCGAAGCCCACGGCGACGGTGCTCACCAGCAGGGGCGTCGCGAGCATCCCGAGCACCACGAGCACGGAAGTCGTGACCGCGAGCAGCGCGGCGACGGCGCCTGCCACGCGGTCGGCTTCCTCTCGCTCGCCGCGCGCGAGCAGCCCCGCGTACACGGGGATGAACGACGCCGAGAGCACCCCTTCCCCGAACAGGTTCTGCAGGAAGTTGGGGATCTTCATCGCCGCGTTGAACGCGTCGGCGGCGACCCCCGCGCCGAAGAAGCGGCTGAACATTCCCTGGCGCACGAGCCCCAGGATCCGCGACACGAGGATGCCGATCGCGATCAACGCCGCGAACCGCCCGGTGCGCTCCACGGGCTGCGGCTTGGGCGGCGCAGGATCCACGCTTCCCGGTGCCTCCGCCGACGGCTCCTCGAGCGGGGCGGTCTCGCTCACGCCCCGGGCGACGCCGGATCGATCAGTCGATCCGCGTGCGTGCGCGCGGCGGCGAGCATGTCGTCCAGCAGCCCGGGTCCCTGGCGCGCGAGCAGCGGGATCGCGCTCAGGGTGCGCTCCTGCCGTCCGCCGTCCGGGTACAGCGCCGCGCGCGCGACCGCGAGCGCACGCGTCTGCTCGTCGTCGCGGCGCTTGAGCGCGGCGAGATAGCGGCGCTCGAGGCGCGAGACGCGATGCGCGATCGCGCGCGACGTTCCCTCGACCGCCGCCGGCGGGACGAGCGCGCCCGCCGCGGGATCGCGGGCGAGCGCCTCGCCCGCCCGCGCCGCTGCGGTCTGCAGGTCGGCGAGCGCGTCGCGCACCTCGGCGGGCATCGCCGCACGCGCGAGCCGTGCTTCCGGGGCGTGCGGGTCGCGCAGGTCGTCCACGTCCATCCCCACGCGCTCCAGCGCGCGGCGCACCTGCGGCTCGACGACCGTGGTCGACCAGCGCGGAACGGCGAGCGGCTGCGGCATGCCCAGCGCGGTGGCGACCGCACTGACCTGCGCGAAGTACGCGTACTCGCCCGGCCCCGCGACGTACGCCGCCGTCGGCAGGATCGAGCGCTCCATCACGGGCCGCAGCAGCACGTTCGGCCCGAGCGAGCCACGCGCCACGCTGGCGACGGAGGCCCGGGCCTCGGCGACGCCGAGTCGCGCCTTGCGCCCGTCGGCGTCGTAGCGGAACACGAGCGAGCGCCCGGGCACGTCCGCCACCTGCGGCGTGAAGCCGCTGCCGTCGATCGCCGCCGACCGCTCGGCGAGCGCGGTCTCGATCGTGGGCGCCTGCAGCAGCGCGCGGCGCAGCACGTTGAAGCCGGCCTCCCGCACCGCGGGGTGCGACGCGTCGAGCACCGCGATGCCGAGCGGCTCGAGCAGCATGCGCAGCAGGGCGACGTATGCGCTCCCCACCGTCGCGCCGGGACGGTAACACTCGCGGACGGCGTCGAGCGCGGCCGCGTTGGCGGCCGATCCGCAGGCGCGCGCGAGCGTGTCGAGCAGGACCTGCACGTCCTCGCCGATCGGCACCGCGCTCATCGGCGTGCCCTCCGCCGGCGCGCCCTCCATCCGCAGCGTGCGCGCGCGCCCGTCGAGCGGCACCGCGGTGCTGCGTGCCTCCTCGAAATCGGCGTCGTCGGTCGCGGCCCAGAACACGGGGGCCACCGGCACCCCGGTCCGCGCCTCGAGCGCGTCGGCGAGCGCGCGCGCGGAGATCGCCTTGCTCAGGGTGTACAGTGGGCCGCCGAAGAGCCCGGGCTGCTGCCCGGTGGTGACGACGATTCCCGCACCCGCCGCGCTCCGCTCGAGTCGTGCTGCGGCCTCGCCGCGCGCGTCGAAGGCAGGGCGCATCAACTCGAGCCACGCGCCGGCGCTGTACTGGAGCCGGACCGTGTCCGCGTGCAGGCGCCACTCCGCCGCGCCGACCGGCATCGGCGGGTACCACGCGTGTGCGAGCTGCCCCGACAGCGCGGCTCGCGCGAGTGGACCGCCGCCGAGCGGCTCGGTGCGCACCTCGGCGCGCGCGGTGCGGAGGTCGAGCGCGCCGTCGGACGGCGCGTCGATCGGCGTGATCGGCTGGCTGGTCATCGCTGAGGACGACAGGTGGGCGTCGCGCACGGCGTCGGTGTGGCGGTCATCGGCACCTCGCGCGGCACGGTCGGCCGCGGGTCACTTGTGGTACGGTTCCCCGCGCGCGATGGTGCCGGCGCGGTAGAGCTGTTCGGCGAGAACGAGGCGCGCCAGCTCGTGCGGCAGCGTCCAAGGCGCGACGGCCAGCCGCACCGCCGCGCGCTCGCGTACGACCGGCGCGAGCCCGTACGCGCCGCCGATCACGAACGACACGTCGCGTGCGTCGTCCCGCTGCCGCTGCAACCACTCGGCGAACCGCGGCGAGGTCCACGTGTCGCCCCGCTCGTCGCACGCCACCAGGGCACCGCCGGGCACCGCGCGCTCGAGCAGGCGCTCGGCCTCCCGCTCGCGCACCTGGTCGGCCGAGAGCGAACGTGCGGACTCCTCGCGGACCTCGTGCACGACGAGGGGCCAGTAGCGCGCCGCCCGCGTCTCGTAGTCGGCGATCGCCGACGCGAGCTCTCCACGCGGGCGGCCCACGACGGCGAGGACGATGCGCATGCGATCACGGGCGGGAGCGGAGACGGCGGGGCGCCGGAGCGCCCCGCCATCGGGTCAGGCGTAGATGCCGCGCAGGCGGTGGACGGTCGCGACGCGGCTGATCGAGAGCATGTACGCGGCGGTGCGCATGTTCACGCGGTGCTGCCGCGAGAGCGCGAGCACGTCCTGGAAGCTGCGCGTCATGATGTCGCGCAGGCGCTCGTTGACGGTATCCTCGGACCAGAAGTAGCCCCCGCGATCCTGCACCCATTCGAAGTACGAGACCGTGACGCCGCCCGCGTTCGCGAGGATGTCGGGGATGACGAAGATCCCCTTCTCCTCGAGGATCGCGTCGGCACCGGCGGACGTCGGCCCGTTCGCGCCCTCGGCGATGATGCGCGCGCGCACGCGCGCCGCGTTCTTGCTCGTGATGACGTTCTCGAGCGCCGCCGGCACCAGCACGTCGACGTCGAGCTCCAGCAGCTCCTCGTTCGACACGACGTCGCCGCCCGCGAAGCCCTCGAGCGACTTGTGCTTCTGCACGTGCGCGATCGCCGCGTCGACGTCGATGCCGTTCGCGTTGTGGAAGCCGCCGGTGCGGTCGCTGATGCCGACGATCCGGCATCCCTGCTCGGTCAGGAGCTTCGCGGCCACCGAGCCGACGTTGCCGAAGCCCTGCACCGCGACCGTGGCGCCGGCCATCGGCCGGCCGAGGTGCGCCAGCGCCTCGCGCACGACGAACATCACGCCGCGCCCGGTCGCCTCGCGACGGCCGAGCGAGCCGCCCATCTCGACCGGCTTGCCGGTGACGACCGCCGTCACCGTGTGGCGCACGTGCATGGAGTACGTGTCCATGATCCACGCCATCACGCGCTCGTTCGTGTTCACGTCGGGCGCGGGCACGTCCGAGTCGGGGCCGAGCGTGTCGATGATGCCGGCGGTGTAGCGGCGCGTCAGGCGCTCCAGCTCACCGACGCTCATCTGCAGCGGGTCGCACACCACGCCGCCCTTCGCGCCGCCGAACGGCAGGTTCACTACGGCGCACTTCCACGTCATCCACGCCGCGAGCGCGGTGACCTCGTCGAGCGTGACCGCCATGTCGAAGCGGATGCCGCCCTTCGCCGGGCCGCGCGACGTGTTGTACAGCACGCGATGGCCGGTGAACACGCGCACCTCCCCGTTGTCCATCATCACCGGGACGCTCACGGTGATCTGCTTCTCCGGGTGGCGGAGCACCTGGTAGATGCCCGGATCCAGGTCCAGCAGCGCCGCCGCCCGGTCGAAGCGCGACATCATCGCCTCGAACGGATTCTCCTCGTTGAGAAAGCGGTCCTTGTCCGGCAGGACGATGTTGGACGTCGGAAGACGCAGGTCGGTGGCCATGGAGGAGGAGAGTCGGGCCGCAACGAGACGGCCGGTTCGGTGACGCTCAGGGCCGCGCCGCGAGCAGGCGATCGAGCGAGTCCTCCAGGACCCGCTCGCCGCGCTCGACGGTCACGTTTTGGGAAACATACCACAGGACCGGCGCCCCGCGAGGCCAGAGCGGCCCGAGCTTCACCGCGTCCTTGAGCGTGCAGACCACGCGGTCCATCGTCCGCGCGCGCGTCGCGAGCGACTCGGCGTCGGCCGCCGTGTACGCGTGGTGATCCGCGAACGCGGCCGACGCGACCGTGGCGCCGACGCCACGCAGCTGCGCCTCGAACGCGCGCGGGTCCCCGATGCCGGAGACCGCCAGGACCCGCTGCCCCCCGAGCGCGACGCCGACGTCCTCCACCCGCGCGTCCATGCGCGCGCCCCACGCGTGCAGCGCCCGCGGGGCGAGATGCACGATCACGCGGCCGAGCGCCGGCAGGCGCGCCGCCGCACGCTCGAGCAGCGCTTCCGCCTCGTCGCGCGAGGCGGCCTTGCGGGTCACGACGACGACCGTGGCGCGTTCCAGAGCGCCGTAGCCTTCGCGATACGGGCCGGCCGGCAGCAGCCGCGGACGCGCGCCGCCGCGCTCCGCGGCCAGCAGCACGAGGTCGACCTCGCGCACCGCCCGCCGGTGCTGGAACGCGTCGTCCAGCACGACCAGGTCCGCTCCGCGCGCGCGCGCCTCCCGCGCGCCTGCGACCCGGTCGGGCGTCACGACCACGGGCACGTCCGGGTTGAGCAGTGCATGCACGCGCGGCTCGTCGTCGCCGACGCCGCGCAGCACGAGCGCGGGATGCGCGCCGCGGTCGCGCAGCCGCCGCGCGATCCACGCCGCGACGGGCGTCTTGCCCGTGCCGCCGACGGTGAGATTGCCGATCGAGATCGCCGGGAGCGCGAGCGCGTGGCGAGTGGCGAGGCCGCCGTCGAACAGCGCGCCGCGCGCCGCCACGCCGGCGCGAAAGAGCAGCTCCAGCGGCGCCAGGCCGGCCCGCGCGGCGACGGCGGTCGCGTCCTCGCCGTACCAGATCCGCTCCGCGAGCCGCGCGAGATCGCTCACCGCCGCGCCGCGCTCAGGACGCGCCGCGCGCGACGGCCTCGGCGCGCGCGCGCAGTCGGTCCATCATGGCCGTGAACGCGGGCGCGCTCGCGGCGGCCTCGCGCGGCGTGTCGCCCGGCACCAGCTCCGGCTCTCCGTACGCGACCACGATGCGCGCGAACGGCTTCGGGATCTCGAATCGGTCCCAGCTCGACAGGCGCCAGCAGCGATCGACGTGCGCGACCACCCCGACGATGGGCACGCCGGCTCGGTTCGCGGCGACGAGCGCTCCGGGCGCGAACGCGTGCCGTGGGCCGCGCGGCCCGTCCGGCGTGACCGCGATCTCGCCTCCACGCCGCAGCACCGATACGAGCTCCAGCAGCGCACGCCCTCCGCCGCGCGACGTCGACCCGCGCACGGTCGCGTAGCCGAACGCCCGCACCACCCGCGCGATGATCTCCCCGTCGCGGTGCTCGCTGATGAGCACCGACACGCCCTGGTCGCGGTGATGCGCCACGAGCGGCAGCATCTGTCCGTGCCACAGCGCGACGACCACGCCGCCGCCCTCGGCCCGACGCGCGTTCCACCCCTCGCGACCGACCTCGCGCACGCGCCACGTGCGCGCGAGCAGCCGCAGCACCCGCGATCCGGCCGCCACGGCCCACCGCACCCGAGGCGGCACGGCCGCGTCGGGCGCGGTCGCGCGCGCGCCCGATGCGCCGCTCACGGCACCATCTCGCTCGCGATCTGCGCCACGCGCCCGGCCGCGCCCGGACGGCCGAGGGAAGCGCGGACGCGCGTCAGCGCCTCGCGCATCCGGTTCCGCTCCGGCCCGGAGCGCAGCAGCGGCAGCAGCGCGTCCGCCATCGCGCGCGGCTCGACCGCGTCCTGCACGAATTCGCGCGCGACCTCACGCGCCGCGACGACGTTCACGAGGCCGATGCGCGGGATCTCGACCACGCGCCGCGCGACCTCGTACGTCCACTTGCTCGTGCGGTACGCGACGATGAGCGGGCATCCCGCGACGGCCGACTCCAGCGTCGTCGTGCCGCTCTTGCAGAGCGCCGCGGTCGACGCGCGCAGCAGCATGAGCGACCCCGACTCGATCATCGGGTACGGACAGCGTGCGGGGTCGATCGTGACCGTCGACGCCACGCTCACGACGACGCGCAGCCCGCGCACCTCCTGCTCCAGCAGGCGCGCCGTGGCGACGAACGCGTCGAGGTGCCGCTCGATCTCCTGCGCGCGGCTTCCCGGGAAGAGCGCGAGCAACGGCCCGTCCGCAGGAATGCCGAGCCGCTCGCGCGCCTCCTCGCACGAGGGCAGCCCCTCGGCGCGGTCGAGCAGCGGATGTCCCACGAACGTCGCATCGATGCCGTGGTCGCGCAGCAGCTTCTCCTCGAACGGCAGGATGACGGCGGCGCGCGAGATCACCTGCGCCATGCGGGTCAGCCGGTTCTTGCGCCACGCCCAGACCTGCGGCGTGATGAAGTAGAGCACCGGCACGCCGGCGCGACGCGCCTCCGCCGCGACGCGCATGTTGAAGCCTGGGTAGTCCACGAGCACCAGCAGCGCGACCCGGCCGCTCTGGAGTCGCGCGCGCAGGCGTCGCAGGAGCGCGTAGTGCGCGGGCACGTGGCGCAGCACCTCCACGAAGCCCATCACCGCCATGCGGCTCGTGTCCTCGAGCAGCTCGATCCCCGCCTCGCGCATGCGCTGTCCCCCGACGCCGGTCAGGCGCAGATCGGGGCGCAGCTGCGCGAGCGCCGATGCGACGCCGGCGGCGTGCAGGTCTCCCGACGCCTCGCCCGCGACGAACAGGACCTCGCGGGCGCGCTCCTCCCGGTCCGCGCTCACCGGGCGGTCGGCTGCGCCGCCCCGCGGAGCGCCGGGAGCGTGCGCTCGATCTCGCTCACGATGCGCAGCGCGACCTCGAGCGCCTCGCGCCCGTCGGCGCCGGTCACCGCCGGCGGCGCCTCGCCGCGCACGGCGGCGGCGAAGCTCTCGAACTCCAGTCGCAGCGGCTCGCCCTCGGAGGCGTCGAGCGGCACCCGCTCGACGATCAGCGCCAGGTCGAGCGGCCCGGCGGGAGCACCGCCGGCACCGGCCATGCTCGCGGCCACCTGCGCGAGATCGACGTCGCCGCGCAGCCTGTAGAACTCGCCGCCGCCGGTCGCGAGGTCGAGCGACAGATAGCCGCTCTGCTGGAAGATGCGCACCTTCCGCATGCGCTCGCGCGACACGCGACTCGCCGTGATGTTCGCGACCGCGCCCGACTCGAAGGTGAGGCGCGCATTCGCGATGTCGACGGTCGGCGTGAGGACCCCCACGCCCGTCGCGCGCACCTCGCTCACCGCCGAGCCGACCAGCGTGCGCACGAGGTCGATGTCGTGGATCATCAGGTCGAGCACCACGGCCACGTCCGCGCCGCGCATCGAGAAGGCCGCCAGTCGGTCGCTCTCGATGAAGCGCGGCGCGTCGACGTAGGGGAGCGCCGCGCGCACGGCACGATTGAAGCGCTCGACGTGTCCGGTCTGCACGACGGCGCCGTTGCGCGCGGCCAGCGCGAGCAGCTCGTCCGCTTCCTGGAGCGTCGTCGTGATCGGCTTCTCGATCAGCAGGTGCTTGCCGCGCTCGAGCGCCGCCCGCGCGACCGCGAAGTGCGCCGGCGTCGGCACGACGATGGTGAGCGCATCGGTCGCGTCGAGCAGCGCGTCGAGCGACTCGAACGCGGGCACGCCGAGCTCGGTGGCGACCTGCGCGCGTCGCTCGGCCGACTGCTCGTGGAAGCCCGCGAACCGGACGCCGGGCAGATCGCGCAGGATGCGCACGTGGTGGTAGCCCAGCGCTCCGGCGCCGACGACGCCGATGCGCGGCCCTCCGTTCGCGGTCGCCACGCTCAGAAGCCCACGCCGCGGGGGCTGCTCTCGACGAAGTCGAGCAGCGCGCGCACCTCGGGATTCGCGACGTCGACCTCGCTGCGCGCGCGCTCGAGCGCGGCGCCGAGGTTCAGGTCGGAGCGGAAGAGGAGCCGGTAGCTCTTCTTGAGCTCCGACAGCGTCCCCTCGCTGAAGCCGCTGCGCTGCAGGCCGACGGTGTTCAGCCCGTAGAGCTTCACGGGGTTGCCCACCGCCTTCACGTACGGCGGCACGTCCTTCACGACGCGCGAGCACCCCCCGACGAACGCATGTCGGCCGATGCGCACGAACTGGTGCACGGCCGTGAGCCCCGCGATGATGACCTTGTCCTCGACGGTCACGTGCCCGGCGAGCTGCGTCCCGTTCACCAGGATCACCCCGTCGCCGATGTGACAGTCGTGCGCGAGGTGCACGTACGACATGACGAACGCGCCCTTGCCGATCGTCGTGCGGTAGGACTGCGTCGTGCCGCGGTTGATGTGCGAGTACTCGCGGATCGTGGTGTCGTCGCCGATCTCGACCCACGTCTCCTCGCCCTTGAACTTCAGGTCCTGCGGGTCGCCGCCGAGGATCGTCCCGATCCCGACCTTCACGTTGCGCCCGAGCTTCACGTTGCGCTCGAGCGTCGCGCGCGCGGCAATCACCGAGCCGTCCCCGACGGTGCAACGCTCGCCGACCATCGCCCAAGGGCCGATCTCGACGTTCTCGCCCAGCACGGCGTCGGGGTGGACGATCGCCGTCGGGTGGATGCGGGTGCCGGGCACTGCGGAGGCGTCGGAAGGGGGGGCGACCGGCGCGGTCATCGGTCGCGGACCATCGCGGCCATGTCGGCCTCGCACACGACCTCGCCGTCGACCTTTGCGACGCCGTGCATCTTGCACACCGAGCCGCGCACCTGCACGAGATCGAGCTCGAAGCGGAGCACGTCGCCGGGCTTCACCGGACGCCGGAACTTCACGTTGTCGAGCGACATGAAGTAGACGACCTTCTGCGACGGGTCGGGCACCGCGCCCAGCAGCAACATGCCGCCCGTCTGCGCCATCGCCTCGACGATGAGGACGCCCGGCATGATCGGGTGCCCCGGGAAGTGGCCCTGGAAGAACGGCTCGTTGATCGTCACGTTCTTCTGCCCCACCACGCGCTTCTCGTCGATCTCGACGATGCGGTCGACGAGGAGGAAGGGATAGCGGTGCGGGAGCACCCGCATGATGTCTTCGATGCCGAGCACGGGCGATCTGCGCTCCTCGGAGGCGGCACGTGCAGGCCGCGCGGTGGTGGGGGGGACGGCGGGAGATGGAACGTCGGAGGCGTCCACCGGCACGGCGTGGCGCAGCAGCTCGCGCACGAGGGTGACGGTCCCGCGGTGGCTCGGCTTGTACGCGACGATGCGCGCGCGCACGCGCCCGCCCGCCAGCGCCAGGTCGCCGACGCAGTCCATCGCCTTGTGTCGCACGAACTCGTCGGGCCAGCGCAGCGTGGTGTCCACCAGCCCCTGCTCGTCCAGCACGACGGCGTTCGCGGTCGAGGCGCCCTGGATCAGCCCCTTGGCGCGCAGCGCCTCGACCTCGCGCACGAACCCGAAGGTGCGCGCCCAGGCCAGCTCGGTCGCGAACGTCGCGGGCGTCACAACGTAGCGCCCGGCCTGTGAGCCGATCAACGGGTGCGCGAAGTCGATCGCGACCTCCAGCGAGAGGGCGTCCGCCGGATACGCCTCGTAGACGCTCTCGCCGTCGATCACGCGTACGGGCTCGGTCAGCCGCAGCACCGTCGGAGCCGGCCCGTCCACCGCCGTGACGCCCGCGTCGAGCAGCGCACGGAGGAACGGCCCCGCGCTCCCGTCCGCGATCGGCGGCTCGGCGGCATCCATCTCGATGATCACGTCGTCGATCTGGAGCGCGGCCACGGCGGCGAGGACGTGCTCCACCGTGTGCAGCGCGTCGTCGCCGCGCCCGATCACCGTGCGCCGCTCGCTGGCGACCGCCTGCGAGACGTGCACCGGGATCACCGGATGGCCGGGCCGGTCGACGCGCCGGAAGACGATGCCCTGCCCCGGCGCGCCCGGCCGGAACGTCAGCGTGCACTCCGCGCCCAGATGCAGGCCGACGCCGCTCACGGTGGCGGTGCCCCCGATCGTGCGACGACGCTCGAGTCCCGGCAGGTCGGCGATGCGCGCCGCGTCGCGCGCGCGGTCGTCCGCCGAGGTCGCCGGCGGCAATACGGACGTCATCGCTCCCCTCCGTTCCGATCCTCGCGCGCGTCCTCGCGCGCGCCATCGCGCGCGATCAGGCGCTCGAGCGCGCGCGCCATCCCCGCGAGCTTGAAGAGCGCCGCATGCGCGCGGAGCGACTCGCGGTGCGGCCGCCCCGGGTAGCCGCTGTAGGTGGCGCCCGCCGGGACGTCGGCGAGGATGCCGGCCTGCCCGCCGATCCGCGCGCCCCTGCCGAGCGTCACGTGGCCCTGGATCCCCGCCTGCCCGGCGACGATGACGCCGTCCTCGAGCGTCGTCGAGCCGGAGACGCCGACCTGCGCCATGATCAGGCACAGCCGCCCGACCTTCACGTTGTGACCGAGGTGCACCAGGTTGTCGATCTTGGTCCCGGCGCCGATCACCGTGTCGCCGATGCTGCCGCGGTCGATCGTCGAGTTGGCGCCGATCTCGACGTCGTTCTCGACGATGCAGCGTCCGACGTGCGGGATCTTGCGATGCTGGCCGTCGCCGAAGACGTAGCCGAAGCCGTCGCTGCCGAGCCGCACGCCCGCGTGGATGGACACGCGCTCGCCGAGGACCGTCCCGGGGTAGAGCGTGGCGCCCGGAAAGACGCGGCTGTCCGCCCCCACGACGACGCCCGCGCCGAGCACCACGTGCGCCTCGATCCAGGCGCGCGCGTGCAGCGTGACGCCGTCGCCGAGCACCGCGTACGGGCCGATTGTGACGTCGGGGCCGAGCGTGACGCCGCGGCCGACGATCGCCGTCGGGTGGATGCCCGGCTCGCGCGGCGGCTGCCGGTGCAGCACCGGCAGGATGCGCAGCATGGCCTCGTGCGGCTTCGCGACCACGATGCGCGCGGCCTGCGGCGCGCCGTCGGCCTGCGCGAGATCGGGGGACACGAGCACGACGCCGGCACGCGACGCCGCGAACTCCGCCGCGTACTTCGCCGTCGCGTAGAACGACACGTCCTCGGCGCCGGCGTCGTCGAGCGTCGCCATGCGGCGCACCACGCGCGCGCCGTCGTCGCCGTCGCGCAGCGTGCCGCCTACTAGATGCGCGATCGCGGCGGCGGTGAGGAGGGTCTCCTCACCGCCGCCGCGCATCGCGTCGCGGGCCGCTCCGGATGGAGCCGCGGCCCGCGCCGCATCGGTCGTCACGACCGTCAGTTCGGGCGCGGGCGCGCCACGCCGGCCGGCTGCGCCACGGGCGCGCCGGAGGTCGGCGCCGCCGGACGGGTCGCCGCGCCGGTCGCACCCGCCGCCGGGCGCGACGACGCGATCGTGCGCATACGGGCCAGCACGCGGTCCGTCACGTCCATCGACTTGTCCGCGGAGAGCAGCGCCGAGTTCGGGCCGTACGCGAAGATCATCGTGTAGCCCTCGGTCGTGCGGACGTCGTTGATCGCGTCGCGCACCAGCGTCTCGAACTGCCCGGCGAGCTCCTGCTCACGCTCGGCGCCGCGCGCCTGCAGGGCCTGCGCGCGCTGCTGGTACGCCGCCTGGCGGTCCTGGAGCGCCTTCTCGCGCGTCTGGCGCACGGCGGGCGTCAGCGTCGGCTGATCCTTCTGGTACGCCTGCACCATCGTCTGGAGCGAGTCGCTCATGCGCTGGAGCTCGGCACGGATGCCCTGCGCCTCGCGCTCGAACGACGCCTGCGCCTCCTGGCGACCGGGGACCTGGTCCATGACCGAGGCGACGTCGACGTAGCCGACCTTGAGCGCGCCCTGCGCGGCGGCGGGCGCCGCGGCGAAGGTCAGTCCGATCGAGAGCGCGGCGAGGGCCGCGCGGAGGGAAGAACGCATTCGGGGAGAGCTCCTGCTACGAGGATGGAGTAGTGGTGAACGCCGACGGCGCAGCTGCGAGCGCGGACGCGCTCAGAACATCATCTGGCCGAGTCGGAAGTGCAGCTGCCATTTGGGATCGGGACGCAGCCGGCCCGTGACCTCATCGCGCGACAGGCGATCGAAGCCGTACGCCCAGTCCAGGCCCAGCGGCCCGAGCGGCGTCACGACGCTCACCCCGACGCCGGCGCCGCGGAACAGGCGCGTCGGGTTGAACTCCACGGCGCGGGCGAAGTTGTTACCCGCGTCGTAGAAGATGTTCGTGTAGAGCTGCTGACTGATGCGCAGGCCCAGCTCGGCCGTCATCGTCAGATACGCGTTGCCGAAGGCGCCACGGCCGGACGTCGCGTTGAACTGCTCGGCTTCCGGATCGAAGCCGCGCGGCGTGATCGAGAACTCGGGATAGCCGCGGAGCGGCTGGCCGTACTGCACGCCGCCGAGGGCGAAGCCCTGCTGCAGGAAGAAGGCGCCCGGCGAGCCGAAGATCGCGCCCGCGCGCCCCGAGAGGCCGAGCACGAACTGCTTGGGCTGCGATCCCGGCGCGCCGCCGCCGAACTGCCCGACCGTCACGTACGAGCGGAAGTCGCCCGTGTAGCGCTGGAAGGCCGTCGTGCCGCCGAGCGGGCCGCCGCTGAAGTCGGCGGTGAGCGACTGCATGCCGCCGGCGCTCGCGAACGGGAGGCCGATGCGGGTGTCGTGCGTCAGGTCGAGGCCGAGGTTCGAGCGGAAGCAGTTGCTCGTGCAGGTCCCGATGCCGAATACCGCGGGGTCGACGTCGCGCAGCGTGATCGCGTCGGCCGTGTAGGAGACGCCGAGCGTCGAGAAGTACGAACCCGGGACCGGCAGGCCGACGCGCAGCGTGGAGCCGGTCGTGATGTTCTGTCCGAAGCCCTGCACGTAGAAGCGGCTCTGGCGGCGGTAGGCGCTCACCGTGCCCGACACGCGCGACTTCCGGATGGCCGGATCGCTGTAGCTCAGCTGGAAGTCGTTGAAGAAGCGTCCGAAATTCCAGTTGAGCGAGCCGCGCTTGCACAGGCCGAACAGGTTCGGCTGGTCGACGCCGATGAAGCCGCCGACGCCCACGCCGGCGCCGCCCATCGACGCGCCGAAGTTGAACGAGCCGGTGCGCTTCTCCTTCACGCGGAACGTCACGTCGAGGTCGCCCTGATCGTTCGCCGGACGCGTGTCCGGGAACGCGAGCGGCGTCTCGAAGAAGCCGAGGTTGCCGATGCTCTGCCAGGAGCGCAGCAGGCGGTCCTGGTTGAACACGTCGCCCGGCACGAGCACGAGCTGACGCCGGATGCACTCCTCGGTCGTGTAGTCGTTGCCGGCGATGTCGATACGGTTGATGATCGCCGGATTCCGCTCCTCGATCTGCCACCGGAGGTTCACGGTCGGCGTCGAGTCGGGGCCGGTCTTCGTGCGCTCCACCACCGGGGTGATGCGCGCGTAGATGTAGCCCTCGTTGCGGTACGCCGTCTGGACGCGCTCGGTCGCCTCGTCCCAGCGGGCCTGGTCGAACACGTCGTTCGACGGACCGCGCAGCCGGCCGCGCGTCAGGCCGACGACGCGCTCGGTCAGCGTCGGGCCCTCGCCGGTGAACGGGTAGTAGCGCTCCAGCTCCTCGCTCGAGAAGCGGCGATTGTCGACGATCTCGAACTCGCCGATCTTGTACTGCGGGCCCTCGCGGACCGTCAGCTCGACGAACGCCTTCCCGCGCTCGCGGTCGACGACGACCGTGTCCTTGAGCACCTGGAAGTCGATGAAGCCGCGCGACGCGTACAGCGCCGGCAGCCGCTCCGACAGGTCGCCCTGGTAGGCCTCCTCGTCGAACTCGCCGTCCTTCCACCAGAAGAAGCCCTCGGGGCTCGTCTTCATGGCGCCGACGACCGCCTGGTCGGAGAGGACCGAGTTGCCGTTCACGCGCACGCCCGAGATGGCCAGGCGGCGCCCCTCGTCGATGCGGAAGAGCAGCCGCACGCGGCCGTCGTTCGTGAACGTCGACTCCGGACGGATGCGGGCGAGATAGAAGCCCTTGCTCTGATACACCGAGTCGATCCGCTGCACGGCGCGCGCGACCCGCGACGGATCGAGCGGCTGGCCGATCAGCAGGTCGACCTTCCCCGAGATCGCCCCCTCCGACTGCGCCTTCGTGCCCGTCACCGCGACGTCCGCGAGCAGCGGCCGCTCGCGAACCGTGAAGACGAGCGTCGCGCGCGCGCCGTCGCTCGCCACCTCGCAGCCCGCCCGGACGTCGTCGAACTGCCCCGTGCCGTAGAGGCGGCGGATCGCGCCTTGGACCTGCGGGCTGGCCAGCTGGGTGCGCGGCGTCAGGCCCAGGTCGCCGAGGGCGGCCCCGAGGCTGACGCGCGAGAGGCCGCGGACGGCGATGGAGTCGGGCGTGGCACACCGCGCGGCGGGCGCGGACGTGGACGGCACCTGCGCCGGCAGGGCACGCGTACCGAACACGGCGCCAAGGCACAGAGCCAGGGCGCCGGCTCCGACGGCGGCCGGGATCCGGGAGAGCGGGAATCGCATGGGCGGAATATACACAGACGGCGAAGGCGTAGATCCACGCCCCGAAAGGAGATGCGCGACCGCCTCGACAGTGGGGCCGCGGGCGGCGCGCCCCACGAGGCGGACCCCGGGGTGAGACACCCGCGCCACCGGCCGCGGTTGTCGGATGCTGCGCAATCGGCCACACCGGAATGCACCGCGCCCCCGCGACCGAGTGGGTCGCGGGGGCGCGGGTCCGCCGATCGACGCGGGGCCGAAGCCCCGCGCGATCAGGACGTCTTGGTCGTGCTCGTGAGGGTGCGGAACTCGAGGCGGTCCTTCTCGGACGCGTGCACGTCCACCTCGATCTCGTCGCCCTTCGCGAACTCGCCGAGCAGGATCTTCTCCGAGAGCGGATCCTCGATGAAGCGCTGGATCGCCCGCTTGAGCGGGCGGGCGCCGAACGCCTCGTCGTAGCCCTTGGTCACCAGGAAGTCCGTGGCCGCGTCGGTGAGCGAGATCTTCATCTCCTCCTCGCCGAGCCGCTTCTGGACGTCGCGCAGCAGCACCGAGACGATCTGACCGATCTGCGGCTTGCTGAGCGGGTGGAAGACGATGACGTCGTCCAGGCGATTGAGGAACTCGGGGTTGAACACGCGCCCCATCTCCTCCTTCACCTTCTCCTGGATCCGCTCGAAGTTGCGGACCGAGGTGTCGCCCTGCGTGAAGCCGAGCGACTTGCCGCGCGTGATGTCCTTGGCGCCCACGTTCGACGTCATGATCACCACGGTGTTCTTGAAGTCGATCACCCGCCCGTAGTTGTCGGTGAGGTGACCCTCGTCGAGCACCTGGAGCAGGATGTTGAAGACGTCCGGGTGCGCCTTCTCGATCTCGTCGAGCAGCACCACGCTGTACGGCTTGCGCCGCACGGCCTTCGTCAGCGTGCCCGAGTCCTCGTAGCCCACGTAGCCCGGGGGCGCGCCGATGAGCCGCGACACGGAGAACTTCTCCATGTACTCGCTCATGTCGACGCGGATCAGCGCCGACTCGTCCGCGAACAGGAACTTCGCCAGCGAGCGCGCCAGCTCGGTCTTACCGACGCCGGTCGGACCCGAGAAGATGAACGTGCCGATCGGACGCTTCGGATCCTTCAGCCCCGCGCGGCTGCGGCGGATCGAGCGGGCGATGGCCTTGATCGCCTCGTCCTGGCCGATGACCGTCTTGTGCATCTCCTCTTCCATGTTGAGGAGCCGCGCGGTCTCCGCCTCCTGCAGACGCGTGACGGGGATGCCCGTCCAGCGGCTGACGATGAAGGCGATCTCCTCCTCGCCGAGGACCGGGCGGTGCGACTGGCGCCGCTGCTCCCACTCCTCCTGCTGCTTGCGGATGTCGCCCTGGAGCTCGCGCTCCTTGTCGCGCAGGCTCGCCGCCTTCTCGAAGTTCTGGTCGCGGACCGCGGCTTCCTTCTCCGCGTTGACCTTGTCCAGATCCTCCTTGAGCGCGGCCACCTCCGGCGGCGGCGCCTGGCTCGCCATGCGCGCGCGGGCTCCCGCCTCGTCGATCACGTCGATCGCCTTGTCGGGCAGGAAGCGGTCGGTGATGTAGCGCTCCGAGAGCTTCGCGGCCGAGTACAGCGTCGTGTCGGGAATCGTGACGCGGTGGTGGTCCTCGTATTTCTTCCGGAGGCCCTGGAGGATCTGCACCGTCTCGTCGATCGAAGGCGGATCCACCACGACGGTCTGGAAGCGGCGCTCGAGCGCGCCGTCCTTCTCGATGTACTTCCGGTACTCGTTGAGCGTCGACGCGCCGACGCACTGCAGCTCGCCGCGCGCGAGCGCGGGCTTCAGCATGTTGCTGGCGTCGATCGCGCCCTCGGCGGCGCCCGCACCCACCAGGGTGTGGAGCTCGTCGATGAACAGGATGATCTGCTTGTTCTGGGCGATCTCGTTCATGACCGCCTTGAGCCGCTCCTCGAACTGGCCGCGGTACTTCGTGCCCGCGATGACCGCCGCCATGTCGAGCGACAGGACGCGGTGGTCGCGGAGCGAATCCGGGCACTCGCCGGTCGCGATCATCTGCGCCAGCCCCTCGACGATAGCCGTCTTGCCGACGCCCGGCTCGCCGATGAGCACCGGGTTGTTCTTCTTGCGGCGCGACAGGATCTCCATCACGCGCTCGATCTCCTTCGCGCGTCCGATGGTCGGATCCAGCTGCCCCTCCGACGCGAGCGCCGTGAGGTCGCGGCAGAAGTGGTCGAGCGCCGGCGTCTTGGACTTCTTCTCGCCCTTCGGGGTCGGCGTCGACGGCGTCGAGCCGCTGCCGCCCTTGTCGGCGGTGCCGCCGGCGTTGCCCTGCGGCGACTCGTTCCCGAGCAGGCGCAGCGTCTCCGCCCGCGCCGCGTCGAGGTTGACGCCCGTGTCGGTCAGCACCTGCGCGGCGATGCCCTTCTCCTCGCGGAGGAGGCCCAGCAGCAGGTGCTCGGTCCCGACGTAGCTGTGATTCAGCTCGCGCGCCTCGGCCATCGCCAGCTCGAGGACCTTCTTCGCGCGCGAGGTATAGGGGAGATCGGGGCCGGTGGCCTGTGCCGCCTTCCCCTTCTTCACGGTCTCCTCGATCTTCTGCTGGATCTCGTCGAGGTCGACGTTGAGGTTCTGGAGTACGGCCGCGGCGACGCCCTCACCCTCGCGGATGAGGCCGAGCAGAATGTGCTCCGTCCCCACGTACTCGTGGTGGAGGCGCGCGGCCTCCTCGCGAGCCATCGCGAGGACCTTCCGAACACGCTCGGTGAAGTTGTAGCCGTTCATGGTTCCCCTCGTATCCGGGTGGGACCGCCCGGGTGGGTCTCCCGGTCATCCATGCGGACTTTCGCGACCCTCGCGACGTCACACGCCTGGCCAGACGCAACACTGGGAAGCGCCGCCGGCGGGGTGGCGGTCATCCCGCGCTCCCCGCCTCACTGCTGAGCGCCTGTCGCACGTACCGTGCACGCGCCACATGCGCCTCGGGCTCCGTCAGCGCCCGCCCTTCGAGATAGGCGAGATGCGCCGGCTGGCAAAAGATCAGGAGCTTGTTGAGGGTATATACACTGAGGCCACTGATGAGTTTCAGCCCCACCGCGAGCCGCACGCCGGAGAGGTAGTTCATCGCCTCCTCGAACGTCAGGCTTCGCGCGTACCGCAGCGTGCCGTAGGCCCGCCACAGCTTGTCCTCCACCGTGGTCCCCGCGTCGCGCAGGAGGACGCGTCGCGCCTCCTCCTCCTTCTCTATCACACGCCGTACCACCTGCGCCAGGTGGTCGATCAGCTCCTCCTCGGAGCGCCCCAGCGTCGTCTGATTCGAGATCTGGAAGAAGTTGCCGACGACCTCGCTGCCCTCGCCGTACAGGCCGCGGTAGGTCAGCCCGATCTGCTGCAGCCCAGCCAGGACCTTCTGGATTTCCTTCGTCAGCACCAGCCCGGGCAAATGGATCAGGACGCTGGCGCGCATCCCGGTCCCGGTGTTCGTCGGGCAGGCCGTGAGGAAGCCGAACTCCCCGTGGAACGCGTACGGGACGCGGCCCCCGAGGTCCTGGTCCAGCCGCTCCACCGCGCGCCACGCCGCGGGGAGCTCGAAGCCCGAGCGGAGCGCCTGCAGCCGCAGATGGTCCTCCTCGTTGACCATCACGCTGACGTCGTCGCCCAGGAGCACCGCGGCGCCGGTGCGCACGCCCTGCGGCCCGTCGAAGCCCGCCAGCTCCTTGCTCACGAGATGCCGCTCGTGCAGCAGCTGCCGATCGAGCGTGGGCAGCTCGTCGACGCGCAGCAGGATGCCCGACTGCAGCGGTCGGAGATGCTGCGCCGCTTCCCGGATCTGCGACAGCACGCGCAGCCGCTCGCCGTCGCGGGCGCGCGGCGTGAACGCGTAGCCCTCGACGTTCCGCGCCAGGCGGATGCGCGTCGAGAGCACGATGTCGGCGTGGTCGCCGGAGGCGTCCAGCCAGCCGACGCCGCCGTCCGGCAGCAGGGAGAGGTCCAGCGTCATCCTCGGTTCGTCGCAGCCAACGGTGCAGCCATCTGGGAAAACTGCGGCGACGTGCCGTCGTTCGCGACTCGCCCGTTCGGGCGAGCGTCGGTCGCTCGCGCGCCGCTCATTCGTACGTGCGCAGCCGGTCGCGCAGCTCGGCGGCCAGCTCGAACTGCTCCGCCTCGATGGCGCGGCGCAGCCGATCCCGGAGCTGCCCGACCAGGCTGGCCTGCTCGATCAGCTCGGGCGCGGGCGGCTCGTAGCGCCGCCCCGTGTGCCGCGAGTTGCCGTGCAGACGGCGCAGCAGCTCGCGGAGGCTCCGCTCGAACGCGCCGTAGCAGCGCGCGCACCCCAGCCGTCCGGACGAGCGGAAGTCGCGCGTCGTCGCGCCGCAGAAGTGGCACGAGCCCTGGTCGCCGGGCACCGTCAGCGACTGCTGCTGCACGGCCTGCAGGAAGTCGCCGAGCGGGTGCTTCGTCGGCGCCACGCTGGTCTCCACTCCCTGCTCGGCCGCGCACTTCTCGCACAGGTGGAGCTGCGTCACCACGCCGCTCTTCACCTGCGTGAGGTTCACCACCGCATCGCGTTCCTTGCAGTTCTCACAGAGCATCGTCACCTCTTCCGGCGCGCCGCACGTCCGGCGCGCGCCGATCCGCCCCCACCGGAAGTTGCCATCCGGGAGCCCCCGGCGCCATCCGCCGGCCTCCGACCCGCGTCGCCGCGCGGCCCCAGCGGGCCGCGCCACCCGCGGTCACGTCACCGCCTCGCGCATGTCGGCGTCGATCAGCCGCCCGTCGTCCAGCAGCAGCGCGCGGTCGGCGCGCTGCGCGAGCGAGCGGTTGTGCGTCACCACGACGAGCCCGAGCTCCATGTCGCGCGCGAGCTCCGCGAACAGATCGTGCAGCCGCTCGGCGTTCGCGTGATCCAGGTTGCCCGACGGCTCGTCGGCCAGCAGCACCGCGGGATCCGCCGCCAGCGCGCGTGCGACCGCCGCGCGCTGCTGCTCGCCGCCCGACAGCGCGCCGGGCCGGTGATCGAGCCGCGCGCCGAGCCCCACGCGCTCCAGGAGCGCCGCCGCACGGCCCCGCGCGTCGTCCACGCTCACGCCGGCGATGCGCAGCGGCATCATCACGTTCTCGAGCGCGCTGAACTCGCGCAGCAGGTGGTGGAACTGGAACACGAACCCCACCGTGTGGTTCCGCAGTGCCGCCAGGGTCTCGTCGTCGCGCCCGGCGATCGACGTGCCGGCGAGCAGCACCTCGCCGCGCGTCGGCCGCTCGAGGGCGCCCAGCACGTGCAGCAGCGTGCTCTTGCCCGCCCCGCTGGCACCGACGATGGCCACCATCTCGCCGCGGCGCACGCTCAGGGAGACGCCGTCGAGGATGCGCAGCAGGGCGCCGTCCCCCCCGCGGTACTCCTTGACGACGTCGCGCGCCTCGAGCACCGCGGGCGTCCGGGCGCGCGCGTCGTCCACCCCGTCGAATCGGCTCGCGTCGCTCATTCGTGTCGGATGGCCTCGAGCGGGTACAGCTTCGCGGCCTGATTCGCGGGATACAGCGTGGCGACCGCCGCCACGAGCACGCTCGCCACGACGGTCAGCACGACGTCGAGCGGCTCCGTCGCCACCGGCAGGTGGTCGATGAAGTACACGGAGGGATCGAGCTTGATCAGCTTGTAGTGCCCGAGCGCGACCGAGGCCGCGAGGCCGAGCAGCATGCCGCCGAGCGTGCCGACCAGGCCGATCACGAGCCCCTGCAGGAAGAAGATCCGCCGCACGCTGCGCGCGGGGAGCCCCATGGCCTTCAGGATGCCGATCTCCCGCGTCTTGTCGGTCACCACCATCGTCAGCGTGCTGACGATGTTGAACGCCGCGACGAGCACGATGAGCAGCAGGATCACGCCCATGCCGAGCTTCTCGAGCTTCAGCGCCTGGAAGAGGGAGCTGTTCTGCTCCTGCCAGTCGACGGTCCGGTAGGGGAACTTCAGCGTGTCGAAGAGGTCGCGCGCCACCGCGTTCGCCTGCCAGCGGTCGCGCGTGCGGACCTCGACCCCGGTGACGGCGTCCCCCAGCCCGGCCATGCGCTGGGCATGCTCGAGCGCGACGAAGACGTACATGTTGTCGTACTCGAACATCCCCGTCTCGACGATTCCGGTGACCTGGAAGTTCTCGAAGACCGGGACCGGGTCGCCGGTGAGCGGATTCGTCGAGCCGGGCGCGCTCGTCACCATCGTGATCGAGTCGCCCGGCCACGCGTTCAGGCTCTCGGCGAGCCGCTTTCCGAGCACCGCGCCGCGCTTCTCGCCGTCCCCGGTCACGAAGCGGAAGTTGCCGAGGATCGCGTGCTGACGGATCGAGGTCACGTCGGCGACGCCGGGTCCCTCCGGCTCGATGCCGGCGATCTGCGCGCCGGTGGTGAACCCATTGTTCCCCTGCTTGCGTAGCAGCGCCTGCGTCAGCACCACCGGCGCCGCGGCGGCGACGTCGGGGTGCGCCTTCACCTTGGTGAGGACGTCGCGCCACGCGTCCATCTTGAGCCCCTCGCCGTACGTCAGGACGCGCACGTCCGGGCTTCCGACGAGGATCTTGTCGCGGAGGTCGCGCTGCAGCCCGTTCATCACGCCCATGATGAGGATGAGCGCGCTGACGCCCACCATCACGCCGCCGATGGCGATCATGCTGATGAGCGACAGCAGGCTCGATCCGCGCCGGCTGCGCAGGTAGCGCCACGCGATCGCCAGCTCCAGGCGCACCAGCGAGCGCGCCGGCGTCGGCGCGGGGCGCGACCGCGTGCGGACGGGCGGCTCCGTCACGGCGGTCACAGGACGACGCTCCGGAGCGCACCCGCGCGCGGGCGAGGGCTGCAGGAGGTGCGTGGTACGCGCGGAACGCGTGGAACGCGTGGAACGCGGGACATCGACGGAGTCACTCCGGCCGCATCAGGGGAAACAGGATCGCGTCGCGGATGTGCTGCGTGTCGGTCAGGTACATGAAGAGTCGGTCCATGCCGATCCCCACGCCGCCGGTGGGCGGCATCCCGTACTCCATCGCGCGCAGGTAGTCCTCGTCCACCTCGACGGCCTCCTCGTCGCCGGCCGCCTTGAGGCGCGCCTGCGCCTCGAACCGCCGCCGCTGGTCGATCGGGTCGTTCAGCTCGCTGAACGCGTTCGCCAGCTCCCGGCCCTTCGCGAACAGCTCGAAGCGCTCGGTTAGGCCGGGCGTTCCGCGCTTGGGCTTCGCGAGCGGCGAGAGCTCCACCGGGTAGTCGACGACGAACGTCGGCGTGTCGATCTTCCGTTCGACCAGTGCCTGGAACATCTCGTCCAGCACCTTCGGGCGGCTGAGCGTCGCGACCTTTTCAACCCCGACCCGCTCGGCCGCGTTCCGCAGCCCCGCGTCGTCGAGCGTCATGACGTCCCCGCCGAAGCCGCGGTTGAGCGACCCGACCCACTCGATGCGCGGGAACGGCGTCGTCAGCGTCGGCACGTGCGCCGCCATGCCGGGGACGGCGCGGATCGCGTCCGCGACCGACACGAGGAGCCGCTCGACCCGGTCCATCATGACCGTGTAGTCGGCGTACGCCTCGTAGAACTCGAGCATCGTGAACTCGGGGTTGTGCGTCCGGTCGATGCCCTCGTTCCGGAAGTCGTGCCCGATCTCGTACACGCGGTCGAAGCCGCCCACGATGAGCCGCTTGAGATAGAGCTCGTCGGCGATCCGCAGGTACAGCGGCATGTCCAGCGCGTTGTGGTGCGTGGTGAACGGCCGCGCGGCCGCGCCGCCGTACAGCGGCTGCAGCACCGGCGTCTCCACCTCCAGATATCCGAGCCCGTCGAGGAACGACCGCACCGCGGTGATCATCCGGCTACGCGCGACGAACTTCTGCCGGATCTCGGGGTGCACCGCGAGGTCGGCGTAGCGCTGCCGATACCGCTGCTCCGGATCGCTGAACCCGGAGTAGCGCACCGTCTGCCCGTCGACGACCTGCTCCTTCCCGAACGGCAGCGGGCGCAGCGACTTCGCCAGCAGCTCGACCTGCTCGGCGCGCACCGTCACCTCGCCCGCTCGCGTCCGGAAGCACGGCCCCGCGATGCCGACCACGTCCCCGATGTCGACGAGCGACTTCAGCACCTCGAAGGTCTCGTCGCCGAGGACGTCGCGGCGGAAGTAGCACTGGACGCGCCCCGCCGAGTCGGCGAGGTGCGCGAACGCGGTCTTCCCCTGCGAGCGCCACGACGCGAGCCGTCCGGCGAGTCGCACGACGGGACCCTCGATCTCGGCCGCGGGCACCTCGCTCGGCTGATCGGCGGCGTTCGCGCGCGCCTCGGTCTCCAGCGCCTCGAACGCCGCGACCGCCTGCAGCGCGTCGTGCGACCGCTCGTAGCGGTACGCGAACGGCTCGATTCCCCGCTCCACGAGCGCGGCGAGCTTCTCGCGCCGCGCGCGCAGCACGAAGTTCAGCTCCTCGGCGTCAGCGGCCGGGCGCTCGGACTGGCTCACGCGGCCCTCCCGGACGCGCCGCCGGCGCCGTGCTCCTTCAGGTACGCCTCGATGAACGGGTCGATCGCGCCGTCCATGATCTTCTGCACGTCGGGGATCTTCAGCTCCGTGCGGTGGTCGTTCACCATCGTGTAGGGCTGGAACACGTAGCTGCGGATCTGGCTGCCGAACGACACGTCCGACTTGGTGGCGTCGAGGGCGGCCTTCTGCGCCGCCTGCTTCTCCAGCTCGATGTTGTACAGCTTGTTCTTCAGCTGCTTCATCGCGGTCGCCTTGTTCTTGAACTGCGACCGCTCCGCCTGCGACGACGTGACGATGCCCGTCGGGATGTGCGTGAGGCGCACCGCGGAGCTGGTCTTGTTCACGTGCTGGCCGCCGGCGCCCGACGCGCGGAAGACGTCCATGCGGATGTCCTCCTCGCGGAGCTCGATGTTGATCTCCTCGTTGACGACCGGGTAGACGAACACCGATGCGAAGCTCGTGTGGCGTCGCGCCTGCGCGTCGAACGGCGAGATGCGCACGAGGCGGTGGACGCCCGTCTCCGCGCGCAGGAAGCCGAACGCGTACTGGCCGCGGATCTCGAGCACGGCGCCCTTGATGCCCGCCTCCTCGCCCTCGGACAGATCGAGGATCTCGATCTCGAAGCCGCGGCGCTCGGCCCAGCGCGTGTACATGCGCATCAGCATCTGCGCCCAGTCCTGCGCCTCGGTCCCGCCGGCGCCGGCGCTGATCTCGACCTGCGCGTCGCGGTGGTCGTCGGCGCCCTGCAGGAGCGACTTCAGCTCGAACGACCCGAGCTCCTCCTCCGCCGACTCGATCTCGCGCGCGACCTCGGCTTCCATGTCCGGGTCGGGCTCCGCCTCCAGCAGCTCCAGCAGCTCGCGGGCGCCGTTCACGCGGGCCGTCAGCGTGTCGAACGGCTCCAGCCAGCTGCGCAGCGTCTTGACCTGCTGCACGATGTCCTGCGCGCGCTCCTGGTTGTCCCAGAAGCCCGGCTCGCTCATGCGCGCTTCGTGCTGCTCGAGCTGGTCCCGCTTGCCGTCGACGTCAAAGATACCTCCGCAGCTCGGCGACCCGTTCGGTCTGCCTGTCGAGCTGCCGCACGCGCTCCATGTCCATCGCGGGCGATCCTCTGGGTTCGTAGATCGGTCGCGTCGCCCGGGTCCGTTCGATCGGACCACGCGGGCACGCGAGCGTCGGCGCCACGTGTGACACCGGGCCGCCCTCCCGCGAGAGGGCGGCCCGGTGGACCGGTCGCCAGGTACCGAGAAGTATAGCAGGACCAGTCCGCGGGTGCGCGCCGCGGACCGGGCCGCCCGGGGCTAGAACACCTTCCGCCCGCCCGCGAGCAGGTCGTTCAGCGCGTCCTGGAAGTGCGGGGTCGACTCGGCGAGCGGCGCGCCCACCTGCTCCACGTACTCCTCCCAGCTCTTCCGGATCTCGTCGCGGAACAGCTGCTTGAGCGTCCCGGTCCGCAGCCCTTCCTCCCGCTTCTGCGGATGGTAGGCGATCAGGTCCGACACGAGCGCCCGCGCCAGGCGACGTGCCTTCTGGTTCGGGTCGTTCGAGAGGTACGGATTGACCGGGCGGCGCGGCGCGGCATCGGCGACCGCCGGCGCGGCTGCGGGCGGGGGTGCGGGGGGCGGCGGGACCACGGGCACGCCCTGCGGCGTCAGCGAGGTCGCCACGGGTGCGGGCGTGGGCGACGCCGGCATCGAGGGCGCGCTCGGCTCTGCGCCGGCAGCCCCGGCGAAGCGCTGCGCGGGCACCGAGCCGGGCGAGCCCCAGATCGAGGTGTCTCGCGGCGGCTCGGTCGGCGCACTCGGCGCACTCGGCGCCGCCGTGGGAGACGCGAGCGGCGGCACGCTCGGCGGCTCCGCCGCTGGCGCCGGCGGCGCGGGCGGCACCACGCCGGTCATGCCGGTGCCCGGCGTCTGCAGGCGCGCCTGCGCGTGCGCCGGGTTCGAGTTGCGGTCCGGCTGCACCACCGGCGATGGAACGGCCGGCGTCGGTAGCCGGGAGTCGCCAGGCGCCTGTGTGGAGACCACCGCGCCCGTGCCGGCAGGCGTCTCACGACGGTCGGCGATCGACCGCTCACGCTGCTCGACCGCCACCGGGAAGATGCCGCCGCACACCGAGCAGCGGGCGCGTACGCCGCTCGACGGGACCTTCGCGGGATCCACGCGGAAGATCGAGCGGCACTCCGGGCACGTGACGTTCATCCCTCGTCTCCAGAACGGGCGCCGCTCGCGGCCTGCTCGTCCGTCCGTCGATCGACGGCGTACAGCGATCCGGGCTGCGCCTTGGCGTAGGTCTTCATCTCGGAAGCCAGTCGGCTGATCTGCGTCGCCGCCGTGTAGCGCCGCCGCTCGGTGGTCGCGACCCCGATCGACAGCGACATCAGCGGCACTCGATGCAGCTGGCCGCGCCGGTCCTTCCCGAAGTAGTAACCGGCCCGCCGGTCCGCCTCCGAGTACTGGAACGGCGTGAAGAGCTCGAACGTCTCGACGATCAGCTCGCACACGGGGCCGGCGTCGGCGAGCGGCACGATGAAGAGGAAGTCGTCGCCGCCGATGTGGCCCACGAAGCCCGCCTCGCCGGAGATCCCCTTCACGACGTCGTGCAGCAGCCGCGCGACGAGCCGGATGACGCGGTCGCCCTGGTTGTAGCCGTACCGGTCGTTGAACTCCTTGAAGTGATCGAGGTCCGCGTAGCAGGCCGCGAACTGCTCGTCCGCCGCCAGCCGCCGCGTGAGCTCCGCCTCGATCGCGGGTGTCCCGGGCAGGCGCGTCGTCGGGTGCACGCCCACGTCGCGCGCCGATCGGCGAAGCAGCGCCTCGAGGCGCGCGCTCGACTCCCACTCCGGCGTGTCGCCGGTCAGCACCTCGTCCGCGCCCGCGGCAAATGCGGCCGCCGCGGCGTCCCCCACCGGGTCCACGACGGCGACCACCGGGACGATCCCGGTGAACGAGTCGGCCTTGATGCGACGCGCCGCGGCCGTCGCCTCGGCGACCCCACCGTCCCGGGCGTCCACCACGATCGCCTCGGGACGCGTCCGGAGCGCGTCGGCGAGCACCGCGTCCGCCGAATCGTACCGCGCGGCGCGCGCGAACCGCGCGGAGGCCCAGCGCGTCAGCACGTCGGGAAGCGCGGCCGCGTCCTGGCGGGCGAGTAGCACGACGTGTCCGGGCAGCCGCTCGGCTGCCGCCGCCGCAGCAATCGCGCGCCCCGCAGGTGACCGAGCGGGCGACGGGCCGTCGGCCAGCGGGGCTGCCGTCGAGCGGGGGGGCGCGGCACTCACGTCGGCAGGCGGGTAGGGAGACGGGGGGAACGCGAGGAACGCCGCCAGCGCGGGCGCCGGCGGTGTCGACAGACGACGATCGGCGCTCCGCCCGGGAAACGGAAGGCTACGATCCGCCCTTCAGCGGCGTGCGCGCCGCAGCCCGGGCACACGCTCCCAGGGCACCGTTGCGTTGAACTCCGTCGGCCCACCCGGCACGCTCCGCGCGCGGATCGTCACGAACGCGTCGACGAGGCTGAGCACGCGGTTGGCCACCAGCACGCTGAGGGCGTTCGTGGTCGACTGGTTCGCGCTGTTGTGCCGCGACACGCTGAGGCGGTACTCGCTCAGCATGTTCTGCCGGTCGCGCCAGCTCCACGCGTATGCATCCGGGTACGCGCGCTGCTGGTAGTACGCGAGCGCTCGCTGATACGCGGGGTCGCCTGCGGGCAGCTCCACGCGACCGCCGAAGTAGAGTTCCCGCGCCAGGCGCCAAACGAATCCGTTGTAGGTGCTGTCGGCCGTCTCGGGGTCCACCGCGCCGCCTGGCACGGCGTCGAAACGTCCGCTGCCCACGTAGTCCGGATTCTCGAGCCGCTCGTAGTAGTCCCAGTCGCCGCTCGGGCATGGGGCTGCACACGGCTGACGCGCGACGTCGCGCGCGATGCGGCGGTACTCCGCCCGCGCGCGCCGCGAGTCGCGGCGCGATTCGGCGAGCTGCAGCCAGGTGTACAGCTCGAGCGCCGCGTACCCGGCCGCGCGCGTCTGTCGCATCACCGCCTGTCCGCTCCCCGGCAGGACCGCGGACGCGATCGGCGTCCACCACGGCGTGCTCCGTCGCAGGCTGTCGGCCCGCACGGCACCGCCCACGGCGCGCGCCGAGTCGCCCGCGAGCGGCGTCGTGGGTCGCACCGGGCCGACCGCGCGCGGACGCTGCCCCGCGGCCTCCGTCGCGAGCAGCAGGACGAGCGGCACCGCGCGGAGCAGCGCTCCACCTATCCTCGGTGAACGACGCATGCTCAGAACTGGTAGCGTAGCGCCACGAAGGTAGGCGGGTCGCCAGCCTCCACCGAGAAGCCGCTGAGCTGCCGCGCCACGTCGAAGCCGAGACGCTTGCCTGCGTAGCCGAAGCCCACGCTGGGGCCACTGTCCGCACGCCGCTGGATCCACCCGCCACGCAGCGACAACATCCCGCGGAAGGTGCCCTCGGCGCCCACGCTCACCGAAGGATCGGCGCCCGCCGCGCCGAGGCCGCGCACGACGTCCGCAGACACGCGCAGACGCGCGTCCTTCACGCTCCGTGAGAGCGCCTCGACGTCGTATCGTGCGCCGACCGAGAACTGCGTCGGCAGCGGATCGGCCTGATCGGCGTCCTTCACCTGGACGCGCAACCCCAAGTACCGCACCGTCGCGCCGACGGCGAGCGGCAGGCGCCTGCGAAAGTCGTACTGCGCGCCGAAGTCGACCATGCTCGACGTGCCGCGCACGACCTCCTGCGCAGGTGCCCCAGCCACCGAGCAGGCGCCACTGCAATCGAAGCGCAGCTGGAGGACCCGGTACGTGAGTCCCATCGAGAAGTCGCGAGCGATCGTGCTGGCGAAGCTGGCGGCGACGGCCACGCTGCGCGGGTACGACGTCCCGATCTGATTCCCGAAGTCGTCGGTGGCCGGGATCTCGCCCAGGTTCACGAGATAGCCGGAGACGGCGAACGTCCCCAGCCGCCGCGAGGGGATGACCGCGCCGAGCAGATCGCGCCGCGCGAAGTAGTCCTGCGCGTGCAGCAACGCGACCTCACCGCTCGTCACGAAGCCGAGTCCCGCCGGGTTCGAGAGCTGACTCTCGATCCCGTACTGGCCGGCGACGGTCGCCCCTCCCAGGCCGACGGTGCGCGCGCCGAGCGGGAGCACCAGCGACTGGGCCCCCGCTTCGTTCACCTGGGCGAGACTTGGACGAGCAGCGGCGACCAGGACGAGCATCGCCGCGAGGCGCGACGCGTGTACCCGGGCCGGGTCAGAGCGGCGAGGCCTCATCCACCAGCATGATGGGGATGTCCTCGCGGACGGCATACCGGAGCGCGCAGCGGTGACAGACCAGCGACGACTCGCTCTCGCGGTACTCCAGCTCCCCCTTGCACTTCGGGCAGACGAGGATGGCCAGCAGCTGCGGCGAGAGGCTCATGCGTCGGAATCCGGCGGCAGATGGTAACCGAGTCGGCGCAGCGCACGCTGGTCGCGTCGCCAGTTCGGCAGGACCTTCACCCACAGGTCGAGGTAGACCTGCGTCTCGAGCAACGACTCGATCTTCACGCGCGCGGCGCGTCCGATCTCGCGGATCCGCGCACCCTTCGCTCCGATGAGGATGCGCTTCTGGCTGTCGCGCTCGACGTGCAGGACGGCCCGAATGTACACCGGGGACCGGCTCTCCCGGAACTCCTCGATTTCGCAGGCGACGCTGTACGGCACCTCGTCGTCGAGCTGCTCGAGCGCCGTCTCGCGCACCAGCTCCGCCGCGAAGAAGCGCAGCGTCTGCGTGCTGATCTCGTCTTCCGGATAGAGGAACGGACTCTCCGGCAGACGCGAAGCCGCTGCGCTGAGCAGCTCGTCCACCCCGTCGCCCCCGAGCGCCGAGACCAGGAGCGCGTCGGGATGGCGTTCCTTGAGGCCCGCCCGCTGCTCGGCGGTCAGCGCGTCCGTCTTGTTCAGCACGAGCAGCACCGGCGCGCGCGGCCGCTCGTGGTCGGCGAGGGCGGCGATGGTCTCGAGCGAGGGCGGATCCCCCTCGGTCGCGTCGGCCAGATAGAGCACCACGTCCGCGTCGCGCAGCGCGGTCATCGCCGTGCCGCGCATCGCCGCGTGCAGCGCGTACCGCGGCTCCAGCAGTCCGGGCGTGTCGAGCACCACCATCTGCGTATCGGCGGTGCTGTGGATGCCCACCACGCGATCGCGCGTCGACTGCGGCTTCGGGCTGGTGATGGCGAGCTTCTGGCCGACGATCCGGTTCAGCAGCGTGGACTTGCCGGCGTTCGGCTTGCCGACGACGGTGACGATCCCGGCGCGTGGCATGCGGGCGTGTTCAGGTGGTCGAAGAGCAGGCGCGCGAAGTCTACACGAGCGCGTGCGTCGGTGGGGTGCAAACACGAAGCCCCCGTGTCACGAATGACACGGGGGCTTCGGAATGAGGTGCCGGCGACGGCCTACTCTCCCGCGTCCTCTCGGACGGAGTACCATCGGCGCTGTCAGGCTTAACGACCGTGTTCGGGATGGGAACGGGTGTGGCCCTGACGCTCTAGTCGCCAGCGAACTTCGGTCGGACGGAGCACCGCGAGGTGCGCCGAGCGACAAAGCTCGACAAACGCGTGGAAGTGATGAGAATCGGAATCTGAACTGCGCAGAGCTGCGCGTTGTGCGATGTGAGGTACTACCCCGGTTGGGGGAGTAGTCAAGCCGCACGGGCGATTAGGAGCGCTACGCTCGGAACGTGTTGCCACGTGTCCACGGGCGCCCTATCGACGGAGTGGTCTCCTCCGGCCCTTCAGGTCCCTCAAGG